>ERZ795048.3-NODE-3-length-578341-cov-29.422362_pt1 | contig 578341 bp, 421 predicted proteins | sample MGYA00375132_ERZ795048 | MGnify/ENA primary metagenome ERZ795048 (study PRJEB30177, sample SAMN05720225) | activated sludge metagenome | isolation source: Anaerobic digester | place: Hong Kong | collected 2014-12-17 ...
CTCGGGTGGGACCTTTCTTTCCCGCGAAAGCGGGAATCAATCTTCTCTTGTGTTGACACGTCTCGGGGAGACATGCCCTGCAGCGTCGGGACCAAGGGTCCCGACCTACGAAGACTGAAAGGTTCGGACAAAGGTGCCCCACCCCTCGGGTGGGACCTTCGAATCGAAAACAGATTCTTGATTCATGTCTTTCCCGCGAAAGCGGGAATCAATCTTCTCTTGTGTTGGCACGTCTCGGGGAGACGTACCCTGCAGCGTCGGGACCACGAGGGTCCCGACCTACGAAGACTATGCTTGAGGCTATCCGACCCGTCGACGAGGTGGATTGTGGATAAAAGAATGCCGCCCGGGGAGAGGCATTCCCCGAGCGGCTGACAGGAAGGTAAAGAAAAGCTGGAGTAGTTGACTAACTCCTCCTACAGGTTGCTTACTATATAGGCCGTGGTCAGAACCGAAGTCACCGTGGTGACGGCGGTCGTGAGAACCTTGCCCCAGTCACGTTCCTTTTCAATTTTAGTCGGGACAACGATAATGTCGCCGAGGGTGACCGGACGGCTCAATACCGAGTTGCCGTTGAGCACATAACCGGAGGGCTTGATCAGACGAGTAGATTTTTTATCGGCTTGTTTGGTGAAATTACCCGCCTGGGCAACGTAATCCTTGACCTTCTTGCCCGGCGTGAATTTCAGCGTGCCGTTCGAGCCCACCGCGCCCATGACCGATACTCCCGAAGGCTGCGGCGGGATATAAATGCGGTCGTTCGGTTGAAGAACAACGTCTCCTTCGTTTCCCTTGCTGGACAACAACCGGTCCATATCGATGATAATGCGGTTCATCGAGGCCGGATCGAATTCGAAATGTTCCTGCCGTACCAGGTTGCCGGTGCTGTCGGAGATTATCGGCTGAGAACGATGCAGCAACTCCGAGACACGCAACCGGGCCAGGTCGGTTTCGATAGTAGGCCGTTCCAGAATCAGACCGGTCGGGAAAGCCGACGGGGTGAAACCTCCAGCGCGACGAATGAGGCGGTAAAGAGTTTCGTTGCGGCCGCTGAGGACATAAGTCCCGGGATACATCACTTCTCCCTCGAGCGAGACGGTGCGATTCTCCTGCCATTCCGGGATCTGACGAACGAACAAATGGTCGTCGTTCTGAAGGTTTACCAGACCGGCGGATTGCTCGTCAAGCGAGACATACATCAAATCGACTTCGCCGGACTCGCTCAGGCGCGCCAGTTCCGCTTCGTTGCGGTCGGCTGAGCGGGTGTAAGAACCGGCCAGAAAAACAAGGTCGGCCACGGTCATACCGTCGTAGAGATGATACCAGCCGGGATTGCGCACGGCCCCTTCGATATAGACCTGCTCCTCCCATTTGACTTCTTCCATCGAGTAGATGTGCAGGGAGTCGCGGTTGTCCACGAGCATATCGGCGGCGGTGTCGCCGGCCAGAATCGCACCGAGATCGACCGGGATCACTTCGGTACGCCAGTCGGGATGAATCCGGAACAGGTCGGCCCGTTCGAAATAGACATCGTACGGATGCAACCGGGCCAAATCGAGCAGATCGGAGACACGGGTGGTGTCGGTGCGTTCGTAATAACCGGGATGTTGCACCTGCCCGTAGACCGCCACCATGTTTTTCTGAGCCTCGAAAATCGAGTAGATAGTGACGCGATCACCGTCGAGCAGAATCACGTTTTCAAGACTGTCGGGGTGCTGCGGATTGAGATTGAGATCGAGGACTTCCCATTCGCTTCGGCCGGAAATTCGTTCGAGCATAACCCGGTCGAGATAAGCCTCCGCGGTGGGTCGTCCGGCCAGTTCGAGCAGGTCGAGAGCCGTTTCGCTGCCGTTCAACTCATACAGAGCGGCGCGTTTGACCTGACCCCGAATCGCGGCCCGGGCGCCGGCCACCGGCACGAAAATCACATCGCCGCTCTCGAGACGGACATCGGTCGAGTTGTCCCCCTGCAATAATAATTTGTAAAGATCGACCTGAGCCGTGCATTGACCGCGACGCATCAACTTGATATTGCGCATGGTGCCGCGTTCGGTCGGACCGCCGCCGATATAGAGGGCGTTGAACAACGACGTCAGCGCCGACACGGTATACGCACCGGGACGTTTGACTTCACCGGTGACATAAATTCGCACCGAGCGAACGCGGCCGAGCGAACAGGTTAAATCGAACTCGGAATAAGCCTGGCTGAAAGTTCTTTTGGCGCGATCGGTAAATTGATCGAGCGTCAAACCCCAGGCCGGAATCTCACCGACCGTCGGCACGAATACCTTTCCCTCGCGATCGACCGTCAGGTTGTATTCTTTCTCGACTCGACCCCAGAGATAGATTACGAGATTGTCCCCCGGCCCCAGAACGTAATCGGAGGCGGAGGCAATATCGGTCGGCGGATCGATTTCGGACGAACGTTCGAACAACTCCATACCGAACGGCTTGAGCCGGTCGAAGTCAATCATCGTCTGCGGCCTTAGCCGTGACCCGGCAAGCGAGTCGTTAAGAACCGGTTCGGGGCGGGCATCATCGCGATCAATATATTCCGAGACCGCCTGACGTCTAACCTCCTCGGGCATCAGCGAACTACTGTCCTGACCGAACAAGTCGGCACTGCGGTAGTACCGCTCCGGAGCGTCCTGTGTCCGATTCCGGCGATACTGTCGGAACAACTCCGCTTTCTGGTCTTCGCTCAGCGATGACAGATCCTGAGCCAGCAGAACTCTGAACCAGTTCATCGACACCAGTACTATCACCAGCACGGCCAGAATTAGAATCTTCTTGGACATTTCTACCTTCCTATGGTTTCGATTGCCTCCAGGCGACATTGCGTCACCTGATGAACGGAGTTCTTGCAAGCCGGATGCCAAAAGCGCACCTGGCGTCGTAAGTGATTGCTGATACATTACATAACAATGCGATCAGGATGCGATGCGACAGTCGCATGGATCATTTCCCGGAAGTGGTTTCCGGCTTGTTTGGGTTTTTCTTTCCAATCGCGCTGTTGGTGGCGGTGTGATGATTCCGTATAATGAGGCGGGACGCCGGCGATCCCGCGGTAGGCGGGTAGAAACTCCCCAGTAGTTCGGCCCGGAAAAATCGACTTCACAAACTGCTTGATACATACGTCATTAGGCTGCAATGCGAGATGAAATGGGCCAGTTGAAAACAGCCTTTAAGCCTTATCAAAAAAGGGGTTGGGCCTCTTGACAATGGTAGGGCTTTATGGTAACTTGACCGGACGTTTTTTTGGGGTATCGCCTGTATTAGTGTGGCAGGCGTTACTGTAATTATTTCTGTCTCGTGCGTGTGGGTATGTATTGCCTTATCAGCCGGGCAGTTAGAGGTGTGAACATACGAGTATCTGGCATTAATACATGGAGTCGAGAATGGGAATAGGTAGAGCTTTAGTCCTGCTTCTGGCTGTTTTTACCTTGCTCTGTCCTGCGGTTTTCGCCAGCGGATTCGGCGTAGTTGGTGTCGGTGGTGAAGCCACCGCCATGGGCGGCGCGTTCCGGGCCGTGGCCGACAATTGGACGGCGGCGTTTTACAACCCGGCCGGGTTAGCCGGTATTCAGGACAACTCATTGGGCGGCGACTATATCTTAGTCAATTGGCGCAACTCTGTTACTCCGAACTATCTCTGGGGCGGTACCTATGAGAGCGGCATCATCAACGATGTCGAGGCTTATAATCGCTATGATGTGTTCGGCAACGGCGGCGGCGGTTTAATTTTCCGTTTGCCGGTGTTTGGCGAGACCGTTTTCGGTCTGACGGTGTTTCAGGAGTTCGACTATAACGTTTGTTGGGAGTTGTATAAACCGAATCGGTCTTACAACTCAACCATGAACCCGCCGCAGAATCAATTCGAGAACAATTTCGATGTCGTCTCTTTCCAGGCTACGGCCGCACACGAGTTTGCTGATGAGAAACTCTGGCTCGGTCTCGGACTGGAACTCCTCCGCGGCGACTTGCTGATCAGCACGATCGGTTTCCGCGATAATCCTTACCTCGAAGTTGATCCGGAGTTCACCGGCGCTGATCGTCCTTACGACAAGATCGTCGATTGGAATCAGAACGACGGCGACGGCTATGGTTTCGGAATTCGTCTCGGTGCTCTCTGGCACGCTACCGATAAGTTCCGTGTCGGTTTTTCGGCGCATGTTCCGTCCAAGATCACTCTCAAGGGCGACGCTGTGACCCACTACTATCTGCCGGAGCTTTACGAGCCGGTCGATCCGGGTGGCTCTCCCGAGAACTTGATGACCGCGGGCGGTACGGTAACCGACTCGGCCGATTTTGAGACCGATATTAACATGCCGGCCACTCTCGGCGCCGGTTTGTCTTACGATGTCAACGAGAAGTTGACCGTAGCTGCGGATATTGAATACACGATGTGGTCGAATTTCGAGGGCTTCACTTACGTCTACTCGAACCATCGCGGCCTCAGCGGCGCAGCCGACACCACCTCGTACCTGAACGAATTTTTCACGTCCAATCTCGCCTACGTGGTCGATTGGGAAAACACCGTCAAGATCATGTGCGGCGCGCGCTATCGCATGATCGAAAAGCTGAGTCTCCTGGGTGGTGTTTCGTTCGATCAGTCACCGGCCAGAGACAACATGCTGCAAACGCCGCTGGCGATTGATCTCGGTAATAAGCTCGGTCTTTACGGAGGTTTACAGCTTCATCTCGACCGCTGGGACCTGACCTTCTCCACCGCCTATGTCAATCAACCGGATGATGATGATACCGATATGGTGGACCTGGACAATGACGGAATGCCTGACAGCTTCCCCGGTTCGTATACGGCTGAGACTTATCAGTCAACCTTCTCGTTCAACTATCGGTTCTAAGGAGAGATCGCATGGCTAAATATATCTTGATTATCGCTTCGCTCCTGGGCCTCCTTCTGGCCTTCGGCTGCAGCGATCGTACGGTTGAAAGCGAGCCGGTTGTTGTTGAGGAAGGTGGCGTAAGCCCCGGCCCGCACGTTTTCACGAACGAGCTGATCATGCAGTTGGGCAACACTAGTCAGCTCCTTGACTATCAGATTTACATTCCGGCCGTTACCATGGATTATCAGCACGGTGGTGAAGAACAAAAGGTGCCGTGGGTGATCTGGCTGGCTCCCGAGGGTGAAGACAGCTACTTTTTCATGAACCACGGCCTCAACGAATTGGCCGATGAGCTGATTGCTGAAGGCGTAATCGAACCGATGGCGATAGTTTGTATTCCGAACGAATTCAAAACAATCGGTTCCTATTTTTACGGCGGCCATGGTTTTGCCTGGGATGCCGGAACGCAGGATTATCTCGGCTACAGCTATCCGGCCGGTTATCATGATGTCCTGATCGGCGACTCGCTGGTTAAGCGTTTTGAGGATGTTCTCGCGACGTGGTTCATTACCGGCGATCAAACCCAGCGGGGCATCGGCGGTCTCGGTACCGGAGCTTACGGCGCCTACCGGGCAGCTTTGAAACACCCGGGAGTATTCGGCAGTATTGCCGGAGCCGACGGTCCGATGGATTTCGACGGCCCCGATGGTAACGGTGGTCTCATTCGCCTGATGGATTCGGTGTTTGTGGAAAATCCGAATCTTACCAGCGATGAAACTCTCCGGACCGGGATAGACAGCTCTCGTACTTATCCAATCGCGCGTTTGTTAATGGGTGGCTCCATGGCGTTCTCACCGCATGACACTCTGCTCAATTGGAGCATCAGGATCGTAAGTGGATCTCAGGTGTTGCAAATCGATACCACCACTCGCGGCAAGCCCGGTTACTGTATTACGGATTCCACTTCGTTGATCGAACATATCGTTCTGGCTTCGTCCAGCAACCTGGATTTCCATCTGCCGTTCACTTACAGCCAGCGTCCGTATACCCCGATCTGGGGCAAGCTCTGGATGTCGCAAAACCTAGACACACTCCTGGCGGCTTCTACCCTCGAGGGAGTCGACTGCTGGATTGGTTCCGGGACCGAATTCGGACGGACCTATCGTGAACAAACCATGTCCTGGGCCAGCACTCTGGAAGATGCCGGCCTCAATCCGACGGTGTTCGAATACACCGGTTACGAGGGTCTCTCCGGAGACAACTTCCGGTATACCTATGAATTGATGCGCCAGATGTTGATTTTCCACAACAACAGCTTCCAACGGGAACGGCACGAATAGGATTCGAGTTATAAAAACCCGGAGACATCATCTCCGGGTTTTTTTATAACTATGAGTGAAACTAACGGTACATACGATCTCGTTTCCATCGGGGCTCATCCCGATGATGTCGAAGTAGGCACCGGCGGGGTGTTGATAGACCTGGCCGAGCGAGGATATCGTTGCGGCATCGTGATAATGACCCAGGGTGAAATGGGCACCGGCGGCACGGCCGAGATTCGAGCCCATGAAGTCAAGGCGGCAGCGGCGGTTCTTCAGGCCGACATTATCCGCGTATTCGACTGGGGCGACACCCGTCTCGAAGACTCATATCAGAAACGACTCGATCTGGCTCAGGTCATACGCGACACCCGTCCCAAAATTATCCTGGCTCCATATCCGCACGTAGGGCACGGTCGACGACAATCTCATCCTGACCATGTCGCATCGGGCGTTATTACCATTAACGCCGCCAACCTGGCTTCACTCAAGAAAGCCGACCTGAAGGGCGACCCGCATCTCGTAACAAGAATTTTTCACTATTTTCTCCCCCCGCGTGTAGTCCCCAACTTTGTGGTCGATATCACCCCTCATTTCGAGCGTTGGATCGAGGCTCTTAAAGCTCATGAATCACAATTCCTGAATCCCGAGAAGAGCAAGGATTATATTGAGTCTATCACGGCCCAGTCGCGTTCGTTCGGACTCCAGGCCGGTTGTAAATACGGTCAGGGATTTTATGCCGTTGAACCGATCAAAGTCGGCGATATCATGAGTCTGGTTGAGGACTGACCGGAACGTTAAAGAGACCTTTATTACCCTTTAATCTTAATCCGGGCTTTTAAGGCCATTCTCTTTTTTCTTCTCCCCCATATAAAATTGTCTTGACGAAATAACAGGACTTCTATAGAGATACTGGCAAAAGCCGTATTTTCTCGAAAACGGCGGGATATCGCACTGTTGGAAGGTTGCGATTATTCGGGAACCTTGTGGAGATGCACATACATGATTTACTGTAGTTACTGCTCTGAACCGATCAACGGCAAGCCCATCAACCAGGGCGGCGAGTATTTCTGTTCTCTTGAATGTGCCCACCGGGCTCTGGGTATCGATACTGATGAACCGGATGCCTATTACGATGAAAACGAACTGGAAGGTCTTTGGGAGGAAGAAGACGATGCGTGACGGGCGAAATACCCGCCACGCTCGAAGTTTTTACTAATTAGTCACGGCCGATCTTCTCAACCGTATAGCGAAGAGTCCCGGCCGGAATCGTAATTTCTACCTGGTCACCGACCGCCTTACCTAATAAGGCCGCTCCTACCGGCGACTTGATTGATATAATATCGTTGTCAGGATCCGCTTCCTCGGGAGAAACGATTTTATATTCGATTTCCTCGCCATCGCGCTGATCCTTGACCGTAACTTTGGCATACAGGTAGACCTTGTCGGTCGGGATACTATCGGTATCAATCGAACGTACCCGGGAGAGCTTGTCCTCCAGCTCGGCTATTTTCCGCTCGAGATGGACCTGAGCCTCTTTGGCGGCATGATACTCGGCGTTTTCGGAAAGATCACCAAGTTCCCGAGCACGACGAATCTCATCGACGATTCTCGGTCGATCGGTGAACTTCAACTGCTTCAGCTCAGCCTCCAACTTGAGGCGTGCTTCCTTGGACATATATATAGGTTCACTCATGACGGGGCAATATAACCCATTGCGGCCGTTTGTGCAAGGGGCCCCATCACGGATTGTTCCGGTTTAGGACACAGCCTTTAGGAACTTTGTTGCAATCCTTACGTTTAGGCGATGAGCCGGGGCGTCCGGCCGTTCAATGACCAGGAGAGTTCCATGACCATAAGAGAACAACTAGCGACAAGAAGCCGGACAATCAAAGAAGGTCACAGCGGCCCCGGACCGGTGATATACTGGATGAACCGCGACCAGCGGGCTGTAGACAACTGGGCGTTGCTGTACGCTCAGGACTGGGCGCTACGGTTGAAACGACCGTTATTGGTCTGGGTGGGTCTGTCTTTTGATCGCGCCAATCCACGGCAGTTGTTGTTTCAGATAAAGGGACTGAAAAGTACCGCAGAGCAGCTCAAAATCCGCCATATTCCGTTAATAGTTGAAACAGGAAACGCTGCCGAGATACTTCCGAAACTGATCAGGAAAACCAATGCGACGGCACTTGTAACCGATTTTATGCCTTTAAGGTTTGACCTGGAACAACTTCGCCTGGTTGCCGAAGCCGTGGCTGTTCCTGTTGAGCAAGTCGATGCTCACAATATCGTACCGGCCTGGCTGGTCACGGATAAGCGGGAGTACGGAGCTTATACCCTTCGGCCGAAAATCAATCGCCTTTTGCCGCAATATCTGACCGCGTTCTCATCCCTGAAGAAACATCCCTTTCAACCGGCATCGGAGATAACGAAACCGGACTGGACCGGTCTTATCCGAAATCTCGGGCTTACCGAAGTCGTTCTTCCCGGTTGGATTGTCCCCGGATCGGCCGGCGGCGAGCGCCAAATGCGGGAATTTCTGGATAAACGGCTGGCGGATTACGCCGAACGACGGAATGATCCGCAAGCTCGGGCACAGTCGGAACTTTCACCCTGGTTGCACTGCGGTCAACTTGGTCCTCAACGTGTGGCTCTTGAAGCACAGTCATACGACGAGAACATACCAGCGCAGGAATCATTTCTGGAGGAGTTAATCGTGCGTCGGGAACTGTCGGATAATTTCTGCCTGTACACTTCCGACTATGACCGGATTGAAGGTTTTCCCGAATGGTCGCAACGGACACTGGCGGAGCATCGTTCCGATCCACGTGAATACTTATACGGTATCGAGCCGTTCGAGACCGGCAACACCCACGATCCGCTTTGGAATGCGGCCCAGGCCGAGCTGGTTGGACGCGGTAAAATGCCCGGATATCTGCGGATGTACTGGGCCAAAAAAATACTTGAATGGTCGCCGAACGCCGAGAGAGCAATGGCAACCGCCATATATCTCAACGACCGCTATTCTCTCGACGGTTGGGATCCCAACGGCTACGCCGGTATCGCCTGGTCAATCGGCGGCGTACATGACAGAGCCTGGTTCGAAAGGGATATTTTCGGCAAAATTCGCTACATGAGTTATAACGGCTGTCGTCGTAAATTCGACGTGGATGGATACATCGAAAAAACGACGTCGTTCTTAACGGAGAACCGATGAAAAGTCTCCATTCTCGAGCACGAAGCGTGAGTTAATCCATCGCTTACCGGTTCATCTGCAAATCGAAAAGAATTTCACCTATCGCCGTCAGGTAATTATGCCGTTATTCGATAAGTGATGGCGCAGTGCGGTTATTCTTCGTTTCTTCTTGAAATGAAAAAGCCTGATAAACTGACCAATCTGGTTTCAGTCGGACCATCCATTGCAAGAGATCTGGAAGATCTGGGGATCACCGAAGTGGAACAGTTGATCGGCCGTGACGCCGGTGAGTTGTTCGAGGAGCTGCAGCGACTCAAAGGCGGACCGGTGGATCGTTGCTGTGAGGATGTCTTCCGGGCGGCGATTGCCCAGGCGGAAAATCCCGATCTTCCGGACGAGCAGAAGAAATGGTGGTACTGGTCGCGCGTGCGCAAGGGTCAGAAACCTTAGAAGAAATCACTTACCGCGTCTGAATAAAAAAGACCGCCTCGGTCGCGCCGTTTATGAGGATCACTGTAATAAGCAGAGATTACTTGTTGATGAGTTCTTCCGGCTGCCGCTCTTTCGTCGCATCTCCAACACCGGCTGAACGACGGCGCTCCGCTTGAAGATCGGCGACCAGACGGCGAAGAGCTTGCTGATCCACACCCCGTCGCAGTCGTCCAGCCACGAAAATAACCAGAACAAACGGAACAGCGAGGGTCAGACACGGTCCTATCCAATCGGTGAGATTGAAGTGGACGGCGAGTCCGACTGTGACGAGGATCGCACCCAACCCCAGCAGGATTTTGGGCAGGGCGCCGTTAAACGCCGATTCGGGCTGGATCGACTGATTGACGGCTGTCCGGTTTGGCGGTTGGAACAGCATCAGAATACGACAGATCCTCTTGCCGTGTTTCAAATACACCTGACAGGTCACCGCTGCTGTAATAACCAGGAAGAGGTAGTCCGTCTGCCGGTTGATTATCAGCAGTACCGCGCCGGCGTAGAGAAAGACTATGATGACAATGAGCAATGTCCGGTTACTGCTACCCGATGCACCTGGTGTCTGATCAGAAGTTATTCCCATAACTATTTGTTCGGATATTACAACACGATTCTAAAGCGTCAGATTTTTCACACACGACAGCAAACGGAATCGTCTCAGGATTCATCGAACCCACATGAATCCTGATTTGATTTCGTATTCAGCCGTTGTCCAATCGTAACCGATTACCTATATTCGAAAGCGGAGGCAGAGACATCACCGGTATGAATCATTCCGGCGAAGGGGCTGTCGAACCATATTAATGTGAAAACAAAAAATCTACCTTATTCGGGGAGCACCTCATGCGTCATCCTAATATCACGTTTTTAAGCGGAAGTTATATTCGTATTGTCCTGATAGCGCTTGCCTTGATCGTCACAGCCGGGGCAGGTCTCGGCATTCTGGCCGATCTTCCGGGCGAAAAGCCGGATCGTGAGGTCCGGGTCGAATCGTTCGAGCCGCAAGGAGAAACGCAGCCGCAAACGAACATAACCATCGTCTTTTCCAACGAACTCGTCCCGCCGGACAGCATCGACCGTCCGGTGATCGACATGCCGGTAGTGTTCGATCCGCCGATCGCGGGCCTTGCCCGCTGGGTGGCGACGGATGCCATTCGTTTTTTCCCGGATGAGCCATTGGCCGCCGCTACCGCGTTTTCGGTGAAAATCAAATCCAACCGCGACTGGGTGCGCGGCAACCGGATCAAGGACGCCGCCGAGTTCGAGTTCCATACCCCCAAGCTGAGTGTGCGACACTGGAATTCATGGGCGCAGCGTGATGCGGACGATACGCAAGCGGGAAGATTTTTTATCGAAATCCGCTTCAATTACGAAGTCAGGGTCGAGGAGTTACGCAACCGTCTGAGCATTTCCGGCCGAGGCTCCGTCCTCGTCGAGCACCTCGACTTCGAGGTGGCGCCGATTGATGTCTCGCTCGACGATTTCGTACAGGAACAGTACGATTCCGTTTACGCTTATGAATTCACTATTAAAACCGACAAAGTGCCCCTCAACCGCTTCCAGCAATCTTTCGAAGCACGCCTCGACCAGTCACTCAAATGCCGCAACTGCGGCGAATCGTTGGAACACGACTACGGTCGCCGTCTCGAAATGCCCTCACAACCAACCTGGGCGCTCAAGATCACGAATGTCGAGGCGCGCGGCAAATCCATCCGGGTGAGTTTGAGTCACCGGGTTAACTCATCGGAGGCGGCTGAACATGTTTCGGTGGAGCCGAAAGTCGAGAAATTATCGGTTGGAAGCGATTATGCCGGATTCAACCTTGACGGGGAATTCCATCCGGGGGAAACCTATGAAATCAATATCACTTCGGGTCTGCGCTCGGTCGACGGCTCCCGGTTGGATCGCAGCTTTTCCGGCCGCGTCTATATCCCCGACCTGTCGCCTTCGGTGAAGTTCTCCGACGAGGGTTTATACCTTCCGAGGCGCGGCAATCGTCTGCTCCAGATAGAAACGATCAATGTCGACACGGTGACAATCGAGGTTCAGCAAATCTACGCCAACAATCTGGTCCACTATCTGGCAGGTGCGCGTCCGGATTATTATTACGGTTTCGATCTTTCTCTCTACGGCCGTCAGCTTTGGATCAAGGATTTTCCCCTGTACGGAGAAAAGAACAAGACGCTTTTATCCACGGTCGATTTGAGCGATTTGATCGGACAAAAAGAGACCGGGATTTTCCGCATTACAGCGCGTTCCCGCCAGGGACGCTGGACTTCCGACACGCGCCAGGCAATGTTGACCGATATCGGCATCGTGACGCGTAAGACCGACGACCAGCTCACCGTCTGGCTAAACACGCTTAACGAGGTCGAGCCGATCAAGGGAGCGCGCGTAGCTCTCTACAGTCGCAATAATCAGGTGTTGAAAGAAGCCGTTTCGAACAAAGAAGGTATCGTAACGCTCGACAACCTGTCGCAGTTCGACAAAGAAGCTGCTCCGTTTGCCGTAGTCGTCGAAAACGGGGAGGATCTGGCTTACCTGTTGTTCAACCAATGTCTGGTCGACCAGAGCGATTTCGACATCCAGGGACGACCGTATTTGACCAAAGGGTACGAATCGTTTTTGTATTCCGACCGCGGTGTCTACCGACCCGGTGAGACGGCGCATCTGGTGTCGATCGTACGCGGCACCGGCTGTTCGATTCCGGCTGATTTTCCCTACCGGCTCGAAATTACCGACCCACGCGGAGAACTTATTAAAACCTATCTGATGAACGACGCCGGAGAAGCCATGTCCTCGGTTGATTTCGAGGTCGACGGTGCGGCCATGACTGGAAAATATGTCGTGACGGCGCTGGTCGGCGAAGACGACCGTATCGGACGAGCCGAGTTCCAGGTGGAAGAGTTCATGCCGGATCGGATCAAAACCGTGATCGAACCGGCGGCGACGGAGTTCAAAGAGGGTGACACGGTCAAGTTCACGGTTGTTGGTACTTATTTGTTCGGTCCGCCCGCAGCGGGTTTGAAAGTTTCGGCAAGTCTCACACTCGAGGCACAACCGTTTCAACCGCAGGGTTATTCGAAGTACGTGTTCTGCGACAATCAAATTACCTTCAAGCAGGATCTGATCAAGCTGGGCGACGCTAAGCTCGATGACTCCGGCAAGTATGTTTACGAACAACGACTGAGCAGCAGTATTACCGCACCGGCAGCCCTTAAGGGAACTATCTGGGGACAGGTTTCGGAGCACGGTGGTCGCGGGGTAAGCGATTATGCCACGATTACGGTTCATCCTTATCCCGTCTACATAGGATTGCGGTCGAACATCGAGGGCTATGCCAAACTCAATGATTCGGCAACGGCCGAAGTCATTGCCTATGTACCCGGGGGAGGCCCGGTAGCGATTAAGAACGCTTTGGTAAAATACTACAAGGTCGAGTATAATTCGGTCTATCGGAAAATTCAGGGCGGACGTAACCGTTGGGTCTCGGAGCGAACCGAACGCCTGCTCGACTCCGCCAGGATCGATATTACTCCGCAGGGGGCGCATGTCGGGCTAGTGCCGACAAATTACGGCCGTTATCGCATCACCGTTCAGGATCCGCAGGGAGGGCATCAGGCCGCAATCGAGTTCTATGCCAGCGGCTGGGGATATGCCCCCTGGTCCATGGAGCAACCGGATCGGATCCAGTTCGATCTCGATCACGAGCTTTACTATCCCGGCGACACGGCAATGCTACAGGTGCGGGCACCGTTCGCCGGAAAGCTGCTGTTAACGGTGGAGCGGGACGAAGTCGTTCATTACGAAACGATCACCATGCCGGAGAACACCGCCGAAATTCCCCTGATCGTGCGTAAGAACTGGTTCCCCAATGTGTACATCACCGGGACGTTGGTCAAGGCGGCAGCAGAGATCGAGAGCAAGACTCCGGCGAGAGCGTTCGGAACAATTCCCCTTTGCCTCGATCCCAAAACAAAGGCACTGTTGATCAAGCTCGAAGCTCCCGAGGTGATGAAGCCAAAGCAAAACATATCGATTGAGGTCGAAACTCCGGAACAACCAAACAGCACCCTGATGCTGGCGGCGGTCGATGAAGGGATCCTCCAATTGACCGCCTATGAAGTTCCTGATCCGCTCGATTTCTTCCACGGCAAGCGCCGAGCGGCAGTTCAGGCCTATGACCTGTATTCGTTCATTTATCCGCAGGCGTCGGAGGAAAGCAACCGTCTCAGTCCGGCCGGAGGAGCTCAGTTGAGCCGTTTCGCGGAACAGCGCAAGCGGCAGTTGAATCCGTTCTCGGCCAAACGGGTCAAACCGGTAGCGCTCTGGTCGGGAGCGGTCAAGACCGACAGTTTCGGCCGGGCGACTGTCGACCTTGAGGTCCCGCAATTCAACGGGCAGTTGACGATCATGGCGGTTGCAACGAAGAATGATTTATTCGGTTCGGCTGTTACGGCTACCAAAGTACGCGATAAGATCGTGATTCAGGAAAGCTTCCCGCGTTTCATCAGCCCGAACGATGTGATCGACGGTATGATCACGGTTTACAACAATCTCGGCCGGGAGGCTCCCATTACGGTCGACCTGGCGCTCGACGGACCGGCGGAGTTGCTCGAACCGGGCAGCAAGACGGTCACGGTTAAAGAGAGCGGTGATGCGGTGGTTCGTTTCAAGTTCAAGGCGAACCTGAAACCGGGCGTGGTCAAACTGAAAATAAGCGCTTCGAGCGGCAGCGAAACCAGCACCGAGGAGTTCGAATTATCGAATCGTCCGGCTCAACCGCTCACGACCGTGTACGGCTCCGGAACGGTCAACGACTCGACTCCGGCCAGTTTCATGTTCGGCGGATCGTGGGTTGAGGGAACCGATCAATACGTAATCAAGACCTCATCGCTGGCGGCGGTCTCGTTCACGCGAAATATCGAGTTCCTGCTCAAATATCCGTACGGTTGTGTCGAGCAGACCACCTCACGCCTGTTCCCGCTGATTTATTTTAATGATCTGGCCAGGTTCGTGAGACCGGAACTGCTAGGCGGGCACGGGCATGAGTATTATATCGATGAAGGGATCGAGAAACTGATCGGCATGCAGCGCTCCGACGGCGCGTTCAACTACTGGCCCTCTTTCAGTTCCGGTTATCACAACTGGTCCTCGATTTACACCGCGCATTTTTTGGTCGAGGCTAAAGCGGCCGGTTACGAGGTAGATGATAAAGCCTACGACCGAGTGCTGGATTTTCTCAAAAACATGGCGCGCGGAAAGGTTTACAAGGACATAACCGATGTCCATCGCATCTACGCTGCTTATGCCCTGACCCGTGCGGGCAAGATCGACAAGAAGGTAATCAACGCTCTCAAAGATATGGATCAGAGCGACCTTCCCGCTTACGCTCGTTACCAGATGGCCGGCGCGCTCGGCATGGCCGGTGAAATAGATCTGGCCCTCTCGATGCTGCCGGGTGAAATACATCCCGATCTGACCGATCCCGAAGACGGCGGTAATTTCAACTCGGGCGTTCGCACCAACGCGATTCTGCTCGATGTCATGATACAACTGACGCCTGATCATACCGGTATTCCGGTATTGGTCCAGTCGCTCATGGAGGATGCCCGGATCGGACACTGGTATACGACCCAGGCTACTTCGTTTGCGTTGATGGCGCTCGGTAAATTTTTCAAGGATCATGACGTACCGGATTTCCAGGGGACTCTGGCAATCAGCTCCGGAGAAACGATTCCCTTCGATACGGCGGCGTTCGAGCTGTTGCGCGATGATCTGGCGGGGGAACGCATAACGCTAAGTATCGATGGTTCCGGAGATTGTTATTATTACTGGAACTCGTCGGGGGTCAGCACTTCGCCGATGACACCGGAGTACGAGCGCGGTATCCGGGTGCAGCGGGAGTATCTCAATGACGAGGGCAAACCGCTCGATTTACAGAATGTCGAACTCGGATCACAGGTAATAGCCCGGATTACAATAACGGCTCTTAACAAAACGCTCCAAAACGTGGTCGTGAACGACATGCTCCCGGCCGGATTCGAAGTCGAGAATCCACGGCTGGCCAACACCCCCGAGATGAGTTGGATTCCCAAAACGGAGTCATCGTTCACCTACCGCGACATTCGGGATGATCGTTTGCTCCTGTTCATGGATTTATCGGAGAACAAACCCAAGACGTTCCATTACAGTTTGCGGGCGATCTCGACCGGTGAGTTCAAAATACCGGCGATATCGGCAGAGTGTATGTACAATCCACTCATTGCCGGTGCGGCATCGTCCGGCGTAATGACGATCAAAGGCGTGGGGGAAACTTCGACGGAGCAATAGCCGCCGTTGATCCCTGGAGAGATGCGATTGAAACCGCTGGTCATGAAATACAGAAGGCTGCTCTGGTCGACGGGAGCGTTCCTGCTCCTGTCGATCGTGCTCGACCTTTGGGTGTTTCCGCTGCCGGTTGAAAAGCTCCATCGTCCGGCTGCTACCTTCGTGTACAGTCGCGAGGGTCGGATGCTGTCCTGTTTTACCTCATCCGACAGGTTCTGGCGTCGACCGGTGCCTCTGAAGGAAATCTCTCCCCGTTTGATAGAGGCAGTCCTTTGTATGGAAGATCGCTGGTTCTACTACCATCCCGGTGTGAATCCGGTAGCTTTGGCGCAGGCGGCGGTCGACAACCTCCGTGCGGGGCATATCAAACGAGGCGGATCGACCATCACCATGCAGATCGCCCGGATGATCGAACCCAAGGAGCGCACTTACGCCTCCAAAGCGATTGAGATTCTCCGCGCCTTGCAATTGGAGTTGCATTATTCCAAGGATGAACTGCTGGAGCTGTATTTCAATCTCGCTCCGTACGGCGGGAATATCGAGGGAGTCGGCGCCGCAACTTATTTCTATTTCGAGAAAGAACCGAGTCGACTCTCCTGGTCGGAAGCGGCGATTCTTACTGCCATTCCAGCTTCGCCGACCCGATTCCGCCCCGATCGCGATCGGGAGCTTTGTCGTAATCGTCGTGATCGGGTTCTCGAAACACTACATGCGGAGGGAGTGATTGACGACGACCTGTACGCCTCAGCACTTGAGGAAACATTGCCGCAAGAGCGCGTAACCCCGCCTGCGAGCGCTCCTCATTACAGCCAGTGGGTTTCACAGAAATACCGTTCGCATTCGACCGTACGCTCCACTTTGAACCACGACATCCAGACCATGTGCGAGCAGCTTGTCGGGCGGCATCATGCTCGTCTGGCGCCGCTCGATATCAACAACCTGGCCGTAGTGGTGCTGGATAACCGTCGCCATGATCTGCTCGCGATGGTCGGTTCGGCTGATTTCACCGATGAACCTCATTCCGGGCAAATTAACGGCGCATTGGCGAAACGCTCTCCCGGTTCGGCGCTTAAGCCGTTCGTTTATGCGCTCGGACTCGAACAGGGACTTATTTCACCGAGCCAGCAGATCGAGGATATCCCGGTTAACTACAGCGGCTATCAACCGGACAATTACGACGAACAGTTCCACGGCCTGGTAACGGTGCGCGATGCGCTGGTCAATTCGTACAACGTGCCGGCCGTCAACCTGACCTCCAGGATCGGGCTTAAGAATTTCTACGACATGCTTCGCTCCGGAGGCTTGACGACGATCGATCGCAAACCCGAGGAATACGGCCTCCCGCTCGTGCTGGGAGCATGCGAGGTGCAACTGCTCGACTTGACCAACCTTTACGCCACGGTTGCCTCTTCCGGGTATTATCGACCCGTCTCCGATACGATCGGTGCGATGCCCTCCGACACAGGCCGTCAGCTTTTATCGGAGCAGGTCTGTTACGTTCTGAGCGATCTGCTTAGCGGTCTGAAACGGCCGGACCTGCCGACTGCCTGGGAATCTACCGCCGACATGCCGCGTGTGGCCTGGAAAACCGGGACATCGTACGGCCGCAAGGATGCCTGGTCAATCGGGTACAATCCACGTTTCACGGTGGGAGTCTGGGCCGGGAATTTTGACGGCGCCGGTTCGGCCGACATCGTGGGGGCGGCTATTGCCACACCGCTTATGATTGAGATTTTTCACGAGCTGGTCGGACAGAAAGCCGAGGAATGGTTCGCGATGCCGAAAGGTGTCGGTATGCGACGCGTCTGCGCTCTCAGCGGTAAATTGCCGGGGCCGTTCTGCTCGGAAACACGTGAAGAATTATATATCGAGGGGGTTTCACCGATCGAGCGCTGCGATCTTCATCAACGCATTCTCGTTGACCGCAGCACCGGCTATCGCCATTGTGCCGCATGCAGCGACGGGTATGACCTGGTGGATTCGATTGTGGTGGTTTATCCCTCTAAAACCGCCGGCTGGCTGGCTCTCAACGGTATTGCCACCAGCCTGCCCGAGCACAATCCGAAATGCCGCACGATGCTGCAGGGGGATGCTCCGGTGATCGTATCACCCGAGGACAACGCCTCGTATGAAATCGCATCGGAAATACCGCGCGACTATCAGCAAATCCTGCTGCAGGCTTCGGTCCAGAATTGCCGGAGTCGCCTGCACTGGTTTCTGAACGGGGAACATTATCGCACCGTTCCGTCCGGACAACGGCTGTTTTATCCACCCCAACCTGGATCATACCGACTGACCTGCGTGGATGACCAGGGCCGGGCGAGCTCGGTACGATTCTCGGTTAAGTAGGATCAGTCCCCCTCACCTGTTAAAGGCATGTTGACGAATCACCGAAGGTTCATATATGCTATTGATAAACCTGCTCTACCAGGTACATAGATCGCATACCGTCTCGACTACACGCACCTGTTCTTCCTCGGTCATTCCGAAAAAAAGCGGTAGGGTAATCGAGAGCCGGTCGGCCAGCAGCGCCATCGGGAAATCACGATCATCGTACCGATAACGCTCGCGATACCAGGCCAGCGTATGCACGGCGTGCGTACCCTGGCGCACCGAGATCCCCTCTTCTTCGAGTTCGGTCATCAGGATGTTCCGCTCGCGATTGAGCTGTTCGGCGACAGTCCAGTCGATGCCTTCGCGGTCATCGATATCCAATCGCTTCAGGCCGTACATACAAACGTACGATTGGTAAGCATGCTCGTAGCCTTCGGGCTGTAACGGCGGGGTGAGACATTCACATTCGGCCAGGAGTTCATTGTAACGGCGGGCCAGACGGCGGCGTTCCGCGATAATGCCTTCGGCTTTGTGCATCTGCGCCACGCCGATCGCTCCCTGCAGATCGGTCATGCGATAGTTATAACCGAGACGGTCGTGCTCCGGCAACAGCGAGCCTCCGACCGTATGATGGCGCTGGAGATCGGTCACGGCGGCGCCGTGATTGCGCAGCGAACGCAACGATGCCGCCAGATCGGAATCATCGGTAACGATCATACCGCCTTCACCGGTAGTAATTGCCTTGCGCGGGTGTAGACTGAGACAACCCATGAGCGCTTCGGACCCGGCATGATGTCCCCGTCGGCGGGCTCCGAAACCACAGGCGGCATCCTCGACCAGGGTCAAGCCAAAACCGGCCGCAACAGCCTGTAACGATTCGTAATCGACACACAGGCCGAACAGCGATACCGGAATCATGCAGCGGATCGGTCCGTTGGGAGACTGATCCAGGGTGGCCACAACCTGCTCCGGATCGATCGTGAAAGTGCGCAGATCGACATCGACCAGCACCGGGCGTGCTCCACAGTATTCGATAGCGTTTGCCGTAGCGACATAGGTCAACGACGGGAGCAGCACCTCGTCACCCGGCTTAATTCCGGCCGCCAGCAGGGCAAGATGCAAAGCGGCGGTACAGGAAGTAACGGCAATGGCATGTGTCGCTCCGGTAAAGGCGGCAAACAACTTTTCGAACTCGGCTACACGCGGTCCCTGGACGACCCAGCCGCTGCGGAGGACATCTATCACCGCTTGTTCTTCAGCGGCATCGAACGACGGTTTCGTTATCGGTATTTTATTCATTTGGGTCGTTTTGGAACTGGTCTTGTACGACATATTCGTCTTCTATCCCGGAGTAAGAGGTGGCAAGTTTCAGGCGGTTGCGTGCTACCGGCGGTTCTTCACCCCGGCGCTGCAAATTAAGTTTGTGGGAACTCGGCCGATCAGGCGTCAGGCCGTCGATAAAAATACGATTCCAAAATTCGAAGCTTAGCAGCGACCAGATCAACAGACGATGATTCGCCTCACCGTTGATATGTTCGCTCAGAATCCGTTCGATAAACTCACGCTGGAAATAACCGCGGTCGAGACTTTGCTCGCTCAGAATCGTACTTTTGATATACCGCACCAGTTGCTGCATATACCAGGATTGATCCGGCGCACTGAATCCCTGCTTACGATTCTCGATTATCTCCTGCGGCAGCAAATCGCTCATGGCCTTCCGGAGCAGATACTTACCGGACAGATTGATATCCTCGGCCGCTTTTTCATGCCAGGTTCGATTGATAAGATACCGTGTCGGAACGTGTGTGGTGAAATCGACCAGCAGGTTGTCCAGGAAGGGCACGCGTGATTCGAGTGAGTGCGCCATGCTGAGCTTGTCTTCGATCACGAGAATGCCGTGCAGGAAGGTTTTGGCATCGAAATAGAACGCTCGTCGCTCGAACGGCAGATCACCCGAAGCATCCATGACACGATCGAACGACTCCCTCGGGCTGTGGCCGTTCATTCGCCGCAACGTTTGCGGCGTAAAACAAGCCAGTCGTTCCGACTCCCTGATCAATCGTGACCAGTAGTTGTACGACAGCGCCCGGAATTGAAGCTCGCTCTCGCATTCATACAAATGCTGATAACGCCAGGGATAACCGCCCAGGGTCTCATCGCCGCCCGGTCCGGCCAGCACGACTTTGACGAACTTGGCCGCCAGTTGCGACAAATACCAATGCGGATAGGACATACCGACCCGCAAATCTTCGGTATGATAGATAACATGCGGCAAGGCATGTTCCAGATCACCGGCATGGATAACCATCTGGTAATGCTCGGTGCCGAACCGGCGGGACATCAACTCTGCCTTTTCGCGTTCATCGAAGAAGTTTTCGATACTCACAGCCGTAGCGACATCGAAACCTCCCGTAAAGGTGGTCATACGGGGGATAACTTCAGAAGCGAGAGCGGTGATACTGCCGGAATCGAGACCGCCCGAAAGATAGCTTCCCACCGGCACATCGGAAACAAGCTGGCGGTGCACGGCATCGCGCAACAACTCGCGCATGCGATCGACAAGCGAGCTTTCATCGGCATCCGTGCTTTCGGTGAAATCAAAGTCAAAATACTCGTTGTCCCAGATTCGGCCATTCTCGATCACGAGATAGTGTCCCGGTTCGAGCAGCTTGATATTTTCAAAAAGCGTTGCCGCACCGAAACAGTTCTGGAAAGTGAAATACTCTGCCAGGGCGGCATGATTGAGACCGGCTTTGATTCCGTCGACCTGGAGCAGGGCTTTCACCTCGGAGGCGAACGCCAACAGGTCGTTCTTGATCGTATAATAGAGCGGTTTGGCACCGTAGCGATCACGCACGAGGAGCAGGCGGTTGCGACGACCATCCCAGAGGGCGAAAGCAAAAATACCGTTAAGGCGACGAAACGCTTCCTCGCCGAATTCTTCGTAGAGATGGATAATCACTTCGGTGTCGGAACGAGAGAAGAAATGATGTCCGCATGCCTGCAGTTCACGGCGCAACTCGCGGAAGTTATAAATCTCACCGTTGTAAACGACCCAGATGCCGTTGGCTCGGTTGGACATCGGTTGCCGTCCGGTCTCGGTCAGGTCGATCACGGCCAGGCGGCGATGTCCCAAAGCCAGATTGAATCGACCATGTTCACTGAACAGCGCATGCCATTGCTCGGCGGAGGAAGTGTCCGGAAGATCCTCGTTGCGCTCGATCCAGTATCCCTCATCTTTGAACGGATGATTGCGTACATCGAAAAAGACATACCCCTGCCCGTCCGGCCCGCGATGAGCCATACTGTCGCACATCGGCTTGAGACAATGTGCGGGGACCGGCAATCCCTTTAAATGATATAGTCCGGCTATTCCACACATAGGTGTAATTCTCCGGCAACAAAGAGGTCGCCGAAGCGACCCTTTTCAACTTAAAACTATGGGGGATTGAAGGTGGTTCAAACCCGGTCTTTAACGACCGGCGCGGGAAGCTCTCGGCCGATGATCATTATGGCCGGACGCTGGTTCATCATAATCGGCATTGAAGTCGATTCTACCCGTACTTTTAATCCATCATGACGAATGTAATCGAATTCCATCGGTTCGTTGGAGAGACCGTTGGATATTCTGCCCAGACGAGTTTTGACCAAACTGTGATATTGAGGTTCGATCGATTCAATCAGCTCATAGCCGATCATATCTTCGGGAGAATCGAAGCCAAGCATCATGGCGCCTGCCCGGTTACAGAAAATATACTTGCCGTCCTGAACTACCATGATGGCCATCAGAGAGCCTTCGACTACCGCCTGGTAACGACTCTCTGCTTCTTCTAAAGAACGTTTGGCTTGATTCAACTCAGTAACATCAGTGGCCACTCCGGCTATGGAATAGATTTCACCATGCTCGTTGAATAATGGGAATTTAACCGAGACATAGTATTTTAATCCTTCCTCTACCTTTATCATCTCGTTGATGATGAGTGGAGATCGCGATTGAACGACTTCAAGATCATTGGCACGCATTTCTTCGGCCAGATCGGGATCGTCCGGAAAAAGGTCATATTCAGTCATGCCTATCATCTCTTCCGGTTCCATCCCGAAGGTCTTGGCGGTGGCGGCGTTGACAAACGTCAGACGGCCGTCTCGATCCTTGGCAAAAGCCAGGGTGGGACTGTTCGACATCCAGGACTCCAGCAAATCCGAAGTTTGACGAAGGCGTTTATCGGCAGCCTTACGCCGGGTAATATCTTCTCCGGAACTGAGTGAGTAGATCGGTCGACCCGATTCGTCATGAATAATGGTGTTATGCCATAAAATCGTTCTGATCTTGCCCTTACTCGAAATCAGCGGGGATTCTACAAATTCCACCGTACTTTCGACTTCACCGGACATGAGCTTATTGAATATATCGCTGACTGCCTCTACTTGATCCTTGGGCAGGAAATTATTGAACCAGTTCATACCAATTGCTTTTTCACGAGGCAGTTCCAGTATCTCACAACCTCTTTCGTTGATCAACGAGATATCCCCGTGCGGATCGATAGCAATCAGAATGACATCCGCCAGATCGAAACACCTGGCCATCATAGCCTGATCTACATCGGCCAGTGGCGGTGCCGCTTGTGCGGATAAACGTTCAACCTCGGCGATCAACTCTGACCGCGACATGGAATTGTAGTCTTTTTCCATCATAAAAGGCTGCGAGGGTGATCCCTCCGTAATTGTTCAGTATTGCCCCTTTTGTATCTCTTTCAAAATATCGGCAAAATTCGCCTGATTCTGAAGCAGCGGGGCTGATCGAAGAAGGGATGAGCCTGGATATCTATCAAAACAAGTCCGGCCCACGGATGACAAAGGCGCCTCAATTGCGTGAATTCAGGGCCGGTATTAACATAAGAGGTTGTTGAAAAATCTCATTTCACGGCAGAGACAAGCCTCATCTCTATACGTTCTACAGCCCTGACCTCTCGTAGCGACAATCCCGGACAATGAGATCCCGGAATCAGGTCTTTTTCTTCAAAGAATAGAAAAGATTGTAGCTCAGGGAGCTGTACTGATCGACTTCCCCCTGCATAGACAGTTTCATGGCAGCCTCGTTCATCGGCGACAGATGTTGCGGCTGGTCCGGAAATACCGCCAAAGGATGAAAAACTCTGGAGAGATAAAGATAGAGCCCATAATGGCAAAAAGCCTCAACGCTGAATTGACAACCGACTTCAGTCTCGAACTCTCCCCGGTCCATGAAGCGGTTGTACTCCACCACGTTGATCGGCGGCAGCCCCATCTCGTTGCGCAACTGATTGAGATTGGCCAACTCGCCGGTGAATCCCTCCGACAACAGGAATTTTCCTCCCGGTCGGAGCAGGCTACAGATTTTGTTGAGAGCCTCTTTCTGATCGGACCAGGTCGGCAAATTGATAATACAGCGTTGAGAAATGATACAGTCAAACGACCCCGGCTCGAATCGTTTGTCTATATCGAGGACCGAGGCGCAATGAAGTGTCCAGTTGTTGAGATCACTCCCGGAGAGTCGTGTCTCGGCCAACGCCAGCAGACTGGCGGCCACATCGAGACCGTGATACTCATGTGAACGAGCGGCATATAGCGGGGCATGGAGGGCATCGCCGCAGCCTATCTCAAGCACCCGACCGTTGGACGGCAAATGCTGAAGAATATAGCGGCGTTCGAGTTGCCCCATGAACGGGTCACGCGACGTGACCGGCATCGGATCATCGAGCCCGATTGCCTTGCCGGCCGTTTCCCAATGTTTCTTTATCTCGTCAAGCTGCATGGTCGTATTGCGACTAGAGGTAAAGTTCGCGGTCGTAGTCCGGAACCTCGAGTCGGAGATCCTCGAACACGTTTTGCTCGATCATGTAACGATAAAACTCCGACTTGAAGCCCTCCTCCATCTGCCGCTCCTGCCGGTACCAGGCCGGATTGAACAACTGCGGCACCGCTTTGCCTGAAAGCAGGTCGCGGTAGCATTGCATGTAGACATCGAGGCCCATCTGAAGGTCCTCGTTTTCAATCACGAACTTCCGTGCCTGCTCGCCAAGCTGCTCCATCTCGCCGGTCCGTTTCATCTCGATACAACGTTCAACTTGTTGCTTGAAATTCTCCTTCGTTATATGGATCACCGGTGGATTATTACGAATCCGGTCGTACATGGCGTTGTGCCAGACCAGCACCGGGATTTTCCAGGCCATCATTTCAATCCCGAACAGGCCGTAGGTGCCGACTCCCACCTGATCAATGGCATAATCGGCATAGGCATACATTTCTCGGGCGCGCGCCGGTGGGACTTTGGCAACGTAGATCACCTCGATCGGAAGGCCGTCTTCCTGACATTCCTTGAGCGCCTTGAGGATCAAAGAAGAACCCTTTTTCCAGTTCGATGAGGGAGCATGAACGAAATAGGTAACATCCTTTTTGCGCTCGTAAAGATTACGGGCGCGAATCCGGTCGCGCTCCTCCACCGGCCAGGCCTGGGTATCGGCATGCCCGCGCATCCAGATGCCGCGCGGGATGTTGTCGAGACCGAAAAGCACATCGGCGTAGAGATTGATCTTCTTGTGGCTGCGGTAGAGATCGCGAGTAAGAGCGTAGGGTCGAGGCGGGCGATGTCCGAGATAGCGGGCTTGCTGATAAAGAATCCATTCGTTGCCGCGACTGTCGCTCCCCCAGAAGTTGAACAGGATTTTTTTGCCTTTTTCCTTGAGCAACGGCAAATCGCTGAGGTCGCGTTTGAGCGAATGGGCAAAATGGAAGTGGAAGATATCATATTGGCTGATCGCCTCACGGGCGAAATCATCGATCACCTCATCCCGCTGCTTCGGCTTGAGCGAGTTGACCTTGAGATTTATATCGCATTGATAGTCGAGCCAGTTGTCGTAGTAGTTGGCCCCGGTGGCTTTGACGCCCCGATTACGCAAATGCGTCGTAATACGACCGATGTTTCCGGCGACCTCGAACGGCGCATGCAGAACGCGCTTGCCCGCCAACGGATCCTCGGCCGGGCGTTTGAGCGAGATCGGTTTCGTGGGGGCGGGCGAAGGAGCCGGTTGGTTGAGGCGACTGCGACATTCCGCCAGACGCTGCCGGATCGTGTCGTCGTCGGGATGGCGCGCAACGGCCATCTCGAGCAGTTGGATTGCCTCGGGAAGATGGTTGGATATCTGCAGCAGGTCGGCGTAGTTAAGCAGCGCTATCACGTAGAACGGGTCGATCTTGAGCGAACGCACGAACCATTGGGCGGCCATATCGAGGCGGCTCTCCTGGAAGTCGATCACACCCAGGTTATTGAGCGCCTCTTTGCAGTTCGGTTGTTCTTTTAATATATCGAGGAATTTATCGCGGGCCGATTCAATCCGGCCGTTGTTGAAGAGCTCTTCAGCGGTCCTGATCCGCTCGGCGGTCAGGCATGTTTTTTCGTTTTTTGGGTCAACTTTGGACTCAGTCAAGGACGCCTCCGACAAAGGTGGTTCTCAGGGCTTCTGACGGGAAGCAACATTATTCAATCTGAAAACTGGAACAAGTTTTAACCGAACAGATGGGAATATTCAACCGGTCAATAGTCGAAATTGGCCCTTTACAATCTGCCGTTGGTGGCCCACTCAAGCCAGAAGTGTTGAAAAACCTCTTTTTATGGCGGAGACAAGCCCCGCCGTTACGCGAAGTCGCGGTGATACACTCAGTGAGCCATCACCCGGTGAAGCAGGTCAAAGGCGAGTCCGATTTGCCGGAGTGTGAATTCTCGAAGTTCTTCGTTCACTTGCAGGGAATCACTTCGATAACTCTTCGTTGCCTGTAGCTCCACCGCTTCTTTTTCCGGCAGCATTCTGTCGTAATAGGTCTCCAAAACTCGCTTCGCTTGAGGAGCCGCAGTTGTGTAGTTCGAGTCAACGTACCCACAATACTCGGAAAAGGTTGCGAAGGCCTCGTTTTCTCCAAATGATGACGGGATTGATTCCTTCCTGTCTGCGAGATTTGAGGTGGAATCATCGGCAGGTATGAGATAAGGCTCCGGGATTTCACCAATCCCGAAGTAAAACGGGATATAAAACGACGTACAGGGTTGGCCCAGGCACAACCAGAAGACAAAACCGATATCTTTCGGTCGGTCCGTTCGTAATTCGGCTACGAAGCTCATTTGAGAAATTCCGCTGCATATTGTCATGAAACGGTTGGTGTGAGGACTCGAGGAATCCGAAGGAACAATATACAACTGGGTATTCTCATAATGGTCCTGCAGCACCGTTGTGATATCAGACACCCCAATTTTTCTGCCGGGCTTTACCGAGAACGGCAAATTACCCCAATCGGCTTTTATCCGATCGGTGCTGAGCAGGTCCAGACCACGCCATTGCCGACAGACATTGAAGCTGCCCGCGGCGACGGCGGAATCGGCGAAAGTTTTCGAAAAGTCGAACGCACCATCGTTTTCTTGATCGTACCAGCCCCTCTCGACGGCATATTCTATCAATCCCTCCGAAGCCAAAAATTGCAAAGTGTCGTCAAGGTCAATCTCTCGTACAGTAAATGAGTTGGCGACCACGGCCACTTCGTCGTCGGCAACCCGGTGAGCCAGCCAGTGCTTGCCGCCGATCGGGCAGAAGACCCATCCCTCGTCGGGATCGCAAATGATATACGTCCTTCCGTTACTGTTGTAACCGACCTTTTCGACAACCGCCCCCGCGATGTGAACTCCCTCGCGAGCGGATACGGCTCGAGCCGTTACGATATGTCTGAGCCCCCGGCCAATTCCCCCGTTAACCAGTTCAGGCTTGTCCTCAACCGAAGGACATTGGTCGGATGCAACCGTTACCCCGAAATCGTTCAGGATACAGTCACAGAATTCTTCCCCGGAAACAAGAGTTGCCATGCGCTTTCTTTGTGATGCAGGTGGGTATAGGAGTGTCTCGGATATGATTTTGTCGACATAAGGAATTTCATCGGAAATCTTGACCATAGCGATGGGTTGAGCGGGAGAAATATCTTCCGTATGCCCAACCATAACACAGCCGTTGGCTGAGGCATCTTTTCCGACTATCACGCTGAAACAACCGGTTGCCGATGCAGAACCGGCGGCAAACAGAACTAAAAACAAAGTGACGAGATTGATAACACTACGATTATCCATAAACCCAACCCACTTTCTTTTTTGCTCTCGATCGCTAGTGCCGAATAGTCCTGCTTGTTACAGGCTAACCATGTTTAATCGTACGACAAGATTCAGGGGATGTTTCGGCTAATGGATGATCCGAGGTCCCACTGTTTTTTATGCAACTCTACTCACCCCGGCAAGCACCAACGCTGTAACTCGTGATGAGCGGGCTAACCTGCTTCGTGTAAATTACCAGGGTAAACAAAAGAGACTAATGGATGCCGCAGGCCTTCATCATCTTCATCAGACCTTGCCGTGATATCCCCATTTTCACGGCAGCTTGCGTGATATTCCCATCCGTATCCTTGAGCACGGCCCTTATGTAATTTCGCTGGAATTGTCCGATAAAATGTTGCTTGGCCTCTTCGTAGTTGGAATAGGAATGGATGTCCATTGAATTTTGTCGTCCTGCGGTCGGCAACTTGAGATGGTTCCCGCGATCTCTTACCAATGCACTCTCGATACAGTTTTCCAACTCTCGGACGTTCCCCGGCCATTGGTAGTTTCTGAGGTTTTCCATGCTCTGCATGTCGATCGTGGGTACGGGACGCTTCATTTCGACGGCTTTCTTATTAACGAAAAAAGCCACCAGATCCGGAATATCCTCGGGTCTCGCCCGGAGCGGAGGTACGGCTATTTCGAAGACCTTCAACCTGAAATACAAATCCTCACGGAACTTCCCGATTGCCACCTCGTCTTCCAGGATGCGATTAGAGGATACCACTATCCGGGCGTTTGTCTCCAACTCCTCGGTAGCACCGACGCGGTAGAAACGCTTCTCCTGCAGAACCCGCAGTAACTTGGCTTGTTCACCCACCGGGATCTCGCTGATCTCATCGAGGAAAAGCGTACCTCCGCGCGCCTGTTCAAAGCGCCCTATGCGACGCGTGGCGGCCCCGGTAAACGAGCCTTTTTCATGTCCGAACAGCTCGCTTTCAAAGAGGTCCTTAGGGATTGCCGCACAGTTGATAGCTACGAACGGCTCCGAGGCATAATCCGAGTGCCGATGAATCGCCCGAGCGATCAACTCCTTACCGGTGCCGCTTTCGCCGGTAATCAGAACGTTGGCTTTCACCTCTGACGCCCTGAGAATATCCGCCTTGACAGCTTTCATCGCGGGACCTTCGCCGATAATATCCGTCCACCCGCGATCGACTTCCTCACGGTAATAATCACGATCCCGAGTGATTTCAGCTTCCCGTATGGCCGTTAAAACCGCCGTCTTCAGGCTTTCGAGGTCAGGTCGTTTCCCGACATAACCCGAGGCTCCCAATTGCATCGCCCGTACAACGGTTGATACTCGTTCGTCTTCGGTAATCATCACGACCGGTAAATACGGTTGTTGCCGCTTGAGTTGTTGCAAAAGCTGCAAACCGTCGCGGTCAGTCCCCAGATCCACATCAAGAAGAACGGCGTCTATCGACTTTTCGTCGAGTATCGTGAGAGCATTTTCGGGATCATAGCTAACATGGCATTGGTACTCATCCGCAAGCAGAAGCCCCAGATCATCACAGAACTCTTTGTTGTCGTCCACTATCAACAGCTTCGTTTTCATGAATCCGCCTGCTGAATACGCGTCAGTTCCAACAAAAATACCGTGCGCTTGAACGGTTCACTCTCCGCGACTCGAATAATACCGTCATACTTGGCTACGGTAGTAGCCGCGTGATACAGGCCGTATCCGCCACCGACCGATTTGGTGGAAAATCCTCTGTCGAAAACTCGCGTGAAATCTCCAGACGCCAACCCGGGACCCGAATCGATAACGCGTACCACGATGGACTCGTTAAGCTCGATCTGCACTTCTATCGATTTCCGGTCGCTCTGCTTCAACACCCGCCGCGCATTGGACAACAACTCCTCCACGATCGTACGATACTCGCTTGCATCGAAAAAAGCCCTGGCGCCCGCATCGCCGCTGATACTCACCTTCGGAGCGACAATCCCTTCTTCCTTCATTTCCGATGCCGTGCTCGACAAAACTCTACTCGTTTCGAGAACGACATCCGTTTGGAATTGCCGCTTGACATCGAAGCGTGCCTGCTTGATATGTTGCCTGACGTCCTCGACAGCGGGAGGCAGCGTTTTTTTATAATGTCCGGCATGGCGTGACAGGGATCTCACATCCTGGGGATTGATCTCAAGCACGCTGGATACGAGGCGCGCCGCTGATTCCTCGAAACTCTTTTTATCGATCGTAGTCAGTCCGGAGCGGCGTACGGCGCTGACGACATCGTCGATCTGTCGACGTGTGAACTGATGAAAGGTCTGCATAGCGTCGGACAAACTCTCGGAAAACGGCCCTAACATTGACTCCTCACCCGGGATGTTTTTGATCAGAAACGCCAGGCGATTCAGGTTGGTTGAGGCCGTCTGGCCGTGATTGAAATTGGTCAGGGTGGTCAACAGGTGCGAGAAACCGGGATTGGTTGAGATCGTATCGCCGGGATCGACCGCTCTGCGCTTGCTTACGAAGACCAACCCGCCCAGAACGAAGCAGATTGCGGCCAGGTTTGACGCTCGCGGCCAATCCGACTCCCGCAATACCTCCCCTATCTGTTCTTTCCAGGGAAGTTTTCCCGGGATAATCCGAGACAACACAAACCAGTATTTACTGGAAGAGAAATGCGACTCGCGGAGGTAGATGAGCGAAGCCGGCTCTATGTCTGTCTTGCATGGAAGCGATCGGTTAAATGAAAAGACGCGGTCGATACGACGGATCTGATCACAGCGGAAATGAGCTTTGCATTCAAGGAGAGTGTCCAGGATAAACAACGAGTCCGCCTTAACAGCCAGAATTTCACACATTTTGTCGCCGTCGAAGTCCTTTGCCACGTACAGACGACAACCCGGCAGCGATACGGCCCTCACTTTATTTAAATCTCGATCCATTACGATCACCCCCGTGTCGGAGACCAGTAATGAAGCATAATTAGCCGAAGTCTTAAGCGGCAACAACCTCGTTCTATTGCCCAATCCCTGTGAACAGCGGGACACGACCTCACCGGTCACGGCATTCAGCTTCTCGAAGATCGGAACACTGCTGCCGCTATTGGCTCGCCCAACCACCCGAAGCGTGTAGATATCGGCGGTGCCTAAACTGTCGGAAAGCAGCAGCATCCAGGCGTGATGACTCCACGGTGTAACTTGTTGCTTCCACCTTAGTTTACCGTCGTTGGTCAGTGAAACAATATACCCGCATGTATCCGAGATTCCGTTCGCCTCCGCTCCGTTTCCCGGCGCCATGGTGCCGAAGAACACTTCAGCCAATCCGTCGCCATCGACATCCTGAACCGCTGTCCAGTCCGGAGCACCGCCCGTCAGGAATTTCCACTTGAGGTTTCCATCAGGATAGGAGTAGACATAGAGCCCCCGAGGATACTTATCGTATCCTGTGTTCAGTTGGGCGAACAGCTCCATGCGACCGTCGTTGTCCAAATCGGCTGCAATAACTGAGTCAATAATTCCACCCCAACCCGGAAAATCTCCCTGAGGAGTTATATCCTTTCCCTTGATCGACACCGTGTTGCACAGCACCTGATTGTCCCAGTCGACAACGGTAATCCATACCGAATCTCCCGTCGTGTCTTTCATTCCCAGGATGATCTCAGCACGACCGTCGTTGTCCAGATCAACGGTATTGAGTGAGATAATGAGGTTGGCATCAGTACGATGGAACTTGTGAGGAAAGGTGAAACCATCTGCGTCGAATACTTCCACGCTCTTCTCGTTCCACCCGAGCTTGGCTACTTCCAAGATACTATCGCCGTCAAGATCGGCATGGGAGTAATCACGGAACTTGTCCGTGGCATCCAGATATTCGATTTTGAATTCGGGCAGATGCTGGAAGTCAAGAACCAGATCAACTACTGCCAGAGCTGCCAGAACCACGAGCACGATAGTCAGAGCCATTCTCATATAGCAGTTGTCCTATAGATGTCGAGCACATTATCAATTATAGTCGCACTGCTCGCGATTGTCAACGGCTGCCGGAAGAATGACAGGCAGGAATTGGTTGCCATTCCCCGATTATGGACCTGTATTTTTGCGAAGAATCCACGTTTCTTGCCTCAGGTCAGGACTTTATCAGTTCATTGATGCGTTTCACCAGCGGCCCCAGGTCGATCGGCTTGTGAAAGAAATCATCGGCGCCGTGGTCCGCATCGGGTTCCTGTGATTCCGAGATCAGTATCACCGGAATACCGGATAGTTGAGACGATTGAACTTGCTCACGAAGTCGTCTGAGAAAAACCAGTCCCTCCCGCCGCCGATCGGTTGCGAAGTGGGCCTCCATATCTATGTCGAGCAAAACGCAGTCAGGTTGCTTTTCTTCTATCACCCGCATTCCCAGAGAACTGCCGCCACAGGTAATCACATCGAATGCTTGCGCTAAAAGCAGCTTGAGGTCATTGGCCATATCCTGATCATCATCGACCACCAGCAGAAGCGGCCGTGCTCGACATAAACGTATCTCTTGTAGCTCCGTCCTTTCCATAACTGAATCTAATTATCAAATAACATGCCAAACACAGGTCTGCCTCATCGCCGTCTCGGTAAGCTGCTGAGGCAAACGGAACAAGGCCTGTTTCGCCGGATTGTGATCAGCGACATCTCCCCGGCTTTTATCGGTTTTATCTGTCAACTCCAATTGTCAACCGTTAACTCCGGTTTACAACCGGCGGCGATCGCATCGCTTTGACACTCCTTTTATCTCTGTCTCAGTGTGAATTATATCTTCATGTAATCAAGTCGCTTAAGACACATCGCAGGCATGGTCTTGAACCAATGCGTTTATCCGGCACACCGCTTGCAATGGGCAAACGACATAATTGGGCAAGAAAAAAGAAATCGCATCGCATTTCTTAGCACTGACTAAATACAGCAGGAGGATCGAATGAAGCTCACACCACTTCACGAATGTGCAACACTGGCTGCTTTACTGATCACGATATTGATATCAGGTGCAGCCGCTCAGGACACACTGTTTGTTGCCGGTGCCGACTATGTAACCGGAGATGGCCCTCGCGACGTCGTTTCGATTGACCTTGACGGTGACGGGGACAATGATCTCGCTATTCCTAATTGCTTTTCCGATTTAATCTCCGTTTTTCTGAACAACGGTGACGGTACTTTCGCAGACAGAGTGGATTACACTTGCGGCAGTATGCCCGTGAATATATGCTCGGCGGATCTTGACGGCGACCTCGACAATGATCTCGTGGTTGCCTGCGGAGATGCGGACAGCCTGGCCATTCTCTTCAACAACGGCGACGCAACCTTCCAAAGCGCCGTTACTTACGTTACGGCCGATAGTCCCCATGAGGTTGTGGCGGCCTATCTTGACGAAGACAATGATATCGATCTTGCCGTCGCGAATTACCATTCCAGCAATGTCTCGGTTTTCCTGAACGATGGCTTCGGGGTTTTCAGTGTTGCCGTCAACTACAGCGTAGGGAGCTATCCGTATGCGATCTGCTCCTCCGATCTTGATGAGGACGGCGATAATGATCTGGTGACAACGGCCGAATGGAATGGCTACATCTCCGTTCTTATGAATAACGGTGACGGAACTTTTGCACCAAAGATTAATTATAGCACTAACACGGGTCCGGTATCGGTTTGCGCCAATGATCTTGACGGAGACGATGACAAAGATCTCGCAGTAGCCAATGAAAACTCAGACAATATGGCCGTGTTCTTCAACCACGGCGACGGCTCGTTTGCCGAGGCCGTCTACTACGATATAAATGCGGATCACCCCTGGGATATACATTCAGACGACATAGACGGCGACGGTGATTATGATCTCGTATTGGCCAACAACGGTGGAGATCAGATATCCATCATGCTGAACGACGGTTTCGGTGTTTTCGAAGTATCGGGTAATTATGATGTTGGTGCGGAGCCCCACTCGTCCGACCTGGCCGATCTTGACGGTGACGGCGACAAAGATATGATCGTTGTATGCCGAGACGACGATATTGTCTCGATCCTGTTCAACACGAGCGGTCCTTATCCATGCTGTGAGATCCGATCGGATATAGATCATAACGGATCCGGTCCGGATATTTCCGATCTGGTCTATCTGGTCGCTTATATGTTTCAGGAGGGAGCAGAACCACCGTGCAGCTACGATGGTTTGTTCACCGAGGCTGATATCAACGGCGATGCTGCCGGACCCGACATCAGCGATCTGATTTATCTAGTGCAGTACATGTTCCAGAGTGGACCGGCGCCGGTTCCTTGTCCGTGAATCGAGTTTAGTGTTTGGGATGACGCGGAACATGCTCCCCTGTCACGCGTCTCGAATCCACGAACTCACGCGACATACGATCTCGTGCTGTCAACAGGGATGTTGAAAGGTTTCACTTTGAGTTACCAAAGAAACAAAACCATGAGAAATAAACAAAACCAATATACGATAGAGAGTGACCGTGTTTGATTACTACAAAGAACTGTCTGTTGGTCGCACGGCCGATGAGGAAGAGATAAAAGAGGCCCTGAACAGAGAAGCCCGTATATGGACCAACCGGACTAACGCTCCCGATGCGCACCACCGCGACGAGGCGAAACGTCGATTAGAGAAACTCGATGAAATCGAACAGTGCCTCCTGGTTCCAGCTAAACGCGAGGCCTACGACGCGAGCCTCAAACAAAGCTCCAGGGAGGTAGCAACCATAGGAGAAGCGATTGTCAGTGAATCATCCGATGCCAAGTCAATGATCGATGAGGTCTGGCGGCTGCTTGCTATAGGAGATATACCGGGTGCGCTGTGGTTAGCGACCAAGGCAACCGAAAGATTCCCAACAAATCCATGGGTCTGGGCGGTGCTGGGGCAAGCCAAATTCCGTTGGGGACAAACAGATGATGCCGTGTATGAGTACCGACGGGCCATTAATTTGGACCCAAGGCCATCGGAGTTTTACTTCGACCTCGGTACAGTCTATGAATCTGTCGAACAATGGCAAGAGGCCCTCGATAATTTCGAACGTGCTGCCAGGATAGATCCGGATATCGTGATGTATCGATCCGCGGTAGGGAGTGTTCTTGTCAGAATGGACCGGTACCATCAGGCTATTCCTATTCTCGAGGGGTGTGTGGCTGAGGAAAAGGACAATCTGACCTATAGCTGGTATCTGGCCATGGCCTACAACGACATGATCATCGACGAATGGATCGAAGGCCCGGATGGGAGAAAATACTGTGTAAGCAAGGAGTCGGCAGAAAGAGGACTGGATTATTTCTCCAGGGCTATCAAGCTGGAGTTTGACAATGCGGCAATGAGGCAGACTGTGGAGAAGAATTTTGTCGTAACTCAGTGGGCCCTGGCAAAGCACTGGTCTCGCGATCTGACTAGCACCGTTAAGCAGGCCGCTCTGGTACTGTTCGGCGGGGCAGTCCTGTCGGCAGGAGCGGAAAAAGCCTTTGGAAGTGAAATGGCGAGTATCGTCTTCCTTGGCATAATCGGCGTATGGATATGGTCCGGTTTCAAGCTGGGCTGGAAAATAAACAGGATTGCACTGGGAATGCAATGAATAGACGTAACAAGCGATTCAAGTTATTGAGGAGATGATCCCGTGTTTGCTTCTAACAATATCAGGGAAAAGTCTCACATCAACCGACTGAAGAGTAAACTCAACAGGAGACAGCTATGCCTAAGGTGACAATCAGACGAGAGAAAACTAAGTTCAGCGCCGCGGCTGCTTCGCTCGAAGTCAAGCTGGATCGTAAGAAGGTACTGCTGAAGAACGGTGAACATATCACGATAGAACTGAAACCAGGAAAACATAAGCTGGTTATACAACGGACGTTTCTGGCCAGGTTTGTCGGAGCTCTAATGCACCAACAAGCCGTTAACCTGGTATACAAGTTCAAGCAGGCTCAGGGTGAAGACATTGTCGTCGATTGCGGTATGACAGGAAACAAGATATGGTATGAGGCGTACGACGCAGCCAACGCCCCCGTCGTGGAAGAATACAATCCCATGAAAGGACACGGCGGCGCTAAAAGCGGAAGTTGAGAGCACTTTGGCAAAGCTTCAAGTCTCATGAGAATCATTGTTTTGCATTCGCATTTCGATCATTACGACCTGTTGACCAACACCTGTCGTAATAAAGGACCTGTTCAACAGGCTTGATGTGGAGGGGGGAACAGGCATCAGGGCTCGGTCACATCGACCAGCCCGATGCCTCTATTGGTGAGCCCAGAGAACCGTGCTCAAACTCTGGGCTCTTTTACTGACTATTATTTTGACCGAGTGGCAACGGGGGTAGTTCAGTATCCTGTGGAAATACATCGGAATTGAGTGCTAAAAAACAATCCCTTGCCGGGGGCAACAATAGAGAGTATGTTCGGTGCTCCGGAACCATTGGGGCTGTTGAAAAACCTCTTCTGCGGCGGAGACAAGCCCCGACGCTACACGTTCAGTGGCTCTAGCCTCGCGTAGCGGGCGGTCTTGTGTCGCTCGCATTGCGGTTGTGTTTTTATTGAATATCCGCACGTATGACTTCTTCAACAATCCCCATTCGTGCGACTCCAATAACGCCGTGAGGATCTACTATGATTGTTCTCAAAACCGGTCCGTTGGAACTCAGAGAGATGACTCCGGATGATTTTGAGGAGCTCCATGTCGTTTTCTCCGATCCCATTGCCATGAGATACTATCCACGGCCGTTCACCCGTGAGATGACAACGGGCTGGATTGAATGGAATCTTCGCAATTACGAGCAGTACGGATTCGGTCTCTGGGCGGTGATGCACACTGAAGATGAGCGCTTGATCGGCGATTGTGGGCTGACGATCCAGCTAGTCGACGGTGTCGAAGAGTTGGAAATCGGCTATCATATCTTGCGGTCCTATTGGGGACAGGGACTGGCCACCAGATGCGCAACAGCCTGTAGAGACTATGCCTTTGACGAGCTTAAGAGAGAACGCGTCATCTCGTGGATGAATCCGGCAAATACGGCATCGCGAAGAGTCGCCGAAAAAATCGGCATGCACCTTGAGAAAGAGACCGTTGACAGCCATGGAAAACCCGCCGTGGTCTATTCAATGACTCCGGCCGACAGAAGGCTCCAGGGCTCCTGACGGGCCTTTAGCCTTGAAGAACAGCCGGTTGCCTGCCCGGAGGCTAATTAGCGCCCGCGCAGGCCCGCCGAAGTGCGTTCCTCGGGTATTTCTTAAATAGTACAGGTACCGCTTGACAGCGGGGGTTAAGTTGATATATTGCTTATCCTAACATCGCGGGGTGGAGCAGTCTGGTAGCTCGTCGGGCTCATAACCCGAAGGTCGGAGGTTCAAATCCTCCCCCCGCCACCAAAATTATCAACCGCAAGAGGCATAAGCCCGATGCGGTTTTTTCATGGGTCCAATCTGAGTGGAGGCTTCAGAAACCATCCTTCGCGGTGGATAAAGATCCAAGCCTAACACAAGCCTCTATCAAGTCTTAATCTTATCTAAAAAAAGTGATGACCAAACGCCGAGCGAGCACACTGTCAAGAACATGGGCCAAGTTCTATTAACCGGAAGTTGGACAATCTACCCGGTCGACTGTTGACAGCTTACGGCGAAAGGTGTATGTTTTGTGACATTTTACAACGGTGCTCACATTTAATGACAGCTAGATCAGGGCAGCACGAGAGCCAGACAGTCAGATCGTTTCTGATATCACCTCATGATAAACGCAAAGCCAATGCTTTCTTTGCGCGATGCCTTGCAATCGCGATTGCGCACCTGCGATGTCTGAAGGCCAAGAGTTGGCAACTGCCCGATGATCAATATCCCTCAGATAATCCTATTCGCGACCTTGCCGTTGAGTTGCTTATTGGACTTTGCAAGAGCCGCTCAAACGAACCCTACTTCAGAATCTTTGAATTCTATAGTAGGGAAGGATACCCGTCGTTTGACGATGCCGACGAACACGAACTGGACTATCTCCTGGGAGTTCTCATAAGAAGCTTCGTGACTCAGAGGCTGAGCAGGTTACGTAAACAAGCCGACCCCCAGATTGAAAATCTCAAACGCCGTGTTAACGATACTATCAAGGCGTCTGATAGAATCCATGTGGCCACCGCAGCTTCGTCCGGATACGACAGGATTGCTTTCGCGGAAGTAGACATGTCGAGCGACAGCCTTGAGCTATGGCCTCAGCAAGAACTCAACTTGATCGCCGAAATAGCCTATCAGGACAGCAATAGCCGCAGCATGTGGTGTTACAAGTTGCTCGAGCTGGTAGCTGACGATGGTCGCTTTGTCTCATGGGTATATCGTCATATGATGATCACAGCCATGATTCGGGTGAGCAGGATCAATGAACTCGAGCGTTATGATCTCACCGCTTACCTTCCTGCGACCGAACACGGCCTGAGCGAAGATCAAGTCAAGCAAGCCTTTCGGGACTCCCGGTCATGGCTCAAAGAAAGTGTCTTACCGGGTTTCGTCGGTAAGAAGCGTTTGTCTATCGATGAGATTGAACCAATGCTGAAGGCGTTCGATGCCATCGTCGCCGATGGTCTGCACAGTGGAACAATTGAGAAGCTACCAGTCTATTTCCGAGAGAACATGCCTGTTTCGACACATAGCAATTACCTTAAGAAGTATAAGTACGTTTTCGAAACGGCCATGAAGGGAGGATTGAATCATCTTGCAGAAATTCTGGATAAATGATCTACAAACGATCGAGTTGGTATCTACTTATCCAGCAGATGGGTCACAGAAAGGATGACTATGCACCCGACCCGGCGAGACATAGAAAGAGCGATCCTGAAGCTGCTCCCGGAGGAGGAATGCACAAGCGTGCTGGAGCATGTGGAGAAGTGTGAATTCTGCCGTGAAATTGCTGATGATTTCCGGAATTTCCAACAGGCGACTCCAGTTCTCCTGGAGGAAGACCTTGCCGTTGCGAGAAAGACCTTTGACCGGTTACATCGCCAATCGACACGGGGTTTGGTGATCTCATTTACCAGACTGCCGTCGGATGACTATCACGGCGAGCTTAGCCTGGCTGCCGATGGTGACCGCGCTGACACACCACAGGTGGAGGAGTTAGCCACGCTGGTTTCGGAGAAACACGATCTTGTCCTTCGCCTGATGCATGATCATTCGCAATCGCAGGATCTGCTTGAATTGGTTTCGAGCGATCCGGCTGTCATCCACGATGCATTGATTGAGGCGCCTTCGCTCAATCATGAGTTCGTCGCTGACAAGAACGGCCGTGTCCTGTTGCCCAAGTCCGAGAAGGCTGCCTGGGAAGCCATCGATTGGAGGATTCGCCTTCCGGAAGCTAGATTTGAACTCAAGCCATTGGAGTTCAACGCTGACGCGCCTGATTCGATTCAGTCAGTCGAGCTACATAGCGAGCAAGATGATCGCATTCGGGTTCGTCTGGAGACCAGAGACAGCGATTGCTCACTGGTTGTGGAAATCCTGGAGTTACGAGGCAGGACTGAACTAGAAGGTGTGCGAGCTATTGTCGCCGCCGGCACAGCTTCAGGGTCCGGAGTTGGCCACCTAGGTGTCCCGTTCACATTCGACCTGCCTGATCGGAAAACACCGATTACCATCAGAATATACAGCGGATCATGACATCTATTGTCGAGTTTGCCCGGAAGTTTACGCAGCTCAAAGCCTACCTGTCTCGCTACGACGAAGCCGACATGCGGTTGCTCAAGCTGATTGAGTTCCGGAAAGATCACAGAGATGATCTTGCCAAACAATCACATGCCAGTTATGCCAATGAGTGGCAGTCCCTGTTTGATCATCAGTTCAAGAGCGATTTGCTTCTTGTCGATTTGTTGCCCCATGAACTTGAGAGCATTCTCGACGTCTGCAGGGATGTCGGCGATGACAAGACCGCCGAACGTGTGACTACTGAGCTTGTCCGCAAGCTGCTCTATGTTGGCGAGATCGAACACGCAATGACGCTGTTGAACGACAACGAGTCTGTCACGTTTGCGGAGAGTGACAGTCCGCTCCCTTCATTCGATGAATACGAGTTGGCCGTGATATCACTGGCCGAGTTACCGCCCGGATCGAAAACCGCCGATACGCTAGGCAGGCTAGTCCGTGAGTGGCGCCTGGAACGTGAGATGCTCAGCTACGAAACGGTGCGATGTTTGTTCGTCGATCGCGACAACATCACCAAAGCCACCGGAAGGGGACGGATGCGGACGCTGGTCTGTAAGAGTGCTGAATGGCTTGAGAAACAAGAAACAGATGAGGTCGTGTTTGACAACCAGCCGCGGTCCAAGGACGATCCTTTCGTTGGAGCAGCCTATGCTGCCCTGGAGGCGGCAGCACCGCTGATAGACGCTACGACGAAAGCGAAGAGGAAGGCTGTCCGTGTCCACCTCTCGATTGAGGACAGTAGTCGCACTTTCACGGGTGACTCCATTGCTTTAGCGGTGGCACTTGTTTCGTATGTTTATCTCATGAAACCTCAGATTCAGCGCCAGGAACGTTTCCTACCGTGCGAAGTCGCAGTCACGGGGTCGATCATTGGCAATGGTTTGCTACAAGCTGTTAACGCAGGAAGCCTCTCCAGGAAAATTGAGCGGGCCTTTTTCTCACCGGTGAAGTATGTCGTTGTGCCGCGCGGCAACGAAAACGATGCGCGTGCCTGCGTTGAGCAACTCCGCGAACGATATCCCTGTCGACGTTTGCGGATTGTAGCGCACGATCACCTTCGCGATGTAATCCAGGATCACAACATCGTCCGGCCGGAGAAGATTTGCCTCACCCCGTTTGTTGCACGCAAAGCGCGGAAATACATCGGCTCGGTGAAAGTCCAAGTGCCGCTACTGATGGGGTTGTCCTGGTTGCTGCTGGCTCTCCTTTGGCCGAGATTCTTTAATCCGTTGTTTGATGGACACATAACGTCAGTGACAATTGAAGAAAACCGCGTGGTTGCCCGCAACTCGAAGGACGAGACGATCTTCGTGACGGCGCCTCTAGGGTTCGAGGTCTTGGCGGACTACTACGCTGACCCCGTGCATAGTGCGACATTCGCTGTCGATCTTGACGGCAATGGGATCGACGAGCTGTTCTTCAGCCCTCAGTCTTTCAACCGTTCAGCGACTGTCAGGCTATACCGCGACAACGGGACATTAACATGGGAATATCCGGCCACAGTCCGGACACGCTACGGCATGGGCGCAGGCACGAACGGCAGTACCTTAGAGCCGGTCTACGGCCCGGCGAGGTTGTATCCCTGGAGCGATTCCACAGGTAAACCGCATGTGATAAGCGCCTCGTTTGCGTCCTTTCCCTCGCGTGACCAAATCAGGCTCTTTGGAAAAGACGGCCCGTGTGATTCTACCGCTTATATTCACACGGGAGTTGTGGGATTAGGAACCAAGACACTGTCGGAAGATCTGGACAATGACGGCACGGATGAAGTCATCATCCCGTCCGTCAATAATATCTATGGTCTTGGAATCCTCGTACTTAACCCCGAAAACCTTTGCGGTGTCAGCCCTCCCTGGGATAATGATACCTTCCTTGTCTCTGGAGAGCAGCGCGGATCGCAAGTGTGTTACGTCAGGCTGCCCAGCACACCACTGAGCTCGCCGTGTCACGTGTATAGCGTCGGTAAATGGCTAAACCGCGATCCAGCAACCAAACAACTGAGTATTCAAGTCGGCGAGGGCATGAACACCTGCATCGGTGGCGAGAGAAAGGCATCTCACTCAGAGTTGCCAAACCTCTTCTTCACTCTGGATTCGAACATGATACCTATCGGTTTGGAACATGGTGATGGAGATCTGTTATTGTTGAATCAATGGCTTCATCTTTCTGGAAAGGATACTGTTAGTAACTGGACCAGTCTCCGAGACTCGATGCTCAGTGAAGTGATCGTGTACTATCGAGATTCGATCGTACACCATACAGCCGCTGGTATCGACTTCTACGATCGATCTCACAAAAATCCGATTTCCTCGCACTAATCTTTCATAAACACTCATCATGGTGCCTACTGACTGTTGGAAACAATTTCCACACAACAGAAGAAGGAGACACCATGAAAATGCTGAAGCGAATCGAAGTACTGTTAACCCTGCTGGTCTTGTGTGCCGGCGTCGGAGAAGCAGCAGTCATTTATGAGGAACACTTCGACACCGATCCTGGAGACTGGCAGTTCAGTGATCCGTCCATATACGTAGACAGTGACTCCGGTTGGCTGTATATCGACGGGGGAGGTGACGTTAGTGATAGTGCGTGGATAAACTTATCCTTCATTCTCCCGGTTACTATTGAAACAAGAATCCGACTGAGCTCAGGTGGCGGTGGATACAGACTGCCATGGGTCGGTGTGTCTTCGGACTCCGGCAGATCAGCAACCACTTACCTTCCGAATGCGGCCGCTGGCTGTGGATGGAAGTTCATGGAAGCCGGATGGACGCTCATTGATACAATGGGCCCAACAGCAGTAGGTGAGTGGCGCACTCTGAAGCAAACAATCTACCCTGACAGCGGCTTGCTTTGGGTTAAGACTGACTCCGACACTTCATATACATTAGTAGTTGACGCATCGTGGAGTATGCCATTGAACTACACCGCAATTAGCTTCTCACAGCCTTGGGATGCCGAATGCCAGTTGGACTATGTGATTGTAACGAGTTTGGAGGAAGCCCCCGACTCCCTCCTCCTTCCCTCCGTCTTTGTTGCGCCGTGTGATGATGAGTGCGCGGTGCAACCGATGGAGGTGTCGCTGACCACGCCAATCGAGGGGATCAGCGGCTCAATTACATCCGACGAAGGCGTCAAGTTCTGCGGCCTCGATCGCACCGGTCTGGAGACAGAATTGTGGCAGATGTTCACGCAGCTCAGCGCCGATTCAACGATCATCTCGTTCTCGATGTACCCGGAGCAGGGGGATGACTTCCTTGCCCCCGGTACTCACACTATCGCCAACCTGCTGTTCGAGGTAGAACGACTTTGCCTCGACACGGCGTACATCCATTTCGACACCGCGCTGTCGGAGGATCTGACTTGGCACCTGATGTTTGCCGACACCCTCGGCAACAATGTTGTCCCCGGCTTCGAAGCCGAAAGTAACTCAACCGGAGTGATCGGATACATTCCCGGCGACATCAACGGCGATGGTGTCGGTCCGGATATCTCCGACCTGGTCTGCCTGGTCTCATACATGTTCCAGGGAGATATGCCACCCTGTGTGATGGCCGCCGCCGACTGTAACGGCAACGGTTCCGGCCCTGATATCGCCGACCTGGTATATCTCGTGAATTATATGTTCCAGGGTGGCCCGGCGCCGCGCTGCAGCGGGTCAATATCAACGGCCAAGTTGGTACAACGGGACGACATCATAATATCCGCGAACATTGAGGGCGGTCAAACGGTGATTAACCTCAAGAGCGATGTTGACCTGCGAGGGCTCCAGTTGGAGTTGGTTGGAATCGGTTCTAATACCCCAACTAGTCTGGTCGACGGCGACCTCGATCTGGTCTATGGTACTGTCGAAGGCGAACTGCGCGTTGGCCTTCTGGATATGGAAGGGGCGGCTCTGATCAAGTCTGGCGATGGCTCAATTATCACCATCGACGGCGAGTACGAGATTGTCTCGGCGATGGTCGCTGATCTGGCTTTCAACGCTATCCAACCGAGCATAGGTAGCGTAGCCGGGACAGTTGTTCCGGAAGTCTACAGTCTCAATCAGAACTACCCCAACCCGTTTAACCCGGTGACGACGATCAGCTTCAGTCTGGCCGAGGGGGGACAGGCTAAGCTGGAGTTGTTCAACGTGATGGGCCAGCGGGTGGCGACCCTGGTTGACGGCATGCTGGATGCCGGCCCGCACGAGTTTGAATGGGATGGTTCAGCGGTGTCGAGTGGTGTGTACTTCTACCGCCTGACGACGGAGACGTTTATCGACACGAAGAAGATGTTGCTCTTGAAATAACAATGAGGGGAACATAAGATGGGCCGGTGGCAATTGACCGGCCATATCAGCCCGGTGGCGTAATGCTCGCGCCACCGGGTTCTGTATTGTGTTGTTGGTAGCTGTTCAGAGCGACAAGATTTAGAATACCGATCAAGCGGAATCACGGCAGACTATCCTCCACAGCGGAGACAAGCCCTGCCACTACTCATTCAGGTACGTCAGATGAGATAACCGGCGGCCCGGTAAAATGTCCGCCTCACTGGTCGGTCGACAGTTTGTTCGTAATAATCTGCTCAACCACAGAAAAAGCCGAAGCCCCCGATCCCGAAAACATCACCGAACCGTCGCGATCAAAAACATAGTAAACCGGGGTAGTTCCGCGAGCGTTGAACGTCTTCCATAGTGGAACACTGTAGGGAACAACAATGCCCGCATAAGGCCGTTCTTGAACGAACTCCGCGATTGCCGTTCTGCTCGTATCGGTAGAAGCGCTTACTGCCTGGAACTGCGTGGTGTCACAGCGCGAGACAAGTGTATCCAGTCGCAGTCTGATTTTCTCACAGTAGGGGCATCTGCCGGACCAGAAGGTCAACAGTACGATCCGACCTTTCATGTCGCCGAGAGTGTGGGTAACTCCGGTCAGATCCGTGACAGAGAAGTCAGGAGCAAAAAAACCGACAACGGTCGCCGTATCTCCGGGATAATCAGAACAGGTTAATAGCGTGCCGACCGGATCTACCGCCTTAGCCTTGAACGTTTGTCCGTCGACCTTAAACGGCCCGGTCAGCTTGACTTGCTCGGAAGGAATGACTGTTCGATCGGAATCATCGACACGCCATTTCCATGAATAACGACCATCCCGGTTCATGTCAATCACACAGGCAGCATCCGTCGATAAATCAAAGAACGGATTGTTTATCGAGGGCGCATAGAGACGAATACCGTAATCTCGGTCATTGACCCGGAGGGTGCCTTCGCGACATTCCGCAAGACGAGCAATGACACGGTCTTTGGACAGGACGATCTGGTAGGAGATTTGTCGCTCCGCGTCGGCGGCATCCCTGTCGGATCGAACGGCAATTGAAAAATCGGCAATCATCCGATTGCCGCCGCGATGAAAGCTCAGCACCGACGTTGAGTCAACAGCCGTTTTCCCGTCGTTGGCTATGGCGTATCCGACTTCACCTCGTTCGTCCTTGAATCGCACGACAATCGCCGCTATCAGACGGGGATTGTCACCAACCACCGCTGTTTCCACGTCCGTCCAATTCGGTGGAACCGAAATGGTCCCTTCGGCCGGTTTAGCAAACTGAAGTACTTTCGAGCCGTGGTACTGATCAGTATCCGGCAAGATCGTCGTTGACAACTGAATATCGTTGGTTGTCTGTGCGGCTGGCTCGTCCGCCATTACAAACGCCAGACAAACCATCAGAATAATATAGCGCATATAACTTTTACTCCCGTCGGTATCCGCAGGACATCGTCGTTAGGCGGATTCACATTGGTCTTTATCCTAAGAACAGGCCGGCTTGGAAAATAGTCAAGGATAGAGAGTAAGTGTTTTCATCGGCGGAACAAGCAGATGACACACTGTCTGGAGCGAGGCGTCGAATGAAGATGCCATCCTTTGCGGGCAGCGGCAGCCGAGCTAACGAGCGGTACAAACTGGGGACATAGGTAACGGTCTCAACTGGAAATCCGAGGTCAGAGGATTGTTAAAAAAGTCTTACGCGCAGATATTCAGCAAAACACAACAGTAATGCGGGCGACACAAGGTTGCCCGCTACGCGAGGTTGTGGCTCTCAAACGCGTAGCGGCGGGGCTTGTCTACGCCGCAGAAGAGGTTTTTCAACAGCCCCCAAGCCTCGGGCCACCCGTCCGCTTCCGGGCTACGACGGCGATTCGATAACAGTTCCTGGTCGGTTTGCGGAAGGTTCCGCAGTTGTACAGCCCCCGGACCTCGAATCCGGTCGCTTTCAGCAGCTTCACGATCGTCTCGTTGGGATAAGCCCGCTCGGTATGCAGTTCGTCGAACCGCGCCCAATGCGTCCCCTCCCGGTAGAAACAGGTGGTTTGACAGGTAGCGCGATGTCGCCGCGCATCGTAGTCGTTTTTCCAGACCCAGGCGATATCCTCATGTGCGTCGGCATACACCTGCCCGCCCCAGATCTGGGTCAACGCCGCCTCGGTGTTCATATCGAAGATAAACCAGCCGCCCGGTTCGAGGTGCTCAGCTACGGAGCGGAAGGTCGCCCGAAGATCCTTTTGTGTCTGTATGTAGTTGAGCGAGTCGTAGAACGAGGTGACCAGGTCGAACGTGACCGGGACCGGACGATCGCGATCCAGCAATCGGAATTTCGGGAGACGTTTGTGGTAGAGCTTCACACCCCGGCCCTTGAGTTTGCGCGCCGCTACGGCCAGCATCGAAGAGCTGCCGTCGAGACCGGACATCGTAATGCCCCAATCAGTGAAAATCTCGATCGCGGTGCCGGTGCCGCAGCACAGATCGAGCCCACGTTGCGGCTGGATTTTGAGGCGGTTGAAAATGCTCCGGCAATATTCGGTCATCTGCTCTGAATGCCGGTCGGCGCTCATCAGGTCGTAGACAATAGCGAGTTTTTGATAGGGGTCGGCGTATTTCATAGTCGCTTCCGGTTATGTGAATGCGGGAAGATACGCCGCTGTGATCAGAAATGCCAGGTTAATTGGATACCTGCCCGATTTGGCACAGCCGCCGACTGAGGTGTGGTCCGACTCGGCCCCAACTCCACTCGCTCCCAGGTTTCGCGAGTTACGGCCGATCCGATTATGCCTCCTACTACCGCTCCCACACCGGTGGCCAGCACCGACCAGAAACCGGAGCCGGTCTCGCGTCCCTCGTTAGAAGGGTCAACCTCGTGTCCGATCTTGTACGCCGCAAAGCCTCCCAAACCTCCCAGGACCACGCCTGCGATAGCGTATCGTCGCGGCTTGTCGTAGCGATACATTGATTTGATCGAAGCTTGTGGGACTACCTCAACGGCTCCCGCCGCTTGCTCGGGCTTGAGAGCCAGCGAATCACGGCTGATCCAAAGCAGCCGTCCGGTTTGCTCGAAGACGGCGTCAGGAATCGCGATGGATGCAGCGTCATCGGTCTTCTCTGCCGCGACAGTGCGGATCAGCTTGATCCGCTCGCCGGTTTCCACCTCGTAAAGCCGTTTCGCTCCAACCGAGGGAGCCAAAGCGATCAGGAACGTTACCGCCGTCAAAACGCTAACCATGTAGAAAGAACGTCGCATTGTCAGCATCCCTTTCGCGGCCTTGTGCCTAGAACTTGAATCCCAATCTCAACCCAATCGTCGTAGAGCCGTTGTCCTGCAGGCCCTGCGTCGGAAGGTCTCTGATTTGGACTTCCTGCCATTTGTCCGAGCGTGTCAGTGAACCTACGATGGCGCCGGTGAAGGCGCCTATAGCAGCGCCTTTCACGAAGCACTTGTTACGGTCGGCATTGCCTTCCCACATATCGCTGTCAAAAAGGGCTACTAGTAAAGAGAGAATACCCAGGCCCACCACCACCCCGATAATAGTCCCGGCCAGCGTATGTCGGTGCGAGCTGACCGAACGATCGAGCCTGATCACCTCCGACAGGGACAAATAACGGGGCGAACCGGCGATGCTGCCCTCGGCAAACGCCAGGGTGTCGTTTCTCGCCCAGAGGAACCAGGCCGGTCGAGACAGGATCGTGTCCTTCTGCAGCGCCTCCATGAACGGACGCGAGCGGCTCATGGTGGTATCGTAGGTCACTCGCACGCGCTCCCCGGCTCCTACCTGCGACAGATCGGTAGCGCAAGCATCGACGCTCAAGAAAGAAACCAGGACTATCAAACCAAGTCCAACGAGTCTGAGTTTTTGTCTGTTCAAGGTATTATCCCTCCACATCGGGAAAATCCGCTCTGTGTTATCGCCTGCAATATAGGATGAATCTCTCGATGCGAAAGTGTATATATATAGCGGCAGACATCCCCGATCTGTTCCTGCAGCAAGCCCGCTCAGAAGAACGTCGCACCTGCGAAAGGGAGTGTTGAAAAACATCTTCTGCGGCGGAGACAAGCCCCGCCGCTACGCGTTAAAGAGCCCTAACCTCGCGTAGCGGGTGGCTTTGTGTCGCCCGCATTACAGTTGTGGTTTGTCGAATATACGAGCGTATAGCTTTTTCAACACTCCCGAAAGCAGGCGCCTATCTTTTTTCGGTCAGGTGTTTTTTACCTTTTACATAGAAGGTTATCGAAATTTCGCTTCGCGAATCCCACCCGAGGGGTGGGGCACCGATGGGTACAAACCGGGTAGTCTTCGTAGGTCGTGACCCTCGTGGTCCCGACGCCCCCACTGGTCGGTTCATCGGCCGGGCATCCCCCTCGACCGCACCGCGAGAACGCAATCTCCCCCCGCTGCTTTAAGTTGACACCGCCCGGGAACTTGCCCTTCGTTAATCCATACCCGGTGAGCGTTTTCGGTTAAAAATCGAAGGAATCACCTGAATAAACCGGACGTTGGCCGGTATTGACCTTTGATCTCAGTAATCTTGAAAGGACTGACTATGTCAACAATCTTCTGGATATGGGCGGCAGCCGTGGTGGTGTTCCTCGTACTTGAGATTCTTACACCCACCCTGGTGTTTGCCTGCATTGCCGCCGGAGCGCTCGTAGCCGGGATATTCAGCTATTTCGCTCCCGAAGAATATTATTGGCAGGTAGGGATATTCATCACGGCTTCAGCGATTCTTCTGCCGATGACTCGCACCCTGGCCAAAAAGATAACCCGGGAATCGCCGCAAAAGTCCAACATCGACGCCCTGATCGGCAAGGTCGCCCTGGTGACCAAGGCGATCGATCCGGACCTTGGCGGACAGGTAAAAGTCGAGGGAGAAGTCTGGATTGCGGTAGCCGATGAGGCCATTGCGGAGGGTGAAAAAGTAACGGTCGGTAGCGTGACCGGCACCAAGCTGCACGTTACCCGAAAGATATAGCGAAAGGAATTATCCATGAACGGTGTGGCGCTGTTTCTGATTATCGCCGCCGGAGCCATCTTTATCGTGGTCGGCATGTCGATTCGTATTGTTCGGCCGTTCGAGCGCGGACTGGTCGAGCGACTCGGCAAATTCCAACGAATTCTCGAACCCGGCATGAATATGATCGTGCCCTTTTTCGACACGGTCCAGAAAGTCGATATGCGCGAGGTGGTACTCGATGTACCGCCGCAGCTCGTGATTACGGCGGACAATGTCGGCGTCGAAGTGGACGCGGTTATTTATGCCCAGGTCACCGACCCGGTGCGCTCGCGCTACGAAATCGCCAACTACATTATGGCCTCGACCAAGCTGGCTCAGACCAACCTGCGTAACGTCATCGGCGAAATGGACCTCGACTCCTGTCTTTCCTCGCGCGATTCGGTCAACGCCCAACTGCGCGATGTCCTCGATGAGGCCACCGACAAATGGGGCGTGCGCGTCAATCGTGTCGAGATGCAGCGGATCGACCCGCCGCGCGATATCACCGAGGCAATGAGCCGCCAGATGAAGGCCGAGCGCGACAAGCGGGCCAGGATTCTCGAGGCCGAGGCGGTGCGGCAGTCGGAGATCACCCAAGCTGAGGGCTATCGCCAGTCGAAGATTCTCCAGGCTGAAGGTGAAGCCCAGGCGGTCAAAACTCGCGCCGACGCTGAGAAATATCGCCAGATCGCGGTAGCCGAGGGTGAATCGCAAGCCATCAACAACGTCTTTGCGGCCATCCATGCCGGTCAACCGGACGAGAAACTGATAACGCTCAAGTATCTCGAAATGCTGCCCAAGCTGGCTGAAGGTTCCGCCAACAAGTTGTTCCTGCCTTATGAGGCTTCGGGGATTATATCCTCGCTGTCGGCAATGGTCGAAGGGATCAAAGCACAGGGACCGGGGAATAAGACCGAGCCGACCGCTCCGCCGAAGGGCTAAAGGTCGATTAAGAAAAGCCTCTCTTTGCGCACCGAACCGGTGTGTTTTGAATCAACCGGGGTTGTCCGAGCCCCGGTTGTTTTTTTGGAGTCTCCCCTCTCTGCAACTCTTTGCCGTATGTCTGAAAACCGGATATAACTATCAGGCAAATGAAGTATCAAAATTGTTCAAGATTTGAACAGCCGCCGCACCAAACTACTAACCAGATGCACTACAACCGCTTGCGTTTGCAGGAGAAGTCCGCTAATGATCCCGAGCAATACCTGATCGAGGCACAGGCTTTGCTTATGAAGATAATTACATAAAACAATGCTGTTACCAGACCAGCAATGTTAGACCAGACCCCTGCCTGACCAGCAGGGGTTTTTTGTGTTCGGGACGCCGGTAAAATCAAACAAGCCCTGGCCACCTATATTAATGAGGATTTTGACGCATTTCCGGCCCACATTAAATAGGTTGACGTGCTCTTTGGGCAGGCGTAGATTTTCGGCGTCATGAAATCGATTACTACCTTTATCAAGGTCGTGGTGATAGTCGGTATCCTTGGGGTGATCGGCTATTGGCTCTACGACAAACTCCGTGAGCACCCGGTGACCGAACGGATCGCCGAGGTTATTCACGATGAAGACACCCGGGTGTTAACCGCCCGCATCAAGGAAGCACTGGCCGATCCGGCAGCCGAGGTTCGCGAGCGAGCCGCTCTGGCGGTCGGTCGAATCGGTGGTGACGGCGCCGCCGAACGTTTAATCCCGCTGCTCAAGGACAGCTCAATCGATGTTTGCGCCGCAGCGGCTTTTGCTCTGGGACTGACCGGCGACGACAAAGCCGCCCAGGCGCTTCTGGATATTGCCTTTGACCTGCCCGGTAAAGCGGGAGAGCAAGCGGTGTTGTCGATTGGAAGACTCAGCGACAGCACCCGGACCGGCTGGATCGACAAACTTCTGACATACCTGAACCATCCCGCTCCGGCCGTACGACGAGCCGCCTATCAGGCGCTGTTTTATGCCAACGCCAAAAACCGCTCCGAAACAATCGAAACCGCTCTGGCCAAAGAAAGCGATCCGAGCGCAATCGCCATGGGTATCTACGCCCTTGCGCGGATGAAGGTCAGCGACAGTAAAGCCGATGATCTCTACCGTAAAAATCTCAGTAACCCGGATTCCTGGGTGCGCTCCTGGAGCCTTATCGGTATCAGTCGCAGCAAATCACACGAGGCCGATCAATATGCGGCCATCGCCCTGAACGACCGCAACTCCAACGTGGTGGCGCAGGCAATCTCTCTGCTTGGCAACAAGAAAACTGCCGAAGCCCGCAACCGGCTTCTTTCACATCTCCAGGAAGAACGAGACCAACGTCTCGTGGCAATGATTTTCGAGGCGTTCACCGATGATAAGACTTCGGTCGCAACCGGAGCCGCTCGCCGCTGGTTGGGGAATAACGCCGCGCCGTTCTTGAAAGCGGCCATTTTGAAATACCTGGCAACGATTGAGGGCGACAAAATGGTGTCAATGCTCGATTCGCTGGCGAACGAGGATTCCTGGCTCGTAGCCCAGGCCTGTGCCGAGGCGTTCACCGCGATCGGTGACGAGAAAGTTGTCCCGCGTCTGGCTCTGTTGTTCAAGGATGACCGTCCCCAGGTACGTGCCGCTGCGTTCGAGGGATTGATGCAGCTCGACAGCACCAACGCTCGGCTCTACATAGATAAGGCGCTCGCCGACACCGATATCATGTTGCAAATATACGCCATCGACCGTATCTCGAACGACACATTAGTTTCTTACGGACCGCACCTTTCCAAAATGATGGCCGCCGGATATACGACCGATATCGATGTGCGTCGCTCCTTAGTAACCGCGGCGGAGGCTCTGTTAAACAAGAACAAATCCGACACCTCGGCCAGGTCGATCTTGAAATACGGCCTCACCGACACGGAGTATGCCATCAGGCGCGATGCCGCCCGAATTTCCGATGAAATACTCGACACTCACGAACAGGATAAACTCGGCCCGGCCCCCACACGTTTCTCGGTCGGTCAGATCGAGCGCCGATTCAAGATGGCTCAGCCTAATCCCACCGCCGTCGTGACGACGGATCGCGGTTCTTTCGAAATAAAACTCGAGTTCGATATCGCCCCCCTGACCGTTCTGAATTTCATTGATCTGGCCGAAAACGAATTCTACGACGGGCTGGAGTTTCATCGCATTATCCCGAATTTCGTGGTTCAGGGCGGTTGTCCGCGCGGTGACGGCTGGGGCGGACCGGCCTGGATGATCCGTAACGAGGACTCCCCCACTCCTTATCGCCGCGGCACGGTCGGTATGGCCACTTCCGGTCCCGACACCGGCGGTTCGCAATGGTTCGTGACGCTCTCGCCGCAACCGCATCTTGAAGCTCATTACACGGTTTTCGGACAAGTGATTTCCGGCATGGACGTGGTGGAAAAACTCCTGCCCGGGGATCAGATCGTTACCGTCAAGATCAAGGAAGGCTGATATGCATCGAGCGTTTATTCGGCTCGTGAGCTTCTCGGCTTTGTTGTTCTGTTTTGGAACCGTGACGGCACGTGACAACGATGTTGACAAACCCGCCCTGATCGAGCGGATCCTCGACACCGACCGCCGGCAGGCAGAGCAAATCCATGATGTGTCTTTCGATGCCGAATATATCGAGGGTGAACGCAACGACGACGGCGTATTCGAAGAGAAGGCTCGGTTCGTCAAGAAAGTGATGTTGCTCTATACCGACGACACGGTATACTTCCGCGAAGATTATCTCGAGTATTGGAAGGAAGGCTCCAGGCAAAGCGAAGAGGACCTTCGTAAAGAAGCGGCCGACCGCTACGACCGAAAGCAAAGGCGCAAGGGACGAGATCTTTCCTGGCCGATCATGAGTCCGTTTTACACGGAGAATCAAGAGCGGTACGAAATCGAATATGTGGGTATGGCCGACGGCCTGGTCGAAGAGAGGACCTGTTATCAATTTCGAGTCAGAGCGCGTGAAGAAAGCGACGAACTGATCAACGGCGATTACTATTTCGAAGTGGCGTCGTTTCATCTCGTGCGAGTCGACTTCTCTCCGGCCAGACTGGTCAAAAAAACGATGTTCAAGCTCAAGGAGTTGAACATGTCGATACGCTATCGGCCCGTCACCGAAGGTTTCTGGCTGCCGTACCGAACCGATATCTCCGGCAAAGGTAAAGCGGCGTTTTTCTTCGGCGTGTCGTTCGCCGGAACCGAGTATTATCGCAATCCACGAATCAACACCGGCCTGTCGCCGGACATGTTTGAGGTGGCCCATGATTAACGAAATCGGATTAAAAACCAAAGTTGTCAAAATCAATATCCCCGCCGACGCCAATGCGATCTTCGGCATGTCGCATTTTATCAAAACGGTCGAGGACCTTTACGAGACCTTGATCCAGGCGGCGCCGGGTATGAAGTTCGGGATCGCTTTCTGCGAGGCCTCGCAGAAACGGCTTATCCGAATCGACGGCAACGATGAAGCACTGATCGAAATGGCCGCCAAGGCGGCGTTCGATGTCGGCTGCGGACATACTTTCTTCATCTACATGCGCGAGGGATTCCCGATCAATGTCCTCAACCAGGTTAAGATGGTCCCCGAGGTCTGCCGAATTTTTTGCGCCACCGCCAATCCACTCGAGGTGTTGGTGGCCGAGACGCAGTTGGGACGCGGTGTCATTGGTGTTATCGACGGCGAAACGCCGACGGGCATCGAGGGAGACGAAGACATAGAGGAACGGCGCAAGTTCCTGCGCATGATCGGATATAAACGCTAGCTATGAAAATTCGCAGCACAGCGGGGAGAACGACTATCGCCGCGGTGTTGCTGGTTTGCCTTACCCTGGCGGGAATAAGTCTGGCGGCCCGTAACTACGGCGATGTCGACCATGTACACGTTGACGAGATAGTCGACGGCGATACCTTCAAGGTAACCGTACCCGACTGGCCCTCGATCATCGGCGACAGCATCAAAGTTCGAGTAGCCGGTATCAACTGCGCCGAATTACGCGCCAAACTCCCCGACTCCCTCCATTTGGCCCAACAAGCGACCGAGTTCACCCGCTCGTTTCTGGGTCAGGCACATGAGGTCTCTCTTCGTAACATTGGCCGGGGCGGCTTTTTCAGAATCATTGCCGACGTTTACGTCGACGGCGTCAACCTGGGGGATACGCTTGTCCACGTCGGTCTGGCGTCGCGCGATCCAGAGCACTCCGAGACGGCCGGGAAAGATTTCGTTTATGCCAGCCGTACCGGCGCGGCTTATCATCGCAAGGACTGCCCGTATCTTCGGAAAAGTACCGTCATCATGACGCTGACCCGTGAGGATGTGGCCGACATGGGTTATGTCCCCTGCTCGCACTGCAAACCGTAGCGATTGCCTGCTATCGTTTATCAGTCAATCGCGTCCGAGATATTGACGCACGAACGAGTCGGGTGTATTACGAAGAATCCAACCGCATTAGTGAGCAACAGACGTCTTGTGTGCCCCATCCCTAACTGCAGGTTCGAGGACGGAGCAGCGCGACGGGGATACCCGCCAGTGGAACGTGGGTGCGTTGTGCGGTCGGGTGTCCCTACCCGACCGCCGCTGCGCACGCCGCACGACTGGTAGCCCACCGTCAGGTGGATCCCTGCCATGCGTACTTGGTTTTCATCAAGGCATGATGAACTGATGCACAATCAAATATAGAGCTGCCCCGCCCACGATCAGAGCGGTTGAAGTCACATGGAGTCTAATACCCTGAGTTGTAAGAACATCTGTCGCCCGCCAAGGTGTGAACCAGAAGCGCACATCGTACCAATGGATCGAACGACCCAACTCCGTGCGGTACCTTCGGGCCGTGATGCGGAGAACAAGTCCCGTTAATAGAGATATTAGCCCGACGATTAACAGTGTGATTGCCATGGTCCCTCCTAATTCTTGGATTAGTCAAAAAACCAGTTATATATCTCCGTTAGGAAGCATATTCCCAAAGTGAAAGCGCAAGCGTCGCATACCGGATTTAGATCGGCTCCAAATGGACACTTAAGCATGACGCAGTCGGCAGCGACAACGCAGATCTCGGACACTTCCAAAGAAATCGGGCCTCCTACTGTGCCGTCCGCATTCCTCCAAACCAGTTCGTCGCATATCTCTTTCTGTGAGAGAAGATCGGTAGCCAGCCGACCGTCAACGTTACCGTGAAGGCTGTTGTCCGTCTCATAGTACGCAAAGAAATCCTCAATGACTGCCGCGATAGCTTGATCAGCTTGCGTCAACTTCGATATCAGAGAATCTACGTTCTCCCCGGCCGCCAACATGTCCTCTTCCAGAGATATCACATGGTCCACATCAGTCGATTGAAATTCAAAGGTACGAGTGTCCCCGTTAAGAGTGTAGGTTTCGGAGTATCCCTCTTCCACCAGTTGTCGTTGGATGACCATCCGGTCGGACGGGGATTCCTCAACGAAGGTGAAATCACCGTCCCGCTCGACATCAAAGGTAAGTTCGTACGTCCATAGCGCAGCCCCTGAGGCGTCACGCAATTGCAAGCCCAGTCCGTAATCGGTGGGCGAGGGTGACAGACCACTAATAAGAAGCGACCTCTCCACGGGAGAGAGACTGTCATAGCTTACTAGTAGCTCGAATTCTACTATGGAGTTAATCGAATCAGGCGTTACCGTCTTTATCCAAGCAGTGGCGCTTGTCAGGGCCAACGCAGGTAAAGTAGTACCCGTCTTGTCGCCGGACTTGACAACGTCGTCATCCAAAACTAGGGGATTGGATCGTTCATCTGTCGTGTTTGAACAACCAACCATGAGTACCCCTATAACGGTCATGAAGAGAACAACCAAGGTCGTTCCTACAGATTCCCTCTTAAATATAGTATACTCGTTCTCATCGGTTTCCATCAAGTCAAAAGTCATATTGATCGGTCTGTGTTTACGCTGACTCCTTTCCTATTCCTCGGACTGCCGCGTGGGATGCCGTCTTGTTGCAGGGTTGGGAGGAAAAGACGACATCCCGACGCAGCTACCCGACACGCGCTCACGTAATCGTCTCCTGCCGGGCGGGGGAGCAAAGAACGGTTGCGACCGGACCACCCCGCCACGGCAGGCCTTGCACATCACCCTTCCGATCGGATCAGGCGTTGGGAACAGTCAACGAAACGAGGTAATACAACTTCCGTGCCGAAGCTGCATTGCATGCCGTGCGAACATCGCATGCGAATGAAGGTCAACAAGATAAAGGTGTGATGCGATGATTAGCCGAGGATTGGACGACCATCTTAATCCGCTGAATCAGGGCCGATTTGCGAATTTGGCCGGATATACTTCGAATTCTGGTGTTTTGATTACGAATTTCGGCCTTTGGGCTTCGAATTCGGGGGTTTTACCTACGAATTTCGAGGGTTTCGTTGCGAATGGGGGTATTGAGTGGGGCGTCTTCTCTATATTGTCGGTCCAAACGTATCTCAAGTGGGGGGGCGTAAGCTAGGGCCGTTTTCGAACCCGGCCGCCATACACTCAAATCATTGCTTCCCACGCAGGTTCGAGGACGAATCGGCGCGACGGGGTAGATGTATTGCGAATAATCCAACCGCGTAAGTGGGCGGCAGACGTCTCGTCTGCCCCTGCAGCAGCCATACCGGGCCGAAAGCTCGCAGGTGTGTTGTCAAAACTTCGCTTTGCGAATCCCACCCGAGGGGTGGGGCACTGTTACCTATGTCCGGATTGTACAGTTCGCGCAGATAGGTTTCAACAACAGACGAAGTCGTCAGGCAGCGACCTGACAAACAACGGACCTACGGAGATTGGACGCTACGACCCGCTTTTTGGCAAATCTTCCGATGCGTAATTGGAAATCACGGAATCAATCTGCTCTGTCATAATGCGACAGGCAGCCGTGTCTTTTACCGGTGGCCAAATGTGTTCGATATCGCCAGTTGGGCTAACGATCAATTTCATCGGCATGGATCCTTTCGGAAGACCAGGATCAAGTACATATTCTTCACTACCCGGCATCACCAGCACCGGAGCCGAGACCGAATCCAAACCGGATGTGATGACCAAATCGGCCGAATCGGTTCGGCTGGTCGCCATGACAAACCCCCAACCTGCTTCCTGCGACCGCCGCTGCCAGTCCTTCCAATAAGGCGTTTCCACGAGCGTAATCCGACAGACGCTTCGATCCACTATTACCATGAACGTCATTGGCCCGGCAAACTCCTCCGGTTGCTGCCGAACTAACTCTTTCACTGCCTCGGACAGGTTGGAGTCACTCAGACGGTAAATCTCACGATGCTGCCAGACACAACCGCAGATCAGACCCAGGAGAATGATCAGACAGAAAGCGATTGGCAGAATACCACCGATCAGCCTCGCAAAATCGCTCAGGGTTTTATCCTGGCAATGTTCAATCGGTAACCCCATCTTCCCTCCTCGTCATACTGTGTATTTACGAACACAGCGCGGCCATCGCGATGGCTCCCGGCTAGTTGCCAATCAGCATCCACATCAATCTTGACCGGTCGGCGCTCCGAGTCCCAGACCAGGGTTCCGTACCTGGGGATATCATTCCCGCTGCTATCCGGATTTTGGACATAATACTGCATGATCATGTAGCCGGGTGCCACATAATTAAAGGTGGCGGTCGGCGTCCAACTGCTGAACCACAGGTCCCGCACCGGACAGGATCCTATAGAAGACAAAGGGGGAGCGGGGAGAATATAGTCGGGGGCTTCAATGTGAACGCTGTCCACGAGCTTGCCTTCGTGATCGGCAATGAGAATGAAGTCGTATCCGTTGATTGACACCCAGAAGCTGTTGTCTCGCGGGCAGATTGCAGCGCGGCATTCGGGATTGTGAAGACCCGTCGAATCCAGGTACCGCTGAAAGGACGGCGTTAGGGGAAACATGCGTCGGTACGACTTTCGATCGCCCAGTTTTTCGGCAAAAACCATCATGTCCTGTCCGGGACCATAGATACCGGCCAATAGATAATCGTCCTGAAAGATAACTTCATTCAGGTAGTCTTTGTGGGATTGTCCTTGCCAAAGCCGGGCATCGCCCGGATTAGTTTTATCAAGAGAGATTGTTGTCAGGCAACCGCAGTGACGGTCAAACACCAGAAGCTCTCTGGAATCCGGTAGTAGTTTGGTGCTCATCGGCAGAAAGAGATACTCGAAACGCTTCTTTCCATCGCAATCCGCCCACCAATCATTCGAAGGTGGTCGGCAGCCAATGACCTTGATCCACGGTTGACTCTTATCGTACTGCACCCACACACCGGTTCCAGATCCCAACCTGCTGCTGGCAACGCAAACAACAACGGTATCCCCGCCTTCCAGAAGTACGCTTGCCATACCTGTTGGCGGGCCAGTTGTGTCCAGCGGTAAATACACAGTCCGAATTGTCTCCAGCGACTCAGCCGAGACGTGCGGTGTCACAACAATTAAGAAGACCACAATACCCGTGTAAAGCAACACTTGGGCGAGCACCTTGACGACGGTACGCGTACCCGTTTCGAAGTGATTCATCTTGATGCCCAACATATCTCTCCCACAATACAATCATTTCCAGGAGGGACGCACTTACAGAGCGTCTCAATCCCAACCCTATAACACTCCCAATGGCCATAACGATCTTCTCGGCAACCGGTTCCTGATAGTGCCACGAACACCGCTGAAACCAGCAGCGAAGCCATTACAATTGTTGTTACCAACATACTTCTCATAATCTTCATTCTCCATAAAAAAGTTTTTCCTGTAATTTCTCCTCCGATCGGATCAGGCGTTGGGAACAGTCAACGAAACGAGGTAATACAACTTCCGTGCCGAAGCTGCATTGCATGCCGTGCGAACATCGCATGCGAATGAAGGTCAACAAGATAAAGGTGTGATGCGATGATTAGCCGAGGATTGGACGACCATCTTAATCCGCTGAATCAGGGCGATTTGCGAATTTGGCCGGATATGCTTCGAATTCTGGTGTTTTGATTACGAATTTCGGTCTTTAGGGTTCGAATTCCGCCGGTTTGCCTTCGAAATTCGACGTTTTCGTTGCGAATCGGGGTATTGAGTGGGGCGTCTTTTCTATCTCGGCAGTCCAAACGTATCTCAAGTGGGGGGCGCAGACCGGGTCAGTTTTTGAACCCGGCCAATGAACACCCAATGCCTTGTTTCCACGCAGGTTCGAGGACGGACCGGCGCGACGGGGTAGATGTATTGCGAATAATCCAACCGCGAGAGTATTCAGCTCGGTATATGGTCAAAGCCACACCGGGTAAATATCCTGAAAAATACCGTGGTGGCGGACAATAAATACTAAATTCGACCGGTCAGGCGTTTCAGATGCTCTCGTGCTTGATCCAACTCCGCCGTGCCGGGATCAGCCTGATCCCAAAGCCGCACGAATTCCTCGAATGATGCTATCGCCTGTTCATCTTTTCCGATTTGTTCAAAAGCCAGCCCGAGATACAGATAAGCTTTCACATCCGGAATGCAGAACAACGCCCGCCATGCTTCGAGGGACTCATGTCCGAGTGACAACTCCTCTATAGCCCGATCATATTGACCGGAACCGTAAAGCGCCATGGCCAATAAATAACGGGGATAATAAGCATCGTTCAAGGTCGTTGATTCGAGCGAGGCGCTTAAATCATCGACAGCTCCCGCGGAATCACCACGTATGAGCATGAGGCCACCGCGAGCCAGATAATAGGGTTCCGGTGATTGCTCGGTTTCGGTTAAGCGGATGCGAAACGATTCGAGTGAATCCTGTGCGCGGGCAATCTCTCCGGCTCGTGCCAGTCCGATGATATACAGTGCGCGATATGGATCGGTACCTTGAGTCGGGCGACGATCTTGCACCGTGAAACAGGAATCGAACTGCATGGCCGCCGAATCATTACGATTCTTCTCCAGGTAGATCATCCCTTTTTCCAGATGTTTGAGCAGCCGGTTCCAGCCGGAGGTCCGTTCGAGGCGATCCGCTGCCAGACCGTCGTCGAGAACCGCCTGCGCTTTTGCAAACTGACCCTGATAAAGCGGTGCAAGGGCAAGGTATAATTTACCAACCGAACGATGATAAGCATTGCGGGCTGTAGCCGCGGTGCGATAGCAGTCCTCGGCTTTGTCATATTCACCCTTGAACAGATACAGCGGCGCCAGTTTATAACGGGCCGCATGGAATTCGGGATATTTCTCCAGAGCCGTTTCATACGAAGCAATGGCGCTGTCCGGCTTTTTTTGCATCCGCAAAATGTCGCCGCGGCTGTCATACGGATTCGGTTCGTCGGGAGCGATCGTAAGATAGCGATCGAGCATAGCCAGTGCTTCTTCTTCATGTCCGAGGTACTGGTGCAGATACGCCTCGGAATTGAGTGCCTCGGTGTAGTAGGGGTCTATAGCGAGAACATGGTCGAAACTCTGTAACGCTTCGGCAAACTGCCTGCGCACCATCTGGAACGTACCTAACGTTGCCCAGGCTTCTTTGTCCTGCGGATACAATCCGGTTAACTGCCGAAGTACGGCGACGGCAGCGCTATCGTCACCGCTACGGCGATCCACCCAGTGCCGAATAACGAGCTGGTCATGGTTACTGGCCTTATCGAGATACTTCAGGGCCGTGTCGAGATAAACGGCACTATAGGTGCGAGCCAGCCAGAAATAGGCCATGGCGAACGAGGTATCGAATCGCACCGCCTGGAGAAAACGATCAGCCGCTTCATCGTCAATATACTGCCGGTGTAAATCGAGACCGTCGAGATAATAACGATAGGCTCGCGACGAATGAGTGGTAACGTCAGCCACCGGCCGATCCGTTTCTATCAGCGCTCCTTGGGGCAGCGGCAGGTCGGCTTTGATTTTGGCGCTGAGACTGTCAACAGCGTTGAAAATATCTTCTCCGATAATTCCGTCTACCCGTTGGGTCGAAAGATTGACGCCTGTGCCCAGATCGACCAACTCCGAAACAAGCACCAGATTGGGCTTAACCTGGAGTATACGACCGGTAAGTAAATAACGTGCACGCGCCCGCCGGGCGATCTCGATCGCGGCCATGCTGTCGGGTTGCTTCGACAGGTTGTAACCGAGCTGATGTTTTATTTCGAAAAGCCATTGGCTCGAGACGACATCGATATAACGCGATTCCGACAAATCGGCGATCAAAAGGTTAACGATCGTTTCACCGAGACGGGTGGAATCGGAGGGATCGGCGATATTATCGAACCGCACAACCGCCAGGCGGTTCTCGGCCGCGGTCAGGGTGTCGTCCGGTGTCACGCTGATTTGCCATGGTTTGAGAATCAGCAGCACGAGCACTGCCGCCGCGGCTATCGTCCAGCGTAACCAGTGGGGTTTGCTCTCCGGTTCGGCCGGTTTATGAGGAGCTGCCTGTTCTTTGATCTCGCTCTGAACATCGCGGTCGTGCAGGAGCAGATTGGTCGTTTCTCGAAAAGCCTGCACGCGTTTGAAACAGTATTCACACTCCATCAGGTGCAGCTCGAACTCCTGCCGTTCCTCATCGGTCAAACGACCTAACTCGTAGGCATGAATCATTTCACTGAACCGCTTGTCCCGGCATTCGCCGTTCATAGCATGCCTCCTTGTTCGAGACAACGTTCAAGCGCTGAACGCGCCCGTGAAAGAAGCGAGTAGAATGTATTCCGTGTCAGCCGCATACGTTGACATTGTTCCTCAGTCTCGTATCCCTGATACTGCAATGCCAGAGCTCGGGCATAGCGCGGATTTCCGCGACGAATCTGCCGCAGGCAGTCGAGTAGCTTCCGCTTCAAATCCGGATTGACGTCTTCGATACCGGCGCCGGGAGACCAATCCTCGTCCGGCAACGGTTGTTCGCGGTCCGCGATGGTCCTCCGCTTTTTTATCTGGGCCAGGATACGGTAGTCGAGCACCTTGTAGGCCCAGGCGGCGAAACTGGTCGTAAATTCCGTTGTCTTGTACTCCCGGGCGATGGTCAGAAGGCTCTCCTGCACAACTTCCTCACAGTCACACCCGTCCCTTAATCTCTGGTGAGCAAACAGCCGGAACCTTGCAGTCAGCGCCTCGAAAAGCTGAGTTTCCGCACCCGCGTCGCCCCGGAGGGCATTTATCAGAAGCTCGTTTATATCCATCTTGTTTACCTGGGTCCCGAAAGATAGACCGGGATCTCAATCGGCGCAACTCTCCTCTTAAGCAAAAATAACAATCGACTATAACCGCCAAAAAAACAATTCGCAAACAACCGTGCAAGAAATCACCATTTTCGTCACCTGACATCTCAGAGTGCCGATTCGTTTCGGCCAATACGACAGATACCAGGTATATAGACGCGATAAACAAAGGAGTGATGATGGGAAAATCAACTTCGACGGCAGTAATTTTGTTATTACTACTCTTGTCGGCCCTCCCGACAGCAGCCCAGGTAACCATAGCCGATCCCGAGTGCGCAGCATGGGATTCTCCGCGCGATCAATACCTGGTAACCTGTTGGTCCTCGGGTAGTATCGTATCTTTTGACACTGCCGGAAACAGCAGCTATTTCAAAACTTCTCAGGGTTATACCCTGGCTTGCACGACGCGAGATGATGTCCTTTACGTTTCACTGGGAACGAGTATCAGAGCTTATGATCTTAACACCGGCAACGTGCTATGGACTAAAACCGTTTCGGGGTCATCGCAAATGGATGGTCCCACAACCGATACTTCCGGCTACCTTTATATAGGCAATTTCAGCAATTCGGTCTCGGGGCAGGATAGAATCTACAAATTGCGTCTGTCCGATCAGACCGTTTCAATCTTTGCGAGTGACGGTCTGGCTCAACGTCCGCAGGATATCGTTTTCGACTCAGTACACAATAGATTAATCGTGGTCGGTTATACGCCTAATGCCCCGATTCAGGCGATCAGTCTCGAGGACTCCTCGATCACCGACCTCGTAACCACCCCCATGGGATATCTCGATGGCGGCGCTTTCGACCTTTGCGGTAATTTCTATATATCATGTTACGGGAACGGACGAGTTTATCGCTATGACAGCACTTTTTCCAATCCGCCGGAATTGATCCTCGACTGCCGCCCCAGTAAACCGGCCAATCTCTGTTATAACGGTCGCGATCATGTCCTGGCAATTCCATGCTACGATCCCGACACGGTGATATTTTTACCGGTGGGACAACCCAAACTCGGCGAAGTGTGCATGAGCGATGATGAATCCGGGAACGACAACGGCTCGATTGATCCCGGTGAGACTGTCCGGCTCAATGTCGCGGCGGTGAACAAGCACAGCGCCGATTATACCGATGTGTTCGCTCGTCTGACCTGCACCGACCCGGAAGTAACGATTATTACCGATTCGATCTATATCGGTACGATTCCGGTCGGCCAGACCGTTTTTTCCAGTCTCGATCAATTCGAGATCACCGTCGATGCCTCCCATAACCGCTCCATGGTTTCGTTCGGTGTCACGCTGACGGCGCACAGCGATTACGGTGTGCGTAGCGCGAGCTATTCTTTCGAGAAGCCGGTCGGTGCGCCGAAGATTATGCTGATCGACGACGATCATGGCGGTTCTACCGATCAATATGTGCGTACTTCTCTTGTGACATTGGATTCTATTTATGAAGTACACGACATTTTCCTGTGCGGCTGCCCAACGGCCGAGAAAATGCTCGAGTACAACGCCGTACTCTGGTTGACCGGAGATTATCAAACCAATGCCCTTACCGCAGAGGAGACTGCCGTACTTAAAGAGTTTCTCGATGCCGGCGGCAATTTGATGCTTTCAGGTCAGGGGCTCGCCAGTGCGCTCGATACGATTGACGCCGATTTCCTGCACAACTACCTGAAAGCGGAATTCCTGCGCACTTATCGTTACCCCTATTACATCTCGGCTGCCAATCCGCAGGTAATGGCGTCGGGTATGCAGATCAAGCTCGAAGGAACCGGCAGTGCCGCCAATCAGACTGTGCTCGATCACATTCAGGCGATCAACGGCGGTGTGGAGGAACTCATGTTTTACGATGAGACCGACTGGGGAGCGGTGTCATACGACGGTGAGTATCGTTCGGTATTTCTGAGCTTCGGCCTTGAAGCAGTGACTTCCGGAGTGAACGACTGGATGGACCGTGAGGATATGCTGGATCAGATCCTGACCTTTTTCGACTGGTTGAATCCCCATTTCTGCTGTCGGATACGCGGCGACGCCGACTACGACAATGTTGGACCGAATATCGCCGACCTCGTCATGCTGGTGACCTACATGTTTCAGTCCGGACCGGCTCCTGTATGTATGGCCGAGGTTGACATCAACGGCGACAATGTCGGGCCGGATATCTCCGATCTAGTGGCGCTGGTGAGCTATATGTTCCAAGGCGGATCATTACCTGCGCCCTGCCTTTAAGTCCGCACGTATGAGCCACACGCGGGCTACCCGAGGGGTGCTGATTCCCCATCAGCGCCCCTTTTCTATTTCCGCAGATCTGCCGCCTTCTGTCGACTGCCGTCAATTGGACCCATGAATGATTCCAAGAGTCACCGAGATGTCGCTCCTGCGAAGGGGGTTGTTGAAGAAGTCGTACACATAGATATTCTGCAAACCACAACCGTAATGCAGGCAATCCAAAGCTGCTCGCCACGCTAGGTTAGACCTCTTAAACGCGTAGCGGCGGGGCTTATATCCGCCGTAGAAGAGGTTTTTCAACACTCCTTCAGTCAAAAGCTGGTTCCCTGGAACCTGCCATCCGCTGTAGGGAGAGATCCCTCACGCCACCTTCACGTCAGATCTGCTGATTCCTCTCAATCCAAAATCCGCTTGCGCGACGACGACCGATTGGTTAGATATTAAACCGTAGAAAAAACAGTTCCGTTGGGGGTGGCGTAAAAGTCCGCCTGAGATCATACCCCCTCAGACCTGATCCGGATAATACCGGCGTAGGGAAACGGAGATGTTAACTCATCCCCCACGGTCCCGTCTTCGGGGCGTTTGCCAAGTCTGAACGGAACCTTGCAAAAACTATCAACCGTTTAATGCGAGGTTTAAACCATGCCACGTTTTTTGATGATCATCACCATGATGCTCTTCATGGCAACCGGCGTATCGGCCGGCGCCATCAGCGGCAGAGTGGTCGATCCCGAGGGCAATCCGCTCGAATCGGTCTCGGTGGTAACCAACCTCTCCGGCGTCGGCGCCCAGACCGACCGCGAGGGTAATTTTTCCATCGAGGGAGTCGATGAGGCCTCCCGTGTAACTTTCAGCGCTGTCGGTTATCGCGCGCGCCAATACCGTATCGACCAGGTGCCGGCTACGGTGATTCTCGAGCCGGTCTATATTCAGGGAGAGCGTATCGTCGTTTCGGCCGATCGCGCTCGCTCCGGCTATAACGCCCTCACTTACGACAACCTCTCACACGAGGAGATTCAGCGCGACTATACGGTCGGTGAATTGCCGCTCATGCTCGCCGGCACTCCGAACCTGTACGCTTTCAACGACGCCGGTTCGGCGCTCGGTTATTCTTACATGAAGATCCGAGGTTTCGACGACAAGCGTGTCTCGACCTACATCAACGGTGTGCCGCTCAACGATCCGGAGGACCAGGCGACCTATTTCGTCGACCTTCCGGATTTTACCTCCAATGTCACCGATATCCAGGTACAACGCGGTGTGGGCAATTCCATGTACGGCGATGCCTCGTTCGGCGGCTCGGTCAATATCGCCACCAACGCCTTTAACCGGCAACGGTCCGCTTGTATCACTGCCGGATACGGTGAATATACCAGCGGGGGGAACTCGGTCAGCGATATCTATAAGCAGAGTGTCGAATACTCTTCCGGCCTGGTCGACGGCCGCTGGCTTTTCGGCGGGCGTTTTTCCAAACAGAAATCGGGCGGGTATCGCCATGACTCCTGGTATCACGGCTGGGCTTATTACCTGTCGGTGGCGCGACTCGATCCGAACATGTGGACCGAGTTGCATCTCTACGGCGGCCCGATGAAAATGCACCTGTCATATTCAGGGGCAACGCTCGACCAACTCGCCCGGGACCACCGCGCCAATCCGTATCATACCTATAGCAACGAAACCGATAACTTCAACCAGCCGCATTATCAACTGCACAATGTTTACAAGCTGAGTGAGACCGCCACTCTCTCCAACACCTTCTATTACATTCGCGGCCGCGGTTATTACGAGCAGTACAAGGATGACGAACCGTACGAAGAGTACAACATCCCGGCCAGCCTTACCGACGGTGCTGAGGAAGGGGATGTGGTGCGTCAGCAATGGGTGGAGAAAAGCCAGTACGGCTGGAATCCGCGCCTGGAGGTCAAACACGATCACGGCCGTCGGACAATAGGCGGTTCGCTCTATTATTTCGAGTCCGATCACTGGGGTCAGGTGGTTTGGGTTCAGGGGATCGAGGGAACGCTGGATGACGGTTTCGATCCGCAGCACCGTTATTATCAATACTACGGCAAGAAATGGCACGCATCGGTGTTCGCCCAGGAAGAACGTGAGTTGACCGACTGTTTGAATTTGACCGCCACCGCCCAGGTGCGTTATCAGAAATACGATTTCGACCAGGCGAAAATGGGTGCGTTCAAGGGCTACCAATACGATGTCGACTGGCTGTTTTTCTCACCGCGCCTGGAATTGTCTTACAAGGTCAACGAACAGTTGAGCCTTCACAGCTTCGCGGCGATCTCCTCACGCACGCCGACCGATGCCTCGATTTACGATGCCAACGATCCCTACATTCTCCCCTCGCTGGAAATCGAATCGATGTCCGTCTCCGGCAACGACACTTCGTACGTATTCGGCGATCCGACCGCCAGCTGTGAGCGGGTGATCGATCTCGAACTGGGAGGGGAATATCGGGCCAAACGGTTTGCGGTCGGACTGAATCTGTTCTATATGGATTTCTCCGATGAAATCATCCCCGAGGGCGGTATTAACGAAAACACCGGCTTGGCGATCACGACCAACGCCGACCGCTCGGTGCACACCGGCGTCGAACTGACCGGTACGGTGCAGGTGGTGGAACCGATCAAAATCGAGGGAAACCTGGCCGTCAATTACAACCGGGTGAAAGACTATGTCGGTCAGATCGATGTCTACGACGACAACTGGGACCTGGTCGACCGGATCGACTACGACTACAAGGATAAAACCATTGCCGGTTTCCCGAACGTTCTCGGCAACGTGGCCGTGCAGTTCGAGCGCGATGACCTCCAGACATCGTTGCGCTTGCAGTATATCGGCAAACAGTTCGTGGAGTTGATGAATGTCGACTCGCTGGCGATTGACCCACATGTGATCGCATCCTGGTCGACCTCTCTTCGCATGCGTAATTTTATGGGATTCGGTGATTTCACGATCAAGGTGAGCATCGAAAACCTGTTTGACGATGTCTATGAGACTTCCGGCTACGGCTGGAGCTACGCAATGGGGAATCCCCAGAATCCAACTTACGTGCACGAAGCGGAGTATTACCCTGCCGCCGAGCGCTGGTTCTGGGGCCAGATCAAATGGGAGTTGTTCTGAGCGAACCATGCGTTTTGCCGATTACAGCCTGATTGTAATCTACCTGGTTCTTCTGCTGGCGCTGGGGCTTAGTCGCCGCCTGCGCCGGCAGAGCAGCGCCGGAGACTTGATTGTGGGGGGCAGGATGCTAACCCTGCCCGCCTTCGTCGCTTCGCTGGTGTCGACCTGGTACGGCGGCATTTTAGGCGTCGGTGAATACTCCTATCAATACGGCCTTTCCAACTGGTTCGTTTTCGGAGTTCCTTATTACCTGGCAGCTTTTCTGTTCGCAGTTTTCTTGGCTCGCAAGGCGCGCCGCTCGGAACTGTTGACCATTCCGGAACGACTCGCGCAGACCTATGACTCGCGCACCGCTCTCGTCGGTTCGGTGGTGGTCTATCTGATGACCGTACCGGCGGCGTATATTCTGATGCTTGGCGTGTTGTGCCAATACCTGTTCGGCTGGCCGATGTGGGCCGGCATTCTGGCCGGGACGCTGTTCTCGGTGGTCTACGTTTTCAGCGGCGGTTTTCGTTCGGTCGTACGCACCGACCTGTTTCAGTTCGCTCTGATGTTTATCGGTTTCATTATTCTGCTGCTCGTGCTGGTTGTTAGCTACGGCGGGTATGGATTCATCCACAGCCATGTGCCCGAGGCTATACTGACCTGGCACGGCGGCAATTCTCCCTGGTATATTGCCGTCTGGTATGTGATCGCCCTGGCGACGCTGATCGAGCCGGCTTTTTATCAACGCTGTTACGCCGCAAAAACCGAACGAGTGGCGAAAGTCGGGATTTTCATTTCCATCGCCTGCTGGGCCGTGTTCGATTTTCTTACCACCTCATGCGGCATATACGCTCGTGCTCTTCTGCCCGATTTGGCCGATCCGGTGGCGTCTTATCCGGCGCTGGCGATGAAAGTCCTCCCTACCGGTCTGCTCGGCCTGTTTGCCCTGGCGCTGTTGGCGACGGTTATGTCCACGGTCGATTCGTATTCATTCCTGGCAGCGACCACGTTCAGCAACGACATCATGCCGCGTTTGAAAAAAGACGCCGGTTTGCAAGTGATCCGCTGGACCCGGATCGGATTGTTTTTTTCCACCGCCTTAGCGGTGGTGCTGGCGCTGTTTTTTAGATCGGTGGTTGATATCTGGCATCTGTTCGGGTCGATCGGTACCCCGGCGCTGCTGGTCCCGCTGTTTTTTGCCTTCGTGGGAAAACGACGCCTTCCGGCGCGAGTGGCGATGTGGTCTATTTTTCTTTCGGGGGGGATATCGCTGATTTGGTACCTGTCACAATACCGTGCGAGCGGCGACTACTGGCTCGGCCTGCAACCTATTTTCCCCGGATTGCTGCTGTCGCTGATCTTGTATTTCGTGTTTGCGAAACGAGCGGATGTTTGACTCCGTCGTTCGTGGGCGGCAGACCTCCCGGTCTGCCCCTGCGGCAATCGTGGCGATCTTCCGCGCGTATTGATCCGCTTCAATCTTAGGTGCCCCACCCATTGGGTGGGACGTTCGTGCGGAAGTCGTTCGTGGGCGGCAGACCTCCCGGTCTGCCCCTGCGGCAATCGTGGCGATTTTCCGCGCGTATTGATCCGCTTCAATCTTAGGTGCCCCACCCATTGGGTGGGACGTTCGTGCGGAAGTCGTAGGTCGAGTTCCGGAGAGAGCGAGGGCTAAGTCACACGAACGCAGAAACCCGACACGTCGGAATCATCTGATAATCTGTCTTCGTACCTACGCCGCTAGCCCTGTAGGGCGAAACCCCCGGTCCCGCGAGGCGGGATCGCGAAGCGAGGTTTCGACAAGACACCGTTGGCGAAGAACGTCGCACCTGCGAAAGCAGGTGCCTATCTTTCTCTTCTCGCGTCGCTGCTCGGTGCCCCAGAGCTTCGCTCTGGGAGGTTGTCCTCGTTCCGGCGCTCTGCGGCGGAACGAATGCAAGCGCAGCGAAGCAATTACTGACGATTCATCGTAGGTAAGCGTTCCGGAGCGAGCGCGGGCGCAGCCTCGCTTGTGGAGAAACCCGACACCTCCGAATCGTTTCATACTTACTTATCCCCGTCTCCGCGAGGCCTGCACCTCAGATACGCCAAAATCCCCCGAAAAAATCCCCCGATTTTAACCGAATTTTCGTAATTCAGTCATATTTCTCTAACCTTAGCAGGCCATCTTGCGCGCGAATCGAAGATATCAGGCAACGCCTGACGAAAGGATTAGCAAATGTCCCTGCTCGATTTAGAAAGCCTCCCGACCAAGCCGAAGACCAAGGAAGACTGGCATTCGTACGGACTTCAGTCGCTCAGTCCGCAGCAGTTTCTACGCGTGGTCTCAAGGATAATCAACGGTGAGTACCGACTTCTGAATACGAGCGTTCGCAAATCTGCCCCCCGTTACAACTCCGACCTGGCCTATCGCACTCTAGGCCGCTGGCAGAGCTAGCCGGCAACCGTAGCACCTTTAACTACTCTCTTCATATTGATGAGCCACCCTCTTCCCCCGGGGGTGGTTTTTCATTGGGGGGCTATGGAATCCTAATAATACAGAGGAAGCAACTGAGTGTTTCAGTATTTGCTAGTATATATACTAGCAAATACCGCACTTAAGAGCCTCCGCCAACTTACCATTGCTTTATAGGCAAGGAACTTATGACCAGACGTTTACATTCGCCATCTAGTATATATACTAGATACCGGTTATCTCTTAGTACAGCCTCTCCCGCTTGGACAGGAAGGCGTAAAGCGCCTTGTCGAAAGGCATCGAGGTGTCGATCGGGTGGTAGTCGATATTCGACTGGCGGCAGGCCGAGGCGATCTCGTTGGCGAACCCTTCCACAGCGCCCCGGAAATGCTTCTTGATCTGGTACGGCAGCGTGGTCATCTCTTCGCCGGTCTCCATATCATTGAAAATCGCTTCGCGCGGGAAAGAAAAATCCCGCTCGCGGGGATCGAGAATATGAAAAACGATCACCTCGTGGTGGTTGTAGCGGAAGTGCTTGAGCCCGGAGATTATTTTCTCCGCCTCATCGAGCAGGTCGGATAGAATCACCACCAGACCGCGACGTTTGATTCGGTCGGCCATTTCGTGCAGGGCAACTGAGATGTCGGTTTCTTCGGAAGGCTTCTGTTCGGCGATTTCGTTAAGCAGGACATGCAGATGCCCCGACTTGGAGCGCGGCGGAATATAGCGGCGGATTTTCTCATCGAACGTCACCAAGCCAACGGCATCCCGCTGGCGCAACATCAGATACGACAGCGCCCCGCAGAGCAGCCCGGCATAGTCGAGCTTGGTGGTCGGCGCGCCGGATTGGTAGGCCATGGAGCGGGAGCAGTCGAGCAGAAGGTACCCCTTGAGGTTGGTCTCCTCCTCGTACTGCTTGATATAATACCGGTCGGATTTGGCGTATACTTTCCAGTCGATATCCCGGATATTGTCCCCCGGCATATATTGGCGATGCTCGGCGAACTCGACCGAGAAACCATGATAGGGAGACTTGTGCATGCCGGCGATAAATCCCTCGACCACCATGCGGGCCTTCATCTCCATACCCTTGAGCTTGGAGACCGTTTCCGGATCCAGATATTTTCGATAATCCTGCGCCATTGCTCTATTATACGCTTGAACTTCGTTTATGCCAGCAGAAAACTCCGGCCGCGAGCACCGGAGCTTCCTACCAGATAATACCCTCAATGTCGATCAAGGGAGTATCTTCAAGACCGTGAACCCGGCGCAGATACTCGCGCCACTCGATCTTGTCGGCGTAGTTGAAGTCGAAGTCGAACAACTTCTCCAGCAGATCCGGGATTTCCCGGTCGTAGTAATCCATGAGAATGCCGTTGATACGACCAATCAACTCTGAGGGCGGCACATCCACGACCAGCGACACATCGATCGGATTGACCTGACCGAAGCGACGGTTGTACTCCAGGATCAGGTCGACGATCGGATAATCATCACCGATCATATAGAAATGAGGGGCGTGAAAACCCTTGTCGCGGATCAACAGCACGACCAACAAGTCGGCCGCTTCCTGAAGCTGCTTCGAATACAAAACAACTCTCCTCGTCTTGCCCCAGTCCAAAGGCCGGAGGGGCATTTGTCTACGTACGAACGTTGGTCCTGGCTCGGAAGCAGACAACCACCCGAACCGGACATCAGTCCGTCGCAGAGTTATTGATTTTTGTTCTCGAATGATCTAAGCAGAGAAAAACGAGGAAAGTTAGAGAGCGGAGACGTGCGCGTCGGCACGCCTGAGTGTAACACCTGGTTCTTCTTCTGCTCAACCCCATCCGGAGCGCTCTATGCTCCGCCTGAAACGTTTCGTGAGCGCTAGCATAGAACCGATCCTGTCCCTCTATAGGGACTTCGTTGCTTTAGCCGATTCATGTCGGCTCCTGTTCTTGATTGTGCCCGTTCGCCGAGGCGAGGCCGCCGGGCCGAATCGTTTTCTCCCGCGGTCCGGGAGGATTCAAATAAACGTAACTCTGCTCCTCTATGAGCAGGTCCTGATCCCGTGTTTTCGTTATACGGATGAGCGGCGCAAAGGATACACTTCTTTCCAGATCCTGTCAAGCGGAAAAATGGAGAATGATTGTTGGCGTAAAAAAGCAGTTATGTTGAAATACCACACTTGATCAGACATCATGTGTTGCTCTCAAACTCCAACACCAACAACATTGATCCCAAGAGACAAAATACCTCTTGGAGTAAGGTTCAAGCTACTCATCTGCTGTTGAACTTATACCTCCCCGATGCAAGAAGGCAGGCTCCGGTGAGCCTGCCTTTGTTAGAGACAGAGAGAGAGGAGGTCTTGGGGGATTATTGAAAAGCCGTCCGCATGGGACGGACATGATTGCAAAATCTTACGGCCGTATTTATAGCCGCTTGCTGCGAAGGTTGGACATCCCGTTCACCGACTTCCGTATCTGGCTGTTGCGCTGTTGCCTCGCAATAGTCCGACAGCGGGCAATTGTCTGATCCGGGCGTTATTTCCATGCAATTCCAGTCTGCAATTGCGGGTTCATTGCTATTGCCGTTGTAATTATTACCGGTGAGCATGGGTTGTCCGGAGAAGAGGGTCAGGTGAATGGCAATAACAATCGCAAGAGTGACAACTTGAGCGACTCTGATATTGGGATTGTTTTGTTGCATAACTCTCTCCTTTTCCGACCTGTCCCGGTCTGTAAATAGGACAAGACAACCCCATATTTGGATTAATTGAGGGAGGCCGTGTTGTACGGCTTCTATTATAAGTTGCTAATGAAAATATATCGCGCATATAGCAATTCTTGGAACAGCTACGATATAGGCAACATCTGTGGCAGTGAGCCTTCTACGAAAACGAGGAGTCATTAATCGCTTAAGCTAAAGAACTGCCAATCCAACATAGTGGACTAAATTTTAAAAGAGCCATTATCTTAACAATAGCATCTTTTTGGATTCGGAATAACTCTCCGTAATAATCCGATAGAAGTAAACTCCAGATGCAACAGGCTGGCCTGAGTCATTAGTACCGTCCCATGTAACAACCTTCCGGCCAGGCGATAGTCGCTCGTTAACCAAAGTGCGAGTTTGTTGCCCTAGAACATCATATATCTGAACCCGAACAAAACACGATCTCTGGATATCAAACTCAATCTGAGTCACCGGATTAAATGGATTTGGGTAATTCTGGCCAAGGCAAAACGAACTCGGTCTGCTGGAATTCTCTATCTCAAAGATGTCCATTGCTCCGATGAAGTTCTTTCCCTCAAATGAACCGTCAATTACTACAGCGTCATAAATATCTCCATTCACGTTATCTCTCCATACCTGATAGGAACCTGGCTCAACCACGAACCGGTATAGTCCGGCCTCATTCGTGAGAGTTGAGTCTATCCCAGGGTCACTCATCGCCTGACTTCCATACGAATTGATGTAGACCCAGGCGGTTGCCAAGGCCTCGCCATCAGAGGAAGATACAACCTGCCCTGCAATATGAAATAGGTCTACCGAGTCGGTCTCCTTCGCAGAATATCCGCACGCGTTAGCACACCGCAATCCGACTACATATTTCCCTGCTTGAGAAAGGTCGTACTGATCTAGGGGTAGGATATATCTAAGACTATTCTTACTCGTAGTAAGGGCCGTGTCACCAAACGGTGTCGGTTGACTGATACTCACTTCATACATGTCTGCACCTTCAATATCTTCCCAACTTATATTCATAGCGTTCACCAAGGGCGATATGAGAGGATATGTTTGCGTTGGGACAACACAACTGGGTGTGAAGCAACTGACCTTACTCCACGAACTACAATAGCACGTATTGCATGATCTTACTCGCCAGTAGTACATCCGTCCTCCAGATAACCCCGATGCCAACAATGCTGTATCAGCCACTGTCTCCGTGCCAATTGTTGAGAAAAGAGAATCATCGTCCAACTGTAACTCATAATACTCTGTTATCGCACCTGCATACAACTGCGTTCCGTCCTGCCAACTGAGAGTTATGGGTAGATCAATATCGAATGCGCCACTGTCCGGGCCGAGTAGAACGGGCCTGTCCGGTTGAGAGTATTTGAAAATGTCGATGGAGACGATTTCACTGGTATCGCAATCACTAATCGTACGCAAATTGAGTGTGACAGGGCCAAGTCCACACGTACTAACAAGAGTATCGTCCCATGAATTATTGAGCCACCATTGAGTGCCGAAACAGTCTGCTTGATAGAGGTAGCCAATTGCTCCCGGTACGGGGGGAAACGCAATATACACGGGCGGACATTCACTTGTGGCATACGGTTCTGGAGGTTCAACGTCACTACATGTGGTCGTGAACCAACGGTAAGGACTCCAACCGCTATTGCCACAGTCAGTCCAGACTCTTACTCGCCACCAGTATCGTTTTCCTGCCTTCAAATCTATCGGACAGTAATAGGACAAGGCTGGATCAGATATCACGACATCATCACAAGCCGTGGGATAACTCTCCTCCAAACCATATTGAATGCGATAATCTGTGGCACCCGGGATGTCGTCCCAGTCGAAGCAAATATCTTGATCGACGCCTGCTGCTCCATCTACTGGGGTCATATTTTGAACCACGTCCGGTGAGTCCTCACAGATGAATACTTGATATGTCTCCGCAAACTCTGGGCCACCATTTCCTCCATTATCAATAGCATATACTTGAACATCATAATAGCCCTGTGTGACAGGCAGAACGAAAACGAATTCTTGCCTGTAATAGTCTACAACAGGGTGTTGCGAACGAATGTCACCCTCAATCCAGTTTGCATAATTCTGCGGTTTACAGAATATCTGGTGAATACCAGATTCATCGGTTGCCTTTACGTATGCAGTAGCAATGTTCTTGCTAGCCGAGTAAGAGAAGTGGTACTCGGGAAGGTGGATTACTGCATCTTCCGTCATATATGTGCTGGCGCCACCCTCTAGTCCACACTGTACTACTGGAGCAGTCCCAGTATTAGGATTACTCAACACCTGTTCAATCGCATACAATATGTCATGGTCTGCCAAGTTTGCTGTAACACTGACATCATAATTGGAACCGTCTTTTCCCCAAACCCACAGACCATTTCTCTCATAAGCATATTCTACTAATCCGTCACATCTCAAATCCTTAACCTCATCAACATCTATCGTGAGCCCCGGTGATGTCGTGTAGTTCAAGATGTCAAGAGCCAAAGTGGGATATCCGATGTCGCGGCCAATGAATTCAGTTGCCGTATCCATCACGTTTCTTCGTTCTTCAAATGAGAGCCTCCTATTGCTTGGTTGATAGGATCCCCAAAATTCCAAGTCGTTCGGATTATCAATCATGCGAGACCAGTTGTTGTCATAAATCCCTCCCCCATTGTCGCCGTCTTGTCCAACTTCGACACACCTCAGGTGTCCCTCAGAATCGACACCGGCACAGAGCCCCGTATGCCCTAGCCAGCCGAAGAGCCCCCACCCAATGCTATTCTCTCTATAGCCTGGATCGCCATATTCCTGAACGATCGAATAGGAGTCGTTCTTGTCTGGCGTGAATGTGGCAGCCTCGCGCGCTGGGGGGATAGCCCTTGATACTGAGAAAGACTCGAGCCATTGTGTCTCTGAGGAAGACAAGCTTCGCGCTGACGTGACGTTCAGTATCTTCTTTGCATCAGATTGATCGATGATGGGCTTAAGTCGTCTTAGAATCAGTTCCGTTTGTACGCGGCTAGACTCGGTGCGTAGCATATCCATGAGAATCGACTTCACGAGTGCTATGTGCTCCTGTTTGTTTAGAAAGAAACTAGCTTCTATAGCGATAGACTGTGATTCTGCATTGTTCGAATGCAGAAGTGCGAAGATCAGCCCTGTTTGTTTCCTTATCGCTATATCCACGCACCCTTCATCAAACCGATTCTCATTCTGTACCAGATACTTGAGTGCCTCAATACCTCCTATATCCCCCAAGGCGGTAGCCGCGGAACTGAATATGTATTCATCTGAAATTGATGATAGTATGCCTCCTATGATATCCACGGATTCGTTGACCCCAAAGTCAGATAGTGCAATGCACGTAGATCGGATAACAGGAGAACATGTTCTTGTCGTAGTGTCATTCGCTAGTGCCATCAGAGCTGGGATTGCGTCTCTAAATTCTATTTCGCGGATTCCCTTTATGGCCACACGCCTCAACTCAGGGTCCTCACCTGAGACTGTTGCTACTGCGGTCAACTCCTGTCCATAGTCAGCCACCCATTCTGGATTCGCATTGCCAGTAGCTATGAGTCTGCTCAGGCTGTGGCTCGCAACGATCATAGCAGCCAAACGATTTTCGTTTCTATCGTTCATCAACCCTTTTGATCTTGACCAAGAGTATGAGAACAAACGCTTGAGGTCCGTGGGTGAGTACCCCTGGACGCCGCTATTGAGAACGTTCAGCATGAAGAACTCCGCCAAGTCATCCCTCGGAGGTATTGATTGCAGTTGTTCGATCGCCACTGATGCTTCAATCTGTCCGGCCCTAATCCGCCGTCTCATCTCTGCTCCCAAATATCCAAACAGAAGGACGCTATCTCTCGCAGCCGATGCCTGCTCAACGGTACAGAAGAGATCAGTTGTCGACAACTCCGACAGCCTCAACAAGCATTCCATCACATTCGACTGATCATTTGTATCCAATGCTCGCCTGAGTTCCGTGTACGAGGACGATGGGGACCTATCACCAACGGCAGTCTCAGAAACAGACATTTCATTGGACAGCAACGAGAAGAGAATCACGAGAATGAAAGTGGACCCTGCTTTCATGGGTTACTCCTTCATGTTGAGTACAGTATTATGGATCTCCTACCCATACCCTAGATGTGATAACCGGAAGAGAGGTTAGAGATAGAGCTGGTAAACACGCTCTACTACAAACATATAACGCCTTTATAATAGTCCCTGAAGTCAGGTAATACAAGTACCAATTCGATCCCGATTGCTTAGCCGTCTCTCAGTTTAACCCACGACACCCCATCTCTATCAACCTCCTTGCAAACATGCTACTTGACGCGACCGAGGGGCTTCTGCCCCTGCCCCCCCTACACCTCCCCCAACTGCTCCAGCAATTCTTCCGCAGTCGTGGCGGGAACGCCGCAGGTGGAGTTGCAGCAGACGTAAGCTAACGTTGTACCCGCAGGGGCAACGCGGCCTTCGAACAACGGCAGCGAGGAGCGGCCGTCGGTGCTGATTGCCACGATGCGGTTCGGCAAATACTGCCCGTAAACAAGACGCAACATCGCATCACGAGTCGGGCTCGAGCCCACGACCACAATCTCAATTTTATCACTCATCGTGAAATCATAAGCCGTAACCGCCGACACCATACCCGCCGGATAGCCGTTGACCTTGGCGGCGACAGCACGAAGACTCAACCGGGCAGTCTCCTCAAACGAGGCCACGCCGGTAATCCGGGCCAGCTTGAGCAGCACCCCAATCATAATTGAGCCCGGCGCGGGCGTCGAGCCGTCCTCTTCGTCCTGCGGCCGCACGATTAAATCCGCCTCGCCGTCGGGCCGAAGATACCAGCGTCCGGCGTCGTCCGCGAACAACTCGACGGCATTCCGGCTCAACTCCGTCGCAAAATCAATCCAGCGCTCATTGTCCAAGCCCGGATCGGACTCGTACAGATCAGCCAGCCCGCGTGCGAAATAGGCGTAATCCTCAAGAAAAAGACCCTCGCTGTAACGCTCCTCACGGTACGAGTGAGTCAACCGTCCCTCATTATATAAGGTACTGTGCACGAACTCCGCCACGGCTTTCGCCGCTTCCAAATACTCCTCTCGGCCAGTAACCTGGAATCCCTTCGCCAGCGCAGTGAGAGCCAGACCGTTCCATGAGGTGAGGATCTTGTCGTCGGTCAAAGGCCGTACGCGTTCGTTTCTAACCACCAGTAGTTTGCTTTTCGTTCGTGCGAGAAACGCGACTTTCTTCTCGTCGAAAAGATCATCCAGCGCCCGGCGCGATTCGGCCGTGACGTTGAGAATGTTTTTCTCCTCGAAGTTTCCCCCTGCTGTGACGTTGTAGTATCGATTGAACCGTTCCGCGTCATCGCCTAAGATCGAATCGATCTCGCCCTTATCCCAGATGTAGAATTTCCCCTCTTCTCCCTCGGAGTCGGCATCGAGCGCCGAATAGAACACCCCCTCCGGCGAGCGCATTTCGCGCAACATCCAGTCGAGCGTCTGCTCGACCACCTCACGATAGAGTGCTCGCCCGGTGATCTGAAACGCCTCAGTGTAGAGTGGGACGAGCAGGGCGTTGTCGTAGAGCATCTTTTCGAAATGCGGCACGAGCCAGACGCGGTCAGTGCTGTAGCGGGCGAAACCGCCGCCGAGCTGGTCGTAAATGCCGCCGGCGGCCATGGCGTCTAGCGACAACAGCGCGGCTTCGAGATAAGTCGTATCGCCGCTGTGGGCGTATTGCTGCAGAAACAGCGACAACTCCAGCGCGTGCGGGAATTTAGGCTCGGAGCCAAACCCGCCGTTGATTCGGTCGAGATTGCGGCTTAACGACACCGCCGCTTTGTTCAGGATCGTTGGCTCGATATCGCCGGGATCGTCCTGCGGTCGCAGACGTGCGGCGATCTGGTCGAACACTCCCTCGGCGGACTTGATCACACTCCCCTTGTCGGCCCGATAGACCCGCGCGATCTCGGTAATCACTTTCATGAACGAAGGCCGCCCGTAACCGTCGACCGGCGGAAAATAGGTCCCGGCGAAAAACGGTTTCAGGTCGGGGGTGAGAAACACCGACATCGGCCAGCCCCCCTGGCCGGTCATGGCCGTGGTGAATGACATGTAAATCTTGTCCAGGTCGGGGCGCTGTTCGCGGTCGACTTTGATACTGACGAAATTCTCGTTCAACACGGCGGCGACTTTCTCGTCCTCGAATGACTCACGCTCCATCACATGACACCAGTGACAAGCGGCATAACCAATCGAAAGAAAAATCGGCTTGTCCTCATCGCGAGCCCTGTTGAGAGCCTCATCTCCCCAGGGATACCAATCCACCGGATTGTGGGCGTGCGAGAGCAGATACGGCGAGTTTTCGTCTATCAGTTTATTGGTATGGGCTTGCTTCGATTTGGCCTGTTGTGGCATATCGTTATCCTTATCGGCGGCCGGGATGAATGCAGGATCATGTACGGTCCAGGCCGCTGGTGCTGTAACCGATTTCAGATCGTTTTCATAGACTACAACCGGTTTTCCCCAAGAATGTTTCGAGAGAACACAAGCCGCCCGGTCAATCCGGACGGCTTTCTTTGGACCCTCCCAGGCCTCTTGACGTTTTCCCTCAGACGAGGATAACGCACCCGTCGGTCTCCTGAACCTACGATCGGTCCTCGTCCGAAGGTCTTATACCCTTAGACAATCGTGTTCATTTCCCGGTTCCCTCCGTGGAGCCATCATTCGTAGGTCGGGTTCCGGAGTGAGCGCGGGCAACGCCCCGTTAACGTAGAAACCCGACTCCCCGCGAATCATCTGATAGTACCCGCTCGTTGTTATTGCGAACGAAGAGACACAATCTCATTCGGCAGGTTCGAAGACGGACTTGCCCTACGGATATTACAGCGGGAAAGACGTTTTCCGTGGCTGGTTGATACAGGGGCAGACGAGACGTCTGCCGCCCACGAAATCACCTGGAATACTTACGGGCGGCTTTTTCGAGAGCAGGATTCGTGAGTTGCCGGAGGCGATCCTTAAGGTTTTTAACGCCGGCGTCGTCGAGCTTAGCCAGGTCACGGGCGAACCGCCCCGACTCGATCCCCTTGAAAAGTTGCTCCAGCTTACGGCGGACATGTTCATCGACAATTTCCGGTCCGGCAGCGGCCGATCCCGCCTGAGCGGTTACGGAAATACGATCGTACATGCCGGTTATGCCGTGCTGTTTGATCAGCGCCACGATCAGGTCGAGTTGATAAACCACCTCGAGATAAGCGTTCTCCGCCGGGACACCGTGGGCTACGAGGATCTCGAAACCGGCCTTGATCAAAGCCGTAAGGCCGCCGCACAACACGGCCTGCTCGCCGAACAAGTCCCCCACCGCCTCATCGCGAAAGGAAGTTTTTACGAGTCGCTTTTGGGCGAAGCCGATTCCCTCGGCCAGAGCTAACACGATTCGAGTTGCCCGACCGCTGTAATCCTGATGAACGGCATAAAACGCCGATATATCCCGTTCCCCGAGAAATCTCTCACGCACGGTCTGTCCCGGCGCGTGCGGCGCGAGCAGGGCGATATCGACATTCGACGGCGGCTTGATCAAGCCGAAATGGATCGTGGTCGCATGCAAAAACAACAACAGAGAACCCGGCTTGAGATTCGCCTCAATGTGGTCGGAAAAAACCCCCGCCTGCAGATGATCCGGCAGAGCCATGATCACCACCCCGGCCCCGGCCGTTGCGCGGGCCACCGTAGTAACCTCGACGCCGTCCTTTTTCGCCTTGCGGCGGCTTTTGGAGCCTGTCCTGAGTCCGACCGTTACCGGCCAACCGGAGTCGCGCAGGTTGAGCGCAATCGCTCGCCCCTGCGAGCCGTAACCGAGCACCGCTACCGCTGCTATGTGTTTTGCCAATCCTGCCATGCCGCCAATATAAAATGCCAATTGACTTTTGCCAACGGCTCTGTTCTTTAGACGTATGGCTGCTCTCGATAAGTCCATATTCCAACTGGTCCGGCTGGCGCTCGATGAGGATATCGGCCCCGGCGATGTGACCTCGCTGGCCTGCCTCGAACCGGAGATGATCACTGCTCGAATCGTCGCCAAATCCGTCGGCGTCGTGAGCGGGATTCTTCCGGCGCGACTGGCGTTCGAGCTGGTCGACTCGGCCAATCAGTTTGTCCCGTGTCTTCAGGACGGGAGCCGTTTCGAGCCGGGCGATGTACTGGTAACAATCGAGGGACTCAACCGCACCGTCCTGACCGCCGAGCGGGTGGCGCTAAATTTCATGGCTCATCTGAGCGGTGTCGCGACGCTCACAAGGCGGTTCGTTGACAAAATCGAAGGTTACAACTGTCAAATTCTCGATACCCGTAAGACAATGCCGGGCTGGCGCATACTCGAAAAACAGGCCGTTCTTCACGGCGGCGGGCACAACCATCGCTATGGCCTCTACGACATGATCCTGATTAAGGATAATCACATCGCCGCAGCCGGATCGATCCGCGCGGCGGTCGAACAGGCTCGCTCTTATTTGCACTCGGCCGATTTCTCGCGCCAGTTCCATACCGACCCGGACACGATCGAGATAGAGGTCGAGGTGGTCAACGAAGCCCAACTGCGCGAGGCGGTTGACACCGGCATCAAGCGACTCCTGCTCGACAATCAGACTCCGGAATCACTCGAAGTGCTCGTGGATGTCTCCCGCGAGATCGACTCCGCCGTCAAACTCGAGGCCTCGGGCAATGTCTCGCTCGATAACGTAGCCGCCATCGCCGCCACCGGCGTGGATTATATCTCTATCGGCGCTCTCACTCATTCCGCACCGGTGTGCGACCTCTCATTAAAAGTAGTTGAATAATAAAGGCTCATCACGGGCACTTTTGTAAGTCAGCGGGGTTCTTGGGAGCAAAGAACGCTCATAATAATGCCATACAAGGAGAAGAATCCATGTCCGACGACAAGATCAAAGTCACCGTCATCAAGAACGGTCCGTTGCGGGTCGAGGCGGCCAAGTTCGAGATAGTGAACAGCGACGGCACGACCATTGAGAAGAACGGCCCGGTGCATTTCTGCCGTTGTGGCCATTCCAAGAATAAACCGTTTTGTGACGGCGCTCATGTAAAAGCCGGTTTCGAGGGATAATACCTCGGAATCGCCCGGTTTCTCGCCGCTTTGGTTTTCAATCAGGCCGGGTCATTCACGACCCGGTCGATTCAAATAACGGATAAGCCTATATCCGAACCGGAAATAACGATCCGATTGCTCTTACGATCCCGCTCGTTTCAAAGATTGATCGACGACGTTCAGACCGAGCGTCGTTTTACGGCCTGCACTATGATCGGAATGATTACTAATTGAACCGCTATCCCCGGCAGACCGGCCACGAGCGGGCCACCTGCTGAGAAAAACACGGCCGGTCCGTAAGGTAGTTCTATCAGCATTCCCAGCAAGAACAGCCCCAGCCCGAACATCAGCCGCCCGCCGATCATGGCAATCATGAGAGCGATGTAGATATTCATCCTGAAACGTCGGTAGCACAGTCCCGCCAGGAGACCGTAGAACATCAACTCGAGCGTCATCAACAACACGGCATAGGACGGTGGCATGCCGGTGAGGATATGAGACAACGAAGGGGCCAGAAGACCTACCAGCAGGCCGCTGCCCGGGCCGACCAGGAATCCCGCCAGGAGCACCGGTAGATGCATCGGCAGAAACATACGTCCTCCCATACCGAAAGCATGGAACCCTATCGGTAACAGCACCGCCAGAGCCAGGTAAAGGGCCGTATGGGCTGTGAATCGGGCTTGTGATGTCGGGTTGGGATTATTCACGACTCAGTCGGAGTTGATGGCCGTCACCAGAAACAGACCGGTGTGGTCCTCAATCGAGACATCCTTGAACCGACTGCTCTCGAACATGTTCGTCAACCGTTCCCGAGTAGGGATCTCATCGTGCTCGACCGCTCCGCCGACTCGCCGATGAGCCGCAGCCAGATCTTTCGAGGAAGTCAAATGGATGATATAAAACCTTCCCCCCGGTTTAAGCACCCGGTGGGTTTCTTCAATCGCCGCCGCTTTGTCGCTGAAATGGGCAAACGAACCGAACGCCACACAGAGATCGAAACAGTGGTCGGTGAACGGCAGGCGGGAGGCATCGCAGTCGACCACCGAGACATTCTCGAACGGGAAATTGCGGTGGGCTTTCAGAGCCATTTGCAGGGCAAAATCCACCCCGGTGATGGAGCCTTCGGTCCCTACCCGGCGACGCATCATATCGAACAGGATACCGGTGCCACAGCCGAGATCGAGAATATCGCTGCCCGGTTCAATTTTGATTCCGCCGACGATATGGGAGAGTCTTTCGAGGTCTTCAGCCGCGTAATGCAGGTCCCACTCCTCAGCCAGCCGATCAAAAAATTCCTGATGTTTATCGTGTGACATTGTCCACAATTTAACGGGGCGGTAGAAACTGTCAAGCGATTTCGGCCAGGGGGCGACGGAGAGCCACTTGAGAGGTGGGCCACCGATGCGAACAGACTTGCTCGGTATCGTAGCCGGGGATCCCTGCGATCCCCGGCTGTATTGCTACAGGTTGGGTAACCCACATGTGCTTTGGTGTCCCACCCGTGCCTCGGGTGGGACAATCGATGCAAAGCTATCCACGTACCGATATTGCCAATCCCACCAAATCCAATGTCCTGTTTCCGCTTACCGTGAATTGGGTTCGTTTTGTATTTTTGTATTCTGTGCCGTTTTGTCTCCCCATGCACGACCGGCTGCTTTATTGCTCCTTGTCTCTACTGATGTAGCGTGGGCTGGATTTTGCGGAAGGATTGTAAGGAATGTGGGGGGGTGTTGAAAGGTGGGCCTCTTTTGGTGGACTTAGGCTCCGGACCGAGTAGTTCAAAACTTGTGCGGCTTTGACCCCATGTCGAGCCAGCCCTTCTCTTCAAGCCGTCGCCAGGCGGCGGCGATTTGAGCGCTGCTGAAGAGCGAGCGTTTGCGCTCATTCCAATCATGTACCTGTCGGATTGTGGTCTCAGTATCTCGTGCGGGATTATCATCCTCGTGCGTGACCCAATAGACGGACGATAGCAGTTCCATGCCGAAGGGTGTTTCGAATCCTTCTATGATATCTGCAACTACATCTAATCGCTGCACGGACTCTTGCTCGCTGTTCAAAAATTCTATCGCTTCTTCCGCAATCCCCTTCACCAACTCGATTTCTACGTCTGGTTTCTGCGTGTCCCCATAGCCCCTTGTGAAGTGCCCCTCCATCCTCTCCAGAACCTTGTTGAGATTATGAGCGTAGGGACCGTATAAGCCTTTCTTGAATTGAAGCCTTAGCGGCTCACCGGCCTCTTGGAGGAAATAAGCCAACTTCTGTATTTCCAAGAGTGTTAAACGATATGCCAGCTGCGAGTATCTGTGCATTGCCAGTACAACGAGAGCCCGTGAGGACGTCCATTTGGGTCTACTAGTTCCGATCGGCATGTCGGAATGATCCGGTGCCCCAACCGGTTCATATAGAAGCACCCGTATATCATTAGCTTCGCGGAATTTCTCTTCGATCAATCGCCTAACTTGGCCCCAGTCAAGTCCCCCGAGACCGCAGCCAAGTGGTGGTATGGCAATCGATTTAATGCCGAGTTGTCGCACAATTTTTAGCAAGTCATTCAGTCCATGCTCAATGTCTTCAATTTTCGACTTGCCTCGCCAGTGCCGTTTTGTTGGGAAGTTGATAATATATTTGGGATTCATCATCCTCCCGGTCTCGAAAACGTGCATTCGACCTTGGACAACTTCACCGGTCTTGCACGCACGGTGATAAGCTTCATAGTTGGCGGGAAAGGCCTTCTTGAACTGGAGAGCAATTCCCTTACCCATAAAACCAACAGTGTTAACAGTGTTAACCAATGCTTCCGCATCTGCTTTGAGAACGTTTCCTCTGGTTAGTTCAATCATTTTCACCCCAAGCGGCTTTTAATAATACCACTTTCTGCAAACTCTTACCGGCTTCTGCAACTTGTCTGGATACTGCTCCATAATTGATACGACCTTTTTCTTCATGCCGTTGTTCAGGACGGCAATGTGATCGACTAAGTCCCATGGGCAGCTTCTATAGACCAGGAACTCGGCTTGTTTTCGCCGCTGACGGTCTGGATGATCAAGATCGTCCTTCCATATCTCGGCGTATATGCAATCCCAGTCAAGGTTGTGTAGCAAAGCAAGATCATCGTACCAGTCCGTATAAGCAGCGATACCATGACCGTCAGAGAATACAAATCCTTGTTCGTTATTACACATCACCTGAGCATGCGAGACAATATAGATTATCGGTTCTTGTCCCTCGTCGTATCCCTCCACCCATCCCGTGTGCAATTGGTACAGCATGGGTGACCTCGGACCGAAATAGAACGACACATAATCATGAATACATCCACCCGGCCCGCAATCAATTGGCATAACCCGACGTTGTTGTTGAATATCCACGTTGTGAATCGTCTTGTACTTGAGTCCATCTGAGGGAACGTGCTTAGGGGCATGCAACGCACCACGCTGGAGACAAGTGGCGAGATTTTCTACGTGCATAATACGGAATATGGGGGTGGGAATTGGTGCTTCCATATCTCTTCACAATGGCAGACCCCCTAATCCGTTCCGCTGGGGGATCATCCTGTATTCGTTATCTCAACACAGTATCGCCAAATCGCTCATTCCCTGACAACCAAGAGAACATATCCTTACAGAGAGGCGACAGGACTCCTTCATTTTGAAATATGAAGCTGCCCAAAGCTCTGTGCAAGCATTTGATGATCACCAGAGTCTCCCCCTTCCCAAAAATGTGACGCGGGAAAATCAGATAGGCCTTTTGGTGAGGGAACTTTGAGCGTATATTGCGGTTTGCCCAAATTGTAGGAGCGTTATGGCCAACAACTCAGAAAAATACCAGGACAACCGCCAGTACCTGCACGTCAAGGGAGCACGGGAGCACAATCTCAAAAATATCGACGTCAAGATCCCGCGCAACACCCTGACCGTGATCACCGGCCTCTCCGGCTCGGGCAAAAGCTCGCTGGCGTTCGATACGATTTACGCCGAAGGGCAGCGCCGCTATGTCGAGTCGCTCTCGGCCTACGCCCGCCAGTTCCTCGGGTTGATGGAAAAACCCGACGTGGATTTCATTGAGGGACTCTCCCCGGCGATTTCGATCGAACAGAAAGGGACCCCCAAGAATCCTCGCTCGACAGTCGGCACGATCACCGAAATCTACGACTATCTCCGCCTCCTGTTCGCGCGGGTCGGCGTGCCGCACTGCATAAAATGCGGCGAACCGATTACCCAGCAAACGGTTGAACAAATTGTCGACTCGGTGCTCACGTTCGAGGAAGGCACCCGGTTGATGGTCCTCGCGCCGCTCGTACGCGGTAAAAAGGGGGAGCACAAGGAGGTAATCGAGGAAGCGCTGCGGGAAGGATTCGTCCGCTTGCGCGTCGACGGCGAGGTGGTCGAGACCGATTCGGAAATCGAACTGGACAAGAAGAAAAAGCATACGATCGAGGCGGTGGTCGATCGTCTGGTGGTCAAGGCCAAATCCAAACGCCGCCTGGCCGATTCGGTCGAAACCGGCCTTCGCGTCGGCAACGGCACAGTGCTGATCAATATCAAGAACAAGGACCTCCTCTTCTCCGAGCAGTTCGCCTGCCTCAAATGCAACATCAGCTATGAAGAGCCCACGCCCCGGATGTTCTCGTTCAATTCTCCGTTCGGCGCCTGTCCGGTCTGCGACGGACTCGGGCAGAAGATGGAAATCGATCCCGACCTGGTAGTACCGGATCGCTCGCTTTCGATCTCCGAGGGAGCGATCAATCCCTGGGGCGGCGCCGAGATGTCCAATTGGTATCGCTATCAACTGCGCGGGGTGGCCAATCATTTCGGCTTCAAATTTTCCACTCCGTTCGAAAAACTCCCCGAGGAAGTTCAAAAAGTAATCCTGTACGGTTCCGGCCGCACACAAATCCGTTTCGAATACGAACATGTCTCCGGCAAGGGGCGCGGTTCGGGGGTGTACGAATCGACGTTCGAGGGAGTCATTCCGCATTTGGAACGACGCTATAAACAGACCGAATCGAGCGGCGTGCGTCAGTGGATCGAACATTACATGTCGGTGTCGGAATGTCCCGCCTGTAAAGGCAGCCGTCTTCGGCCCGAAGCCCGGGCGGTGATTATCGACCGCGAAACGATTGACAGTCTGACTGTCAAGTCGATCAAAGAACTGCGCCGGTTTTTCGATGAAATCCACCTGACCAAACGGCAACAAACGATCGCTGCGCAGATTCTCAAGGAGCTGCGCGAGCGGCTGGGTTTCCTGTGCGATGTCGGGCTCGACTATCTTACCCTCAGCCGGGCCGCCTCGAGTCTTTCCGGCGGCGAAGCACAACGCATCCGCCTGGCGACTCAGATAGGTTCGCGCCTGGTCGGTGTGCTGTATATTCTGGATGAGCCCTCTATCGGTCTGCACCAACGCGACAATCGCCGCCTGCTCAATACGCTCACCGAACTGCGCGATATCGGCAACACCGTGCTGGTGGTGGAACACGACCGGGAAACGATTGAGGAAGCGGACTATGTGGTCGATCTCGGTCCCGGCGCCGGCGTGCATGGGGGCAAGGTCGTGGCAGCCGGAACGCCCCGCGATATTATCAAAGAGAAAAAGTCAATCACCGGGCAGTATCTCTCGGGCGAAAAAGAAATCCCGACACCGCAAGAACGACGAGAGCCGAACGGTCATTATATCGTTCTCAAAGGCGCTACCGGTAATAACCTGAGAAAAGTTGACGTGGAAATCCCGCTCGGCGGTTTTGTGGTGGTAACGGGGGTTTCCGGTTCCGGTAAATCGACTCTTATCAACGAGACGCTTTATCGCATTCTCGCCAAGCACTTTTTCAATAGTCGTCGCCAGCCGTTGCCGTACGGATCGATTGAAGGGCTCGAACATATCGACAAAGTAATTGCGATCGACCAGTCCCCTATCGGTCGCACACCGCGCTCCAACCCGGCCACATACACCGGCGTGTTCGCTCCAATACGTGACCTTTTTGCCGGATTGCCGGAGTCCAAAGCACGCGGGTACCAGCCAGGCCGGTTCTCGTTCAACGTCAAAGGGGGGCGCTGCGAGGCGTGCGCCGGCGACGGGATCATCAAAATCGAAATGCACTTCCTGCCGGATGTTTATATCCCCTGCGAAGTCTGCAAGGGAAAGCGCTACAACCGTGAAACGCTCGAGGTAACGTTCAAGGGGAAATCTATTTCCGATGTCCTCAACATGACCGTCGATGAAGCCCTGTCTTTTTTTGAGAACATCCCGCGTATTAAGAACAAACTCCTGACCCTGGCCAATGTCGGTCTCGGTTACATTCGGCTCGGGCAGCAGGCGACGACCCTCTCGGGCGGCGAAGCACAGCGCGTCAAACTGGCCACCGAGCTGTCCAAGATAGCGACCGGCAAGACGCTGTATATTCTCGACGAGCCGACCACCGGTCTGCATTTCGAGGATATCAAGATGCTCCTGCGGGTGCTGGAAGAATTGACCGACCGCGGCAACACGGTGCTGGTGATCGAGCATAATCTCGATGTGATCAAAACGGCCGACTGGATTATCGACATCGGTCCCGAAGGCGGCGACGACGGCGGTAGGATTATTGCGACCGGGACGCCGGAGCAAGTGGCGGCCAATCCCGATAGTTACACCGGTCAATACCTGAAGGCGGAGTTGGGGGACCGTGTTGCCGACCAATCCCGGAAGCGCGACGCGAGAAAGAAGACTCATGCCGGAACTGCCTGAAGTAGAAACAGTCGTACGCGGTCTTCGCGAAACGGTAGTCAGTCGCACGATCAAACAGGTTAAGCTCAACGCCCCGCCGGCAACAATCGTCGTCGGCCGCGCTTTCGCCGAACGCGGATTCGAGCGCTCTTTGGTCGGGAAACGGATTGAGCGTGTTGACCGACGCGGCAAGAATATCCTGATTCGGCTCTCCGGCGACGCCACCCTCTGGGCACATCTGAAAATGACCGGGCATTTTTTCTGGGTGCCGCGCTCGGCGCCGATCAATAAACACGATCTGGCTGTTTTCAGATTTCGCTCGGAGAACGGGAAGGGAGCGTGTCGCCTTGAAGAGAACATTCTCAAGTTCAACGACTATCGTCGCTTTGGCCGTCTGCGCTTGTTCGACAATGAGGAGTTGATGCAGCAGCCGGGAATCGCTTCGCTCGGACCGGAACCGCTTGAAATTTCCCCGGATGAATTCGTGGAGCTTTTCCGACGCACCACCCGCATGATCAAACCGGCTCTGATGGATCAGACCTTTATCGCCGGTCTCGGCAACATTTACGCCGATGAATCGCTTTATGCCGCGCGGATTCACCCCCGGCGGCTGACTTCATCTATATCGCGCAGGAAGTTGATCGAACTGCATGGAATTATCCAGACGCTCTTACTGATGGCGATCGACAACATGGGGACTTCGGTGGACTCCTATTCCGGCGTCAACGGCAATCCGGGCGGATTTCAAAAGTATCTCAAGGCTTATAACAACGAGAGTCTTCCCTGCGAGCGCTGCGGCACGATAATTATTCGCGAGAAGATAGGCTCCCGCTCGGCCCATTTCTGCCCCCGCTGCCAGAAAGCACCGAAGGGGTAGGTTTTCGACGGGCTTCAACAATATAGTGAGCTTTGAACTCAACTTATTGCACGACAGGGGATTCTCGGACCAAGACGCTGAGAACGGCTCGACCAATGTATCGGCTCGGCTACAAGGAATTGTGATCATTGATTGCCAGTGAGCACTTGACCCCGTGCCAACTAGTCGGTATCCTAATGAAAACAGATCACAAGCAAGGTATAGGTTCGTTGGCGATCAAGAGGATATATTGCGCGGGGCCTCTCTTTAATCCCAAGGAGAGAGATGAAATGCAGCAGATTGCGGACTCCCTAGAATCTGCGGGTTTCGGAGTCTTCCTTCCGCAGAGAGATGGCTTGGAGATGGCACGCATAGTGTCTGCATTGGTGGACGAGGGCATGAACAACCGCCAAGCGAACCAGCTACTGGCCAAAGCGATTTTCCACATCGACACGTACCAAGTGGCGAAGTGCGATGGGCTTGTGCTTAACCTCAATGGCCGGGTCCCAGACGAAGGTGCCATGGTGGAGGCCGGAATTGCTTGGGCGTTGAAGAGACCTGTGGTCATATACAAGAACGATGCCCGGTCTGCCCTGCTGGGCCAAGACAATCCTCTCGTGCTTGGTCTGGCGTCTTTCAAGACCATACGTGAGATAGGTGAGTTGCCAACCGCCTTTTCTCTGGCGTTTGCGAAGAACCTTGGAAATGCTGACGACTGGCTCATGTTGGCGGACCAAGTGGTTCGAAATCTGGATAGGGGCGCCAGATTGCAGAGAATCTTCACTCAAAGACGAGTAAACCGGGCCAACGCTGAGCGTCTGGCCAAGGTATTAGAGGAAGCATAACACACTATAGGGGAGGGTCAATGGCTCCAACGAATCTTGGCGACAAACGTGAGAAGGACGTGTGCACTCACCCCTTCGCATGCTTGAGCGTTAACTCAAAGGGCCGCGCCGAGACGGTTGTGGGAGACGGCATCCGGTCTGAGTTTCAACGGGATGTTCACCGTATTATTTACTCGCTGCCTTTTCGGCGACTTAGACACAAGACTCAGGTATTCTACAAACCTAATAATGACCACATCTGCAATAGGCTTGAGCATTCATTGCTGGTGTCCAACGCGGCACGGACGGTAGCAAGGGCTCTAGGGCTGAACGAAGATCTCGCTGAGGCTATCGGTTTGGGTCATGATCTCGGTCACGCTCCATTTGGTCACCATGGCGAGAAGATACTCAGTGAACTGTGTGAGGAGAATGGGATAGGTAGGCCGTTTCAACATGAAATAAACGGCTTGAGGTGCGTGGATAGACTTGGACAGTTTGACCGAGGCGACAATCCAGGTCTTAATCTGACCTTTGAAGTTCGCGACGGGATCATATCACACTGCGGAGAGGATAATAGTGTAAATGTGCTGGTACCTTACCAAGGCGAGAAGGATCTCTCGAGCTACACGCTCAGAAAACAGGTCCCCATGCCCGTCTCTCTTGAGGGATGCATTGTGAGGTTGGTCGATAAGGTTGCTTACCTTGGGCGTGACCTGGAGGATGCGCTGCAGGCGGGGATCATCCAAGAGTCTGACGTTCCAAAAGTCATCATAGAGGAGCTAGGTGCGCGTAACTCACAAATCGTCAAAACGCTTCTTGTCGATATAATCGACGAATCTCCTAATGACTGCCAGAAGATCCGCATGTCCGATGCTCGCTTTCAGGCCCTCAAGCAACTAATGGATTTCAATTACAAATACATATACCTGACACCAAAGGTCGAAGGCGAAAAGCAACGTGCCCGATCGGCACTCAGGTGCGTATTCCATGCTCTGCTTGATGTCATAAATAGGTCGAATCGCTTCCGAGACAAAGGCTTGCTCCCGGAAGGCAGTGTATTCAGATTCTTCGAAAAATTCGTTCAGGAAATGAAGTACCCCGAAGAGGAGGCGGAACCTCAGATCGTTGTGGACTATGTGAGTGGGTTTACTGACAACTTCTTGATAGCAGCCATCAAAGAAGTGGTCGACCCAGTCAATCTGGTGGTGAATCCCACCGCGTAGTTTTTGACTCGATGCGTCACGCTATTTTATCCGTTGTCCTGAGTTTTTATCGAAATACATGAGAGAGTCGGGATCAAGGGCGAAGCGGACGGTTGCGCCAGGAGTGTAGTCCGTGGAAAGTTTCGCCGCCAACGTTTCGCCGAGATAATTGAGGCTCAGCACGAGGTGATCTCCCAGATACTCCGATCCAATCACCTTCGCCTCAAATGGACCGTCGGCCCGCACGATCAACGCCTCCGGCCGCACGGCGACCACAAACGCGGCTTTCGATGCAACCGCGCCCGGCAGTCGTTCCACTGATGAACCGAACAGCCGCGCGAAGCGGGTGTGGTCATCAATCGTAATGCTGTTGATCTTCGGTTGTCCGAGGAATTGCGCCACGAAGAGATGCTGCGGATTATCGTAAAGTTCCTCCGGTGTGCCAACCTGCATCAAGCGACCTTCGTGCAGCACGGCGAGACGGTCGGCCATGGTGAGCGCCTCGGCCTGGTCGTGCGTCACGTAAACCATCGTAGTCCCCATCTGTTTTTGCAGGGTGACGATTTCGCGCCGCATGCGAACGCGCAGATCGGCATCGAGATTGGACAGCGGTTCATCGAGCAGGAACAGATCGGGTTGACGAATAATCGCCCGTCCCAGCGCGACCCGCTGGCGTTGGCCGCCGCTGAGTTGACCCGGCTTGTCGTTGAGACGGGCCTCAAGGCCGAGCATCGTTGCCGTTTCTTTCACGCGCCGGTCGATTTCCGAACGGGGGACTTTCGCAACCTTGAGTGGAAACGCCAGATTTTTCGCTATCGACATATGCGGATAAAGCGAGTAGTTCTGGAACACCATCGCCACGTTGCGATCTTTGGGCGGCAATTGATCGATCCGTTTCGAACCAAGTATAATCTCACCGCGATCAACCTGCTCGAGACCGGCGATCAAACGAAGCAAAGTCGATTTGCCGCAACCCGAGGGGCCGAGCAGCACGAGCAACTCACCCGCCGGAAGCTCGATGCTTATCTCGCGCAGGACCTTGTTTTGATCGAACGATTTGCAGACAGCGTTGAGTGTGAGTGACGGCATTTATTGAATCTCCGCGACGCGGCCGGTTTCAATCCGGAAACTTCGACCGATTTCATGCAACGCCTGTGGGGGGCGAGTGGCTGTCGTTAGAAACAGTTGGCTGAATCCCTCGAATCCGGCAATCAACGCCTCGGTGCGGCGGTCATCCAGTTCTGCGAAAATTTCATCTAGCAACAACACCGGCGGCGTTTCCCGTTTGTCGCGGAGGATGTTGTAAGCGGCCAGCTTGAGTGCAATGGCAGCTGTGCGCCATTCTCCCTGAGAGCCGTGCGTGCGCGCCGGAAGGTTATTTATCGTCAGAGTGGCTTCATCGCGATGCGGACCGATCAAGGAAACACCGGCCGCTTGTTCGCGGGCGGCGATCATACGCAGCCTTTGATTGAACGCCGCTTCTATCTCCTCGCATGAGGCGGTTGCTTCGACCGGCACTTTGGGAGTGTACTCGATCGTAAGTTCTCCGCCCGATGAAATATCACGATAGTATTTGGCCGCCATTGGCGTCATTTGTGCGATATACTCTGCCCGCCCTACCATAACTTTACTGCCGATCGTAACCATGAGTTCATCGAACGGCGAAGGATCAGCACCGTTTTTCAGCGCGGCGTTACGCTGTGAGACACAGCGGAGATAGTCGGTCAGGTTGTCAAGATAACTCGATGAAAGCTGCGACAGGTGGATATCGATAAAGGTGCGCCGTTTGCCCGGAGAACCGCTTACTATTTCGGAGTCTTCGGGGCCGACCGACACCGCCGAGAACAGGCGGAAAAGTTGACTCAACCGTACCCCGACTCCGTCAACTGTTACCTTCTTACGTCCGCCCTTTTGGTAAGCAACCGCGACTTTGTAGTCATTATCTTCTGAAATCAGACCGCATTCCACGCGATAGATATCGTTCCCGTCCCGAACCATCGCAGCGTCGTTAGCGGTGCGTTGTGAGCGTCCCAGCGAACACACATACAGAGCTTCGAGCAAGTTGGTTTTTCCGGAACCGTTGTGACCGTAGAAAACATTGACTCCCGGGCAAAATTCAATATGGGCGTCTTCGAAATTGCGAAAACTAGTCAGATGTAACGATTCTATTCTCATGGCCATAAAAAATGGCAGATATTACATCTGCCATTTTCATCGGTTCAAATCTGCTCTAATCGGCCAAACGTAACGGCATGATCAGACACAGGAAATCATCCTTGGGTACTTCGGCACCGTATACGACCCCGGCCGCCACCGGTGTAGACAATTCGAAGATCACATCATCGCCGTCCATCTTACCCAGGATATCGGTGATGTAATTGGCGTTATAACCCATCTCGATATCATCACCACGATAGTCGCATTCAATCGTCTCTTTGCCTTCACCGCCCATGTCGGCGTTGGTCGTGGAAAGTGTTAAGCTCCCATTCTTGAGAGTGAATTTGACCTGGTGTGTCAATGCGTTGGAAAGGATCGAAACCCGTCGCACGGCGCCGGAAAGTTCCGCCTTCGAGACTTGAAGTTTCTTGTCGTTAGCTTTGGGAATAACCTGCTCGAAGTTCGGATACGGTCCCTCGATCAGGCGCGACGTGAGAATGACTTCTTCCATGTTAAAAACGATATTATTCTCACCGAAAATTATCCCGACTTCCGTCTTCGGATCATCCACCAGTTTCGGTATCAGATTCAACACTTTCGGCGGAATAATCACATCCTCGTTCAGTCCACGCAGCTTGGTGTTTTCGACTGCTGCTTTGGCCAGGCGATGACCGTCGGTGGCCACCATCTGCATCTTATCACCTTTTGTCTGCCAGAGAATGCCGTTGAGAGCCGGACGGGTTTCATCATCGGAGCAGGCAAAAGTTGATTTGGTGATCATCTGAACCAGTTCGTTACCGGCAATTTTAATTTCACGCTTGGTGTTCACCGCGGGCAGTTTCGGGAAATCATCGGCTGCGACGGTTCCGATTTTGTACGATCCATTCGGGATCTTTATCTCCATGCGTGAGCCGTTAACTTCAACCGTAATCTCCGACTCCGGAATCTCCTTGATAATTTCGGAGAGGATCCTGGCCGGGACCGATACCGCCCCTTTCTTACTCACATCACATTCGATCGCTTCCGTGATCGACACGTCCAGATCGGTCGCCGATATCTTGAGCTTGTTATCCAGAGCTTCGATCAGGACATTGGTGAGAATAGGAAGAGTTGATTTCGTTGGCACCACCTGCAGAACATTCTGCAGACAGTAACCGAGGCGTGATTTGGGTAATTTGAATTTCATACTGACTCCCCCGACGGGTTATCCTCCGGTGGTCTTATTATAATCCCTTTTTATATATCAAATACAGTAGTATTAATGCTGTCGAAATGTTGACAAGCTGCTGCTGTATTTTCCTTTCTTCATTAACCTCAATAATTTAACGGCTATAGAAGGGTGCTGAATTATCCCCAAACTTATAACCGTCTTCTGCACAAAGCAACCGCTTTTCCACCGCCGGCCGACTTATCAATAGTTTTCCCAAAAGCATCCACATCGTCATTCACAACTTATCAATACAGCAAAGATGCCGTAATCTGGTCCACTTTTTCGCGCAGGGCGCTGTCCGAGGACATCCGTTTCGAGATTATATCGCAGCCGTGAATAACGGTAGAATGGTCGCGACCGCCGAACTCCGCACCGATGGCTTTGAGTGAGCTGTTGGTCAAAGAACGCGACAGGTACATGGCAACCTGCCGCGCCAAAGCGATATTCGAGGTTTTCTTTTTCGCCCGCATCATCTCCGGATCGATGCTGAAATACTCCGATGTCTTGCGCTGGATGGCATCGATGGAAACGTCCCGCTTGGGTTTCGAAAAACTGTCGGAAAGAACTTTTTCCGCCATCGGCAGATCAATCGGGACTTTCTTGAGAGAAGCGTAAGCCATCAAACGAATCAAAGTACCTTCCAACTCCCGGATGTTGGTGGTTACTTTCCCGGCTACGTAGCGGATTACCTCGTCCGGCATGGAGGTTCCCTCGGAGTCGAGCTTCTTGTAGACGATCGCGGTGCGGTTTTCCAGATCGGGCGCCTGGAGATCGGTTACGAGACCCCAGGAGAAGCGCGAAAGAAGACGTTCTTCCAGTCCCTTGATATCACGCGGCGGTCGGTCGGAGGAGAGAATAATCTGTTTTCCGAGGTGATAGAGGGTGTTGAAAGTGTGAAAAAACTGCTCCTGAGTCGATTCTTTTCCGGTGAAAAACTGGATGTCATCGATGATCAGCACGTCGACATCGCGGTACGAGCGGGCAAACTCCGCAACCGATCCCTCGGAAATCGAGGAGATAAAGTCCGAGGTGAACTGTTCGGAAGTCGCATACACTACCCGTTTGTCCGGGAAGTTCTCGAGTATGCGATGGCCTATCGCCTGGATGATATGGGTTTTGCCGAGCCCCGTGCCGCCGTAGATATAAAGCGGATTGTAGCGAGTGGTGCCGGGAGCTTCGGCCACCGCCATTGAGGCAGCGCAGGCGAACTGGTTAAAATCGCCGACTACCAGAGAATCGAACTGGTAGCGGTCGTTAAGGTTGTGAGGCATCGGTTTGCTCGATGCCGGCGCCGGTTGAGGAACCGGTACGGTTGGTTGCTGGAATTCCAGCGAGGTCTGATTGGCTATTTCGATCGGTTTCGACACGACATAGCTGATGGCGAACTCGTTGCCGAGCACCTCACGAAATGATTCTTCAATAAGACCTTTGTAGTTTGAGCTGATCCAATCAGCTACAAACTTGTTGGGAACGGAAATGCAGAATTGCCCGTCACTGTTGGGTGTGCCTCGGGTCGGTTTGAGCCACGTATTAAACGACTGCTCTTTCATCCGACATGAAATATACTTCAGGCACTCCTTCCATTCCCTGCTGTTGGTGAGTTCATTCTGTGTACTCAACGGATCCCCCCAGATCGGTAAGTATTACAGTCCATTGGTAAAGTGCTGTCGCAATCCAATTGCTTGCAGTTGTAGAACTTGCAACCGGCGGTGAAGGATATAAACATAGTTATCAACATTCTTGTTAAAAACGCCCCGCCCTAAGTGTCTTAATCTCAACAGGTTTTATGTAGGTGGCGAATAGCTATCCACAGGTTATTAACACAATGTGGCTCAATCACTTTCATGTGTATAAATAGCCCTTACGGGGGGTAGCGTCAAGACCTCGTCACAGATTAATTTGTGGATTTCTGAAGTTACTGGTTGGCACGCTATTACGGATACCGTTCACGGTAACACGATTCACTCGCATTCTATATCCGGGCGTGTGTTGAAAACCACTTCTACGAAAATCCGTTTATGGGCAGGCACTTATCGCGGTTTCATCGTTGGCGATCGGATAGAGTTGCGGTTCGGGTTTTATTCGCATCGCATCGTTGTCACAGAGATAAAATCGGGCGACTTATACGCCGCCCGATCTGAGTCTGTGTGATCCGAATTAACGAACCGCTATTTTTCGTTTCGCTAAAGCGACTTCGCAATCGCCTCGAACATTTTTATCTGTTCGTCGGAGCCAAAAGCCGCAACCGGCTTACCGGCGTCGGCGCCCTCGCGTAAGGAGGTCATCAAGGGTATTTCACCTATTAGCTTAACACCGAGCTTCTCGGCCAGTTGTTTGCCGCCGTCTTTACCGAAAATATACTCGCGTTGACCGTTGCTTTCGAAATAGGCCATGTTTTCGATCACGCCAAGGACACTGAGGTTGGTCTTTTTAGCCATGCCGGCGACACGACCGGCGACATGTGTGGCTGTCGACTGCGGTGTCGTCACAACCAGGAGCTCCGCCTTGGGGAGAGACTGGGCCACGGTGATGGTTACATCGCCGGTGCCGGGCGGCAGATCGAGCAACAAGAAATCGAGATTGTCCCAAAGGACGTCGGAAATGAACTGCGTGATCATTTTGTGCAGCATCGGACCGCGCCAGACTACCGGTTCATCCGGACCGACGAAAAAGCCCATTGAAACGACCTGCAGATTGTTGCCCCAGCGGAGCGGGACCATTTTGTCGTCGATCACGGTCGGCTGTCCTTCCAGACCGATCATGTGCGGGATGGAGAAACCGTAGACATCGGCATCCAGCAAGCCTACCTTGTAACCCATTTTTGCCATTGCCACCGCCAGGTTGGCGGTTATGGTCGATTTGCCGACCCCCCCCTTGCCGGAGGCCACCGCGATGAAGCGTTTGGCAAATTTGACTTTCTCGGCGGCATCTTCACGATCCTTCTTGCCGTAACCCAACTTATCCTTGAGTGCCTGGCGTTGTTCATCGGTCATGACACCGAATTCTACCACGACTTCGGAAACGCCCTCGAGCGCACCGACGCCCGCCGCCACATCATCCTGGATTTTTGCCTTGAGCGGACAGCCCGCGATGGTCAGGGTTACCCCTACCGTTACCTTTTCACCGTCGATCTCGACTTTGTTGATCATGCCGAGATCGGTCAGCGGTCTTTTCAGTTCCGGGTCGTCGATCTTGCCGAGGACCTCCATCACCGCATCTTTGCTAATCATAATAGCCTCATTTCAACTAAGCCCCGTAAAAGGGCGGAAAATCATATTCTGCTCAAATCTGCTCGGGAAATTGCAGCGTTGCCCGGCAGGTTAAAGAATATACGCAATCCTAAGATTAATTAAAGCATTAATGGCTATAATGTTCCGGTAATGTGGGGGGGTTGAGGTGATTCTCGGTATTAGCTGAATAGACAGGGAGATCGAAACTCCTGTCAGTAAAAGCCATGCGGGTCAAGTTCCTTGGGAACCTTACGAGGGGCTGTATTAGGTTCACCCGGCCGGTTCGGGGTCGAGGCGACGGCGGTACCAGAGGCATCCCGCCGAAACTACCAGCGGCACGAACAACAACAAGGTCACCACGATCTGCTCCGATTTGTACAAGCCGAAAAAGTAAAACAGAAACAACGACAGAGCGATCACGATCAGCGCAATCGGCCGCGGGAACTTGCGCGACAGCAGGCCGAGAATCAATATGGCCCAGCCGGGGGTGCTGTTCATCAAAGATTCCAGCGTAAGTCCCTCCGCCGCGTTGAAGAGCAGATATAAAAGGCCTATCGAAATCAGGATCACGGTTCCGGCCGTGCGTGGTTCACCGACCATCAACAGGCCCGACAAAGCCCGCGCCGCCAGCCCGACAAATAAAAGACCGTACAGCTCATCACCCGGCTCGCCGCGCGACGTCCGGACGACAATCAAGGCTACGATCCCGATTATCAGCACGAGAAAGCCGATATTTCCCGAGCGCGAGTGGATTTGATTTTGCCGCTCGTCCTCGTACTTCCCGGCCAGGTTTAAAACGTTCAAGGCCGGTCGCAGAAGGTAAGCGCCGACGAGCAGAACGATCGCCCAGTTTTGTTGAAAGGCGGCCGCGATCAGGCCCAGGGCAAAAATCCCCAAAGCGGAATAGAAAATCGGGTCACGCTTAATCATAAATCCGACTCCTCCAGCTCGAACAGCCCATCGACAGTCGACCCGAGCTTCTTCGCCAGGATCAGCGCCAGCTTGACCGAGGGACTGTAATCGCCGCGCTCGATCGCGGCGATTGTCTGGCGCGACACACCGGCCAGATCGGCTGTCTGCTGCTGGGTAAGCTCCCCGTTTAGGAAGCGTTGTTTTCTGAGGTTCGTTTTCAATCGATTACCTTTTATGACATCGCTTTTATCCGGCAAGAGCCGAGCTGTTTATTGATGTCGGTCTAATGTAAAGAATACTTTACATAGTGTCAAGTATAATTTACTTCTAATGATATTGGTTTATAACTGTTTTTTTATCTATTTCGTCTGTAGTGAGATATTTTATCCATTGTGGATTGTTGAATGTCAGACTGCATGACAGTTCTCTCGAAGGAGCTTTTTCTGAATCAATCCGGTCCGAACGCGATCTAACAGAGCAGGAGGTGATGACTTTGATAGATGCAAACATAAACATCGAAGATATGGTCCATAAATATCCCGGCACGGTCAAATGGCTCATCGCCCACGGTCTTCCCTGTGTTGTTTGTGGGGAGCCTTTCTGGGGAACGTTAAAGGAGCTGTGTCAACAGAAGGGCTGGGACGATGAAAAGATTCAGGCGCTGGTTGATGAATTCAACGTTGAGCATAAAAGTCCTTTGAGTTAGCGACGAGCGCTTTTCAATAGTCATAGACAAAGATGCGTGTCAACTGATATCGCGGTCCGATAATTCCCCAATAAATGTTGTTTTCAAACGGACTGTACGAGACTCATGAAATTTCATGGGAAGGGATCTGTGTGGTCGGTCAAATAGGGACTGCTGAAAAAGTCATACACTCGGATATTCAGAAAAACACAACTGTGATGCGAGCGACATAAGGCCACCCGCTGCGCGAGGTTAAGGTTATTTAACGCGTAGCGGCGGGGCTTGTCTCCCCTGCAGAAAAGGTTATCCGCGGGCAGCAAATGCTTCGTCTGCTCCTGTAGTGAAGACTCGGGTGGCCAACCCGTCCACGGGTGGGGAGTGGGTTGCAGACCTTCAGGTCTTAGTAGGGCATGTCTCTCCGAGACATGCCAATGCTTTCTTGCTCGTCAGGTTGTGGGGATGCTATATTGCCTCATACTTTCAAACCTGAACGGACAGTATGAAAAATAAATACGGCATTGTGATCCACGGCGGTGCGGGGACAATTCTGCGCGAGAAAATGACTCCCGAAACCGAAACGGAAATTCGCGCCACCCTCAAACAATCGTTACAAGCCGGTTACGATCTTCTGGACGACGGTCGCGCAGCGCTCGATGCGGTGGTGGCGGCAATCAACGTGATGGAGAACTCTCCCCTGTTCAACGCCGGCAAGGGAGCGGTGTTTACTCACGACGGCGACTGTGAGCAGGATGCCACGATCATGGATGGAACCACCGGCCAAGCCGGAGCGGTGGCGGGGGTACGCCAGATTGCCAATCCGATCAATCTCGCCCGAACGGTGATGGAAAAATCGCCGCATGTTCTTCTCATTGCCGGCGGCGCGGAGCAGTTCGCACGGGAGCAGGGATTCGAGATGATGCCCCCGGAGTATTTTCATACCCAACTACGTCGCGATCAACTCAAGGCCGCACTCGAAAAAGAAAAAAGCTCTGAGGGCAAAGATTCCGGCTCGATAACTCTTTCCGAGGACGGCAAGCACGGGACGGTCGGAGCGGTGGCCCTCGATAAGGAAGGCCGTCTGGCCGCAGCGACATCATCCGGCGGTATGACCAATAAACGGTTCGGGCGGGTCGGTGATTCGGCGATTGTCGGCGCCGGCACCTGGGCCGATAAAACCTGTGCGATTTCCACTACCGGCCACGGCGAGTTTTTTATGCGCGGGGTGGTGGCGTACGATCTTGCAGTCAACATGGCCTATCGCGGTATGACGCTTGAACAAGCAGCCCGGACCACGGTGGCCGACAAGCTCGACGCGACCGGGGGAACGGGTGGACTGATCGCGATCGATCGCGACGGCAATTTTACTCTGCCGTATAACACAGTCGGTATGTACCGAGGATTTCTCATGCCTGGCGGCGAGCCCTACGTGGCGATTTGGGAGAAGTGAAGAGAGACCATGACTGCCGTTCCCGACATCTCCCTCCGAACCGCGAGCGACGCGGACTCCGAGTTTTTCTTCGAGGTTACCAAAGCAGCCCTCGGTAAATATATCGAGTTGACCTGGGGCTGGGATGAGGATCAACAGCGCCGTCTGCATGAAGAGAAATGGCACATCGACAATAGTTATGTGGTGATTGCAGAAGGACGGGAGATGGGGACTTTGCGCTATGAAGAAGGCTCCGAAAGGTTTTATGTCCGCTCGCTGTATCTTCTACCGGCCTGGCAAAACCGAGGCATCGGCACGCGTATCATGCGCTTGATTATGGATCGAGCTTCCTCCGCCGGTCTCCCGGTAGGATTGCATGTATTGAAAAACAATCCGGCGCGGCGTTTGTACGAACGCCTTGGGTTCGTGATTATCGACCAGAACGAAACCCATTTCGAAATGGAGTTCAAATTACCGGGATAGGCTCTGCCAGGATGAAGTTAATCACTACGCGAGGCTAGAGTCTGTCGTTCCGTAATTGGGGAGTGTTCATAAAAGTTACTTATTGCCTTCACGTTTTTTAATTGGTCGATTACTAGAACCAATTGTCCATAACAGCGGTTAAAGCAAAGTAACCGCTCCAAAACCAGGGCTGATAACAAGGGTGTCTGAAAATGGCGGACAAACAACAACTCTTTGCACGCTTTAAGAAAGACCCGCAGCTTTTTGCGCTACATATCGGCGATCTGGATGATTTCTATTTCGAGCGCTGTCGCTGGCTGACTCTCGGCGGCGAGGACGGTCCGGTCCGTGAAGTGATTCTCATTTACCGGGGACCCGGCCACCCAACCGTTCTGGCGCTCGGAAAAACGGATGATTTCCCGGCCTTTCTGGACAACTCACTGACGAGCCTACCCGACAAGTTCTATTGCCATTATCAGGATCCCAACGGTGATATTATCCGTAAGCTCTTCGATGAACAGCCGTTCGGCGAGTATTTCAAGATGGGTCTAACTCCGGAGGCTTATCGACCGCCGCTTTCGGACGACCGGGGCATCAAACGCTTACATGCCGATCATGCCGATGATCTGACGGCGCTTTATCGCAAGGCCTATCCGGGAAATTATTTCGACCGTCGCATGCTGGACACCGGCAAGTATTTAGGCTGTTTCAAAGACGACGAACTGGTTGGCGCGGCCGGGGTGCATGTTGACTCCGATGAATACAACATCGCCGTTTTAGGTAATATCACTACCCATCCGGATCATCGTCGACACGGTATCGCGACCAGGTTGACCGGGGCACTGGTCGGAGAGCTGGTTGAGGAAAAGAAAACAGTCTCCCTCAACGTTCATTCCGAGAACGATCCGGCCATTCGCGCCTATCGGCGATTGGGATTCAAGATTATTCATCGTTATCGCGAGGGTCTTTTCACACGCCGCTGATAAGTCTCTCCCCTCTACAGTTCCTGTCATTGCATGGAGCGGGACAACAAAGCAATCTCAGTCCGCTTGATTGGGAAAATGGTGAGGTTTATTCTTCCCCCGCCTCATAACGGCGCTGGTTCTTTTCCCAAATCGAGTCGCTTTCGCGGAACTTGATCTCCATCGAGACGGAATCGGCGATTCCTTCGGCGCCGGCGAAATTGCTGTCCCAGATCGGGGCGAGGCGGGCGGTGGAGTCATCCTTGAGACTGTTGATATAATCGAGCCGTGCACTTTCCGCCTCATCAGAGACGAATTTCGGCGAAGTCGTGTCGGTCGTTATGGTGGTGTCGGGAACAACGGTGTCGGCGGTATCGCCGCTGTCCATCGGCCGGAACAACTCGATTACGAACCAGAGCGCGATACCTATTGCGAATCCGATCAGAAATTTGCGCATAGTATACTCTCACTCCTCGAACGATCAAAAAATAACATGCAACGGCGTGCTGACTTCCGTGAGATCGAAATGCTGATTGTCCAGGTTGTACTTCTCCACTTCAGGCAAATGATAGAAACGATATCCTTCGGCCGATAGGATATCAACCTGATTTTGATCGAGGTAGTAGATGAATTTGAGGCTGTCGTTATCGTCGTTACGTCGCAACATTCTTACGTACGGCTCCCACCAGGCGATGCAGACCGCTGCTTTCCCGGGGAGCGATTCACCCTGCTCGATCAGGTTATGTACGAAGCGATCGCTTCTGATGCGTTTGTCGCGCAGAGACAAGATCTGTCCCTGTGATATTTGCATCGACGCGCCGGATTCTTTCAAGTCAAAAAAGCAGGTAAACGCCAGGATCACGCATATAGCGATCATGACTCTTCGATGCAAACTTCCGGCCAGGATCAATATCGCGAACGGCACGAGTGGAATCAGATAGGACGGTTCACAGGGGAGGCGAAGGAAAGCTACGACGTACAGGACGATTGCCACGATCGACGGCCGAAGAAAACGGCGCCATGACCTGTCGTGTTGGTCGTCCGTTACAACGGCGCCGGGGAAAAACGCTGCCGCCACTAAAATGAGGCCAAGCGCAACGGCGCCGAAATAACCCCAGACACCGAACGTCAACTTACTGAGGACGTCCACCATCGGTGTGCCCGAGACATCGTAGAAAGTGAAGAAGGCCTTGCCGTATTTCATGTAAACGGGCAGATATAAAATTGCGGAGGTTGCAAGTACGGGAATCAGATAGCACATTAACTGGATGAAAACGGTTCGCAAAGAAACTTTGCGCCAGGTAAGGCTAAGGATGATCAAGAACGGCAGAACCATAGCTCCCGAGGTAATGCGACAACCAACAGCCGCTCCGAGCGCTATTCCACTCCATATCAAACGCCCCTTGAGAAACAGGTAAAGGCTCAGCATGATGAACGCCAGCGCCCAGATGTAGTCCATCGTAATTGTGCCGGCCACATAGACAATAGGCGTGAAAGCGAGCGCCAAACCAGCGAGTTCCGCGTTTCTTACCTTCATGAGGCGGAGCGAGAGAATAAAAAAGACCACCGCGGCGACACTCATTATCATACTTGCGCCGTTCATGAGCCACGGCCCGCCGGGAATGAGAAACGCGGAGATAATCTCGTGCAGAGGAAAACCGGGAGGACGTGAGTAGACATAACTGCTTGTGTCCAGGATAGTCCTGGCGGCATTCGCAACCCGCCAGGCGTCGGGGTCATTGCCGTAACCGGGTGTCAGAAACGGCAGACGCGAAAGACCGACGACAGCCGCAATGAAGATTAGTGCTTTGTTGGTATCCTTCAATTTCTTGAGAGTAGCAATTGGATTCAAACCATCAAACTCCCGGCGCTCGTAATCTAGATTATTAATTCCTGCTGGTTTGACCGCGAACAAGTCAAACGATGTCACAAGGTAGGCGTACCGGGCGCGGCTATCAAGGTTTATTGCAATGACGGGAATTGTAAGGTCGGGACCCTTGGTCCCGACATCCTGCGCTTGACTAGCGTGCGGTGCGCAGGCCGGGATCCCCGCGATCCCGGCCGGTTCCGGAGCGTTATTGCCAATTGATGGCAGGTCTCGGAAAGATCTGCTCTACTGGATGCTTGGAAGGATTGATATCGTCGAAATCACAGTGATTTGGTCTTACGAGTAACTTCAGCGTCAGGACCGCGAGGGTCCTGACCTACGAAGAAAATGTAATTTTCGACAAACCAAAAAAGCCCCCGCAAGCGCAGGGGCTGACCTTGTTCATAGTACCTTGTGAAACCTTTTTCCCACCCAAGGGGTGGGGCACGGTTACCTATGTCCGGTTTGTGCAAACGTCTGCTCGTTCCGGCCGTTATCCCTTCGGCTCTTTGATCTGCTCAAGGAGTCGCTTGATAATCTCGAGCGTGTCAACCCCGTCCGCCTCGGCGTTGAACGAGGTGACGATGCGGTGCCGCAGCACCGGATAGGCGGCAAAGCGGACATCCTCCGGGCCGGGAGTCGGGCGGCCGTCGAGAATCGCGCGGGTCTTGGCGGCCAGGATCAAATACTGTGAGGCACGCGGTCCGGCTCCCCAGTTGACCCAGTTCTTCACGAAATCAGGAGCGTTCGGTTCGCCTGGGCGGGTTGCCCGAACGAGACTGACGGCGTATTGCACCAGATGATCCGACACCGGCACCTTACGCACCAGCTGCTGGTAAGCACCGATCTCGGTCGGTGTCAACACTTTGTTGAGTTGGTAATTGAGTATAGTCGTAGTTGACTTGACGATTCGTGCTTCCTCGGCGTCGGAAGGGTAATCCACGAAAACGTTAAACATGAACCGGTCAAGCTGCGCTTCCGGCAATGGGTAGGTCCCCTCCTGCTCGATCGGGTTCTGCGTCGCGAGCACGAAAAACGGCTCGTCCAGTTTGTAGGTCTCGCCGCTCGCGGTTACTTCGTGCTCCTGCATCGCCTGCAACAAAGCCGCCTGCGTTTTCGGCGGCGTGCGGTTGATTTCATCGGCCAGGATAATGTTGGCGAACACGGGGCCTTTGACAAAACGGAACTGACGTTTGCCGGTGGCCCGGTCGTCATCGATAATATCCGTACCGGTGATATCGGAAGGCATCAGATCCGGTGTGAACTGAATCCGGTTGAATTTCAGGTCGAGCACCTGAGCGAGGGTGGAAATCAGCAATGTCTTGGCCAGGCCGGGAACGCCGACCAGCAGGCAATGGCCGTTGGAAAGCAGGGAGATCAGGAGCTGTTCGATTACGGCGTCCTGACCAATAATAACCTTGCCTATCTCGGCTTTTATCTCGGCGTAACTTTTATTGAGTCTCTCGACAGCGGCAATATCGGATCCGGATTCAGCGGCGGACATCAATTCCTCCAGGTTCAGCAGTCACAATATGTTGTTTTCATGTATCGACTTATACAATCACAACGACGTTCGGGACGAAAACTCCAGACCGGTCAGGTGAGCTTTTCCGCATCTTCGGTTAGAGATTATATCCGGTCCAATAGATCCGCCCGGCAATATCCCTGAACTTACTCGTTAACTTCTATCACACCAACCGTTTAGCGGCAACCGGAAATAATGTACTACTTGACCAAAGCGCTCTAACGAATAACCTAACAGTAACTTAACAGTGAATCATGAGGTGTGGAAAAGGCTGCCTTTGCGGGCGATGGAAGCTCAAGGTATCTTATTGAAAGACAATTTATTGCAAGGATGTCCACATTTTTCGCCTATTTTCCACACAATTCACATGGTGTTTATTTCAGTCCTCTTCGGTGCTCGCCGGTTCTTCCTCCATCATCGGCTCCGGAGTCAGAAAACCGAGGTTCGGGGCGGCATCTTTCATACTGCAACCGCCGCAAAACACAGCGCCTTCTTCGATTATGAGTGACTTGGTACGGAGGTCGCCGTCCATTTCGCAGTTCGCCTGGAGTTCAATTTTCTCCGAAGTAACCACATCACCGATCATTTTCCCGGCGATGATGGCCGATTCAGCCTCAATCTGTGCTTCGACTCGACCGGTCGTGCCGATCGTCACGCAGTCGTTGCAGTTGATTTTTCCTTTTACCTCACCGTCGACTCGCAGCGCTCCCTTGATTTCAAGCGTGCCGGTAATGACGGTGTCGCGGCCGATGATCGTGTTGGTCAGGCCGCCTCCTTCGCCGTTGCTACCTTTCTTGATCATAACTGCTTTCCAAAGGATTTATAGGTTCACCTTTTAATCTCACTTCATAATGTAAATGCGGTGCGGTCGAGATCCCCGTGTTGCCGGACAAAGCCACCCGGCTCCCGGCCAGTACCTCCTGCCCCGGATGGACCAGGATGGTATCGTTGTGACCGTACAATGTCTCGATCGTATCGGAGTTCTGCACGATCAACACGTTGCCGTAAACGGAATCATAGTCGGCCGAAGTAACCGTGCCGTTGGCGGTCGACAACACCGGCGTGCCGATACGGCAGGCGATATCGACTCCCGGATGATACCGCTCGGGATCTTTGATCTGGAATTGCTGCGAGATCGTGCCGTTGAGCGGAAGGCCGTGCGGATAATTGAAATCCGCATCGGGCGGACGAGCCATCACCACCGGATTCGGTTCGTTGTCCCCGAGAATGGCCGAGTCGCTCGGCATCGGCGGGAAAACGTATTCAATTCCGGCCAGCTCGGTCAGGCGACCGACAATCTCGCGCGCCTGCTGAAGATTCATTTCGAGCAATTGCACCTTGTATTGATAACGCTGAAGCCTTTCGTTTTCAGCCTGTACCCGCTCGGTGATCGCCGCGCGTTCCAGCACCTGTCCGTAAAAAGCCGCGAACAACACGATGCCGATAATAATCGCTCCGAGCAGCAGCAGCAGTGTACGCAGCAACCAGCTCCGCATGCGGAACTCGCGGCGCGCCCCGGTGCCGTCGGGAATAATCATTATCGTTACGTATTTACTCGTTCGCATACTTTTTATACTGCCGTTCGCATGTTGTGTGTTTTTTCAACGCGGCATGCGATGACGACGGGTAATCGTCTACAATTATATATTATCGGCTAGACTTCAATCTTCTGAAACAACTCCAGCAAACGCGTCAAGTCGTCGTCGCTGTAATACTCGATCTCGATCCTGCCCCCCTTCAGGGTGTGATTGATCCTGACCGCCGTGCCGAGCTTCTGACGCACCATCGATTCCGCTTCGGCGATAGCGGGAAGACGCCGCTTCGGAATCAGTTTGCGGCCTTTCGGCTTGCGCGTCCGTCGTTCGGTTTCGCGCACCGACATGGCGCCCTCGATAATCCTGTCCGCGAGACTCAGCATTTCGGTTTCATCGTCAAGCGCCAGGATCGCACGGGCATGTCCCTCGGAGAGTTTGCCTTCGCGAATCATCTCCTTGATCTTCGCCGGCAGCGTCAACAACCGCAGTACGTTGGTTACGGCGGCGCGACTCTTGCCGACTCGCTCGCCGAGCTGCGCCTGAGTCAGGCCGATCTTGTCGAGCAGCAGGCGATAGGCCTCGGCCGTTTCGAGCGGATTCAGATCCTCACGCTGGAGGTTTTCTATCAGGGCCAACTCGAGCATGCGGCCGTCGTCGACATCCTCCATCAATACGGCGGGGACCTCGTTCATCCCGGCCAGGCGGGCGGCGCGGAACCGGCGCTCTCCGGCAATAATTGTAAAACTGGACCCATCTTGCCTAAGAACCAGCGGCTGCATGACGCCGTTGCGACGGAACGACTCGGCCAGTTCGGCCAGGGCGGCTTGGTCGAATGTCCGGCGCGGTTGCAACGGATTGGGACTGATCCGGTCGAGCGGCACCGAACGGAACCGGCGTTCCTTCGTTTCCTCGGTCGATTCGCCGGGGATCAGCGCCTGAAGGCCCTTGCCCAAAACGATTTTGCTCATTGCGACATTACCTCCTTGGTCAGGGCCATGTAGTTTTCGGCGCCGGAGCTCAGGATGTCGTAAAGGATGATCGGCTTGCCGAACGAGGGCGCCTCCGAAAGACGCACGTTGCGACTGATGACCGTATTGTAAACCTTGTTGTCGAAATACTTGCGGACTTCCTCGCTGACCTGCTTGGAGAGATTCAACCGACCGTCGAACATGGTCAACAGCACCCCGTCGATTTCGAGACTCGGATTGAGATGTTCGCGCACCAGCTTGATCGTGTTCATGAGCTGCCCTAATCCTTCGAGGGCGTAGTATTCGCACTGGATCGGAATAATGACCGAGTCGGCCGCGGTCAGGGTGTTGACCGTCAGAAGACCGAGCGAGGGCGGGCAGTCGATGACAATGTAGGTATAATCATCCACAATCTGCGACAGGGCGGTTTTAAGCCGTTGTTCGCGCGACATCATCGTCACCAGTTCCACCTCGGCTCCGACCAGGGAGATCGAGGAAGGAATGACGTTCAGGTACTGCAATTCGGTGGTGAGGATCACCTCGCGGGCGGATTTATTCCCCACCAGGACATCATAAACCGAGTATTCGATTTCGGATTTGTCGAAACCGACTCCAGAGGTCGAGTTGGCCTGGGGATCCATATCGACCAGGCAAGTTTTACGTTCGGCGGCGGCCAGGCAGGAGGCAAGATTGACGGCGGTGGTGGTTTTTCCTACCCCGCCTTTCTGATTGGCAATAGCTATGATTTTGCCCAATCAACACTCCTTGTTTATAGGCCAGAATTGATTTTCTGATTGGATTTTAGCGGTCGCGCTTGACCCACACAAGCAAAAAGTGGCGGGTTCGATCAGTTTTTGGAAATAAGTGAGATGGCTTTAACGGAAGCGCTCTTGTCGAGGCGGTAAGCGATGTATTTACAAGCGGTTTCAGGGATGGTCAGATTATTGTCGAGGTGACCGAAATAAGCAAATTCGCCCTTTGCTGAAAGACTTTTCAGGGCTGCTTTGAGTAATATCGGTGTTATTTTAACAAGGCGCACTGTGATGAGATCGAACTTCCTCAGGGGAACTTTTTCCGGAAACTGCTCTTTGAGTATATCCGGTTTCAATCCGAGGCTCAGGCAGATTCTTCGCAGCGCCGCCGATTTTTTCTGGCGTGGTTCCATCAGGATTGCTTCCGGTGCGGTTCCCTGCCTAATTAGGGCCTGCATCAGCGGAATCGCGGGAAAACCGCCACCGGAGCCGATATCGAGATAGCTCCGGGGGACAGTTTCAATGAAGTGTAGCGGTAAAAGCGATTCGGCGATCAAACGGCGAAGATCTTCCTTCGATGTTTCACGTGAAACCAGATTGACCCGCTCGTTTTCCTCAAGGAGGGCATCAAGGTATGCCTCGGCCGCACCATCGGGAAGGTATTCGGCAATCAGCGCCTCGGTAGTTGTCTCGAAAACAGCCGTCTCGCTCATTTGCTTACTCCCCTGCGCCGCTTTACATGTACGGCCAGGACGGCAATATCTCCCGGAGATACTCCCTCGATCCGGCCCGCCTGGCCCAGCGACCCGGGTCGGAACTTGATAAATTTCTCGAGTGCTTCCTGCTTCAGTCCCCTGATCCCGTCGTAGGAAAAATCTTCCGGGATCGTCTCTGCCTCCAACTTGCGAAACCGTTCGATCTCCCGCTGCTGTTTATCGATATAGCCGGAATAACGCAAGGAGATAATCGCCCGTTCAAGCGCTTCACGTGAAACATCACTGCTGCCGTCGAAGCGGCCCACCAGTTCCAACGCTTGCTCCAGTGAAAGATTCGGCTGACGCATCAGATTCTCCAGGCTGGTCGATTCCGCTTTCTGAAAACGCTCGCCAAGCGTTCCCAACTCAGCAATAGGCACCCGCACCCCGGTAAAATGCTTCGCCGCCCGATTCGTCTCGGCCTGGAGTAATTGAAAACCTCGATATTCCTCCTCCGGAATCAATCTCAACTCCCGCGCCAGGTCATTGAGTCGGTCGCGGGCGTTGTCCTCACGCAACGTCAGGCGATACTCCGCCCGTGAGGTGAACATCCGGTAAGGCTCCGTGGTGGAGCGAGTGCACAGATCATCGATCATAACACCGATATAAGCAGTAGAGCGGTTGATAATTACGGCAGGCTCACGGTCGATATGTCGGACTGCGTTGATCCCCGCCATAAGTCCCTGCCCGGCTGCCTCTTCGTACCCTGAAGTCCCGTTGATCTGGCCGGCGAAAAAGAGTCCGGCGATCCGTCGGGTCTCCAGTGAGGGCTTTATCTGATAAGTTGGGCAGTAATCGTATTCGATTGCGTACCCCGGACGGGTGATTTTCACGTTCTCCAGTCCGGTGATCGTCCTGACTCCCGCGTATTGAACTTCCTCCGGTAAGGCGGTTGAAAAGCCGTTCGGGTAAATTTCATTGGTGCCGTTTCCTTCCGGCTCAAGGAATATCTGGTGCCGGTCTTTGTCGGCAAAGCGCACGAATTTATCCTCAATCGAGGGACAATAACGCGGACCGCGGGAGTGGATTTGTCCGGAGAAGATAGGTGAACGATGTGACTGGGAGGTAACGATATCCCTGGTTTTATCGGTGGTATAAGTGAGGTGACAGACAGCTTGCTTGAGTTCCCGAGGAATAGTTTTCGGTGAGAACCATGGGATCGGGTTATCTCCCGGCTGGACCGTGCAGCGCTCGAAATCGATCGTATCGCCGTCCAGGCGCGGTGGTGTGCCGGTCTTAAGACGCCCAACCTCGAAACCGTGCTCAATCAGCGATTCGGTCATGCCGACAGCGGCCGGTTCGCCGATCCGGCCCGCCCGGATCTGCTTTTCCCCAATGTGGATCATCCCGCCCAGAAAAGTGCCGGTTGCGAGCAGCACTGTCCGGGAACTGAGTGATTCTCCCGCTTCGGTCACGACTCCGACCACATGGCCGTTTTCGACCACGATCCGGTCGGCGATTCCCTCAATTACCTCAACTCGTGTCTGAGCCTCGACATAGTCGCAGATAAACTGCCGATAACCATCCCGGTCAGACTGCACCCGGGTCGACCAGACGGCGGGACCGCGTGAAAGGTTGAGTCGTCGGAATTGGATTCCGGAAGCATCGGCGGCCAGTCCCATGACCCCGCCCATAGCATCTATCTCTTTGACAATATGAGACTTGCCGATTCCGCCCACGGCTGGATTGCAGGACATCAGGGCCAGTTTGGTGCGGTCCATAGTGACGAGGGCTGCAGTTTTGCCCATCCTCGCCGCCACCAGAGCCGCCTCCACCCCGGCATGTCCGCCGCCCACGACAATCAGATCAAATTCAGGGTTTCGCATACCGTTAGTACGTTTCAATCAATCTCTCGTAGCGGGATCCATGAGATCCCGCCAATCCTTTGCTTCAGTCGTCGGTTTCACGGCAGGTCTCCCTGAGACCTGCCCTACTGCCTTTGTCCGTGTCAGGTTCCAAGGAACCTGACCTACCCAACACCGGTTTCACGTGAAACTCATTTACCCACGCAGAACTTGGCAAATATCTGCTCCAGGATATCTTCAGTATATATCCGGCCGGTGATTTCATCAAGCTGATCGGCAGCGCCACGCAGCTCCAGTGAAATAATTTCCGGCGATTCGTCCAGTTCCAGCAAACTGCGGGCTTCGGCCAGTCGCTCGCTCGCTCGCTCCAGCTTCTGGTGATGCCGCGCCGAAGTCACCACCAGGCCCGAAGTCAGGTCCGGTTGGTTGGCTCGGATACGCTCCAGGATTACTTCTTTCAATTCCGCAATACCCACCTCGGTCACACAGCTAATCGCTATTGATTGGTCCGAGTTGTCTGCATATTGCGCTTCAGTTGGTTTTTCTAATATATCTATCTTGTTGTAAAGACAGATTATCACCTGCTTATTCAGGTCTATTTTATCTTTCTTGAGATGTGCCTGCCAGCCTTTCGCTGAGACATCGGCCAACCATAACACCAGGTCAGCTTCTTCCATTAACCGCTTTGCCTGTGCCTGTCCGGCCTTTTCAATCTGCCCCCCGCCGCTACGGATACCGGCCGTGTCAATCAGCCTGACAGCATACCCGCCGAGATCAATCCACTCACTCAGATAATCCCGGGTTGTCCCGGCGGTCGGCGCTACCAGTGCCCGCTCCTGCTTCAGCAGCAGGTTAAACAGCGATGATTTCCCGGCATTGGGGCGCCCGGCGATCGCAATTGTGAAACCTTCGCGGATAATCCGACCACCACGATAAGTATCTGCCAGTTCCCTGGTTTGTTGAGTAAGCCGGTCCAACAGGCGGAGCATCTGGTCTTTTTGTTCCAGGTCGATATCTTCTTCGGGATAATCTACCGAAGCCTCCGTTTCGGCCATAATTTCCGTAAGTTGATTGCGGAGCATAGTTACGTGCTCCGTGTAAGCCCCAATCAGGTGCTCCCGAGCAACGCGGTATGATTGCTCGGTGTTGGCAGCCACGATTTCAGCCACAGCTTCGGCTTCACTGAGGTTTATCCGACCGTTTTCGAAAGCCAGTCGGGTAAATTCACCGGGATCGGCGGCTCTGGCGCCTGAGTGGATCAGCTCCTCAAGGAGTCTCCGGAGCACCTGGTCGCCGCCATGACAGAATATCTCTACTTGATCCAGGCCGGTGTAGGATCTTCCAGCCGGCATGAAGACTGCGAGTACCTGATCAATCGGTTCCTTGGATGCTCCCAGAAAGCGCCCATAGCGCATCAGGAATGGTTTAGGCTGGGATGAAGTGTTTCGGGAGGGCTGGAAATGCTTGCGGAGCATCTCACGGCTGTTCGGCCCGGCCAGGCGCAGAGCGGCAATGCCACCTGCGCCGGGGGGAGTAATCGGGGCTACAATGGTATCGGACTGATCAGGTCCGGCGATACTTTTTTTTTATCGCTCATCCGGCTGACTGGACCTCCGGATTCTTGATCGCCTTGCGTTTGAACACCACGTAGTCAAGCAGCGAGAATATCGAGAAACAAGCCCAGTACAGGACTAATCCGGCCGAAAATTTGTAGAAAATGAAGCCCATGACCAGCGGCATCATGTAAGTTAGCATCTTGTTTTGCTGATTACCGCCGGTCGGCATGGTCAATTTCTGTGATAAATACTGCGCGATTATCATAAACACGACCAGGATTATGTACGGATCGGTAAAACTCTGTGCTCCGCGCGAGAGGTCGTCAATAAACCAAATGAAGGGAGCATCGCGGAGCAAAATAGTCGAGCGAAACACCGAGAACATCGCAAAAAACAGCGGCATCTGCGGCAACATCGGCAGGCAGCCGGAAACCGGGTTCACTCCGTGTTTGCGATAGAGCGCCATCGTTTCCTGCTGAAGCGCTTGCGGGTTTTTCTTGTGCTTGACCTTGAGCTCTTCGAGTTTGGGCTGTATGTCTCGCATTGCCTGCATCGAACGGAACGATTTGGCCGAAAGCGGCATGGTTACGATCTTGACCAGCAACGCGAAGATAATGATTACCAGGCCATAGTTCGGAAGGAAATCATACATGCGCGGCAACAGCCAGATTACACCGATTGCGAACGGCTTGATCAGCCAGCCGACGAGTGGTGTCGTACCGATACCGAGCATGTCTTCAAGATCGACATTGTAGCCCGACATGAGGGTATAATCGAGCGGTCCCGCGAACACCTGAAAACTGTCGGTGACACTTTCGACCGAGGCAAACGGCATAATCATCGCTATGGTGATCTCACGGCGCTCGACCTTACCGTCCGGTGTAGCTACCTTCTGCTTGATCCCGCGAGCCACGACGCCGTCCGCCTCACGGCTGTGCGGAATCATCACCGCCGCGAAATACTTCTGCCGCACCCCGGCCCAGGTCGTGGTGCCGTCGAGCGACTGATTCATCCGACCATCGTCGAAATCATTGAGTGTCTCGCGTGAGCCGCCCATCATCGCCACCGCTTCCATGGCCTGGTAATCCATATCCGCCTGCGGCTCGGTAACCTGAAGCGGGCTGTTCCATTCGAGTCGGTATTGGCGCTCGAACCCGAACGTCTCCGGCGCGATCACCTCGAGGGCGAAATCATAGCTGTAACTGTCGGGATGGAATGTATACCGGCGCACGATCTCGCCGCCCTGACCGTTGCGATAAGTGTAGATTACCTCAAGCGGTCCCGAAGTTGCCGGGTAGTCGCCGGGCGGGAAGTTGCATTCGAAATTGATCTGCGAAGTGGAGAAGGTCTGCCGGGCGAAAGTCGCTTCCGGCATGGCCCGGTCGGAGCCGGCCTGCATGTCGATCGGATTGCCGTCGCGCAGAGTGTACTCTTTGAGAATCATCGAGACCGGACCGCCGCCGTAGGAGGTCATAACGATATCGTATTTGTTGGTGTGCACGACCACCGTGTCAAACGTCATGGCGTCAACTGGTTCGGTCATTGTCGGCGGTTGTCCGTCTTTGACGGGTCGCTCGGTAGTTAACGTTTCCTGGGCGGGCTTGACCTGGTCCGCCTGCATATCGACCGGAGGTTCGGCAACCGCAGTCGTATCGGCTGTGTTAGGGGCAGGTTCCTGAATTACGCCAAAATACTGTAGCGCCGGGTAATAGGCGATGATTACGATCACCAGCAGTATCACCAGCGGGAGGGTCTTTTTGTCCAACTTCCTGTTCCTATACTTCCTGAGTCTTCATTTCCTGGCCGCTTGGGCCTGCCTGGTATCTATAAATAGAGATACTGTCTCAATTCCTTGATATTCAGAATTATTTACTCGACCGGATCGTATCCCGGTGCGTGCCACGGGTGGCACCGGAGCACACGCTTGATAGCCATAATGCTCCCGCGATATGCTCCATATTTGCGAAGGGCTTGTTCGGCGTATTCGGAGCAGGTAGGGACAAAACGACAAGCTCCGCCGTAGATAGGGGAGAGGGTAGCCCGGTAAATCTGGATTAATAGGATGAGGGGGTAGGCCCAGATTGAGGTTTTAGCCGGTTGCTGAATTGAGGCGGTCGATGATTCGGTCGACATCCGCTTTGACGAGCTCACAGCTAATTTTCCCAGTGTTTTTCCGGGGGATCAGGCCAAGGCAAACAGGACTGATCAGGCGCTGTCGACAGAGCCTGACTGCCTCCCGCAATTGCCTTTTGACCCGGTTTCTGGCGACCGCGTTGCCGACATGAGCCGGGATAAACAAGCCATAGCGGAACCGGTCGCTCTTTTCCCAGATACAAATGAAATAATCCCCGGTCAGACGCCGACCTGTCCGAAACAGCCGTGCGATCCGAGCTCGGCCTTTGAGGCTGAGCTTTCGGGGAAGTTTATTTCTTTCTACCAACTCTCGAAGTCAGACGCTTGCGTCCTTTGGAGCGACGGCGAGCCAGTACGGCGCGGCCGCCACGGGAGGACATACGCTTCCGAAAACCGTGATCGTTGAGTTTTTTTCGGTTCGAAGGTTGAAACGTTCTTTTCATTTTCTATTCCCAAAAATTATAGCCCACAAATATAATCGTAAATCTCGACTCGTCAAGCGCAATCGACGTTTATTTGACCCTATGATTGGAGGGAGGGGGGAGGGGGGCTCGATGCAAGGTGTCGTCGGGCGTCTCTGCCCGACAAAGGTCTTTGGAGGCCAGGTTGCCTACAATCTGACAGAGGACGCGGAGCGTCCAATGATCACGCGCCGATGCAGAGCATCGCCGCGAGTAGAAAGGGTGCAGACGCAGGGGCAGACCGGGAGATCTGCCGCCCATTACTTATCCCACCCGTGGACGGGTGGGCCACCTGCCATAACCTCGCGTAGCGGGCGGCCTTTGTCGCCCGTGTTACAGCTTCGTCGAAACTCCTGCCCGCCGAAGGTGGCTCGCGAAGCGAAGTTTCTACATTAACATTCGAGCCTTCGGCTCGATATGGGGATCAAAACTACACGAGTTTTGACTTACTCAAGAAGACTACTCAAAAAGACTCTTTCTCGACTCGGTTAACGACGAGGCGGGGCATGCGGGAAAACCCGCTCCCTAGTTGACATTTTGAAACGTCCATATATCTTTGAAAAATCACCTTTCATCCAGGAGAGGATTCTTTGCGTGCTTGTATTCACCGGGGCTCCCATCAGATCGGGGGAAGTTGTGTCGAAGTTGAGAGCGGGGGAGAGCGACTTCTAATTGATCTGGGTCTGCCTCTGGATGTTGACGATAACACCATTGCTTATCTTCCCCCAATTGCGGGACTCGACGGCAACGATCCGGGCCTTAAAGGAATCCTGATCTCGCATCCACATATCGACCACTACGGCCTGTTGGCTCACATCTCTCCCGAGCTTCCAGTAGGAATGGGCGCTGCGGCACGTCATATCCTCGCTGCTGCCGCGCCGTGGATGCCGTCCGGATTCAACCTCACCAACAGCGGTTGGGATTTTCGATCGGGTGAAATGCTCGAGATCGGTAGTTTTCGCGTTACACCTTACTTGATGGACCATTCTGCTTATGACGCCTATGCGCTGTTGATCGAGGCCGACGAAAAGCGGCTGTTCTACAGCGGCGATTTTCGAGGTCACGGACGCAAAGCCACATTATATAACGATATTATCAGCAATCCCCCGGCCGACGTCGATGCGTTGTTGCTGGAAGGGACAACGCTGGGACGGTCGGACAACAGCTCTCCGGCTCTCACCGAAAAAGAAATCGAAACACGACTCGTTGAGGTATTCAAGGCCACTCCGGGTCTGGCAATGGTTCATACTTCGGCTCAGAACATTGACCGTATCGTGTCGATTTTCCGCGCGTCTAAAAGGAGCGGAAGGCGCCTACTTATCGACCTCTACACCGCCGCCGTGCTTGAGGCCACCCGCAATCCTAATGTTCCGCAATCGCACTGGCCGGAGGTTGCCTTGTTCGTGCCTCATAAACAACGCATTAAAATTAAGGAGAACGGCTGGTTCGAGCTACTCAAGAGACATTCGATCAACCGGATCTTTATTGAGCAACTGCGAGACAACCTTAACAAATTCACGTTGTTGTTTCGCCCGGTTTACCGTGATGATCTTGAGAAGGGCGGTTGTCTTGAAGGTGCTTGTTATATCTATTCGCTTTGGGAGGGTTATTGGAATCGCGGCTCGTTCGACCGGGTCGCGGACTGGCTGAGCAGAAACAGCATTCACAAACAGAGTCTGCACACGTCCGGGCATGCCGATCCTGAAGACCTTCACCGGCTGGTGGAGGCAATTAAACCTGAAAAAGTAACGCCAATCCATACTTTCCGGCCCGACCTTTATCCGGGCTTGTTTCCAAACGTTGAGTTTCACGAAGACGGCGAGTGGTGGGAGATATAAATGAGAAAATTATCCGATTCATTCCTGAGTGATCTTGCGAGCGATGACGGTCTGCTTCATGCGATTCTTGAGCGAGTCAAGCAGGATCACACCCTTATGCTGGCTGTTCGCAGCGATTATATAAATATCTACTATCGCGGCGGAAATCTGATGAGAATCGAGGAGAATAAATCTGGATCCTATCGTTGTAATTTTAACACGAGCTATAACCAAACGGGTTTTCCGTTACCTGAACTGCCGGAGGTTGTCGAAAGCGTGGCGGATGTCGCCGCTTGGGTCGGCTCTTTCCCGCAGATTAAACAGGTTATGGATATATGGTTCTCAAGCAGCGAGAAATCAGAGCGTGAGTTTCAGCAGTTGATTGCGCGTGAGAACAACTTCTCCAATATCGCCAATGCCAGTGAGTATTTTATTTCCGATATCGAATTCGCCGATTCCGAGCTGCATGCCCGGTTTGACATGCTCGCCGTGCGGTGGCTTGCCACTCAGCGAAGAACCGGCGCCAATTGCCGACCGGCGTTAATTGAAGTGAAGTACGGCGACGGCGCTCTTGGCGGAACAGCCGGGATGAAGAAGCACCTCGAGGACATGGATCAACTCATCGCGGACCGTGACCGATATGCTGCCGTTCTCGAGACAACCAAGTGCCAGTTCGACCAACTGGACCAGCTTGGACTGCTCAGATTCAGGCACAGCGCCAGAGAAACCGAAGTCAGCCTCGATCCAGACGATAAACCTGAGGTGATCTTTGTTCTGGCCAATCATAATCCCAGAAGTTCTAAACTCGCGAGCATCCTGAATGACCCTGAGGTTTTGAAGTATGGCCGTTCGGACCGTTTCGACCTGCGGTTCTTTGTGGCTGGTTTTGCCGGGTATGGTTTTCACGCGAGATGCATGCTGGATTTGGATGTGTTCAGAAAGTTGTTGTAGCGTTCATCCTACCCGACGTGCGCGGCGGAGCGAGGAGATATCACCGATTTGGTTTATCTGGTGACGTATATGTTCTCGTCCGGCCCGGCGCCGAGAGTGGGGTGTGAGTAAGGGTTGATGGTCCCTCTGATCAAGGAATGAAAGCTCGTATGAACTACAGGAGACTACTCGCAGAGGTATTGGTCTGCGATTATCATTGGCATTGGCAATTTGATGGGAGACAGTCTGTACGGAACGTGGGTGCATTCTCCCCGGTTTGAAATCCACAGATCGAATATAGATTCCATTCGTCTCCAATACGACAGACATTTTGCCATTTTCATGCAAGACACCGTGTTCCGCGGTACCTATTATACCGACGACCATCGTCTTTGTTTTGTATATCCGGACTCAGGAGAAAACGGTCAAAGGATTGACACTTCTCGATGGCCGTTCGGGCTGAACGGGGATACTCTTATCTTCCGTTTCACTGACGTCCTAAATGATGTTACACGCTTCATCCGAGCGGAGTGATTAGTATGTCGGGTGGCCTGAGGCTTGGGGCCTGTTGAAAAAACTAGACCGACTTCTCATAGCCGGGGAGACAAGCCCCCCGGCTGCGGTTGATGGCACTAACCTCGCGTAGCGGGCGTCGCCCGCATTACAGGTATGTCTTACTAAATGTTCGGACGTATGACTTTTTCAACAGTCCCTTTCGCAGGGGAGACGTCTAGCGGAATGGTGTTGGTATCACGGTATTAAGAATCCTGACAGCTACCTACGTAGCTTAGAAGCGCAGGTTCGAAGACGGACCTGCGCTACGGTATCCTGCAACATAACAACAGAGGACGCGGAGCGTCCAATGGTCACGCGCCGACGTAGAGCATCGTCGCGAGGAGAAAGGGTGCGGACACAGGGGCAGACCGGGAGGTCTGCCGCCCACATAACGGGGATCCCGCGCTACGGAACTCAGTGCTCTACCGCTCGGCTGGGGTTTGGGATCGCGAAGTGAAGTCTTAACATCTTGTTGTTGCTGCAAAATCTACACACATCCCGCTTGACTAATTATGGTTTATTTAGGACTTTATACATAGCGGATTGGATGTATTGTCTATCATACGTGGCGGACCCGCAACCTCTGATCTCAACATAACCTATATCAACTCTAATCGACGAGTTTTCTATGAGAAACCGCATTACCTTTCTATTGTCGGCTTTGTCCGTCATTTTTGTGTTTTCCCTGCCCTCGTTCGCCCAGGCTCCGGAGGCCGTGTGGTCTCATACCTATCTGTCGAGTTCGGCGGCCCTGTCGTTGTACGAGCTGCCCGACAGCGGCTTCGTGTTGGGCGGTTATGTCAATCCAGAGGGGGAGTCCTACAGGGACATGCTTATCGTGCGCACGGATGCGAACGGCGACACGCTCTGGACAAAAGCGATCGGGGAGTCCGGTCGCGGTGAAAGCGGCGCCTGTTTGTACCCAACCGCCGACGGTGGTTTCGTTCTGGTCGGCAGTCGCGATCAGGACGAACCGTATTCGTATATGAGCAACGTATACCTGGTCAAGACCGATCAACTCGGTGATCCGGAATGGAGTTCGACTTTTGGGGGAACCGGTGTAAGTAAAACCGGTGTGTGCGTCGCCCCGGCGATCGATGGTGGTTATATGGTGGCGGGATATTATTGGGATTCCCCTACAGGCTGGGACATCTGGCTCCTGAAGACGGATTCTGTCGGCATACTAGAAACCCCGAATCATGTGATCTGGTCCGATGCCGATTACCCCACCTCGATATGTGTGACTTCGGATTCGGGTTTTGCCCTGACCGGGTACACGCAGTCTTTTGACGAAGAGTATGACTACGACATGTATCTTCTCAAGCTGAACCAGGTCGGCGGCGAGTCCTGGTCGCTGCCGTTCGGTTCGGCGGACCCGTACGACGAGGCCGCCAACCATATCTGTCACACCTCCGACGGCGGTTATCTCATGTGCGGGTATCGCCGAAACACCACGACCGTGCACAAGGATATTTACGTTGTCAAGACCGATTCGATCGGCAACGTGGATTGGACGTCACAGTTGGGCGGCACGTATCATGATGAGGCGAGATGTTGTATTGAAACGATCGACGGCGGCTATGCGGTTTCGGCGTCGTGGTATCTCGACGGCAATTGGAAAACCGCTCTGATCAAGTATAACAGCAACGGCGACACCGTTTGGACCGCTTTCTGGGGCGATCCGGAAAACAGCCATACGCCGTACGGTCTCGTTCAAACGGCCGACCACGGCTATGCGGTGGGCGGGCTTATGTCCGGAGATGTCACCTCGGCTTATCTTGTCAAATTCGAGCCTGAGTCGAGCGTTGATCCTTTCACTTTCTACGACGCCTATCTGGAGTTATCCGTCAGCGATCTAGCCCCCGCGGTTGACACCCTGCTGATCAGCGATGACAATCTAATCGGTCGCAGTCTCCTGGGATTAAGAGTCGTTCTGGATACTCTGATTCACCCGGCTGTGGATGAACTTACCGTAATGCTGTCGCACGACGAGGTGGATGTCACCCTGGTCGCCAAAGGGGAGGCGGCCGGAGGAAATTTCGTGGGAACGGTCTTTGCCGATGCCGCTATGACCATGCTAAACGGCGGTCAGGCTCCGTATACGGGTACCTTCCGGCCTCAAGAAAACCTGAACGCCTTCGCGGGAATGAATCCCAACGGCAGTTGGGTTCTGATGGTGTGTGACAGCATGTCCGGAAATGACGGTACCCTGGGAGCATGGGGAATCACGCTGGTGACCGATGTCGTGCTTGATGTCGAATCCCCGGATCAGAACGACCCGATTCCCGGTTATGAGCTGTCCGACTGTTACCCGAATCCGTTCAATCCGGTCACGACGATAGAGTACGAGATACCGCGCCGATCCGACGTGGTCGTCGAGATATTTAACGCTCTGGGTCAAAAGGTGATCACGCTGGTCGAAGAGTTCCAATCGGCTGGAAGGCATGAGATTTCATGGAACGGTCGCAACGATGCGGGCGAGGAAGTCTCGACCGGGATTTATTTCTATCGGTTACGCGCCGGAGATTTCTGCCGAACGAAGAAGATGGTCCTGCTGAAGTAGTCGATGCCGTGGGATTGCGGGGATCCCGGCCTTGGAACTCACCAATTCCCACCCGAGGGGTGGGGCACCGAAGGACGTCTGCCGCCTACGTAAGATATCGGTTTTAAGTCGATACTCTTGTCCGCCGAAGGTGGATCGTGATGCGAAGTTTCGACATCCGTGACGATGATTTCCCCTATAAGTATTTAGTTGCCCGGCAATCCCGGTCTGTATAAATGTTTAATGAAAAAGATTCACCAAAAGCAGGATACGGTATGAAATTACCATCGATTACCCAGATTGGGGTGGAGTATATTCAGACGTTGCGGCGTTTTCCGCTGACGATGATCAGCGCCGTGATCGGGACTGTCACGGCGATCATTTTAATCGAACGCGACCATCCCTCCGAGCCCTCGATTCTTTTCAGCGTTATCCTTACGACGATTCTGGCGCTTCCGCTCCTGACTTCCTTTAGGCTGACGGCCGAAGGGGAGAGGTCGAGCTCGGGTCGTGTCTGGACCCTGCAGGCAATCGGGCTTGCCCTGCTAGCGGTGTATGCCGTCAACGTTCCGACCGATTTGCCCGACGTACCGATGTATTATCTCTTCCGGTTCTTTGCGTTCATGATCGGCTGTTCTCTTATGCTTTCGTTTCTGCCGTTCCTGCAAAGGGGACAGGGCAACGGTTTCTGGCAGTTCAATAAGATCGTTGTCTTTCGCATTATCCTGGCGGGGGCGTTTGCCATGGTGCTGTTCTCTGGTCTCGGTTTAGCGCTGGCGGCGCTCGACAACCTTTTCGGCATGGATATCCCCGGAGAACGATATGCCGAGCTATGGTTCATGATACTGGGGCTTTTTGTGGTTCCGTTTATCCTGTCCGGCATTCCGGACAATTTGAGTGAACTTGACCGGGTGACCGACTATCCCAGGGCGCTGAAAGTTCTGGGTCAATATGTTCTTTCTCCCCTGGTGCTGGTGTATTTCGTAATTCTCTACATCTATATAGCCAAAATCATCGTGACCTGGAGCTGGCCCGAGGGATGGGTCGGACGGCTGATTCTCGGATTTTCGGCGACCGGCATTCTGGCGCTGTTCGTGCTCGATCCGTTGCGCGAGAAAATGGAAAATCTCTGGATCAAAAAGGTCGCGCGGTGGTATTACGTTATTCTTCTCCCGTTGATCGTCATGTTGTTCCTGGCTCTCTGGCGACGTATCTCCGAGTACGGCATCACCGAGGACCGCTATATCGGATTAGCGATCGGCGTCTGGCTGGCCTTCATCGCCGGTTATTTTCTGCTTAGCCGCGCGAAGAGCGTCAAAATGATTCCCGCGTCCCTTTGTGTTCTTACTTTCCTGATCTCTTTCGGTCCCTGGGGGATGTTCTCGATTTCGGAGCGGAGCCAGATTCAACGACTGGAGAGGATACTAGTCGCCGATTCGATCATCGTGGACGGCAAGGCGCAAAAAGCGCCGTCGGCCATATCCGGAAAAGACGAGGTCGAGATCAGTGCGATACTCCGTTACCTGGATGAAGTACACGGCTTCTCCGGGATAGAGTCCTGGTTCACCGAGAGTCTTCGCCCGGACAGCGCGGGCAGTGGACGTCGCTTCAAACGTCCGGGGTACGTGGCGGACCTTATGGGAGTGGAGTACAAACCATACGGCGGTATAGACCCGGATAGATATTTCTCCGTTGCGGTTGATGCCGAGGCTTCCATTTCGATCTCCGGATACGATCGTTTGGTGCGAGTCAATTACAACGGCTATAATGAGGATATCAACTCGCTCGAACAGACATCGGCCGAAATCATCGCAGCCGCTGCCGATTCCATGATTCTCAAAATTGTTGTCGACAGCGTCGACGTGGAGTCGACCGCGATCTCTATTCGCCCGTTGATCGACCGGCTGGTTTCTATACACGATAATGGCAACGGGAAGCAAATTCCGGTTGAACAAGCGACCTTCGAGTACGAAACGACCGGACTTCGGGCCAAGGTGGTCATGCTCAATGCCGGCTTCAACCGTAACGACAGCACTGTCGTGGCTGATTCGTACCAGGCCCTGGTCTTTTATTCACGCAAGGGAGAGGAGTAGGATAAGGGCAGGTCTCTCCGCGACCTGACAGGGTGTTGTCGCCTAAAAAATCCGTAGCCGGGATCCCCGCGATCCCGGCCGAATACTGAGAGCATTACCGCAGGTCCGTCTTCGAACCTGCGCTGGTTTCACCTTGTCGAAACCTCGCTTCGCAAATCCCACCCGAGGGGTGAGGCACCTTTATCCGAAGCTTTCAGATATATCCCACCCGTGGACGGGTAGGCCACCTAATTCCGGTGCAGAGCATCGGAGCGAGGGAAGACGGGAACCCACCTAAAATGTTGGCCATCGGGATGGATTTGTACGGAGGTTTTTCAACACACCCTTTCGCAACCGCGGCATAATCCACTCACAGAATCTCATCACGCAACCTCGCCCTGCCCGGCAACGTATTTGTTGTTATCCCCGTCTGTTGAGGGTATAAAAATACACAGAGATAAGAAAGACTGATACGAAGGAATATCATGAGCGAAATAAGACCCCTTGTCGTCGAAGACCTCGAGCGCGCGGTTGATATTTTCAACAATGCTTACCCGGCTTATGGGGCCGACAGCCCCGAAGCTCGCGAGCGGATGATCAAAGGACTCACGCGAAGGATCCGCGAGGACAAGCAGATGGTGTTCCACGGCCTCTTCCGTGACGGTGAGATGCAGGCAGTGATGCGTCTGCACGATTATCAGATGAACCTGTTCGGCAAGAAGACCCTCGTGGGCGGCGGCGGTGCGCTGGCGGTCGATCTCTGCCATAAGCACGAACATGCCGCGTTGGATTTCATGCGCTTCTTTTTTGATCATTACCGTGAAAAGCAATCCCCGCTGGCTATCCTTTGGCCGTTCCGACCGGATTTTTACGCCAGGATGGGAGCGGGTGAGGGGCCCAGGACCGATTTTTTCAAAATTCACACAAAATCTCTCCCTCATGGCTGCGGCAAAGAAAAGATTCGTTTCCTCAAAAAGGAAGACCTGCCGGCGCTGGTGGCGTTCTATAATCGCTATGCCGCCAAAACGCATGGTATGATTGAGGATGAACTGATGAATCGCGAGATAAGTTTCGAGCGTCAGAAATCGGATCGCTATATCGGTTATTTCGAAAACGGCGAGATGCAGGGCTATGCGATCTTCCGTTTCGTTAAGGACAATCCGAATAATCCTCTGGACAATCATATTCAGGTCAACGAGTGGCTTTACGACAGTCCGGCGGCGCTGGCCGGTTTAACGGCGTTTTTCCGCAGCCAGGAGGATCAGATCGGACATATTCTGCTGCCGACCCCGGATCGTGATTTTCACCTGATGCTCGATGATCCGCGCAACGACAGCAACAATGTTCACCCTCAGGTTTATCAGGAATGTTGTATCTCGACGGTCGGTATCATGTACCGCGTGCTGGATACGGCCGGGATGTTCCAGGTGCTGGCACATCGGAACTTCGGCGGCGAGACGCTTCGGGTACGGTTCAACGTCGCGGACAATTTCATCGAAACCAACAATCGACCGGTGACAATTCAGTTCAACAACGGCACCCCCGAGGTAGTTGAAAATGTAGCCGAAGCGGAGGTGGAGCTGTCGATTAATATGCCGGAGTTCTCCTCGCTGATTATCGGCGCGGTGCGCTTAAAGAAACTGGTGATGTACTCCCGGGCGACGGTGAGCGATCCCGCTCGACTGGATCAGCTTGACCGCCTGCTCGCGGCCGAAACCCGCCCGATCTGCCTGACCCAGTTCTGAGGGAATTTTTGAAAAGTCATACGCGCGGATATTCAGTAAAACACATCCATAATGCGGGCGACGCAAGGCCGCCCGCTACGCGAGGTTAGGGTCTTTTAACGCGTAGCGGCGGGGCTTGTCTCCGCCGCAAAAGTGGTTTTCAACAATCCCTGAGAGGGGGGTAAGAAGCTCTGTCCTGTCACTCGGGTTGGACCCTGTCATGTAAAATATATATAAAGAATACTTTCTATTTTATATAATAATGTGAATTTATATAAAAATTTCATTGACTTTATATGATATTGACCGTTTTTTATATAAAAGATGATAATTATTTTATATGATTGATGGGAAAGAGATAAACACGATATGCTCAAGCTAGCTGGCTCAGACCAAACCTACTCCGCGGATGAGTTAGCAGGATTGCTGGCGCGAAGCACACCCGAGTGGCTTGAGTTGGCCGAACGTGTCAATTCTCCCAAGTATCTGTTTTGGGACAAGGCTCGTTATATGCCCAGACCGGAGGAACTGACAGACCGCGAGTTCTGGGCTTTCGTGACTTACCAGCGTCGCATGTCTCTGGGAAGATCTATGACCCCAATCCTTGACCGTCACTCGATCCCGTTTTCGTGGCTTCGGCTGCCGCATTTCGATCGCTTCCTTCATGAGTGCGATACTTACCTCTCGGACAAGTCTTCCGTTACCCATCGGCGTTCTCGACAGACCAACAAGCAACTCATATTGAGTGGGTTGATTGAGGAAGCCATCGCAACCGCGCAACTCGAAGGAGCCAGCACTACTCGCAAGGTGGCTAAGCAGATGCTCCTGGAGGGCCGCCGTCCAACGACGGATTCGGAGAGAATGATTCTGAATTCCTACAACGCCATGGTCGACATCGAAGAGGAAACCAAGCTCACGACGATGACCGGAGAGCGGCTGCTTGCCTTGCACACCACCCTTACTAAAGGCACCATCAAAGACTCCGAGGTTGGCCGGTTACGGTTCGAAGACGAGCCGATAGTGGTGGTTGAGGGTAGTGGCGCTATCACTCATGTTCCTCCTCGGACTGACGTAGTAGCGCGCGAATTGCCGCGGTTGATCGATTTTGCCAACGACAATATGCGTGAATCTGTCTTCCTGCATCCGGTCATCAAAGCGATCATGCTGCATTTCTGGCTGGCTTATCTGCATCCATTTACGGACGGTAATGGCCGCGCGGCCCGGGCTCTCATGTATTGGTATTTACTGCGCCATGGATATTGGACTTTCGCTTACATGCCGATGTCACTCATCATCAAGCGCGCTCCTGCCCAATACCGCGAGGCGTTCGTGTTCACCGAACAAGACGGCAACGACCTCACCTACTTCATAGACTATTCCCTCAAGAAGATGGAACAAGCGCAGTCGGAGTTCGAGAAATACCGCGCCGACAAACAGAGTGAAGCTCCTGCCATTCAACCGGAGTTGGTGGAGCGATACGGCATGAATACGCGGCAGGCACAGTTGCTCCGGTACTTACACAAAAGACCCGATGCATATACTACGATCAAGACGCACACGCGGCTTTATTCGGTCACCCGCCCGACGGCCCAGGCCGATCTCGAATCGCTGGAGAAACTCGGGTTTCTCTCCTCGCGCAAGGTCGGTAAATTCCGGCATTTTCTCCCAACCGAAAAGATAGCGGAACTTCTAAGCTGAGGCTAAGGCATCGATGAGGTGAGGGTGGAATCGTGAGGAAGCGTGTCGTACCAGGTCAGCATGCGGTTGCGGGCTTCATCGAAAGTGAGTGAATTGCTCAGATACGACTCGAGTGTCAGTTGTTCCTGTGCGAAGAGATAATTGGCCATGAGGCCGTAGAGAAAATACTCACGGGTGCGGCTGTCTTTGGGAACGTTCAACCATTGTCCGATACGATCGCGGAGCTTCACCGAATCGGCCTCAAGTCTCGGACGTGCGGCAAAATACTCGCAATATCCCTCGGCCTTCCAGTGCGGGATCGACAACACCGCGGCGTAACCGAGTCGTTCCTGAAGGAGTCCGTGAATCAGCTCGTGTGTCACGCATTGAGCGATCTCACCGGTGATCGAGCTGTAGGCATAGCGGTCGGTCGGCCGTTCGCGACGTAACTCCAGACCGGGCAGAGAGATGTAACTGTTGTCGAAAATACTCAGGTTGAAGCCGGGGACGGCATCCGGAACCAGAGCCAGGCGGGCGAACAGGTTGTAGTTGTCCTGCTCGCTGAAGAGGTAGACATCGGGTAAATGGCTGGAATCGTAAACCGGCACATGTTCATAGCGGGAGGTGATGTCGGCCAGAATAGCGGGCCAGTCGCCGTCGAAATCGAAATCGGCGTGAAAGGTGATATTGCCGAGTCGTTGTGTATGCGAGAACCAGACCGACGGCCAGGCGAGGGCGGCAAGCAGGAGGCAGACCGCCGCGACGGTGAATACGATCAGCCGCAGGAGCCATTTTATCATTTTCCGCGATGAAGACCGGCGTCTTTGTGCCGCAGGATGCAATTAACACCTCCGAGTAGATACAATCTGTCTACGTATCAACAACGGCGCAGTTCCGAAACTGTTAATCAGACTTTGACAAAATCATCAAACAATTTACATTGTTAATACACAAGAGTGCAACCAGCACGTCTTAAAGGAAGCGGGTGGTCGGGGAAAATCCCTGATGGAATTGCAGCGGGAGCTCTGCACTGTTTGAATAGTCGCACTCAGTAGTCCCTTATATATTTGGGAGGTTCGCGTAAATGAGACCTGCGAATGTAGTCACTGGAGTACAGCGACGGATATGTTCGGCGTCGATTATTGTCCTGGCGTTGATAATACTTTCCGTTCAGATACACGGTGCTCCTGCTGGCAATGTCCGCTTCGCACCGGGGCGAGTTATAATTAAGTACGCTGAGGAATTCTCGCCGAATCTAAAAACCGGCGTTGTCGGTGGTCTGGCAACATCGGGAATAGCCTCGGTCGACCAGCTCCACCGGCGATTCGGTGTTACACAACAACGATCTCTGCTTCACGAAACAACCGGTTATCCTGTTGGAATGAACGGACTCGACAGGCTCTGTATTCTCGAGTGCTCTGCCTCGGTCAATCTTGATTCCGTAGTTGCAGCCTATGCTTCGTTGCCGGAAATTGCCTGGGCCGAAAAGGACTATCTGATGGAGTTGTTCGAAGTCCCGAACGACAGTCTTTTCGCATACCAATGGTCACTTAACAATACCGGGCAGGAATATCCGGGAGTAGTCCGCCGCGATGGGAACTATAACGATACCCAGGAAATTACAACCGGCAGCGTCGATGCTGATATCGATGCCTTGGAGGTATTTGTTGCGGATCGGCAGACATCCTCTCCTCTGATCGGCATAATCGATGCCGGAATAGATCTCGACCACGAGGATCTGGTGGGACAGATTTGGGTCAATCCCGGAGAAGACCTTAATGGTAACGGAATAATCGAGTCGAGTGAAATTGACGGCATCGACAACGACGCCGATGGTTATATCGATGATTTCTACGGATGGGATTTCAGCGGCGATGTAGAACCGGAAATTGTAAACCAGGCCGGGATTGTCTATTTCCCCGACAATGATCCCACTGATTATCACGGCCATGGGACACACGTAACCGGCATTGCGGCCGCAGCGTCCGGGAATGGAATCGGCATCGCAGGGATTGCCTCGTCGTCCAGGGTTATGGCCCTGAAGGTGTTTCCTTACGCCTTTACTTCGGTTTGTGTCGAGGCGATTGTTTATGCTGCCGATCACGGCTGCGATGTGATCAACCTTAGCTGGGGAAGCAATTTCCCCTCCGTAGCGCTCAAAGAAGCACTCGATTATGCCGTTTCGCGCGGCACCCTGCCGGTAGCGGCTTCCGGTAATGCCGGTCATCTCGAGAACTTTCACAGCTATCCGGCGGCTTACGACAACACTCTTGCTGTCGGCGCCTCCAACAGTCTCGACGAAGTGACTTATTTCTCATCATACGGTGACCATATCGATGTAGTCGCTCCCGGCCGGGATATTTTATCGCTCCGAGCCGACAGTCTTGATCCTTATGAGCTTGAACCGTGGGTACATATCGTGGCCGAGCGGTATTACCTGATGGACGGCACGAGTATGGCTGCTCCGTGTGTCACCGGACTGGCGGCATATCTTCGTGCCCTAGCGCCGCAACTTGGGGTTGACAGCCTTCGACGCCTGATTGAATTGTCGGCCGATGATATCGTTTATCCATACGGCGGTGATAGCCTCTATGCACCCGGCAAGGATGTTTACAGTGGTTACGGGCGGGTAAATTTGAATCGTGCACTGGGTTTGGTAAGCGGACGATTGGTCGATATTGTCAAACCAGCCGTCAATCAGCCGGTTTCGGGAAAGGTGATCGTGACCGGTACCGCCTTGGGAGAAGCGGATGAGTTTTTCGTTCTCGAATACGGTGTCGGTTATGAACCGCAGTCATGGATCGAGATCGCCGGCGGACCTGCCGTTGTGTACAACGATACGCTGGGGGTGTGGAATAGTTCGGGTTTGGTTGGACGGTACTGCCTGCGTTTGAGTATTGGCGACACTGATAAGATAATCGTACCGGTTGTGATTGACAATGGTGTGCGGGTGGAGATCGACTCGCCCTCCGAGGGTGCTTCGCTTGCGGGGACGGTAGCAATATATGGTTCAACCGTACTGCCGAACTTCAAATCCTACCGTCTTGATTATTCCGGCAGTGTGTCTCCTTCCACCTTGACCGATATAACCGAGTCGACTCGGATGCGAGCCGATGAGTTGTTGGGAGAATGGCCGGTGTCGTTCCTTGAAACGGGTGAGTATGAAATTCATCTGACGGTTTTCCCCGATTCCGGTGAAGCGGTGAGTACGAGTGTTGCTGTTCATGTGGCAAGTTCGCTTCGTGATTTCTGGACTGTTTCACTGCCGTATGATGTTTTCTCACCGGCTGTTGGAGATATCGACGGTGACAGCCTCAATGAAATTGTTCTGGGCATTACGCGAAGCGGGTCAGGCAACGGTGGCGGAGTGTGGGTTTTTGATCTGGAAGGACATCCCCACACACAGGGCTCCGTTTATTCTACCGTTTCCATGAATGGCCCGCCGGCGTTGGGGAATCTTGACGATGACGGTGTCGATGATATCGTTATAACTTCGCCTGACAATATCTACTCGTATCTATCCGGCTCGTCGAACTGGTCCGCCAAGGCAACCAGTGCCTATGACCAGGTGTACGGTCTGCCACCCCTTATCTGTGATCTGGAGAATGACGGTAAGGCAGAAGTTTTATACCGCGCCGGAGACTGGTTGTATGGTTGTTATCGTGATGGTCTGGGTCTGGCTCCGGGATTTCAGATCAAGAGACTGAGCGGTGACCTGCGAACGCCGATGGTTCTTCAGGCCGATCTTGACGGTGATGGACCGCGTGAGATCATTACCGGTGGTGAGGGGCTTTTTGTTATGAATGAGGATTTCTCGTTGATTCGCGAGCCTGGTGATCCCGGCTTCGGCATAATTCCGCATGGTATGGCAGCGGGAAATCTCGATAGTTTGCCCGGCCAGGAACTGGTGGTTATCGGTGAAACCGATCATTTGGAGCCATATACCATCAATGTGCTCAGGCTGAGCGGAGATCAACTGAACGGTTTCCCAATCGTGCTGGAGGACCTGGTCCCGCACCTCTGGCTGGCGAAACAGCCGGCGCTCGGTGATTTGGACGGCGATGGCTCTCTCGAAATAGTCGTTTCGTTTTTCACCGCTGGTGAGGCGCGGCTGTATGCCTGGCATAACGACGGTACGCCGCTGGGATCTATCGGTGCCGAAGGCCTGCTCGTACGCAGCGGTTGTTCGGGAGCGTCGGATAAACTGGCACACTTAATCGAGCAGGGATTGGGAGACGATATCGAGAAAGTCAGTCGTTCTCTGGAGCTAATGAGTGTTAATCAACAGACGGCGCTGCTCTCGGCAACGGGCGAATCGGACTATTCTGATCCGGTTCTGGGTAGTGGGCCGGATGTATTCGGAAATCCGATCCTGGCCGATATCAACGGTGATCATTATAATGACATCGTCCTGTTTGGCGGAACCTATCTGCATTCTGATTTCTGTCGTTTGTATGCCTTCGATTACGAGGGGCGTCCGATTGACGGTTTTCCGATTGTTATTTCACCTACATCGCGGCTGTTTGATATCGGTCCGAGTGATCCTTCGATCGGAGATATCGACCGCGATGGATTTCTTGATATCCTGACGCTGACGGACTATCCCGACGCTTGCCTCTCATTTTGGGAATTTCCGATTCCTTTTGACTCGTCTTGTGCTCCCTGGCCTAAATACCTTCACGATAATTGGAACAGCGGGTTAAGTGGTTTTAAGCCGGACCCAAACAAGGTTATCAGTAGGGCGCCTCGAGATTTACGGGTGCAGCGGATGACCGATAGCAGTATCGTGCTGGCCTGGACACCTCAGGATTATAATAGATCAACCGGATACCGTCTTTATCGCACCGGCGATCTGTGTGTTTATCCACATCGGTACGACAGTGTTTCTATTGAAGCGAGCGATAGTTGCTACGATGATATCGATCCGGAACCGGGGGGATTCTATAGTTATGCGATATCGAATTTCGATTATTACGGCCAACAGAGCGATCTCTCGGACCCGGTTGCCGTCTGGTTCAAGCCGAATGAATCGATACTCGGAGTGAATCCACCACCGTTGTTTCGCCTGGCGGCGGTCGAGCGGGATGCTGTTACTTTAAAATGGTTGTCGGTACCGAATGTTAACATTGCAGGCTACAATATCTATCGTGCCGTAAGCAGATACGGAACACCCGAACTGATGAATGATGTATTGATCCCGCGTACCGACAGCGTTTTTTACGATGCTGCCCTTGTAGCCGGTGAGCGCTACCATTATACCATCGCCAGTGTCGATACTGCCGGTACGGAGAGCCTCCCATCGCTCGATATCGGTATCTGGTGCGGCCCTGATGACGGGCCGACCGACAATTTCGCTCCGGACATGTTTCAGGCTTGCAACGTGACTGATTCTTCGATCGTGGTATGTTGGGAGGCAAAACCGGCCTGGCAGAGCAGCGGCTATCATATCTATAGATCCGAGATAAAGGACTGTATTGGGAAGAAAATTCACAATTTCACGCGTCCCTTAACCGATAGCAGCTACGAAGACAGGACGGTCAAGGTGGGGCGTTTCTATTATTATTCGATTATTAACCTGGATACCCTGGGAGAAATGAGTGCTCCCAGCGTTCAGTCGGCTGTTTCGTTCGAACCGGGTGCACAGGAGATCCCCGGTATACCTCCGTATTCGTTCCGGATCGGATACATTGAAGAAAACAGCGTGACACTACGCTGGCAGCCGCGCCCGCCGTGGAAGAGTGTCGGATATAATATCTATCGCTCGTTCGGACCGGGGACTTCATCAATCAAAATCAACGATGAACTGATTCCACAGATAGACAGCAGCTATAAAGACCGTGGACTCATTACCGGATTACGTTATTTCTATTATATTTGCAGCGTCGATTCTAATTTCGTTGAAGGAACACTCTCGACTGCAGTCGAGTACATGTACGGTCATCAAATGGACTACGAGCTTTGTCAAAGCTTCCCCAATCCTTTCAACGAGAACACATGGATATGTTTTGTGCTGCCCATTGCAACTCAAGTTAAGATCGACATCTATGATTGTCTCGGGCGGCGAATAACTACAGTCGTCGATCAACCTTTCGATCCGGGGACTCACGGTGTTGTGTGGAACGGCCTGGATAATGCCGGTAGTGAGGTGGCAAGCGGTGTCTATTTCTATCGACTCACGGCAGGGGAGACGGTGTTGACGAAGAAAATGCTGCTGTTGCGGTAATATCTGTCAGTCAACTTCCCCTTGATTTTCGCGGGAAAATCGGCGAATTTAGCGCAATTGCAAGAACCAATCAGAAAGGACACGTCATGGGCGATGCAACCGCGGCTACCAAAGCAATCAAGCAACGCGATCAAATCGAAGATAAGCACAAATGGCAACTGACCGATATCTACGCTTCTGAAGAGGCCTGGGAAGAGGATTATCGCAAGGCCGAGGCGATCATCAAAAAGGCCTCGGAATACCAGGGACGCCTGCCGGAATCACCGGCGCTCCTCTACGAGTGTCTCAAGACCAAAAGCGATCTTTCACTCACCGTGTTTTGCCTGTTCCAATACGCTCATTTGAGTCGCGACCTGGATAATAGGGTTTCCAAATACCAGGAATATGACGACCGCGCCGCCCGTCTCGGCGCGGAGGCTTCGGCAGCGTTTTCGTATATCGAGCCGGAATTGCTCGAGATTGACGAGGCAACTCTACGCAGTATGGCGGCTGAGTTCCCGGTCAAAGATGAGTTTGATTTTTACATCGATGAGTTGATCCGCTCACGCGGGCATATTCGCTCCAAGGAGGTCGAAGAACTGCTGGCCCAGGCGAGTATGGTTACCCGCGCTCCGAACAACATCTTTACCATGCTTAACGATGCCGACCTGGTCTATCCGACTATCAAAGACGAGGACGGCGATGAGGTCCGGCTGACCAAGCAGCGGTTCATGAAATTCATGGAGTCGCAGGATCGTCGCGTGCGCCAAGATGCCCACGACCGGTTTTATTCGGTTTACAAGGATCACCTTAATACTACCGGCGCAGCTTATTCCAGTAGCGTCACAGCGGATATTTTCGCTTCCCGGGCTCGGCGCTTCGATAGTTGCCTTCAGGCGGCTCTCTACGACGACAATATCCCGGAAGCGGTCTATCGTGGTCTGATCGAGAACACCGAGGCGGATATCACCTGCATGCACGACTATGTGAAACTGCGTAAGCGGATTCTCAAAATCGACGCCGTCAAATCGTACGATATGATCTGCCCGCTCTTTCCGGACCGCGACTACGAAGTCCCCTACGACCAGGCGATCGAGGAGATATTGGTGGCGTTGCAGCCGCTCGGCGATAAGTATATCGCAAAGCTCAAGGAAGCGTTCAGCAGTCGCTGGATCGATGTTTTCGAGACTGAGGGGAAAGGGAGCGGGGCATATAGCTGGGGCAACTATCGGGTGCATCCGTTTGTCCTGATGAACTACAGCGACACGGTTGACAACATGTTCACCCTGGCGCACGAGATGGGACATGCCATGCACAGCTTCCTGTCCTCGACCAACCAGCATTTTGCCAAATCGCAGTATTCGATTTTCGTAGCCGAGGTGGCTTCGACGCTTAACGAGGGTCTGCTTCTGCAGCATCTGCTCAAGAAGGCGGTCGACGACCAGGATCGGCTGTATTTGCTCAACCGCCATGTCGACAACACCTCCGGGACGTATTTCAATCAGGTTATGTATGCTCATTTCGAGCTGATGACTCACGAGCAAGTCGAGCAGGGCGGGGCGTTGTCGCCCGAAGTGATGAACAAAATGTGGTCCGACCTGACCGCGCGTTATTTCGGTGACGGGTTCGAGATCGATGAATTCACGCCGATGAAATGGAGCCGGGTGCCGCATTTCTACAACGCCTTCTACGTGTTCCAGTATGCGACCTCGTATGCCGCCTCACAGGCTATCCTGGACAAGTTCCTAGCGGGCGAGGCGGGGATTGTCGACAAGTATCTGACGCTGTTGTCTTCAGGCGGCAATGCCCATCCGATCGAACAGCTTCAGAAATGCGGCGTGGATATGACTAAATCGGACGCGGTTAAGGCGACGATCAAATTGTTCGCCGACCAGATCAAACAGATGGGGGAGATGGCCGGATAAAGGGGGCTTTGTCATGGCCGAGCCGGGCTCGACCAAAAACCGCGAACGGGTGCTGATGACCAACCGGCAGATGTGCTGTATCTGCTTTCAGATGCCGGGGGTGATCCACTATATCGACGGCAATTCGGACAATCAGGAAGCCGCCAATCTGGCCGTGCTGTGTCCGAAACATCATGCCGAGGCGGTCGCGGGTAAACTGAGCGCCGAACAGATTCGCAAAGCCAAGTTCAACTGGGAGCGGGGTTGTATTGGAGTTTTGATGGGATTGGCGCGCCTTAAAATTTGAGACGCGCCGTATTCTTTACACCGGCGGGATGTTTTTCATGCCGCCGTAGAGATTTTCACGAGTCTGGCGCAGACGGACACGAATCCGATTGTAACGGTAAATTCCGATAACGGTCGTGATGATCCCTAGCGGTACGAAAACCCAGCCAAGGATCTCTATCAACAGTGAATCGAAAAACTTGATAAAAGACACCCCCGCCACGAAAAAAGTCAGCGCGGTCCGGAGATAGGACAAAAAGGTCCGCTGATTGGCCAGGTGCAGCCGAAATACGGCATCGCGATCGTGGGTGATCTGCCTGGTTGGCGGCTGCAAAGTCTTTGGGTTCAGGTCAAATTCATTATCCATGTCCGCCTACAACAATAACCGGACGGAAAAGTTCACTAACGCTCAATAGAGGCGACGATATCGACTTTCCAGTCCTTGTCGTCGATCCAAACACCGTAAATATCGGCATCGAGGTCCCAGGATCGAATCGTTTCCATCCCCTTGCGCAGGTGCGACAGATGCTCCTCGTAGCTGACCGGGTTGCCGGCGCAGTCCCCGTGGGAGACCAGGACAATCGTGTCCGAGCCGTGTTTCTGGATCGAAAGCAGCACGCGGCCTCTGATCAGCTCGACCAGGCCGGATTCTCGTTTGCCTAAAATAGCATCGGGGCCGGGCTCGGTGATCATGTCAATGTAGTCGAGGTCGAATCCCTTCTTCATGAATTCTATCATCGGTTCCTGAACGCGGCCGTCCATACAATTAATACAGGTTCCAAACTTGCCTTCAGCCATTGGTTTTGTCTCCGTCTTTTTTCTGGGTCTTGTTCTGAAGAAACCGACCTGAGGGGCCGAAGTCAACCAGTAGTAGACGATAATGTGGGGAGCTGTAGCCCCCCGAAAAATCTTTACAAAAACAGCCTTTCGGCCTAAATTGCTTGGCTTGGAAGGAAACGCATATATGAAATTCGATCCACTCAAAGAGAACTTCGCCATCCCGGCCGCCGAGGAGAAAATCCTGGCCTTCTGGGACGACCAAAAGGTATTCGAGAAATCTTGTGAAGCGGCCAAAGACCGCCCGCATTTTGTCTTTTATGAGGGACCGCCGACTGCCAACGGCAAGCCCGGGATTCATCATGTAATATCCCGCACCGTCAAAGACTTGATCTGTCGTTATAAGGCGATGCAGGGTTTCCGCGTCGACCGTAAGGCCGGATGGGATACCCACGGATTGCCGGTCGAGATTGAGGTCGAGAAGACACTCGGCCTGAAAAATAAGGGCGAAGTGGTTAAATATGGGATCACCGAGTTCAACCAGCGCTGTCGCGAGTCGGTGTTCAAGTATCTCGATTTGTGGAATAAGATCACTCGCCGCATGGGCTACTGGCTCGATCTGGACGATGCCTATGTCACCCTCAAGACCGAATACGTGGAAACGGTCTGGTGGATTCTGAAGAATTTCTTCGACCGCGGCCTCATTTATAAAGGTTACAAAACCGTCCCGTTCTGTCCCCGTTGCGAAACCGGCCTCTCCTCACACGAGGTGGCCCAGGGGTACGAACTGGTCAAGGATCCTTCGATATTCGTCAAGATCAAGGCCGCCGACGGCGATTTCAGCTATCTGGTCTGGACCACCACTCCCTGGACACTTCCTTCCAACGCCGCCCTCTGTATGAAGCCCAACGCCGATTATGTCATGATCGAGCACGAGGGCGAAAAACTGGTCCTGGCCGAGGCGCTCGTGCCGAAACTGTTCGATGAACCCAAAGAAGTGCTCGAACGGGCCAAGGGCTCCGATTTCCTGAAACGCAAGTATGAGCCGTTGTTCGACACTTTCGCCGATCAGAAGGACAACGCCTTTTTCGTGATCAACGGCGATTTCGTTACCCTAGAGGACGGCACCGGGATCGTGCACATCGCTCCCGGCTTCGGCGCCGACGACTACGAAGCGGGTCAGAAATACGGTCTGCCGGTGCTGCAGGCAATCGAAGCCAACGGTATTTTCAAAGATTTCGCCGGTCCTTATGCCGGGATGTTCGTGAAAGACGCCGACAAGGAGATTATCAAGGATTTGAAAATCTCCGGTCGCTTGTTCAAAAAAGAGCTGTACGAGCACAACTATCCGTTCTGCTGGCGTTGTGATTCGCCGCTGATTTACATTGCGCGGCAATCCTGGTATCTCAAGACGACCCAATTCAAAGACCGCCTGATCGCCAACAACAACGCTATCCACTGGCATCCGGACGAAATCCGCACCGGCCGTATGCTCGACTGGCTCGAAAACAACGTCGACTGGTCGCTCTCGCGCGAGCGGTTTTGGGGTACACCGATTCCGATCTGGGTCTGCGACGATGAGAAATGCGGCAAAATGCGGGCGATCGGGTCGATCGAGGAACTGAAGCAAGAGGCGATCAACTGCCCGGACGAGGTTGACCTGCACAAGCCGATGATGGACGAGGTCAAGCTCAGATGTGAGTGCGGCCGCGAGATGACTCGCATTCCGGAAGTGGTCGATGTCTGGTTCGACTCCGGTGCGATGCCGTACGCCCAATGGCATTACCCGTTCGAGAACCAGGAAGAGTTCAAGATCAAATACCCGGCCGAGTTTATCTCGGAGGCAGTCGATCAGACCCGAGGCTGGTTCTACTCATTGCTGGCGATCTCGACGATCCTGTTCGACCAGCCGCCGTTTAAGAATGTGATCGTGCTAGAGTTCATTCTCGATAAGCTCGGCAAGAAGATGTCCAAGCATAAAGGGAACGTGGTCGACCCGTTTACCACGATGGACGACTACGGCGCCGACCCGACCCGCTGGTACCTGGTAGCGAGTTCGAATCCCTGGTTGTCGACCAGGTTCGATTTCGAGGGACTCAAAGAGGTGATCCGCAAGTATTTCGATACCTTGCGTAATACCTACAGTTTCTTTGCCATCTACGCCAACATTGACGATATCACCGGTCGCGCCGCGGCCGATAATTTGTCTATCGAGAATTTCCTGGCTTCCAAAGCGGGTGAGCCGAACCGGTTCGACCGCTGGGTATGGTCGCGTTATAACAGCCTGATCAAAGATGTCACGACCTCGCTGGACGGCTATGATATTACTCGTGCGGTGCGAGCGCTTCAGCATTTCGTAATCGAGGAACTGTCGAACTGGTACGTACGCAACAACCGTCGCCGGTTCTGGGCCGAGGGGGATGATCCCTCCAAGATGCGGGCGTTTTTGACGCTTTATCGCATATTACTCGGGGTGGTTAAAATGATGGCGCCGGTAGCACCGTTCATGGCCGAGTTGCTCTATCGTGAATTGGTCGGCGGCGACAAGAACACCCCGATGTCGGTTCACATGACCGCTTATCCCAGATCGGACGAAGGAGCCATCGACAAAGACCTGGAACAAACCATGTCGCTGGTGGAGCGGACCGTTTCGCTCGGCCGGGCGGCTCGGTCGCGCAAGAATCTCAAGGTTCGCCAACCGCTTTCCAAAATTATGGTCGATCTCGGCGGGCTGGGCGGATTCGATAGAATCGCCGATTACACCGATATCATTACCGACGAGTTGAATATCAAGGAGTTAGCTCCGGTCGACGGCCTCGATAAATATGTCAGCTACAGCGCCAAACTGAATTTCAAGACAGCCGGACCCAAGTTGGGGGCGGATGTCAAAAAAGCCGCGGCCTGGCTGGCCGAGTTGCCCTCGGAGTCAATTCGTAAGTTTGCCGCTGAAAAAACACTTGAATTTGAAGCCAATGGTAAGAAATATACCCTTGGTGAAGATGATATCGCGGTTATTCGTGATGAGCGAGAGGGCTTTGCCGTAGAAAATGACGGCCCGCTTTCGGTAGCGCTGGTGACCGATCTCAACCAGGATCTGATTGACGAAGGTTTCTCCCGCGAGTTAGTCAATAAGATCCAGAATATGCGCAAGAGTTCCAATCTCGAGGTCACTGATCGCATCACCGTCACCATGGTCTGCACTGAGCCGGTGAAGCAGGCCGCCGAGCGGTTCGAGGAGTTCATCCGGAAAGAAACACTGGCCGACCGGTTGAATCTGGTCGGGGATGCTCCGGATGGTTCACAGGAGTGGAACATTAACGGCGAGAAAGCAGCTATAACGGTTGCCAAAGTTTAGCGGGGACAGCATGCGCAAAGCCGAATTGGAACGATACAAGAAAAAACTCCTCGAGCGCAAAAAAGCACTCCTGGAGGAGATGGGTATACTCATGGACTCCCATGTATCGACCACCATCAAAGACTCGACCGGTGATCTGTCGTCCTACTCCTATCACATGGCGGACCAGGGGACTGACGCTATGGAGCGGGAGTTGGCTTTCATGATGGCTTCCAAATCCGGTCGGCTGGTGTACCATATCGATGAGGCTTTGCGTCGTATCAAGGACGGTACCTACGGCAAATGCCAGAGCTGCGGCAAACAAATCAGCCGCCATCGGCTTAACGCCGTGCCCCATGCCCGCCTGTGCATCGAGTGTAAATCTTCCGAAGAGGACAAAAAAGCTGGCCGCAAATAGTTCCACAAAGAGACTTATTCTGGCCGGTGTGATTGCGGTTGTCGTGGCCCTGCTTGACCAGGGGACCAAGTATTTAGCCGTGCAGAATCTTACCCTCGGGGAATCGGTCGAAGTGTTCGGCCGGTTTTTTATGCTGACCTTGATCTACAATCTCGGTGGAGCTATGGGGACCAATTTCGGTACACCGACTTACTATCTTATCTCCTCGATTTTGATTCTCGTGTTGGTGGTCGTTTATGCCTGGTTCCATCGCGACCAATGGCGTATTCTTTTCCCACTCGGTCTCGTGGCAGGCGGAGCGATCGGGAACATTGTCGATCGCATTGCCTACGGGAAAGTGGTCGATTTCCTCGATTTCGACTTTTTCAATATGAACCTGTTCGGTTACCAGATCGACCGCTGGTGGACGTTTAACATTGCCGATGCCGCCATCTCGGTGGCGATAGTTCTGTTGTTTATCAATATCATTTTCCTGAGTCCGAATAAAGACGAACAACAATCATCGTCGGAGCCATCGCCGGAAATCCCCCCCTACGGCGGGCAAATATAGCCTATTATCGACATCTGAATGGAATTTAACGAAACTGGAGGCAGTGGCTTACCTTTCAGGAGGATATCTGCCATCCGTTGACGTTTTATAAGAGAGGACGGTCGTCGGGTTGAGAGACCCGACGACATATACCGTTCGGATTATTTCTGAAAGCGTTCTGTGGGATAAGAGAAATGTTGCTGGACAATTTGCCAGCGGCCGTCGCGTTTTTCCATCACGCCGGTCCAGCGGATATCTTCCCAGCCGGTCGCTCGTCCGTTGATTTCACAGAAATCATCCAGACGACAAGCCCACCAGGCAACCGTTCCGCTTTGAGAAAGCCCTAACTTCAGGTCGCGGATTTCATAGTTGGTCGCCTTAAAGGCGTCGGTCATGAAGAACCCGTCGACCAGTTTCTGGAACTGGGTGAATCCTCGCATGACTCCGTCGTCGTCCGGATTGAAAAAGAATAACTCTTCATCCTGAGCCATGGCGTTGTAAAGAAGGTCTTTGTCTTTCTCCTTGGCCCAGCCGATCGAGGCATTGATCGTTGCGACAATCGCCTCGCGCTCGGTCTCGAGATTGGTTTGTGCGGGCATGGTCCGGCATCCTGTAATGATAAAGCTGATGGTTAAAATGGTGACGACGGTTCTCAAAATGATGTTCGAGAACATAAGGCTCCTCCAAAAGGCTCTTTGGTCGTGTTGTTCCGGCTCAGGGGAGTGTTGAAAAATCACGTTGGCGGCGGAGACAAGCCCCGTCGCTACGCGTCCAGGGAATCTTGACCTCGCGTATCGGGTGGTCCTGTATCGCCCGCACGACAACCGCGAATAGTCGAGTATTCGCGCGGACGACTTTTCAACAAAGCCTCGAACCGGAAGGCTTTCCGGTCGGCGACCGATCGACCTGCCGACCGACTGCTTCGCCTGCAATATAGACAGTTCAGAGCATGAAATGTGCAATAAGATCGATGATGTTCAGGAATTGTTAAAAAAGACGGTCTGCTACACTCAGATGTTTGTGAATAAAGCGTGCGGTGGATATCTATTATAAGTGAGGTTTTAATGCGGGCGACATGATGTCGCCCGCCATACGAGATGAAGAATCTCAGAGCAGGTTTTGTCCAGAGATCAAAGCGGATTTCTTCAATACGTTTTCAAGCGCGGGTAACGACAAACTCCCCATATTCGTCGCCGACCTCGATTCCCCTGGTCTGCTCGCACTTGAACCGACCGAAGCCGTTCGGGTAAGGATCGCCGTAGGCTAAATCCATGAACGCGCGGGAAACACCGCGAATCATAAATGCGAACGGGCGTTTGGTCGGTCCCATGTCGTGCTCGTAATAGTCGCAGGCGCGGATGACCATTTTTTCATCGGGAATCAGTTCCGTAATTTCGGCATTCGCCCATCCCCAGGCCGTCAGCACTCCATACGCTCCGTGGAGGATATCTTCCGGCTCTTTTTCAACCATCGGCGAAACAACCGCCTGGAATTCCTCGGATGTGATGATACCGTGACCGGTATGATAACCGCACTCGGCCGCAGCATTTTCGAGAAGTCCCTCAGCGGCATCACCGACGTCGTCTCCGGCTGCATCGAGAATAGCTTTCGAGAATCCGTTCCAGAAACTAACGGGAATACGCTGAACCAGGACGCCGTAGGCCGGGATTAGACCCTGATCGTCTCCCCGTACCTGCAGCCCGGAAAGTTCATTGATAATCTTTTTTCTGTCTATAGCCATGTCTTCACTCCTTGCCTTGACCCGTTACCATTGCACATCGAAACGGGACCGAGGGGCTCCGCATACGATACTCTCGGCTTCGACGACTTTGATATCGTCCGGATTTGTCAGATCAAACGCGGCTGCACAGGCAGCCTTGATATATCCCTCACCGATGTAGTTGACTCGACTATCGCGTCGACCCCATCTGCTCAGCCAGCCTTCATCGACATGAGAGTACTCCATGACTACAACCGCCGACCGGTCATTGCACGCAAACCGAATCGCCCCGAGACCAACGAATGAAAAATACTGTTCCGCAATGGCGAGGCGGTCGGCGATATTCTTCACATTCTCCACTTCGTAATATCTGATAAGAGGAGCATGGAATGCCTCGAACGAGGTGCGTATTAAATGGTCGGTTCCGTTTAAAAGAGAGGCATCGAGAGCGAGCTGGGTGAAGAGGGTGGCATAATGATGACAGTGCATGACACTCACTTCACCGTTGACATAGTGACGCATCCGGTTCTTATCGAACTCCTCTCGCACCTTGAACTTGACGGTCGAGTTATGCGAAGCATACCTTTTTGTAGATGCTACATCAGGCATGAATATCTCCTCTAGGCTTCCGCCTTGATTTGTTGTATGGCCTTCTCAAATTTCTGGATCAACTCGGGTGAATCCGGCGCCTGGGAGGCTCTTTGAGAGGGCAGGAGGGTGAGCATGGCGAGGCGGAATTGAGCTTTCATCCCCCCGATTGCCTTCGCTTTCTCGTAGTAATCTACGAGTTTTGTGCCCATGCTTGGTTCCTTTCGAAGCAGGATTGCATAATTATATTAGGTCTGGTCCATGTTGGCGTTAATGTTCTCTTGCAACGTCGGTCAGGTAACGGGTATCGGGAGCGACCTGCAGCTCTTGTTCCGATGGTGTTTAACCTGTTACCGTTTATAAATACAACTCCGTAACGAACGTTTTATCACGTATTGCACTCAATTGAGCTCCGTCGCGGTATCTACCGAATCGGCAGGAACTTGTTCTACCAATTCCTGAAAACGACGGACGCTTTCGGCGATATTTCTACGATTTGGAATCAACCGGAGTGAACAGCTTCCCTGAACCCCTTTCACGATAGTTCCGTCGGACATGTCCAGCCGGAACAACGGCCGCTGAAAGGAGTCGTGGAATTCCAATTTTCCAAAACTGCCGAGAGCGATTATCTGCTCTCCGGTTATCGGCGATTCGAACACGACTTCCTTCATCCAGGATTTGCCGATACATTCGTCTATATCCTTAATCGCCGTAATTCTCATGGAAGAGTCCGCTTCACATAATACCCCTTTTCACAACCCGGTTTATCAGACCGGTCGTCAAAACTCGAAAGCTGCCGGAAATTGTGTATTCCCCGTTGTGTAGAAGCAGAGAAACAACCGCCTCTAAACGTTCTCAGGATCCGATCCCCCGGCAATCTCTCTATAGGTATTTTCGGCAGTATAGACCTGGTTCTGGAGTGCCCGGGACCGGGGAAGTGTTGAAAAACCTCTTCTGCGGACGGGGACAAGCCCCGCCGCTGCGCGTTAGGAGTTCTAACTTCGCGTAACGGGTGGCCTTGTGTCGCTTGTACCTCTGTTGTGATAGGGATGAATATCCGAGCGTATGACTTCTTCAACAATCCCCTGGGTTTTACACCCTGGTTGAATTGGTACGAAACCGATACAAGCTCTATTGAATCCCACAAACTAAGTCTTGACTTAGTCTTAACCCGGCCGATATTGTTGGTAGGTACCTGACTTATTGACTCCGGTTAGGGCCCGGTAAAGATGAAAACCATTTCCCAGGGAGAAAAAATGCGTCTGAAATACGTAATTCCTCCTTTGATCATAGCCATGGCGCTGCTGTTGGCCGGTTGTAATATCTTCGGCTGGACCAGCGGTGAGAGCGCCGAGTCTAAGATCGACGAGGGCAAGGAGCATCTTCGCAACGCCGAGTACGAGGAGGCACTGGCCTCGTTCGCTGAGGCGATGGAGGAGGATCCAAACAGTTCCGAAGCCCGCTATTATCATGCCAAGGCTGCTATTCATGCCTCGGGTTTCAACGCCTTGTATCTGGCTCAGACTCTGGGCGACAACAATTTCTACAGCGGCTCGGATTTCCCGTTCACCGGCGATGACTGGCCCAAGATCCGGGCCAACAGCCTGTACCAGGTATCAGGTGTGCTGTTCGATGATCTGCGCCCGATCTTTCGGCATGAGACAGAGGGTTCGTTTGACTCCTCCGACATTGTTTTCGATCTGGGTCTGGCGGCCGGTATGAAGGGTTTGCTGATGTTCCAGGACACCAACCTCGACGGGATCATCGACAACGATGATTTCAACTGGCTGATCGAATATCTCGACGGTCTCAGTCGGGGTTTCGAGTTCAGTAATCTTCCGGAGTATATCAATCAGCACTCCGGCGGCGCCGCCAAGCTTTCCGGGTCTATGACACTGGCTCCTTTGCCGATCGACCCGTTGCTGATCGCTGCGTTCAACGCGTTCGTTGACAACATCGCCGAGATTATCGATTTCGCCTACGCAATCATCATGTCGATCGCTACGGAGAATTTCGGAGTGGATCCGGCCGATGTCGCCAGCGTGCTGACCGAGGCTAAGAACTTAGCCCATTATTACCGCATCGCCGACAATCTGGATAACGACAATGACAGTCGGATCGATGAAGAAATCATTAACGGTCTTGACGACGACGGGGACGGTCGCATCGATGAGGATAGCGACGGTTCCTGGGAACTGTTGTGAGGAGGGAGACCGTGATGAAATCTACAATAATCATTATAACGCTGATGCTTCTGGTTCTGTCGGGAGTCGTTTCGGCCGAGACCAGAAACTCGCAATACCTAGATGTCCGCTCGCTCTCCATGGGCGGTACGGCGATTACTACCTTTGACGATTTCCGGGCGATCATGTACAACCCGGCTTCGTTGAAGCATCGCGATGGACTGAAAGTCGATATTTTTGCCTTGCAGGTTCGTCTGGACAAGGACGTCCGCAGCATGGTCGACTTTTACTCCGACAACGAGGAACTGTTCGACAATTATGCCGACACCACTTTATCAGCACAGCAGGAACTGCTCGACGGTCTGGCCGAGTGGGATGACTCCTGGCTCGGGGCCGGTGTGTACGGTCATATCGGTGTTCAATACGGCAGTTTCGCAATCGGCCAGTATGGTTCGATGGATGTCGAGTTCAAGACCGACAAAGGTATTTTCGAGCCGAGTGTTTACGAATGCGGTATTGCCGATATCGTAACTACGGGTGGTCTATCGTTCGAGATCCCCGCATCGATTACCGGTAATGTCCTGCCAAATCGTCTCTACGGCGGCGCGGCGCTGAAAATTATCAAGCGCTATGAATTGCACGAGTTGCGGCTGTCCGCCTCCGAGGTTAATCTCTCGGATGCCTATGACACGCTGCTCGAAGAATCCGCCTGGGGTTATGGTGTAGACCTGGGACTCAAGTATGAATTGATCCCCAACAAAGCCGATCTCGGTCTTCGGGTGGTTGACCTCCTGGCCGATATCGACGATGAACGGCCGCCACTCGAGGTGAATATCGGCGGTTCGATGCGCCTGTCCAGGGGTATCCTCGTTGCGGCGGATATCAACGATGCTTTCTTCCATAAGGGAGAGTCGTTCTTCAACAAGGTTCACCTCGGGGCCGAAGTGCCATTGAGCAAACCGCTCAAAGTACGAGCCGGGATCGGGCAGGGCTATCCCTCTGTCGGGGCCGGTCTCGATTTCGGTTTCATTCAGCTTGACGGCGTCGTTTACGGCACCGAACGAACCAGCCGGGTTGGAGGAGAAGGCGAGTTCAATTACGCCTTCCGTCTGAAATTGGGATTCTGATTTTGTGAGTTAAGCGACTCGACGCGATAAACAACATTGAGTCGCGCATAGGTTCTTTTTTTCGCGTCGCCCGAGGAGATACTCCTCGGGCGATGTTTTTTTGATGGCCGTATGCTACGTGAAGTTAGAGCTTCCAGGCGCGTAGCTGAAGGGCTTGTCTTCCCGGCGATTGGGTTCTTGCGGAGGTTTTTTCAACACTCCCAAAGGAAGGAGCCCGCCGGGGATCAGGCTTCCCCGACGGGCATGAGAGGCATAAGATGAAGGTTTTTCTGCTCCCGGCAGAGAGGTCGTTCAAGCCCCTCAACTGAATCCGCTGGAGCAACGCGATCCGCCGCTGCCGGAACCGCTGTCCGATCCTCCCGAGGGAGACGCCACCAACGAGAGCATTTTGTGCACCTTTTCCGATCCGCATTTGGGACAGGGTGGCGGTGGTGCACTGGCCGAGACCAATTCCTCGAACTGATTACCGCAGCTCTCGCATTCGTATTTATAAAGCGGCATAATTACCTCGTTAATCCGTTACCGATATGACCGCCCCGGTCACCAGCCCCAATCCGGTCGCCAGATAAGGGTTACACATAAGGGCTCAAGTCGCTCCAAATTCGATATAGAGCAATGAGAACGTCAGACCGATCACACCGCCCACTGCGGCGAACAACGCGGTTCTTTTGTATCCGGCCTTTGTCATACTTATCACGATTTCCCTAAATTCGGTCTTTTCAAACCGAAGCCTCCATGATCGACTTCAACGTCGTTTCCACTTCACTGGCGAGCTGGTCCAGACCGGCTTCGGGAAACATGGTTGCAATCATGCCGGGTCGGCCGAGGGTTACAAAAGTCTTGTTGCTTTCGGTGTGAACCGAAAACCGGCAGGGCATGAAGATCGCTACCCCTACTTCTTGCTGAGTCGCCTGATGGGCGAAACCGGCGTTGCAGACCTCGATTATTTTCAGCGGGCCGCGTTCGATGCCTTTTTCCTTCAATGTATTCTGAACATCATGAATGGCCAGAACGCGAAAGCTGTGTTCGGCGGCCTGCTTCTTCAGATTCTCGACGACATCGTCGAACGCCTTATCCGACTGCAACTTATATGTAAATTCGGTTGTGTTCATAACCACGCTCCTATGGTTGTCTTTCCTCCTTAGATAGAAAGACCGCTCAAACGATTCAAGAATCATTCAAGAATTTCGAAGCTGGTTTTCACCTCGGCCGGGCTCTGAATGGTCTGACTGATCACGCAATACTTGGACTCGGACAGCTCAATCGCCTTGGCGAGTTTCTTTTTGTCCAGATTGTCCCCTTTGGCCAAATACTTGATTTCGATAGTATGAAACGGCTTGGGATAGTCTTCGTTCTGGTGCGCTGTTACTTCGATTTCGAGCGATTCGAGTTTCTGGCGCTGCTTCTCGAGGATTCTTACGATGTCAATCCCGGTGCATCCGGCCACGGCGTAGAGAAGTAACTCGGTTGGTTTGAACCCGGATTCATCGCCGCCGGCCGACTTGGCGCCGTCGGTGATAATCTTGTGGCCGAATATGTTGACTCCCTCGAATTTAATCCCTCCGGCCCAGTTCATTTTTATCTGCATAGTATTTGTCTCCGGCAATTGGTATTCTTCTTACGTTTTGCGGCTATATTAAAAGCCGTATGTTCAATCAACAACAGGCGAGTCCCTGATTCGTTCCGGGATTCTTTTCGGATACGTCCGAAAACATTTACGGTTTGATTATAACACCGGCGAAGACGATATTACCTCAATGAACGATGTCGATCACAATTCCTCACTAGCGGCCGTTCTCTTTTTCACTTTGCTGCTTATCCTGGCAGCGGTCAATTTGTTCGATCTTGCCTGGTTCTGGTCGATAGATTTTGCCCCGTATTATCCGGGGGCGGCCATCTATATCGGCATCGGACTTCTTCTGTTAGGCGCGTGGGACCCGGTCAGGTCGTGGGTGTATCAATTGCTTGCGAAAACAGGGGAAAGGATCAACCGGAAATCCCGATCAGGTAAAATCATCATGCTTGGTCTGGCGGCGGCGGTGTTCGTTGTCCTGACGATCCTGTTTTCTTCCGCCACCAATCTTACCGGTGATGCTTCATTGCGGTTAAACCAACTCGATTCCGGTCGCTGGTGGCTGCCGACCGAGGCGGGTGATTTTGTCCTGCACGCTCTCTGGAATCGGGTAATCAGCGAGCCGCTCGGCCTGACCGCCGCCGATACTTATCGCTGGTTCAGTATTCTTTGCGGGATATTTTTCGTAATCAACAGCGCCCGTCTTTCGTTCTATCTGTTTCGGGAGCGAGGGGGCGTTGTTTTTCTGCTGCTGTTTACCGGGACCGCGGCTTTATTTTTCGGTTATATCGAAAGCTATTCGCTTATCGCCGCTCTGTTGCCGCAACTTCTCCTGAGCGCCCTCAGGGCGATTGAGGGGACAGGCTCACGGGTGGCGTTTGTCCTATGGTTCGTCGTCGGTACGGTCGTGCACAGTGTTACGCCGATCCTGTTTGCCGGTGTTCTGCTGGTGGTGCTGACCGTCTCCGATCGGGATGAACCTTCGCGACGTTCAAGGCTCAATCGCTTTTTCCTGATCCTGACTGCCGCCGGTCTGGTTGTTCTGTTTCTCCTGCGCGGTTTTGGTCTGTTCGATCTGCCCCGTTATGTGATGGGCTTTACGGCTAGTGGGCCCTATGAGATCAGCCTGCTTGATTCCAAACACTGGCAGAATGTGATCGGCTGGTTGCTCTTGACGGCGCTGCCGTTTTTGTTTCTGTTGCCGTCGACGCTCTCGGCTGTTCGTTCCCTTGCTGTGGCGCCGCGAAAATTCCTGGCTGTCTGGTTAATGATCCCCTCGCTGTTGTTCATCCTGTTGTTTCTGCCGCAGTTGGGAGGTGTCCGCGACTGGGACCTGTTTTCACTGGCCGGATGGCTCCTTACGGCCGGAGCGCTTATCGTCCTTGATCCTGATGATTCGGTTTCAGGTTGTCGCTGTTGGTCGTGGGTGGCGCCGGTTGTGCTGATGACATTATTGGTGACCGGGATGTTCACAGGTGTCAATGCCTCGATGAAGGCCTCGGTTGATCGTTTTGCCCGGACACTCGATCAGTCGCGTGTCCGCAACCAGATCTGGGAGTACCTGAATCTAATCGACCATGCCCAGTCCGATCCGGCGGTGCGTAATCGTGTCCCGGAGTTCGCCCGAAAGGCCTGGCAGCAGCCTCCTTATCGGCCGGTAGACTCGTTGAACATTATTCGTCGGTTGCATTACAACCTGGTGGAACGAAATCGGGCGGTCAACAGTGTCGAGGCAGTCGCATCGAGTCTCGGATTTGCCATTGACGATGAATCCGCCTGGTTGCTTCTGGCTCGTTATTTCCTTAATGCCGGCTCTCCCGCCGAGCAGGAGAATCTCGCCGAGATACTCGGTCGACATTTGCCGAACAGTTCACGGGCGCAGATGTATGCCGGAGTGGTAAATCTTAAACAGCAACGATTCCCCCTGGCCGAGCAGCGACTCGGTCGCGCGTATCAGTTGGACTCCGCCGATGTCGATATTGTGCTCAACTACGGCTCGCTTCAATTCGAAGAGGGTAAACTGCCTGCTGCCGAGCGTTTGTTCGAGCGGGCGATGAGTCTGGATTCCACCTCGTACCTGGCCTGTTACAATTTAGCGCTGATTGCCGAACGGGAGCGGGATATTGATCGATCCGCTTCGCTGGCTCGCAAGGCTCTGTCGCTGACTTCCGTTCCGACCCAACAGCAAGCGGCCCAGGCGCTGCTCGAACGCCTGGACCGGAAGTAGGAAGTAGCTTTTTAATCCCGCTATTTCATCAGCACCACCTTGACCGACGCGGTTTCTTTCTCCGACGAGACGCACATGAGATAGACGCCCAAAGCCTGATCGGCAGTTATTTTATTCGTCAATAAGTATCTATATACCCTGATCCTCGTAGAAAAAATGTTTCAGCGGTTTAAGATATAAAAACTTAAAGACTGCGTTTTTTATCTCCGACTATAATAATACTGCGGAGAAAACTACTAACCCTATTTACCAATCTGAGGGTATACAATGAAACGTCTGTCTTTTCTTACCGTGACTGCCATTATCCTGTTGGGGCTGCTTTGGGCGGTCGGTTGTGACGACTCCGACGACAGCGTCGGATCCAGTCTCCCTGAAGGAGACACCAACGACATCAATTATCAGTTTATGACGTCCGAGGTGTTCGATGAGCAGTTCCTCAGCGGAATCGATCTGAGCTTGCTGATGTCGACCATGCTGATTGACTCGATTCCCAACGTTACCGCCGTAGGGCACACCCTGAGTCCGGCCCTGAGTATGGATGAGGATGACAATATCTTCATTAATACCGGCAGCTATGCCAATGAAAACGGCTGGCATGTTTTCAACGTTGACGGGTATATGGTTATCTATGACTGGAACAGCAACGATACGATCGATTTCGTCGGCATTGATTCGATCCAGGTTCTGGCCAACGACTCGGTGAAATATGTTCCCGACAGCACTATCGATGAACTGCGCTACCGGGTGCACATCGATATGGATTCGCGCTCGGACAATCTCTCTCGTAGTGCAGTGCACAGTGTCAACATGGAGCGGATTGCCGGCGGCGATGATATGGTCGAGATCAACGGGACTTTCGTTGAATCGGCCGAGGCGGAGGTCAGCGACGGCACTACCACCTGCTCGCTCATGTTCGGCTCGAACGTTACCGCCAACGGCATCGAACTGGATTTGTCGGCCGACGATTGCCCGCAGGCCGGGTCACTGAGCGCCACGGTGACGGTGAACCTTAGCTGTGCCGGCTCCAACAGTTCACAGCTTGATGTTAACGGCACCTGGACTGTCACCGCCAGCTACAACGGAGTAACTGAGAAGGTGGTCATATCCGATGGGACCAATCAGTGGACCCATGTTGAAGACTGCGGCGGAAATTAGTCCAGGCTAATTGTTCGCGAACTCGATAGAATAGATTATTATGATTGAGGGCAGACGTTTTGTCTGCCCTTTTTTTGTGTCTTCAATGGTGGCGTCGCGGCAGGGAATTGTTACGTCGGCAGGTTCGAAGACGGACCTGCCCTGCGAAGAGAGTTCCTACCCCTTGCGGTCTTCCCAGTCGTCGCGGGTGACAATGTAGGTGAAATAGGGTACATCGCAGGTGTAGTCCCGCATCTCCTTCGGAAACTGCGCCACGCCCAGACCGACTTTCTTGCCCCCCACCGCCTCCTGCATTTTCTGCGAGGCTATATTGTCCCGATTGGGGGTTGCTTTGACGGCGAGACAGGCGGTATTCTCGAACAGGTAATCAACCAGGGCCTGTTTGATCTCGATACCGTATTTATTGCCCCAGAATTGCGGCAGGAGTTTGACGTCGGTTTCACATACTCCCTCGTTGTCCGGGGCGGTCATCCAGGCTTCGCCGATCGGTTCTTTTGTCTTCTTGAGCTGAACGATCAGAAGGCGATTAAACACGGCGTCTTTCGCTTCATCGGCCAGGCGCGCGGCAATCTGTTTCTCCGTCGTGCGCAACCCGTTTGGGAATCCGACATTGACCATCACCTCAGGGTTGGTCCAGAGGCAGAAGTAAAACTTGGCGTCCTGTTTGGTAGGTAGAGCCCGGCGGATAGCCAGGCGTTCGGTTTCTATTATGGGATCGGACATAACAAGACTCTCCGTGAAAGAGATGAATTGTCCGTTTTTGTCATTTAGAACATGTCTTTTTTCCAGCTCAACGCTAAGGCTGTCGGCCAGGTGGTTGACTGAACAACCACCTGTATTAATAGAGGATCGCTTTGTCGTCGTGGCTGAGCTGTTTCTTAGCCGACGAAATCAAGCAACTTGGCGGTGAATCGTTTCACCTCGGCCAGGTCCTCCTCCGATGGAACCAAACGAGCGCGGTAGTTTTCTTCGAATACTTTAACGCGCAGGCCGGCCAGGCGTTCGGCTACAAGTTTGGGACCTTCGCCGCTCCAGCCATAGGAGCCGAATACCGCCGCCTTTTTCCCCTGGCTGTGGACGGTCGAGAGCAGGTTGACTGCATCCCAGACCGGTTTTACGGCGTCGCCGTTGAAGGTCGGGGTTCCGAACAGGATAAGTTTAGCCGCTTCGATCTCATCGCGGGCTTTATCCGGATCCATCTCAGCGACATCGAGCAAAACCGTATCCCAGCCGTGCGGCTTCAATTCGGCCGCGATCGCCTGAGCCACCTTGCCGGTGTTGCCGTAAGCGGAGGCGTAAAGAATCGTAGCCTGCTTTTTCCCCTCGGATTTGTCGGCCGACCATTTGGCGTAGTGCTCGATCTGTCTGCCGGGGTCCTGTCGGAAAATCGGGCCGTGTGAGGGAGCGATCATCTTAATGTCGAACTCTTCGAGCTTCTTGAGATTCTTGCCTATGAAGAACGCGAACGGGCGCATGATGACATCGTAGTAATAGTCCACCTCGTGTTCCAACTTATCGGCGGGAAGCTCATCGGCGTAAATCGTATCGGCGGAAATATGAGCCGCGAAACCGTCGCATGAGAACAACACCCCGGTCTCCGGAACGAATTCCATCATCGTATCCGGCCAGTGCATGTACGGCATGGTTTTGAAAACCATCTTCTTATCACCCAGATCGATTTCGAAGTTGTCCTTCACGCCGGTGATTTTTGCCTCGCGGTTGATCACGTTGTTTATAAACGGTATGCAGGCCGCGGAGCAGATGATTTCGATATTCGGGTTCTTTTCCAGCAGCTTGACAATCGCACCGCTGTGGTCCGGTTCGGTGTGGTTGACCACCAGGTAATCCACCCTGGCCACATCGACCTGCTCGGCGAGGTTGGCAAAATACTCCTCGGCGAAATTAGCCTTGACGGTTTCGATAAGGACGGTTTTTTCGGTTCCCTTGACCAGGTAGGCGTTGTAAGTCGTGCCTGATTCGGTCTTCATGATAATATCGAAAACCGGCAGGTCGGGATCTTTGACTCCCACCCAGAAAGTATCCCTGGCAATTTGTATAGCGCTCATATCGTACGGACTCCTTAGTTTCTCATCATTATATTTATTCTGAAAACGTCGAATCGACCGGCGGCGTTCCCCCGATAAACTCGAGTGTCAGATCAAACAGCCCGACCGGATTGACGGCTTGTTTCAATTCGAGTTTATCGCCCGATTGTTCCTCCAGTTGGTCCAGTGCCTCGTCTGACGGTTCCGCTGCGATAATCAGCGTTGGTCCGGCCAGAGGTTGAAGCTGATCGGCCTCGCGGAATTCTGAGGCATAGCTTGAACGCATACCGTACCACCAGTAAATGATAGTCTGATAAAACGGTAACCAGAGGGCCTCGTGGCGCTGTTTGAGCCGGACGAGATATCGCTCGGTGGTCAGGTGTGGCTCGAATGCTACCACCACCTTGATCCGTTCATCTTCGGGGGCGGCCATGATACCGGCATCGCCTCCAAGTCCCTCGCCGACAACCGTCAATGGGGGCCTGATCCAGGTTCTTAAATCGGCGTAAGAGATAACCGCCAGCAGGTCATCGGTCTCCAGGCGCCCTTCACCGTGGTATTTGCCGGTTGAATGACCGGTTGCCCGCTGGTCATAAGTTATTACCACGTAACCGGCGTTATGGAATTCTTCCGCCAGCGACATGACCGAATCACGGTTGTAACGTTCATCCGGAATCAGAACCACCGTGCCGGCCGCTGAATCGAAAATCAAACTGTCCGGTTGAAGGATCAGGCAGGCCAGTACGGTGAGGCCATCGGACTCGACCTTGAAAGTATCGACCGGAAGGCCGTGATCGATCCAGACTGCAGGATCGTTGACTATAACGGTGTCATTGTTATCGTAGTCGTCGATATCCGTCCGAGCGAACTGGTCTTTTACCTGCCCCAGCGGATAGATGATAAAGGCGATGACTAACAACGCTGCAACTACGAGAAAGACAACGATCTGTATGATTTCCTTGGTTTGCCTGGAAAGCTTCACGGTTTGCTCCCGTTAATTAGGGTTGATCCGCCGTTACCTATCGGGTGATTGGCCGAGGCCGGTCGGTTTACGTTTCAGACAATTAAGATAGAGCACGGCCGGAGCCCGTCAACCGTAATTTTCGGTATAGGAGGCAGGGGGGGACAGGTTTAAAACCAGCCATCCGTTCGGGTGCTGCTTTTCTAAATTGCGCACGGGGAGACGAGAATCTTAATTTCCAATCAAACAAAACAGGGGGTACGGCAATGTCCGTTATTATTAAAACGCGTCAGAGGGCCACCAGATTTTTCGCGGTATGTGAGGATGTGATATATGGCCTGATCGGCATTTTACTTGTCGCCGTCGGATTGGTGGTGGTATACGAAGCGGGTGCATCGTTCATGGAGGCCATGACCGGCGGAAGCACCGCCTTGGGTATCATCCGTGTAATTGACAATATCCTGCTGGGTCTCATGGTTGCCGAGATCCTCTATACCGTGGTTGTTTCATTCGAATCTCACGCCCTTCAGGCTGAACCGTTTTTAATTGTCGGTCTGATCGCTACTGTCAGGCGTTTACTGCTGATCTCACTGGAGGCGGCACATATCAGCCAGATCGGGCATGAGGTGTTTGTCGACTATATGATTGAAATGGGGGTACTGACCGTTTTGGTGTTATTCTTCGGTTTTAGCATCTACCTCCTGCGGCGCCAGCGCAATCGAGAAGCTGCCAACACGACGCCGTGATCCGACCTGGCTGGTCATCCAATCCTGTTTGATAGTTAACCTGTCTCCAAGTTGGAGAAAAACCATACTTGAGAGACTATGCTCTGCTGCGGGATAAGCTACCGGAGGGATTATAATCGTGTGATGCGACTATTTAGAGGAGAGGGCTTGTCTTCGGATTAATAAAAAAACCGCCGATCGCATTGGATCGGCGATTATCCTTTTTCGTTTGACGACGAACTCGGGGGGCGCAGGTGAGCCCGGTTCGTTCTTCTCGCATTTAAAGCAGCGAGTTGAGCAGTTTTTCCACGTCGGACATCAGAAACGGCTTAGCCAGAAAACCGTCGGGTTTGATCTCCTGACCTTCGTCCTCAACTTCCGAAACGGAATAACCGGAGATCAGCACCACCGGCAGTTTCGGATGTTTGGCTTTCACTTGTTGCAGCAATTCGAGACCGGTCATGTTCGGCATGCGCATATCGGTGATTACCATGGAGAATTTGCCCTCGTCCAATTTGGCGAGCGCATCGGCGCCGTCCTCCGCGCGTACGGATTTATAATCGAAGACTTCGAGCATCTCCGAAAGCAGGGAGGACATATTGGGGTTGTCGTCGACGATCAAGATTGATTTAGCCATTCGTATCTCCCAATGTAACTACTTTTAGTATCGGCAGATACGAGAAGAAACTTTGTCAGAAACCGTTTTTTTGTGATTGGAACTCCCGGCAGCGGGTAATCAACTCTTCCTGGAGATGAGCCACTCCGGTTCCTTCGGCGGCTGATATAGTAACGAATGGGGCATCCACGATTGCCGACGGCAGGAATTCAGGGCAGGCATCTATCTTGTTGAATACCAGCAGATAAGGAACTTTATGGGCGCTGATCTCGGTCAATACCTGGCGGGTATGAAGAATACGCTGGTCCAGATCCTCGGCCGAGGCGTCGACTACCTGCAACAAAAGATCCGCCAAGGAAACTTCTTCGAGAGTTGATTTAAAAGATTCCACCAACTGGTGCGGTAATTTTCTGATAAATCCCACCGTATCGGAAATCATCACCTTGACCGGGAATCCGGTTGACATTGTTCTGGTGGTTGAATCGAGCGTGGTGAAAAGCATATCGGCGGTGCCGACGGAGGCTTTGGTCAGCCGGTTGAACAAGGTCGATTTCCCGGCGTTGGTGTAACCCACCAGAGCTACTTTGAAGAACTCGTGGCGTCCTTTGCGTTGGCTGTGGCGTTGCTGGTCGAGTTTTTCGAGCCGCTTTTTCAGATGGGATATCTTCGTCCGGACCTGTCGGCGGTCGATCTCGAGCTGAGTTTCGCCCGGTCCCTTGGAGCCGATCCCGCCGTATTGCCGCGAGAAATGGACCCAGGCGCCGGTGAGGCGGGGCAGGGTGTATTCGAGCTGAGCCAATTCCACTTGCAGGCGTGCCGCGCGTGACCGGGCGCGGGTGGCAAAAATATCCAGAATCAGGATCGGCCGGTCGATCACTTTAGCCTGGAGAGCATTTTCGAGGTTGCGCTGCTGAGCCGGGCTGAGAGTGTCGTCGAAAATGACCGAGTTGGCTTCGATCTCGACCAGGCGTTGTTTGAGTTCCTCAACCATACCACGGCCAATGAAAGTCGCCGGGTCGGGGTGATTGCGTACCTGGATTCGCCGGTCGCGCACCACTGCTCCGGCCGACCAGACCAGACGGCCCAACTCGTCAAGCGATGTCTCCACCTCCTGTTTTTCACGGGAGTTACGCGCCAGTCCGACTAAAACAGCCTTTTCGACTTCTTTTTTGCCGATTTCGAGAACCATCGACCTGAATATATATAACGGTCGTCCCTTTTACAATTACTTCAGATAATACCTGCATAATCCTGTTGCGTTATTAGCAAAATCGATTACCATATAAGGCCATGTATAACGCAAAAGTATTGGATCATTTCGAGAATCCCCGCCACGCGGGGGAAATCATCGACGCCGACGCGGTTGTCTCGGTAGGCAACCCCGAGTGCGGAGACATGATGAAACTTTATCTCAAGGTCGTCGATGGCCGTATCGTGGATGTCAGCTACAAGACCTACGGCTGTGCTGCCGCGATTGCCACTTCATCCGCCGCTGCCGAAATGGTCATGGGCAAAACCCTCGAAGAGGCCGAAGCTCTTAGCTCGGCCGATATCGTCGCTTATCTCGAGGGACTTCCGGAACGCAAGATCCATTGTTCGACTCTCGCTCCCGAGGCTTTGCACCAGGCGATCGAGCAATACCGCCACAAGTAAATCCGCATTCCTTTGGTTTTAGCCTCAGAAATACGGCTGTCACTTGCCTGGCAGGACTTATTCACCCTGATGTGGCTTATCCTGGCAACAATCGTCTCATTCATTTCAACAGATTTCTTGTTGCGTGAATTGCATCCCGAGCCGGTGAGGCCGGGAACAGATTGTTCTTGACTGCAGTTATTAACCTGAACACATTTTGTGCACAACACCGAATAAGAGCAAAACTTAATTAAATATCATGGGAGCCTTGATATGGGTATGATGAAGGAGTTCAAAGAGTTTGCAGTCAAAGGCAACGTCGTCGACATGGCCGTGGGTATCATCATCGGCGCCGCCTTCGGCACTATTGTAAAATCGCTGGTGGCGGACATTATTATGCCGCCTATCGGTCTTCTCCTGGGCAATGTCGACTTCTCAAATCTCTTCTTAGTGATCAAGGAAGGGGCCACCGCCGGACCGTTCGCCACCCTGGCCGAAGCTCAGGCTGCCGGCGCCGTGACTATCAACTATGGCATGTTTATCAACACGATTATCAGCTTCCTGATTGTCGCTTTCGCCATCTTCATCCTGGTCAAGAATATCAACCGCCTCAAGAGGCAGGAGGCTCCGGCTCCCGAGCCTGTCCCCACGACCAAGGAATGCCCGCATTGTTTCTCGACGATCAACATTAAAGCCAAGCGTTGCCCTTTCTGCACCTCGAACGTTGAATAGCCATTTGCCGAATTCAGGTAAGATTAAAGCCGCACCCGTCTTGGGCGCGGCTTTCTTCTTTATTCCGATAGACTGCGGTCATACGGTGGGCAGGGGATCTGCTCTTTCCGGATATCCCGGCTGATTACCGCAGCTTAATGGTTCACATTCTCTCGACGCAGCCGGCGATCAACTCGCGCAGCAACGGCTCGGCCTTGCCGGCGATCTGGATCACTTCCTCCAGCTTCAACGGATGCATGTTGTCCGGAAGACCCATGTCGGTCACGATCGAGAAACCCAGTACGCGGGTGCCCTGATGGCGGGCGGTAATCACCTCCGGCACGGTCGACATCCCCACCGCGTCACCTCCGAAACCGCGAAACATGCGATATTCCGCCGCCGTTTCGAGCAATGGTCCGGTGACGCCGATATAGACTCCTTCCCGCAGGTGAGTCTTTTGTTCAAGGGCGATCTGCCTGGCCAATGCCTGCAGTTCGAAATCGTAACAGCCGTACATATCCGGGAAACGAATGCCGATCTCATCGTCATTTTGGCCGATCAGCGGGTTGCCGGGGAAGAAGTTGATATGATCCCTGATCATCATAATATCACCGGCAACGAAATTCGGATTCAGGCCGCCACAGGCGTTGGATACTACCAGGGTGTGGATGCCGAGTCGTTTTAGCACGCGAATCGGGAAGGCTATCTGCTGGAACGAGTAGCCCTCATAATAATGGAACCGGCCCTGCATGCAAACGACCGGTTTGCCGCGAAGAGTTCCGAACAGAAGTTTCCCGGCGTGGAATTCGACAGTCGATACCGGGAAGTGAGGGATAGTTTCATAATCGACGACGGCGTTAATCTCGATCCCGTCAACAAGAGTCCCGAGCCCGGTCCCGAGAATAATGCCTATTTCCGGTTTGAATGTAACCTGACTCTGAATAAAAGCGACCGCCTCGTCGATCATGCGGCGGTTGTCCTCGACTGAGTGCATAAGGCTCCTTAGGGGCTTTGATCGTTCACATTCACATAGGATGGAATATAGACTGCGGCCATGCTGCTCGCCAGCGAAAAGGGGTAATCATAAAAGCCGATTAAAAAAGCCGGCCCGATTGCTCGGGCCGGCGAAGGTTGCACGATTGATGAGAAGATCTAATTGCTTGCCGCGCGATCCATCTCTTCCTCGAACTTGGCCGCTACAGCGTCCAGTTCTTCGGCCAATTTCTCCGGATCCGGCGGTTCGGCCGACGGTCGGTTGACCTTCTTGTCGGCGTCCAGGACCTGTTGCCGACGACGATCCTCGACATAGTCATCGAGACGGTCAGTGGCGTTCGGATCATTGGCGCCGTTTTTCTTGACAATAAACTCCGGCGGGATATCCTCGGCGCGCGTGTTTGTCTCGATTATTCCCTCGTTGAAACCATCCGGAATTTTATGGGTGCTTTCGGAGGGCTGCTCAGAAACCTCATTGGCTGGCTGCTGGTCCGTTTGTTCGACCGGGATCTGGGATGTAGCCTCGGATGGCTCTTCAGTCATGCTTGTACCGGACTGGTACCGCTCCAACGCGGCCGCCAACTCAGGATCGACCGGTTTGTCTTCCTCGACCGGTTGGCTCTCAGCGATCTCGGTGCGGTTGGTAGGCGTCTCGGACTCATTAATCAAAGATGAATCAGCCTGAGAAGCAACCTCGGTCGGTGCCGGCTGTTCTTCCTGAGCGGAGAGTTCATCGGCCTGAACCAGGTTCGAAGCCGACTTGGACTCTTCCTGATCATTCGATTCGGACTCGATAGGATGACTGCCGATCGTGCTCATGCCGTCCCGCTCGACTTCGTTGGAATCGGTTACCTGGATCCGGTCGGGATCCTCGTCAACCGACTCTTCCTCGTCGTGCCTGAGGGTGGGCATGGACTGCGCTAAAGCCTTAACCATATCGAGGTGGGATTCGATCAAATCCTGTAATTTTCCGATATAGGCCCGCTTGACCAGGTCGGCCTTTTCCGTACGGGATTCTATATCCTCGAGCTGTTTTTCCTTGTCACCAACAAGACGCTCTGCCTCCCGGCGAGCCTCGGTCACGATTTTCTCCGCCTCATTACGAGCCTGCTGCAGGGTCTGATCGGCATTGCGGCGAGCGTCGATAGCGGCGTTCTTGATCGTGTCCTCGAACTGGCGAAGTCCCTCGAGCTGCGTTTTCAGCGAATCGGCCTGCATCGAGAGTTTCAGGTTCTCCTGTTTGGCTTCTTCCAGGGCGGAAGCGACCTGCTCCATGAAGTCGTCTACTTCCTCCTTGTTATAGCCGCGCATCTGAGTCGTGTACTCGAAATTGCGGATATCGGTGGGAGATAGAGCCATTGTGATCTCGCTTATCTTTAGGTTATAACTCTTGCATTTCGTTTTCCCGGCCGATCGTTGTGTGCAAAAAACGTACAAGCCTCGGCCGTTTGCCTATAGAGTTATTATCGCCACATCGGCCGGAAATATTAACGGTGGGAGAGGGATTGAGCCGAGGGGGGCGGCATCAAAGCCGAGGTTCATTCTTGAGAGCTATTGAAAAAAACACACGCCGGATGTTAGGTAAAACTCGGTTGTATCGCAGGTGATATAAGACCGCTCGCTACGTAAGGCTTGATTTTAACTGCAGCAGTGGGGATTGGACTCTGCCGCGAAAGGACGTTTTAAACACTCCCCGAAGTCTTGAATACGGTTTCAGATGTGGAGAAAAAAACCTGTGAGTGTTACCATTCCCTCGGGCCGAACAGCGCCGATCCGATCCGGATCATGGTTGCACCCTCGGCTATGGCCAACGGAAAATCACCTGACATGCCCATTGAAAGCGTATCGAACTCTTCCCCTACGATATCCCGCCCCTGCTTGAACAGCTCGCGGCATTGCGCAAAAGCCGCTCGTACGGCTTCCTCGTCGTCGGAATTGGGACCGACAGTCATGAGACCGATCAGGTCGATATTGTCCATCGAGTGGACCTGACGTACCAGCTCAAGGCAGGCATCGGGCGGAACTCCGTATTTTTGTTCCTCACCGGAGCAATTGACCTCGATCAAACATTCAATCGTGAACTCATCGGCAGCCGCCTCTTTGTTGATTTCTTCGGCCAGTTTGAAGCTGTCAACCGACTGGATCACGTCGAATAACTGAACTGCTTTTTTGACCTTGTTGGTCTGAAGGTGGCCGACCATGTGAAACCGGGCAATACGACCGATTTCATCGAATTTGGTCTGGAATTCCTGAACCCGGCTCTCGCCGATATTATGGAGTCCGGCCGCAACAGCGCTGCGAATCACTCCCGCGGGATGGGTTTTAGTAATAGCGACCACGGTTATGTCGTCAACATCGCGGTCGTATTCCTCACAGGCGGCCAGAATTCGGCCGTGCAGGTCAACGATGTTCTTGGATAATTCCACTTTCATTTTAATCAAATATTTGAATATAGGAGAAAATGTGCAAGAGAAAACGACGGGAAGGAGGCAAAATCATTGATCAAAGCCTTTCTTCAACCGATTCGCAGGCAGCAGGATACCGTGGTGAGGGGATATCCCTCCTTGTAAAATTCGGGAAATAAGTTATCTTGTGTTTGAATAACAGAGGATTCGCACCTCTTGTGTTCGACATCATGGAGTCAGCAAACCGCTCTTACGGAGGATTGATATATGCCCCGTTTGTTATATGTGATTTTTATCGTTGGATGCCTGTTATTGGCGGCTTTCTCCTCGGTCGCAGCACAGAACATCAATAAGTTGTTGATTTCGCCGCTTCAACCTGCCTCGCTTGACTACGGTGAGCACGTGACAATAAACTTTGCCTATGAAAACAACTCTGGTAAGGCTGCCTTTATTGTCGTTGAAGCCTATCACAACAGTCGTTTACCTGCCGGTTTTGAAGCGGCCGATCCGTTGTCCTGTCCCAACGGTTCCTCCGGTGCCGGCTCGATCTGGTTCACCATTAACTCCGGTGTCTGTCAGGTTGATGAAATCCGTATCTATATGGTGGACAAAGAGGATAACATCCTTTTCGAAGTTGGTACCACCTGCCAGTATTACTGGCCTGAGCACAGCCTTTTCAATATCGGATTCGATCCGGGTTCCGGAGGTTATGAGGAACCCGGCACCAGGGTGGATATAGATTTCGACTATTTCACTTCTGAGTCAGGCGGTATTCGCGTTTTTGTGGAACCTCGACTGGACGGTATCCCGGACGGAAACGCGGTGGTTTCACCGTCGTCGCTCTACCCGGTTGGAGCCGGTACCGGTTCCTGCTGGTTCGAAATTTCAACCGAGCAGGCCGAGATTAACAGCGTCTATTTCTATGTCACCAACAATGACCAGAGCGACACCCTGTTCGAGAAAACCTTGTCGGTCAATTACCACTTCGTCCCGAATTTCTATAAGACGGTTTTTGTTAACCCACAACCGACTACGCTCAATATCGGCGAGTGGGTTCAGGTAAGTTTTTCGTATACCTGCAATTGGGACAACGGCGCCCTGTTTGCTCTGGATTGCCTTGAAGAAGGACTCCCTTCCGATAAGGACACGGTTATAGGCGGATTTACCGTGGAGGAGGGAATTGGCTATGACACCCTCTGGTTCACCTATACCGAGCCGGGACATGTTCAGCAATTGCAGATTCGTATGTACGATGCCGACAGCGTCGAGATGGCCTGCGGCTTTAACATTGGCGTCGCTTATGACTTCGTCAATCCGATTAACGAGGTGAACTCGATCACGCTTTTAACACCCAGTCCGGCTACGATCGACTGGGACAACAAGGTTCATGTTGCCTTCACTTATAATGCCTTCGATCCGGAGGGTATAAAAATTCTCGTGCTTCCCTGGCTGGATGGTAGTATCAGCCCCTATGTTTCTTATTCCGGCACACCGATATATCCGGTTGGGGTTGGCGACGGCAATCAATGGTTCAAGGCCGTTGATTGTGGCGCCCGAGTCGATGAAGTGCATTTGCGGGTAATGTCGACCGACAACAGCGTGATCTATCAGGACACCGGGATAGCTGTCGATTACGACTTTACGGGATCTCACTTCACTCTTACCGAGTTGACCCCCGCCTGCCCGGCAACGGTTGAAATGGGGGATGAGGTGGTCGTTAATTTCGATTTCGAGACCATGTGCAATTCATCTTTCCGTACCTGGGTTATGCCGATGAGCGGCGGGAACGAGTCTCCCGGTGCGATCGTCGATCCCGGCTTGTATGCCTGGACTTCGACGGGCTCAGACAGCATGGCCTTCTCGATCAACAACGCCGCCGATGTGACGGTCGATGAACTGCGTTTTCAGATCAGAAGTATCGACTCAACCGAATTGTACGACGAGTTATACTTCCCGGTCGAATACTATTTCACCGAACCGACCGATGTTGAAATTGCACGTCAGGAGGGCCTTCCGGAGCAATTCAGTCTGGGACAAAACTATCCCAATCCGTTCAATCCGAGCACTACGATCGAATACGGCATCCCCCGGAAAACGGAAGTACGTATCGGTGTCTATAATATCCTTGGCGGTTTGATTCGAACTTTAGTAAGTCAATCGCTGATTCAGGGACATTACCGGGTTGATTGGGATGGTACCGACGAATCCGGCCAGGCGGTATCTTCGGGAGTTTATTTCTATCGAATCGAAGCGGGTGATTATACCGAAACCCGCAAGATGATGTTACTCAAATGAGTTGAGAGTAACGCATAAAAAAGGACAGGCCTGGCCTGTCCTTTTTTTTCGTTCGGTAAACCTCATGCATCTCGAACGAGTATTTCTTTCCGACGCGGATCGAAGCCGGATTGCTCGTGCTTGCTGTATTTGAATATCGACAGTCGATGCGCGAAACCGGCATCGGCCACGGACGCTTTCTTAACACGCACATCATTAACCAGACCAAGCAGATCAGCCAGCAGTTGTGCCGCTTCGCTTTCGGTCAGGTAAACTTCGACTTCCTTCATAGTCTGGTCATTATCCGGATCGTATATGCGCATGGTTTGTCTTTCTTTAGGGCACATTAAAGACATGTCATTCGCGGCGGAGGCAAGCCCCGCCGCTACGCGTCGAAGCTCGCTGACCTCGCGAAGTGGCGGCCTTGTGTCACTCGCAAAACAGTCGTGTCTGAATGAATGTCAGGGTGTCCAATTCCTTAAAATGTTCCTCAGGCATAGGTTAGATACGAACTACCGGGCGATTGACCTGCTCCGGCAAAGCGGTCGGCCAGCAATCCCGACGAATCGCTCCGGGAGGAGTAGAAATTTTCTATTTGGTCAATAGCCGTATCGACACGGTCGAAGAATCCGGTCACGGAATCTACTAATTGCTCACGAGCCATATCGACCAGTTCTCCATCGAAACCAAGTTCCTCAACTGCCATATCGAAATACTCGGTCGCCTGAGTTGTGAGACTCTGTTCAGCGGCATCGAGATATTCCTCGGTTGCCTCGAAAAATCCGCTCAGGATATCAATCGGTGCACTCTCAGCAACCGACGCGGTGGTATTGAAATAGTCGGAAAGGCTTTCCGGAGCTGATTCCGCCAGGCGTGTGGTTTGTTTGTTGAAAGCGTTCATGTATTTGAGACTCATGCTCGTATCGAGACGATAGCGCGCCGCAAGATTGTTCGTGGCGGAGCGATGGCCGTTTTGTACCTGAAGCGACAATCCCCGCCGGACCTCGCTTGCTTCGGACAGGAAATTCCGGACCTGATATTGTCGGTTTTGCCAGTCGGATCGTGATGAAAAATTCGATGTTACTGATTGCGACGACCGCCTCAACGAACTGCTTTGATCCGAAACGTCGCTATACTCCCGTATTTGCTGATATCCTTCAAAACTCATATCGGCCGTAAGACCGAACGATGCTGCAGCGTATTCTTCCAGCGCCTGCATATCTCCGTTGGCAATCCGTGCCACGGTTCGGGAAAAGCTGCTGAGGTTGAACTGAAGCGTCATGGAATAATCGAGGCGTGCTTCACGCTCGAAACGATAGGTGCTGTCCGAATCGGAGGCAGAGCTCGGAACATAGCTGTCGGTTGTTTCGGGTGTGGAGGTGGTTTCATCGGTCTGCTCAGTCTGACGGCTCAGGCCGGATTCGGCCAGGCGGTTCAGATCCGGCAATGGATAGCTGCTGTTGGTCTGACTTTGGGCCAGCAAGTTCAGGAGATCCATTTCTTGTCCTGTTTAAGGTCAACCGGTATGTTTTCTTTATCGGACGGAAACCGGAGAGTTATAAGTCTGTTTTAGATTTATGCGGCTGCGAGGTAAACTTGACAAACCGACCGGAGAATGTTATTTGCATTAAATTCAAAAGGTTTGCCAACAAACATTACTGATAGAGGATTAGATCATGTCTGCTGTTCATCATGACACTCTTATGGCTCTGACTGCCGGTATCCAATCCGAGGTCGCCAGTTATGTATTCTATCGAGAGGCTGCCCTGAAAGACATCGACAATGAGGTTAAGGACATTCTCACCATGCTCGCTCTCGAAGAAAAAGACCATTACATGATTCTCGAACGGCAATACGACGCGTTGGTCCGTAGTGAAAAATGGAACACCACCACCGATGCTCTGCGTAAGGAAGGCCTCCCTGAGGTTGATGAGGAGATGCAGGAGAAACACCGCGAATTGATCGATGAAGTAACCGCGACAGGTAACGATATCCATAAAATACTGTTGATCGCTTTGCGCCTCGAAGAAGAAGCTTGCGATCTTTTCGATGATGCTGTTCAGAAGGTCGATTCTGCGGAAGGCAAAGAGATGTTTCGTCGTCTTGCCAAATTCGAAGAAGGCCACGCTCGTAAAATTAACGAGTTGATAAAGAAGTATTGAAGATCCTAAAGACGGCGGTCCGTTATCGGTAACAAGTAACGGACCGTGTTTTCATCGGTGCTGGTGATGATTGCGTAAAGCATGCCAATCGTTTCATCCCAGGCTGCTTCGTGATCGCGTGTCCAATCCTTACCGAAAAACTGCTCCAGTGTCTGTAGCAGGGTTTCTTTGAGGTATAGTTGTACCTCGGGGAGCATCCCCACATTCCCATATTTATTGTTAATCGTGAACAGCTCTTCTTCGAGCATTTCCGGTTTATCGTATAACATTAAAAAAGCCTCAATACAGACGTAGAACATGGTCGATATCATCAACCGATCGTTGTCATCGAGCCGGTCGTGAGTTTCGGGGCTGACTTCTTTAAGAAGGCTATAGTACAACTCACGAAATCTTGGTTGATCGGCCATGATTTGAGGCAAAGTTTCGGCGATGATATCAGCGTTTACTGGCAATTAATACTCCGGACACAGATATTTTACACTAACTGATTGTATCGGATTACCTTCCGGAAAGCTGAAGTTACCCGATCGGGATTTATCGATGGATTCATCTTTTTTATTGTGAGGCAAACAGCCGAACGTTCATCTTAGAGTATGATGAAACAAAGACATCTTAGCTGGATTGAACTGTCGCGCGACGCCCTGAACAGCAATATCGCCGCACTGGAACGTCTTGCGCGGGGACGAACACTGGCCGTGGCAGTTAAAGCCAATGCCTATGGTCACGGTCTGGCTGAAATCGCTTCATTGTTGCAGGAAAACCCGGCAGTGGGAGCGCTTTCGGTCCATTCTGTCGATGAGGCAATCGGTGTCCGTGCTGCCGGTTGGGACCGCACGGTGATGGTGCTCGGTCCGACCGATATTAGTCAAATAGAGGCGGTTTTCGAGCATGACCTCCAACCAACGGTTTTTGAAAAGACCTTCTTAAGCACTCTTGGCAAAGCGGCCGATAAACGCCGCCAGTCGGCTTTTACTCATCTCAAACTCGAGACCGGCACCAACCGTCAAGGTATAACCGCCGCTGAAATGCCGGATTTTGCCAGGATATACCACGAGCATAAATACCTGGAGCGGCCTTACGGCGCCGGGATGCATTTCGCCAATATCGAGGACACCACTAATCACGAATATGCTCGATACCAGTTGAAGCAATTTCAGGCGTTGCTCAAGGAAATGGCTCGGCTGGGAATCAAACCGAAGATCTGTCATACGGCGTCTTCGGCGGCAATGATTCTATTCGAAAAAACGCTGTTCGACCTGGTCCGACCCGGTATTGCCGTTTACGGTCATTGGCCCTCAAAAGAAACCTACCTGTCGTATCGCCTCGAAGGCAACGACAATGACCTGTTCCATCCGGTGCTGACCTGGAAGACGCGTATCACTCAGTTGAAAAAGGTGCCGCCGGATTCGTTCGTCGGTTATGGCTGTACTTATCGCACCACCTCGACTACCCGTTTGGCGATTCTCCCGGTCGGTTATTACGACGGTTATGCCCGCTCACTTTCCAACACCGCTTATGTGTTAATCCGCGGTCGTCGCGCCCCGGTGCGCGGGAGAGTTTGTATGAATTTGATGATGGTCGACGTGACTGACATCAAGGGTGTGAAGGTGGGGGATGAGGTAACCCTGATCGGTCGTGACGGCTCCGAAGTCCTGACAGCCGAACAACTCGGCGCCTGGGCCGACAGCATCAACTATGAGATTCTTGCTCGGTTATCCCCGCTGATTCCGCGCATTATCAGGTAAGTTCAACGACTCCGTGAACAATTTATCGGGCACGCCTGGTTTCTTTCCCAAGTGAATTTCTTTATCGGCGAAGTGCTGGAATCTCCGTGTCGTATTGATCGCGCAAGGGCGGGAACTCTATGATATTTTGATAAAAAGAAGAGGCCGCCTGTGCGTTTCTTCAGGCGGCCTCAGGGGGAGGTATGAGGTATTATGAATCAAGGATCTTTAGAGCTGCTCCCATTGGAAGGTATAATGCCCCGAGACCGGCGTACCGGAAACGTTGGTGTAGTAGCTCAAGATCTCAATCTTGTAAACTGCGCCGGCGGTTTTAACCAGGTATACATGTCCCTTTGAGGTAAGGCGATGAGTGTTGCCGTCGTAGTTGTACCAGTCGGTCAGCGCCGAACTCGGAATATCGGGAAACATCGGAGCCGAAGACGGCTGCGACATGAAACCTTCAATGTCGGTAGGATCGTCCAACTCACCCCAGGCCAGGAAAGCTGCGCAATCGCCGGGGCCGTTCGGGCCGCTGTTCTGCATCAGGTCGTAGCTGTGGAAGGCGATATCCCAGTCGGTCGAAGTGGAGGGATCAGCCGGGGTTACGACTCCGCCGCTGGAGAAATCGAAATAGCCGGTGCCGGAACCGATCGGGATCGAAGCCGTCTGGATAGGGCCGTCCAGGTTAGTGCTGAGAGCGACGGATTGATAGAAATAACTTATCCAGACTGTGCCCATATCGGGCGGCATGCCGGGATCGACAATTGAATCAACCCGGAACTTCAAATAATTGTCCTCTTCGGCGTCGATCATGGAATAGACGTATTTGTTGGCCGCCAGAGAATGAGTGATCGGATTATAGGTGTACCATTCGTCGATGAAATAGTCGATAGCATCCTCGACCCATTCGGCACCGGCGGTATCGGCAATAGTCACATCATCGTAGGTTACTTCGCCGAGATCGACTCCGAGGGCGTCGCCGCCGTTGGTGGTGGAACTGCCGCCGTTCAGCTTGATTACCTCGCGGCGAAAGGCAATATCCCAGCCTGTCGCTGCCGGTTTGGCGAGCGCGACGGTATCGCCCGAAGTGAACGAGAAATAGGCGAAATTACTGTAGGATGAGGCATCGACCGTAAACGACTCGGTTTGTTGTGAACTGTTATCCGGGCTGACCGGATTGTCGTCGTCGTCATCGGAGCAACCCACCCACAAGAGAAGGGTGAACATCAACAGAAAGGTCGTCAGTACGCGTGTCATTTAAATATCTCCTTAACTATTCTTATTCTCAATTATTGCCGAAGTCGTATTTGAAGCCGACAAACAGCTCCCGTCCCGGCCAATAGCCGTATTCGTATTCAGTTTCATCGAGGATATTTTCAACGCGGGCGAACAGCTCGAGGCCCTCGCCGAACCGTCGATAAACGTTTGCGTTCAGGCGGGTTCGCGCCGGAGCGTATTCGTCCGGATCGCCTTCGTTGCCGCCCGTATTGGAGCGGGCGTTCCAGAGCTTGGAAGAATGATGGTCGCCCCAGAACGAGGCCCCGATCCCGGTTCGTTTGTTGAAGCCGGAAACGTTGAACTTGAACGTGTGCGCCGGACGGTTGATCAACTCGCGATGGTTCACCATATCCCGCGTATGCAGGTAATCGTACGAGAATGAAAATTCGAGTCCGTCGGTCAGGCGAATGCGTGATTCCCATTCGATCCCCTGGGTGACGGCCGCTTCGACGTTTTGGTAGATGTATACCCCTCGGTCATACTCCGGCGTAAAGCCGATCAGTTGGAACTCGATCAGGTCTTTCAGATCGTTATAGAAATAGGTAATGCGGTGAAGACCGATCGTGCCGTAGGAAAACTCGGCCGAAATCGAGGAGTTGATCGAAGTTTCCTGGCGCAACGGCTGGTAATTGCCGCCGCCGAAATCCAGTTCTTCGGGCAACGGTACCAGTCCGCCGTAAACCACGTAACCGGCAGCGAGATGATCGAACACGTAATACTGCTGTTTGATCGAGGGAGCCCGGAAACCGCGCCCCACGAAACCGCGCAGCTTGAATTGATCCGAGGCTTGATACATGATGTTGATCGATGGATTGACATGGCCGCCGTATGAGCTGTGATGTTCGTAGCGAATGCCGGGAAGGACCGTCAGACGGCGGAACGGCGTGTGTTCGTATTGTATATAAGCGGCCCAAGTCTGATCGGCTTTGGTGTCGTCTACCAGCGACGGCGACCGTAAATCCTGGTAGTTGTAGTTGATACCGTAGGTGGCGACATGTCCCTGACCGAGAGTATAATTTGAGGTGTAAGAAGCCTCCCAGAAGAGATCCTCGGTGTGCGAGGTATCTACCCAGTATTGCTCGTAATACTTATCGAAATCGTGATCGTAATAAGTGCCGAAGAGGCGCATGTTCATCGAATAATTATCTCCCGAGAGATAATTGAAGGCAACCGATCCCTCGTAACGCTTGTTGATCTCGACATCGTCGTAGCTGTATTTGTTTAACTCGTCGATCTCTTCGTATTCGATCCAGTCCTTGCGCTCGCGCATGAAACGAGCAGCGGCGGTCATACTCCATTTGGGTGAGAATACTTTACGGGCCTGACTGTTCAGATTGAACCGCGTGGTCTTTTCGACGCCGTTGGTGTGCGGCGTGCTCGGTTCGAGATCGAAACCGTCGGTATGGTAGAGCTTGGCATCGACCGATAAACCGAAATCATCGCTACCGTGTTCGAAAGCGATTGACGGATTATAACCCTTGTGGGTTCCGAAATCACCGTACAGGTTGAGATTCGTGCGTGCCAGTTGTGGCTTGCGAGTGATAATGTTGACTACTCCCCCCATGGCGTCGGAGCCGTAGAGAGTTGAGCCGGTTCCTTTGACAACCTCGATCTTCTCGACGTTGGTCAACGAGTACTGACCGAGATCGAGCGAGCCGTTGACCCGCCCCACCACGCGTTCACCGTCGATCAGCACCAGCACCCGTTCCCCCTCGATGCCGCGAATGGTGGCGCCCTGCCCCGAGAGATCCTCGTTGATCTGGATTCCTATCGCCGAGGTTAACGCCTCGTCGATCGACCTGGCCCCGGATCGCTCGAAATCATGACGGCCGATAACTTCCGTTTGTACCGGCACTTCCTTTAACAGGTGCGGCGAGCGGGTGCCGGTCACCACGACATCGTTGATGACCCAGGGGGCCGGAGTAAGTTCGACGTCGAGTGTGACGAGGGCAGCCACCGTTACGCTGAGCGTGTCGGAGTGATCGTAATTGATATGCGAAACCACCACATGGTAGTCGCCGGGATCGAGTTTGTCGATGATATAGACGCCGCGATGATCGGTCGGAACAGTGCGACTGGTTTCGATAACGGTCACGTTGGCGTCCTCGATCGGGGTGCCGGTGCGTTCGTTCAGGACGCGCCCGGTAAGTTCGGCCGAACTTACCCGCGTGGACAGGATCAAAATAAATGATAATATGTAGAAGGCTATAATTCTCATGTTCGTTTCCCAGCCTCAGTTAGCGGCCCTAAAGTAGCCTTCTTATGTCTTCAATTGTCACTTGAATGTCATTTGTTGTAAAAAAAGCAGGTTTTCGAAAGCCCGGGGGAGGTTAAGGCTGTCTGCAGCAATGAGTCAGGGGAGACGGGCGCATTTCATACCGGTCTCCCCTCAGTCACAAGAACTATAAAGATCTGATAATCAGAAATTGTAAGCGAAACCCATTATCATGCGTGGACCGAAATCCCGGGCGGGAGTTTTCAACTCTGAGCTTCCGGTTCCGGTGGTTTGCGCGCCGGTTTGTGAACGAATCGGAGGGCGCCGCGTTTGAAGCGACGATAAAGCCATTCAACCAGCCAGGATAGTCCAAGCATGATCGCCAGGGTAAACAGCTCCGCCGGTTTGGTTCGATAAGTCTGCCAGAGCAGTACGAGTAAAGCTCCCAGGCAGGAGACCACACCTGATATCGGAACCAAAAGGTTGCTGCCGGTGTCCTTGCGGAGTTTCAGATTGGCAGCGTTGACCGCGGCGAAGATCAACAGGAATCCGGCGCTGCCCATGGTTGAAATGCTGGAGACATCGAACAAGTTGGCTACCAGAAGAGTTGCCGCCGCCGTGATCAAGAGTCCTTCGGCCGGTCGATTCCATACTTTCTTTTCGAGCACTTCCGGCAGTTCACCTTCTTTGGCGATGATGTAGCTCAATCGCGCCGCTCCGTAGAAAGTGGCGTTCATGGCCGAGCTGGTCGAAAGCAATGCGGCGCAGGCGATCAGGATAAAGCCGGCTTTGCCCAGAGTCGGTTCGGCGGCCACGGCCAAAGCATAGTCCTGGGCTGCGACGATTTTGTCCACCGAAAGAGTCCCGGTGGCAACTGCCGCTATGAGAATGTAAAGAAAAATGACGAACAGCACCGAGAACATGAACGCTCGCGGTAAAAGACGATGTGGATTTTTCACATCGTCGGCGGTGTTGGCAATCAGTTCGAAGCCTTCATAAGCTAAAAAGATAATCATGCCGCCGGCGATAATTTGTACCGGCGGCGCCCAGGCCGATGGGCTTATCTGCGCCACTTGTACCTGTGAGATACCGACCGCGATGAAAAACAGCAGGATGGTGATCTTAATGCCGACGATCCAGGTCTCGGCTTTTCCGATCACTTCCGCGCTCATCAGATTCAGACCGCTGATCAGCACCACGCCTGCCACGATCAGGATATGTTTTACCAATACGTGCGAGGACTGCGAGGCAAACGCCGCTCCGTAGCTGCCGAAAGCCGAAGCGTAGAGCGAGAGCATGACAATGTAGGAGAGCCAGAGAAGGATATTCATGGCGCCGACGGGGATAGTCGGACCGAACGCTCGATCCAGAAACGTTACCGTCCCGCCCTGACTGGGGAAAGTGACCGACAGACGACTGTAAGAATAAGCTGTCAGGAGAGCCACGATGCCGCCGAGGGCAAACGCGATCGGTGCGCCGCCGTGAGCAAGTTGTACGGACAGTCCGAGAACGGCGAAAATACCACCGCCGACCATTCCGCCGATACCGATAGCTGCTGCGCCCCAGAAACCTATCTGTTTCTTATCCTTGTTCATGTACCTCCAATGGTCCGGTTTGCTTTATGCAGCATAAGTCCGGTAAGGCAGGCACACAAGTATGAAGCGTGTGTTTGTTGAGCGACGCTCCAGGAAAAAACGGTTTTCTCTATCGTGATCCGAAATAGAGTTGTTCACCGGAGTCGGTTTCCGTCTCGGGGTCTGTCCCGGATTGGTCCGGCGGTTCCTGAACTCCTTTGCGCCAGGCCTCGAAGACGCCGTCTTTGAAGGCCGTGAACGATTCCTGTCCCTGAGCAAACAGGATTCCGGCGGCGATATCGTACAGCCCGTATTGGGCGACGGTCATCAGACCGCGCATACCGTCGTAGGCGGCTTGGAAATCCTCGGCAACGAACGTCACCGACTGATCCCGATAGTCGACTCCCGGCACATTGGCCAACAGCGATAGATCGGCCGGGGGTTTTACCTGCAGGGTGGCCGTGATCGGTTCGGTCAGACGGACAGCCTTAGCCTTTTGCCGGTTACGTACGGCACGCTCCGCGGCTTCTTTCATCCGTGCGTGAACCTCTTCGACCGGGTAGAGCAGAGCATCGTCGATACCGTGAGCTTCCTTGACCGTTACGTATTCAAGCCAGTCCATCCAGTTTAGTTGTTCGGCGAGTTTGTCATCGCCGGAGACGAAAATCAGCGGGATACCTTTGCGTCCCCATGAATAAGCTACGATCTCCGATTCGTTCACCGGCATGCCGTTGAGAATCCAATTGGTCCCGAGATTAACGGTGTGTTCGGCGAAACCGCCGCCGCCGGTGCGGGAGTGCATCGCTACCGCGACCACGGCGTCATAGCTGTTTTCATCCAGCAAATCGACGTAAGGGTGAAACTTCTCCTTCTTGAAGAGCATCTGTGCCCGCGAATCCATCTTGTCGAGCAGGATATCCGGTTCCGGATTGAAGCTGCCGTGTCCGTCGACAACGAAAATCGAGTCTGCTCCACCGGTGACGAGACCGTCGATAACCGCGTTGACGTCGGTGGTCAGCAACTCGCGCGCGTCAAAATACTCCGGGCGCGGGAAGTCGATCGAGGTCAGGATATTCTGACCGGCAACACCTTCCATATCATAAATCAGTAGAATCTTGACGAGATTGTCGGTGTCGGCCGAAACCGTGCAGGTTTGTTTCAGCGGCTGCCCGGACTGATTGTCGGCGCCGGAGCAACCAACGACAAGAATCAGGCCAAGACCGATTACCAGCAATCGCAGGAGCTGTTTGTATTCTCTCAAAATAAACCTCGCAATCAACAATACGAAGAATCGCTTCTGATTGATTTACGAGGCCGTGAGAGGATAGTTGCTCAAGTTGTCCCTGATCGGACTTGATTAGCGGGGGGTCGGTTTGGCCTGCGGTCGCGATGATTGAGCCAGGGTCAGCAAACAGCGATATACCTCTTTGCCGTACCGACTCATCTTCAGGAATTCATCCTTGTCGATTTTGATATTTCGAGCCCGAGCCCGGTTCTTGCGATAGGACGCGATATCCGGATCATGGATATAGATATTCCGTTCGTCATGGCCGGTAACGATTACCCAATGCGGCACGCGGTCGCCGGTGAGACGATAGGTGCTGATCATAACGATCGGCAGGTAGCCTCGATGCAGGGCGGAAATGATCTCTTCGATCCCGTACTGATAAACCGATATCGCCAGTCCCGCGTTGCGTGCGCGCCGTTTCATGTCGCGATGCACGATCCGCATGACCTCACGTTTTTGCTGGGTACGAACGGATTTGAGCATAGGCGTCGTGTCCATCGACATAACGATACGACCTCTCAGGCCGCGATTGAATGCCGCCAGCGATAGACCGTACCCGTCCGTTCCTCCGAATCCCGAAGCCATGAATATCAAAGTCGCTTCTTTCCAGAGCTGCATCTCCAGCGCTCGCGTCAGTTCCAGCCTGGGATTGAAATACTTGAGAGTCATCATCAGGCAAGCCGGACCGCAGGTGAAATCCAGCGTTTGGGCATAATAGGGTACATCGAGACGCAGGCTGAGCGGTTTGCCGGGAGCGAGGGATCGAGCCATTTTGAGACCGGTCATGCCGTCCGAATAGTAATCGGGCATGGCTCGTTCAATCGTGTAGCCGTGTTTCTCGTAAAAGCGAATTCCGGTCGTATTGTCCTCGCGGACTTCGAGGGAGATGCGGTCGCACCCGCGTAAAACCGCCTCACGTTCGCATGCTTTCAGCAGTTTCGATCCCAATCCGCGACTTTGTATGGTCGGATCGATGGCGATGTTGTACAATCGCGCCAGGCGAAGGTTGTTGCGCCAGAGCATGATTGCGGCGCCGGCCGGTTGTCCCGAAAGTTCCAGGAGGAAAGTTGTCGCCCGCGATCGGGTCAGCAAGTACTCCATCTGATCGTGTGTAAAGCGATCTTTACTGAAAGCGGCTTCCTCGAGCCGGAGCAGAAACGGCAGGTCGTGTTCGGAAGCCTGGCGAATTTTAATGTGTGGACTCATGGTGTCCTCGCTCGTCGAGGAGGAAATGAATCAGGTGCTCGTACAGGTCGCCGTTCATCACATCCTCATCACCGGCGTTGATGGTAGGATTGTCGTTCACCTCGATTACAACGAAACGATCATCGAATTGCTTCAAGTCAACGCCGTAGAGACCGTCGCCTACAGCTCGAGCCGCTTCCCTGGCGGTTCGGATTAGCTCATTCGGTGCGGCGTTGATCGGAACAGCCTTAACCGGGCCGTATACCGTGCGGCCCTCGGCCGTATAGCTGAGAATCTTCCAGCGTTTTTTCGGGATCGTGTATTGACAGATATAAAGCGGTTCTCCTCCGAGAAGACCCACCCTCCAGTCGAACGATGAAGGCATATACTCCTGCGCTACGATGCGATGAGCGCGGCGGGCGAAACGTTTCGCGACCGCAACCAGTTCGGCGGGTGTGGCTGCTTTCTCCACGTACATCGAGAAGCTGCTGTTGGGTGCCTTGAGTACCACGGGAACACCCAGTTCCTCGAGCACTTTTTTCGCGGTTTCCGTGTCGATATCTTCGCGCTCGATAAAACGAGTGGCCGGGATCGGCACTTTGCGCGCCAGCAGGTGCTGGTACATGTTGACTTTATCGCAGCAGATCCGGATCGATTCGGGATCGTCGATTACCCGAATACCGTGCATCTCCGCCAGACGCGCTGCGACATAAGCGGAGTTGAGCGGATCGGTCAGCGCCCGGATGTAGATCGCATCGTACAATGGTATTTTATACATGTCGGGACGAAAAAGAAAATCGGCCCGGTGCCCGAGCTTGCGCGCTATCTGACTCAGACGCATCAGAGAATTCATCTCATCGGAGCTGGAGATAGTATAGCGTTCAACGTAAATTCCTAGTTGACCCATTTTACCCGCTCCTTAAGATGGTGCATCTCGCGTGGTTTAAGATCTTCCAGATACAGCGGTGCAATGTCGCTGAGGAGAACCGATCCATCCTCGAGTTTCAGGGCTCTTACGGTCGCCAGCGGGATGGAAAATACGTTCCAGACCATCGCTGCCGCCTCTCGCAATGAAGGCGACACGGTCCAGCCGAGAATGGCTCGAAAGCGAATCACCCGAGCCTGTGGAGGAATTTCCTGACAACAGACGGCGTAAGTGTGATTGCGAGTCAACGAGCGTGAGATAGTCTTCACCCGTCCGGGCTTCATGACGACCCGGCCGCGCAGGGTGAAAGGATTGATCGGATCAACAATCGCCGGTGGCTCAAAAAAACCGTTGCTGATATAAAATTCCGGGATAGGCACGTTTGCCAGACGTGCTTTTTCCAGGAAGAGAGGGGGAACATAGGCATCGAGCATCTGACGGCAGTTGGGACGAATCGGTTTGCCGGCGTGTTCGAGATCTCGCGAGACATAATATGCTCGGCTAAGATAGTCATAGTTTCCGCCGAGGTTGATCAACTCTTCACGTTCGTCAACCCGTGCGATGTGATTGGCGCGATCCGCCTCGGCGAGAAACTCAACCGAAGATTCTGTTGGTTTCATGGTGATATTTCCGGGTGACGGCTGTTACGCCGCCGGCCCCTAAGATGGTTTATCTCCCTGAATGCGGATCGATATCTCGTTGGCGACGTGCCGTGTCTTTGATCTTATCGCGCTCGGTGCGTCGATCGTTTTTACGATCGAAGCGACCGCCGATCTCGAACACGTGATCACAGTCCATGCACAGATATACCTGCGTCTGATCTTCCAGCGTATCCTGTAAGAGGACATCCTTGCTGCCGCATTTCGGGCAGGTGCGACCTTTCTTTGAGCGACCCATGACAAATTACCCGTTTAAGATGCTATCATTAAGGTTGAATGTTACTATCGTTGCGCCCGACAATCCGAGCCTTTCAGTCATCGATTGCACTATTTTTCATAATTGCCGGGGAAGCAAGCTCTCCGGTTACGCCTTCAGGTATCCGGTTCCCGCGTAACGGGCAGCCTTGCGTCGCCCACCTTGCCGCCGATTTCAACGAGTGCGGGCTTTTCATCACTACTCCTCGATTCGTGCCAGTTCGACCGAGGTCGGCAGTGGTTTGATAAATTCCTGGCGCAAACTGTAAGTGTAAGCGCCCTGATTCGGCATAAGCAACACATCGCCCGTGCGAATGTCCGCTCCGAAATACCCGTAACCCCACAGATCATGCGGTGTACAGAGCGACCCGGCCACGAGACATTCGTGTTCTTCGAGACTCGGTCGGGAAAGATTTATCACCGGGAAGTAGTCGTTCTCGAAACGTTCCCAGCCGACCGCGTTGGTGCCGCCGTCGGTAATAACCACGCGTGAAGATTTTCGGTCTACGACCGTCAGCAGGATATGCATGCCGCTGTGGCATATCCAACGTCCGGGTTCGAAACAGATGGTACAGTCGATATCTGCCGGGATTTGTTTTTTCAAAGCCTGACCGATATGATCGGCAAAACTCTCCAGGGTGCTGGCGGGATTGGAATAATGCTCATCATAAACGATCGGCGCCGATCCCGCAGCAGCCGTCAACTGTCCGTGAGGAGTAGCTGCTGTTTGAAGCCATTCTCCTTCTTCGGGCCAATACCCGCCGCCGATGTCAATGAATTTGATACGTTTACGCAAGGCGGGGGAGAGACGTCGCAGTTCAGCGCCGAGCCGAGCGATAAATAGCACGTGCGGTCCAGAGTCCATATTCCAACTCAGATGAAACTGAATTCCCTGCAGATCGACATGAGTCTGTTCGGCAGCCTTATCAAAAAACTCTCCCAGACGTTCCAGGGGAATCCCGAACTTGCGCCAGATTCCGTTGTCGTCGGTAGTAAGTCTCACCCCGGCGCGGATATCAACCCCGGCTTCTTCCGCCAGGTTGCCAAGTTTCTCGAGTTCCGAGAAACTGTCGATCAGAACGGTAACGCGTTCGCGATGACTCAAAGCCAGGCGTAACTCATCAGTCCTTTTACCGGGGCCGGAGAAAACAATTCGTTCCGCACCAAGTTCCAAGGCGGTTCTCAACTCGAGACCGGATGATACATCCAGGCCGCAACCGGCTGCGATCAGATGACTCAAAACAGCCGGGTGGCTGTTGCTTTTTAATGCATAATACAGTTCAGTGCGAGGCCAGATATGGGCGAATACCTGTGAAAACCGAGTCGCTCGCTCATGCAGAGCTTCGCCGTCGATCACGTAGAGAGGAGAGCCGTGTTCAGCCGCTGTCGAAAGGAATTGAAGTCGGCGATCCAGAAACGACTGCACCGTCCGACGCAAATCCACCGGATTAAGGCGAGGAGTCCGGCCGCGAAGTTGATCAACGGCCTGCTGGATGCACAGAGACACGTTTTTGGTCATCTTCCGTTTCCATTTCCACCTTGACGAGTGAAGCCAATTGGTCGGCCTGAATAATGATATTCGGGCGCGTAGCCGGGGCGAAGAGGATATGTCCCAATAACCATGAATCGTAATCTTTTGGAGGCAACACCACGCGATGCCCGGGAGCACGTTTGAGGTAAATATCTTTTACCCGGGGGTCCGCTGCGGCGCGTGATATATCGATATGTCGAATATGTCCCGCATGTGCCGCGAACAGACGACGGCCGATCATGTGTCGCCATCGGTCGGCGGGAGGCAGGGTGATGGTTTTCCCTTCGGCAAAGTCCAACGCCAGGGCAATCGTATCCAGGCCGCAACTCATTTCGATCAGGGGCGGCAGGCAATCGCCGCCGATGCGGGGAGTCAATTCAATGAGAGTCGGACCCTCGGACCCAATGATAAAATCCACCATGCAGAGCGATCGTTGCAGTCCCAGCGATTCGGCCGCACGGCGCAGGATGTCCGCCAGTTGAGGGTAATCGTGCAGTTCATGGTCCGATGCAGGTAGTTCGTATGACAGGGTCGTGCCGAACGGATAGTCGTCACCGCGATATTTACGGGCAATGCGGATGATTTCGAAGTGGGCGCCGTCGAGAAGGATATCGGCGCTGTATTCATTACCGGCGATGAATGCCTCAGCCACCACGGCGCTGCGGGGATCGATATACGCGGTGCTTTCATTGTCCGGTTGATACATCGGCAATGAACCGCGCTGAGTCAGGCCCTTGGCGATGATGCGCATGGCTTGAAGAATGCGTGCCTGGTCTTCACAATGGAAAGTCAGTTCACTGCCGCTGCCGGTGAGTGGTTTCAAAACGATTTCACCACCCACTTTTCGGGCAAACGCCAGGGCATCATCGGTCGCGGCCACGAGCTTGACTGCCGGGCAGGGAATACCGTGTTCAATCCAGCGCTGCTTGGTAAGGTATTTCGAACGACTCAGCCGCACTGCCGGGAGAGCCGGGTACGGCAGCCTGAGCCTGGCAGCCAGTTGAGCGGCTAGCGTGAGCCATTCACAGTCGTAACAGACGATTCCGCTCAGTTCCAGTCCGTAATGCGATAGATGCTCCGTCAACAACGACATCACGCGGTCGGACTGCATCAGATCAACTAGTAACTCCGACATTTCATCCGGAGCCGGCTCACGACTGGCACGACGCAGGACCGGATCGGTCAGAAACAAAGCCCGACCGGGGTAACGCGTGTCGATGTGGGCTATGTAATCGGGGGTAGTACCGACTACAAGAACCCGCTGACTAGCCATGGCTGACTCCGTCCAGAGAGAACTCCGTTACGGAGGCCATCGCTGCGAGCGGATGCGGGACAGTTTTCTCGATTCCGGTCGAAACTATGCTCTGAAGTACGTAAAGGGGAACCGGTGTCAGGTGGAAGAGCGTTTTCCAGTTGAAGTCGCCGCAAAGGAAATCGACACTGTCCAGGCGATTCTCGCAGGCATAGGCGATATGATGCATGTTGATCAACTTGGCAATACCGGGGAATGCCTCGGAGGTACCCCCCGCCAGCATGGTCAGCATATCGCGATAGAGACTGCCCATGTCGATGGCCGCCGGCTCGCCGTCAACGATCACCGCGACTATGCGCAGCCAGCCGCGTTCCTGAAGGAGATTCTCCATGGCTCGAAAACTGCCCAGGAAGCGTTCGTCGTCGAAATATGACAGCCGTCCGAAGCGGCTGCGGTTCATCTGTATGAGCAGTTCGAAATCGTCGGGATCGTTGATGCGCCAGTGCACATCATGTTCGTCCCAATGAGCCAGCTCCTTGCGGAGTTTCTTGGCGGTTTTATGTGAAAATGCCTCAAGGTACTTGTCTACACTGAATTCGTGCTCCGAGGGTAGGAACAAATAACCGATTTCATCGACGTTTTCCAGTCGTCCGACAAATTGTCCCTCGGTACGGAGATAACGAAGCTGATAAGGACGCCTCAGGACGGCCAACATCGCTTCGAGCATCTCCGGGCTTTCAGCGATGATTCGATTCTGTTCCAGCCAGGTTTTGCCTTCCCAGGTTTCACCGGGAAAGTAAGTATACTGACCGGTCTCGCGGTTCCAGGACATCGGTAAAAGACCGCACAGACGGCCGTTTTCATGGGCAACCACGAAATGAGCCGGATGCTGGTAATACCGGTTAAAGCAATCGCGGACTTCCCACAGATCCGAAACCAACTCCTGAGGCATAAGCTGCCGCCAGACGTCGCGGCATTCATCGAGATTACGAATAGTCTCGATCCGTATCATCGTTAGCGCCTCAGACTGATATGGGTGATACAGTTAGTCCCGCCGAAGAATTGCAGGGCGAATTGCTCAACCACGGCCGGGTCGTACGGTTTGCAACTGAACACATCGAGATAAGTTGTGTTGGCGGCGTTGGCGAAATGGGCTGAAATAAGAGAGGTCTCTATCAATTGCGTCATCGAAAAACCGGCAACCCGTTCATCCTCACCGAAGTTTACCACAACACACTCACCGAAACGTTTCATGTCGATCAAATCACACAACTCGGCCACGAACCGTTTGATCGCCTCGGCATCGCGAATAGTACCGGGATTGCAGTTGTAGATGTCGAAACTACAAGCCAACCCCCAGGCCTTTTCGATATCCTCGGAGTGGTACTGTTTGAGTTCAGAACAAGCCGATAATTTTCTCGTTACATCCTTTACGGCCTGACCCGACTCAAACGACTTCTTGACGACAGTTGCTTCCATTTTTTGAACCCTTTCATCTAATTATTCCAGGGCAGTCTGCACCTTGGAACTGATGATAAAAAAACTGTTTTGGGTGGTTAAGCTGTTATCCGCATCGATCTTAAAAGATCGCGGGACACGTGATTCAGGTTCGTCGCCTGAAGTCGCCTTCCCTGACGCCCGGCTGATTCTGTTATCTCAGGTCGAACGTTGCTCGTCTACCTTTGCGCAGTCAGTTAATATCCTTCGGATCCGGCAGCGCTTCACGAATGAAACGCGCCAGAGCCACCACAAAAGCATCTCTGAGCGACATGAACGACCGATCGACGTCATCATCCACCGAGCTGACGGAAGCAATCGAATAATAGCCGGAGATGAACCCCGCAACGGCGCAGGCCAGACGGCGCAGACGCGGCTTTGATATCGGAGGCGAAATGACCTCGTCAACCAGTTGTTCGATACAACTAATATATTTCAGGAAGGGCGTTTCCAGCCCTCCGTAACTTTCGTTCAAGGTCAAATCGGCGCGGCCCTGGTAGTACAGGACAAAATCCTCCCACCGCCGACTGAAAAACTCGATATGCGCCGTGATGATCGCCTCGAGCATCGAGTAAAGTTCTTCTTTTCCCGAACACTGCCGCTTCATCTGATTACTCAGGTCGGTCAGTAAGGCAGTCATCAACTCGCTGATCAAGTCATCCTTGTTCTCGAAATGATAGTACACACTACCCCGACCGACATCGGCCCGATCCGCAATCTCTTCAACCGTCGCCGCAGCGAGACCCCGCTCCGCGAACACCGCGCGCGCCGCCTCAAGAATCTGTCTCCGAGTGCGACCGTAACGCCGCTTCTGCCGGGAGGGATTCTTGCCGGAATCTGTAGAAGCTGTCATATGCATCTCATTTCGTTCCACTCTGACGGTAGCGTCAACTTCGACGCTCTTGTCATTTTTGACACTATCGTCAGTTTTGACGGAAATGTCAACATAATATTGAGTTTTTTTGTTCCGTTTTTTGGGGTGTTTTTTCAAGCAGGATCAGGTGGAAACCTTGATTTATCTTATTGTAATGCAATATGATAGTATTTTTGTGTAACAAAAAAAGGCAGGCCCTGGGGCCTGCCTTTTTTACAGAAAGGAGGATAGACTATTTCAGCAGAATCATCTTCTTCGTATCGGTGAAGTCAGTTGTCACCAGTTTGTAGAAGTAAACGCCGCTGCCGTAGTCGGAAGCATTCCATGAGATCTCATGCGAACCGGCGGACATAACTTCATCTGCCAGGACGGCAATCGCTCGGCCGTTGACGTTATAAACAATCAACTGTACCGGGCCGGCCTCACGCAGACTGAAAGCAATAGTCGTGACCGGGTTAAACGGGTTAGGGAAGTTCTGTCCGAGTGAATACTCGTTTGGAACCAGTTCCACAGCGCCCGCATCGTAAACGTAACCGCTCTGGCAGGCTTCGGTGACTTCGTTGGCTGTCGGATCATAGGTCCAGTCGGTCAACTGGATATCAGAGACCTCGAAGCACCATTCAACACGCGGGCGGTACACATTGGCAGAGGTCAATGTCGCCTGGCCGCTGCTGTTGGTCACAGCGCTGGAGCTGCCGGAATTCGGACCGCTGTAGTTGGCATAAACCGTTGCGCCCTCGACCGGGTTGTTGTTCTGGTCGTAAACCGTTACAACTGCTTGACCGTAATAATACCACCAGTAACGGACACGGGTCACGGTGATGTTGTACACGTGCATCAAGTTTTCACCGACTTCATTGACCGTGATGTAGTTCGTCGCGGTGTAGGTGTCACTGCCGCAGGAGTTGGTTGCCGTCAGAGTGACCGTGTAAGTGCCTGCCGCAGTGTAGGTGTACGACGGGTTGGTGGCCGTAGAAGTGCCGCCGTCGCCGAAGTCCCAACTGTACGACGTCGCATCACTGGAGCCGTTGGTAAAGGCGACTGTCAATGGGGCTGTACCTGAGGTCGGCGTTCCGGTGAAGGAAGCTGTCGGCTCGGTGCAGACGACGGTGATGTAGTTGGTTTTGGTCTCGGTGTCGCTACCGCAGGAGTTGGTTGCCGTCAAGGTTACCGTGTAGGTACCAATAGCGGTGTAGGTATGCGATGGGTTGGTGGCGGTGGAAGTGTTACCGTCGCCGAAGTCCCAACTGTACGACGTCGCATCACTGGAGCCGTTGGTAAACGTAACCGTCAACGGGACTTCACCCGAGGTCGGTGTACCGGTAAAGGAGGCTGTCGGCTCGGTGCAGACGACGGTGATGTAGTTCGTCGCGGTGTAGGTGTCGCTGCCGCAGGAGTTGGTCGCCGTCAAGGTTACCGTGTAGGTACCAATAGCGGTATAGGTATGCGACGGGCTGGTGGCCGTGGAAGTGTTACCGTCACCGAAGTTCCAACTGTACGATGTCGCACCGCTCGAACTGTTGGTAAAGGCAACCGTCAACGGGACTTCACCCGAGGTCGGTGTACCGGTGAAGGAGGCCGTCGGCTCGGTGCAGGCGACAGTGATGTAGTTCGTCTTGGTCTCAGTGTCGGAGCCATAAGCGTTAGTGGCGGTCAGAGAGACGGTGTAAGTACCGACGGCGGTATATGAGTGCGACGGGTTGGTGGCCGTGGAAGTGCCGCCGTCGCCGAAGTCCCAACTGTATGACGTCGCACCGCTAGAGCTGTTGGTAAAGGTAACCGCCAGAGGCGCTTCGCCGGAGGTGGGAGTCGCCGAGAATCCGGCTGTCGGCGGGTCCCCGGCTACCGGTTCGTAATCAACGCAGAAATTGTCGAACTGCGACTGTGACCGGTTGACCTCAAGGCCTACCTGACCAGTCTGCACATCGCTGAAGTTATAGGAGACTTTTGTCGCGCCATCGGCAGCAACCGTAACCAGCCCGCTGGCATCAATTGTTATCGTCATAGCATATTGCTGGTTAGTATTGATGGTCCCGGAGGCGGAAGCGCGGTTATACTGCGTACCGTTGATGAATTCACGGATATACCACGCGTTGGCGCCATCGCGGAAATCGGCCACGCGATAGTTGTTGGCATCTTCATAGCCGAATACCACCATACCGTTGGTCAAACTTCCCCCGCTCAACGAGGTCCAGTCCACTGTGATCGTCGCATCGGACACATCCCCGAACGGCGACATGATATAGCCGTTGCCGCTGGAAACGTAGCCTACAAGCTGACCACTGGAGACAGTCCAGTCGCCGGAAATAACCGTCCAATCGGATACGTCACCATCGTTGAAGTCGTCACAATAGCTGCCGGTGGACTCATTCACCGTGATATAATCCGTCTCCGTATAGGTATCGCTGCCACAGGAGTTAGTCACTGTCAGAGACACGGTATAGGTGCCGACAGTTGTGTAGGTGTGGGACGGATTCTGGTCGGCCGAGGTTCCGCCGTCGCCGAAGTCCCAACTCCAGGCAGTAGCGTTGGTTGATCCATCGTAGAAATCAACCGTCAGCGGGGTGTCGCCAAAGGTGGGCGAAGCATAGAACGAGGCGGTTGGGGCGGTGCAGGTGACGGTAATGTAATCGGTCGCAGTGTAGCTGTCGCTGCCGCAGGAGTTGGTCACCGTCAGGGATACGGTGTAGGTACCGGCGTCGGTATAAATGTGCGACGGATTCTCAGCCGTCGAAGTGTTACCGTCACCGAAATTCCAGCTCCAGGAGGTGGCGCCGGTGGAAGCATCGGTGAAAGCAACGGTCAACGGAGTCTCACCCGAAGTTGGTGTGCCGGTGAACGAAGCGGTCGGAGCGGTGCAGGTGACGGTAATGTAATTCGTACGCGTGTAGGTATCGCTGCCGCAGGAATTAGTTGCCGTCAGAACAACCGTATAGGTGCCGGCCGCAGTGTAAGTATGCGACGGACTAGTCGCCGTGGAAGTTCCGCCATCGCCGAAATCCCAACTGTACGAGGTCGCTCCGCTGGAGCCGTTGGTGAAGGCAACCACGAGCGGTACTTCACCCGAAGTCGGTGTACCCGTGAAGGACGCGGTTGGTTCCGTGCAAGTGACGGTGATGTAATCCGTGCGCGTGTAGGTATCGCTGCCGCAGGAATTGGTCGCCGTCAGAACGACCGTATAAGTACCAGCCGCAGTGTAAGTATGCGACGGACTAGTCGCTGTGGAAGTTCCGCCATCGCCGAAATCCCAACTGTACGAAGTTGCTCCGCTGGAGCCGTTGGTGAAGGCAACCACGAGCGGTACTTCACCCGAAGTCGGTGTACCCGTGAAGGACGCGGTTGGTTCCGTGCAAGTGACGGTGATGTAATCCGTGCGCGTGTAGGTATCGCTGCCGCAGGAATTGGTCGCCGTCAGAACGACCGTATAAGTACCAGCCGCAGTGTAAGTATGCGACGGACTAGTCGCCGTGGAAGTTCCGCCGTCACCGAAGTTCCAGCTATATGAAGTTGCTCCGCTGGAGCTGTTGGTGAAACTGACCGCCAAAGGAACTTCGCCGGAGGTGGGTGTGCCGGTGAAGCCCGCAGTCGGAGTCGTCGTAACCGTGATATAGTTGGTCTTGGTTTCGGTATCGCTGCCGTAATCGTTGGTCGCGGTCATGGTCACGGTATAAGTGCCGGCCGCGCTGTAGGTATGCGACGGATTCTCAGCTGTCGAAGTGCCGCCGTCACCGAAATTCCAATACCATGAAGTCGGATCGTTGGTCGACGCATCGGTGAACGTCACTGCAAGCGAGGCGCAACCGGAAGTGGTCGAGGCTGAGAAATCAGCCACTGGCGGATTACCGCCGCCGCCGACCGCACTGACCGCCGCGTTGGCGTCTACCAGGCCGTAGCCGAAATAATTATCCCGGCCCGACGAACCGAGATCGACTGCCGTGCTGGTGAGATAATCCTTGACCTGATCCGGAGTCAGCGAACCGCCGCCGCCGGCTTTGGCCAGAATCAGAGCCGCCACACCCGCCACGTGCGGTGAGGCCATTGAAGTACCCTGATAGAAATAATAACCGAAACTGCCGTAGTTGGAGCCATCGTGCGTCTGCTGCAGGACGCCGTCGTAATAGCCGTCACCGTTTTCATCGGCAGTGAGGTCTCCACCGGGGGCGCAGATATCGACGTATGAGCCGTAGCTCGAATAATAAGCCAGACTGCTGTCAAAGCCTACCGCCGAAACGGAGATGCAGGACGAATAAGAAGCCGGGTATTGTGGCGTGCTGTTGGCTGCATTGCCGGCTGCACAGACGATCGTTACGCCCTGATTGTAGGCGTAGTTACAGGCATTTTGAAGAGTCGTGGTGGTAGAAGTCGCCCCGAGACTCATATTAATGACATCGGCGCCGTTGTCGGCGGCCCAGATGATACCATCGGCCACATCGGTCAAGCTGCCGTTGCCCGAAGCATCCAGGACCTTGACCGGCATGATGCTGCAGTTGAAAGCAACACCGGCTACACCGAGGTTGTTGTTGGTCGTCTGAGCGATGGTGCCGGTTACGTGTGTGCCGTGCCCCTCATCATCGTTCGGATGGCTGTCGTTGTTTACGAAATCATACCCGGAAACGAAATTGGTTCCGGCCAGATCCGGAGCCTGAGAGAACGAACCATAATCTTCATAAGCCACACCGCAATCGATCACCGCTACCGTCACACCCGAACCGGTGCTTAGATCCCATGCGCTTTCCATGTTGATCATCGGCATATGCCACTGGTACGAGTAATAAGTGTCGTTGGGAGTCATCAATGCGTGGAAATAATAGTTCGGTTCGGCGTATTCAACCGTCGGATCGGCCTCGTAAGCCGCTACCATTTCTTCAACGGTCTTGCCTTCCGGAACGGCAATGCGACTTATGCCGGTGTACTGGCTGGTCGACAATACCGCCGTGCCGAGAGCCATGTTCAGTCCGGATCTCTGGCCGTCGTTTATCCCGTCCTTATATTTAACGACTATTTCACCGGGAACATACTCCGGACTCTGAGAATAATCGCGAGCTTGCTTTATCTGGAAATCCTCGGCGAAGGCGCTGAGACAGACGAAGCTAAGGATCAACAACACAGTTAGAGTTACTCTAGTCTTCATTAATGAAAACCTCCTGACGAAGTGAAGTAGTTACTCGAAAAACCGCGGAAAACAGCATCATTAACTCAATTCACGGGCTTCCCTCCTTACTGGTTACAGCATCGCTCTTGAAGCCAACCATAGTACTGCTTTCGAGACAGAGCCGGATATACTCCAAACCCATCTCCGGACGCATTAATGCTTATGCGCCTTGAGCGTTACCTATTGAATCGTATTCGTTGCTTATATTAGGTTGTTCCATCCTGCAGTAGATAGTATACGAAGCGAACCGGTTCTATACAAACCTAAATTAACGGTGAATTTGTATCAATACCGGTTACACCCGGCTCCAGGGGGATTGTTGACAAACCTCAATCGCGGCGGAGACAAGCCCCGCCGCTACGCGTTAAAGAGCCCTAATCTCGCGTAGCGGGCGGCCTTGTGTCGCCTGCATTACGAGTATCCGGGCGTATGTCTTTTTCAACACTCCCCTGATCTGCAGCTATCGATTTCGATAATGAACAATTTCGGGGAACATTAGAAACCGGGCGGTGTTAGTATTCAATAAATGAATGTAGACAACGCCGGTCGATATACTCTATGTGACCGGTGGCTGAAAGGAGCATTAAAATGAAACATACATTGCCCGAACTCGGATACGCTTACGATGCCCTGGAGCCTTATATCGATGCCCGTACCATGGAAATCCATCACACCAAACATCACCAGGGTTATATCAACAAGCTCAACGCAGCCCTCGAGGGTCATGCGGCTCTGGCCGAGAAGAGCGCCGAAGAACTGGTAAGCAACCTCGATGAGGTTCCGCAGGAGATTCGCACCGCTGTTCGCAATCAGGGCGGGGGACATGTGAACCATACGTTCTTCTGGAAGATTCTCAAGAAGGGCGTCGAATTCAAGGGCGAGATTGCTGAGGCCATTACGGCCAAATACGGCAGTCTTGACCAGTTCAAGAAAGAGTTCGCCGCCACCGCCATGTCGGTGTTCGGTTCCGGCTGGGCCTGGCTGGTAATCGGCAAGGGGGGTGAAATTCAGATTATGGGTACTTCCAACCAGGACAGCCCGCTGTCGCACGGCAAAACACCGGTGCTAGGTCTCGATGTTTGGGAGCATGCCTATTATCTCAAGTACCAGAGTCTCCGCAACGAATATATCGAGGCGTTTTTTAACGTCATCGACTGGGAGGCGGTTAACGAGAATTATAAAAAGACTCGTGAGGTGGTTGCGACCAACTGAAAGCAGCTCGCTGAAGATAAGAAAACCCGCCTTGGTAACGGCCAAAGCGGGTTTTCCATTTGATTTAATGAGCGTGATCGCAAACCGCTTTCACGGCAAATCCCAGAGCGGAGGGGAGTGTTGAGAAACCTTTTTTTGTGGCAGAAATAAGCCCTGCTGCTACGTATTAAAGAATCTCAACCTCGCGTAGCGGGCGGCCTTGTGTCGCCCACATTACGTTTGTGGTTTGTTGAATATCCACGCGTATAACTTTTTCAAAGTATTCAAAGCGGAATCAGCCCCTATTGCTTATTCATGGCATCGTCAGTTGGTGAGTTGATCCGGCAGCTTTTTATTCTTCATTATCGAACAGGCCAATATCGTCGCCCGGTATTGTCCATAATTCTCAAAACAGCCTTTTCCTGCAGATTTCTCTTGGTATTTCGAGAACCTTTGTATATTTCGGTTGAACCCGGTTTGCCGAATCCGTGGGCTTTGCGGGTCGTATAAGAGAGTACCAAGTATACCGCCTTACAGTTTTGTCGCGTTGCGGGCCATTTTGAGGCCTTGTCCATGACAGACAACATACATGAAATCTGGGACCTTGTGCTCCAGGGAAATCATGCTGCCTGGCAGAAACTGGTAGCGACTTATTCACCCCTGGTTTTCAGCATTGCCGTCCGGGTCGGTCTCGAAACCGCCGATGCCGAAGACTGCGCCCAATACACCTGGCTGGCGCTTTATCGGCGACGGTTCACAATTAAAGATCCGGTCAGTCTCCCGGCCTGGTTAATTCGCACCACCCATCGACGAGCCATCTACATCGCTCAGCGACTGAGGCCGATCAGGAGTGATTCCGAACAGGATCGGACGCCGTCGCCTCGACTTCCCGATGAAATCGTTCAACAGCTAGAATACGAAGCGGTAGTCGGACAGGCCATGAGACAAATGGACTCTCGCTGTCAACGTCTGATCCGTGCGCTGTATCTTGGGGCGACTCAGGTCAGCTACAACCAACTGGCTCGCAGTCTTGGAGTTAACATCAACTCCATAGGTTCTTTGCGTTCTCGCTGTCTCAACAAACTTAGAAGAATTTTAAAAATAATGGGCTTCGAATGGGACTAAATTCGCGTCTCGATGATCCTTGGGGTGAAAAAAGAGCGGAATACGTAAAAAAATGAAACGCAACAGCGACAAAAAACTCTCTAAATCCAGGCAAAAGGCCGGTTCGACTTCAAGTCGCAAAACACGGATCCCGGCCCTGGAAGATATCCTTGGTACCGCTCTTAATTTTGGATCTACCGCTTTGGCTGAGCCATCCGATGAGATGATCCAGCGTTGCAGTACGATTCCGATGTTGTTCGAACCGGTCGACCCGGACCATCCCGCATCCGGCAAACTTACTTACGATTCCTGGTCGACGGCCTTGTCACCGAGTCTTCGCGACACGATCGACGGTCATGTCCGCCGCCTGCGTTTCGAGGCGGGTCGCTATACGATAGAAATCGTAGCGGAAAAACGCCGACAGGTCTGGGAGTTCACCGCGCGAATATACAAAGGTAGTGAAGTCGCCCACGATTTCGTGCTGCGGGTCGGCGGACGCCGTTTCCTGGCCGGTCCGGGCGGTTTCTTTTTCTGGTCCTCGCGGCAGGTGCCGAGGCTCGTACAGGCGCTTTCTTACGATCACATCATTCAATTCGATGAGATAGCATGGTAACCGAAGCCGACATATCACGCAGGGCGGTTGAAGAATTTTTGCAGACCGGGGCGCTGGGTTCATCCGGCCAGGCCGAGATGGTTGCCGCCTGTGACCGTCTCGTCCGCACCGAGACACAGCGGTCGGCTGATTCATCTATAGCGCTCGGACGGAGCTTCCTGACCCGGGCCGGACAACTCGACGACCGGGCCAGGGCAATTGCCCTACGCGCGCTCGGCTGGGCCCTGGTTGTTGCCGGTCAATATCAAGAGGCGCGGAAGCATTACCTGGCGGCCCGAGAAATTGTCAAAAAGGACGCCATGGCGCGTGCTCGGATCGATCGTATCCTGATTGATATCTACATGTATCTGAACGATTTCAACGAAGCACGCAAACGGGCCGGGATGGCGCTCGGCACATTCCGGCGACTCAAAGCTCAGGCCGACATCGCCAAGACCCAGGTCAATTTTGCCAACCTGCTGCATCGCATGGACCGCCATCGTGAGGCGCATCGTCGTTATCAGCAGGCGGCTGTTTATTTCGAGGGTACCGGTGCTGAAGTAGCGGTTGCCTTGTGTTATTACAACCAGGCCAACACCCTGGTACAACTTTTCGATTTCGAACGAGCGATAGAACGTTATCGCTCGGCGCACGAACTGTTTACCCGTCACGGCCATCAACTGCACGCCACTTCGTGCCTTTACGGTCTGGCCTGGATCCACATGCTGCAGGGAGATTTTCATCGCGCCCTGATCGAGCTTAACGAATGTGAGACATCCTATCTTCAGGGCGGTCAGCGTCGGGAAGTGGTCCTTTGCCGTCTCGATCGAGCTGAGGCGTTCCTGGGATTGAACTTATATCAGGATGCGCTGCATGACGCCCGCCGGGCGATTACCTCGGCCAGAGATCTGCAAATTAAATACGAATTAGCCAAGGGCTGTTTTTTCGGAGCACAGGCCTTGTCCGGACTGGGCCGTAACGCCGAAGCGCGACAGATGTTGAAGGATGCCGGTCGCAATTTCGAAGCGGTGCGTAACGAAGGTTTCAGTGCGGCTGTAGCGCTGACCGAAGCGCGTCTTGACCGGTCGGCCAAAAACCGCACGCTTAAAATGAAAGCGGCCCGCCGCCGTTTCCGCCGAGCGCAGTTGCCGCTCTGGGCCGCTATATGTGATCTTCAAATTGCCTCCCAGACCAGCGATGACGACCGCGCCCTCGACCGGCTGGCACGCAATTCCGCCGTGCATACCGTCCCGCATCTTTTAGCCGGTTATCACACTCTGCGTGGTGATCGTTGCGCCGAGGCGGATGATCTGGATCGAGCGATCGGCCACTGGTCGCAGGCGGCCGAGCTGCTCGATGCCGTCCGCGCCAAGCTGCCTCCGGTGGAAATGAGGTCGTCGTTTTTTGCCACGCGCAGTGAACCGCATCGCAAACTGGTGGAATCTCAGGCCGAACGGGAGCCGCTCAAGGCGGCGGTGTGGTCGGAACGTCTTAAGACCACCGGACTCTGGTCAACGCTGAGCGATCCCGCCGACAAGCCCGAACGACAGCGCGTGACCGAAAGCCTGGCACAGCTTGCCGATCAGGTGGCCTCGATCAGCGGCAATCTGAACGATCCCTCGGAACGCGGCCTCTCCGTGCGCCGCCGTCGCTCCCGCCGCCTGCTGGCCATGCAGCGAGAAGTGCGCGATGGTCTCGCCGCGGTCGAAAAAGCCCAGGGGGATATTTCCACTTTCGAACAAATCGCGGCCGGGTTCGCCCGCCGTTCTTATCAAATGCCGATTGTCCAGTTCTATGTCGGACCTCAGGATATCGTCGCTTTCGTGCACCGACGCGGTGAGTGCCGTTCGTATCGTTATGCCGACGGCGCTCTTACGCTACGACATCTGATCGGGCAATGGCGCTATTTCGTCGAATGCGTCCCGAACCGGCGGGGGAAACTACGTCGATCGGAACTGGATGATGAGACACGCATACTTTCACGTATCGGTCATTGGCTGCTGCCGCCGCTGGAGATTCCGGCTCAGAGTCGCCGGGTGCTGATTATCCCCGAGGGCCAGTTGAGTGGTTTGCCCTGGCAGGCGTTGCGCGGCAACGGGGGAACCTGTCTGCTGGATCGCCACGAATTGGTTTTCTCGCCGAGTTTGCGGCATTACGAGTTTGCTCGCGAGCAGAATTGTCGCTCGCAACAGGCTCGTGTGTTCGTCGGTCCGGTCGACGGACTTCGCCATGTCCGGGATGAACTGGATATGGTTCTTGACAGCCTCGGCGATCTGTCCGTCCAGGTTGCCGATCCCTGTCGTCGTGAGGACTGGCCGGAAAGCGGCAGCTATCGTCTCTGGCATTACACCGGGCATGCTTCGTTGCGTACTGACAATCCGTTCTACTCTTCGTTGCATCTGGCTGATGGACCGATGTTCGCGGCCGACTTTCGCCTGCGCCATAACCGCGTCGCACTCGTTACCCTGGCTGCCTGCCGGACCGGGCAACAAGCGGGTCTTCCGGCCGAGGAATCAGCCGGACTCGTGCGGGCATTGCTGGAAATGGGCGCACGTACGGTAGTTGCCGGTAACTGGGCCGTAGCCGATAAATCCACGTCCGTTTGGATGAGCGAACTCTATCGAAATTATATAGATGGCAATAAGCCTGCCGAAGCGGTACGCCGGTCTTCTCTGGCGGTGCGGGAACGGTATCCTTCAGCTTACCACTGGGGAGCGTTCTCCGCTTTCGGCGCTGACTGAAAAGGTATATGAATACTTATCCAAGAGGTACCGATTATGCATCACACTCCTGATCCCAAACGACTGATCCGGACGATATCCACGGGATGTGTGCTTTGCCTGTTGTTTCTGGCGGTGACGGCCCTGGCCAGTGATGGTTCCGGCAATACCGTGCTGGACAAAGGCACCACCAAGGCTTCCGATCCGATAGTCACATCCGTTTACGTACCGGGTCAACTGGTTGTCAAATTCGCCGAGGATATCAACTCTGTCGATGCCGTTATCGAAGGTGTCGGAATGGGAGTTGCCGGTTATCTGGGTCACTCGGGGGCGTATCTGATCTACGTCAACGATGGAATCGATCTGGAGCAAATCAGCGGTCAGTTGGCCAACCAGCCGGAAGTGGAATACGCCCACCCGAACTACCATTTCGTGCAATTGCATCCGGTGCAGGGGAGTTATCCTTTTCCCGATGAGGCCAGTTCCGGCAGCTATCATCAACAGCCTGCGGCAGATCTGCTGAACCTCGATGATGCTCAGATGTCGGCCACGGGCGCCGGAGTCACGATTGCGGTGATCGACGGCGGCATGAAGTTAACGCACCCGTTGTTCGAGGGGAAAGCCGTTTCGGCGTATGACTTCGTTGACGGTGATATCGATGCCTCCGATGAGACCGGTGGGCCGTCTTCCGGGCACGGAACCTTCGTCGGCGGTGTCCTCCATCTCATGGCTCCCGATGCGGAACTTCGCTCTTACCGGGTAATCAACATCAACGGTTACGGTGACGGTTTCACGCTGGCCAGAGCGATCGAGCAGGCGGTTGAGGACGGCTGTGATGTCATCAACCTCAGCCTCGTGCTTACTGAACGGCATCTGGCCGTTCGTGATGCCATTGCCTATGCCGTTTCGCAGGGAGTGGCGGTATTTGCAGCGGCCGGCAATGAAAATGTTTCGGATCTGACCTATCCCGCCGCTGAAGATGGCGTGACGGCCGTAGCAGCGATCGAAGATGATCTGACTCTCTCGGACTATTCGAACTTCGGTAATTTTATCGATCTCTGCGCTCCCGGATCGGACATCTACTCGGGATATCTGGGAACCGATTATGCCTGGTGGAGCGGTACCAGTTTCGCCACACCGTTCGTAACCGGCACGGCCGCGCTGCTTATTCAGAGCGATCCCGATATTACACCGGCCGCGTTAAGCTGGATTCTGAGAAATACGGCCGATGATATCGACGGCGTCAATCCAACTATTGCCGGATTGCTCGGCGCCGGGCTGGTTGATCCAGTTGCCGCTTTGAATGTCGCAGGCTCGGGCGATTATGCTACCGTTACCCCCGACACCCTCATCATTGAGGTGGTCCAGGGTGGACAGTATGTCTATTCCCCGATGGGAATAGCGTGGATCCAGTCTACCAACGCTCCTGCCGACTACACCTACGAGTTGATCGAAGTGGACTCGATCTTTGCCAATGTATTTCCGGGGACCGGTCGGACCAACGACTCGGTGATCGTTATGGCGGCTGAATTCGCGGATGAAGGCGATTATTACAACATTATCCGATTCTGGGTAGACGGCATTGTCGATCCCGTTGATCTGGTGGTTTGTCAGAGAGTGGTGCCCGGAACTCCGCCGGACCCGACGGCCGTCGCCTCTCCGTCGTATTTCCAATTTATCGACGAAACAGGCGCGACAACACCGTACTACGGCGCGTCATTGATCAGCTCGACCAACGCCCCGGCGGCTTTCTCGGCGACGATTGTCACGGGATCGGAATTCCTGTCTCTCATAACAACTTCTGGGACTACCAACGACGACAGTCTGTATTTCAGCGTCGACCCGTCGCTGATCGGCACACCGGGCTCTTACGGAGGTATTATCGAAGTATCCGTCGAGGGTATCTCCGGCGCACTGGGCATTCCAATCACGCTGGTCATAAGTGATACCACGCTCGTCGGAGACAGCGCCTGGGTCATGATCGAGCCGGACTCGATTTTCTACCTGCCCCAGGGAGATGAGGTCGGCGCCAATGGCGTTATACATGTCTATTCAACCAACGCTCCGGCTCCATACCTGATCGGTATCTACGGCACGGAGTCCTTTGTGATGATGGAAGAACCTGTCGGTATCACCGATGAGGACCTGGACTTCACCGTCTCAGCGGAAGGGCTGGAGCCGGGCTGGTATTACGACACGATCAAGGTCTGGGTCGACGGAGTAACGAATACGGAAGTAGACCAGATCATCACCCTGGTGGTTGGAGATGATACTTCGGAAAACAATCCTCTGACTCTCTGGCCCGATATCGCCTCGTTCAACATGCCGGCCGGTGTGGACAGCATGTTGCTGCAACCGATTCTGGTCAGTTCCCCGAATCCACCTACCCCGTATTTGGTGACTGTCAGAGACGACAATGACTTCACGGTGATGTTCGACAGCAGCGGTTATACCAACGAGAATTTCTTCGTCGGTATCGTCACGGCAGCTTCCATGGCTCCGGGAACTTACGTCGACACGCTGGACTTCCGGGCCAACGGAGCGGGTGATCCGGTGCCGTGCGTATTGTCGCTCGTGATCGAGGAAAACTCCGGCGGTTATGACAGTCTGTTCGTACTGACTCCATCGGAAGTAACGATCTACATGCCGGAGGGAACGGACACGTCGCTCGATGTGAGCGTTCTGGTGAGTTATCCGGGTGATCCGGAAGGTTATTACGTTGAGATCCAGGGGATCAACGATCTGGTGCAACTTGAGACGACGACCGGTTATACGGGTGACTATTTCGACTTCACTATGGTCGGTTTGTCCAGTCTTACGGCCGGTATTTATGTCGACACGCTGGCTTTCTATCTCGATAACGACGCCTTGCCGGACGCCGGCCCGGTGTACTGCTATCTGCAGATCAACGTCAGCGACACGACTTCCGGCGGCGGCGGTACCGGTGGTGACGGTAGTGCCTGGCTCGACCCTTACTGGATGCGATTCGTCGCGTATGAAGGAGACACGGATATTCAGGAACGCACGACCGTAATTCACTACGCCGACTCGCTGGCAATGTTTATCGGCCATGTGCTTGGCGGTCCCGAGAGCTTCGTCTCACTTCGTGATACCCTGGGAACGGTAGGCGACATGATTTTTATCGAGGTCGATCCGACCGGGTTCATGGAGGGTCTATACCATGACTCGATTCTGTTCGATGTCGAGGGTTATGAAGGCGTGCTGGTGTTTGAAGTAGCTCTGGCAATCGGCGCCGACACGTCTCAGCAGGTGACGGCTCTGAACAACTTCCCGAATCCGTTCAATCCCCAAACCACCATATCGTTCAGTCTGGCTGCTCCGGGCCGGGTGCAACTTCGTATTTATAACGTGCTCGGTCAGGAAGTGGCTACGCTGGTCGATGATCGCCTGGAGAGCGGACAGCATGAGTTTGTCTGGAACGGCACATCTTCGAGCGGTCACCCCGTCGGCTCCGGAGTGTATTTCTACCGGCTGACAACGGACAACACCACGGCCACACGCAAACTTCTCCTCTTACGGTAAGGGCTGCCGTAAATTTCCTCTGCTGCAATAGGTAGTAGTATTAATCGACCCGGTGATCATCCCCCGATCACCGGGTTCGTTTTATACGGTTGTAGACGGAATAATGCGGCTTTGCCGGGGTATCCATTGACATCACTCGCATTGTAGAGTATAATAACTGACCGACTGGTCGGTATTGAAGATTGAGAAATACGATGGCTCCGAGAACCGCGGATAAAGAATCGAAAAGATTACAGATCCTGTCGGCTGCGCTTCAGGTGGTGGCACGCAAAGGAATGCACGGCTTCAAGATGATTGAAATAGCCGAGCAGGCCGGGGTAGGCAAGGGCACTCTCTATGAATACTTCCCCAGTAAAGAGAAGATGCTTTCCGGGGTTTTCGAGATGTTCTTCGCCGAATTTCTCGAATACATAGGGAAACGGATGGCCGGAATCGAGGACCCGGCGGAAAAGATTCGGCGCTATGTCGTTTATTCGATTGAATTCCTGTGCGAACGCGAGGATCTGGTGGACGGTCTTTTCGATTTCTATGCCGGTGGTATCCCGCGCAAGAACGGCGCCTCACCGCTTTTTGAAATGACCGATGCCTATCGCAAGGCGATTGCGGACCTGGCCGGTATAATCGAAAAGGGAATCGCCCGGAAAGTGTTTCGGCCGGTCGACGCACGATTTTTCGCCGCGATGATCCTGGCGACAATCGACGGCCTCTGGTTCCAGATGGCGCTCCGGGTAACGCCAATGAAAAAGGGTATAAACGGCCCCAGGTTGGCAGACATGATTTTGTCGGGATTGAGTAACCGGGCGGCCCGAAGTAAGAAAAAAAGCTCCAGGACAAGGGAGATAAAGCAATGATTCGGATATGGACGACAACGGGGCTGGTGGTTTTGTTGTGCGTGGTCGCGGTCCGGGCGCAGTTGAAAAAGAGCGGTGATCCGCTGGTCGACAGCCTGGTCAACGAGGTGGATCGGCTCTATCGTTCATCCAGCAGTTATGCCGAGATGGAGATGGAGATCGTCACTCCCCACTGGCAGCGAACCCTGAAGATGGATGCCTGGAGCGAGGGGATGGACAAGACTTTCATTCGCATCAACGAACCGCTGAAAGAAAAAGGGGTTACCACGCTGCGGATCGACAACGAAATGTGGAACTACCTTCCCAAAACCGACAAAGTGATGAAAATACCGCCGTCGATGATGATGGGTTCCTGGATGGGCTCCGATTTCACTAACGACGACCTGGTCAAGGAGTCCTCGTTTTTCGATGATTATTCCTACGAGTTGATTCCCTCCGACAGCGGCGATGAGAATCTTTATTACATCAACTGCATCCCGCGTCCGGACCTGGCCGTGGTGTGGGGCAACATCGTGATAGGGGTCGAGAAAGATACGCGCCTTCCGGTCTGGCAGCGCTATTATGACGAAAAGAAGGAGTTAATGCGGGTGATGACTTACTCCGACGTCAGGACTTTCGACGGCCGTACGCTCCCCGCGACGATGGCGATGGTGCCGACGACCAAGGAAGGACACAAGACGGTGATTCGTTATACCGTGGCAAAATTCGATATCAAGCTGGACAAGGATATTTTCTCGCTCAGGAATCTTCAGTCGGGGCAGTAACGGATATGTCGATGCTCACATTTCGCATAGCGGCCCGCAACGTTTTTCGGCAAAAACGAAGAACGTTGTTAACGGTGCTGACGATGATGGGCGGTTTTACTCTGGCCTCGATTTCGATTGCCTTTTCCGACGGCAGCTATGCGAATATAATCAGCACTTTTACACGCACGCAAATGGGGCATATCCAGATCCACGGCAAGGGCTATCTGGATCGTCCGACTCTCTACAACACGATCGACGATTACGAAACGGTCGGTGCGGCGATTGACAGTGTGGCCGGAGTGATAGCCTGGTCGCCCCGGGTGTATTCGGCCGGGCTGGGTTCGGTCGGCGAAAAAACGACTGCGGTGCGAATCGTGGGAATCGATCCCGAGCGTGAAGAAACGGCGACGAGATTCGACAAGAAGATTATTTCCGGCAAGAGTTTTATGCCCGGTGCGACGCACCGGACAATTCTCGGCAAGGGGCTGGCAATCGTTCTCAAGGCCGGTCCCGGCGACACATTGGTAGTGGTTTCGCAGGGAGCGGACGGCTCGATTGCCAACGATGCTTACGAGATTATCGGTACGGCCGAGACCGGTGATGAAGTTGGCGATCAGAACACGATGTACCTGAGCCTGACTGATGCGCAGGATTTGTTGGTGCTGTACGGAAGAGCCCACGAGATGGTGGTGATAGTTGATAATCTGGACGACGTGCTCGATCTGGCGGATCAAATTCAGGCCTTGCCGGCGCTTCAGAAATACGATGTGTCCCCCTGGCAGAAATTCGCGGCTTCGTTTTACACGGCGATGCAGGCCGACCGTCAGGGGACCTGGATTATGCTGGGCATTATCGTGCTGATCGTTTCGGTCGGGGTGCTCAACACTGTTCTCATGACCGTTCTGGAGCGCCGCCGCGAGTATGGGGTGCTTCGCGCCATAGGCGTACGACCGGGCCAGGTGGTGCGACTGGTTTTGTACGAAGTGGCTGCGATGGATGTGGTCGCGGTGTTGTTCGGTGCAGTCGTGAGCCTTGGGGTAAATTACTGGCTGAGCCGGACCGGAATCGACATGGCGCAGGCCTTTACGTACGGAGGCATGGAGTTCAAAACCATGTATTCGGAAGTGAATCTTCAGAGTTTCACAATCCCGGCGATAACGGTAACGGCAGCGGCGTTGCTGGTAAGTGTAATTCCGGCGCTCAAAGCGGCTCGAACGGCTCCGGCCAAAGCGATGCGGACGCACTGAGGAGAAGCGGCGATGAAACTGTACATTAAGCTGGCCTGGCGCAATATCATGCGCAACAAGCGGAGGACGATTATCGCCGGTCTGGCGCTTGGAATCGGTCTGGCGTCGCTGATTTATACCGATGCGCTCTGGATCGGGCTTGAAGACAACATGATCGCATCGGCGACCTCATCGTTCCTGGGCGAGGGGCAGATCAATCGCGAGGGATTCCGGCGAACGTTCGAAGCGGAGTTGACGATCAATGATCTCGATTCGGTCATGGCCCGGCTTTCACGTGAGCCGGAGGTAGAACATTTTACCGAACGAGTGCTCGGTTTGGGGATGATCAGTTCTCCGGCCAATATCAGTTCGATCAGCATGGTGGGGATCGATCCGGCCACCGAGCCGCCGCTCTCGCAAATCGACGAGGCGTTGACCGAGGGGAAATATCTGAGCGGCGACAATCCCCGTGATCTGCTTATCGGTCGCAAACTGGCCGAGTTGCTCGAGGTCGAGTTAGGCGACCGGGTGGTGCTGACGGTTGCGGAAGCGCACACCGGTGAGTTGTCTCAGGAGATGTTTCGCGTCAGCGGGATCTTCTTTTTCAACGTCGCCGAAATGGATCAGAGCATGGCGTTCGTACAGTTGAATCAGGCCCGGAAGATGCTCGGGATCGAAGGACAGGCACATCAGATAGCGATAGATTTCACGCACCGCGATATTGGCCGCGACCGTAAGAATCCGTTCTGGGCGCGATATTCAACTGACGGCAACGAGGCGGCCGGCTGGGTGGTGCTGTTGCCGCAGCTTGAGGGTGTGTTCGAGATGTCGCAATTCTCGACATTGTTGCTGGGGATCGTGCTGTTCGCGGTGGTGGCGCTGGTGATAATTAATTCGTTGTTCATGTCGCTCTACGAACGGATGTTCGAATTCGGGGTGCTTCGAGCGCTGGGCACACGGCCGCTTTCGATGGGTCGCCTGATCGTTCTCGAAGCCGGAGCCCTGGCGGTAATCTCGATCGTGCTGGGGGCATTACTCTGTCTGGCGGCGCTGCTGATCACCGATCATTATGGAATCGACTACGGCGGCATCGAATTCGCCGGGGTAACTTTTCGCGATTTGCTCTATCCGGTCGTGGAACCGAGTCAGTTTATCGTTTATCCCGTGGCGGTGTTTTTATTCACCCTGCTGATCGCTCTTTATCCGGCCGCCTATGCCGCCCGGCTCAAACCGGCCGAGGCTATGCGAAGATCATTTTAGGAGATTGAAATATGTCCGAGACCAAGCCAAACGCGGTTATCGTCACCGAAGGGGTGACCAAAACCTACGAGGACAACGGCGTGCCGGTGAAGGCGGTCAAAGGGATCGACCTGACTGTCGAGCGCGGGGAGTTCACCGCTATCGTGGGGCCGTCCGGGTCCGGTAAAACCACATTTCTGAATATCATATCGGGATTGGATACGGTAACGGAGGGAAAGGTCTGGCTCGACGGCAAGTTGCTGTCGGAAATGTCCGGACGGGAGTTATCGGATTTTCGGCGGGACAATATCGGTTTCATTTTTCAGGCTTACAATCTGATACCGGTTTTATCGGTAAGGGAGAATGTGGAGTATGTCATGCTTCTCCAGTCGATCCCGGCCGATGAACGAAAACGGCGCGTTGACGATATCCTGGCCCAGGTCGGCCTGGCCGACTATGCCGACCGTCTGCCGACCAAACTCTCCGGTGGACAACAACAGCGCGTGGCCGTAGCGCGGGCGATGGTCTCCCGGCCGGTTCTGGTGCTGGCCGACGAACCGACCGCCAACCTGGATTCGAAAACCGGCGCCGATCTGCTCGATATGATGCGCGATCTGAACCGCTCGACCGGGATGACTTTCCTCTTTTCGACTCACGACAACATGATCATGGAGCGAGCGGCCCGGCTGGTGACGCTCAAAGACGGTCTGATCGACAGCGATGAGGTGCGTGAATGAAAGCGCGGTTTATCGGTTTGCTGTTGCTGGTTCTGTCGCTGATGTATTTTGGAGCATTGACGGGACAGGCCTCGGAAAAATTCTCCGTGAACGGGTATTACAAATCGTTCATGGTTTGTTACGAACTGCCGGATATCGGTGATTCGCTCCTGTCGGTCGATTTGCCGCCGCTCGGGAGTGTGGTGAACCGACTCAGGATCAACGCCGACTGGCGACCGAACGACTGGTTGTCGATCAATTTCGCCTACGATCTCGCCCCGACCGTACAGGATCATTTGCTGTTTTCATATCAACCGACGGCGATGACTTCGCCGGCTGAGGGGTACCGATTCGATGACCTCAAGCCGCGCCTCTATCCTGATCCGGACGATCCGGTGGCATCGTTCGGGCTGTATCATAATCTGGATCGGGCCAACGTAACGATCAGGCTCGATTTCGCCGATGTGACCATCGGTCGCCAGCCGATTGCCTTCGGCTCGGCGCGGGTGATTAACCCGACCGATATCCTGACTCCGTACAGCTATGGCACACTCGATACCGAGGATCGGCTGGGGATCGATGCCGTTCGCGTTCAGGCTCCTCTGGGATTCATGGGCGAGTTGGACGCCGGGGTAGTTGCCGGCGATGATTTCGATTCGGAAGAGTCGGCGGCGTATTTACGAGCCAAATACTACCTGTTCCGGACCGATGTCTCCGTGATCGCACTGGCGTTTCGTGAGAATTTGTTGATAGGTCTGGATATGGCGCGCTCGGTCGGTGGGGCCGGAGTCTGGCTCGAAGCGGCCCAGGTGTATGTCAACAGTTTTGCCGATCGTGACCAATACGCCGATGATTACACGCGCTTGAGCGCCGGGTTCGACTATGCCTTCTCGGGGGAGTCTTATTTCTTCTGCGAATATCATTTTAACGGTCCGGGGACGAATAAAGCCGAAGAATATGCGACAAACTCGGTCCAGACCGCTTATCTCGAGGGGGCGACTTATTTGATGGGAAAACATTATCTCACCCCGGGAATGAGTTATCAAATCACGCCGTTGTTGACTTCGGATGTAGAGCTATTGACGAACCTGTCTGACCCGTCGACCTACCTGCTCGTATCGGCCGAGTACAACCTGGCTCCGAACGTTTATCTGACGGGAGGCATGTACACCGGAATCGGTCGCAGTTTGAGCGACCGGCTGGAGTATCGGTCGGAGTTCGGGGCTTATCCGGATTTATTCTTCAGTTCATTTAGATGGTATTGGTAGTCTGTGGGCGGCAGACATTCCGCGTGTCATATCGATACGTGGTGTGGTCAGGTGTCTTTTGACTGCTTCTGTGGGTGGCTTTTACTGAGGAAGCGTAAGGGAGAGATCGCTGACGGCACATCGTTAGCAGGTTTTGGGAAGACTTGCCTTACTTGAAAAGAAACGTATAGAACTGGTTCAGGAAAATCGCTGCAACCAGAAGCGTCAGGACAACGCGAGTGATTTTATACACGGGACGGTCGGCGAAGGGCTGCGGTGTCTCACCGCGACGAACTTTGATAAACACCCGGCCATAGCCGAACAAAGAGCCGGCTATAAGCAATAACGCTATCGGGCCAATCATCCATATCCCGAATTGAAAGCGGACGACATAACAAGCCAACAACACGGCGATGGCGGCGAAGGCCCATTTCCCGGTAAGATTGGAGGGAAGTGAGATCTTGCGGCCGCTCATCAGCAACGATCCGGCCGCCAAAATAAGCAGGTCTCGGCCGATGATCACCGCCGCCAGCCAGATCGGGAGGTCGCGCGTGGGGATCAGGAGAATTACCAGCAATCCGGCAAAGATTTTATCGCAGACAGGGTCCAGAGCGATCCCCATCGGTCCCACCAGATTCATCTTGCGAGCGAGGAAGCCGTCGAGGGCATCGGTAACTCCGGCCACGATCACCAGCGCCAGAGCCACGAACGCCGCCTGAGGCTCCGGTTGAAATAGGTAGTAGCCGATCACCGGCGCGAGGATTACTCGCGAGAGACTGACCAGATTCGGCGGCTGTAAAATTTCGTATCGCGACATCGCTTATCGTGTTCCCTTCAACGGAATCAAAGTAAAACTACGCCTCCGAGCGCCCGGGTTCAAGCAGAAATACGGATTACCGAAATCTCTCCTGCATATCGGAAAGGAAATAAAAAAAGCCCCGCTGAATGAAACAGCAGGGCTGGTGATTCGAAATCATTCAGGATCGAAGACTATTCGGTCGCGCCTCCGAACCAGAAACGGACACCCACGACGAAATCGAGGAAATAGTAGTTGGTGCCGAGTTCATCACCGGTTTCTTCTCCGTCGTACTTAATCTTGCCGCCGTCGGAGAAGTAATAGTCAAAAGAACCTTCAGCGAAAATCGACATATTCGGGGAGGCGAAATAGTCGCCACCGATACCGAACAGGATGCACGGCTTGGTGATCGCATCGAAGTCCACCGTCAGTCCCGTCTCATAGTCGACCACGATATCCTTGAAGGTGGCCGATGCGAGTCCGGCGCCGATCACTCCGTAAGGGCGAATCGTACCCTCGGTAGCGAAGTAATACTTGCCGTTGAGGGTGAAAGCCAAGAGATTGATCTTGTCGCCGGGATCCCAGCCTTCGAGTTCCTTAGCGCCGAAAGAGGCATATCTGAAACTCAATCCGAGAGAATAGTTCGGGCTCAGGAAATACTCACCACTCGCACCGAACTTGAATCCCATCTTACGATAAGCGGCATTGCTGTCATCGTCGGTGAAATCATCGCTGGCCATATCACCAACCGGCACACCGAGACCGGCAAACGGCGACACGGCAATTTTCCCGGTAAGATCCTGAGCGGTTGACAAACCGGCCAACAGCAGGACAAACGCACATCCAATAACTAACGCCTTGTTCATAGACTCCTCCATGATTTGGGTTCATCGTTCCATCAATGTGAACTTCTTATTAGCGGGGAAAAACTATATCGACGAAAATCATCTGTCAACGAAAACTAGGCGTCTGTTAGCGGATCTTTTAAAATCCGTGAACTTTTTTCCTGTCAAGGCGTTTACTCCTATAACCAAATCGAAATATGGCTTTATGAAAAAATAAAGGAGACTCAAAATGGAACGTTCTAATATCATAAAAATGAAAGGCAATCCGCTGACTTTGATAGGTCCGGAGCTTAAACCGGGTGACCCGGCTCCTGATTTTACATTGATCAACAAGGATCTGAGTCCGGTCAAACTGGCGGATTCGTCCGGTAAAGTACGTCTGCTTTCGGTAGTTCCCTCGCTTGACACTCCGGTTTGCTCGCTTCAGACGCAACGGTTTAACAAGGAACTGGCCAGTCTCGGCAATGCCGTCAAGAGTTACACCATCTCGGCCGACCTGCCGTTCGCGCAGGGTCGATTCTGCTCGGAGCATGATATCACCAACACCGAAACCCTTTCGGATCATCGCGATCTGTCATTCGGTGAGAAATATGGTCTGGCGATAAAGGATTTACGGTTGCTCGGTCGTGCCGTAATCATTGTCGATAAAAACGACAAGATCAGCTACCTGCAGTTGGTTCCCGAGGTAACCGAAGAACCGAATTACGATGAGGCTATGGAAGCCCTCAAGAAGGCTGTTGGCTGATAGTTCCGACAAAAAAAACAAAGAAGCCGATCTTTTTTTGAAGACCGGCTTTTTTATTTTTATCTGAAGTGGTTGATACCCTGTTCACCGGTTCAGAGCCTGCGGGTGGTATGGGCTCAAAGATTTTTCCTCGCGATGCTTATTCTCCTTCGGCGGCGGGGGTGAGGCCCATGATATCCCAAAGCATTACCGGCGGAATCGAACCCTCGGCCAGGAGAGCGTCGTGGAATGCCCCGAGATCGAAATCCGGTCCCTGTTGTGCCTCGGCTGCCTCGCGCAGGCGCATAATCTCTCGTTTGCCGACCATGTAAGTTATCCGATTGGTCGGATAAAGCGACTGCTTGCGGACTTCCTTACGGATATACTCCCGACCCGATTCACTGTCGGTCTCGAGCACCTCGTTCATCCAGTCGATGCATTCCTGCATGGTCATGCGGCCGGTATGAAGACTCACATCGGAAACGATACGAGCCGCTCGGTAACGGATCCCGCCGAGAACGTTAAGCCAGTGGGTGGGATCCTCGCGACCGTAGAGCCCCTCATCGTAAACCGTTTCTTCACAGTAGAGCGCCCAGCCTTCGAGCATCATCATATTGGTTTGCCATTTGCGCACGGGGTCTTCGTTGCGGGCAGCGATCTGCATTTGTAAATGGTGTCCCGGGAATGCCTCGTGCACCACCGAGCCCTTGAAGCCGCGCCGATAAACGTAGCGGTAGCGAGCTTCGAGTTGTTTGCGGTCCATCTCCTCCGGCAGCGGACGGACGTAGAACAAACCTTCCTGGAGCGAGTCGAACGGTCCGGCCGGTTCATAGGCGATACCCGGTACGAGCGCCCGCAAGAACGGCGGTGTTTCAACCACCCGGACCGGGGCGATATCCTCCGGAACGGTCACGAAGTCGGTCATTTCACACCAGAGTTTAACCTGGTCGGTTTCCCATTGATAGTAGTCGAAAACATCCTGGCGGCTGAACTCGGCCGGGACAAAGACCGAGTCGATCCCGGTCACGTGCTCGTTATCGACGTATTCCTGTTGGTCGTGATAGGCTTGCTGAGCCTCTTCGAGAAGAGCATTCCCCAAAGCCAGCAATGAGTCGCTGTCGAAGTCGAGGAAGTAGAGATGACTCAGCATGTAGTCGTAATTTAGTTTACCGATGGCGAAACTACCCTCAGGGGCCGGAGTCAGTCCCTGCAGGAAAGTGGTGAAGTCGTTCATAGCTTCGCGGGCGGCCGTGGAGATACGGAGAATTTCGTCCGCGTCTTCAGGTGACTCGTTCATGAGAGCGCCGGCTACTTCATGGTAAAACTGGTTGCCGGTTTCGAGTTGTTCCAGAGCGGTTTCGATGTACGGCGCCGGGACATCCTTGAGATTGCGACGGGCGTTGGCGAACAGCTCCGGAATCGCTTTCATGCGGGAGACGATGAACACCCGCTTGGCGGAGAGGGGAGCATGCTGAGAACGCATCAGGGAATAAACACCAGTGATCGCTTCATCGACATAGAGCACCGGTGAGTGTTTGTACCAGGCGATTTCCTTCAAGTCGAGAAGAGCGATGTCGAGATTGGATTTGATCAGCCGGTAGTTGACCTGCTGGTGTTCGTCAAGGTTCTCTATATTGATTTTGTGTAGCTTCTTTTCGTAGTCGTCGAGTTTGCTGATCATACTCTTGACTGATTTCGAGGAATAATCGGTCAGGCGAAGATCGTAATGATGAATACCCATCTGGGTTGCCTGGACGGGAAACATCGATTGCAGCGATTCCAGTATCTCGGCGCATAGTTCATCAAAAGTCTGTTTTGAGGCGGCCTGTAGAGAGGCGGCGGTCAGGAACAGGGTGGTGATTATCGTTACGAAAAGCAGCTTACGAAGCATGTTGTCTCCTTGAATCGTTGAGACCGATGGCCCGGTTGAGCATTATGTAAATCGGTCATCGTGTCAGTCTTTGTAGAATCTTCCTACCAATTCAATATGCATAGTATGCGGGAACATATCGACCGGACGAACCTCGGGCAACAAATAACCGGCCTCAATTAGGGCGGCGGCATCGCGTGCGAAAGTGGCCGGATTACAGGATATATAGAGCAGTTTATGCGGATCAAGAGCGATTAACTGCTTGAGTGCCTTTGGATTCATGCCCGCTCTAGGCGGATCGACGATCACGCAGCGATAGTTTTCCTGAGCCCGGGGGTCATGGCGGAGGAAATCTTTGACGTGCCCCTGGTAAAAACCGATATTCTCTACGCCGTTCAGCCGGGCATTTTTCTCGGCTGCAGCGACGGCATCTCCGACCAACTCCACCCCGACCACCGCCTCGACCCGGTCCGCGAGCAGAATGCCGATCGTTCCGGTGCCGCAATAAAGGTCGAGAACGCGATCGGTCGGTTCCGGGTGAAGCAGGTCGAAAGCGGTCGAGTAAAGCCGTTCTGCCTGGAGTGAGTTGGTCTGAAAAAACGAGTTGGCGCTGATTCGAAATTTCCGCCCGAGCAGTTCCTCTTCAATGTAACCCGGCCCCCAGAGCACCGTTTCCGCTTCGCCCACCGCGATGTTCGATTTCTGGCCGTTCTGATTGTGAACGATGGTGGTGATTTCAGGAATCGCTTCGCGTATCTCCGCGATAAAACGATCAAGGTTAGGGAAGTCGCCGAAATTCGTTACGACGTTGACCATGAGCTGGTTCGTCCGTGAGGTTTGCCGGATTACCAGGAAGCGCATGAAGCCGACGTGTTCCTTGACGTCGTAAACCGGGATGTTCTCGCGTCGGACATAATCGCGCATGAAGGCAACCAGACGATTGGATTGTTCCGACTGAAGATGACAGGCGTTGAGGTCAAAGATATCGTCGAAACGTCCTCGAGCGTGCAGACCGAGGGTGAATTCGCTGTCGGCGCCGGTGTGGAAGGAGAATTCCATTTTATTGCGATAGAAAAACTCCCGCTCCGATCCGAGCACGGGGGGGACGGCCACATTCTCCAGATGTCCCAGCCGCTGGAGACAGTCGATCACCTGCTTGCGTTTAAACTCGAGCTGTTGAGCATATTGCAGGTCCTGCCAGGTGCAACCGCCGCAAATGCCGAAATGCTCACAGGGCGTTGCGGTACGAAGATCGGAAGGTTCGATTATCCGGACCAGGCGAGCCTGGTCGTATTTACGTTTGCGCTTTATTATTTCCGCTTCAATGCGCTCTCCCGGAAGTCCGCCGTTGACAAAAACCACTTTACCGTCGTTATGGGCAACCGCTTTGCCGTCAAAAGCGAGATCCAGGATTTCCAGTTCAATCATATTGTCGGGGGTTGGATCGGTCATTCGGAGTGGTTCCTTCGGTGGAATAAGTCAAGGGTTTCACAATCGAATTTCTCGGCCTGAATAGTGGCGTGGCCGATATCGAACCGATCGTGCAGAATCTGATTGATCTGATCAATGATTATCGGACCATCGATGAAATCTTTTTCATCGAGGCAGATATGACAAGAGAGGGCGATCTCGTTGGAAGACAAGGACCAGATATGCAGATGATGTACCGAGCGTACCCGTCTCACACCGGCGATGGCGTCTTTGACCTCGTCCGGATCGATACGCGCCGGAACCGCTTCGAGCAACACCAGCACGGCCTCCTTGATTACCTGATACGAGGAGTAAAGGATCATGATGCCGATCAGGACCGCAAGGAAGGCATCGATAAGTGTGAAACCGGTCAGGATGATCACGATACCGCCGATAATCACCGCCAGCGAGGAGAGGGCATCGTAAGCCATGTGCAGGAAGGCAGCTTTCATGTTGAGGTCTTTACCCCGCTCCGCATGCAGCAGCCAGACCGACACGACGTTGCCGATCAAACCGATCACCGCCACCGTCATGAACAGAACGGGATTGCTGATTTCCTGCGGATCAATCAAGCGTCGGTAGGCTTCCTGAAAAATGAAAACCGAGATCACGACCAGACTCATGGCCGAAATCAGGGCGGTGATTACCTCAAGTCTTTTAAGGCCGTAGGTTGAGCGCTTGGTGGAGGGGCGTACGGCGCCTTTAGCTCCGAGCCAGGCTAGAATCAAAGCCACTACATCGGATAAGTTATGGACGGCGTCGGCGGTCAGAGCCAGATAGCCGCTCACCAGACCGCCGACAAACTCGGCAATGGTAATCGCCAGGTTGAAAGCTATAGTCCAGCCGAGTCGCGCCCCGGAGGGAAGTTGGTCGTGGTGGTGATGATCGCTCATAAATTACTCGTTTCCATCTTCGCCTAAGATATCCACCGGCGGCTGCTTGGCAAACGTTTTAGCAGATTGATGGAGGAACCTGATACCCCGATGGCCGGGGATTTCCTGAGAAGATGTACGAGGGTGTTTATAAGTCGGAAGATAGCCGTACCGGCGTCAATGAACGGGACCGGCAACCGGGATCGTATGGATCATTAACCGGTTGCCGTCATTTTTAATCGCGTATGATGCTAATTGTCGTAGATGTGATTCAACACGTATAGGGTTCGAATAATCTCCTCGGGCTGTGGATCGACTTCCAGTGAGATTAAACCGTCATAAACGCTTTGCGGAATACGATAAATCAGATTCCCGGCTGCGGCAACCGATGATGCGCTTTCGTAGAAACTGGTTTCCCAAAGGATCTCGAACGCCCCGGCTTCGGCTTCGGTAAAGCCCAATCGCTCCAACTGGCCCTGGAACGAAACCGTTTGGCCATATATAATGTGGATTGTATCGGTTTGTCCTGCCGCCAGCGAGTCAACATATCCGGTTGTCGGCAAGAATGGACTTAACTGTCCGGTGACAGCCGAGTAGGTGATGTCGTACACCGTGTAATCACCGGTATTCTGCAGAACCAGGGAGGAGTCGTCATCGAGCAACGTCGTTACGACTGAGGTAATGCTGGGCATCATGCCTTCATAAAACAGAAATCTGGCAGAATAACCGCCGATGTAAAGCAGGTCGGCATCGACATCGTTCAGTTCGTCGATTATATCCTCCAGCGGCACGAAATTCGAAGTGTCCAGACCGGCGCCTGATCGTGTCCAGGGTTCATAATCGACTCTATCCCAAATGACCGTATCCCCGGCGATTTGGGCAGCGGGATAGGTCATGGTGGGTTCTCCCTGCCGGAAGACTGCCCGGACCGAGAAAGGAGTCTTATCCTGTTTATGAAAATAGATTACCGGTTCGCGAGCCATGGCCGCGTATTCAGGTCTCGAAGTGATGAAACCGGTGGGTTCGCCCGAGCAACCGACCAGCACTCCCCATTCGTGAACGGCGAATCCGGTTTCGCCTGAGTCGGTTGGGCTTTTAGGGCCGCAGTTAAACACTACCAGGAGGGCGATGACTACGGCCGCCGTGAATAGGATTGCGGATTTCATTGTTAATCTCCTCTCCTGCGTTCTTTTCATAATAACGCGGATATCCCTCTACCTGCTTAATGTAATCTCAAGTGCGAGAAATGCCACTTTTTTGATGCCGTACAGTGCGCTGTTTGCGGTTGCCGCCGAGCCGTTCAACCGCTATTATAGTCCGGGTGTTGATTGGGAGATTGCCGATGGCCCGTAGGATTGTGATTATCGAAGATGAGCAGGATATAGGTCAGCTTATTGCTTATAACCTGCAGAATGAAGGATTCGACACCGGTGTGTACACCTCCGGTGAAGCGGGGATAGAAGCTGCTCAGGCCGATCCCCCTGATTTGGTTTTATTGGACTGGATGCTTCCCGGCCTCAACGGTCTCGAGGTCTGTCGTCGGCTTCGGTCGGATCATCGCACGGAGCATGTTCCGATCGTATTCCTGACGGCCAAGGGTGAAGAAGCGGACATTGTTTCGGGTTTACAGGAGGGGGCCGATGACTATATCACCAAGCCGTTCAGCCCCCGGGTTTTAATTGCCCGGGTTCATGCCGTGTTGCGGCGCCAGACCGATACCGAGGAACCCGAAGAGGAAGATGTTGTTGCCTATAAGAGTATCATCGTCGACCTCAAGAAGCATGAAGTGACGTGCGACAAGAAACGTGTTGAGTTGACACACACCGAGTTCCAATTGCTGTTAACGCTCATGCGCCGTCCCGGATGGGTGTTTAATCGTGATCAGTTGGTGAACTGCATTCGCGGCGAAGATGTTTTCGTGAACGACCGCACGGTCGACGTTCATGTGGCCGGGCTGCGACGGAAATTAGGGAAGTCGGCGGAATTGATTGAAACCGTTCGCGGTGTTGGATACCGCTTCAAGGAGTGACCTTTGGCCCAACGACGCCTCTTCTGGAGATTATTCCCCTCACTTATGGCCATTATCGTGGTGGCCGTAGCTCTGGTAGTATTTTTCGCCGAGCGAGCGATCAGACCGTTCTACGAGGAAAGGACTATCGACTATCTCGCTTCAACAGCCCGTATCGTTGCGCATCAAATAAAAGACGCCGCCGCCGCCGGTAATTATGCCGCCGCCGATAGTCTATGTAAGGAAATCGGACGAGAAACCGGTATCCGGGTAACGTTGATCCTGGGATCGGGCAAAGTGGTCGGAGACTCCTTTGAGGATCCCGAGCGGATGGAAAACCACAGCAATCGGCCGGAAGTACGGATGGCACGCGACAGCGGCGTGGGCAACTCCATTCGTTATAGCAGTACCGTTTCACAACGAATGATGTACGTGGCGCTGATGCCCGAAACGGCCGGAGATTCGGGAATGGTTGTCAGGACCTCGATCTCGATCGAACGTATCGATGAGGTCCTCGGCTTGCTGCGTACTCGTTTTGTCGTGGGGGGATTGGTCGTGGCTGTGCTCGCGGCGCTGGTGAGTTTGTTTTATTCGCGTCGTATTACTTTGCCTCTGGAACATCTCAAGAGGGGAGCCGAACGTTTCGCACGCGGCAAGTTCAAGCTTAAGCTGGCGGTGGTCGGCTCCGATGAAATCGCCACGCTCGCCCAGGCCATGAATGCCATGGCCGATGAAATATCTCGTAAACTGGACACCATTACCGAACAGCGGCAGACCCAGGAAGCGATCATGACCAGTATGGTCGAAGGAGTGGTGGCAGTTGACCGGGACGAACGAGTGTTGAGCATCAATCGCGCCGCCGCCGATTTCTTCGAAACCTCCGGAATGGATTCGACCGGCCGTTTTCTGCACGAGGTCGTACGCAATTCCGCCATGCAGCAACTCGTTGCCGAAATTTTAACCACCGGGGAATCGGTCGCGGCGGAGTTGTCGACCGGCGGGAAGAAGGTTCGCTATTTGCAGGCTTCGGGATCGATTTTGCACGATGCCAACGGCACAGCGCTGGGGGCGGTGGTCGTACTCAACGACGTGACCCGTATCCAGGAGTTGGAGAGTGTCCGTCGTGATTTCGTCGCGAACGTTTCGCACGAGTTGCGGACACCGATCACATTGATCAAGGGGTATGTCGAAACATTGCAGGAAGGGGCTCTGCAAAAGCCAGAGGACGCCGAGAAATTCCTCGAGGTAATCGCCCGCCACACCGACCAATTGAATCAGTTGATCGAGGATTTGCTGAGTCTGTCCCGTATCGAACAGAGTCCCCGCATCGAATTCGAATCCGGTCCCTTGAGCAAAGATCTAGATATGGCTGTCACCGAATGTGAACCCAAAGCACGGGAGAAAGGGATCACGCTTACTATTGAAGGTAAACGTGATTATGATCTGCTGGCGAATCATCATTTAATTCAGCGAGCCATCAGTAATCTCATCGACAATGCCGTGAAATACAGTCCCCAGGGCGCCCCGGTTGAGGTCAAGGTTTCGCAGGCGGACAACGAAGTGGTGATCGATATCGTCGATCACGGCTGCGGGATCGATTCACGCCATCTGCCGCGTATTTTCGAGCGATTCTATCGGGTGGACAAAGCCCGCTCGCGCGAGTTGGGCGGGACCGGGTTAGGTCTGGCGATAGTAAAGCATATCGTCCAGACCCATCGCGGAAGGGTTACGGTCGACAGCACGGTGGGAAAAGGGAGCGTTTTCTCAATTCATCTGCCGATCGGTGTCTGATCTCCTCGCTGCTGCCCGGCGAAGAGCCTCGACTCCGCGTTCGAGGCTGTTCATGTGTTCCACATCGGAATAAAAGAGCGGAGAGGCATCGATATTGGCCGCGCGGTTGTGTCTTATGACCGAACCGCAGATGCCGGGGGGAGTCACGCCGGACATTATCCAGACATAGAAAAGGGTAAGTGCCGCCAGACCGACCAGGAAACGAAACAGGCGGTTCGTAAGGCTGTGGTGCTGTTTTGATATCATATCAACATGCCTCAGACAACGTTCGGAAACAGGACCATGAACGCCAGCCAGGCGACGAACAGGGTCAGGATCAGATTGAAGGTTTGCCCGACAACATAGAGGATCATCGGTTTGCCCCCCTCCATCTGGGCTGTCAGTTCCCTGAAGTTCGACTCCAGACCGATCGCGACGAAAGCCAGGCAGAAGAACCAACCCCGCAAAGTATGGGTTATCGGATTGATGAAGCGCGACTCAACGGCCGCGACATCGCCGTGCATGGCCGGGATGATCACGAACGAAAACAACAATGAAGCAGCAACGAAACCGAGCACGAATTTCGGGAAGCGATACCAGATTTCCATGGCGTTGGGACGGGGTCCTTCCGGGCTGCGGTCGACGGTGGTCACCCAGTAAATGGCGACGCAGAAAGCAAGGAGGCCAATCAGGACATTCTGAATCATCTTGACGACGGCCGCTACCTGTTCCGCTTCGGGACCGAGCATCGAACCGGCCGCGACCACGGCGCCGGTGGAGTCGATCGTTCCGCCCATCCAGGCGGCTCCCAGAATGTGATTCATACCGATGAATTTGATCCCGAGCGGCATGAAGAACATCATCAGCACCGTGAAGATAAGCGTCATGCCGACACCGAGGGTGAGGTCTTCCTTCTTGGCTCGGCAGGCTGCGGCGGTTGCGATGGCGGCCGAAACGCCGCAAACCGAGGTGGCTGCGGCAATAATCATGGCCAGTTTCTTATTCTTCATCTTGAGATACTTTACGGCGAAGATGAACATGAAGATAACCACGATCGGAGTGACAATCCAGGCTACCATAAGACCGGGGATGCCCAGCGAAACGATCTTGGCAAAAAGAATCTCGGCGCCCATCAGAACCAGACCGGTTTTGATGAACATCTCCGTTTTCGCACCTGCCAGCAGCCATTTGGGAGTGCCGATCGTGTTGGATATAAGCAAGCCGACCAGGAGGCCCCACATAGCATACGAAAGACCCCAATACTTGATTTCCGCCTGATTCGCTACCCAATAAGATATCGTAGCCAGGATGAACACGGCCGTGAATCCGAGCAGATAATGACTGACCTTGGTCGTTTTCATGAAAGCGACACCGATGGCTGTAAGGATAGCCAGCCCGATCAGCAATCCCAGCAGAGGCAGTAATGTGTTTCCGGTTACAATACCGTCTTTGATAACCTCGAATGCGTTAAGTGGGTCGGAGGTCCACGTGCCGACCTTCGGTATCTTGGGGATCCAGCCGAGCAACGAGCCGGCTATAATGATAAAGCCGAACCAGATTGCCCAGTAATCCTCGTTGGTCCAGAGTGAATTGATTGATTCTTTCATTTCTCACGCTCCCTGTTGAAGGCCGTATCTTATAGTTATATTATCCGTCGCGTTTGCGGCTGTCACTAAAAAAACTTCTCGATCTCTGACGGTAAGTAAATGGGGGGCAAGTTGTTCACCGTTCCGGTTGTTAAAGTATTAGTGAGCTCTGAAGGCCTCTGAAACTTCATGTTATCCTAAAACTATCTTAACAATTCCTTAACACTAGGCGTGTTGTTTCTCCCCCGGAGATAAGAAAACAAGAGTTTTCAAGATATGGGATCTTCTTTGCCAGGGAAGGTCCTCGGGACAAACTTCAATGTCGGCCTGAACCGGCCGACCGGGACAAGGGAGAAACAATCGATGAAGAACATGCTTTCAGTAGCGGTTCTTGTTGCAGCTCTGGCCTCGACGGCCTCGGCCGGCAACTGGTGGGAGACGGTGAAGGTAAAAGGAGACCTTCGGTATCGGCACGAGATGATTGACAAAGAAGGTTCGGATGTTCGCAATCGTCAGCGTATTCGGGCTCGCCTCGGTGTGTTCGGTGAAGTTTCACAGTTTACCAAGGTAGGACTTCAGATGGCGACCGGTTCAGCCGATCCGGTTTCGACCAACCAGACTCTCGGAGACGCTTTCTCAACCAAGGATTTTCGCCTGGATTTGGCCTATTTTGAAACCACTCACGACAAACTGCCGGGTTTCACTCTGATCGGTGGTAAGATGCACAATCCGTTTTTTAAGCCGGGCAGCAGCGAGCTTATCTGGGACTCCGACTGGAATCCGGAAGGCGGCGTGCTCAAGTATGCGAAGAAAATGGAACAGGTGAAAATCGAGTTACTGGGTTCGGGTTTCTGGATCGAGGAGCGTTCCAAGGGCGATGACTCCTATCTGCTGGCGGCTCAAGGCATACTGCACTTCGACCTGTCGGATGAGCGGACCTCCATTGCACTAACCGGCGCTTATTACAACTATGAGAATACGCAGGGAATGGAACCGTTCTTCGACGGCGACGACAAAGGCAACAGCGTAGTCCCGGATACGATCTGGAACGGTACTGACGTAGAAGAAATCAACATGCTCTACGCCAATGACTATGACCTGATCGAGGCCGGTATCGAAATCGGTTACAAGACAGACCTGATACCCGTCAAGGCGATGTTCGATTTCGTCTCCAATACTCAGGCCGACAGCCTCAACACCGGCTGGTTGGTCGGATTACACCTCGGCAAAGCCTCCAAGCCGGGTAAGTGGGAAGCACGCTATATCTACCGCAATGTCGAGAAGGATGCGGTCGTAGCGACTTTTGCCGATTCCGACTTCCGTGGCGGCGGTACCGATGCCAAGGGTCACGAGTTCGGCGGCGGGATTATGCTGGCCAATAACACGACTTTCAATGTCTCGTATTTCATCAACCAGACTGAAATCGCCGAAGGCGCCGACAGCGACTTCAATCGGCTGCAGGTTGATCTCCAGTTGAAGTTCTGAGATAAACAGCAAATGAGATAAAGGAATCATAAGAAACGAGGATGGTTAGAAAATGAAGAAACTCGCACTGATGATGGTCGCACTGGTCGCCGTATTCTCCATGGCGGTTGCCGGCAGCAACATCACTATCAAAGGTTCCGATACCCTGGTTCGCCTGGGCCAGCGCTGGGCCGAAGAGTACATGAAGACCAACTCCGAGACCGTTATACAGGTCTCCGGCGGCGGCTCCGGCACCGGTATTGCCGCTCTGCTGAACGGCACGACCGATGTCTGCGAGGCCTCACGCGACATGAAGGAAAAGGAATACAAGCTGGCCAAGGATAAGGGGATCGATGTCTATCGCATCTCTGTCGCTTTGGACGGTATCGCCGTGTTTCTGAACGAGGGCAATCCGGTAAACGAACTTTCAATTCCGCAGCTTAAGGGAATCTACACCGGCGCCATAACCAACTGGAAAGAGGTTGGCGGCAAGGACGCTCGAATCATCCTCTACGGTCGTGAAAACAACTCCGGTACTTATGCCTTCTTCAAAGAGCATGTTCTCGATAAGGAAGACTACGACGCTCACACTCAGACGCTGCCGGGTACGGCGGCCGTAGTGAACGCGGTTGCGGAAGATGTGAACGGTATCGGCTACGGCGGTATTGCCTGGGCCAAGGGTGTGAAGTACGCCTCGGTTAAGAAGGACGATACTACCGCTGCGGTAATGCCCTCGGTTGAGACCGTTTCCAACGGCACTTACCCGATTTCCCGTGAACTGTACTGGTTCTTCAACGGCAAGCCGACCGGCGACTTACAGAAGCTGACCAACTGGGCGCTTTCCGAGGCCGGACAGAAATTGTCGGAGGAAATCGGCTATGTTCCTCTTTTGAAGGAAATGGCCGAGGCCAACATGGTGAAATAAGACGACGCCTCTTTTATAGAGGCCAATAAATCAACGGTCGGTGACGCCTGTCGTCGGCCGTTGGATACACTCATGAGTTGGTCGCCCGGTCCGCCACAAGTCCGGGCGACCACGAATTGTGGCGCAATGAGAAAACTTAAATTCAAAACTAAGTCCCGCCTGGGTGAAATACTCGGAGAGCGGTTCATCGCGATCAACGCGCTGACGGCCGTGGCGGCGATTTTCCTGATCTTCATTTTCATTTTCAAGGAGTCGTTGCCGATTTTCTACGACAAGTACGTTCAGGAAGAGGCCAGTGTCGGCAAGATGCTTTTTAAACAGGAGTACTACGAAGGCCGACCGGCCAAATGGGCCTGGCAACCTGAATCGGAAGTCCCCAAATTTTCACTGCTGCCGTTGTTCATCGGCACGATTAAAGCTGCCCTGGTGGCCATGCTGTTCGCGGTTCCGTTGGGTGTCGGGGCGGCGATCTATTCGGCCGAGTTTGCCAACAAGCGACTTCGAGAATTGATCAAACCAACGATTGAGATATTAGCCGGGATTCCCTCGGTAGTGCTGGGATTTTTCGCCCTGATTGTCCTGGCCAGTGTTTTGCAGAATTTATTCGGTCTGGTGTTTCGCTTGAATGCCCTCAATGCCGGTATCGCGCTGGGGATTGCGGTTATTCCGATCGTGTTCACGGTTGCCGAGGACGCCATGACCTCGGTGCCTTCGTCATTACGTAATGCCGCCCTGGCTCTGGGCGCTTCGCCCTGGCAGGTGTCCCTGACGGTAGTGTTGCCGGCAGCCTTACCCGGAATCGCCGCCGGTTGTGTGTTGGGATTCGGACGAGCCGTCGGTGAGACGATGATCGTCCTCATGGCTTCCGGGAATGCCGCTATCATATCGGCTTCGTTTACCGACTCGATTCGTACGATCTCCGCCTCGATCGCAGCCGAACTGGCCGAGGTGGTGTTCGGCTCCACTCACTACAATGTGTTGTTCTTTCTCGGCACGATCCTGTTCATTTTCACCTTCCTGATCAATTTGGGCGGTGACATGGTTCTGGCTCGACTGAAAGAACGTTTCCACGGGAAGACATCATGAGTGACGCCACAATCACTACCGCGGCTGAGACTTCGTACCGGGACGAACGGATCGTTTTCAAGCGCAAGACTTCGGGTGTCATACCGAAGAGTCTGACGCTTTTATCGAGCGCCCTCATCGTGGCTATGCTGGTGATTATTCTGGGTAATGTCATCATGGGCGGCGCCGGCATAATCAGTGTCGGTTTTCTCACGAAACCGCCTGAGAACGGCATGGAGGGCGGCGGAATTTTCCCGGCGATTTTTGGAACGGTCGCTTTGGTGTTGTTAATGACTATCGCCGTGGTGCCGGTAGGAGTAATGACGGCCGTGTTTTTATCGGAATACACCTCGCCGACATCGCGCATTACGCGGATTATTCGCCTGGCGATCAATAACCTGGCCGGGGTGCCCTCGATTGTGTTCGGCCTGTTCGGACTCGGCTTTTTTATCGGCTTCATCGGACGGGGTATGGACAATTTGTTCTTCAGCTCCGACGGCCCGGTCTGGGGGCAACCCGCGATCATCTGGGCTTCGCTAACCCTCAGCGTGTTGACGCTGCCGGTGGTGATCGTTTCGACCGAAGAAGCCCTCCGCACGATTCCCCGGTCGCTCAAGGATGCCTCGTTCGCCCTCGGAGCGACGCGTCTCCAGACCATCCGCCGGGTGATTCTTCCACAGGCAATGCCGGGTATTTTGACCGGTGCGATTCTGGCCATCAGCCGGGGCGCCGGTGAAGTTGCCCCGATCATGTTCACCGGAGCGGCCTACTACCTGCCCTATTTGCCCGGGAAATTAAATGACCAATTCATGGAATTGGGCTATCACATATACGTTATGGCTACCCAGTCGCCGGACGTCGAAGCCACCAAGCCGATCCTGTACGGGACGGTGCTGGTGTTGCTGGTGTTGACGTTCATGCTGAACTCGGTGGCAATGGTAATTCGCTCGAAAATGAGAACCAGGCATCGCAATGGTTAGTTTATACAGACAACAAAAGCCCCAGGTAATGCCGGCGAAAGGTGGTGATCGTGCCGGAATGAAGGACAGCGAATCACAGCGAAAGACCAAGATGCGCGTCGAAAACCTGGATTTCTACTATGGGAAAAACCAGGCCTTGTTCGATGTTACGCTCGATATCGAGGAACACCGGGTGCTGGCGTTGATCGGTCCGTCGGGCTGCGGCAAGTCAACATTCCTGCGCACGCTCAACCGGATGAACGATACCATTCCGGGAACGAATCTCACCGGCCGGGTGCTGCTCGAAAACCTCGACATATACAAAGAAGTGCGTGATGTCTCGACCGTGAGGACCAGAGTGGGTATGGTCTTCCAGCAGTCGAATCCGTTTCCGAAATCGATTTTCGACAATGTCGCCTACGGATTGCGGGTCAACGGCATCACGGACCGAAATTTAATTACTGAGGTGGTCGAAGATACGCTGAAAAAAGCCGCTCTCTGGGAAGAAGTGAAAGACAAGCTGGATTCCAGCGCTTATATGCTTTCCGGTGGGCAGCAACAGCGGCTCTGCATCGCCCGAGCATTGGCGATACAACCGGAAGTGGTCCTGATGGACGAGCCGGCCTCGGCGCTCGATCCCATCTCGACGGCGAAGATAGAGGATCTCATCGGTGAGCTTAAACAAAGCTATACGATCGTGATCGTTACGCACAATATGCAACAGGCGGCGCGTGTGTCCGACCGGACGGCGTTTTTCCTGAACGGTTACATGATCGAAATCGGTGAGACCAATCATATCTTCACCAATCCGACCAATCCGAAGACCGAGGATTATATTACAGGTCGTTTTGGATAAACATGAGACGGGACTTGGGAGAATGACAAAACATTATCAAAAAGAGATCGACAAGCTCAAGAAGCAGTTGCTGCATCTGACAGCCAGTGTCGAGGAGCGAGTTCAGGCGGCGGTGTCCTCGGTAACGGAGGGGGATGTCAAACTCGCTCGTGAGGTGATCGAGGGAGATCATGAGATCGACCTGATGGAAGTCGAGCTGGAGGAAGAACTACTCAAGATTCTGGCTCTGCACCAACCGGTGGCGATTGACCTGCGATTCATCGTGGCGGCGCTCAAGATCAATTCCGACCTGGAGCGGATCGGCGACCTGGCGGTCAATATCGCCGAACGGGCCAGCCAGCTCCGTGATTTTAACGTACGCTCGGCCCCGTTCCGCCTCGAAGAAATGCTGGGGCTGGTGGTGGCTATGGTTAAGGGCAGCACCGATGCCCTGATTAACATGGACGCCGATCTGGCCCGGACCATTTGTGATACCGACGATCAGGTCGACGAAGTTCATCGTGAAGCGTATCGAAACACTCTCGTTCGCATTGTCGACACGCCGGATCAGGCCGACTATTACATTTCGCTGGTAAGCATCTCGCGCAATCTGGAGCGGATTGCCGACCATGCTACCAATATCGCCGAGGATGTCATCTACATGGTTGAGGGTGAAATAGTACGGCATCAGGGCGGCATGCTTAACGGCCAATAGAGATCGGCTTCTACGACTCATCGCAAGATCGGGTACGCGAAAGGTCTTCTTACTGTTTCTCAGCGCTTTCAAGCGTTCAGTGGAACTTGTCGGTGTACCCTTTGTGCGGGTCCCTGTCGCCCTGCGACAGGGACCTTGCCGTTTGATGATACTGGGATTGTCTTGGAATTATGCCGATTGTACATATATTGAGGGAGCAGAATGGTCTAACCCCGGAGGTATAATTGCATCGTCGCTATTTCTCTCTGATTGCGCCGTTATTACTGGCGCTGCTTCTTGTTTCATCCGTCTTATCAACCGATTTCTCCCAGGTTCGGGTCTATCCCGACAATAAGGCGGACTGGCTTAAACTGGAACAACTGGCGCTCGATATCGCTTTCGTCGGCCCTGATTTCATCGATGTAATTACCGATATGAATCAGCTTGAACAACTCCGGGAACAGGGATTCCGGGTGGAAATCCTTCATGAAAAGCTGTCGGAGTTCTATCGCAGTCGTATTGAAACCGAGAAAGATATGGGTGGATATATGACGTTGAGTGAGATCTCGGCCCGGGCCGACAGTCTCGTGATGGCTCATATAAATATCTGCGATAAATTTCTGATCGGCCAGTCGATCGAAGGCCGTGATATCTACGCGATAAAAATATCGGATTACGCCAAAGTCGATGAAGATGAACCGGAGCTGCTTTTCACGGCGGCGATACATGCCCGCGAGGTGATAACCCCGCTGGTGGTTTTCAATGTCATGGAATACTTGCTTGACAACTACGGGACAGACTCCGCTCTGACTTATCTGGTCGACAACCGTGAGTTGTTTTTCGTGATCCCGGTCAATCCGGATGGTTACTACTATAATGAGTCGACCAACCCCAGCGGCGGCGGGACATGGCGCAAGAATCGCCGCGACAATGGCGATGGTTCATACGGAGTCGATCTGAACCGGAATTACGGCTATGAATGGGGTTACGACGATGAGGGTTCCTCGCCGACCACGAGTGATGCTACCTATCGTGGAACGGGTCCTTTCTCCGAACCGGAAACACAGATCATGAGAGATTTTACCGAGGCACGCGAGTTCGTAATTACGCTCTATTTCCATTCCTATTCGAATTTGATTCTCTGGCCCTGGGGGTACGATTACCTGGTTACGCCCGACGAGAATCTCTTCCAGATCATGGGAGATTCCATCGCCGCCTACAACGGGTACAGCCCGACTCCATCACACGGTCTTTATACGACCAACGGGGCCTCCGACGACTGGGGTTATGGAGAGCAAATCACCAAGAACAAGAACCTGGCGCTGACCATAGAGGTCGGTGATTCGGACGATGGCTTCTGGCCGGAGACCAGCCGCATTGATCAACTGGTCGGCGAGAATCTCGATCCCTGTTTGTTCCTGATGCGCATTGCCGATAATCCCTACAAACTTCTGCCTCCGAACGTTCCGGATTTGTTCGTGGCCGACTCGGTCGACAGTACCGGGTATGCCGTGGACTGGTCGCACAGCGACAGTCTCAATCCGGCGGTCGGTTATGACCTGTATGAGATGGCCGACTTGACCACGCTCAGCGATTCTGCCAATGATTTTTATAACTGGTCAAATCAGGGCTTTGAGCTGGCTACCGGGCGCAGACATTCGCATCCTTCCTCGTTCTATTCCCAATCGGGGAACAGCCTGTCTCAGACTCTGGATATGACCCAGGACATAACTGTGGAAACGGGTGACCAGCTTACTTTCTGGGCTTTCTACGACATTGAAACGGACTGGGACTACGCCTATGTCGAGGTCTCGGTTGACGGCGGTTCCAGTTTTACACCGATTCCGGGCAGCATCACTACGACCTACGATCCCTACGGCAACAACCGAGGCAACGGCATTACCGGCCAGTCCGGAAGCTGGGTCGAGGCGACCTTCGATTTGGCCGCCTACGTCGGACAATCGATTCGAGTGCGGTTTTCATATTATACCGACGGTTATGTGGCTAACGAGGGATTTTATATCGATGATATCTACCCAGTCAAGATGTTCGGGACACAAACGTTGCTCGCATCCGGTTATGTCGATACCTCGTACACCTTTGGTAATCACGCCGTCGGGGAGTTCTACTACAAAGTGAGAGCGGTTGACGCCGAAGGCCAGGCGGGTAGTTTTTCGATTGCGGCCATGACCACCGTATGGCCAACCGGGTACAGTTGTGTCGATACCGACAACGACGGTTACGGTGATCCCGGTTATGCTTCCAACAACTGTCCTGACGATAATTGCCCCGATATCTACAATCCCGAGCAGACCGATACCGACGACGACGGCCTCGGTGATCTATGCGACGTCTGCCCCGAGGATGCCGATAACGATATCGACAATGACGGCATATGCGGGAATATCGACAACTGCCCGGATGTGGCCAATTCACTTCAGGAAGATACCGATTTGGACGGTGTCGGTGATGCCTGTTGTTGTGTGGGGCAAACGGGTAATATCAACGGTGACGCGGCGGGTTCTATAGATATCACCGACCTGGTGTATCTGGTGCAGTATATGTTCAGCGGCGGCCCGGTGGTCGGTTGTCCGATATCGGCCGATGTCAACGGCGACAACAGCATAGCCGATATAACCGATCTGGTCGATTTGGTAAGTTACATGTTCCAGGACGGTCCGCCGCCGGTCGATTGTCCCTGAGGCGCTGGTATTGCTAAAGCGACAAGCGCAATGAGAGCAGGAATTGGGTGAAGTCTTCCGGAGCTCTGATAGAATAGTGTTGACCGAGGTCGATTCGGATATACCTGACACCGGCTATCAGGTCAAGATAGACATTGGATGCGACGAGACTCCGATACCCGGCGGCAAAACCGACCAGCCAACCTGAATAATCACCGGTTTCACCGGTGAGTTTTATGTTCAACGTAAAACCTGTCTGTGCCAGCAGGAGAGGGCTGTTCTTTTGTCCGGATGGAGCGTATGAACATTCCAGCCAGAATGGTGTGGTTTTATATCGGTTGCAATTCTCCTGTGATACCGCCAATCCCAGAAATATCCCATTGTTGAATCGTAAACCGATAGCTGGTTGAGGCGTCAGTTGATCATCATCGTCGTCGTGTAAGAGAGCGAAACCAAGAGAAACCCCGATTCGGGGACCCTGTGAGGGGCGTTCGCTGTTGCATAATCGCTGGTACGCGCTGTCAAACTCTGATTCACCGGTAATGGAAAAGATGTCCTTTGTTTTGAATTCGAATCGTTCGCCGTCCGCTCTTTCGAAAACGAGCGTGCCGTTGTCCAGACTGTCGACCACATGTCCGCGCATCGATGCACCGGTCCAGAACAGGATGACCTGAACCGAGTCATTGTCGAGGCGGTCGGCCTCACCGGCGGCGACCGTGACACTCGAACAGATTAAAACGAAGGAAAAAACGAGAATTACTAGACAGACCCTCACACCAACCTCCTGGCATTCTCCTTTGAGATCGAATTGAGGTCAATATAGAAAAAAACCGCCGGTAATCAACCCTCGATTGATCACATCCACAATTTGCGGTCGAGCGTGCGGTAATGGATCGCCTCGGCGATATGACCGATCTCGATACTCTCCGAACAGGCCAGGTCGGCAATCGTACGCGCCACTTTCAGAATACGGTCGTACGCCCGGGCCGAAAGTCCCTGACTGGTGATAGCGGTCGCGAGTAACGATTGTGATTTGTCGTCAATTTTACAGTAATGACGGATTTTCTGCGGTTCCATGTGAGCGTTGCAGAAGACCGATTTCTCGTTTTTGAAACGTTCGTTCTGAATCCGACGAGCTTTATTGACGCGCTCGCGAATCGTTTCCGATTTCTCACCGCGCGTTTCCGATGACAACTCCTTGAATTTCACGGCCGGAACGGTGATGTGAATATCGATTCGGTCGAGCAACGGCCCGGATATACGCGACATGTAACGCTGAATCTCGGAGGCCGAGCAGTTGCAGTTGTGGTTGATGTCCCCGTAATAACCGCAGGGACAGGGATTCATCGCAGCCAGGAGCATGAATCCGGCCGGATAGGTGAGAGTGATGGCGGCTCGTGAGATCGTTACGAGATTGTCCTCCATCGGCTGGCGCAGCATTTCGAGAATATCCTTTTTGAACTCCGGCAGTTCATCCAGGAACAACACCCCGTGATGCGCGAGAGATACTTCGCCCGGCTTCGGAATCGTGCCGCCGCCTATCAGACCGGCGTACGAGATGGAATGATGGGGCGAGCGGAACGGTCGGGTTGCCACCAGGGCGGAGTTGGCCGGAAGACGCCCTGCCACGGAGTGAATTTTGGTGGTTTCGAGCGCTTCTTCGAGGGTGAGGGAGGGAAGAATGGTCGGCATGCGCCGCGCCAGCATCGTTTTTCCGGAACCGGGAGGGCCTATCATAATGATGTTATGGCCGCCGGCCGCGGCTACCTCAAGCGCTCGCTTGGCCGATTCCTGTCCTTTCACATCAGAAAAGTCGCACGAATAATGGAGAGCGTCACGGAAAGCCGACTCGATGTCAATCTTGAACGGAGCTACCGCTTTCTCATCTTCGAGAAAATCAATCGTCTCGCGCAACGAGCGAACGGGATACACCGGCAGAGTATCGGCCATGGCTGCCTCGCGGGCGTTTTCACGCGGCACCACCAGGCCTTTGATGCCGCCCACGTTCTTGAACGACATGGCCATTGGAAGGATGCCCGGGATTGGGCGCAGGGTTCCGTCAAGGGACAGTTCTCCGAGCATGACATAATCATCACAACGCTCACGCAGAATCTGACCGGTGGCGGCCAGAATGCCGACGGCAATCGGTAAATCAAACGCGGAGCCTTCTTTTTTAATATCCGCCGGGGCCAGATTGATCGTGACCCGCTTGGCGGGGAATACGAAATCGGAATTCTTGATGGCGGCCGTGACTCGTTCCTTGGATTCGCGCACGGCCCCTTCGGGAAGACCTACCGTTACGAACCCGGGCAGTTGCTGTTGGATATCCGCCTCGACCTCGACAGCGTAGGCGTCAACTCCGTGAGTGGCGGAGGAGATTGCTTTGGCTAACATTTTTCACTCCCTCTGTTTGACGCTCGGACTCGTTGTAGTTTTTCAACGGCGGGGAACCGCACTCCCCTCTCGTCCTCCCCTGGACGGTTCCCCGCACGTTTTAGTAAACCATCACATTACCGAGTTACAGGTTCGTTTTGTTTTCCGGGATCAATATCGAAAGGGCCGGTGACAGGGGACGTCAGTAGAAATGGGGGGGATTTCGGTTTGAAAGAGTTATATGGGTGTGATACGAGACGCAGGTGGCCCACTAGTCCACGGGTGGGGGAATCTGTGCCCCACCCCCTCAAGTGAGAGTTGCGTACAACCGGGCTTAGGTGCCCCACCCCTCGGGGAGTGTTGAAAAAGTCATACGCTCGGATATTCAGTAAAAACACATCTGTAATGCAGGCGACACAAGGCCGCCCGCTACGCGAGGTTAGGGCACTTTAACGCGTAGCGGCGGGGCTTGTCTCCGCCGCGATAGAGGTTTCTAGGGTGGGACTTGCGATTCAACACGAACATGGTCTTTGGCACGTCTCGGGGAGACGTGCCCTACAGTGTCAGGTTGCTGACTTTCACCCTGTTCTGGTTATATCTTAAATATATAGAGTATGATCAAAAGACCAATAAAGCACCAACCATAGAAAAGAAAAACGGCAGACTATAAAGCCTGCCGTAAGTATTTTTCTCGGTACTGTGACCTGCTTTATTCATCCGCAAGCTTGGTCAGGCGAATTTCGTGATATGTCGTTCCATCTAGCTGCTTGAGGACAATTTCACTCCCCTGTGTCTCCTTGCGGAAACGACCTTCCGGATTGTGATTCTCATTGCAGGCAGTACATCCGGCATTACCATCAGGTTGATAATGCTGTATCTGAAGACGAATGCCATCGCTGAAGGCATACACACCATCGACTCGGCAGAAATCGCAAATATCAAGGTTACGAGTCGTGTCTAGAATCATGATGAAGTTCTCTTCAGTGAAGGTCCAGAAGATATATTGACTATCTGTTACTTCAACGGCCGTATTGCCATAATCGGTCGTAAGGTAATAGATACCTTCGTATTCACCTTCAATAGGTGCTTCTTCCTCAAGAATGATATCGGAGGAACAATTCCAGACATAAAGCGGCACTGCTATCAGCGCCAGTACGATTAGAGCTTTCTTCATTTCCTATATACTCCCAAACTTACCACACAACTTTGCCGCCCAATATAATTAGCCCCGGCGAGCCGCACAAGACCAAAAAGCCATTTCATCAACTTTAAGACGGCCAAGCGCAATATGTGTTCAATACTATACTTCCGGGCGCCTCTGTTAATGAATAACCGTAATTCCGGCCGGGGTGCGTCCTTATTTTTACATGATGAAAGACCTCATCCCGGATAGTGTGTTTTCCGGAGTAGTAGTCGTTCGCATTAAGGGGACAATCACCAAGGCATTGATGTTTGGTGACTTTACGGTTACTGCCTCGTTTGAAACAAGGCTTTTCCGCTCGACATTATCCACAAGTTCCGTATCTGCTGTCGGGTGTCCCGAAAACGATACAAATCGCTATCCCTGGTCGGGTCGGACCATATTTCATTATCTTGTTGCAGACATCCCGATGATTTCTGTGAGGCATTTGGGCGGTCGCTATAAGATGTTTTGTATCAATAGTATAACTATCAGTAGCGGTCTCCGGAAAGTTACGAATAGGGGTTGACATCGCTGGAGGCATTTGTTTTCTTGTGATGGGAAGTCTGTCTTTGGTGCTCGAAAGGAGATCCCCCCCTCTATCTCCACGACTCCATTGGTGGGCTTCTCTTTTTTTGTTGTCCACACTTACAACCAAGTTATCAACATCGCTGTAGAGAAATCCCGAAACGGATTATGGGGAGGATATAACGTGAAGAATAACGCTATATCAGATATTTATTGTCGGCTAAGAAACAGGATCAGCGGCCCTGGATGGTGTTGAAGCTGTAAATTTTCCATTTGCCGTTGACAAGATGTAGTCCGAAACGAGCCCGGTATCCTCGTGATTGAGCTTTATCGACGAAGGTAACATCGACCGATGCGGTTTCTTCGCCCATGATATTGGCCTGGTTAATGATACGCTGGTATTTGAACCAGGTGGTTTTGGTCTGGCCGTCACCGGTGAGGTCATCGAGAATCTCTTCCGGGTTGTGGAACACGCGGGGATTCTCGGTGTCGAGAGCGTAGTCGGCGTTAAACGACTTCATCAACTCCGGCAGGTCGAGAACATAGGTAAGCGCTGCTTTGTCGTCCTTTTCCATTGCCCCGAAAAGTTTTATTACGGTTTTCTTGGGATCGGGGGGGCCTTGTTCACCGCCGCAACCAAGCGCCAGCACGGCCAGAATTATCACGGCGATGAGTTTGGAAAAGGATGAGGTCATGATTAGAGGATGCCTCCGGTAATAGTGATCCGGTGGTTGTCTCCCAACTCCGCTCCCGGTGTGAAGGCATAGGCGATGTGCAGTTGGCGATAATTGACGCCAAAGCCTATAGCGGCGCCGGCCCAGGAGTCATCGGAGTCAGCCGTCCGGTAGTTGGAGCCAAAGCTGTTCCAACCGATGCGAACGAAGAACGGATCGAGTTCGTAGTATTCCGCGCCGACGGCGAAGATTAGATCGTTATCGTTGGGAAGAATGATGTCGGAGGTAAGGGTCAGCGGCAAGCCACGGGGTTTGATAAAAACTCCGCCTCGGAGCGTCAGCGGCAAATCGTATTTCTCTTCGCCGAGTGAAGAAAGCTGAGTCCCGAGATTCTGAATTGCAATCCCCGCCCCGAAGCGCTTACGTTCGGTGACGTAAGAAACACCCAGATCCAGCGCCAGGCCACTGGCGGAATAATCGTCAATTTTCTCGTAAATCACTTTCGCCGTGGCCCCGGCCCGGTAATAGTAACCGAACTTACGAGCGTAACTTACGGCGAGCATCATATCGCCGCCGCCGAAAGTGTTGCCGGTTTCGGTGCCGGAAGTGTCGGTCTCGATAAAGTCACCGTAGTTGAGGTAGTTAATCGAGGCGGCCAGCGATTGTTCTTCACCTAATTTGAAAACGTAACCCGCAAAGCCGGACTGGATATCCATGAAATAGTTATGGTAACCGGCGATATACTGCGGATGTTCGAAAGCCGCCAGTCCGGAAGGATTGTAATAGATTGCCGAGGCATCATCGGCCAGCCCGGTGAAAGCTCCTCCCATGGAGACGGCGCGAGCGCCGACGCCGATCTTAAGGAACGGAAAGGCGGTTGTGCCGACATCGGAATTAATGCTGCCCGCCTGAACGGTGAGGGTGCAACAAAGGATGGCCGTAATCAGGCCGTAGAGCATGCGCTTGTGCATATTTGTTCCTTGATTTTGAAGCACGGTAAGCAGGTTCACCAACCCTTGGTCGTTTTGCCTATAATGGCGTCAATAAGGAGCGCCAGGGCATCCTGCTGGGCTTCTTCTTCGGTTCCGGAGCCTACCTGGTAGAATCCTTCCTGGCTTAAGGTCTCATTAAAGATGTCGGCTTCTTCACCGGCCTTCTTCAGAGTTACCTGAAAAGTCATCCTTACGACGTACGACTCGACAACGTCGTTTTCGTCGTATTTAAACGGCTGCCAGGAATAGCCGGTAAAAGTAGCCGTAAGGATTGCATCGGCGGTTTCGGTCGAAGCGACTTTCATGGTCCCATCGCTCATGAAAGCATCGATAACCAGATCGGTGATTTTATCTCCGAGTTCCAGTTGATCGGTCTGGTTTTCGATCCGCTCGATTGCAATCGACTTGATGTCGGATTGACCGGCCTGACTGAAACTGTAAAATCCGCAGCCGGCCAGAACCGGCAGCAAAAACAGAATAAACAGGATGGTAATTCTCGGCATCACCTCTTAAACCCCTATTGTCTCCGGACGTTCCCGTGACCGCTGTTGTTTACCACGGGCTTGCCGCGTTTAAAAACCCGACTGGCCAGGTTCACCCCGTAATGATATGGTAATTCGCGGTAATCTTCCATATCCCAAAGAGTTATGTCGGCCAGATAACCGGGAGTCAGTTGTCCGATCAAGTTGGTTCGATTAAGGGCATGAGCGGCGTTGACCGTCACGGCCGAGATACATTCCGCCGCGGTGAGTTTCATCTGGAGTGTTGCCAGGGAAATGATGATCGATAAAGACTCCGTGAAACTCGATCCGGGATTACAATCGGTCGAAAGCGCTACTGCCACACCGGCCTCGATCATTTTACGCGCCGGGGCGTATTGCTTGCCGGCCAGCGAGAAAGTGGTGCCGGGCAGAAGTACCGCAGCCGTACCGGCTTTGGCCATTGCCTTGATTCCGGCATCGGAGATATAAACGATATGGTCGGCTGAAACCGCACCCAGTTCGGCCGCCAGTTCGGCGCCGCCGGTGGAAGCGAGTTCATCGGCATGGAATTTCAAAGCCAGACCGGCCTTTTTGGCTGCCGACTGGATTTTCCGCGATTGCTCGATATCGAAAACACCTTCCTCGCAGAATATGTCGCAGAATTCGGCGAGGTTGCTTTTCACTACCGCCGGGATCATCTCGTTGATCAAGAGATCGACATAATCATCCGGGTTGTCCCGATATTCATCGGGGACTTCGTGCGCCCCAAGGAAAGTCGGGACTAAGTCCATCGGATGCGATTCATTCACCTCGCGGATCACTTCGAGCTGCTTGATCTCGGACTCGGTCGATAATCCGTATCCGGATTTGGCTTCAACGGTGGTGGTGCCGTGAGCGAGCATGATATCGAGGCGTTTGCGAGTGTTCTGGATAAGGATATCTTTTGGGGTTTCACGAAGATCCCGGACCGAGGCGCGAATACCGCCGCCCGCCCGGGCGATTTCCATGTAGGTTTTTCCCTGAATTCGCATTTCGAATTCTTTTTCGCGAGTGCGGGAGAAAACCGGGTGGGTGTGTGGGTCAATAAAACCGGGGGTAACGACTCGGCCGTCGGCGTCGACCACCGTACAGCCCTCGGCCAGCGGTGTGTTGCCGGCTACTTTATCGGAGTCGCCGACCGCCAGGATCTCTTCACCGGCAACTGCAAGAGCGCCGTCGGTGATCATGCCAAGGTCGTTCATGTCCTTGCCCAATCGTGGAACAGGACCATCCATGGTTATAAGTTGACCGATATTCTTGATTAATAGAGTAGCTTTTTTTTCAGGAGGCATAGCGCAGTTACACCAGAATGCTTAGGTCTTCAGGTTCATACGTTACATCAGAAACAACCGCATCAATCTAACAAGGGAATCCGGAAAAAGCAACTGTCCGAGGAAGGTTGTGTAAATCTTGTGAGGTGATGGGTTACGAAAGAAGTGTTGAATAATTGTAAGAATTAGTTACATCACCGAACAGCCGTCCAAAAAGCTGTGGTAGTAACGAAAAAGCGTGTTGAAAAACTTCTTCTGCGGCGGAGACAAGCCCCGCTGCTACGCGTTAAAGGACCCTAACCTCGCGTAGCGGGCAGCCTTGTGTCGCCCGCATTACAGTTGTGTTTTATTGAATATCCGAATGTATGACTTTTTCAACAGTCCCGAAAAAGGCCGCCCGGGGGCGGCCTTTTTTCTTAATGCCTGATTATATATCCCGTTCAGTCGCGCTGATGCGGATTCATCGGGATCTTGATTTTGGCTTTTTTGGCGAATTTAATCGCTTCACCGTAACCCGCATCGACATGGCGGGCCACGCCGATCCCCGGGTCGTTGGTCAGGACGCGGTTGAGACGGAGCGCCATTTCCTTGGTGCCGTCGGCCACGATCACCTGCCCGGCATGGATGGCGTTGCCGATGCCTACGCCGCCGCCGTGGTGGATCGACACCCACGATGCGCCCGAAATAGCGTTCAGCAGGCCGTTGAGCAGGGGCCAGTCGGCGATGGCATCGGAGCCGTCGATCATTCCCTCTGTCTCGCGATAGGGGGATGCGACCGAACCGCAGTCGAGATGATCGCGCCCGATAACGATCGGAGCGGAGATCTTGCCCTGCTTGATGTAAGTGTTCATGATATCGCCAAAACGCGCCCGTTCACCGTAGCCAAGCCAGCAGATGCGAGCCGGAAGACCCTGGAAGGGGATTCTTTCGCGAGCCATTTTGATCCAGCGCATCAGCAGAGCATTGTCCTTGAACTCACGCATTACGATATCGTCGGTTACGGCGATATCTTTGGGGTCGCCCGAAAGCGCCGCCCAGCGGAAAGGTCCACGGCCTTCACAGAAAAGCGGACGGACATAGGCCGGAACGAAACCGGGGAAGGAAAAAGCGTTGGTGAGGCCGCCGGTCTGGGCTTGACCACGGAGGTTGTTGCCGTAGTCGAACACGATCGAACCGGCTTTCTGGAATTTGATCATGGCGTCGCAATGTTTCACCATCGAATCGTACGAGCGCTTGATATAGCTCTTGGGATCTTTTTTGCGGAGGCGGTTGGCCTCGACCATGGTGAGGCCCTCGGGGATGTATCCGTTCAGTTCATCGTGAGCGGAAGTCTGATCGGTGACGATATCCGGCACGATACCGCGGCGGAAAATCTCCGGGTAAATTTCAGCACAGTTGCCCACCAGGCCGATCGAGATCGGCTCACGTTTTTTGGTGTGTTCTTTGATCAGGGCAATCGCCTTGTCGAGGCTCTTGACCTTGACATCACAGAAGCCCTGTTTCATGCGGCGGGTGATGCGCTGTTCGTCGACTTCGACAACCAGAATCGACGCTCCCGACATCGTCCCGGCGAGCGGCTGGGCGCCGCCCATACCGCCCATGCCGCCGGTGAGGATCCAGCGGTTGGAGAGGTCCCCGCCGAAATGCTGGTTGGCGACGGCGGCGAAAGTTTCGTAAGTGCCCTGGATAATCCCCTGAGCGCCGATATAAATCCACGAACCGGCGGTCATCTGGCCGAACATGATCAGGCCGAGTTTGTCGAACTGACGGAATTTTTCCCAGGTGGCCCATCTTGGGACAATGTGGCTGTTGGCGATTAGCACGCGCGGGGCATGTTCATGGGTGCGGAAAATTCCGACTGGTTTTCCGGACTGCACCAGCAGCGTTTCGTCGTTTTCGAGGCTCTTGAGTGATTTCACGATTGCCGCATAGCAGTCCCAGTTGCGAGCGGCTTTGCCGGAACCGCCGTAGATGATCAGCTCATCCGGTTTCTCGGCGACCTCGGGATCGAGGTTGTTGTTAAGCATGCGTAAAGCGGCTTCCTGATGCCAGCTCTTGCATGAGATTTTTGTCCCGCGCGGGGCGCGGCATTTTTTCGGCTTAGTCGGCATGTATTTTGACTCCCATGTTCAGTATCATATTCCTGTGGGAGAATATAGCTTTCCTTATCGGCGAGCGCAAGTGGGGGGAAGAGGCCTTGACGAATAGAACAAAACGGGTATTTTATGTAAAATCATCGGAACCGACAGATCGTGTCATGTACTGTCCGCAGGACGGGAGGTTCGTTTCATGAAAGTATTAACGGTTGTGCTCACAATCACATTCCTGGCGGTTGCCGTTGTCGCGATGCCGCCGAGTGCGAATGATGACCGTTCCGGCGATATGGGATCGCCGAGTCCGACAATAACCGACAACAGTTGCTATATCACGACCGACAACATTCTGATGTTTGTCACCAATCACGGCAATTTTGGTCGCGATGTAAGCGGGACCTTTGGATATGATGCCGGTACTTTCTACCCGTTTCGAACGGTAGAAGATATCACCGGCGGTCTCCTCACTACTTATGTGCTTTATGCCGCTGGTCCCTGGCTGGGTGGGTTGGTTGACGGTCAACTGCGAATAGCGATTGCAGAATACGATGACGAATACGTCCCGGGACCGATGAACGTACAGACAGGTAGTGTTGGAGGTATCCCCGTTTATACCTTCGATCCCGACTGCTGGTGGATGACGGATTATCGGGTTTATCACCTTTACAGTGACAGTCTGGCCGAAAATCCCAACCAGGATTATAACGAGTGGCCGGTATCTCAGGGAGCTCCGGTCACGGCAAGCGGCGCCCCGGCGTTCCGCGGCGATGAGATGTTGTGGACGGTGTTCAACGATGCCAATCCCGATCAACACCAAAACAATGCCGGTGAAACCGACCCGTTGGGCATTGAGATAAGGATGACCGCCTGGGCTGAAGCCGGCAGCGGGGATGATCTCGCCGTAATCGGCGGTGTGGCGGAGGCGGTTAATTCCAATCCGGCCGGTCTTGGAGAAGTCAACGTAGCCGTGGTTGATCCCTCGGCCGTAACCGGTCACGACTATATCGTGGTGTTCGAGCCTGATCCTATCGTTGACGTTGTTTGGCATGTGATAGACGTGACCTCGGGTGTGGCGGTGGTGTCGAATCAGACCAACCAGTCGGGACAGGGGGACTACCCGACTTTTGACGGCCTCACTATTCAAGTTATTGGCCCCAAACCCGGCGTTATTGCCATCGATGAAATTGCCAACGCCGATGGTCCGCTGGAGCCGCCCGACAACGTCATGTATTCGTCCAATTCTACGCGTGATTGGTATATCACCTCGGATGAACGGGCGGATTTCAGCCGCATGAACTGGCGCGGCCTGATGACCGACGAAGACTACGAGTTGAGATTCACCGCAGCCGGTTCGCAGTACTACGACTGGGACACCGACGAGCTGATGCTTGGCCGAGCGCCGTTCGAGGCCTGGAACATCGGCACCGACACACCCAACGATCCGAGTGACGACATACGCTTGAATTTCTTCATCATCGATGATGATTGGAGCGGTGACTGGAGCTACGGCGATCGTCTCTACCTGTGCGAACACCCTTACGAGGAGCCGGCGCCCAATCCGGCGGATTATGTCTGGCCCGATGATTTCAAGATTGGGCGCATTGTCTTCAATGACAATTCGGGGATGACCGATCATCCGGACGAGGGAACGATAGTCCGGTTCGAATGCAAGATAGATTCACTGAACCGACCGGTCGATACTTTCAGCTTCAGCGTACCGGAACCGCAGACGTATGAAACCGGCGGCCACGGTAATATCATACACATCGCTTACAAGTTGTACAACAAGGGCGGAAATGACATTCAAAACTGTTATTTTTCGCTTTGGACCGATCCCGACGTGGGTGATTACACCGAGGACCTGGTTGGCTGTGACAGCACTAGGAATATCGGTTATTGCTATAACGGCACTGATTTCGACAACAAGTTCGGGCATTTTGGACCGGCGATTGGATTCGAAATCATTCATGGACCGCTGGTTCCTTCGCCGTCCGATACCGCTGTTTTCGACGGAGCAAAAGTGCCCGACTATCGCAATTTGGGCATGACCGCCTTTACGAAATATATCAACGGCACCGACCCCAACAGCGCTATCGAGTCGTACAACTACATGCGGGGACTGACGGCCGATGGAAATCCATACAGTTACGGAGGGAACGTCACGACTTACATGATTTCCGGAGACCCGACAACGGGTACCGGTGATCTCGATTCCGACCCGGCCGATCGTCGCATGATGCTCTCGTGCGGCCCGTTCGATTTCGCTCCGGGAGACAGCCAGTACGTCGAGGTTAAGATGGTCGTTGGCCAGGGGGAGGATCGGTTGTCCTCGATAACTCGCATGAAGGAGATGCTGGATTATTGCTGTCTGCTTCGCGGCGACTTCACGCATGATGCTATTCCTTCGTTGGATATCTCCGACCTGGTGCGGTTGGTCGATTATATCTTCAGAGGTGGGACGGCGGCCGAATGTGCGGAAGAGGCCGATGTCAACGCCGACGGCGGCGAGGCGCCGGATATATCGGACATCGTTTATTTCGTACATTACATATTCCTCGGTGGCCCGGCGCCGGTAGAGTGTCCATAAGGTGAGGCGATGAGATCTTAATCTCGAATCGCAGTAATATCGACCTGGCGGGATTTGTTTGATCCCGCCTTTTTATTACGAGATATTTGATAAACGTGAAAATTGTCGTGCAGGTCTCGCCGGGACCTGCCGCGTGGTGCGATAACTCATAACCGTCGCAAGTCAGGTTGCTTGCAACCCGACACCTTGACTACTGATCAACGTTCCACCCAATGAATGGGACGGCGACACTTGGTAATCCGGTAAGCCTATTTTGATTCAACTCTTGCGTTCATAGCGCACCAGCCAGCGACGATAGAAAAGACGAGCGATCAGGAGCGTGATCAAGTAGGCTAAAGCAATCGTTGCTATCCCCAGCGCCAGAATAGGACCGAGATTCCCTCCGTCATCAAGTTTGCAAGCCGATGTCGAAATTGTGATTAGGGGGGTGATGAAGGTGACTGCGGCCCCTAAGATGCGGCCAAAGCCGCCGTCGAGAGCTCGCCAAAGAACGGACAGCGCTGCTGTGGCCAGGCCCGTTGAGATGGCCGTCAGGACTAAGGTATCATGCTTGCCGGTAAAGAAGAAAACAAGAAATCCGAAGAGCAGTCCGACCAGAAGATTGGCTACGAACAGCATCGCCGTTCGGCGGTAGGTCTTTCCGGCAATTGACGTAACCAGGGCGACTAGAACCGTCATCAAGGTGATTCCTATTATCGTCTGGGGTCCGTATTCGAACACGGTCGGTACGTCGTAGAAGAGTATGATCATTCCCATCTGACCTTGGCCGATGATATACAGTGCTCTTAGACTCAATGGTTTGTTCGTACTCAGCCTGATCGTGCCGTCGCCGCCGGGCCATGAGATGATCACGCTCTGTCGCCCGAAGGCCGGAGCGCACAGCAGTCCCGATGGACCGATGAAACCTCGGGCGCGGCTGTCTTCTTTGTCGCCGGCAACGATTTTGGCCGACTGTATCTCCGTTGTGTCGAGAATGGTCATGGCAAGTGAATAATCCGTAAGTTCCTTCGGCCCGCGTACTTCAACACGATATATATCATCCTCCCGCGTGACCTGGCAAATATACGGACTCTCCTTGAATTGGCTAAGGAGAGGATCACCGATCAAAATAGAATGCGGCCAGTGGTCAATAGCATCGACTCGCCCGGAGCTTTGCAGGCGAGTGTGCTCACCGAGGGGGAAGTCGGGAGTGGAGCCGAGAAACGGATGCTCTGCGCCTGATTGGACTCCTCCCATTTCCATCGAGCCGACATAGGCTACCGCTCCAGCAGCAATAACACGAAGCGCGATGTTCCGGTCGATATCACTGCCGTTGATATCCCCGGTGTTGCATGACTCGGCAATGAAGATCAACGGCGGTAAGGGCGGCAGAGGTTGTTCGCCGGGCCAACTGCGATCGGTCAACTTCATCCCGGTCGCGGATCCATGCGCGCCGATGAACACCCAGCTGGCGTCTTGAATCGCGGCGGTAAATGAGGCTGTTGTGAGACTGTCGCCTTTGATATTGGTGAATTGCAGGCGGCCATACCTTTTATGATCAATAAGCGGCGATACTCCCATGCCCGCCTGAACGGCACGGTCACGCCAGTCTCCCTTCAGGTTATGATAGGCAAAGGTCCTGGCCAGCAAAAAAGATAACTCGCTTTGGTTGCGGGCGGTCAGAATGCCGATCATCGGATCGTAGATCGCCGAAGAGGATGTGAAGCGGGCGGAATCATAGAGTTGTTTAACGTTTTCAACTGTGACTGTTTCCGGTGCGGTTACCCAACTCAAAGAATGTGGCCGTTTCACTCGCATCTCAGAGAGCGAGACAACCAATGTGGCTTTGTGCCAAGCGGCCGCGGACGCGGCGAGAAAAGCGAACGCATCAGCTTCGAACATAACCGCGTCTTCCGTGGCGACGAGCGAATTATAATGAGCAAGAATCTCAGACAGACCGCGTAGGACGATAGGTTGGGTATTGGACGAACCGGTTATCTCGACCTCTGCGCCAGCGTCGGAGTCGACAGTGTCGGACGAATCCACAGGTATAATTTGGATATCAAGCGGACAATCCATTGCCGCCGCAAGTGCCGCCGCAACAGTTGCTGCAACATCGCCGCCACGGTATGTAATCCTTCTACTACCTTCGGGCCAGGTCTTACGAATAATACCGTCAATAGTCTTGCCCGTAACGACAATCACCTCTCCGCCGTGAAGGCTGGCGAAATGACTTACTCCGGGATCACCAGGTGTAAGACTGTCTCCGAACAAAATCGGTCGATAACGGTCGCCGTGGACGCTGACCGGGACGAGACGAAGATAATGCTCCGGCTGAGAGACGAGGTAAATAGGGGTGTTTGTCGAATCGCTTTGTGCTTCATCGACCGCATTAGCGGCGAAAGCAGACAGTAACAGAAAGGCGGTCATGGTCAGAGCACACGACCACAGATACCTCAATGAGAATGTGTTCGCTGTTAGCATACCTGTAACTCCCCGTAATGAGATAGAATATGGTTTATCCTTAAGTCCAAGGAAGCCTATTCACTCGATCTTGTCAAGGTTGGAGTCAATCTCAATAGTATGGGTTTGTTAACGGGGGAGCACTTCGTGGCAGACACAGGAGCAGACGAGGTATCGACCTGGCGGGATTTGTTTGATCCCGCCTTTTTATTTGCAATAGAAACCATCGGGCTTACCCGGCGTGTACGTTTAAAGCGAAGCATTGATTTAGGAGGAAGCATAAAATAGAATGTCACCTAGGAAAAGAGGTGACATCTGATGAAACGCAGGGATATAAGGTCGCTATCCCACAGCTTTTACGAGTGCTAGTATCACATTGTGTTTATGCCAAAATACCGGAGTAGGGGTCTGGTAGATCAAGTAAGTAAGAGGAGAGGTGTATAATCCGTCAGGTCTGCAAGTGGAAGGGGTTGAGATATGGGAAGGTCACCTTTGCTCGGGCCACATCCATTTGGTATTGGTAATACCTCCGAAGTATTCGATATCGTATGCGATGTCAATCACCCAACAGCGCGGCGCTCGCATTCCCTTTCGATCAGGATAGCTACTGTTGTAATTGACTTTCGCAGCCGATATTCCTTATTAAGAAAACAAGAGTACACGACTCCGTGGTCTGATATCAAGTTGTACAATTCGTAGCGGAAAGGTTGCTTAGTGGGCAATGATTCATCAGAGCTTCTACAGCGTATTGCTTCGCTTGAGTCTTCGATAAAAGATCTCCGTACCCAGAGGGACAATCTGGCTGTTCAGTTAGAGCTATGCGGTCGGGCAGAAGCAGAATTAAAACGTTACAGACAGGCAATGAGATGCGCCAGTGAGGGGATATGGGAATGGAACCTGGTAACGAAAAAATTATCATTTGATACCAGAGCTCTTGAGATATTCGGCTATGGACTTGAGGAGAAAGAAGAGTCAGATGAATGGTGGCTGGATCGTATACATCCTGATGATCGCTCGGAAGTTAAGCAGCAGTTTCTGGAATACGCCTCAGGCCGGCGACCGGACTATTCTGCCGAGTTCAGGATTCGTCGCAATGACGAAAGTTATGTCTGGATCGTTACGCACGGCCGGATAGTAGAATGGGACGATAAAAACCAGCCTATGCTGGTGGTTGGAATCAACCGCGAAATATCGCGGCGCAAAGAAATGGAACTTGCCTGTGAACGCGCCGAGGAACGCTTCCGATATGCAGCAATGATCACTTCGGACCTGATTTATGAATGGGATGTAGCAACCGGTAAAATTCAATGGTACGGTGATCTTCATGCCGCTCTGGGTTATGAACATGGTGAATTCGCGACCGGCATAGACAACTGGCTCAATCTCATCCATCCGGATGATCGGATCCATCTCGAAGAAGCGATCGATTTCTATCGCACTTCAACACAGACAATAGAAGGAATTTACCGGATACGCCACAACGACGGTTCCTGGCGCGTATGGCGAGATCGTGCGACACCCATTCTGGACAGCGACGGGAAGCCGATCCGTTGGGTCGGTTCATGCAACGACATAACGGACCTGCGGCGAGCGGAGGAAGCGCTTAAAGAGAGCGAAGGTCGCAATCGTCGATTGATCGAGTCGCTTCCGGATATCGTCTATGTGTTTTCCAGAAAGCGCGGAGCTCTGTATTGGTCTCCTCGGATAAAGGACATTCTCGGTTATGATGAGCAGGATCGTCGCCATAATCCGTTCCTTTGGTACCACAGCATTCATGAAGAAGATCGTGAAAAAATCGAAGAAATGTTCGATCGGGACGAGCTTCGAACCAGCCATGGGATCGAGTATAGGGTTCGAGACAACCACGGACGCTGGCGATGGTTCCGGGATCGTCCGGTCAGTATCACCAGGGAGGGAGAAGACGTAATTCTTGAGGGCGTGGCGACGGACATCACCGAGCGTAAAGAAGCCGAGTTGGAGCTGGCCCGGAGCGAATCACGGTTGCGTCGTGCTCAACAGATAGCAGGTATCGGAAACTGGGAATACGATCTTGAAAGCGGTTCGGTTTTTGCCTCTGATGAGGCTCGACGAATTTACGGTCTGGACGATCGAGAATGGACTATCGATGAAATCAAAGTCATCCCATGTCGGGAATACCGAGAATACCTGAATAAAGCCGTTGGAGCCCTGATAAATCGTGGGACACCGCTGGATGCCGAGTATGAGATCGAACGAGCAAGTGACGCCCGGCGAGTTTTCGTGCATTCCACGGCCGAGTATGACTCGGTCAGAGGAGTTATTACCGGCGCGATTCAGGATATTACGGGACGCAAAAGGGGTGAAACCGCCCTCCGTAAAAGTGAGCAAAAATACCGTGAGTTGATGGAACTGGCTCGCGAGGGGATTTGGGTTGTCGATGCGGAGGGACGCACTACTCATGTCAATCCAAGTATGGCCGGCATGCTGGGATACGATGTAACTGAAATCATTGGGAAGCCTCTGATCGAGTTCATGCATCCGGATGATCGGCCCGATTGCGAATCGCTGTTGACGGGACATCTGGATACCAGGCATGCCCATCAGGATTACGAGTTTCAAAGAAAAGACGAGTCTGTTCTGTATGCTACGATGGCCGTGGCGCCTCTCCGAGACGAACAAGGGAGTTATTTGGGAGCAGTTGTCGGCGTGATGGACATGACCGAACGTCGCACTCTCGAACAGGAACTCGAGGACAAGGCAAAATTCAATCGTCTGGTCAGCGATATATCTCAGAGTCTGGTCCATGCCGAGCCGGAAGAGCTAGATAAACATATCAATCATGCACTCGAATCGATCGGACGCAGTACCGGCTCCGAGCGAGCCTACATTTTCCAGTTTCGCGGTGACAGCTTCATCGGAGACAACACTCACGAATGGTGCGCCGACGGCATCGAACCGCAGGCCGCTCATCTCCAGGGAATCGATTTCAGACGAGAATTACCCTGGATCATGCAAGTGCTTCAAAGAGAAGAGACGCTGTATTTGAACGATGTCGCCGCGTTGCCGCCTGAAGCTGCTCTCGAAAAAGAACACTTACTGGCTCAGAGGATTAAATCACTCATTGTCGCACCGATGATCATGAGAAATCGCCTGATCGGTCTGATCGGCTTCGATGCCGTTAACGGCTGTTTCCAATGGTCCGACAACGCGCGTTCTCTGTTACAGGAAACGGGTATGATGATCTCTCGGTCGATCGAGCATGTTCGCGCCGAAGTCGCTCTGCGTGAATCCCAGCGATCCATGGCGGTTCTTCTGGCTAACCTGCCGGGGATGGCCTATCGCTGTCGTCTGGACGATGATTTGACCATGGAATACATCAGCCCGGCATGTGAGTATTATACCGGGTATACTCCCGATGAAATAATCGAGCATCGGATAATATCACTCGACAAACTGACTCACCCCGACGACCGCGACTATGTTCATAAAACGATTCGGAAGCATATAGACAACAATACCCCGTTCGAAATCGAATATCGTATGTACGATAGAGGCGGTAACCTCCGCTGGTTCTGGGAGCGAGGAGTTGCCGTGCCTGATAGGGGAAACCCGATTTCGCTAGAAGGATTCATTACCGATATTACGGAACGCAAGGAAGCTGAAAATGCTCTCCGGTACAGCGAGGCCAAATATCGCTCGTATGTCGATCATGCCCCGGACGGGATATTCATCGTTGATCGCGAGGGCAGCTATATCGATGTCAACGACGCGGCTTGTAGTCTTACCGGTTATAAGCGGGAAGAGCTTCTGTGTATGACGGTCTTCGACCTGGGCTTAAAACCTGGTTGTGATACCAGTTTATTCAGTCTATTGTGTGAAACGGGCGTAGTCTCCGGTGAGATACAACTTAAACGTAAAGACGGCCTTCTGCTTTGGACCTCGATTGACGCGGCCTGTATTTCAGACAATCGTTTTATCGCCTTTTGTTCCGATGTTACCGAGACGAAACGCCTGCGCGAAATGGAAGCACGCGCCCAAAGGCTCGAAACAGCCGGACGAGTGGCCGGACAGGTTGCTCACGATTTCAATAATATGTTGGGGCCGCTCATGGCCTACCCGGGACTGATGCGTGAAGAACTGGCGCCTGACAGTGCTATGCAGGACTATTTATCGGCAATCGAAGATGCCGCCCACCGGATGACGGAGATCAACCAGCAACTTCTATCGCTGGGTCGGCGAGCTCATTACAACACTGAGCCGCTCGACCTGAACGACGTCGTTAAGGCCGTTCTGCGTGAGACAGATAGCACCTCAGAAACCCTGATGATGGACGTACAACTCACTGAGGCTTTGATGCATGTAATGGGCGGCGGCGCTCAACTTCATCGGGTGGTCTCTAATCTGATCCAGAATGCCCTGGATGCCATGAAAGATATCGGAACTCTGACGATCAGAACGGAGAATTTTTACGTCGACGACGTTAGCGTGGCCTATGGTCGTGTGCCTAAGGGTGAATATGTCAAACTCACGGTGTCGGATACCGGCTGTGGGATAGAGTCGGATCGAATCGAGCATATTTTCGATCCGTTCTATACTTCTAAAACCGCCGATAAAAAACGTGGGTCCGGGCTCGGTTTGAGTGTCGTGGACGCCGTTATTCGTGACCATCAGGGCTACATTGATCTGAAGTCGCGGACGGGTGAAGGCACCTCATTTTACATTTACCTGCCGGTGACGAGAGCGGCCATTACTTCTATTACCGATACGGCGGTATGTTCGGGTGGATCTGAGAAGATTCTCGTGATTGACGACGATGTTGTCCAGCGGGATGTTTCCCGACGCCTACTGACGCATCTCGGATACCGGGTCACAACAGCTTCCAGCGGCGAAGAGGGACTGGAAGCGGTGAAACGCGAACCGGTTGACCTTTTAGTGCTCGACATGATTATGCCCAACGGCTGGGACGGCGCTGAGACTTACCGCCGGATAACGGAACTATACCCGGATCAGAAGGCGATTATTGTCTCCGGGTATTCTGAGACTGAATATGTGCATGAAGCACAAAGACTGGGCGCCGGAGCTTTCGTGCGTAAGCCTTTAACCCTGGTGGACCTGGCCGCAGCCGTTCGACTCGAGCTGGATATTTTACGGGAGAAAGGTTGTCCGGAGCGTTAGCCACCCGATTCAGCTTCAACCAGGCCGTTCAAACGATTTGCGATGACAGGTTGTTCACCCGGTTCAAGGGCGGTTGTCGGTTCGGTAATTTGGTGATTGATAGAGCGTCGGCCGATTAACAGATCCGCGACCGGTACTGAGGTTACCAGCCAGTACATAACCGTCTCCACGATTTTCATAATAGCTTCATTTTCATTTCCGAGTTGCACACAACTGTTGGCGCCCAGACAATACGCCATGCTGATTTCTTGAGATGTGCTTTCAGTAGTCAACGCCACCACGGGCACGCTGGAAAGACTGCTGTTAAGCTTAACGAACTCAATCAGATCCAAACCGGGCTGGTTGTCCTCATTCAGGTCTATCAGGATTAAATCAGGCAGCATCAAGCGGCGGTCTTTCAGAAGATCCATTCGACCAATGTAATCCATCGCTTCTTTCGCGGATTTCACGCGCGTAATCTGAGGATTGAGACGAGAATTACGGGCGATCTCCGCAATTAACTCTGCCTGGTGATCGTTGTTTTCAACGAGGATAATAGACTTGCGGTCGGATTTCATTTATACCCCCTCAGGGTTTAGGCCAACGCTGTTTTCGTTTGTGTCGTCAAGGTAATTTCTCATGTTGAATAGCCTGATATCGATTGCGATGTTGAGAGATTTACACAAGCAAATGCCCGCCAAAGGATTATCGCATGGTGGGGGCATCATGACCAATGCTTGCACAAACAAACTATTGTATAGCGAGTCAACAGGCTGATCGTCGATGGCTCCATAGCATATCGTGGATAGAGAAATCCGGTATGGGTGCGGTTAATTCATTGGTATTTATGCCGAATACTATTATTGAGAAGACAGGGGATATAAACCTTGACTGATGAGACAAAACGGGGCTATGTATATTAACTGGATATCACGGCGATGTGTGCTCCTCGGAAAACTCTCCCGTTGTCTCTACAGTGCTCTGTTTGTACGGGGGAGCAGACAACCGGTTAAGGCCGGCTTTTAAGATCGATTGTGATATCTACAGGGGTGACTCGGATCAATATGAAAAACGATGATTATTCGGTCGGTGGTGAGGTTGAGATCGTTTCATGTATAGAACATGATAACGAGACGAGCGATCGTGAATCGTTGGTGAATAGCGATAGCGACCTTCTGACTGCGGCTAACAAGGTTCTTACTGAAAGCCTCAAGGCTGAATCGGTGGAAGAAGTAGCCAATCTGTGTCTGGAAGTGGCTGAAAAAGTGACCGGCAGCAGTTTTGGTTTCATCGGTGAACTCAACGATAATAACCTTTTGGATACGGTGGCTGTTTCCAATCCCGGCTGGGAAGCTTGTTCCATTGATCGATCATCAGCGGTGCGAATGCTAAATAACATGAAACTCAGGGGACTATGGGCTAATCCCTTGAAACACGGCTGTACTCTGATGACTAATGAACCCTCCAGCCACCCGGACAGCATTGGCGTACCTAAGGGGCACCCCGGCATCACCACTTTTCTTGGCGTTCCCATCTTTCGCGGGGAGGAGTCTGTTGGAGTTATCGCACTAGCCAATAAGCCGGGAGGCTATAACGGGCAGGATGCTCGGATTATCGAAAAACTCAGCCCGGTATTTTGTGCCGTTCTGGATCGCAAAAAACAGCAGATAGCTTTAGAAAAAGCACACGCCTCGCTTCGGCGGGATTTCAGTAATGTGCAGCAGGACTATCAGTCGATTGTAGAGAATATGCTGATCGGACTGATAACGACCGATTTGGAAAGCCGTGTTCAATTTGCTAATGCCACTGCCTGCCGGTTGTTCGATCGGAAGCAACTGGAAGGAAGCTATCTCTACGATATCTATGACGAGCCGGAACAATGGCAGAAGATGATAAACGACTTAAAGAGGTCTGGGGCAGTTCATGGAGTCATCCACAAGCTGAAGCTTGGAAATGATTTGAAGCGCTGGATCCAGGTTAGTGCTTCACTGACCGGCAGCACCGTTACCAAACTGGTTGTCGATGTCTCTAAAAATGTTCTCGCCGATGTTCGCTATCAGGCTATGCTCGAAGCTACTTGTGACGGATTCTGTACCAGCACGATGGCCGTGGAGATGACCGATGTCAACGAAGCTCTGTGCCAAATGCTCGGTTATAATCGAAGAGAACTTCTGGGAACCAGACTTTCGGATTATAAAGTGCGGAAAGATCCGGAGGAAACGGCTCAGCACATTGATTCGGTCGCTAAGAATGGGTTCGATCGTTTTAAAATAGACCTCCGCAAGCGGGACGGAAGTGTGCTTCATGCCGAATTAAGCGCCATATACGTTACCGAAGGCGGTGGCAGTTTCGCCATATTCATTCGCGATATCAGTAATGAACTGAGACTGCAAGAGGAACTCAAACAGTCCGAGGAACGTCTGACCCTGGCCTTGAACGGCACTGAGGACGGCATCTGGGATTGGAATCTGATAACTAATGAGATTTTTTATTCGCCGCGATGGAAGGGGATCCTCGGTTATTCCGATGAGGAACTGGCGGATAACTATGACATCTGGGAAATGCTCCTCCATCCGGAGGATTTGTCGGATGCTAAAAAATCTATCGATGATTATCTCAAGGGTCAATCGGACAGCTACAGGGCTGAGTTCCGTATGCAGCATAAGGACGGTACCTGGAAAAATATCCTGTCTCGCGGGAAAGCGGTAGTTGATCCAAAAACAGGACAGAACGTCCGATTTGTTGGTGTCCATTCCGATGTAACCGAACAAAGGCGATATCAGCGAGCGATAGAACGACAACATCGTCAGTTCCTGGCCCTGCTGGATAACTTCCCGGAGGTACTGTATGTCTCCGACCCTGATACCCATGAAGTGATCTTTACCAACCGCAAACTTACAGGATTGCTCGGTGGTGATGTGGTAGGACAGAAGTGTTACAAGGCCTTGCAGGGATTCGATACCCCGTGCAGTTTTTGCACCAACCATATCATAAAAGAACAGCCAAAAGAGCCTTATACCTGGGATTATTATAACGAGCGTTTGAATCGGCATTATTTCATTTCCGATCAAATCATTCGTTGGCCCGATGGTCGCGATGTCCGTATGGAGCTGGCTATCGATATCACGGAAAGAAAGGAATCGGAGGAGAAACTCAAGGCGATGACCGAAAAACTCAAGCGGTCCAACACCGAACTCGAAAAATTCGCCTACGTTGCCTCGCATGATTTACAAGAGCCGTTAAGGATGGTTGGTAGTTATCTGCAGCTTATCCAGCGTCGTTATCAGGGTCAACTGGACGAAAACGCCGATGATTTCATTAACTACGCTGTTGACGGCGCGAATCGCATGAAGAAAATGATCAACGATCTGCTGGAGATTTCGCGTGTGACGACGCGCGGAGAACAGTTCGCGGAATTCGACAGCCAGGAGTTAATGGATCGGGTTCTCCATAGTGTGGAAAGACTGATCGAGGATACCGGCGCGGAAGTAAACGTTGCTCCGTTGCCTGTTATTATGGGTGACGAATCGCAGCTCGGCATGCTTTTCCAGAACCTGGTGATTAACGGCATCAAGTTCCACGGAGAAGAGTCCCCAAGGTTGAAAATTGAAGTTGAACAAATTGGGTATAATTGGCATTTTATTTTTGAAGATAACGGCATCGGCATAGAAGAGCAGTATCATCAGAAAATCTTTGAGATTTTCCAGCGGCTCAACAGTCGTGAGACATACGAGGGAACCGGGATCGGCCTCGCGCTCTGTCAGAAGATCGTTTATCGTCATGGCGGGAGAATATGGGTCGAATCGGAATTGAACCATGGCTCGCGTTTCCATGTGGAATTGCCGTTAAAACCGAAACAGTCCGAAACTTCATTGGAGGAGGTTGTCAAGGATGTCTCAAATGAATGACGCCAGACCGATCGAGATCCTGCTGGTTGAGGACAATCCCGGAGACGTCCGTCTTACGGTCGAGGCGCTTAAGGAAGGTAAGGTTGCCAACAACCTGACTGTCGCCGTAGACGGTGTTGAAGCTCTCGATGCTCTTCATAAGCGAGGGAAGTTCGAGGACGCAGCTGATCCCGATCTCATTCTGCTTGATCTGAATCTGCCAAGAAAAGACGGCCGTCAAGTACTCGAAGAGATCAAAGAGGACCCAAGTCTCAGAGCTATCCCGGTAGTGATTTTAACCACTTCGCAGAATGAAGAGGATGTTATACGCTCTTACAAGCTTCATGCCAACTGCTTCGTTTCCAAACCGGTGGAGCTGGAAGAGTTTCTTAATGTCGTGAAGTCCGTTGAAGACTTCTGGTTATCGATCGTTCGCCTGCCCAAGAGGTCAAGAGTGGGGGCGATGAGGTTATGACACTGACCGATCTTAAACTGCTGGTGGTCGAGGACAATCCCGGTGACCTAAGGCTGTTGAAAGAAATGCTCAGGGAGAATAGTCCGCACAATATGATTGTGCATGAAGCAGGTACCATGGCTGAAGCGGAGGAGAGAATTCTGGAGTTCACCCCGGATTTGATTCTTCTGGACCTGAATCTTCCTGATAGTTCCGGACCGGGGACTTACGAGCATTTTCATCAGCGTTATCCCGATGTCCCGGTAATCGTTTTGACTGGTCTGTCCGATGAACGGGTGGCTCTGGCGACTATTCAACATGGGGCTCAGGACTACCTGATCAAGGGTGAGTTCGACAGCAGGCTTCTGACTAAGTCGATCAATTACTCCCTCGAGAGACATCGACTCAGCAGTGCCTTGAACGACCAGAAGCGCAAAGAGCAGCAACTGCGCGAACTGAGTTCTCTCAGCCGCATTACCGATCAACCTGCCACCTCCATTTCAGCTTCCAGTCTTGGAATCAAACGGATCAAGGACGTAAGCGATCAGGCCTTCGGAGCCCTGGTGGAGGAGGCTGTGTCTTTGACCGAGCATGCTCTGGAGCAACGCGCCGTCAGGGTGGAAGGGAACCTCTCGATTGATATACGAAATCTTGCCACTACGTTGGGTAAGCTGAACGCCGGGCCAAGAGATGTTATCGATATATACCGAGCTTCCCTGAATCGTGTCAGTCAGACGAGGAAACCTACAATAGCCGCTGTAATGGCTGAAGAAGCGCGGTATGTAACGCTGGAGCTTATGGGATATCTGGCAAATTACTACCGGGATCTGGCCGGTGGCAATAATACCGTCGTCTTTGAAACCGGAGCCATCGACACCTCAGACATGGAGGTATGAGGATATATGAAAAGATATATCTTAAAACTATACATTGCGGGCCAGACACCCAAATCAATCAGGGCTGTTAATACGCTTAAACGTCTCTGTCAGAAATATCTCGAAAACGACTTTGATTTAGAAATAATCGATGTTCTCGAGATGCCCGAGGAGGCTGAGCGCAGTAGGATTCTAGCAACACCGACTGTCATTAAAGAGCTCCCTCTACCGGGGCGTCGTATTATCGGAGACCTGAGTCATATCAAGGATGTCATGGATGGGCTCGATATCAGTGAAACAGTGCAGCACGGAGTATAGGACAGATGCAGAACGATGTATCAATTAAAATGCAGAAACTCCCTACGGGGATAGAAGGACTGGATTTCACCTCCAACGGAGGTTTGCCTATAGGGCGAACAACGTTGATCTGCGGTTCTGCCGGAAGCGCCAAGACCGTTCTGGCCGCTCAATATCTGGCTGCCGGCATTATGCAATATGATCAGTCAGGAGTGTTTGTCACGTTCGAAGAACGTCCCCAGGATATTCGAATCAATATGCGCAGCTTTGGTTGGGATATCGAGCAATGGGAAAAGGAAGGCAAATGGGTTTTTGTCGATGCTGCTCCCTCTCCTGAAACCGAGTCGACCGTTATCGGAGATTACGATCTTGGCGGTCTCATCGCACGGGTGGAGAATGCCGCCAAGAAAGTGGGAGCAAAAAGACTCGCAATGGATTCTCTGGGAGCGGTCATGACTCAGTTCGAGGACCAGCTTATTCTCAGGCGTGAATTCCTTCGTATAAATACTGCACTAAAAAATATGAATGTCACGTCCATTATGACGGCTGAGCGGGCTAGCGAATACGGCCCGGCCTCGCGCTATGGCGTCGAAGAATTCGTAGCTGATAATGTAATTATCCTGAGAAACAATCTCGAAGACGAAAAACGGAGAAGGACCGTAGAAATTCTCAAATTCCGCGGTACTGATCATCGCAAGGGCGAATACCCGTTTACGATAATACCGGGGCAGGGTGCTGTTGTCATCCCGCTCGCCGCTATTGAGCTTAAGCAACATTCAACTACGGTTCGAATCACTTCCGGTAACTCTGAAGTCGACAATATGTGCGGCGGCGGGTTCTTCCGTGATTCCATCATCCTCGTTTCCGGCGCCACTGGAACCGGCAAGACGCTGATGGTAACGGAGTTCGTGGACGGCGGCGCTCAGGTCGGTGAAAAATGCCTCCTGTTCGCGTTCGAAGAAAGCCGTGAACAGTTATTCAGAAATGCCTATGGGTGGGGAAGGGATTTTGAGAAACTCGAAGAACAGGGTTTGCTGAAAGTCGTCTGTGAGTATCCGGAGGGAGCCGGGCTCGAGGACCATTTGATAAGGATGAAAGAACTGATCGAAGAGTTCGGACCGGATCGTATTGCCGTAGATTCTCTTTCGGCTCTGGAACGAGTTGCGACTCAGAAGAGTTTTCGTGAATTCGTTATCGCCATTACGTCGTTTATCAAAGACCGTGAGGCAGCCGGTTTGTTCACTTCGACCACACCTACGCTGCTCGGTGGGACGTCGGTTACGGAAGCTCATATATCGACAATTACCGACTCTATCGTGTTGTTGAGATACGTTGAGATATTTGGAGAGATGAGACGTGGCATGACCGTGCTCAAGATGCGCGGCTCCATGCATGACAAGGATATTAGGGAGTTCACCGTCGACGGTACGGGTATGCATGTTGCAAGACCTTTCCGCAATGTTAGCGGAATTCTTTCGGGCATTACCCGTCATTGGAACGACAGCGAACTGGATCGAGTGGAAGAACTCTTCCAGGAATAGGTTGTCTGTCCCGCGGATTGTTGCGGAACGACAACGGTGTGACAAAGGGGGCTTTAACTGACGCAACCGGCTTGCGTAAGAGGCGATATATTGCCGTAAACGGCATAGTTGCTTCTTTACGACGAACAGTGTGCGTCTATGTGCTCCATGCAGGAAAGGGATACGGATGAATCAACGTGTTCTTTCGGTTCTTCTGGTGGAAGACCACCACGGTGATATACAGCTCGTACAAGAACACTTGCGCGATATAAAGGATGCAGACATTCGTATGACGGTCGTTTCCGACCTCAATGAATTGGCGCCTATTTTGAAAATAACCGCAACGGATGTGATTCTTCTTGATCTCGGTCTGCCCGGTTGCAGCGGCCTGGAAACACTGGTACGCCTGAGAGCGATGGCACCCGGACTGCCGGTAATTGTACTGACAGGTCATGACGACGGCCAGCTGGCCGAACGAGTGATCCAGAAAGGCGCCCAGGATTTCGTAGCTAAAGATGAATTGGGAAAAGTCCGTCTGGAACGGATAATAAGAAATGCCGTGGAAAGGCACCGTATTCACACGGCGCTTCAAGCTCGCCTGGAAAATCATACGATCGATCAAAATTTCCAAAATCTGATTGTACAGAATATGTCCGAGGGAGTGCTGGTGGTGGATTCCGAAGGGATTATCGAGTATGCCAATCCGGCGGCCGGTACATTGCTAAACGGACAAGCCGACAGGCTGATCGGAGCCGAGTTCGGATTCCCTATTTCCGATGAATGCTTGATTGAGGTCCCCCCCCACATGGGATCGAGCGAGACGAAATACCTGGAAATGCATGTCGTGGAACCGACCAACATGCCTTCTCTAATGCGGGTGGTATCACTTCAGGATGTATCCCATCACGAACGAACCCGCGCTCAACTTATGCATACCGCGCATCACGACAGCCTGACCGGTGTCGAAGTGAGGCGGATGTTCGACAAGCGGCTCAGTCGTCTCATTGAAAAGGCGCGACGTAAACAGATCGAAACGTTCGTGGTCATGTATGTCGATTGTGACAATTTCAAACAGGTCAATGATGAATATGGTCATTCCATAGGTGATGCCGTGCTTCAGGGGATTGCCGAAGTACTCCTGAATGCCGTGCGTCCCTCCGATTTTATCGGCCGTCTCGGCGGTGATGAATTCGCCCTCGGCCTCGAGGATATCAACAGTATCTCCGATGCAATCGGTGTTGCCGATCGCATCATTGCCGCTGTCGGTGACTCCATCCAGGTGGGTAACAAGCAAATTTCCACTTCGGTTTCGATCGGTCTGGCTTCCTATCGCCAGGGACACCGCGAACCGAGAGACATTCTCCGTGATGCCGACACAGCCCTGCAGTTCGCCAAGAAGCGCGGCAAGGCTCGCTATGAGGTTTTCGACGACGGTATGTCGGCCGATCAAACCCTTTCCGAGTATTTCGGGACCGAACTAACGGCGGCGCTCAACTCGAATCAGCTCGATGCCATGTTGCAACCGATCATTTCGGCGCACAACCGTGCTGTCGTTTCGTTCGAGGCTTTTCTGCGCTGGTATCGTCCCAACGGAACCATTTTGTATCCGTCGAATTTTATGGACACGGTGCGCTCCAAGGGATTGAGTCGAGAAATCGACAGTTGGGTGATTGAGCGCACGGGAGAAATCTATCGACGCGATCGAATCCTTCACCAACAGATCCCGGCGATCGGACTCCACTTGAACATCTGTGCGGCAACCCTTGGCAACAGTGAGTTTCTTGCCTGGTTGACCGATTCGAAAGAAAAGACATCACAGGTTCGCCCTCTTACCTTTGAGGTTTCCGAAAAAGACGCAGAGATGATGAACCTGCGGAAACCTGAAGTTTGGGACTTGTTATATCAAAACGGAATAAATATCCACATCGATCGATTCGGCACCGGCAGTGCCCCGCTGGCGCTTATGCAACTCCCGGTAGTTAAAGAGATATCGATTGCACCGAGGTTGGTTAAATCCATACTCGTGGACAAAGCCAGCCGACAGATAGTACAATCGATAATACACGCCGCTCATGATCTCGACAAGCTGGTGGTAGCCGAAGGAATAGAAAATCCGGAGCAATTCAATTACCTGTCTAATGTAGGATGTGATCTGCTCCAGGGTCACTTGATTTCAAAACCACTCGACCAAAGTGTCATCATAGATTTCCTGCGCGATGGCAACCCATGGTTTAAAGGCGAATCGAAACGAAACGATGTAAAATGGCCCGCCCGATCCGATTCAGATTATAAGAAACAGCAGTCATGTCTGATCCCGGCCGAATCCGACGATTGATCTGAAACGGGAAATCCCTTTCAGCTAAATCATAACCTCACATAGTCGGCGACCCGGTGTCATCCGCACTACGGTTATTTTCTTATCGTATCTTTGAATATCCTGCCCCAAACAATCGTATCCACTTTCGAGAGGCATTAATAGTTGTTGTCTATTATTCAGCGCTTGGCTAGATTCTAGACCAGCAAACCATCCTGTTCACGGAGGTCCTTTACAATGGAAGAAAACATACAGAGTATGCCTGAATCGACGCAAGATAACGGCGTCAGCATCTGGTCGATAATTATCGGAGTATTTACCTCACCGACGAAGGCGTTCGCCGCCTTTGCCCGCAATCCCAAAATCCTGGCGCCGTTGATCGTGATACTCGTCCTGGCCGGTGTGGCCGGCGTTCTTACGGCCAGATACAACGCTCAACTTCAATACGATATGATGAAGACCTCGACCATCATGCCGCCGGCGGCGCTGGAGGAAATGCACAAGGCGATTGAGAACACCGGTATCCTCAAGACTGTCCTCGGAGCTTTCTTTGGTATCTTACTGGTGACGGTTCTGGAAGCGCTTGTCGCCTGGTTCCTGGGGTCTTTCGTTTTCGGTGGTGAAAGTAAATTCAAAAGTGTCTGGGGAGTCGGGTTACTGGCTGGAATCATCCCGCAAATAGGCAATCTCCTCCGAGTGCCGTTGGTCTACGCCAAAGGCACGATGCTCGTATCGTACGGCCTGGCGGCAGCCTTACCCGGTAAGGATTTTTCTTCTGTTCTCTATTCTTTGCTATACTACCTGGACGTCTTTGCGATCTGGGGCATTATTGCGGCCGGCTTCGGTTATACCGCGATCTTCAATATATCCAAGGGAAAAGGGATGACCATGGCCTGGATCCTTGGGTTGTTGTTCCTGTTCGTAATGGTAGGTATTATGATTGTCGGTTACAGTTTCGCGGGGATAAATTACAGCTTCCTATAGAATAGGCGGCTGCGTCTATTGTCCCACCCGAGGGGAGTGGCGCCGATGACCGGACGGATCGAATGAACGCCATTCCCACGCAGGTTGATCGCGAAGACGAGGACGTTTACAATCAACGTATCTTGAGCAGGTCAGGTTGCTTGCAACCTGACGCCGTAGAGCTATCGCCCACACCTGCTCTGTACACCAGGCAAACAAAAAGGCAGATCTCGGGGAGACCTGCCCTACAGCGTCAGGACCGCGAGGGTCCTGACCTACGATTTCTACGAAGCATTGTCTGGTTCCAAGGAACCTGATCTACTTCAGATCACCAGCTTGCCCATGAACTCCTTACACGAGATGTTCTCGCAGGCGAAGATCATGTCTTTGACCGCCTTCTGCCGATCGGCCGAAAGCAGTTTGCCGGAAAGCGCGTTAAACTTGGCCGCAAGGTCGGCTTCGGTCATCGGCTCACGCGGATCACCCTTCGGATATTCGAGATACGCCTCGAACTCCTTCCCGTCAGTCGTCTTGACGACAACCTTCGAGGGTTGCTTAGCCGGGAACATCTTCTCGAACTCCTCCGAGGCCTTACCCTTGATCTTGTCGATCACGCCCCAGATCGCAGGATCCTTCATCTTTTCATCGGAGAAGGAGTTGGTCGTTATCTGGCGGTCGACAATCGCCGCCGCGATGCAGTAAGGGAGCGAATGGTCGGCGGTCTCGCGCGACTCCGGACGATACTTGTGCGGGTCGAACAGAATGTCGCAGGCGCGGGCGATTGTGGTCACGGTCACGGTGTCGATCTGCTCCGGTTTGATGTCGTTGTCGACGATCACCTTGAGTGTGGCCGTAAGATGCGTATGAGTCAGCGCCTCGGTCGGGAAAGCCTTCATCGAGCATTCAAGAATCTTGAAAGATTTACCCAATCCCTCGAGCAGCGCCGCCTTGTCCCAGTCCGGGCCGAACACATCCATGAAACCTTCTTTTCCTTCGAACACCGCCTCGGTCCCGGAGTAACCCTTTTTGGCCATTAACGCCGCAAACACGCCGCTCTGGACGGCCATCGGGTCGACCGTGTTTTTCATCATGGTCAGCTTGCCGGCGGTGGGACAGCCGATGGTATGATTATGGCAGCCGCTGATGCCTATCGCGTATACCATCTGGTCAACGGTCAAACCGAGCAAACGCCCGGCCACGATCGGCGAGACGAACTGGGTCAGGGTAGCATGGTGCCATTTGCGTTCGCGCACGCCCGGTTTGGCGAAAAGACAAAGGCGCTGTTCGAACTCGTAGGCGAGAACGATGGCCACGATCACTTCCTTCATCGAAGCCCCAACCAACTCACCAACCGCCAGCGCTGCGGGAATCAGGTCGGAGGGATGCGAGGGATCTTCTTTCCAGTAAATGTCGTTGAAATCGAGCGCACGCATCATTAGCGAGTTCACCAGCGTGGCGTTGACCGCCGGAATCTTGTCACCGAAACCGATCAGCGTCGCCTGCTCCGTTCCAGCCATCTCCTTGTAGATGTCGCGAAGAATGTTCACGTCCTTGGTATGGTAGCCGCCGTAGGCACAGCCGACTGAGTCATACAAATAACGTTTGACCTCGTTGACGACATTTTCGGGGAGGTCTTCGTATTTCAGGCCGAGGGCGAACTCGGCGATCTGACGGGAAAACGATTTATCCATTGCTGTAAGTCCTATCGAATCAAATCTCTCTCAAAGGTCTCTGTATAACGAAATTTATTCTTTCAAGATGAATTGTCCCCAGCCGGTCAGGTTGTCGGCAGTGGTTCCGGCCGGGAAAACGGTCGGTTTGTCGTAGGCACCCGCTGCGCCGACTTCGAGACGGAAAAACCAGCGGTCAAACGGAATCTTGCCCATCATTATCTGGTACTCCGTGCCCTTGGACCGGAACGAGGCTTTCTTGACTGCGTCCTCCCATTTCATTCCCTCCACGCGGACGAGCGAGTCGGTCATCGGGGAGTTGTAGCGGAACTCGTTGGCGTACCAATAGGCGGTCCGTCCCCATAGAAATTCGCCCGGCTCCTGTCCGGCCGGCCACTTCCGCTCGCCGAGCTGGGCGGCAGCGTGAAGCTGCAGCGTTTCATTGGTGTCGACTGCGAGGAATAAATCAACCACCGGCGCAATGATGTTGGGACATTCGATGCCGAGGAAAAAGTGTTCCTTGTACTGTTTGAATCGTAGAAGGATATCATCGCTGATGCGAAGGCTGTCGGCGTCAGCCCATTCACCCCAGGTGAACTCGCCGTCGAGCAGCACCGGGGTGCCGTCGCCGGTCGGTACTACGAGCTGCGGCGGATTGGTTTCCTGCGCCATAACCGCACAGGTAATGACAAGGATCATTGCCGTAAGAATCATGAAATGCTTCATCATAACACTCCCTCTGTTCTCCTGTAGGGCAGGTCACTCCGAGACCTGCCGCATCGTTATCACAGCCACGAAAGATGGATTCCCGCTTTCGCGGGAATGACGGTTTAATTACAGCCGCTCCTTGACCCAGGCTTCGAGACCGCCGGAGACAATCAACTCCTGCGCGGCCGCACCGACCGGACCGATGGCGTATTCCTTGCCGTCGGCGGTCAAGGTTGCAGTCGTGAAATCGATCGTCGCCTCTATTCCGGTAACAACGGTCAGCTTGTCCTTGCCGAATTTCTTTTTCAGATCATCCACCAGCTCGGGAGCCTCAATGGCGAGAAAACCGTTGTTGATCGCGTTACGTTTGTAGGTCTGACTGAATGAGCCGCCGATAACCAGCGCAATACCGCGATACTTGAGCGCCGTCGCCGCCTGCTCGCGCGAGGAACCGGTCCCGAAATTGTACCCGCCGACGAGAATGTCGCCCTTCTCGACTAATTTGCCGAATTCCGGATCGTAGTTCTCCATCACTACTCCGGCCTGCTGTTCCGGGGTGAAGTCGTCGATGTAAGTGTACTTGCCGGGATAGATGCCGTCGGTGTTAAGATTATCCTGCGGACAGAAAATGAGCCGGCCGGTCAATTTTGCCGGGAATCCATCAACGATGGTCGACTTGGTTGTTTTACCGGTTGCTTTGGTGTTGGTTTTCACCTTACCGACCGCCACTATCTGGTCGTAGTCGACCGGTCCGGCAATATAGCCCGCCAGCGCCGAGGCGGCCACCACAGCAGGTGAACCGAGATATGCCTCAGCCGATTTGGAGCCCATGCGTCCTTTGAAATTGCGATTGGTCGCCGAAATGCCGACCTCGTTGTCTCCGAGCAAGCCGCGGCCGAGACCGATACAGGGTCCGCAACCGGGCGGTAACGGAATCGCACCCGCTTCGACCAGCGCCGACCAGTCACCGCGTGCTTCACTTTCCGCCTGTACTTCCGAGGAGGCCGCCGCTATATAGAACTCAACTCCGTCGGCTACTTTCTTGCCTTTGACCACTGCCGCCGCCTGGGCCAGGTCATCGACCCGGCTGTTGACGCACGACACGAGATAGGCCTTGTGGATTTTTTTCTTCTGCGCCGCCATATCCATCACTGAAGTCATCGTCTTGACATTGTGTGGACCGGAAACATGCGGCACCACCGTGTTCAGATCGAGAGTCAGTTCCTTGGCGTAGAAGGCCTCAGCATCCGGTTTCAGAATATCCGCTTCGAGTTGCGCCAACCGCTCACGGTTCATACGAGGATGGCCGCCTTTGCCGTCGACATCGGACGGTACTCCGGCCACACCGCGTTTTTCGATATAAGCGATACGAGCGCGAAGCCAGTCGAGCGTGATTTTGTCAACCCCGAACAGACCCACCAGCGCACCCCACTCGGTAGTCATATTGGCGATGGTCAGACGGTCGTTGAGCGAAAGAGCGGCCACGCCGTCACCCGCGAACTCGACCGCGTGATTGAGCACTTCGTCTTTATTGAACGTGCCGCAAAGAGTGATAATCACGTCCTTGCCGGTTATGCCGGGGCGAAGTTTCCCGGTCAGCACACAGCGCGCCACCGGGGGGACCTGCCACCAGGTTCTACCGGTAGCCCAGATCGCCGCCGCATCGGTGCGCACGATCGGTGTGCCCAAAGCCCCGATACCGCCGTACATGTTGGAATGACTGTCTGAGGCAACCACCATCGTCTGTGGCCAGGCATAACCTTCCTCGACCATGATCTGATGCCCGATCCCGCGACCGGCCGGATAGAAGTCGATTCCCATCTCTCTGGCGAACGTCGCTATTTTAAGATACTTGGCCAGGTTTGTCTCGGATTCGTCCTGGACGTTGTGATCGAGCGTGAACACCACCTGGCGCGGATTGGCCACCTTGGTTGCGCCGATCGAACGAAACTTGGGAATCACCGCGCCGCTGTTGTCGTGTGTCATTACATGAGCGGGACGGATGGAAAGATAATCTCCGGCGTGCACTTCATGACCGGCCTCAAGGTCGACCGCGAAGCGCTGCGCTATTTTTTCGACTATATTTTGAGCCATGATTGCCTCTGCTATTTGACCAGTTCGAAATCAATGAAATCGGTATGGTGAAATACGATAGACTCCGGCAGCCGCTTCTCGCCCGTACCCTCTTTGGAATGAGTAGCGATTACGTGCATCACTTCCGAAGGCAGCCCATGCTTGAAAGCCAGCCCGACGCCTGAGAAAGGATGCCGGATATGTTTACCGTAGTCGGACTTGACCGGCTTGCCGTCGACGATTTCGAACTCCAGCAGCTTCCCGACATCGGCCAGCAGCGCCCCGGCAATAAGATAATCACGGTTGATCGGAGTTTTGTTTTTGCCGTGGACTTTATCGAGCACTTCGTCGCAGGCGATGCACATCAGGCAGACCGCCCGGACATGGTCGATAAAGGTTATGTTGACGTTCTCGGCGAGCAGGGTAAAGGGCATACTGCGCAGCAGTTCCTCGGTCCAGCCGCGGAACTCGATCGCCTCCTGCCAGCAGGCGATAACTTTGTCCTGCACGGCGGTGTCTTTGATTTGCTTTATCTCCGGCAGGAGATTGAGGATCATATCTCTCATCATAGCCTCGAAACTTATTATGTTCTAACTCTTGTTTGACGAGCCCGCTACACCTGATCGGCAGTCTTCTTGAGCTGTCGCCGGCTCCTCCGGGCGGTTGCCCAATATATAATTGAGCCCGGGAGAAAGCAATCGGAACCGGCATGCAGCCCCTGGATCTGATAGCAGCTATTAGTTCAGATTTCCCTTGCCAAAACCGGTTTCTCTTTGTGTACTAATAACTATGATTTTGCTGACTGTGGCCATCGCAAGGGTAGCCGGTAAGGAGATATTTACGTGGAATCTATGAGCATTCCGGGTGGTTGGGTAATACCGGGCTATCTTGTTCCACTTCTGATCTTCTGTGCGCGTATTCTCGATGTTTCCATCGGAACCATGCGCATTATCGTGGTCAGCCGCGGCATGCGCCTGGCTGCCGCGATCATGGGATTTTTTGAAGTGCTGATCTGGCTCATCGCTATTGGCCAGGTGCTCCAGCATCTGAGCGGCTGGATCAGTTATTTCTCCTACAGCGCCGGATTTGCTGCCGGGACTTATGTCGGTATGACTATCGAACGCCGCCTCGCCAAGGGGATGTCGTTGATCCGTATGGTGGTGCCCGGTTCTTCGGGTAAATTGGTCGAGGAACTGATTAAGGCCGGTTTCCGCGTGACTCATCTCGATGCTCAGGGCGCCAGGGGACCGGTGCATATCGTTTTTACGATTGTCCGCCGCCGCCATATCAACCGCGTTCTGGCTCTGGTCAACGAGATCAAACCGGACACTTTCTATTCGATTGAGGATGTTCGCTCTATCCGCAGCGATCCTCAGTTGAACGGTCATTATATGCGCAATCGCGGTTTGCTCCAACCTTTCTACTGGTTCCGCAAAGGTAAATAATCCCCACCGCACATGAGGGCATGTTGACCCCCCCCCTCAACTGCTTTAACGGCGACAGATACGAGTTTCAGGACGGCGCAAGGGAAAGCCCTAACCTCGTATAGCAGGCAGGCTTATGTCGTTCGTGTTACCGTTGCGTTTTCTCTAACGGCGGTGAGTAGCATAAAAAAGGGCGAAGCCTTTCAGACTTCGCCCTTCATGTCTTCAACAGTTCTGAGGTTATTTAACTTCGGTGTTGAACAACATTTGAACCAGTTTGATCAGGTCGGTAATATCGACTTGATTGTTATGGTCAAGGTCGGCCGATTCAAGGAAACGAGGCGGTTCACCCTGCTGGAAGAAATACTCCACCATCAGAACCAGGTCGGAGATGTCAACCGAGTTGTCGAGATTGAGATCGCCCACCAACAAACCCCGGAGCTTTACCGTTCCGGTCTCATTGATCGGGGAGCCGTCATTGAACGCACCGGTGACGACATAGTCATAAGAGGCCAGGTTGAACAACGGCATATAATTTTCAATGAAGTTGTATATCGGCATGGTGATTTCCACTACCGATCCAACATAGTTATGATGGCTTGGAATAACGGATGCCGTACCGGAAACGCCGTTCACAGTCAGTGTGGATAGGTTAACATCCTCGACAGTGTTCTCACCAACAAGGTTGCCCAGGTAGACATGCACGAAACGGTCTACTACCGTAAAAGCCCAATAAACCGGGATGGAATCCGGTTCGACGGTTGTAGTCTGCTCCGGGCATTCCTGTATGGCCGTTACGACGAACTGGCAGTTGACCGAACCACATGTATTAGTAGCCGTCAACTCGATCGGATAATCTCCCTCGGCAGCAACATTGAAACAGATCTGACCGTAGATATAGGTTCCGACGTTGGTAACTATCTCATCAGCATTCAGGATCGGTACACCGAGACAAACCGTTCCCGGCTCACAGAAGGTTATGATCTGGTCGTCGGGGCAGTAAATTTCCGGAGGATCAATAATATCGATCGTCGCGACAAAAGAACATTCCTCGATACCGCATTCGGCCTCGGCGGTGATATTGAAGGTTACCACCTCGGGAGAGGTAAAAGGATAACTGAGGATTCCCGTAAGGGGATCGTAAGTACCATGGTTGACAGTAACGATAGCATCCGCCGGGTTGATTGGAACGGAGATCTCCAGGGTACCCGCCTCACAAGCGGTGTACTCGAGATTATCGGGACAGGTTATTTCCGCTACAGGATTTAAGTTTATAGTCACTTGCGTTGTGGCTGTTGTCCGATTGCCGCAGGCATCGGTCGCGGTAATATAAAAATCGTACACACCACCCGTACCGAAACTAAATGTCAGAACATAATAAGAACCTTCTTCGGTTATCGTTCCGAATGAGGAACTTAAATTGTTCAGCAATCCCTCGGGATCATTAGCGGTGAAAGTGAAAGAGAGCGTATCGCCGGGGCATGCGTTGAACTCGAAAGCCGGGTCAACGGTTACTGTTGGAGGTTCATCGAATGTGGTTATCACATTGAACGAACACTCCGCCGTCGTGGGTGGTGTTCCGGCTGTCAATGTAATCGTTTGAGTACCCGGTTCCTCTATCGGGACATAGACGTAGTTCCCTTCGATATAAGCCGGCTCGCTGGCGGAAACCTGGTCGGTGTTGGAGTACGAGAACTCATAGACCATAGTGAATGGACCACACAATCTGATTTCGTCATCTCCCGGACAGGTAATCATCGGGACCGTCTCTCCGACAGACCAGCAATAGGGACCGCCCCATTCCGGGAGGACATCCCCAACCGATGAGACCCATTTGAAGAGACCACTCGGGGGATAATAAGCGGAGTCAAGGCAGATCGTCGTCCCGTTGTAGGCGGCATCGATTGGCCCCATATCGATCCGGAAAGCTATGCCTTCGAATCCACCGGGAATACCGTTGGTGAACATGCGGAAACCGGAGAAACCGATAGTATCCGCTCCCGATCCCGTAATAGATAAATTCTGAACGAACATCTGCTCGAATACCGAGCTGGTTACGTCAACCCAGGCGCCGGAGGTCGTGTTCCATTGAGCGCCGTTGTCGGAGTAGACACGGAATCCGCTGGTCATACCCCAGATGTTGTCCGGGCCGGCGGTCATACCGATGTAGATCGATATTGGCACATCGGTGTCAAGTGCGCCGCTGCCGTTTAGTCCGTCAACATGGTCGATTGTCAGCGACTGACCGAAAACACCGGCAGTCCCCAACAGCAGTACCGCTGCTGCGGCGAGAATCGAGATTGCTTTCATTTGTAAAGCTCCCTTGCGAAAAGCTCCGATAGTGATAGTACCCGCCCCACACAGGGCAGAAGTAACGGGTCGGCCATCCCAAGCCGTTTGTATCTTCAATATAGCCCCGAGTTATATCCTGTCAAGAATTGGATGCCGGGGATTAGCTCGTCATCGCACCCGGAGTCCCGGTGGTTCGAGTCGTTCCGAGAACAACCGTTCCACGAGCGCCAGGAGGTCGGTGATATCGAGGCGGCCGTCGTGATTCATATCGACCGCAGTCATATCGGCAGGTGGTTCTCCGCCCGAGAAATAGTAAGTGACCATGGCGATCACATCGCTGATGTCCACCGAGCCGTCGAGATTGAAATCCCCGGTTGCTCGACCGAGAATCGGCACCAGGGCAACCAGATCGAGATCGGCCTTGTCGTTGAATAGTCCCGTCACTCGGTACTCTGCCAGGGTTGTATCCCAGACGATCGGATACGAAGCCAACAGCGATTTCATCGTTTCCCGCAACACCAGCACCTCACCGATGAAATACTCATATGCCGGCAGGGAATAGATCGAGTCCGGAACCAGCGAGTCGTTGATGCGGATCGAACTGAGATCGAGGTTAAGCAGAGAATATCCGGCCGTGAAATTGCCGATTACGATCGTGGCCATCATCGTGTCGACGGCATTGGCGTAAACTACACTGAACGGAAAAGGAGTTATCTGCATTTTCAAGGCGCCCTCACAACCGGCCCCATAAGCACCTATCCGTTGCATGCAGTCATTGTTGTCCGGCAGGCAGGACGACATCGCATCCAGGGTGAAATCTTCATTTACGGCATCGCAAAAGAGCGGATCGGTCCATTGATTGCCGTTCAAATCCGCCTGAACCGCAATCGAGCCAACCCAGTCGCCGTCGATGTTGCCGTACAGGTCACAACAGTTGAGTTCCGAGTTGCTGACATATTCGGCCAGACCGACGCCGTTCTCGCTGTAGGCAATGATGCTGTTATTAAGTATCAGATGACACCCTTCAATGTAAACACCACCCCCGGTTTGATCGCCCCTGTTGCCGAAAAACGTGCATTGGGTTACGACAGGATCCAGGCCGTAAGCATAAAGGCCGCCTCCGAACCAGGCTTCGTTGTTCAGGAGAAGAGAGTTACTCATCTGCATATTACCGGCGTAGCAGGATACTCCGCCTCCGGCATAAGCTATATTTTCGATGAACCAACAGCCGATAATGGTCGGGTCGCCCTGCCAGATATCGAGGCCGCCTCCGATACCGAGCGATTTGCCGGCGGAGTTGTCTCTGAACTCGCAGTCGACAATCATCGGCGAGCAAAGATCAATCTCAATCCCACCCCCGAAAAACGCGGTCAAATTCTCTATGAACCGGCAGTTCGAAAACAGCGGGATCGGGTCACCGCTGCAATAGGCTCCGCCGCCGGAAGTTGAGGCATAGTTATTGCGGATCAGGCAATGCTCTATCCGGGGAGCGGCATCCCGGATATATATCCCGCCTCCTTTACGTCCGAAGCTGTAGACGTCCTCATTGCCCAGCCCCCCGCGTACGGTGAGACCGATCAGCCGTGCCCCGGGGCCTTCGCCGTTGCTGAAATTTACCGTAGCTCCTTGCGAGGCCGGTTCGACCGCGCCGGAGTCGGCGTCGATTACGGTCCATTCGATATGGGTCGGATTGCTGTCTATTATATAATGAGAGCCAACGACCACGTTTTTCCCGGCAAAGTCTATCTTCTGCAAATAGATACCATCGGAAATCAGCACCGTGTCGCCGTCCGAGGCGGTTTCAATTGCCGCCTGGATGGAGGTAAACTGTGAAGGTACCAGACGTGTTGTCCCCCAGCCGGAGGAAGCCATAAACATACATATTATTGCTATGAATAAGCAAGACAACAGCTTGCGAGAGCACACCAGGATTGTCAAAATCGATATCCCGTCAGTAAAGGAAGTTGATAGGTAATGGTAATTTACAAGGCGTGATCAATTTTGGCTTATTCTCAAAATGCCTGATTTTCCGATTTTGTCAACATGTTCTTGGGGAAGGCGGCTATGTAATTTTAGATGCTGATCTGATTTTCCTGCCCGAAAAATGGGAGAGACCTGCCCTGCACTTGCCACCATGAACGACATCGGTCGCTGCCTTTCCTCTTATTAATATGACAATTGTCTTACTTTTCCACGATAGTGAAGTCAATTATTCCTGCAGCTTGATTTCGCTCCTGCCTTATCGTTTGTCCCGGCCTGCCGCGTAGTTATATTCAAAATGTGAACACCTGTATCTAAAGATGGTATGGGATTTAGCCGATAACCCTGATGTATGGACCAAGATTTTCTCATTGAGGAATTTACCAAGGCTGAAGCCAATCGCGAAGCCCGCAAGGTGCGTCAGCATCGCGAGCGCAAGCCGCTCTGGCGTGAATATCTGGAGACGGCTCTGGTGGCTCTGGTGGCGGCAATTCTGTTGCGCGTGTTCGTTGTCAGTGCTTACCGCGTGACCTCATCCTCAATGGAAAACAGCCTGTATGAAGGCGACTATATTTTCGTCAACAAACTTGCCTACGAGTACGGCGGTACGCCGCAGGCCGGGGACATTATCGTGTTCAAGTACCCGAATAACCCGACCAAGGACTACATCAAACGGATCATCGCCCTTCCGGGGCAGGTGGTCGAAGTAGCCGACAAGGTGGTTTACGTTGACGATCAAGTCGCTGAGATTCCAGCCAGCATGAAAAATATCGACCAGAAAATTATCCCGGGCTCCCTTTCGTTCCGGGACAATTTCGGACCGTACGAGGTCCCTCCGGATCAGTATTTCGTGATGGGGGACAATCGCGATGACTCCAAGGACTCTCGTTTCTGGGGTGGCGTACCGTACGAAAATATCCGAGGCAAGGCGATTTTCGTTTACTGGTCATGGCAGCCGGATAAGGATGCACCGGGCTGGGGCTTTCCATACGTGATCGATGCGATCCAATGGATCGGCTGGGGAATTGTCAATTTCCCGAGCCACACCCGTTGGGATCGTCTCGGTCTTCCGCTATAAGTCATGTCGTTCGGACTCTATCTCCATTATCCCTTTTGCGCCAATCATTGCTCCTATTGTGATTTTTACAAAGAGCATTTAGATAACGATATTGAACATCGCTTCTGGTCGGCGCTGGCCGCGGAGACCGATCTGACGGCACGCAAATACGGTTCGGCCCTCGGCTCCATCAGCACCATCTATGTCGGCGGCGGGACGCCCTCGCTGATGAATCTCGACTCGTTTCGTCTCTGGCTCCGGCAGGTCGAATGTTCGTTCCCGATGGTTTACGAGGTGGAGTTCAGTTTCGAGTGCAATCCCGAATCGGTTTCGCTTGAATTGCTGGACACTCTCAAAACTTTTGGCGTCAACCGGCCGCTGTTCGGGGTGCAGTCGTTTTATCCCGCTCTGCTGCGTTTGCTCGGTCGGCGGCACGATCTCAACGACACCCACCGGGCGATTTACCATGCCAACGCCCTCGAATTCAAGAATTACGGAATAGATCTGATCTTCGGTCTGCCGGGCCAGAAGGCCAACCAGCACAGCGCCGATCTGGATGAGGCGCTCAAGCTCGCACCGCCGCATATTTCTTATTACCAGCTCACCGTCGAATCAGGGACACCACTCGAAAAGATGCTCAACGAGGGCCGCCTGCGCCAGGCCGATCCGGAACTGGTGGCTGCCATGTACCGCGAGGGATGCGATCGCCTGACCGAGGCGGGCTATCATCATTACGAGGTTTCTTCGTTCGCCAGGCCCGGCTATGAATGTCGCCACAACCAGGGGTATTGGGACGGCTCCGCCTATCTCGGCCTGGGGCCTTCGGCGCACTCGTTCATCGGCAACCGTCGTTTCTTCAATCCATCCGACTTGAAGCGATATGTCGAACTGCTAAAACAGGGAAGACTCCCGGCCGAGCCGGATCCGTCCTCGCATGAGGAGCGGATAGTCGAGGCGATCATGCTCGGGCTGCGGACTTCGCGTGGCGTGCGCAAGAAGGAGTTCGTTGACCGCTTCGGAGTATCGCTCGCGACCCGTTTGTCGCGCAAGACGGTGGCGGTGCTGATCGAATCGGGGCATCTGATCGAGGACGACGAGGCTGTGCGCCTGACCGAGGTGGGCATCTGCCTCGCCGACGAGATTACCCGACAGTTGTTGGGGTAAGTGAGTGAGATCGCCTACCAAATCCTGCGCGTCACACTGTTTCAACTAATCCCACTCCGCAGGCACCCACGCTACCAACGTTATATGTAATAGGGGATTACTAAAAGATATGTTATTCTTGCGGGCTTTCATTTGCGGTGTCCATAATGGGCAAGGTGAAAGCGCAGTAATCTCGCCACAGCCATTTGAAATAACTTAATCTTCTTCGCCGAGAAGATAGAGTACTGTAAAGTTTCCGAGGTTATGAACGCAGACGTCAGGCAATAGGATAACATGGTGTTCGCTAAACCTCCATCTGGTCGTTAGCAGGCGTGGATCAGATGCCCATGTCAGATCACTTTATACATTTTGGGATTGCCGACATGGACAGAAGTACCTATATTACAACTATTACAACGTGTGCTCAGGAAATAACCAACCAAGCTAGAGCAGATACCTATAATGCGGTTCGTTGCCGAGATCAGTCGATGTGCTGGGTTATGAACCTGTTTGAGTACTTAATGACCGATGTCGGTGCATTCGCATTTGGGTCAGACGGTCAACGGAGTGGCTTGTTACCTGCAGAAGGTGTACGAGTAACTTTGTGCTGCATCATCGGTATTGTTATTGTGCAGCTTGCATATATAATCTGTTTCATTTATGTGAAATAGCATTGGAGGAATCGACGATGGTGTTATCGCTAAAGATCAGAATCGCAATACTCATCCTGGTGTTTGCACTCTGTGACTCCGCTAGGTCTCAAACCAATGAATACCGAGTTATTCTAGAATCGGTCCAAGGTGAGACGCTGCCGGGAACTGTAAATCCTGATCTCGTCAGGTTTGTACTGAAATACCAGACGCCATCAAGCGGCGCGATTGTTACAAATTGCTCTAACTCATTCAAGATCTACTCGCCAGACGGGGTGATTTGGAGTCCAGTACGTTACGATACAACCAACATCAACTGGGCATCGATGTTTCAGATGATCTCTGTCTATGACCATTCGCTTGATGGCGCAGGCTCCGACACGATCGCGTTGGTGGGCCTTAATCTGTGGCCCGGTATGGGGCTCCCTACGGGATTTGACCAACTGGTTTTCTTCGCTGAGGTGGAGATCAGTGATTCATACGTGGGTCAGACGATCTGCATAGATTCATGTACCTGGAATGGTTCTGATGATGGTTGGATGTGGGAGTTGGAGAGCGGAGGCAGCATTGAACCGGATTGGCAAGGGCCTTACTGCTTCACAATTGGTGAGTGCCTGTCTGCTGATGATGCGGACGGTGATGGCTTCGTCGATGACTGCGATTACTGTCCGGGTGACCCGAATAACGACTACGATGCCGATCTGGTTTGTGCGGATGTCGATAACTGCCCGAACCAGTTCAATCCCGACCAAAACGACTCGGATAGCGATGGAATTGGTGACGCCTGTGAGGCGCTCACCGACACAGACAGCGATGGGATTCCCGACAATGTAGACAACTGTCCCGGTGTAGCTAATCCTGACCAATCAAACAACGACACGGATGAGTTTGGTGACGCATGTGACAACTGTCCACTACTTACTAATCCCGATCAGTCTGACAGTGATAGTGACGGCTATGGCGATGCCTGTGACAATTGCGTTTTGATCGAGAATCCCGGACAAGAAGACACTGACAGCGATCTGCATGGCGACGCCTGCGATAATTGCCAAAGTGTGTGGAATCCGGATCAGGCTGATTGGAATACCGACGGGATCGGGGATGCCTGCGATCCAGACGGCGATGGTGTTCTATCCGATGGGGACGCCAGCGGGGACCCGTACGATAACCCGTGCACCGGAGGGAGTACAACCAACTGCGATGACAATTGTTCGGACGTTGCAAACCCGGATCAAGCTGATGCGAACTCCAACGGAGTAGGCGATGAGTGTGATCCGTGCGAGGGTCTCTACCACGACAACGACAGTGATGGCCTCTGCAGTGATGTAGACAACTGCCCGGAAGCATACAACCCTTACCAAGAGGATGAAGATTCTGATGGGGTCGGTGATGCCTGTGACAATTGTCCGTATGCCTTCAACCCAGATCAGGCTGACCAAGATAGTGACCAAGTGGGTGACGAATGTGACAATTGTTCATATGACTTCAATCCTGATCAGATAGACAGTGATGGTGACAATATTGGAGATGCATGCGATCCAGGAAATGTTCTTTTCGAATCAATCCCACACTCAGGACTAGCACCCCTGACTATACTGTTCGTGAACTACTCTCAACCAGCTGATCCGAATTGGACATTGACGTTCGATTGGGATTTCGGAGACGGTGAATCGAGTCATGAGGTGAACCCAGTTCACACCTATCAGTCAGCGGGTCATTATGACATTACCCTGACTGCGTCATATGACCAACACTCACAATCCAATTCGTATTCTCTGCCCGTTATGAGTGGCGTGAATGATTTTGTCTTTGGTGGAAGCTATCAGGCCATGGAGTTTCAAAGCCTCGTTGAGGCTCAATCAGGATGGTCCGTTGAGTATTACTGGGACTTTGGAGACGGTACACCGATACAGTGGAGCGCGACTTCGTTGGTATCACACTGTTATGCTAATCCGGGTTTCTATGTAGTTTGTGCAACTACGTCCATAGAATATTCGGGCTCCTTTCCAGGTTGGTCATCAGTATGCAAGGGTGTGTATGCCCAGAGCGGCGGAAGCGGTACGTTACTGAAATGTGATTTCTCGGCTAATCCGACCGCCGGTCCGGTAGAAACCACAGTTCAATTCACGGATGAGAGCGAAGGTTCACCCGATTCCTGGGATTGGGACTTCGGAGACGGCGGTTCCAGCAGCGATCAAGCTCCGCAGCATTTGTACAGCGCACCCGGCCGATATGACGTTACTCTAACGATTCACAGCGGAACTGCCACCGACCAAATGTCGAAACCATCATACATATATATCGATGAACCGTTAGCAGATCTTGAGGTGGCTGGGTTCAATACGACTGCCAGACGCGGATTCAACTTCGAATACGTTCTTGAATTAACAAATATAGGAACAATGTCAGCGGAAAACTGCGTGCTTTCGTTTACACCTCCGAACGTCTTGGGAGTCAATGTCATAGACGCACACTTGGTTTACCAGGCCACAGGTATGGAGTATACCGGATACACCTTGTCGGGTAACGATTTGCTATTTGTGTTAGGTCCGGTTGAGCCAACTCCATTCGCAGGGATTATCTTCGTTGTAGAGTGCTCAATCGACGGCAGCGTGGCCTTGGGTACTGAGCTGCGCGCCACTCTATCGGTGGTATCATCCACTGAAGAGACTGACTTAGAAAACAACCAGGTAACAATCATCGACACAGTCGTTGGTTCTATGGACCCGAACGACAAGACAGCGTCGCCGCACGGCGATGGGCCGCTGTGTGAAATAGAAGGTGACCAGCAATTGCACTATCTCATTCAGTTTGAGAACAAGGTGGAAGCAACCGCTGAAGCAATCTACGTGCTGATTCTGGACACACTCGACAGCGATCTTGACTGGAGCACATTGGCCTTTGGACCCACGAGCCATTCGGATGTTTGCACTTACGATTTCGATCCATACAGTGGCGTGATTACTTGGTTTTTTGACAGTATATGGTTAGCGCCCAATGTGACGCCGCCTGAAGGAGAGGGATACGTCTCTTACTCGATAAAACCAAGAAATGGTCTGGAAGCAGGAACTCAGATAACAAACTCTGCGTGGATTCGCTTCGACTTCAACGAGTGGTTGCATGCACCAGAGAATGGAGAACCGTTGCTCCGGACGATCAGTTATCCAACATGCTGTAAACTACGTGGTGATATCAATAACGATGGTACTGGTCCTGACATAACGGACTTAGTCTATCTCGTGGCCTATATGTTCCAAAGTGGACCGGAGCCGCCATGTCTACCGGCAGCCAACGTAGACGGTAGCAGCAGTAGCGATGTCCCTGATATAGCAGACTTGGTCTATCTGGTTGCATACATGTTCCAGGGTGGACCAATACCGGTTGCATGCCAGTAGCCATGCTGCGGTAGCATACACAACGAGACTGATGATTCTGTGGTTCAGGAGCCGCTATCGCTCGCGACCCGTTTGTCGCGTAAGACGATGGCGGCGCTGATCGAGTCGGGGCATCTGATCGAGGACGACGAGGCTGTGCGCCTGACCGAGGTGGGCATCTGCCTCGCCGACGAGATTACCCGACAGTTGTTGGGGTAAGTGAGTGAGATCGCCTACCAAATCCTGCGCGTCACACTATTCCGTCCGGTGGCCCGCCCGTCCACGGGTGGGATATATCTGAAAGCTTCGGACAAAGGTGCCCCACCCCTCGGGGATTGTTGACAAACCTCAATCGCGGCGGAGACAAGCCCCGCCGCTACGCGTTAAAGAGCCCTAACCTCGCGTAGCGGGCGGCCTTGTGTCGCCCGCATTACAGATGTGTTTTTTACTGAATATCCGAGTGTATGACTTTTCAACATACCCCAATAGATGGGACACCTTAGCAGACCGACGGAACGAGATCGCCCGCCGCTCACCTGAATCACGTCACCAGGAACAGGCTGGTTCGGGGCCGCTCTGGAACATGTAGGTTACGAGGTACACCAAATCGGCAATGTCCGGACCGGCGCCGGAGCCGTCAATATCGGCCGTAACCAACGCCGGCGGCTCGGGACCGGCCTGAAACATGTAAGTCACCAGATAGACGAGATCGGCAATGTCCGGGCCGGCGCCGCTCAAATTGATGTCCCCGCAGATGTATCCGTAGTCCACGGTGTAGGCATACACGGCTGTATTAGGCGCAGACGGCGGGTCGCTTTCGACTGCTGCTGACTTGGTTTCGACTTGAATATAGTAAGAGACCTCAGTGCCGCCGCTGAATGGCGGAAGCGCAACGGCGAAAATTGAATCTTCTGCCGCCCCGTCGTCGTGCAGGCCGTCATCGAACATCGTTTCGGATATGAACCCGCTACCCGCATCGTAAATTACTTCCACCGACGCTATGTCGTCGTCGGACCAGACCCTGGATGAAATCACCACTGAATCATTGTATTGGGGAATCTCCGGGTTGTGTGATGTCTCCGCGATAGTTGCCAGATAGCCTTCAATAGGCGCTTTGGGGGTAAGGTCATGACCGACCAATCCCGGATAGTCGGGGGCATATCGATGACAGCGAAACACATCGAGACCGTTTCCGGCCGGATCTCCCTGATCGAGAATGCCGTAAATTGATATGGGATTTTGATACTGCCAGACGATCGTGCCGTCGCTCGTGACCTCAAAGAACCAACCCGGTCGCCCGCAGCAGACCAGGGTGTTGCCGTTCGGCAGCCGTTGACATCCGGAGATGGTCGGCGAGTAGAAATCAGTCGGCGTGTCGGCGGCGAATATCAGGATCGAGCTGTCCGGCTCATACTCAGCGCCGGGGCTCGGTTGAGGATAGGCGCCGTCAATTCCGACAGGGGTGATAATCTCCTCGATCGAAGAATACTGCGACGAAGGTCGTTCCCAACCATTGTTAAAAAGCAGGATGTGTCCCTCGCCCTCCAGACCCGATGCGATCCAATGGACGTTGTGCGGGCCGAATAGCTTACGGTCGTCAATTGTACCCGCGCCGTAACAAAGGGGATTGCCCCAGCGATAGATAATATCGCCGCCCATGTTGGAGTTGCCTCCGCTATGTCCGGCCGCCTCCGCCGTTGTCGTGGAGTGGTCGACGACCCAGAACTCACTGAAATGACGCGAGCTTATCACTACCTGATCCAGCGCTTCATTGTAGGCAACGGCATTGGTGTGAAGCCAATCGGCCGTGGTGTTGGGAGCATAATTGATGTCCAGCAATTCGGGATGGTCGGCAACCACGCCAAAATTGTCCCCGGAGGCATCATGATCCTGTATGAGGTGATCCCAGGAATGCCACTCCCAGACAATCTCGCCGCTCTCCGGACCGGTGGGATGTATCTCTACCACATAGTCGGCCCTGATTATGTCGCGCGACATCAATAACGTGTCGCGTCCTGCCTGAATTGCCTCCGCCTTGGTAAACAGCTCGTTGGCCAGGAGGAGGACATTGCCGTTCGGCATTGGTTCAATATCGTGATGCTGTAGATAAGCGGACGTGTAGTAGACAAACGACCAGACAACTGTGCCGTCCCAGTCGATCTCCTGAATAGTACGACCGACTGTGCCAAAGTTGCTGACCGTCTTTGCCCCGCGCAACAGATGTCCGTTGGGGAGGAGGTAGACTTCTGAGGAAGGACTGACATTCATGTCCCAGGAATGAACGACACGGCCGTAGTTATCGATCAGGTATATATCCGGTGTCTGTAAAGGCGCCAGCAATGTGTAGCCCGTGAAGGAGGCTTTTTCATCATACTGCAAGAGCCCCACCGTTTGCTCACGGGCCAGTCCGGTCTGCTGGAAGACCATCGAAATAAACACAACAAGAATGAAAACTCGAACCGGATGTCTCAGTGAGCATGGCATAAATACAATCCTCTCATTTGATTTAAACGCACAGGTGCCATGCCGTTTGGTGTTGTTCAGGATGTACCGAGAAATCGGTGAGAGCAGTATACCTGAAAACTCTAACGGAGACTCATCGGATAGGAACTTCAAAAAACAGCATCTGTACCTCTCTACATATCTATTGTACGCAATTTCCGTCGAATTGTCAATGTAACGGTGCGACTGGTAACGGTTCGCAGGTCAGATCGCTTGTATGCAACCTGACCTGTTCAAGATGTATTTGCTATTATTCCGGAGCGGACAAGTCTATGAGTCGTCGGGACCACGACGGTGAAAGGGTTCTGATAAAGTAAGAGACTGAAATCACAGAGATTCTCGCCTGCAGGTTCTATCAGAACGCTACCGCGATGCCGATATGCAAACGCAACATGTCAGTCCTGGACTTGATCAGGTCATAGGTGACCGTACCGTTTTCACGGGCAATGGAACCTTTTTTCAGGTATTCCGCCTCGCCGCCAAGGACATATCGCAAACCGGCATCGAGCATAATCGTAATCGGTTTGCCTTCATCGGCGGATCTATTGAAGATCGGCACCATGACGCCACCGCCAAAACCGTAAGCGAACACGGCGTCGTCCTGATTGGTCGTGGAGGCAATATCCTCCGAGGGCTCATCGGCGTCTTTGATCGAGGTCTCAGTGAAGAGATAGTTGAGACCGATCAACGCGTCACCGTAGGGACGAATCGGTCCATTGGGAATGCGGCCTCGGAAAATCAGGAAGCCCTGCACGAGATTGTTGGAAGTTTCGACCTCCACGGTGACATCGGGGATAGTGGTCGAGAAGGGCTCACGTCGGGATTCGTTGCCGTAATTCATCCAGCCGACTTCCAGTCCGATTCCGAACGGTGAATGATCCGGGGCGAAAAAAATCTGCCCGCCGAGACCGTAAGCGTTGCGGTCGATCTGATCGTCGAAATCTCCCTGTGGGAAGCCGGCGTTGAAATGTACGCCGCCAAGGAAGTTCTGAGTTGCACCGGCTGAGCCGGTGATCATAGCTGTCACAAACAGGGCAAAGACAGCCGACTTTATCAAAGATGTTGGACGCATGTATTCTCTCTCTCCGGTAAGACGGTTAGTCATGGACAAAACGCGACAGAAATAGAAAAGTTTCGTTTTTTTTGCTGCCGCAACTAAAACTATATACAACCGGGGCTGTGACATTTCGTTTGATAACTATCTGCCTCTGAGGATGTATTGAAATGGCTTTTCACAGTGTATGGAAATCCTTCTGCTGTTGTCATGGGGGAACTTCTTTTTCAACGGTTCTCAGCAAGGCGGATGCCTGGCAACGGATCAATGCGCCACGCAGTTATATGAATGCCGTTGTTGATAAAAAGGGACTTGCAATTGAGTATTATTGATCATAGAATGATTGAAAAACTCCGAGTCATATAGCTAGAGAGACCGATTTACATCACAAAATACAGGGGCACGGTTCCCCTCCCCCTGTGCCCCTAAGGGCCCTCCGGTTAGAGCAAGCCGGAGGGCTCGCCTGTCCTGTTACCTATAAATATATTGGGGAAAAAGGAAATCCGGCAATGTGAGCACAAACATCGCCGGGTTCGTAAAAAATAGGTCGTGGGAAGGGTCCCCTTCCGGGGCCCCTCCCGGAACCCCTATCCCACGAACCAAGCCTAGGATTTTGAAGCGACACCCCTTTCGGCGCCCGGTGACACTTCCCTGGCTCGTCGGAATCGAACAGAAGCAGACAGAGCCCCCCGTGTCGTCAGACTCTCAGCACTACTTCTGAGCAATTGGCTATGCTTTCAACGGCGGTTCGCATGGTGAGTTGCCGGCAGAGTTCCCCTCCTGACCCGGACGATGCGACGCCAGAACTTGCACAGCTAGTTCGTCCCAGACAAGTGTATTGCAAGCGATGTGCCCAAATCCGACTATTGAGGCAACATTGCATGAGTCGCTGCATGCTGTTGGGAGTCAATCAACTAATATGTCGGGAAAGACAACGATGAAACGGCCGTTACGAAAAAAAGCGTCCAGCAGCAAGACGGTGCGTCTAAGATCTGGACGGTCTCCGAAGTGTGATCGGGCAAGTTGTCAGTTACGATTGCGGAAGTTATCCGGTGAAAGCCCGAACGCTTTCATTTTGTTGTACAGAGTTTGTTTTCCACCGAAACCGAGGATTTTAGTCGCTCTTTCTACATTGCCCTTTGTCATGCGAAGAACCCGGGTGATCTCTTCCTTCTCGATTTGTTTGGTAGTGCGAAAGCGGTCGGTATCGGTTGCGAATGCTGCGGTTTCGTTAATGACTTCCTCCGGTAAATCCCAATAGAAGGCCACTTTCTTACCGAGATTGTTCCATCGCTGGACCATTCTTCGTACTTCCCGCACATTGCCGGGCCAGGAATAACGATAAAGAAGACGCATCGCGCCGCGTGAAACAGCCACCAGGGAGCCTTCGTAAAGGTCGATGAAATAATTGAAGAGAAGCGGGAGCTCCTGAAGGCGATCGCGGAGGGGGGGGATGTTCTCGATACTGGTGAAGCGCATTAGCAAGTCGTTCCGGAAACGCCCTTCTGCCACGGCCTTTTTCAGATCGACATTGGTTGCGGCCAGAACGCGAGTGTCGATTTTGATAGCCTTCTCGCTCCCTATGGGCTGTATTTGTTTTTCCTCAACCGCTCTGCGGAGTTTCGCTTGTACATTAATGCTGGTATCACCGATTTCATCAAGAAAGAGCGTGCCGCCATTGGCGATTTCGAATGCCCCTCGGCGATCCTGGTCGGCCGAGGTAAAAGATCCTTTTTCCCAGCCAAAGAGAAGTCCATCGACATGCTGTTGCTCGACCCCGGAAAGTTCCACCGGATACCAGGGACCCATGGCTCGACTGGATTTAAGATGCAACCGCTCAGCGAGGACTTCCTTGCCTGTGCCGGTTTCTCCAAGGAAAAGAACCGAAGTATCGCTTTTGGCAATTCTGTCCAGATTCGCCAGGAGTTTCCTCATATTATGGTTACACGTAACTACCTTGCCGGGCCATTTGATATGCCCGCTGACTGTTTCGGAGGTGTTGCGTTGCGGAGGCGTGCTCATTACCGGCAGATTTTTATCTTCGATCCAGTCGCGGATATGATCGAGCAGGATGGTCGAAGACTCAGCGAATGCCTCGCGATTCCGGGAGTGCAAATAAAGAACGCCGGTGGTATTGGATTGATCCGTTACGGGGCAGCAGAGGGCGGAACCGTGGGGAACTGTACGAAGGATAGAGTGGCCTTCCTTCAGAGCGACCTGAACGCATTCCTGCGAAACCGGATAGCGAACATTGTCGTTGCGGTTGAAGCCATGGGCGGCCAAAGGCACCAATACTCCCTCATCGTGAAGAACGGCAACGAAACCACAATCAGCTTTCATGGAGCTTACCAGCAACATTACCAGCTCGGATACGATTGCGCCGGAATTGCCCAGGTGCTTCAAACGGGTGAGGATGTCGTTGAGCATAATCCAATCCTGATCGGGCAGCTCAATGCCGTCATGGGTTTGGTCCTCGCGCATGACGGTACTGGTTCCGGTAATGCCGGGTACGGCAGACATATCCTCATCGACTAAAACCAGCAAGGGGAGACCGGTATCGGTTCGTTCGGTTTCGTCGTATATCAGCCGGAAATCACCAATCTGAACGACATCGGAGTTATTAAGTCGTTTGCGGTAGATCATCTCTCCGTTGACCTGAGTGCCGTTGGAAGAAAACAGATCGACTACCCAGTATCGTCCATCCGCATCATGCACGAAAGCGGCATGGTAGCGCGATACCCGGCGGTGGGTGTCCAGCAATTCAAGGTCAGGCGGGTCATCGGTCGAGCCACCGCGTCCGATGGTGGTGATGTCCTGGTTCAAGGGAAAACGATCAATTTGAACTTTTCCGCGTTTGATAATCAACTGTGGCACTTAGTGTGGTTCCCTCTTACTACGAGCGGCCGCTGGGTCAGAGCAAACAGCAATTGGCAGCTTTAGTTAATACGGAAGGTATCTACAAACGGCTGCTATCGCAATCTAAATCCTTCTCCATTGTTTAGAACTAGAAGTACCTATAGGCTTAAACGACCGGCTCTCTTGACTTTTAGCGGACCGTGATTCATATTCGCAAAATGTGCTGGGGACGGTTTTATGGTTGATGAATACACCGATGAGACGCCGGCAGAGGGTTCGCAGACGGGCGAAACCGACCCTCTTGGCATACTCGGAACGGCTCTGGTAAGAAAATACCAGATCGAGCGGTATATTGGGCGAGGTGGGTTCGGTCATGTCTATCTTGCCCGGAACCTGGAGCTGTTCGATCAAAAGGTCGTGGTCAAATTTCTCATGCGCCCCGAGGCGATTGACCGTTTCCGTCTCGAAGCCGCTATTCAGGCCAATCTTGATCACCCCAACATTTGTGGTGTCCAGGCTTATCTTCCGGACCAGAAAGCGATAGTAATCCCCTACATTGACGGTAGTGATTGCGAACAGCTTGTCCATAGTTCCGGACCGATGTCCGAAAAACGCGTGACGACCGTTGCTTTGGCTTTAATCAAGGCGCTCGCTTATGCTCATGCCAACGAGGTTTACCATCGGGACCTGAAACCCTCCAACATCATGATCGACCGTCATGGTCATGTGCGCTTGATCGATTTCGGCATTGCCAAGAGAACCAGTCATCATCTGACCGAGGATCGTCCCACACCGGGGACCTGGTCCTATCTGCCGCCGGATCAGCTCGATGACGACGCCGTTGACGACCCGATCCAGAGAGACATATATGCTCTGGGAGTTACCCTCTTTCAACTCAGCACCGGGGTGCGTCTGCGCCACGAACGACTGGGTGCGAATCCCAACCATTGGAACGGTGAAGCCGCTCGGCGATTGTCTCCCGAGTTCCGTGCCTTTCTGAAGCGTCTCACGGCGCCGGAGAAAAAGGACCGGTTCGAGGATATGAATGAGGTCCTGCGATTTCTGAATTCGCTGCCGGACCGAACCGGCATCAAGCGCCCTAAAAAGTTAGTGATGTTCGTTGGCGTGCCGCTGATAGTGGTTGCGGCCGTCTATCTGGTGGTGTCGAATATAGGCAATTCACAATCCGAACCCGGAGTTACTGCCAATAATGTCGTGGCGGATTCGATCCGAACGGCGGCAAGGATCCCGGCTGTCGTTGATTCTATCGGCAAAGACGATACGACCCTGCCGATTGATCATGGCTCGGCTATTCCCGAGATAAGTATGGACTCTGTGGATGACGCCAAGTCGCGCAAGACGGATATTCCGGTGGATAAGCCGGAAGTAGAGAAAAGCGGAAACGAAGCTTCGAAAACACCGAAGAACAACACGGAAAAAACTGCCCATGATGATCCGCCTTCACGCAGTACAACCAAGTCGCCTGAAAGCGAATCTCCTGTGGTCATCCCTCCGCACCCGAGCGTCGATTCTATATCGGTGCAGGTAAAAACCAAACCGGATCCATGGGTGGCTCTGGAATTCGACGGTCGTCCGATAAAGGCTGGTCAGGATTCACTGATGACAATACCCGGTTTACACAAGATTTGCATCGTACATGCGCGTTTTCCGGTCACTGACGATTTGATTTATCTGAGAGGTGATACGGTGCTGACAATCGACGCGGTCAGAAACTTCGCGAGAACGGATCGAGTACGGTTGAAGATCGGCTGTATGCCGTATCCGTCCCGGCAGACCCGATTGACGGTGCGCTTTAACGGCATCGAAGAAACCTATGAGGCGATTCCGGCGGTTATATCGAATCTCCCGGTGGGAATATGGTCGATCAGCCTGCGTATGAGTGAGCTGGTTGGCGAAGACGAATGGACCGCCGCAACGATAGATTCCTTTTCAGTCAAACAAACCGCTGCACGAACAGTACCGGCCTTTGTCGGTGACAGCGCAACGGTGAATTTTGATCTTTTTCGAACTCCAACGGATGATAACATGAAACTAGTGGTGTATTGGTCAGCCAAGCCAACAGGAGAAGTCAAACAATGATGCGCTGTCGATGGACGCGGCATACCTCCGCAATAATCCTGCTTCTTATTTTCACCCTCGCCGGTGCTTCTCGGGCCGAACAGGCTTTGCCCGGATCACGCAACGGTTGTCAATTCAACCGATCGGAAGCAACCATCGAAACTGCCCTCAATTTCTACGGGGCACTCGATTGGGTGTGTGCTGTTGATGTGCTTAACCTGGTTCTGGATCGAGATGAAGATAAACTCAGTAACGATGAAACGGCCGGGGCTTATTTCTTACTGGCTGCTGCGACTTATCAATTACTGACGGAAGAAGGGCAAGCGCCGGAAACGATCAGGGATACCGTGGTAGCGCTGGCAGCATACGGCTTTTTGGAGCGACCTGATTGGACCGGTCCATACTATGCCCAGGTACCGCAGTATCTTAAATGGGTAGAGGAAGGCCGTGCGCTGGTTGAGTCGGGTGCATTGACGAAAAAGAAGAAGATTCACGGATGGAAGCTGGCATGCTTGCTAACGGCCGGGACGGTGGCTGCGATCATTTATTCCTCTTCGAGCGTGACCGGTCAGAAGGATGCGCAGTTTCCTGATTTTCCCAATCCTCCGGGGAGCAGCAAATGAAAACAACGATAATTATCTGTATTATATTGCTGACCTTTTTTGTGCCGGCCTGGTCGGTTGACAGAAACGAGAGCGGGAGAACGACGGCGCTCGGTTATACCGAGGATACTTATATCAACGCCAACAATATCCTCATGTTTATCACCAACTACGGTGAACTGGGTCAGGATCTGAACGAGATTTTTAATTTACCGACCGGCACTTATTTCCCTTACACCGGGATTGAGGATATCATTTCGGGCGCGAACAATAAAACTTGTGTCTACACTACGGCGCTGTGGATCGGCGGCACAGTGGACGGTCAGGTGCGAATGGCTTCAGCCCGCTACGATCAGCAGTCGGAATACCGGCCCGGTCCCATGAGCGGCGGGACTTTCCAACCGGATGATCCCTCGTTCAAAGTTTACAAGCTTTATGCCGATAGTCTGGCCGGTACTCCCAATGCCGATTACACCAACTGGCCGGTCGATCAAGGGGCTCCGATTCGAGAAGACGGAACACCGGACATGATGGGCAACCAGATGCTCTGGGCTGTCTACAACGATGCCGACTCCACGCTACAGGAGTATTTCGGGGGCGACACGCTGTCGTTGGGTCTTGAGGTGCGTCAGACGGTTTGGGCGTACGATCTGGATTGGCTGAGCAACTGTATATTTTTCCGCTTCAGGATCTTCAACAAGGGCGCCAACGATATCGACTCATGTTATTTAGGCTATTGGTGTGACGTTGATATTGGTCGTGCTGAGCCCGGCGAAAACTACGACAAGGATGATCTTACGGCCTGCGACACAACTCGCAACCTGGGCTACGGGTACAACAGTGCCAACTGGGACTACCTGTATGGCTCTATGCAGCCGGCCGTAGGGATCGATCTGCTTCGCGGGCCGATTGTTGAAACAGGTAACGGCGGCGACGAGGCTCATTTCTGGGACAGCGTTCTCACCGGGTACCAAAACGTTGAGATGACTTCCTTCACGGCGATGGTCAAATCGGAAACGCCGAACTCACCGGAGATGACATACAACTACCTGAGAGGCCTTCACGCGAACGGCAGCCGGTACGACGTAGCAGGAGACAGCACACCATTCTGGTATGCCGGCGATCCGGTGGCCGGCACCGGGGATATCCAGGCAACCTGCAGCGATATGCAGATTCTGAATACGACCGGTCCAGTCTCTTTGCCGGCGGGGGACAGCACCGAGTTAATTTATGTGCTGGTGTTCGGTCGCGGTGACAATCGCCTGGCCTCGATCACTGAGATGATGGCCAATGATCTGGCGGCCCAGGAGTTATATGACAACGACTTCGTGATCCCGAGTGCCTGGCATGTGTCAACCGACGGGAGCGACGAGACCGGCGACGGCAGCCTGACAGCGCCACTGCGCAACATTCAAACAGCTCTGAACGGGGCGGAACCGGGCGACTCCATCATTGTCCACCCGGGGACTTACTCCCGAAGTCTGTATGTCAACAAAGCCGTTGTAATGGTTCCGTACGACACGACCAGTCGGCCCGTTCTCGAGGCGGAGCCGGGCAACCGGGTGCTCTTTATTGAGGACTTTGCGGATACCATGTATTTATCCGGTTTTGAAGTAACCGGCGGTAACCCGGATAGCCAGTCGCAGAGCGGTCGAGGCGGCGGCATTTTAATCGATAGCGCTGCCGTGGTTATTGAGAACTGCGATATCCATCATAATGAATCGACTTCCGGCGGCGATGACGCCGGCGGCGGTGGAGTCTGTTTCTACTATGGTGGATATGTTGTTCTACGTAACAGCATCATACGGGATAACATAAGCACCGACGGTGGAGGGATTTTGAGTTCCACCGATGCTGCCGGCGGGGTACTGGAAAATAACATCATTAGCAACAACTACTCTTATGATGCTGGTGGTGGAGTTTTCCTTTATAATGCTACCACTGTCAATCCCTTTCGAGTGATCGGCAACACGATTGTCGGCAACCGCGGTGCAAAACACGGTTTCGGTTTTCAGAGCTTCCTCGTCGATGTTGATTTCGAGCGGAATCTGGTGACTGATAATGGACCGATCGAAACCTGCGAGTGTGATGTCGGATATGGCATATCGATTGGCGGCTACAACGTAGAGAGAACGGTGGTAACCTGTAACGATGTCTACGGGAACTGCGGAGATCAGGCTCAGTCCAATCCGAACGGGTTTCCGTATGATGTCACCAATCTGATTGAAGACCCGCTCCTCTGTGACTTGGAAGGCGGTGATTTCCATTTGTCCCTTTCGTCTCCCTGTGCCGCAGACAATAATGACTTCAGCGTGCAGATCGGTGCGCTGGGGATTTACATCGATCCGGATATGGTGGTTGCTGCCGATAGAAATTCAACGGAATGCGGTACGTCCATACAGTGCCATGTCTATGAATACGATTGCACCGGGATCGAAATCAATCTCGACTCGGCGGTGCAATGGCTGAGTCGCGACCATGACGTTGTTTTGGTCTCGACCCGTGGTCTGATAAATCCGGTCGCTCCCGGACAGACCTATGTTGTCGCCGCCGGAGCTGGTCATGAACCGGACAGTGTTCTTTTTACGGTGTTGCCGACGCTCTATGAGTACAACAACGATACGCTCTTCAACCATGCTAATAATGTAGCGCTGAAGGTAAACGTCTCGGGTTCACCGGATGAAGTCTGGTTGATCTATCGGCAGGGGGGAGGACACAATCGCGATAGTGTGATTATGACCGCTGCCACGGGTCAGAGTTATACCGGAAGCATACCCTCCGGCGTGCTCGGACTGCGTTCTATCGAATACTGTTTCCGAGCCGTTGACAACGGTGTCTCCAACACACTTCCGAATGCTTCGGAGAATGAATCCTGGTTTTATTTCCAGGTGGAGATACCGAACACGACTGATTTGTTCGAGATCGTGCCGTGGAATTACCAGATGGTAGGTTTTTCCATGAATCCGTCCAGTCTGGTCATTGATTCCATTCTTAAACCGCTTTTAGGTGATAACAATGATGGGTTCAACTTCCGATTCGGATGTTGGAATCCGACTCTGGCGGCCTATGATGAATACCCCGAACTGGACAGCCTTTTACCGTACCACGGTTATTGGCTGATATCGCGTTCGGCGACGACGGTTCACGCCCACGGATATTCCACTGTCCCCGATGTCTATATCGACGGGCAAGGCTATGCGAGACTGATCCTCGCTCCCGGCTGGAACCAGATCGTCAACCCGTTTGCATTCGATGTCGATTGGGGTGGTCGCATCGAAGACACGAGCTATGGGGACTATATCGAGAACGGTTTGCACGCTTATAGTCCCGCGCGGCGAAGTTATTCTTCAACAACATTGATGGAGCAGTTCAGGGCGTATTTCGTGCGGAATGTTCATCCGACCGACAGTTTGGAATTGCTGATTCCCTACGATGAATATACCGAATTGAAGACAACCGTTCCCTTCGCCGAACATCCGGGCTCATGGTTTGCGGAGATCGCCGCCGCCAACAGTGACGGTCAACGTTCAACCTGCTGGATCGGTGTTTCGCCCGTTGCAACCGCCGGATCGGACAGCCTTGACTTCAGTTCGCCTCCTGCGATCTCGACATCTCTGAAACTTGACGCCGTGTGCCGCCAGGACAACAAGACAACTCTCGCTTCCGACATCCGGGCAACAAGCGACTCAATCCTGATCTGGACGATGCAATTAAGCGGCGAAGCTCATGATCGCGTGATCATGCAGACCGACCAGATGGTTGATTTACCAAAAGGTATCGAAATTGCCGTGTTCGATCGGTCCGGAGTTTTATTGGGAACGTTGTCCGAAACGGAGACGGTTGACTTGATGCTCGACGCAACCGGTAACCGTACCTTGTTGGTACAAGCGACACTAAACCAGTCCGGTCAGTCCGATTCGGAGCATGATCCCACGGTCCCGGCGCGGTTTGATTTGAACCAGAATTATCCCAATCCATTCAATGCGAGTACCTCGATTGGATTCGATCTGGCGCAACCCGGTCGTGTGCGGCTGTCGGTTTACAACATCCTGGGCCGCAGTGTGATCCGACTTGTTGATTGCACCATGGCCGCCGGTCATTATGTCGTTGACTGGGATGGTACCGCGATCGACGGCAAAGCTGTCGCGAGCGGTGTGTATTTCTACCGGCTCGATGCGGGGGGGCAGGTATTCGAGCGCAAGATGATATTGCTCAAGTAGATAATAACAGCAGGCGAGTCCCACGAAGCTCGCCTGCTCTGTCAACCGGAAGTTTTTGTAAATCCCTTATGCGGCGGAGACAAGCCCTGCCGCTAAGCGCTAATGAACCCTGACCTCGCGTAGCGGGCGGCCTTGTGTCACCCGTATCGCCGTTGTGGTTTCCCGAATATAAGAGCGTACGATTTCTTCAATAGTGCAACCGCATGATCCTATAATCATTTCCATGATATATCAAGACCGTTGTTCGTTTTGATAGCAGCACTAGTGTCGATAATTCGGCTTATTCCCTAGGTGATATCACTCACTTTGATCTTGACGAAAGTCCCTATATATAGCATAATGGTTTCATATACTACCTGACAGATCGGTTTGCTCATCCGAAAGGATTGCTGGTCGGCAGGCAGTTCTCACATGATACCGCTTATATTCAATCTTCGACAGACAACTGCGTTCCTGCGGTTAGAGGTATGTTAACTTAAAGCAGTGAGTCTGCATCAAGTGTGCTCATCGTTTCGGTAACTCATGACAGGAGGTGAACAGAATAGAGAAATGTAATTCTTGTGGGAGATGACGGTATGCAGTAATCGCGCACACCACCGATTTGCACACTGCCGATTGTAAAGCGCGGAGGGAATTTCACCGAGGGGACAACAGCTCAGAATACCCATTTTACGATCGTACTGGGGAAAGGCGAAAGCCGCGAAAGTACAATCCGTTATCCATAGTTATCAATCTCTTCCTTGGGAGTTGGGAAAGTAATGAGATCTTCAATGCTAATGGGTACTATTCTCGCATTGGTGCTGTGCTCAGCCAGTGCCTGGGCCGGAGTAGCGATACCTTGGAGTGAACAGGGCCAGACAACGACACCGGATATGGAGTTGTTGGCCAGAGATAGAATACCGACACAGTCGCTCAGCGTCGACGGCGCTGTCGATTTCCATCAGGCGCAGGTATACGGCGCCAACTACCTGCGTAAGATGCAGGCCGATATCACCGAGGACAACGCCGGTAACGGCAATCCGGATAGTCCCGATGACCCGGACGACGGGGGTTGGGACTGGCGGGTTACCTCACCGCCGGCGCCTTTTTCACACACAACCTCAGCCAGTTCGACCAATCTCTACGGTGCAACGGCATTGGGTTTGTACTACACTCACCTTGAGTTCGGTGGGGTAAGTTACTTGCTGGCCATGACCGATGCCGCCGATACCATGATTTATAATCCAAATGTGCGTTCCGGATCGGACCTCATATTCCTGATGCAATACAACGATCTTTCATCGGTCTCGGGCACGGAATACCAGGATTCGGCGCGCGCCAAATACGATGCCCGCATGACCTCCTACGGCGGTGCGCAGGCATTCGCCGAGTTTGTTCGGGATTATCGCGGTGTAACCAACGGTTATCCGAACGGTATTATAGCCTGGGATGTCGGTGTCTGGGTTCGCGTGGCCGCCATGTTGGACGCCCGTTTCCCCGGCAACGGTTACGATGCCGACGCCGATGCCATGGCCGAGGTGCTGTACCAGGATTCTTACATGGATAATCCCGGCTATTTTGATATAGTTGACGATGCCGGGTTCGATCCGGACTACAACGATGTTAACTTCTACTGGTACAATCTCGGTATCAGCGGTTTGATCGATGCCTTCGTTGCAGCTGATCTGCATACATCGGAAATACCGGACCTGGTTGATCGACTCCTGGCGAGTCAGGCCAATCATGGCGGTGTCAGCTATTGTTACGGTGCCAACCCCGGCGACGATGACTGGCAAACGACGGCCTATGCCATGATGACGCTCGGTCGCCTGGATCAAGTCGGCTACCAGAGTCAAATCGATGAGATGGGGTATTTCCTGGCGGCGACGCAGGATCCCAGCGGCGGCTGGTTGTATTCTTCCGGCAACCACTATCCTGAAGTATGTGGTGAAGCGACCGCCGGGCTTTATTACACGAGCAACACTGCCGTGTATGATCTGGCCGACGCACTCGTGGACGATGACTTCACCTGGCAAGGTGATGTTGACGTCTACAACGACGCTCACGGAACGAACTTCATCTGGGAGTATGATGCTTTTGCCACTATCCAGGAAGCGATAGATGTCGTGGACGGCAGCACGGTGCTGATTGCCCCCGGAACCTACTACGAGACCCTGAATATCACACTGACGGGTCTGCAGTTGGTAGGTGAGGATCGCGCCACAGTGATTATCGATCCGACCGGTCTGGCCTCGAACAATTCCGGTATCTACGTCGATGCCGACAATGTGACGATTGAATCACTCACGCTGCAGTCGACGGCGACTAATTCATTACCGCGTTATGGAATCAAATTCGGTCAGGTGGACGGTTGCTCGCTGATCGATGTGACGGTGCGTGATGTCTATCGCAGCGGCGTCGATGCTCTTGGGACAAGCAATCTGACCGTAAGCGGAGTCACCTGCATCAACAACGGCGGACATGGTCTCTCGCTGGTTGACTGCAACGGGGTCGATGTCTCCGATCTGACGGTTTCAGGTAATGCCTGGCAGGGTGTGAGCGTGGCCACCTGGGGTAATTATACACCCCTCGGTGTCAGCGGGATAGTGTTCTCCGGGACCAACAGTTTCAGCGATGTATTCCAGTTGGAAATGGGTGATTACAACAATCCCGGCGTGGCGCCCTCGGGTGACGCGATCATCACCTACAGCACCAATATCTCGGACGGCGCCGATGTTACGGTGCAGGCCTCCGATTTCGGATTCGCGGTGCACGGCGAACAGGATGACTCACCCGACCAGGTGCGTGTCTGGTTCGTACCGACGTTGACCGATGCTGCGACGGTGTTGTCGCTGGCGCCGATTGGACATTTAACCGGCAACGATATGTATATCGAGGATCTGGTTGACGTAACCCAGTTGTACGTGACTCCTAACGGAAGCATTCAGGCGGCTATCGATGCCGCTGATCCGTATGACCTTATCAATGTCTCGGCCGGGACTTATGTCGAAGCGCTCTCTATTACCAAACCGCTCAGCTTATTCGGTGCAACGGCCGGAGTGAACAAGAATGGATACGCCGTACCGACCGGGTATACCTGGGACGATGCGGTCGAGACCATCATTATGCATCCTGATCCTGCAAGCGGGTATATGACAATTGTGGACATATATAACACCGACGATGTCACGTTCGATGGCTTCGTGGTGCAGGAATTGAGCGCGGTGGCGAATCAGAACACTTCGCTGGTCAGAGTGTACGCTTATTCACAAGAAATCGGCAACATTCAGGTCGTCAACAATGTCATCGGCCCGAATACGAATACGGTTTCTCAGGACGGGGCTCAGGGTCGGATGGGACTCTATATTGTCAATCATCCTTACGATGACAACGGGGTGGTTAACAGCAGCTTCGCCGGGAACAAGATCTTCGACTGTAAGGGGAACGGCGACAACGTATTTATCTGGTCGTCTTATTACGCTTACGGCGCTCCCGGGCCTGCCTCGATGGCCGGGACAGTGATTGAAGACAACGAGATATACGGTTCTCACCGAAGCGGTATTGAGACGGCCGGTGGATTCTCCGATCTCGTGATCCGTAATAACGAGATCTATGACAACGTAGAACTGCCGGGAGATGATCCGGACAAACTGAAGTACGGTCACGGCATCCTCTTGATCCGGGGAAGCTCGGACAAGGTGTCCGATCCGCTGACCGCCTATGGTCCGGTCAATCTTACTATTGAGGGCAACAACATCTACGGTAATAGTAAGAGCGGCATCTATACCGGTCCGAAAAACGACGGCGTCATGATCATTGAAAATGCCATCCATGACAACGGCTGGAACGGTGTCATCGTCGATCTGCTCGGCAACTACTGGAATGCTCAGTTCGAACCGGCGCCGGCCGACTCACAGTATGCCTGTTTTGACTGTGCTACCGATATTCAGGCTCACGGCAATGATATCTACGGCAACGGTACCGCCGGGAATCCGGAAGCCCAGTATGGTGTTGTGGTCAACGGCGACCCGACCAACGGCTTTATCTTCGATGCCGAGGAGAACTGGTGGGGAACAATCGATTATCCGGTTATCTCCGGGCTCGTTTCAGGAGAAGTCGATTTCGATCCATGGTGCTCCGATGCCTCGCATACCAACTGTACGCTGTCTTATCCCGTGACTGAGGTCTGGGTGGATGACGACTGGACCGGATATTCGCCGGGCGATCAGGTTGGCGGGCATACTTTCGGCTATGATGCCTTTGTCACGATTCAGGAAGGTATCAATGCCGTCACCGGCAGCACCGTCAATGTCGCGGCCGGAACTTATGTCGAGGACCTGGTTGTCGACAAGTCACTGACTATGATCGGCGCCGGACCGGGATCGACTCTCATTACCCCGACCGGTACGGGGCCGGCGATTACGGTTACGGCCGATGATGTAATGCTGTCGCAAATCGGCATCACGCATCCGACACAGTTAGTCGAAGGCGTACGGGTAGCCGGTGCTGCGGCTAATCTCACCCTCGACTACGTTGACATTACCAATCTTGGCAATAATCCCGGACCGGGAAATGCCTTTGGTGTCAATATAACCAATACCTTCGCGGGATTGACCGTAAGCAATTCCAACTTTATTGCCACCAATCTCGGAGAATACTCACGTGCGATCGGTATTTTCGCAGGCAATAATTTCATGCTCAGCGACTTTGCCGTGTCGGGATCGGTGTTCGAATATCTGTTCGTGGGTATTTATCTGCGTTCGGATATCAACGGCCTCGATGTTGACGGCAACACTTTCGGACCGTTTGAGATCGAGGACTGTACGGCGGCAGTGGCCGGTATATATATCGGCGACGGCAGCCTTCCCAACTTCGACATTCAAAACATTTCCGTGACGGGTAACCTGTTCACTGATTACGGTCGCGGCGTCTACATGTGGAACTATGCCCACGGTGAGGCGATTCTTAATGTCGATATCAGCGGGAATACGTTCAACAATTCCATTTGGAGTGCCGGTATTCGTCTGATTGGCCAGTTGGATCCGGCGACTCAGGTCGCCGTGATCGAAGGTCCGATCACGATCGACGACAATACCTTCACCCAGAGTGTCGATATCGGTGGTTCGGGTGGCGTTGGTCTGATCGATTTCCGATCGGGCGGCGAGTCCGCTACCAGTCAGATAGCCGTTACCGATAACGAGATTACGTTTACCGGTTCGTTCAGTTCGGCTACCTATGGTGTTGTGTTCCGAGGGCCGATTACGAACGCCACCGTCAGCGGCAACATGATGGACGGCGGCAATGTCGGCGGCGCCAACGGTGGTCCGCCCAATACCACGGCGATCTATGTTGCTACTGATGACTCCTGGCTCGGTCCGCTTTCCAGTAGTGCCGTTCTGGATATCTCCAATAACTATATTACCGGGTTCGAGAACGGTATCGCTGTTTATGATCGCAACACCGCTACGTTTGGAAATCTCCCGACCGGTGCGACATTGGCGATTCACGACAACTCGATAACCGGCAACACCCTGTCAGTCAAATCCGGAGCGGGTGAAACCGCCGATGCTTCCGGCAACTGGTGGGGCGCGGTCGATCCGGCGACAGTCGCCGTAGGATTCGAAGGTCCGGTCGACTATACTCCGTGGCTGGCAACGGGTACGGATACCGACCCGATCGCGACCGGATTCCAGGGTAGTTTCGGCACCCTTTACGTCGATGACGACAGTCCTCAGGCCGGTTCCGAAACGCGGTTGATCGAGGCAATCGGACTGGTGACGTCAAGTACTATCTATCTCACACCCGGTACCTATGCCGAGGGACCGCAGGTGGTGATAGACAGCGATCTGGATATCATCGGCGATGCTTCGTCAACAGTGACAATCGTTCCTACGGCCAACACCGGCAGCTCGGGTGATGCCCGCGGCTGGTTCCTGGTTCAGGACGGAATTGCACTCAACATGAGCAAGGTGACGCTCGATGGTGACGGTTTTAACGTTTATCAAGGGATTCGTCACAAAGGCAGCGGTTTCCTCGATGATATCGTCTTCAAGAACATGATTCATCCGGGGTATGCCGGGACGGCCGTTGCTGCTTTCGGCAGCGGTGTCAGTGTCTCTATCATACATTCGGAGTTCGATAACATTGGCCGCATTGGCGCTCTTATGTGGGTGCCCGGGACTTTCGCCTACAACACTTACACCGGTAAGGGTGACGGCGACTGGCTCGACTACGGCATCGACATGAATGCCGGGGCCATTGTTGATATCGTCGGCAACACCTTCACGGAATGCACGGGGGTAGCGTCCTCAGACGGTTCCACCTCGGCCGGGGTGCTGGTTACCACTTACTACGGACCCGGCACGAACGCCATTTTGGAGGACAACCTCTTCACCGGTTGTTCGGCCGGTTTGAATATCGGTTACGATGAGTATGACGCCTCGACGGTCAGCGTTACCAACAACAACCGTTTCCTTGGCAACGAGTACGGTATCGTGACATCGGCTAGTTCGTCGACTAACCTGACCTGTTACGGCAACATTTTCAACAACACCTGCAATGCCGATGATGATGCCGGTGGGATGTGGGATGACGGCGTCAGTGTCGGTAACTGCTGGGCGGATTTTGCCGCGAACGCAGGCTACCCGACTTATTACCTGGTCGGCGGTGATGCCGGTGCGATCGATCATTATCCGAGTGTCGATTGTGGTATCGATCTGACTCCGGACGACATCGTTTACCATTGCGACGGCAATTTCACGTTCGATGTCAACGTGAACGAAGCGATTACCAACCTTGAGGCGGGCTCGTTCGTTTTCGTATACGATGCCGGTTTGACCGTAGTCGATGTCGCCAGCGCCAATCCCGAGGTAACCCTGGCGGGTGATCGTGTTGAGAACGGCACGACCTTCGATACGCTGTATGTCGATTTCCTGATCGGAACCGGATCGGTAACGGGACCGGCTGCCTTGTTCAGGGTGGAGATGAACGGCATTGTCAGCTTCTGCGGAGGGACCGAAATAACTCCGTTTAGTGCGACGCTGTTCAACTCGGACAACGAGCAAATCGCCGTCACCATGCCCGCACCGATCACGTTGGTAGCCGACTGTGACGATCCGGAATTCGTACTCAACGGACCGGCTGCAGGTAGTTACTACAATACTGCGCCGGTGGTTGATATCGCGGCCTCGGATAACTGTGATATCGATGCGGTATATTACCAGATCGACGACTGCCTTGAAACCGGCTGGATTGCCGTTGCCGGTCCGGGCTACAACGGTACATCCTGGTCCGATGCGGCCTGGATCGTTCCCGGTTTCTCCGGACTGAGCGAGTCCGAACATTGCGTTCATTTCAAGGTGATCGACGACAATGCCCGAAGCAACGCCGATTCCTGTACTTATAGTTGGTGTTTCCATAAGGATATTTCGGCGCCGGCGCCGCCGACCGATTTCACGGCGGAACCGGGACACAACAAGGTCCATCTTGACTGGACCGCTTCCGCGAGCGGTGATGTTACGGGTTATGTCATCCAGCGTGTTGTCTGGGGCGATTATCCGCTCTATGACACACCGGAGCCGAGCTACCCGGCCGATCATAACACCGGAGATAATATCTTCGACGGATCGGCGACGAGCTATGTCGATACATATCTGCTCGACAACACCACTCGCGACATTTACTACTACGCCATTTTCGCCTATGACGCGGCCGGGAACTATTCGGTTCTTGACGCTTCGGCGCAGGCGCGTTCTACGTCCTACTGGTTGGGTGATGTTGCCGATGATCTGACCAATTTCGGCGTCTACAACGGTTATGTCAATCACGGCGACCTGTACCATTTAGGCTTCGCCTACTGGAAAGGACCCGGCAATGCGGGATGGCAGCCTGAGGCTGACTGGGGTCCGACTGCGGACGGCAATCCGCACGGTGTACCGACTCCGGACGACACGGTCAACGTCTTTGATCTGGCGATCTTCGCGATCAACTACGGAACGGTTAATCCGACCTTGAAGGCCGTACCGTTGTTCGCTGAAACCGAGACGAACGGACCGCTGGATTTGACGCTTGGTTTTGAAACGGTCGAGAGTCAGGTTGAGTATGTACTCAGGCTGAACAACGCCCGTGGCGACGCCAAGATCATCCATACTGCGATCGAGTGTCCGACCGGGATCGACCTTGACGGATATTCACTGGCGATCGAAGAGACCGCCGAATATCCGGTGTTCGTCGATGTGCGCGAAGTCAACGATCGCATCGAAATCGACTTCGCCCTGTTGGGTAACGGTCTGGCTATCAAGGGCTCCGGTGATCTGGTTCGTTTCCGTCTCAAGACTGACGGCGCCGCGCCATCGCTGGAGTTGGTCGAAGGAATCGTTATCAACAATGACAACGAACAGGTCGATGTTGATCTCGTCAATGTCGCCAAGCCCGGCGATGGCCTGCCTCGAACTTTCGCTCTGTCCCAGAACTACCCTAATCCGTTCAACCCGAGCACCCAGATTGATTTCCAACTGCCGCAAGCGGCTCACGTGACTCTGGAAGTCTACAACCTGGTCGGGCAACGAGTAGCGATTCTGGTAAACGAGCGGCTTGATCCCGGTTATCATACGGCCGTATGGCACGGTGATGATCAGTCAGGCAATCCGGTTTCGAGCGGTGTGTACTTCTATCGTTTGCGAACGGAGGATGTCAACCTTACGCGCAAGATGATGCTTGTGAAATAGACGGTCATTGACCGACTGGAAGATGGTTGGGGTCATGGATGACCCCGACCGCTTCCGGAAAGGGATAGCTAATGAAGTGGTTCCTGACGCGATTGGTTCTGTCGACTTGTTTCGTAGCTTTTACAATCGTCGGGCACGCTGCCGCCGGATCGGCCGATACGACTGTGGTCTTGAATCCGCACGCTAAAATCGTGCAACATATCGGCGATACTTTCGAAATCGAGGTGGCCCTGGATTCGGGAGTGGTCGATGCCACTTTCTATTCCGCCGACATTGCCTGGACAAATACCGGAACGGTTCAACTCATCGATGCCTGGCCTGACGAAGAATGGTACGGCATGGGCAATTGTCCGGTTGATACGTGCTTTGGCTACGACCTGACGACAGTAGACGATTCCATCACGGTTTGTCGTGTTTGGAGCATCTTGTGGGAATCCAACGACTGTGACATCGCTGTTAACGGATACCACCGTGTTGCCACCCTGCTGTTTCAATCTCTCGGTGGCGGCGTTGTTGAACTCGGTTATGTCGATGATTCGACCATTGTCAAAGGCTGCGTCGATCCGGACAGCAATATCGTAGCCGGTACCGAAAACGCTGTCGTGTATGTTTGTCCGTTGCCGCCGGAGTACACCTATGGCGGCGACATAAACGGCAGCGGGACCGGTCCCGATATATCCGATCTGGTTTACCTGGTCAGTTACATGTTCGGGGGAGGTCCCGAACCGGCTTTCAAAGCCGGTGATGACTACTTCCCGCAGGCGGATGTCAACTGCGACGGAACCGGTCCCGATATATCCGATCTGGTTTATCTCGTCAACTACATGTTCAACAACGGACCGGCGCCGTGCACGCTTTGCCCGCAACAGGAGTGACTATATGAAAAGTATGCTCTTCTTTGTTCTGGCTGTATGTCTCACGGCATCCGGCGTTATGGCGCAGACAGCTCAGCTTGGTCTGGAGCCGGACACGATCTATTCCCAGAACAATGAGTTTTTCTATGAACATATTATGATTGACGAAAATCTGGTCGGGGCGAAAGTATTTCATCTTACGCTTTCCTTTGATCACACGGTGACGGCCATACCCTGCAGTACGGTCGAATTGGGTGATCTTTTCGATGGTCTCGATGAGGACAGTGTGACGACCTTTTACACTCGTCTCCGCCCGGATTCGAATCATATCGACATCGATATCGCTTATCTGCGCGACAGCGCCGTGCTGAACGGTCCGGGTGAATTATTGACAATCACCGCTGTACCTAAGGCCTTCGGCGTAACGGATATAATGGTAGATGAGCTGCTGGTGTTCGATCGTTACAACCAGCCGATTCCGGTGGATGTGATCAATCGGACATTCGTGCGTATTTGTCAGTATGTCGGTGATGTCAACGCCGACAACTCGATTGATATACGCGATGTCGTCTACCTGGTTGAATACATGTTCTTGAACGGCCCGGAACCACTTCCATCGGTGTGGTCCGGGAATTTCAACTGTGACGCCAGTCCGATTGATATCAGCGATCTGGTTTCTCTGGTCAACTGGATGTTCCAACAAGGGCCCTGGCTATGTCAGCCGCCTTGTGTTGAAGAACCATAGGTTGTTTAACATTCCCAACTTGGTTGTATCCTGAGTATACGACCTTCCTTCTCCGGTCGGTGTCGCTCGGCGCCGACCGGTTTCTATTCGATTAAGCCTGCACGTATGATGGAAAATGTCGTCAACGAGCTTTAGTGAGCCGGTTTCTATGATTTGGTCGCAACGATGACGATTCGGTCGTTTTCACAGAGCATTTCACCGGTGTGCTCGGCGAGGAATTTTTCCAGGCGATCCATCCAATAATCGCGGCGCTGAGTTCGTTCGGCGAAACGCTCGAACTGGTCGAAATAACCGTCCATGGCGTATTCACGGTCGGATTTGACGACGAGGGAGTCATGCGCAAGGCCATGGTTAGCGAAGAAATCGGTAAGAGTTTTAACGGCAAGATAAGGGCTATGCGAATAATCGGCCTCGGCCTGCACTTCAAGGTAAAGAGCCTGTGCGGCATGAGTGAGACGCTTGGCGTCGCTGCGAAGATCATCGATCGGTTCCTCGACAAGGATATATCGTGAGGACACGCGGATCATCTCAGTGAGCGTCGTTTGCCAGTCTTTCATGTGATGAAATGCCGCCCGTTCGAAAACAACGTCGAACGAGTTATCGGGGAACGACAGGCTGGTGCCGTCCATGATTTCGTAGATGATGTTGTCGGCGGGTTGTTCCGTGCGGCAGCGTTCGATCAACGCGGGGGAGATATCGATTGCGGTTATCCGGCCGCAATGCGGGGCGATTTTGGCGGTGAAAGTTCCGCAGCCGCAGCCGATGTCGAGGACGCTGTTCGGTTTAACAGCCTCGATAATTCCGAGAGTGCTGTCTTTGATCGTGATCATTTTTTCTTCTTTAAGCGATGAAACGGAATGCGTACAACGGGTCAACTGTGATCATAACGGATTCAATGTACCACGTTCCCGGCGATCTTTCAAGTCCGGGTTGGGTAGATTACCGCTGTGCGGGTTTGAGCTGTCGGGTTATCCACATTGCCGGAATAGTCATCAGCCCCAACTTGATTAGTTCCTGCAGGTTACAGTGAATTGGGTTTGTTTTGCTTTTTTTGTTTTTGTGCCGTTCCGTTCTCCTCTCGATATGGTCCAGGTCTTTGGCGAGTGGCTTCATTGAAGGGGGCGCAGCCGAATTGTCTGGAGAGGTTGTAGGGAAAGTGAGGAGGGGAGGGTTGTTCAGTTCACTAGGGAACCACGGCGTTCCACGACCGGTGGATGCTGCCGTAATTCTACAAAGAAGTACGGAACGCCGAAGAAGACATTTTTGTCGCAGACGAGCTTATATATTGCAGCACAAAGGTTTGTGTTGTCCGGCACCCGATCCGTGCCGTATCTTAAGAAGATAAAATAGACCTATAACTCAATATAAATAACTTGACGTCGATATTAATTATAGTATTATTCGATACTAGAGATTTTTTTTCAACAATTTGAGGGTTGGTGCGACAACGGGAATGATTGGAATGAATCGCACGATATTGGCTTATCCGCTGTGTTCGCATGGCTGACTCTGTTCGGTTCGTGCGTTACCGACCGATGGGAGGAGTGTGTTAAATAGGTGTTTGTGCAACCACGAGAGCACGGTCTTGACGGTATTCGGGGTGCTATGTTTGTTATTGCTCGTTGCGAGCGCGAATTCCGCGGTAGACAGCTCTGATGTAATCTTTCATTTCAGGGGGACCGACCCAGCCTCGTACGCAGGCTTCTCCGTTTCGTCGATAGGGGATATCAACGGCGATGGATACGACGATATTGCCGCGGCAGTCGCTGTTCCTCCGAGCCTCTGTATCTTCTACGGCGGTGATACCCCCGACATACAGCCCGACATGGTGTTCGACGGCATGGCCCGGCCCAACCCGCCCATCGATATGGACGGCGACGGCATCGACGACGTTATTGTCTCGGGATTGTACACGGCCAACTACAATCAGCACGGCATTATCAGATTCTACAAAGGTTACGGCGATTCGCTCGGATCGGAGCCCTACGATTCTCTCCTGCCGGGTTACCTGAACTACGGTTTCGGCTGGCCGTTGGCCGCCGGTTACATCGACGATGACTCGTTGGGCGACATCGTGACCTGGCGTTGGGAGCTAGGCTCCACCGGCTACGTGTATTACTTCCGAGGCAAGCCGCACATGGACACCATCCCCGACTGGAGCTTTGTGGAGGCCGGCGGCGATCACGACATACGTTTTCTCGATCTGATAGACTTCGACGGCGACACACATCTGGATATTGCCATCGCCCTCTCAGAGAACAATGACACTCTGGGCTACGTATATGTGTTCCGGGGACCGGACTTCCAGCAGTCGCCGGACTTCATTCTCGGCTATCCCACCGAGCTGGCGCTGAAGTACGGAGATGCCTGCCCGCACAAGTACTTCGCGGATTGGGCGATGAGCAACATCGGCGACGTCAACGGCGACGGCTGGGACGACCTGGGCGTCAACTATTGTTATCACGGTGTCATCTACTTCGGCGGACCCGAGGCCGATACGGTCTTCGACGCCGAGCTGCAGTACATGGCGGTCGACTACGCCGGTGTCGGCGACATCAACGGCGACAACTACAGCGACCTGGCAACGGGGGGATGTGAGCTTTCGCGGCATGGAACGGTCGATATCTATCCGGGTGGTCCGGGGTTCAACGCCGTCATTGACGACTATGTCTCCTCGAAGGATCTGCCGCCGGCCGATCTGGAATACATCGGCTATCGTGTCTCCTCGGCCGGAGACTTCAACGGCGACGGGTTCAACGACATCCTGTTTTCGTGCCGAAACTTCACGATCCGCCAGCCGGGCGATGTGTTTGTCGTCAAGGGTGGACCCGATATCGCGACCGATGTTTCGGAGCATTCGCCGGCCACGCTTCCCGGTCCGGACTACCGACTCAGCAACTTTCCGAACCCGTTCAACGGTCAGACCGAGATCAGCTTTGAACTGTCAGAACGCGCCACGGTATCGTTGACTGTTTACAACGTCCTCGGCGAGCGCGTGGCGCAGTTGATAGAAGGCAAGGTGCTGAGCGCCGGAGAGCACGTCTACTCCTGGGACACCGACAGCGGCGAACACGGTCGGCTTCCCAGTGGAGTCTATTTCTCTGTTCTTGACATAGATGGTGTGACCAATTCCACTAAGATGTTGCTTCTGAAATAGAGCCGTATTTCACGCCGGGTGGCCCTGGGCTTGCCCAGGGTTTCCAGAAGAAAACTCCCGCTCGTTCTACAAGGCTTCATAATAAATGGAATATACGATAATTGTGCCGTAGTGCAAGGCGGTATGACAGCGAAACCTCGCTGCGTCGCTTCGCAAATCCCACCCGAGGGGTGGGGCACAAAAAAGATGAAGATGGATTCCCGCTTTCACGGAAAGACGTTCTCCGGAATGGGCTGCTGCAGGGGCAGACGAGACGTCTGCCGCCCACGTAAAGAGCCCTAGCTTCGCATAGCGGGCGGCCTTGTGTCGCTCGCATTACAGACGTGTCTTGCTGAACATCCGCGCGTACGGCTTTTTCAACACTCTCTGAAAGGAGAGTCACCCGGGTAGCAGGGATACCGTAATGAAGGCGGGCCACTATGCCGAGTTACCAGGTTCGGTTAATCAATCGCTTGTGGTTGTTCAGGCGCAGGAGGTCTTTGAGTCTTACGGTATTCAGATCGGTTCCAGAAGAAACCGGAAAAGATAACGCCTGATACAATTCCGATGGCAATGTAGATGTAAAACGATATCCCGGCGATCTTAAAGATCGTTGCCAGAATGAGCGCGCTGATGATACACAGGACTATATTCCAGTGAAATACTCGTTTCCATTTCTCGGTCCAGATTAGCTCGTTTCCACAATGACGACAGACCAGAAATTCAGGGTAGATCTTCCAGAGGAAGCGGGAAAATGAAACCGCCCTTTTTGAACATACCGGGCAAATCATATATTCCTCCTCGATGGACAACTGTTTGCAGCCGACCGTCTCGCGTGCGATCTCGAATGGTGTGGTTCGGTTTTTCTCACCCGTGATTGTTACAAATGTAAGTTATGAGATAATAATCTCGAAGCAACCGAAAAACGATAACCTGACGGGCCGGGTACAGACGGATCGTCTTGACAGAAAGAGGGTAATTGCGTAAACTTGAGTTGTCCGCTCTTATTTAGTATTAGACTACATGGACAATCCTGGCTGGATAGACCGATATGTGTGGATGTGCTCATTTCGGGAAGCGAGACTTCGACGAAAATGGTCCGCGCGACGGCAGTAGCCTCATGCCCCGGTCACACGCTGTGACCTGTCATCAGATCGCGTGCCATAAGATTTTTAATATATGGCGATGATTTGACTTAGGTTCGCCGGTTTCTTTCGGTAGAAATAACCACCTTTGCAAACAAGATAAGCTATAAACTCATAGATTTGCTCGGAGGAATTACATGTACAAGAAGTGTGCCTTCATTGCGGTCTTGCTAGTGCTCATGGCCGCCCCCATCATGGCTCAGGATCAACTTGTTAGTTACCAGGGCTTGTTGACCGGATCGGATGGTAATCCGGTATCTGACAGCTACTATCAACTGACCTTCGCCATCTACGATGATTCTACCGCGGGCACTCAGTTGTGGAGCGAGATCCGTCCATCCGTTTTCACCTCAGGCGGGACTTTTCATGTAATGCTGGGCAGTATCACTCCGCTGGATGCCTCAATTTTCGAGTCGAGTGATCTCTTCTTACAAATCACGGTCGGAACCGACAGCCCGATCCAGCCTCGCACAAGACTGTGTTCGGTACCGAAAGCGGCCATGGCCAGTCGAGTCGACGGTGATATCAAAACGGGTGAAGGCTATACGGATTTCAAGGATAGTGACGGCAGTACGGCGGTTACTATCGGCACCGAGGAAAAGGGAGGCACGCGGTACCTGACGATGTACAACCCAAACGCCGAGTACCAAACTCAAACTCTGGTCAAGCTGCAGTCAGCTATCGAAGGCGGTTCAATGGAGTTCTTTCCAGCCGGTGACTACGGCACCGATCCAACCATCCGTATGGGGATAGAACCGGTACCCTGGCGAAGCACTTTGAGCTTTTTTGATCCGACCAGCGAATTCTCTGGTTTATCGCTGGCGACTATGGGAGTGGAACCGTCGCCGTTTCACGATGTCTTCTTCCGTATGTCCAAGCCGAGCATGACGGCCCCATATGATCTGCTACAGATGCGTGCGTATGATTCCACGGGTCAGTGGCAGTCGGATTTCACCCTAATGTCTTCTAATGTGTCAAACATGCCGGTCATAAAAATGGGAGTCGAGCCCAGTCCGTTCAAAGGGAGCATCACGTTGTTCAACCAGCGGGATGGTGGATATAGCGGTCCTGTTGTAGAGATGTCCACAAATACCTTGGGTGGAGCCGGCATCCGTATGTTCGATCCGCAGCCGGAACCGCCGGGTGTGGCTTTCGAGGTTATCACCGACTACTCCAGCAAGGGCGACAAGGTCACCATGAATCTGACCGACAACGACACTGATATCCAAACCACATTGACACCCGGTCTGGTCCGAGTCGGCAGCAGTGCGAGTACCTATCATGCCCATGCTGAGCTTGCGACCGACCTGAACGTCGCCACCTTCTATCTGCAGGGGATATCCACATTTGCGCCCGGTCAGGCCATCAGCATGGAAGCAAGCGAGACTGAGGCAAAGGTGGGGATCGGCACGTTCACGCCCTCCGAAGCCCTTCACGTCGTGGGCAATATCTGTTACACCGGGACGATCGGCGCTTGCTCCGACGGACGCTATAAGGAAGCTGTCGAGGATCTGACCGGAGCGCTCGACAAGGTGACCGATCTGCGCGGAGTGAATTACCGCTGGAAAACCGAGGACTATCCTGAGAAACACTTTGACAACGAAGAGCATGTCGGATTCATCGCCCAGGAAGTTCAGCAGGTAGTTCCGGAGATAGTGCAGGAGCACGCCGACGGCACCCTGTCGGTTGACTACGGTCGTCTAACGCCGCTGCTCGTCGAAGCGATCAAGGAATTGCGCCAGGAGAATAAGGACCTCAAGGCGAGGATAGAGCAGCTCGAAAAACGGTAGATTGATACCGTAGGTTCCACTTGCTAATCAAACCCAGAAGGCAGAGGCGACTCTGGCACAAGACGTTGATAGCAGTGGATCAGATCATCAATTGGTAGTCGATAAACGAGCGGTGAATATATGATGTATAAGACAACAATACTTGCATGCCTGATCGTGATGGTTTTTCTACCGATCGCTGGTCTGCAGGCCAACGAGAAGTCAGGCGAGAGAATTGACTGGCAGGTGATTTCATCCGGTGGTACAGCCGGTGTTTCCGTCAACTACGGTTTGTACGGCACCGCCGGGCAGATGGTTGTCGGCGCCGGTAGTTCGGAGAACTTTGGTATTGCGCACGGTTTCTGGGAAGAGATCAGCGAAGCCGGCAACTGCTGTGTCATCAGAGGCGACATTAATCATGACGGTGGCGGACCGGACATCAGCGATCTGGTCTACCTGGTCAGTTACATGTTCAGCGGCGGACCGGAACCACCCTGCAACACACCCTACTACATGGAGGCTGACATTAACGGTGATACCACCGGTCCTGATATCTCAGATCTGGTTTACGTGGTTACCTACATGTTTAGTGGTGGACCGGCACCGGTGTCTTGCCCATAGATAAAGCTGGGTCACCCGACTATGGGTGACCCGTCTCTTAACAGCGGATTGAAAAACTCCGCGCGGGTTCGAAGACGGACCTGTTCTACGGACTACACGGAAACCGGGTGGGGTACAGACGGCACATCGCAGCAATTCCCACCCGTGGACGGGTGGGCCACCGATTAATAATCCCCGCTATATTCCCGGGCATGAAAAAGCGGAGAGGCAGGGATTCGAACCCTGGGTACCCGGAGGTACACTGGTTTTCGAGACCAGCGCTTTCGACCACTCAGCCACCTCTCCGTCGATCGACGTAATTACTCCGGCCCGCTGTCTTACTCGGACCGGATCAAGGCTCATAAAGTAACAAAACCGCGCCGTTTGTAAAGAGAATTTGTCGACCGGGAGACAAAGGAGCCGTCAGGCAGTGATGCCCAACGGCACGTCGTAAGTCCCAAACAAGGGATTAGAAATGAGTCTCCCGTTCGGTGAATTCGTCGGGTTTCTGTGTTCGCGGGGCGTTGCCCGCGCTCACTCCGGAACGCCGACCTACTCCTGTCCGCTGTAATCTTTGTAGTAGGGCACATCTCCCCGAGACGTGCCAATGCAATACGAGCAGGCGTGCAAACCGGCCGTGATTGCGGGCCGGCCTACGGAGATATGGTTCTTCGCCGAAGGCGGATCACACAATGAGGTTCTGATATCAAACGCAACCGTCAGGCAGAGACACCTGACGACACATTGAGTTTCGACAACAATATCCCACCCAAGGGATTGTTGAAAAATCTCAATCGCGGCGGAGACAAGCCCCGCCGCTACGCGTGAAGGAGTCCTAACCTCGCGTAGCGGGCGGCCTTGTGTCGCCCGCATTACAGACGTGTCTTGCTGAACATCCGCGCGTACGGCTTTTTCAACATTCCCGATGGGTGGGGCACCAAAAAGATGAAGAGGAATTCTCGTTTTCGCGGGAAAGACGTTCTCCGGAATGGGCTGCTGCAGGGGCAGACGAGACGTCTGCCGCCCACAAAATTGTGTTGTCGATATGGTTTCTAATCCCACCCGTGGACGGGTGGGCCACCAGTACCGAGCAACTCCCTCCCAGGCCCCCCGTGATCCCGGCCTTGAGAAATAATGGCACAGAACAGCCGAAGGCGGATCGCGAAGCGAAGTTTCGACAACAATATCCCACCCGATGGGTGGGGCACCAAAAAGATGAAGAGGGATTCCCGCTTTCGCGGGAAAGACGTTCTCTGGAATGGGCTGCTGCAGGGGCAGACGAGACGTCTGCCGCCCACAAGAAAGATGAAGAGGGATTCTCGTTTTCGCGGGAAAGACGTTCTCCGGAATGGGCTGCTGCAGGGGCAGACGAGATGTCTGCCGCCCACAAGAATAAAGATAGACCCCTGCTTTCCGGCTAATCCGAGAAGGTCTGGCCGCGAGCGAGCATTTTCTCCTGGCGCTCTACCAGCGTGCGGGCCGAGCGCAATCGAGGACGGATGACCTGAAAGGCCACGAACGAGAAGAGCATGATTATCAATGAGGCCTCAAAACGTCCGGTCAGGAAATAGTACACCCCGCCGTAAAAGGCGATTAAAGCGATGATAATCATGATCGGAATCAACCCGCGTTTCAAGTTGGCGGTGAGGTCATCCTCAAAAGTTTTCTCGCTGTGCACGAGCGGGCGACCAAGCAGGCGCTGTCGCATCCAGATAGCGACCAGGGCTTGAACTATGGAAATGAGGCCGATCAGATAAAAAACCGTGTTGGCCGAGTCCCCCAGATTGTTGGGGCGGGGGCTGTTCTGATTCAGCCAATAGCAGAGAAAGGCCAGCACGCCCGGAATCAGGATGTTGGCGAACATGCCGAAATAAAGCGGTCGGACTATTATCCGGGCCAGGTCGTATTTATCGTGACTAAGATCACCTCTCATGGTCGCTCCAGTTCCTCTATCAATTCCTCGAATTTTTGGCGGCGGGGCCAGACATAAAAAGTCATGACAGCGCCGATGGGATAAAACCACCAGAGGCGTATGGTGTCGCCGGTGGTGAAGACGGCCATCAAACCAAAGATGAAAATCGCTTCGGCAAAAGCGTATTTCTGAATTTGAATGGTGAAGATTATATCGGCCGAAGTCATCCGGCTGCTTCTGTTGTTCCGATACGTGTTTTTTTGCACTTTCACTACAAGATTCATCGCCAACGGTATGAGCAAGCTCACGATGATCAGGATATAGGTGAGCATGTCATTGGCGCCCTCAATCGATTTATTCCCCAGCTTGACGCTGACACCAACAAGAGCGTAAAGTACGGGCGCGATAATCAGCATGACCAGGGCGAGCAGCTTGAGAGTCGCGAATTTCTTTTCCTCGATCTCGGTCAGGGGCCTCAATTTATCCGCTCCTTTCCGGTGCGAACCTGCTGGAAAAACGATTTCATCATGATGGCGACTTGTTCAGCCCGGACACCGCCTATCACTTCGATGTGATGATTGAAGCGGTTTTGACCAGGGATGTCGATAACCGAGCCGCAGGCTCCGAACTTGGGATCCTTGGCTCCGTAAATGATTTTTTCAATACGAGACAGCATGGCGGCCCCGGCACACATGGGACAGGGTTCGAGAGTCGAAATGAGGATACATCCCTCCAGTCGCCAGTCGCCGAGGTGTTCGTAGGCGGCGGTCAGGGCAATCATCTCGGCATGGGCGGTGGCATCGTGAAAGCTCTCGGTCTGGTTGTGACCGCGACCGATAATGCGGTTCTCGTGCACGACCAGGGCTCCGACCGGCACCTCGTCCAGTTCGAAAGCGTATTCCGCCTGGCGTATCGCCTGATCCATGTATTGTTCATAGTCGTTTTCGATCATGCGAGGAATATAGAGGCGTTCGAACATGTCTGGCAACAAGATACTTTGGGGCTGAGCGGATTCGCCGGCTATCTGGTTCGCGATGAATGCGAACCGTTCGTTAACGTATCGGGTACCGGAACGATCCTTTATGGGTATTGACATAAGCGACGAAATTGGCTATGTTCGCAATGTGCTTTCCGTGACTAAGTGTGTGGTTAATTTCAGATGGAAAGCATAATTTAGATTGGACATATAGCAAAGTGCTCACTAGTTAATTCGACATTGTGCTCGGTCGAGTTGGATGATGTCCTGTCCCGCAGGGTGAGGGAATCTCCGTTTCGCCGAAAACAGAGGAGGAATTGAGTTGTTAAGACGTATAATTGCTCTTGTAGGTCTTATCATGCTAGGCGCTGCCGCTTTGTCGGCAGCAGAGACTGGAACGGCGCCTGACGGTGATTCGCTGAATTGTATCACAGCTACTTACGGCAAAGACAGCACCGACAGCATCTATGGAGAAATTGAGGGAGTCAAAGATGTCTCCGCTCTCAATGAATGGTTCGACAAAGAATTCCTGCAGTTGGTGCGGGAATACTACAAGAAGGAGACAGGGTATCGCGTAATTCCTTTGGCGTCATGTCGCACCGTTCGTCCCCGCAGTTCAACCAACATGGTCCGCTGGAACATCGGGGCTGAGTATCATATGCCGCTCAACACTATGAACGGCAGCTTTGCAGTTTTTTCGCAGGATTTCGGCAAGGTGCAACTTTTCGGCAAGCTGTTCTACGGCGCCGGCATGGGTAATATCATCGGACTGGATTCGGCCGACAACGAAGTGTCCGGCAACTACGGTATCAACGGTGAATTGGCCGTGCGCACTGATTCTTATCTTTTTACGCCGCTGTTCGGACTCACTTATGTCTGGGTCGATCCGGAAAACGGCTCCGACGGACAGGGTAACTATCTGTACGCGGGGAACCGGTTCTTTTTCACGAAGGCGCGGGCGCTGAGTTTCGACGCTCGGGTCGGTACGGCGTTTTGGCGTGGCATGGACGACAACCAACCACCCGACTGGTTCGTGAGCGGGGGAATAACTTTACACCGCGATGTGGACCTGACCAAGATCGGCAAGCCTCTCCTGGCGCCGGTGGAAGTGGGATTGTTCGGAGATATTTCGCTCGAAACGATCAGCAGCAAGGTGCTGGTACCGTTCCGCTTGCGCAAGGGGCTGTCGCTGGCCCCGTTCGCTCTCTACGGCATAGAGACCGGCTCCAACGACTATTCGGCAGTGTACGGTCTCGGAGCGGAACTGCGGTTGTTCGGAGATATTCCGGATCGCTCGTTGAATCCGTACATCGGTTTTCAGCAGAACTGGCTGCACGATTTCCCCGGTGACGGTGAAGGGTCGTCGGCTTATTTCGGTGCTCGTCTTTATCTCAACGATATCATTGCAATCGATGGTAATTTCGGTCCAGTGTTCTGGAAGGAGACAACGCAGGAGGATAAAGACCTTAAGGACTGGATCGGACGAGTCGGTATTACGGTGGCGTTTGGCAAAATTCGTGAGACACGCGACCTCAAGGGCAGCGTGATGGTCAGACACGGAGGTTGGGGCGCCAACAGAATCGATGAAAACAAACTGGAGCATCTCGAACAAAGAGACGTCGACGAATACGACGGTGAGATTCGTTTGTTCGCTTTAGAAGAACCGGATACGACATGCGTTTGCCCTATAAACAAGCGTGAAGGCGACTTGACGGATCTGAAGTTTTTCACCACCGGTTTCGATCTTGAACTGGTAATGGATCCGTTTAACCGTAAGTTTAATCTTCTGGATCATAAAGAGAAAACCGACGAGGATGTGTTTATCGCTGTTCTTTTCAACAAACACAATACAATGGTGGATCGACTTAACGAAAAGAACACTTTCTTCCATTTCTTTGATCTGATCACTTGTCAGTATTTCGGTTATCGATGGGACGCCAACCATTCGCGTCAGCCTGATTATCGAGGATACGATCCGGCGCTCGGCGCCACGGAGTTGTGTGATTCGTCGGATGCCCTTCACGATCAGCCGTTCCTGGGGAACTGGAGTGAGTTCGTGCGGCCGATGCAATGGCTCGATCGGGAAACACTGTTGGAGTTCATCAAAGGTGCTGCCATCGAAGATCGACTGTTGAAGTTCTTTGAGGAGGATCGACTCGGTCCCAACTGGAAGAACGCTGAAGCGCCAACGCCTGAGCAACTGACCGAGTACGTACAGAAGAACTACCGCATAGGATATGTGAAATATCCTATGGAGACGTTGAAGAAGATGAAAGCCTGCCGCCTCAGTTGCGATCTGGCTTCGGCTGTTCTGGTAGCGACCGATATCGATGGTGACGGACTATGGGTAACGGCTGGAAAAGCTAACTGGGCTACGACCAATCCCAAACCTGCAGCTCTGGATGATTCGGTGGTTGTGTTGTTTGACCGGGCTGACGACTTCTATTTCTCGAACCATGTTCGAGTCGAAGGTCTGTTCTCGGAGGATGTCGTAATTGACAGCTTCCCGGAATGCGGTTTCGATATCCCGGACTTCGCGATATTGGATACACTGGTAATACCGTATCTAAGACAACATCCTGAGCAACATGTCTCAATCTATGGGTATGCCGACGGCACAGGCATGTCCCGGGAATGCCAGGAGAAAGACAGCAGTAGATACGAGGGCGACAACCAGGATCTGCTCTCCGAAGACCGTGCCAATGCAGTTATGACTTATCTGACCGCCGCCGGTATTCCGGCTGACCGGATTGATGTTGTCGGAGCGGGAGTGAAGATGCCGTACCGGCTCTATGAGCCGCGTGACCGGTGTGTGATCTTGCGCTTCTCGTTGTAGCTGTCAGTTCAATAACCAATGAAAAAAGCAGGCTCAATAATCGGGCCTGCTTTTTCTGTATTATCTCGTTAATGATTATCTAAATAATCCCGGCTCTCCTACGGAGTTTCGGTCGTGTCCGGTGCGACACTTTTCAGGAATTTGCCGGCCTCATTATAGAACAGGTTGTTGTAAGTCGTGCTAGCGTCATGTGAGGACCAGCCAATCAGGCGCACCAGTTCCGCCAGACGCGTGAAATAGTCCTGCCACATTTCCAGAGTCGTTGTTTGTGACTGACGCAAATTACGCAGGGCATCAAGCAGGTGTAGATAGGTAGTACGACCCGCTTCGTAATCCTCCTGGACCATATCTACCGTCAACCCGGCCAGCTTTTCGGCGTCGATCAGATTGGGCAGGTTCAAGCCGGAGGAAGCCATCAGCGACATCTGCGATGAGATCCGTCCGGCAAGGTCCAGCATCCGGGCGTCGCGTGTCCATTCATCCCGACTCAACTCGGCCTTGAGGCGCGAACGCTCTCGAAAACGTTCTCCGCCGGAGAACAACGGAAGATGCAAAGCCGCTCCGAGATACCAGGTGTCATGTTTTTCCTCAAAAATTCCGGGACGATTGGCCAGTTCATCGGTGTAATGAACCGCACCCTCGGCGGAGATAGTGGGGAAGAATCCGGCGCGATTGAGATCGAGAAGTCGTTGGCCGAGCAGGACCTGGTTGTCGTACGAACGCAATTCCGGATTGATACGGCGGGCTTTGTCGATAAGGTATTCCTGAAACCGCTGCCATTTGACCGGATCGTCGACTACGGCGGCGAGGTGCATAAGGTCGTTTTGAATGTTGGCTTGTCCAAACGGAGCGGGGGCAAGGTCAATCGGTTGGTCGGGCGGCATGTTCATCAGACTGTTAAACGCCGCTCGGGCGGCACTACGGGCCGCCTCGGCCTGATGAAGGGCAGCGCTTGCCTGCTGGTATTCCTGTTCCCAGCGCAGGAAATCGAACTGCATGCGTTTATCGAGTTCGTAACGGGCATCGGCCAGTTCCTGATTGCGAAGGATTCTTCGTGCTAAATCCTTTTCGATATCCACGCGACGGGTGGCGCTGAGATAACCTAAATAAGCTTGAGCCACGGCGAGTTCAAGGTCCAGATCGGTTCGCGCCAGATCTATTTCAGCCTGACATTCGGCTTGTTCGGCAGCTTTGGCCGAGCGAATCGTGGTCAGCGACAAAATCGGTTGTGACAGCGAAAGAGTGGCTCGGGTCTGGTCCTGATCGATTTCATTCTCGGTGTTGGCTACGGTGTGATCGTCGTTATGGCGGTAGCGGTATTCGAAACCGACCTGGGGAAGATACCCCGACCAGGCTTCGGAGGCGGCGGCCTGAGCTGCCGTGACAGCATCCTGTCGCGCCAGAGCTTCCGGGTGCTGGTCGAGTGCTCGCCGGACAGCGTCGGTCAAGGTGTAGGAGACAGCATCCGGTTCCTGAGCCGGAGCCAGGTAAACGGCTTGAGAACTGACCCAGTTGGGGAACTGCACGTGACATTGGCGAGCAGCGTCGCCGTTGATCGTAAGCCCGGTGGAAGGTTCAAAATAAATGGGTAAATTGGCCGGAACGGCTCCCTTGAGAATTTTCCAGGCTTTATCGGCCTGATAACGAGCTTCCGAAGCAACAGAGATTCCGGTGTTGGATACGACAGCACCGCGAATAACAGCTTCAGAACCGTCATAACTGAAAGTGGGAATCCCCTCGTTGTTGAGCATCTTCAGGAAATCTTTTGTTCGAGGACTGGGGAGTCCCCAGAGTGGTCCAAGATAAACCGCATCGACCTTATTACGCATGACGGCGTAAGTTTTATAAAAGGCATAGGTTCCGAAGTTGTTGTATTCGATGGCGTTGACCAGCTCCATGCCGTTTTGTTGGGCCGCGGCCTGAGACTGGGCAAAAAGATAAGGGTATTCCTCACCGCTGGGGAAAAAGAGGAAGCCGACCCGTTTTGGTTTGAGAACCTGCGCCATGACGGCCAGATCGCGGGCAATGCGAGTGGGTTGATAATGGACGGTGAGATTATCCCAGCGCGGTCTTCCGGTCGAATCGAGCAGTTGTTCCATCATCGGATCGACACGGTATAGAGCGAGAATAGGTCCCTCGTAACCGGCTTCGATGAGGTCTTCGACAACCCAGGGACCGAGAGTTATCATCAGGTCGAGGTTGGGTTCGGCGGCCAGTTCGGCGGCTTTGATGCGACATGAATCGCGGTACCAGGATGCCTCGCGATAACCACGGGCTATCGTGACGATTTCCACGGTGTCGGGGACGATCGCTCTGAGTTGGCGTACGAATTCCGTGCGGAGAGCATCGTGCTGGTGAGCCAGGCCGGCCTCAAAGAAGCCAATGTTGAACCTGGTTTTAGGTGATGATACAGCTTCCGGCGAGGCAGCCGGGAGCAACAACGAGCCTATCAGGGCAAAAATGACAGCGAACCGAAAGGGCATAAAAAAAGACCTCTCTCGATAGATCGGGAATGTTTCTTTCGAGACAGGATAATAAAGATTTTGTGCAACGAGTTAAAGCGATTTTTATCGCCGGATTGTCATTCGGAGGTAGTTGCCGGCTGGTTAATAACGTGTTCATCAACCAACTGCGCCAGTGCTCCGGCTCGGTATGGTTTCTGAAGAAAAACCACTGAGGTAGCGAGTTCCTCGGGCAGATCGTCTTTATCGGTGATCTGACCACTGGAGATGATGCAAGGCATATTCGGGACGATTTGACGAATCAGACGAAGAGTCTCCACACCGGAAATACCCTCCATTTTGAGGTCCAGGATCACCAGACCGATGTCGTTCTGGTGCTCTGAAAAAAGCTTGATCCCATCCTGACCGGATTCGGCCAGAAGAACCTCATAACCGGAGCGTTCGATAATCTTCCGTGCAAGGGCGCGGATCATTTCTTCGTCATCAATCACCAAAATCTTCAAAGAATCCCTCCTATACTGTTTGGGTCGTAACCCTGATATCCCTATTATTGAATGTCGGCAGGGAATATGGATACATTAGTAAGGCTCTTAGTCTTTATACAAGCGGTATGCAAACCCAATTGGATAATCGATTAAGAGCGCGACAGTATTTTATAATCGCATGGAGTCTGGGACTTTTTTCACTTAATACATTGTTACTTTTTGATAAGTCGTATTTTGAGGATAAACGGGCGGGGAGCCACAAGTTGTCGATATGGTTATCCATAACTTGTCCTAAGTGGCGGGATTTGAGGGACTTAATTGGTATAACAAGAGGACCTGAGGCTGCCTCAAAGGACTCTAAGATATTTAACGACAATAAGGTTAAATGTGATTTTTATCACAAATTATCGCAAAATCAACAAGAAATGGGTTGACATTCAATGAGCAGAAGGTTTATTTTCGCCTTAAATTTAGAGGGTAGGTTACAGTGAGTATCCTTGACCCCCGGCGCGACAAAAAAGACAGTAAAGACCTTCGCCAGATAAGCTTACTGACCGGCGCGCCGATGATTCTTCTGGCCGCTCCACTAGTAGGCTATGGAATAGGCTGGTGGCTGGACGGCAAATTGGGAACAGAGCCGTATTTGGCGGCTATTGGCGCGATAATGGGTGTGGCATCAGCCGGAATGGAGATCTATAACTTGATCAAGAAATCCGGGCTGACCGATAATAAGGACAAAGATGAAGGATAGTCTTGGTCTAGCTTTTCTGGATCGTACGCTTCGTACATCCAGTATCGTTGTTCTTGTCTTTATGCCTTTCGGCGTCTATTATCTCGGCATATACAGGTCCATAGCGGTGCTCTCGGGTGCTTGCTGGGGGATCGTGAATTTTGTTTTTCTATCGGCTCTGGTTCGTTCAGTGCTGCGCCCCGAAGGAGCCGATCGTGGTCGGGCGCTCTGGCTTGGCTTGATAAAATTTCCGCTTTTGTACCTTGCCGGTTACGGCCTTCTCAGTATTCCCGTCGAGGGATTTACACCGGGATGGTTGTTGGCGGGGTTTTCGATCGTTCTGGGCGTTATGGCGCTCAAGGCGATGAGTCGGGCAATACTCAAGATCGATAACGGTGAATCCAAGAACGAAAGGATACAAGAGGCAGGCTAATGCTGGCAGTTCTTTCACACATTATAGCTCTTACCGGAGTTCGGTTCGGTCAGTTTTACGTGATGGTCGCCTCGGCGGCGGAGCATGGTGAAGAGGGCGGTGCTCTGACTGATCCCCTGCCCAGTCTGGCGTATTACATTGCTCATTATTGCCATGCGGAATGGGTTGAGCACTGGGTCAACGTGTTCTACGCTTTTGCTATCGCTCTGCTGTTCATGTTTCTGGCCATGCGGGCTTATTCCAAACGTGAAATGATCCCCGGTCCGTTCCAGAATGCGATCGAGATGATCGTGGAAGGCCTCTTCAATTTCTTCCATTCGATCCTGGGGGATGATGCACGCAAATATGCGCCCTTCCTCGGGACTCTGTTCATCTACATTCTGGCCATGAACTGGATCGGCATGTTGCCTCTCGGCCATGCACCCTCGACTTCGTTGGAAATTACCGGATCGCTGGCGATTATAGTTTTCATCTATGCCCAGTGTGTCGGTATCAAGCGTCTGGGCATCGGCGGGTACCTGCATCACATGGCGGGCAGTCCGAACGACGTTATCGGCTGGAGTATGGTAATCCTGATGTTCCCGCTGCACTTGATCGGTGAACTGGCCAAGCCGCTTTCACTGGCCTTACGTCTATTCGGTAACATCACTGGTGAAGATACGTTGATTGCGGTTTTCGTGAGTCTGGGTGTTGCGATCACGCCGTTTATCGGCAGCATTGTCGGTATCCCGATTCAGACGCCGTTCTATTTCCTGGGTTTATTGCTGTCGACAGTACAGGCGTTGGTGTTCAGCCTGCTGGCGTGCATTTACATATTGCTGATGCTGCCCCATGAGGAGCATGCTCATTAATAAGATTGAAAGATAAGAAGAACGAATAGTTGATACAAAAGGAACTCTCTTAGGAGGACGAAATGGAACATTTTGGTGCAATGTTGGGTCTGGCCGCTCCGTTGGGTCTTGGTTTGGCGGCTGTCGGTTCTGCTTACGGCATCGGTCGTGCGGTCGGTTCAGCCATGGAAGCCATGGGTCGCCAGCCGGAAGCGGCGGGCAAGATTCAGGTGGCCATGATCATCGGCGCCGCCTTTATCGAAGCTTTGACGATTTACGCCCTCATCGCCTTCTTCATCGCGATGGGTAAGCTGGGCTAATAAAGTGAGAGAACCTTGGGGGGAGCCCGAGAGCTTCCCCCGTAAGCGCTAAAAAGGCACCATGGAAATAACTCTTATTCCAGATCTGCCACGGCTAATCACGCACGCTGTCGGTTTTCTGATCACCTTCTGGGTGTTGAAGAAATTTGCCTGGCAACCGCTTTTGTCTTTGATGGAGGAGCGGCGCAATAAAATTGCGGCCGAGTTCCAGAACATCGACGATGAGAAAGCCAAGGCTGCCGAACTAGTCGCCGAATACGAAGCCAAGCTCAAGGACATCGACTCCGAACGGCGCGAGAAGCTGCTCGAAGCGGTCAATGAGGGCAAGAAGATCGCGGATGATATCAAGCTGGCGGCACAGGAAGAGGCCAAAAAGGCCGCTGTCAAAGCCAAAGACGAACTTGATCGCGATGTGGTAAAGGCGAAGGTACAGCTTAAAGACGACATGGTCAGCATTACCATTGCAGCGGCTGAGAAGATTCTCAAAGAAAAGCTCGACGATGCCAAGCACCGTGAGTTGATCGGCCGCTTCATTGATAACGTGGAGAAAGCGTAAGGCACGATGCTAGCTCAGGAAGTTGCCAAGAAATACGCCAACGGCCTGTTTCTATCGGTCAAGGGTAAGAAAAAGGTCGATTTGGCCTACGAACAATTGCAGCAATTGTCGGAACTTATAGAGAAAGATCCGACCATCCTGCATTTCTTGGTGGCCCCGCATGTGCTGGATGAGAACAAACTGGCTCTGTTGCGCGATGTTTTCACCGGTCGGCTCGATCCACTGTTCGTGGAGTTGATGATATTACTGGTTGAGAAACACCGCGCCGGCTTTTTGCACGAGATCATTGATGAATTCGTCCGCCTGGTCGAGGCTGAGAAGGGTATCGCCCGCTGCACCGTCATAACAGCGGTGGCGATCGATAACGACGAACGGCAGAAGCTGAACGAGAAGCTGGTGGCCAGAACCGATCTTAAGGTTATCCTCGAAGAAAAGGTCGATCCCGCGATTTTGGGAGGCATGATAGTCATCCTGCACAATGAGATTATCGATGGCTCGGTGCGTCGGGGACTGGACCTGATCGGAGAGCAGTTAGCCAAAGTCAGGGTCCACTGAGTAGCTATGATTAGCCCGGCATTATCGGGCGTGTGAAACTAACATACCGGCCTCGGGCCGGATAAGACGGACTGGTTGGCCGGAGCCGCCACGGCGGGTCAATCGAAAGCGATGGCTTGCCTCGGGTAGTCCGGCAGGTGAGATACGCCTGCGAAGTTCGCGTGAAAAAAAGATAGTATTGTTCAATATAGGAGTTCGATGATGGGTCTGAACCCTGAAGAAGTATCATCGGTAATCAAGAAAGAGCTGGAGAAATACGAGACCAAGCTCGAAATGGAGTCGGTGGGAACCGTGCTCCAGGTCGGTGACGGTATCGCTCGTATCTGGGGTCTTGAGGATGCCCAGATGTCCGAGTTGATCCAGTTCCCGGGCGACATTATCGGTCTGGTGCTGAACCTCGAAGAGGACAACGTCGGCGCCGCGCTCTTTGGCTCGGATACCGAGATTCACGAAGGCGACACCGTCCGTCGTACCGGCAAAGTGGCTCAGGTGCCCGTTGGCGAGGCCCTGCTCGGCCGCGTGGTCAACCCGCTTGGTCAGCCGATCGATGGAAAAGGTCCGATCGTCACCGATAAATATCGTGTTATCGAAGGCCGCGCTCCGGGCGTTATCGAACGCCAGCCGGTGAAAGAACCGCTGCAAACCGGTCTCAAGGCGATCGACTCCATGATCCCGATCGGTCGCGGACAACGTGAGTTGGTTATCGGCGATCGTCAGACCGGTAAGACCTCGCTGGTGATCGACACGATTATCAACCAGAAGAATACCGATGTCTACTGTATCTATGTAGCTATCGGTCAGAAAGCTTCCACTGTGGCCCAGGTAGTCCAGACGCTCGAGAAATACGGCGCTATGGAATACACCACGGTGGTCAACGCCTGTGCCACCGATCCCGCGCCGCTGCAGTATATCGCTCCTTACGCGGGCTGTGCCATGGGTGAGGAGTTCATGTTCAACGGCAAGCACGCCCTGGTGGTTTACGACGACTTGTCCAAGCAGGCCGCCGCTTATCGTCAGCTTTCACTGTTGCTGCGTCGTCCTCCGGGACGTGAAGCGTATCCGGGTGACATTTTCTACTGTCACTCCCGTCTGCTCGAACGGGCGGCGAAGTTGAACGACAATCTCGGCGGCGGATCGCTCACGGCGCTGCCGATCATCGAAACCCAGGCCGGTGACGTGTCGGCCTACATTCCGACCAACGTGATTTCGATCACCGACGGCCAGATCTTCCTGGAGTCGGAGTTGTTCTTTGCCGGTATTCGTCCCGGTATTAACGTCGGTATCTCGGTGTCTCGTGTGGGTGGTAACGCCCAGACCAAAATGATGAAACAGGTTGCCGGTAAGCTGAAGCTGGACCTGGCCCAGTATCGTGAATTGGCGGCGTTTACGCAGTTCGGTTCCGATCTGGATGAAGCCACGCTGAAGCAGCTCAATCGCGGCGGTAAGATGGTGGAACTGCTCAAGCAGGGTCTGCATCTGCCGTTGAAGGTGGAGTACCAGGTGATGCTGATCTGGACCGGTTCCAACGGTTATCTGGATGCCATCCCGACCGGTGATATCGGCCGGTTCGAAGGCGAATTCCTGAAATTCTGTGAAGAGAAGTATCCGGATATCGCCCATACGCTCGACCAGGAGAAGAAGGTTTCCGACGCCACTCACGAGAAGCTCAAAGCTGCCTGTGAGGAGTTCCTTAAGACCTTCAAGAAGACCGAGTAATAAACCACGGACCCTTGAGGTCCGCGAAGGTGAAACGAAACAGGGATTGAAGATATAGATGGCGAATCTTCGCGACGTACGTAAACGGATCAAGTCGGTTGTCTCGACGCAGCGTATCACCAACGCCATGGAAAAAGTGGCGGCGGCGAAGCTGCGACGAGCCCAACAGCGAATCGAGCAGGCGCGACCTTATGCCGAGAAGATGGATCACATGCTGTCCCATCTGGCGGCGGGGTCGACCGGTGAGATTATTCATCCGTATTTTGAGAAGCGGGAAATCAAGAAGAAGACGCTGGTCGTGATTGCTTCCGACCGAGGTTTCTGCGGCTCGTTCAATTCCAACGTTATTCGACAGACCTCGATCTGGCTCAAGAATAACCAGGATGTCGAGACGGAGCTGGTTCTGCTCGGCAAGAAGGCGAACGACTTTTTTAAGCGGCGTCCGGTGTCGATCAAGAAATACTACGGCGACTGGGGCGGTTCACTCGATTACGGCCGCGCCAAGGATATCGTGCGGTTGCTGACCGACAGTTTCGTTGCCGGAGAGACGGATGATATCTCGCTGCTCTATACCCAGTTCGTGTCCGCGGCCAAGCATTCGGTGACGATGCAGGAATACCTGCCGATCGCTCCGCCGGAAATGAACGCCGAGGGCGAAGACAAACATGAAGGGATGCTCGACTATATCTTCGAGCCCAGTGCCGAGAGCATTTATGCTTCGCTGATGCCGGGCTATGCCACGACCAAACTGGTCACGGCGATGGCCGATTCGTTTGCGGCCGAGCACGGCAGCCGGATGATTGCGATGAACAACGCGACCAAGAATGCCGGCGAAATGATCCAGAAATTGACCCTGGATTACAACAAGGCCCGCCAGGCGCAGATCACGACCGAATTGCTCGAGGTGGTCAGCGGCGCCGAGGCGTTAAAGGGTTAACGATAAGAAGATAATGTGTTGATCATATAGCTGGAGTTCAGTAAATGGCTGAAAATGTAGGCAAAGTTGTTCAGGTTATCGGAGCCACGGTCGACTGTCAGTTTCGCGCCGACTCCCTGCCGAACATCTTGAACGCCGTCACCATCAAGGACGCAGATAAAGGCATCGACCTGACTGTCGAGGTGGCCATGCATATCGGCGACAATATCGTTCGCTGCGTATCGCTGGCCTCGACCGACGGACTGGTTCGCGGTATGCCGGCGGTCGATACCGGACTGCCGATCGCAGTGCCGGTCGGCGAGCAGGTCCTCGGTCGTGTGTTCGATCTTCTCGGCCGCCCGATCGACGGTAAGGATAAGCCGCTCGATAAGACCAAAACCTCACCGATTCACCGCGAGGCGCCCTCGTTCGAGGATCAGGCCACGACGGCTGAAATGTTCGAAACCGGCATCAAGGTTATCGACTTGCTCGAACCTTACCTCAAAGGTGGTAAGGTCGGTATGTTCGGCGGCGCCGGTGTGGGCAAGACCGTTATCATTCAGGAATTGATTCACAACATCGCTACCGAACACGGTGGTTATTCGGTGTTCTGCGGTGTCGGTGAGCGTACTCGTGAGGGCAACGACCTCTTCCTGGAAATGACCGAATCGGGCGTTATCGAGAGAACCGCCATGGTATTCGGTCAGATGAACGAGCCGCCAGGTGCGCGTCTCCGGGTTGCCCTGTCCGGTCTGACCATGGCCGAGTATTTCCGCGATGAAGAGCATCAGGACGTGCTGATCTTCATCGACAACATTTTCCGTTTCGTCCAGGCCGGCTCCGAGGTATCGGCGCTGCTGGGACGTATGCCTTCGGCGGTGGGTTATCAGCCGACTCTGGGTACGGAAATGGGCGGTCTGCAGGAACGTATTACCTCCACCAAGGCGGGATCGATTACCTCGGTGCAGGCGATTTACGTACCGGCCGACGACCTTACCGACCCGGCCCCGGCAACGACCTTCTCGCACCTTGACGCCACTACAGTGCTTTCGCGTTCGATCTCCGAGTTGGGTATTTATCCGGCGGTGGATCCGCTCGACTCGACTTCGCGCATTCTCGATCCGGACGTGGTCGGCGAGGAGCATTATCGTGTCGCTCGTGATATCCAGGTGATTCTGCAGCGCTATAAGGACCTGCAGGATATTATCGCCATTCTCGGTATGGACGAGCTTTCCGAAGAGGACAAGCTGATCGTGGGCCGCGCCCGTAAGATTCAGCGCTTCCTCTCGCAGCCGTTCTTCGTGGCCGAGGCGTTTACCGGTCGTCCGGGTGTTTATGTCAAGGTCGAAGACACGGTCAAGGGATTCGCCCAGATTATCGCGGGTGAACTCGATCATATCGGTGAGGCTCACTTCTACATGGCCGGCGGCATCGATGAAGTGATTCAGCGCTACGAAGAATCAAAGAAGTGATAGTTTATGTTTCAGCTTTCGATAGTTACACCGGAAAAAGTTGCTCACGAGATTGAGGTGAAATCGCTGGTTGTCCCGGGCACCGAAGGGTACCTGGGCGTCCTGTCCAACCATGCGCCGTTGATTACGGCCTTGAAGCCGGGCCGGATAGAGTTCGCCGATTCCGAGGACAACGTGATTTTAATGGCGGTGTCGGGCGGATTCCTGGAGGTTTCCAACAACCAGGCAACCATCCTGGCCGATGCGGTCGAACTGGCCGACGAAATCGACATCGATCGGGCACAGGCGGCGTATGACCGTCAGAAGGCGCGTTTGATTGAGGGAGGCGACGGCGAGAACGACATCGATCTGCCGCGCGCCCGGGCTAGTATGGAACGTGCGGCCAACCGTATCAAGGTGTACAAACAAGCGCACGAGAAACACTGAAGCTCTTTTTCTTCCTTTCTTTGGCATATACGAACCGGCCCTACTGCCATACAGGGCCGGTTTTTCTATGGGGGAAGGTTGATGTCTCTCTATTGTAGTTGTTCACGCTGAAATAGAAATTGAATCCAATTTTTACCCGGCATATCCGACGACCGACAAGGTCAGTAATTATTCCAGCTTCAGATAGACTATTTCGGGTTCGATGGGAAATCAGCGATGCTTATGGGCCGGGCGTCTGAGAACCGGTTGCGGATGATGGGCGGCTTTGTGAACCACTTTCCTGCGGGCGCGGTTGCGCTTCGAGGGACGTTTTTGCCCGGGTGTTTTTTTCCACGAAGGACGTCGATGTGATGTGCTCGGGCGAGCGGAACGAGTAGCCGTAGCCGGGGCGGTGCGCGTCAGGCGTGACTTGGTCAGGCCAAGGGCGCGGATTTTAGCACGAACCGAAGGTACCGAGCGCTGAAGAACGGCGGCTATTTCGCCGGCGGTCTGGGTGCGATATTTACGACAGAGCATGTTTATCTCATCTCGGGTCCACTCCCGCGAAGTGATAACTTGAGTTTTGGAGGTACGCGCCGAGACCGTACCTGCTACAACTCGCATACTGGCTTTGATTGCCGTTCGTCGCATCGCTAACATTTCCACCCTGGCCCTCCTTAGCCATAAGCCGACCGTTACCTATCGTCAAAGACTCTTAAGTATTATACGGTTGGATTCAGATCAACAAAAACAGGGGGTAAAATTGTATTGTCTGAAAATTGGGGAGGAACGGAGGATGTCAGGATCTTGATCTCATCGATCGCAAGGCTGAGGCAGCGGCTTTCTGCTCGGCTTCCTTCTTGGTATTACCCACACCGCGTCCTTTGATTTCACCCAGGACCTGGACGTTTACGGTGAACTCTTTCTCATGGTCCGGTCCGGCCTCGGAAACCACTTCGTAGTGCGGCATGGGAATTCCCTGTCCCTGCACCAGTTCGAGCAATTCACCCTTGAAATTGCGCTGAGCACGGCTGTTGAGAATAGTCTCGCGGCGAGTATAGAGCAACCTGAGAATGACATCGCGAGCGGCATCAAGACCGCCGTCGAGATAGATAGCTGCGATTACCGATTCGAAAGCATCGGAAATAATCGAAGGGCGTGTGCGACCGCCGGAACGATCCTCTTCCGGAGAGAGTCTGAGGTGTTGCGGGAGCCCCACGGCATTGGCGACTTCGGCCAGGGCCACTTCGTTAACCAGTTTGGCTTTGGTCTTGGTCAGTTTCCCCTCGCGCAAGTCCGGATTATCACTGAAAAGCTGGTCCGAGATGATAAGGCCAAGGACGGAATCGCCCAGGAATTCGAGGCGTTCGTTGGAGGGACAATGCTCGGGATCGTAGCGGGTGAAGGAACGATGAGTGAGGCTTAAAAGCAACAGCCGTTCGTTGTGGAAATGGTAACCGAGCAATTCCTGAACCGCGTCAAGGTCGACGTAAGTGATGTCACGTTCGACCTTGCCGGTTATTCGATCCAGGAATTTGTTAACCAACCTCATTTAAGCAGCGCCATTGAATTTGCCGACCACCAAACAGGCGTTGTGTCCGCCAAACCCAAAGGAGTTGCTTAACGCGTAGTTGATTTCCGCCGCCCTTTTTCCTTCGGCGACGTAATCCAGATCACACAGTGGATCGGGATAATCGAGGTTGATCGTCGGGTGGACCATGCTGTCGGTAATGGACTTGATTGTAATAATCAACTCCAACGCGCCGGCTGAACCGAGCAGATGCCCGATGGCTGACTTGGTGGAGTTGCAGGGAATCTGTTTTGCATGCTCGCCAAGAACGTTCTTGATGGCGATTGTCTCGGAGATGTCGCCAAGATCGGTGGCTGTGCCATGGGTGTTGATGTAATCGATGTCCTCCGGTTTAAGACCGGCGTTTTTCAAAGCCATCTCCATGGCCCGGCTCGATCCGTAGCCTTCGGGGTGGGGAGCGGTAATGTGATGAGCGTCGGCGGTCATACCGGTGCCGAGAAGTTCGGCGTAGATATGAGCGCCGCGTGCCCGGGCATGCTCGAGTGATTCGAGAATAACCGTAGCTGCGCCCTCACCCATGACGAATCCGTCCCGTTCCTTGTCAAACGGTCGCGAAGCCCGTTGGGGCTCGTCGTTACGGGTTGACATGGCTCGCGCCTGACAGAAGCCGGCTATCGAAGTCGGCGTTATGGCCGCTTCAGCGCCACCGGCGATCATAATGTCCGCCTCGTCGCGCTGAATGATGTGGAAGGCGTCGGATATCGCATGGGCCGAGGAGGCACAGGCCGACACGGTGGCGTAGTTCGGTCCCCGGAAACCGTGGCGTATGGAGACCAGACCAGCGCACATATCGACGATCATCATGGGAATGAAGAACGGCGACACTCTTCCCGGACCGCCGCTCATGAAACGGCCGTGCTGGTTCTCGAATGTCTCGATGCCGCCGATCCCCGAGCCGATGACCACCCCGCAACGATCTTTGTCGATGTTGTCGAGATCGAGTCCGCTGTTTTTAAGAGCCTGCTCGGCCGAAAAGACCGAAAACTGCTCGGTTCGATCCATCCGCCGCAATTCTCTTTTATCGATGAACTCCGACGGATCGAAATCCTTGACCTCGGCCGCGATGCGAGTGGCGAATCCGTCGGCATCGAACCGGGTTATTTCACCCACGCCGGATTTTCCTTCCAGCAGGGCCTGCCAGGTATCGTCAACCGTCGAACCCAACGGGCTGACGATACCCATGCCTGTTATAACAATTCGCTTCCGCATGTCCCTTGTAGGCAGTGCTGCTCGCTCCGTCATTTCGAAAGCGAACTTACTTCTCCGAGTGTTCGTTTATATAGTTAACTGCATCCACAACGGAGACGATCTTTTCGGCGTCTTCGTCCGGAATTTCAATACCAAATTCTTCTTCGAGAGCCATGACCAGCTCGACCGTGTCGAGAGAGTCGGCGCCGAGATCGTCGACGAACTTAGCCGTATCGGTAACCTGCCCCGGCTCTACGCCCAACTGCTCAACGATGAGCTCCTTAACTTTCTCTTCAACTGACATTTGTTACACTCCTTAGTATGTTTCCAATTCCTTGTTTACTAACTCATGGTCATGCCGCCGTCGACCGGCAATACCTGACCGGTGATATAGGCGGCATCATCCGAAGCGAGAAAAGCCACGGCCGCAGCTACGTCATCGGCGCTGCCGATCCGACCCAGAGCCACCTTATCCAACATCGCATTCCGAGCCGCTTCCGGCAGGACTGCGGTCATATCGGTTTCGATGAATCCGGGGGCTACGGCATTGACCGTAATCCCTCTCGGTGCCAGTTCTCTGGCCGCCGAGCGAGTCAAACCGATCAATCCTGCCTTGGAGGCGGAGTAGTTGGTTTGCCCGACATTCCCGATCAAACCTACTATGGAAGAAATGTTGACGATCCTTCCGTAGCGTTGTTTCATCATGATCTTGGCGGCAGTTTTCGTGACAAGAAATGAACCTTTCAAATTGATGTCAAGTACCAGTTCCCAGTCCTTTGGGTCCATTCTTATCATCAAACCGTCACGGGTGATACCGGCGTTATTGACCACGATATCCACCCGTGAAAACTTTTCCATGACGCGTTCGAACAGGGCCGTAACGTCATCGACCTGTGTCACATTCGCTTTAATTCCGATAGCACTGCCGCCGATTTCGTTGGCAACCGTTTCGACCGTGGACTGGTCGATATCACTTATTACCACCCGGGCTCCAAGAGAAGCCAGCTTCTCGGCAATCTTGCGTCCGATTCCGCGAGCCGAGCCGGTAACAATGGCAACTTTGTCCTTGAAATCCATGTCGTTTCCCCTAACCGGCCAATGCGGACAATGTCTCGATATCGGCCAGCGTGTCCAGGTTAATCGATTTCTCCGGGCGCATGTCTCTTTTGGCCAGACCGCTTAGAACTTTGCCCGGACCGACTTCTATGATGGTTGTGACGTCGTTGTCGCATAAGTATTTCATGGTCTGGTACCATTTAACCGGAGCCGTGATTTGTTTAACCAGCAGATTACGAATTTGCTCCGGTGTTTCAGCCGGTTCGGCCGTCACATTGGCGATCACCGGCTGGAGCGGGGTGTTGAAATCCAGCTCTTCGAGATAATTTTTCATCGGCTCGGTCGCTGAGGCCATCAGCGGAGAATGAAACGCGCCGCCTACCTCAAGAATAATGGCTCGTTTGGCGCCCGCTTCCCTGGCGAGATGAGCCGCTTCCTCGACCGCCGGAACGGCGCCGGATACGGCTATTTGTATGGCTGAGTTAAAATTGGCCGGTATAACGACACCTTTGCTCGAGGCTTTTTGGCAAACTTGTTCTACCGTGTCCTCGTCCAAACCGAGTACGGCAGCCATGGTTCCGGGGTTAGTCTGACAGGCCTCTTCCATAAGAGTGGCGCGTTTGACAACGGCGCGGATAGCATCCTCGTAAGTCAGGACGCCGGTTACCGCCAGTGCGCCGTATTCGCCCAGCGAGTGCCCGCAGGCGAAGTCGAAATCCGGGATGTCCTCTCCGAGCACCGTCAGCATGGCGAGTGAATGCAGTAAAATCGCCGGTTGCGTGAAACGGGTTCGTTTAAGTTCCTCAGCGGGGCCTTCGAACGACAGCCTGGCGATGTCGGCATCCAGTTCTTCCGAGGCGAGTTCATACAACGCCCGGACCTCTTCTGATGAGTCATAAAGGTCTTTACCCATCCCCACGTATTGGGAAGCTTGTCCCGGGAAAAATAAAGCAGTCTTACTCATAAAATCCTACCATCTTAAGAGGGCTGCGCCCCAGATCATACCGCCGCCGAACGCAACCATCAGCACGTAATCGTCTTCCTTGATCCGGCCCCCGCGATTGGCTTCATCGAGAGCGATGGGGATGGAGGCCGCCGAGGTGTTCCCGTAGCGGTCGATGTTCAGGACTACGCGATCCTTGCCTACTTTGAGGCGCTTGGCGATGGCCTCAACGATCCTGATATTGGCCTGATGCGGTACGATTAGTGAGAGGTCCGCCGGGGTAATACCGGCCATCTCGATCACTCGCAGGGCGGCGTTGGTCATTTCGCGCACGGCCACCTTAAAAACTTCGGATCCTGCCATTCTGATTTTGTCGCTGCCGTCGAACGGAAAACCTTCCTCGATCGGATTGCGCGATCCGCCGTACGGAGCCCAGAGCCATTCACGCATTTTACCGTCGGACTTGATATATGAGGAGAGAATGCCGTTGCCGTTGTTGGTCGCCGTGACCACTGCCGCTCCGGCTCCGTCGCCGAAAAGGACACAGGTATTACGGTCGTTATAATTGGTCAGGCAAGACAGCTTTTCGACCCCTACAACCAGCACGTTCTTGTAGATGCCGCATTCGATATGGGCCTTAGCCATGGTCAGTCCGGTAATGAAGCCGGCACAGGCGGCAACGATATCAATAGCCGCGGCGTTAGGGAGATTCATTTTCTCCTGTACGCAGCAGGCCGTGGAGGGGACTCTAAAGTCGGGCGTAACGGTGGCGACGAGAACCAGGTCGATTTCTTCGCCGTTCATCCCGGCCATCTCGAGGGCAGCTTTGGATGCGGCTACGACCATGTCCGAAGTGGCCGTATCCTTGTCGGCAATCCGTCGTTCCTTGATACCGGTCCGAGCGACAATCCACTCGTCGGAGGTATCGACAATTTTCTCAAGTTCGGCGTTAGTCAGAATCCGAGGCGGAGTGTACGATCCCGTCCCGATTATTCTGGCCCTTATTTTTGGCTCCATTGATCTGTCCAAAATGATTGGTTTCCAATTCCTCGCGAATGCCTCCGACCACTTCCCGGTCGACCATATCATGGGCCACCCTGATCGCATTATAAATCGCCCGTGAACTCGAGGCTCCGTGGCAGATAATCACGACGCCGTTGACGCCCAGGAGCGGTGCTCCACCTGCTTCGGCATAGTCGAAGCGGTTACGCATGCGTTTCAAGAAAGGCAGCAACAGCACGGCGCCAATTCTCGAGAAAATGTTCGTTTGTATCTGATGCTGGATCGATTTAACCAGCATTGGCTGAATCGATTCAGCGAACTTCAGGAGAATGTTGCCGGTGAAACCATCGGTCACGGCTACATCCACCGTTCCTGAAAGTATATCACGCCCCTCAATGTTCCCCACAAAATTGATGGAGGAGTCTTTGAGCAGTCGGCGGGCGTTGAAAATAAGCTCGTTTCCCTTCGAGCGTTCTTCACCGATGGAAATTAATCCAACTCGGGGAGCTTCCTGGTTGAAACGGATGCCGTAGTATACGGAACCCATAATGGCGAACTGCGACAGGTGCACCGGCTTGCTGTCGGCGTTGGCGCCCACATCCAGCACGACGATCGGCCGACCGGTCCAGGTCGGAAAGACCGAAGTGATAGCCGGTCGCACTACTCCCTGGATCCGTCCCAGGGTCAGCAATGCGGTGCCCATGACGGCTCCGGTGTTGCCGGGCGAAACGAAAGCGTCGGCTTTTTTCCGGCGAACCAGCATAAGGCCGACTTTGATGGAGGAATCCCTCATGCGTACGCCGTCGCTGGCGGTTACGTACATCGGGACTTCCTCGTCGGCATGCACGACCGAGACATTGGTCGGAGGATCGGTCTCCTTTTGGAGAATCTCGTTAATCGTCTCGGAGCGTCCGACGAAAATAACATGAACCGCTTTGCCCATGCGACGGGCAGCCTCCAGCCCGCCGGCGATAATGCCGGCTTCACCGCTGTCGGAACCCATCACATCCAGGGCAATGGTATGTGTTCTGTCAGGCGTCATCGCTACCAGATTATGACGCAAGGCGTCGTTGATTCAACTATTACTTATGCTCCCTGGCCGGTATCGAGAACCTTACGGCCGTCGTAGTATCCACAACTGGGGCAGATATGGTGCGGCAGGCGGGCCTGGTGGCAGTGGGGACACTCCACCACGTTCGGCATGGACAGCTTCCAGTTGGTACGGCGCTTGCGTCCCCGCGTGCGGGAGTGCCGTCTTTTAGGTAATGCCATCGATTACTCCTTATTGTTCGAAAACATCTTTTTTTTCAAATCCGCAAGTTCGGACCAGCGAGGATCTGTTTCTTTCCGTTCGCAGTTGCAGTCGCCGTTATTAAGGTTTGCACCGCAGACCGAGCAGAGACCGCGACAGTCTTCGGAACAAAGCGGTTTCATATCGACACACAACAACAACGCTTGCCGAACCTGATCCGTGATATCGCACACGAGGTTCATACCATCGAACAGGACATAGTCTTCACTGTCGACGGCCTCCGACCGGAACGAATCATAATGGCTCCGGCTGCAGGCGATGAAATCCACATCAGCGACAACTTTCACTTCGAACGTACCCAGACAGCGGGCACATTCAAGGGTCATGGTCGCCGAGATTTCACCCCGACAAAAATATTCCTCGCCCGAGCGCTGAATCGACAGGTCGGCGAGGATCTGTCGAACACCCTCGATTGAATCATAATCCAGCTTGAACTCGCTCGGATTACCTTCAATCCGCTTTCGGGCGGGGAATTCGGCAAATTCCCTCAGGTCCAATATCACAGCCTCAAAGGGTAAGCAAAAGGGCCCGAAAAGTCAAGTGCAAAATATGGTTAAAAACCGATGACAGACAACGGCTTAGCCGCAAATAAAGGTCTCGGGGAGATCAGCTCAGGTGAGGTTTAACGGTTGTTATTGTTCAGAACGGGAGTAAAGAATATGTACTGTATGTTTATCGCGGCGATTCCTTTGTGCACCGATGTAATGCGTTGTCTTTTGAAAACATTTACTTGATCATGGCCAACACACAAGGTAGTTTCAACGTACTTTGTTCGATCCCGCCTAGAGTAGGACCTGACACCAAAGCCAGCTTTAGACGAAAAAATTATAGGGGATTTCGTAATGCCCTTTGAAGAGAAAATAGTCGTAACCAACGAAATTGTCGAAGTTACTCTGACCGGTCGTGTGACCAGTAATGATCTGCCCCGAGGCGGGAATTTCTTCGATAGATACGTGCAGCGCTGTAACGAAGAAAATACGATGAAACTCCTGATCGATCTGTCCGGTCTGTCACTGATAGTTGACCAGGGGGATCGCATGAAAGCGGGACTCGATGCCGCCGAATTCAAGGACATGGGATTACGGTTGGTTTTAGTTCTGCGCAAGGGACAGATCAGCGATGAACGTTACTTCGAAACGATTGCCTCGACACGAGGGGCATCGGCAATCACCGCTGAAAGTGTCGAAGAGGCTCGCGCCTGGCTCAACGCCGAAGAGTCTGACAGCAAATCAGCCTGATCATGTGTCATAAGCGATTGCCGCAGTTATCACGATGCGAAACAGTGCTTTTTACGCGGGGCGCTGTTGCTTGACTTTCCGGGCCGGATTGGCGATATTCGCCAAGACAATCGTGAAAAAAAGTACGTTTCTACGAAGCAGGAGACGGTATGAATATAGTTGTCCTGATCAAACAGGTTCCTGAAATCGCTCTGGTTAAAGTTAACGAAGCCGAAAACAAGGTCGATCTCCCGGCCGGTCCGGGGACGGTCAACCCGTTCGATGAATATGCGGTCGAGGAAGCGCTTCGTATGAAGGAAGCGCACGGCGGGACGGTATCGGTCATGACGGTCGGCAGTGACCGGGCTGAATCGGCCCTGCGAGCCTGTCTGGCGCTGGGTGTCGATGAGGCTTATCTGATTTCCGACGCGGCGTTCGAGGGCTCCGATCCGCAGGCGGTGGCGAAGATCGCGGCAGCCGGGATCAAGAAGCTCGGCGCCTATGATCTCATTCTGGCCGGTAAGCAGGCGATCGACTCCGACGCGGCCCAGGTGCCGGCGGCGGTGGCGGCGCATCTCGATCTGCCGCAGGCGATGTTCGTAAAGAAGTTCGAAACGATCGGCGATGGTAAGGCGACGGTGCAGCGCACAACTGAAGAAGGCCACGATGTGGTCGAGTTGACGCTTCCGGCGGTGGTGTCGGTCGTGAAGGAAATAAACGAACCGCGGCTGCCCTCGCTGAAGGGGAAAATGGCCGCCAAGAAAAAGACGATCAACAAATGGACCGCGGCCGATATCGGTATCGACGGCTCCGGTGTCGGCGCCAACTCCGGCACGAAAGTAACTAAGGTATCACCGCCCCCGCCGCGTCCCAAGGGCGAGATGATCGACGGCGAAACGGCCGAAGAGAAGGCCGACAAGCTGCTCGCGAAGCTCAAGGAGAAGCAGGTTCTCTGAGTCTCGCACGCTGATTTCAAAAAGCCGCCTCCTCGGGCGGCTTTTTTTGTGGGGAGGAGGGTCTTGTTCCTTTCCTCGTCCGGTGGCCCACCCGTCCACGGGTGGGATTATAGTCCCGTAGGGCGGGATCCCTGCGATCCCGCCTTTGCCGAGATGTGATGATCGATGATGTGGGCGGCAAACGTCCTCGTCTCTGCCCCATAATCATCACGAATCGTCCCATCTCACGTCTCCCCTGCGAAAGCAGGGGTCCATCTTCGAGTCCTCGTTTGGTGGCCCACCCGTCCACGGGTGGGATTATAGTGTGTACAAACCGGGTAGATAGGTAACAGATTAAATAGGCGACATAGGTGACAAGGAACTGTAGGTCGAAACCCCCGTCCCGCGAGGCGGGATCGCGAAGCGAGGTTTCGACAGGGTATCTGGTAGTGTTTCGGTGCCCCACCCCTCGGGTGGGATATTTCATGGTACAAACCGGGTAGATAGGTAACAGTCATGTAGCGCAGACTTCTTGGAACCTGCGAATATCCTAAGCTCAAGTGGTTGTCATGCCGGCGAAAGCCGGCATCCAGAGATGAGGGAGGGCGCAGAGCGCCCGAACATAACGCGAGGAATGGAAGATAGGCACCTGCTTTCGCAGGTGCGACGTTCTCCTGGGCAGGCTGCTGCAGGGGCAAACGAGACGTCTGCCGCCCACCAACACGGTTGGATTCTTCGCGAGATTGTTCACTTGAGTCAGATATGGGATACGCCGCGGTTGTACAGAGTAGAACGAGACGTCTGCCGTCCACCAACACTGATTTCCCACCCGAGGGGTGGGGCACCTTTCGGTCCGGTGGCCCACCCGTCCACGGGTGGGATTATAGTGCGTACAAACCGGGTACATAGGTAACAGTCATGTAGCGCAGACTTCTTGGAACCTGCGAATATCCTGTCGGTGATGTACCGGAAGAGATCACTTCCCAATACATGCCCGTGTTTCAAAATTGACAACGATATAATAGTCGCCTAGAATTCAGGCGATGAAATACCCTCGAATCCGATTAGCCGCCGCAGGTTTGCTTTTTGCATTGATCCTGCTCGCCGTCCTCGCCGTACCGGCTGGAGCCTCACATCTGGCTCGCCGAGCGTTGTGCGATGTCCGCGTCCTTTATTTGTTCGATGACCCGGACAAAATCGACTGGCCGACTCTTTACTATCTCAACGACCGGTACGGGTGCCGGATCGATCTGGCCTCGTTCGCCGGACGTGCCGTGCCCAGGGCGGAGGAGCTAGGTCTGAGCGACGCCGGTATTTTCCTGCACCGTTTCTGGCAGCCGGAATATACCGTAGCCGTCACCGACTCCCTCCTGAACGAAATGTTCAAAGAACGGCGGCCGGATGTCGTGATAATCGGCGATCTCGGTCGCAACGAAGCCGCCGCAACGGTAGCGGCCCGGCTGACCGATTTCGAGCCCGATCAGGTTTCCTTGTTCAACATCGTGAAAGTATATCGCGCGGTGAATCCTTCCGCCGACAGCGCCACGGTCGAAGCGGCCGTGCTGCTTAACAGCAACGAACTGGCCACGCGCTATCGTCTGCGTATGGAACGGGAAATTCCGCAGTTGTTCGACTGGTATCAGTTTGGCCTGGCCGACAACTTTTTCCTTTCACGATATCAACTGACCTCGACACGTCTGAAATACGAAGGGGCCGATGCCGATTTCCTGGCCGGTATGCAACCGTTGCGTCTGATCGGTCTGATCGACAGCCTTTTCACTCCCGGCCCGAGGCAGGAGACGCATAAACGGCAGGCAACGCAGTATGTCACGAAGATGCGCGGCTCGCTCGATCTGGAGGGCCAGCAGAAAGTCCAGGCGGTGCTCGACGCATATAAGGAGTTGCAGTATCTGAAACGGCCGGGACTGCTCGATCCAGCCGATGATGTTTCCGGTTATCGCGCTTATCTCGGACGGTTGATGGATCGCGCCGAGCGAGCGGCGCTGGTGGCGGCGGGAGTGAATTACGACGGTCGCCTGATCCTGCGCGACTCCCCGCACGGCCCGAAAGTTAAATTCCGCGTATCGCTGTCGGTTGACGGTCCCCGCGAAGTAAACCTTTCGGACATTCGCTTCGAACCCTATTGGGACACTATGGCGGTGGCGCTCGAAAAAGGTCCGCTGGCCATCGCACCGCACCAGTCGTATGTCCGCGAGTTTCTGGTCGATATCGACCGGGAACGGCTCGAAACACAACAGCCGGAGTCGCTCTTGTTCGCAGCCTCGATCGAGTACAGCGGTATCCCGGTAGAACTTCGCCGGATTTTACGAACGCGCACTCTGCCCGGAATGGATATCCACTTCGATCCGCCGTTTTATTTCGTTCCCCCAGTGGCGAATCTGGATATAGACCGGGTGGTTTCATCGATGGCCTGGAATATCGTAATCGACAAGCCGCGCGATTTCGGCGGGACGGTCAAGCTCAACCTGCAAACGCCGCGCGGTGTTTTTGCCGGTGCCTATCGGACGGAGCTTCGTCTCGACAAAGGCAGCACCACGGGCAATATGCGGATTCCGTTCACGGTCTCCAACTTGTTCGAGAACGGCCTCCAGCAAAGCACTATTTCGCTGATTGTCGACGGCCAAACCGTGGCCTCGCACACCGGCATAATGAGGATTGCCCGTTGTGAGATCGATGACCGCACCGATATCGGTTTTCTGCCCGATCCGGAGGGTCTGCTTGAGGATGTCCTGCGCCTGACCGGGGCCAGTTTCCAGCCGTTGACCGACCGCACTCTCCAGGTGGCCGACCTGACCGCTTATGATGTCATCGTGATTGGCAGCAATGCTTTGGCTGAATATCCTTCCTTTGCCAATATGGGAGACCGCTTGCAGGAGTATCTGCGTTACGGCGGTTCTATCGTGTTGTTCGGTCAGGAAGAAACCTGGCCCGACGGCGTCCTGCCGTTCTCGGTGGCTCCGTTCCAGCTCGATATCAAACGGGAGGAAATTGCCAATCCGATCCCCGGCGCCAATATCCTGAGTAAGCCGTATAAGATTACCGGCCAGTCGATAATTGACTGGTTCCAGTATGGTCTCACCGCCAGTCCGGCGGTTGTGTCCCCGGCGGAGGATGTTTTCACGGTTGAGGGAGCCACCTTACTTTCAGTGTCGCGACTCGGCGAGGGCCAGTTGATCTATTGCGGTCTTCCGGTGCTTCAGTTGATCCGCGAGCTGGATCTGGATGCGATTCACCTATTCGCCAACCTGATGAACTATTAGCCCGATTAAGTGTTATATTGGCCTGACTGCCTTAGGCTTATCCGGCAGGTCAATGTTCTATTATGCGCCAAAGTACGGAAAAGAACAGGAAAACACAGGGCCGGTTCAGCACCGTCACCAAGTATCTCAAGGAATATCGTGGTTATCTGATTGCCGGGGCGTTTTGTATTCTGGCGACCAACGCCCTCTCCATGACTATTCCGTACATTACCAAGATCGTTTTCGATTTGCTGGAACGGCACGGTTCGGATTCGGAGCGCCTGAGGTGGGTTCTGATTCTGTTCGGTCTTTCGATTCTGGCCGGGATTTTCCGTTTTCTTATGCGTCGTACGGTGATCTGGGCCTCGCGCAAGATCGAATACCGGTTGCGCGGTGAGATTTTCGGGCATCTCCTTAAGCTGTCCCCCTCATATTATGATACTCATCGCACCGGGGATATAATGGTGCGCCTGACCAATGACCTCGAAGCGGTCCGGATGATGATCGGCCCGGGGATCATGCATATCTCCTCCACGATTTTAACCTTCATTATAGCTGTTATCTTCATGGTGAATCTTTCACCGACCCTGACACTGTATTCACTGGTTCCGATGATCTTCGTACCGCTGGCGGTGTACCGGATCGGGAACCTGGTGCATATCCGGGCAATGCGTATCCAGGATCACTTCTCGGAACTAACCGCGACAGTTCAGGAGAATATCGCCGGAATTCGGGTGGTTAAGGCGTTTCGGCAGGAAGAGTCCGAAACCGAGAACTTCCGCGATATGTCCAGCCGCTATCTTGATCTCAACATGGACATGGCGCGACTTCAAGCGACGTTGAATCCGCTCATCATGGCCCTCGCTGCGACTTTGGGGCTGGTGGTGTTGTATTTCGGCGGCCGGGATGTCATAAACCATGATATTCCGCTCGGTACACTGGTGGCGTTTTTTGCCTATCTGTCGATGCTTTTCTGGCCGGCCATTGCGTTCGGCTGGGTGGTTTCGCTTTATCAGCGCGGGACTGCCTCGCTCGACCGGATCAACACCGTTCTGCGGACCGAGCCGGAAATTCGCGACAACGGCAAGGAAGCGCATCGCGGTAAAATCAAAGGTAAAATCGAGTTCCGCCATCTGAGCTTCAGTTACGAGGACAATCTCGTGCTGAACGATATTGATCTGACCGTTGAGGCCGGGGAGACGATCGGACTGGTCGGCATGACCGGTTCCGGAAAGACGACATTGGTGTCGCTGCTGGCGCGGCTTTACCCGTCGGCGCGCGGCAAACTGCTTATTGACGGCGTCGATATCAACGACTGGGAGTTGGAGTCGCTGCGCAATCAGATCGGTTTTGCCACCCAGGAGCCCTTTTTATTTTCCCGCAACATTGCCGAAAACGTGGCGTTCGGGGCCGAATTGACCGATCCGGACGAAGTCTCACAAGCGGCGGACACGGCGGCGCTGGTCAAGGATATCGAGATGTTCCCAAGCGGCTATGAGACAATGCTGGGCGAGCGGGGGATTACCCTTTCGGGCGGCCAGAAACAGCGCACAGCGATTGCCCGGGCGCTGTTGATCGATCCGGCGATTCTGGTTCTCGACGATGCCACTTCATCGGTCGACACCGAGACCGAGGACGAGATCAACGAGAAGATCAAGGCGGTTCTCAGCGGCCGGACGGCGATTGTCATTTCGCATCGGGTTTCATCGGTCAAAGAAGCGGACAAAATTATCTATCTCGAAAACGGTCGGATTGTCGAAATGGGCAACCACGATCAGTTGATCGCCAAAGACGGCCGGTACGCCGAACTGTACCGAGCCCAGTTGATGGCTCAGGAGCTGGACAAGCTATGAGTGCAGCCGATGCCTACCACGAGGAAGAAGCGCTCGGCAAGGCCTACGATGCCCGCCTGATGAAGCGGTTGCTGACTTATATCCGACCCTACCGCAAATGGGTGGCGCTGGCGGTGGTGCTGCTGCTCATCACGTCGTCGTTCCAGATAGCGCTCGCTTTTCTGACGCAGGTGGCGATTGACGACTATATCACTCCCGGCAAACTTTCCGGCCTGTTTACCATGGCAATGATCTATCTCGGGGTGATCGTGGTCGGATTTTTTGCCAGTTATGCCCAGCTTTATATCACCGCCTGGCTCGGGCAGAAAGTTCAGCACGATATTCGCATGCAGGTGTTCTCGCATTTGCAGCGGCTGCATCTCGGCTATTTCGACAAAAATCCGGTGGGGCGACTGGTAACGCGGGTTACCTCGGATGTCAACGTGCTCAACGAGATGTTCTCCTCCGGGGTGGTGACGGTGATCGGGGACATTTTCATGCTGGCGCTGATTATCGGTGCTTTGCTCTACTACAACTGGAAACTCGCCCTGATTACGTTCATCGTGGTGCCGCTGCTGGTCGGGGCGACCTTTTTGTTCCGGGCCAGGGTCCGTGATGTCTATCGTCTGGTCCGGCTCAAGCTGGCGCGGTTGAACGCTTTCGTACAGGAACATATCACCGGCATCAAAGTAGTCCAGTTGTTCGTTAAGGAGAAACGGACGTTCGAGCAGTTCGATGAGATCAACCGCGACCTGCGCGGAGCGCATTTTCGCTCGATTTATTATTACGCGGTGTTTTTCCCGACCGTTGAAGTGATTGGCGCCCTCTCGCTGGCGCTGCTGCTGTACTATGGCGGCTTCCAGATCGAGGCCGGTCTGCTGACTTTCGGCGAACTGGTGGCGTTCATTCAACTCGTGGAGCGGTTCTATCGTCCGATCCGCGATCTCTCGGAAAAATATAACATTCTGCAGGCTTCGATGGCCTCATCGGAGCGGATTTTCCGCCTGCTCGACACCCCGCCGGCATTTGACGGACCTAAGGAAGATGTTGCAACCGGTGAGTTCAAAGGTCGCATCGAGTTTGAAAATGTCTGGTTCGCTTATAACGAAAACGAATGGGTGCTCAAGGATGTCTCGTTCACGGTGGAACCGGGCGAGAAGGTAGCGATTGTCGGCGCGACCGGCGCGGGGAAAACCTCGTTGATGTCCCTGTTGTATCGGTTCTATGATTATCAAAAAGGCTCGATCAGAATCGACGGGGTGGATATCAAAAACTGGCCGGTCGACCGTTTGCGCTCGCATCTGGCGCTCGTTCTTCAGGATGTCTACCTTTTCAGCGGCGACTATGCCGCCAATGTAAGGCTGCGCAACGAAACGATCACCGACGACCAGGTACGCACGGCCTTATCGCGAGTCGGGTTCGACCGCTTTCTGACCGAGGCCCCGGACGGCATCCACACCAGAGTCCGGGAACGGGGGGCGACACTTTCGACCGGACAGAAACAGTTGTTGTCGTTCGCTCGTTCGCTGGCCCATAATCCGGACATTCTCATTTTGGACGAAGCGACCTCATCGGTTGACACCGAGACCGAGCTGTTGATCCAGAGTGCGCTCGATGAGTTGCTCAAGGGGCGGACCTCGATCGTGATCGCGCATCGGTTGTCGACAATCGAAAAAGCCGATAAAATCATCGTGCTGCATCACGGTCAACTGCGTGAAATGGGGAAACATCATGAGTTGTTGCAGCAGCGGGGGATTTATTATAGACTGTACCAGATGCAGTATAAAAAACAGGCGGCCCCGCCAACCGGATGATCGATTGTCCGAGCGTTCGTGCGCATAGGTCATCAGAGTACGGTTGTGAGTCGGGCGACGCAAGGCCGCCCGCTACGCGAGGTCAGCGCACTAACCAGCGTTGCCGGGGGGCTTGTCTCCCCGGCGATGTTGAAACGATAGAGATTATGAAAAATGTTATGGACGGAGCGATAGCATTGTCGATAAACAAAACGCAGAAACGAGATATTGCAAAATTCGTAGATGAACTGGCCCGAGGAGCGGGACAAATTCTTAAGGCCGGATTCAGCAAGTCCAAAAAGGTCCGCTACAAGGGGCGGATCGATCCGGTGACGCAGTTCGATGTCAAGGCGGAGAAGTTTATCACTTCGCGCATTGCCGCCAAATTCCCCGATCATGCCGTGATGGCCGAAGAGGGCTCCGACACGGCGGCCCGTTCTCCCTGGCGCTGGGTAATCGATCCGCTCGACGGGACGGTCAATTTCGCTCATGGTTTTCCCGTCTACTGTGTGTCGATCGCCGTGCAGTACGAGGGGGGGACGGTCGTGGCGGCGATTTTCGATCCGGAGCGCGACGAGCTGTTTTCGGCAACGGCCGGCGGCGGGGCGCGTCTCAACGGTCGCAAGATATCGGTCTCGGAGGAAACGAAGCTCGGTCGTTCTTTGCTCGCGACCGGCTTTTCGTACAGCGTAGCCACCGACCGCAAGAACAACCTCGGTCTTTTTGCCCGCATGGTTAAAACCGCCCAGGCGGTACGGCGACCCGGCTCGGCGGCGATCGACCTCTGCTGGCTGGCTTCGGGGCGAATTGACGGTTTCTGGGAGCTTAAACTTCATCCCTGGGACACGGCGGCGGCGATTCTGATCGTGCGTGAAGCGGGGGGGAAGGTCAGTCGGATCGACGGCTCCCCGTACGATATCTTCGCGAAAGACATTCTTGCCTCCAACAGCCGGATTCATGCCCAGATGCAACGGGCTTTGACGGGGCGAACGGAAAAACAGGTGAAGTGATCGTTTTTGCGACGACTTCTTTTTATCGGTAGATGAGACCTTCATCGAGGTTTAACTCGTCTAGGGTCATGTCCAGGAGCGTCTGCAACTCCTCGTGATAGTCCTCGCTGCCGTCGGTTTTCCACTCAAGCTCGGATAAAACCTCGAACACGAATTCCTTTTCTCCTTGTTTGGTCCAATCTTCCTGTAAGGTCTTGTTGGGGTGGCTGCCGAAATTGAGTTGGAATCTATGCCGGTTCCAGCGGGCTTTCATATCGGGGCCGGAGTCGATGAAGACGCGGTTGTTGACGAGGTTGCGGATCTGGAACACACCCATGGGCGGTTTCATCTGGCGGTACTGTTCCTTGAGTTCTTTTTTTCTGTCCATATCGTATGTTCCTGTCTCGTGTTATTTCCATGCTGTCGTCTCTTGAACAGTTGTTTATGACAGAGGTTTCAACGATTTCAATTAGCTGGATTCGGGAGGCCGTGCACTCCGACCGGTTGGTTAGCAATTGACAGAATCACTCTAACCGGTATATTAGAGGCAGATAGTCCCCCTCTTTGTCCGGTAATTTATTTCGCATTGGGAGGAAAATCAAATGCGAAAGCACACCAGTTCTATCCTCGTCCTCACCACCCTTTCAATAGTCATTGCCAGTCTGCTTATCATCCTGTCTTGCGGTGATGATAATGACATAACCGGTCCGGCTGATTCGATTGCTCCAGCCCGAATCAATGACCTCTCGGTCGAAGTGATTGGCGAAGGGGCAGCAATCAAACTGTACTTCACGGCAGTCGGCGACGACAGCCTTAGCGGAACGGCCAAATCATATCGGTTGTATTACTCGAACTCACCGATCGAAGAGTCGGACTGGCAAGATGCGAACTTCCTGGATTTGGCCGCCAAGCCTCCCGTAGCGGGCCAGAGGGATACGGTTGTTACAGATCGACTTCAGCCGAACCGGGGATACTTTCTGGTGCTGCAGGTCTGTGATGAAGCCGGGAATTGCTCGCTGGTGTCCAACATGGTCATTTGTTATACTAGCTCCCGTGGGTACTGGCATTTGCCGGCCATGATCACCGATCTTGTCGTGACTGATGTCAACCTTTCCAGTGTGCAGTTAACCTGGACGGCGCCGGGAGCCGATTCGATCTGGGGCCTTGTCAACGAGTACGAGGTCCACTACGGCCAAGACAGCGCAGCAGTGAGCTCAGGGGACTCGGCTCAGATATTGCGTTTGACGGAACAAAATGCGGCGTGCGGCGAATTGGTGAGTTACTGGGTGCGGGATTTATTGCCGGAAGAAGACTACTGGTTCACGGTGGTAGCGCTGAACCGCTACGGTATGAGCTCCCAACCCTCTAATATGAGGCAGGTGACCACGGTCTACTGGCCGGACACGATCCCCCCGGCGCGTGTGACTGATCTGCGCGTAATCGATTCGAGCGACGCTCGATTGACGCTGGCCTGGACCGCCACCGGTGACGACAGTCTTACGGGTCTGGCGTACAGCTATGAATTGCGCTGGTCCTACGCGCCGTTGTCCGACTCGAACTGGAGCGCGGCCAATTTGTTGATCTTCTCCGACGATCCTTCAATGCCGGGGGAAACTGATACGGTGCGGACTGATCGACTGTCTCACCAGATGGAGTACTTCTTTGGCGTACGCTTGTGCGATGAAGGAGGTCTGTGTTCGGGGATTTCGAACGTTCTTCAGCACCGGGTTATGTGGGATGATGCCACACCGCCGGCGCCAGTTACCGACCTGCGCGTCATTGACTCCAGTGATGCCCGTCTCACCTTGGCCTGGACCGCCACCGGCGATGATAGCCTGACAGGTCAGGCGAGTAGTTATGAGGTACGCTGGTCCTACGCGCCGTTGTCCGACTCGAATTGGAGCGCGGCCAATTTGTTGATCTTCTCCGACGATCCTTCAATGCCGGGGGAAACTGATACGGTGCGGACTGATCGACTGTCTCACCAGACGGAGTACTTCTTTGGCGTACGCTTGTGCGATGAAGGAGATCTGTGTTCGGGGATTTCGAACGTACTTCAGCATAGAGTAATGTGGGATGACACGATTCCACCGGCAGTGATTGATGATCTTCGTGCCTCGCAGGCAGGCAGGGGGGAGATTGAAGTCAGGTGGACGGCTCCGGCTGACTTACCCGACGGCGGGGCCGTCGTTGCTTATGATCTCCGATATTCAACTGAACCGATCGATGAGAGCAATTTCGCGTCCTGCACTCGCATAGAGACCGGAACACCCGGTATTCCCGGCACCGAGGAAGGGCTGGTGGTGACCGTGGTTGACGCCTACTGCAACTACTATTTTGCCATCCGCAGTGTGGACGAATACGACTTCCTGTCGGCGGTATCCGCGCCAGCCTACGTCTCTTATGAACCGGAAGGTTTAACTCTGGATTGGCCGGAACTCCCCGACAGCCTCGGCGTAGATCGGGTTCTCAGCTTCGCGATGACTCACGATGGAGGAACTCTGGTGCTGTTCCGACCGACCTGGCTGGAGTCTCACGATGCCGATATCGCCCTTCTCAAGGTTGATGCGGACGGAGGGCTCGTCTGGCAGAGAACATACGGCGGTGCGGGGTATGACGATGGTGTGGGGATACTGAGGCTTTCGACGGGCTACGTGCTCGTGGCAAACACCGAGAGCTACGGCGCCGGAGACAAAGATGTCTGGCTGGTGTGGATCGATGAATCGGGAAACGTAACACAGACGAAGACCATCGGCGATGAACTGACTCAATATGCGACCCAATGTGACGTATCTCCCACAGGTGGCTTCGCAGTGGGGGGAGTCTCAAGTACGATCCCCGGAGCGTTCGTGACAGGATTGGATAACTCGGGAGCCATCAAATGGACCAAAGAGCATACGTTGGGACAAGAGTGCCTCGGGCAACGTGGCAGTGAATCGATCTATGGCATTGATTTCAACCCTTTGGGTGACCTGGTGTATTCAATCCAGAGCGACTATTATCAGGGTCATCCCTCGCCCGGTACCGGCGAGTGGGTTTGTGAGTCTTATTCCGCTGCCCACCTCATGCTCGTGCCGCCGGGCGGAATTCCGGCCTCGATCTTCTCGGGCAGCGGCTACCTTGATGCTCCGGTCTTCATCAAGAGTGTGTCTTACTCGGGCGGCTCGACGTGGCTTTTCCACTATTATGACCGTTACTTCTACATCTATAATCCGTACGGAGAGCTTTTCTGCTGGGATGAAAGCGGGTCTCTTGTATGGAAGGAGCCTGCGCCGCAGGGATATGCCGGTGCTGTTGCTCTAGGTTCGAGCCAGGTGATCGCGGTCGTAGCCGACGCCCATACGTCCGTCCTGCAACTGATTAGCTATCCAACCAACGGTGGTGGCTATGACCTGGCAATCAACGTTGGCTCTTCAGTACAAGCCGGCGGTATCGCTATAAACGAAGCAAATGACATCGTAGTGGCAGGCTCGGCCTTGAAAGACGGCGTCAGGCAGATATTCATCTTCCGAGTCGAGCGCTGACATGCAACCCGGGTAGGCTCTCGATCGGAAACGGGCAACCTCCCCTTTTACCTTGCCAATTGAGCCGACAGGCTTTAGTCTGTCGGTCTCAAGTTCGATAATCATATAAGGATATATATGACTAAAGAAATACTGGTTAAATCGACATCCGGCGTCAGAGGGGTCGTTGGAAACGGATTAGATCCGCTGCTGGCAACACGTTACGGGGCAGCCTTCGGAGCCTTTGTCAAAAAGGGCACAATCGTGGTCGGCCGCGACAGTCGCCCCTCAGGCGATATGATCTGCCGGGCGGTGATTGCCGGGCTGGTCGCGGTGGGTATCGATGTGGTCGAAATCGGCATCGTCCCGACTCCGACGGTTGAAATAGCCGTCAAGAAGCTCAAGGCAGCGGGGGGGATCTGCGTTACCGCCTCCCATAATCCGGCTCCCTGGAACGCTCTTAAGTTCTTCAACGACAAGGGCGAATTTATTACCCCGGCCCAGTACAAACAGCTTGATCGGTTGTTTGAGAAAGAAAAATATCCGTTCCAGCCGGTGGAGCGGCTCGGTAAAGTTGAGCGACAGGATCGCTGGATCGACGAGCATATCAAGATGACTCTCAAGGTCAAGGGAGTCAACCGGGCGGCGGTTAAGCGGCGCAAGTTCAAGGTGGTCGTAGATGCGATCAACGGCGCCGGGTCGTTTGCCCTGCCGGAGCTGCTGGAGCGCATGGGAGCGCAGGTGATCCGGATCAACTGCAACGGCGACGGCAAATTCGTCCATGAACCGGAACCGATTCCGAAAAATCTGACTCAACTCGGCCGAGCGGTGAAAAAGCACAAGGCCGACCTCGGTCTTGCCTGTGATCCCGACGCCGACCGGCTGGCCCTGGTCAATGAGAAGGGGGTGCCGATCGGCGAAGAACTCACCCTTTCCATCGGAGTGATGCAGGTGCTCAGGCGGGTCAGGGGGGCAACCGTGATAAATCTCTCCACCTCGAAAACTACCTCCGATGTGGCCGAGGCGATGGGCTCGAAGGTTTATCTCTCCAAAGTCGGTGAGTCGAACGTGGTGCAGTTGATGCACCGCCGGAAGGGTGTAATCGGCGGCGAGGGAAACGGCGGAGTGATTTATCCCGCTTTTCATGCCGGGCGGGATTCGCTCATCGCAGCGGCTTTGACACTTAGTTGTCTGGCTGAAAAGAAAATCTCGCTGGGACAACTGGCGGAAACTTTACCGAAGTATTACAATATAAAAACCAAAGCTGCGCTTCCTCAGGATTTCAAGGCACGGCTGAAGAAGCTCGAAAAAGAAGCCGGGGCGTTGCCTGGTCCGTGTAGAATCGACCGTCAGGACGGTTTGCGGTTCGATTTTGACCGGGGCTGGCTTCAGATTCGTTCTTCCAACACGGAACCGATTTACCGATTGATTGTCGAGACAAACGATTCCGATCTGACTCAACGACTGGCCCGAAAGGTGGCTCGTTACTTCAAATAAGAGGCGATTTTTATGTGCGGCATTGTTGGATACGTAGGACCCAAGCAGGCGATTCCGATTCTCATCAGCGGACTGAAACGGTTGGAGTATCGCGGTTACGACTCGGCCGGGATAGCGCTCCAGACCGGGTCCGGCCTGATGGTGGCCAAGTCGGCCGGAAAGATTGTCGAACTCGAAAAACTGATCGCCGATGTCCATTGCGACTGCACGCAGGGCATCGCCCATACTCGTTGGGCCACCCACGGGGAACCGACCCAGGTCAACGCCCACCCGCACACCGACGCCGAAGAGCAGTTCGCGCTCGTTCATAACGGCATCATCGAAAACTACCGGGCGCTCCGTGAATTCCTGATTCAAAAGGGATTTGAGATCCGGACCGATACCGATACCGAGATTCTGGTACATCTGATCAAGTTTCATTATCACGGTGATCTCACCGAAGCGGTCCGCATGGCTTTGACTCAGGTCGACGGGACCTACGGCATCGCCGTCATCAGTTCAAGAAATCCCGGCATAATCGTAGCGGCCCGCATGGGATCGCCGCTGGTGATCGGCACCGGCGAGAAGGAGAACTTTGTCGCGTCCGATGTCTCGGCCATGCTCGAGCATACGAATAAAGTAGTTTATCTCAACGACGGCGAAATCGCCACGGTCTCCGCCAACGGATTCGAAGTCTCGACCATTCAAAACGTCAAGATCAACAGTGTGGTTGAAGAGGTGAGCTGGACGCTCGATGAGATCGAAAAAGCGGGCTACGACCATTTCATGCTCAAGGAAATTCACGAGCAAAGCACCACTTTGCCAAACGCTTATCGCGGGCGGTTGAACGAGGAAGAAGGGATTCCTCGTTTGCACGGTCTCAATCTTCAATACGATCAACTGCGTAAGATCAAGCGAATCATTATCACCGCCTGCGGCACTTCCTGGCATGCCGCCCTGATCGGTAAGTACATGATCGAGGAGTTGGCGCGGGTACCGGTCGAGGTCGAATACGCCTCGGAGTTCCGTTATCGCTCACCGATCATCGACGAGAATACGATCATGTTCGTTATCTCGCAGTCGGGCGAGACGGCCGACACTCTGGCTGCTCTGCGCGAGGCGCACAATCGCGGCTGCACCGTGCTGGGTATTGTCAACACGGTGGGTTCGACGATTGCCCGTGAAAGCGACGGCGGTGTGCATATCCATGCCGGTCCTGAGATCGGGGTCGCCTCGACCAAGGCGTTCACCTCGCAGGTAATGGTGCTTTCGTTGATCGCTACCCTGCTGGGACGTATGCGACACCTGTCGGTCCAGCAGGGACAGGAGATGATTCAGGCGATTCAGAAAATACCGGCCCAGGTGGAATCGATTTTCCACCATGAGGACAAGATCATAGAAATCGCCGAGTCCTACCACAAGGCCAACAACTTCCTCTATCTCGGTCGCGGTATCAACTGGCCGACAGCGCTCGAGGGAGCGCTCAAGCTCAAGGAGATTTCGTACATTCACGCCGAGGGATACCCGGCCGCCGAGATGAAACACGGCCCGATCGCTCTGATCGACGAGAACATGCCGGTGGTGGTGATCGCCCTCAAGGATCCGGTGTACGACAAGGTGATGTCGAACATTGCCGAAGTCCGCGCGCGGCAGGGGCAGGTTATTGCTATTGCCACCGAAGGGGACAAGGAGATCGCCGAACGAGTCAACCATGTCATTTATATCCCTTACACCAACCGGTTGTTGACACCGTTGCTGGCGATTATTCCGCTGCAGTTACTGGCGTATCATATCGCGGTTATGCGGGGATGTCATGTCGACCAGCCGCGTAATTTGGCAAAATCGGTGACGGTGGAATAGACAGAACGATTGATCGTACGATGTGTAAGCGGCGTTCTCGAACGCCGCTTTTTTTATGTGGGACACCTTTCGGTCCGGTGGCCCATCCGTCCATGGGTGGGAATTGTTACGATGTGCTGTAGGCACTCCACCCCTCGGGTGGGATTACGTGGGCGGCAGACGTCTCGTCTGCCCCTGCAGCAGCCTGCCCCGGAGAACGTCTTTCCCGCGAAAGCGGGAATCCATCTTCTTTTTTTGGTGCCCCACCCCTCGCGGATTGTTGACAAACTTCAATCGCGGCGGAGACAAGCCCCGCCGCTACGCGTTAAAGGACCCTAACCTCGCGTAGCGGGCGGCCTTGTGTCGCCCGTATTACAGTTGTGCCGGGTGGGCGGCAGACGTCTCGTCTGCCCCTGCAGCAGCCTGCCCCGGAGAACGTCGCACCTGCGAATGCAGGTGCCTATCTTCCATTCCTCGCGCTGATGCTCTGCGTCGACGCGTCATGTTCGGGCGCTCCGCGCCCTTCCTCATCTCTGGATGCCGGTCTTCGGTAGTGTTGACAAACCTCCATCGCGGCGGGATTTGTCTCCGCCGCAGAAAAGGTTTTTCAATATTCCCTTTCGCTGGAGCGACTTGTTGTGCGAGTATCCACAATTAGATGAATATGTGTTTGCGTTGTTATGGTGTGAGGGATTTTGACCCGCGACCGGGACCAGGACATATTTGTTGACCGGGTGCGGGCAATGGGAGACCTTGATCTCAACCAAAGGACCCCGATGGAATATATACAGACGATATTAAAAGATGCCCTCAGCCTGATTCCCTCCGGCATCGCGCTGCTGGTGCTGCTGGTCGCGCTCTGGATCGTGCGATTGATCATCGACCGCAGCGCCGCCTCGAAATCCGGCAGTCGGCTGCGCCGTCAGGTAATCACCGGCCTGCTCTCGTTTGCGGGTTTGTTGGTGATCATCATGGTTTCACCGCTCAACGACAATCAGAAAGGGCAACTGCTCAGTCTGATAGGAATCCTGCTTTCGGCGGCGATTGCTTTGTCCGCGACGACGTTCGTTGGCAATATCATGGCCGGATTGATGCTCCGCGCAGTAAGAAACTTCCGCCCCGGCGATTTCATTCAGGTCAACGAGCATTTCGGCCGGGTCACCGAGCGGGGTCTTTTCCATATCGAAATACAAACCGAAAGTCGCGACCTGACCACTCTCCCGAATCTTTATCTCGTTTCCAATCCGGTCAAGGTGATACGGGCGTCCGGGACCGTGGTTTCGGCCGATGTTTCGCTCGGGTACGATCTCGCTCATCAGGAAGTCGAGCGCTGTTTGCTCAAGGCAGCCGAAGAAGCGGGACTGCACGAGCCGTTCGTTTATATTACCGATCTGGGCGACTATTCCGTCACGTATCGGGCTTCGGGGCTGCTGGTTGAGGTCAAACAATTGCTTTCTTCTCGTTCGGCGCTGCGGCAGAAAATCATGGATCATCTGCACGGAGCCGGGATTGAAATCGTGTCGCCGACCTTCATGAATCAACGACCGCTGCCGCCGGATAAAAAATTCATCCCGACTCCGCATCGCACGGCGACCAGGTCGGTGCCGCCGGAGACCAGCGCTCCCGAGGCAATCGTATTCGACAAAGCGGATGAAGCGGAATCGGTGGAGAAACTCCGCGAGCGGCTCGAAGAAACGATAAAGAGCATCGATGCCGTTAACGATGAGATCAAAGAAGCGGACAACGAAACGGATCGTAAAAGTCTGACCGACAAGCGGGATCGTCTCGAGGCTCACCGCGAATGGTATAAGAAACTGCTCGATCACAAAGAAAATCCCGACAAGCCGTTGGACTGAGAGTCTCTTCCACGGATAAATGTTGAGAAGCTCAAATAGAATCATACACAGACGGGGAGACAAGTCCCGGGAGTGGTATTATGCCCACTGATCCGACAGAAGTATTTTTCGATTTGTTCGAACCGCTGCCGCAACACGGTCCGGGGAGCGAGGCAAGTACGCTGAAGGCTTTGTCTTACCTCAAAGACATCCCCAAACAACCGCGCATTCTCGACCTGGGTTGCGGCGCCGGTCTGCGCACGGTGCTGCTGGCTAAAGCTACGGGCGGAACGGTGATCGGAATGGACCTCAAGTCTTCACTCGTTGAACGGCTCGAAGCCGCTGCCCGCAAGGCCGGTTTGGCCGATCATGTAACGGCTCTCGAGGGTTCCATGAAGGAACTCTCCTTTCCGGAAGAATCGTTCGATGTCATCTGGTCCGAGGGCGCGATTTATAACATCGGTTTTGAAAAAGGGTTGAAGTATTGGCGGCAATTCGTGAAGCCGGGTGGTTATGTGGTGGTTAGCGAAGTATGCTATGTGACCGAAGACATCCCGGAAGAGCTGGAATCTTTCTGGGACGAAGAGTACCCGGAAATAGAACAAGCCTCAATTCTGTCCGCACTGGCGACCGGCGCGGGCTACGAGATGATCGCGGAGTTCAATCTGCCCGCCTCGGACTGGAAGGATAACTTCTACGATCCCCTGATTCAACGCCTTGAGGAATTAGCTGTCAAGTACCGGGGCGACAGCGTGGCCGAAGAGGTAATAAACCGCACGCGCCGGGAGATAGATATCTTCACGCGATATCACGGCGTGCACGTCTATCGTTTCTTTATCATGCGCCGCTGACGGATGGATATGAAAACGGATGTGACCTGAGCCACACCCGTATCGGTTATTGCATGAAAACAGAAACGGGCAAAGTTCACACTCCGCCCGTTGAGCAGTCTATTCGACTTTACTAATCGTAACTCGACGATTCATCTGGCGGCCTTCAACCGTGTCGTTGTCGCCGATGAAATACTGCGGATTTTCACCCAAACCGGTGGCAGTCATACGCGACTCGGCGATACCCTTGGATTTCAGGTATTCGAGCGCGGCGTTGGCGCGGTTCTGGGAAAGGGTCATGTTGGCGGTTTCTGATCCCTGGGAATCGGTGAAGCCCTTGATCTCTATTTTTGTTTCAGGATAGGCTTTCATCGAAGCCACCACACCGTCGAGGGTAGCTTTGGCCGTGTCGGTCAGTTCGTACGATCCGGAGGCGTAGTTAACCTTTCCGGAGAGAACGATCTCTTCTTTGATTTCCTGAGCGACAGGACATCCCCGCAGATCGACCTCGACATCGGCCGGGGTGTTGGGGCAGGCATCGTTGTCGTCCATCACGCCGTCGCCGTCGCTGTCGAGCGGACAACCCATATTGCCAACGGTAGTGCCCTTGGGTGTGCCGGGACATTTATCGATACCGTCGAGAACACCGTCTTTGTCACTATCTGAAGGACAACCAACTTCATCAACAGTGGCACCCAGCGGTGTGTCGGGGCAGTCATCGTTTTCATCGGCTACGCCATCGCGGTCGGCATCGGGCGGACAACCCTGATCATCGACTTGCATACCGGCCGGGGTGTTCGGGCACTGGTCAAAAGAATCATAGACACCGTCGCCGTCGGTATCGAGCGGACAACCGAGAGCATCGACCCGTACGCCCTTGGGTGTATTCGGGCATTGGTCAAGTCCGTCATAAACGCCATCCTGGTCGGCATCGAGCGGGCAACCGTGGTTGTCGACTTCAGCGCCGTGAGGAGTGTCGGGACACTGGTCGTCGGTATCCTTAACGCCGTCCTTATCCTGGTCGGGCGCACCACCCAGATACAAAGTGAGACCGATCGAGGGCTCCAGGTAGGCATGGAAGGGGCGAGTGTCCCATTCGGTCCAGTCGCCTGAGCCGTAGAAACCTTCGGGCACGTTGCTGTCGAGATTGGCGATATCGTAGGTGAAACGAAGCTGAGCATCGACCGTGACCCAGGAGAGCAGCCAGTAATGCAAGCCGCCGCCGAGTTTGATATTCAAATCGGTTATTTTATGCGTCTCGGCGCCCTTGATCTCACGCAAGCGCCAGTAGTCGATACCGAAACCACCCATGACGAATGGCTGGAGTTTCTTTTCGATGTTGAAGTTATAGCTGGCGGTCAGCCAATAAAGCTGAGCCCGTAAATGGGCCACAGCGTTGTCTTTATCACGGAAGCTGAAAGACTGGTCGGACGTAGCCGAGCTGTCGTCATAGGTGTTGATCCAGGCATAACCAAGGCCGATCACCCAGCGGTTGGTGAGGCCGTAGCGGGCTTCCAGGCCAAAATCCCAACCCATTCTGAAAGGCTCGTAGGTTTCGTCGAACTGATCGAAACTCGATCCCTCAAAGAGCGGCGCCAAACCTACACCGCGACCGCTAATACCTATTTTTCCCCCCCACTCCTCGGCCTGCCCGGCAACAGCCAGCGCCAGGATTAACGTCAGTACCGTGAGAGTGATCCTGTGTTTCATTTTTCTTCCTTTTGTGTGTTAGGTTCGTTCAATTTCTCTTTTGTGCAACCTGTCCATGATAGTCCAAGTCTCAACGGAGAGACTTGAATGCTCATATCCTGTAATAAATAAACAGGATTCAGGAGCTTATTTTTCAACAATAATCTAGTGATGTATTTCTCTAACTGTCTGTAAACTTCCGGGGGCATACTCCGTCTTACTGGTTGAAAGGTGGATATCTGAACCGGACTAAAAGACTCCTCACTGCCGGGGATTACCATCGCGAACGGCAGAAATATCCTGTTGTGGAACGGCGGTTCCATACGAAAGCCCGGCTGCTGACAACCAGTGTGCCGGGCTCTCACGTTTTGATATTAGCAGAGGATATTACTGCTCGACCTTCGGCAAATCTCGCTCGAGTTGTTTATCGAAGCGGTTGCCAAGGACGTAATCGGCCTGCATCACGGTATGAATTTCGCGGGTGCCTTCGTAAATCGAGGCTCCTTTGGCGTTGCGATAAAATCGCTCCACCGGGTATTCATCCGAGAAACCATAAGCCCCGAACACCTGAACGGCGTTGGCGGCGGAGGCTTCGGCCTCACGGCAGGCGATCCATTTGGCCAGTGAAGTTGCTTTGGTCGAGCGCAATCCCTGATTCTTGAGCAGACCGGCTTTCATCCAGAGAGGGGTGCAATACTCATAGCCCGCTTCCATGTTGGCAATCATCTGCTTGACCAGTTGATGGTCGGCAATCGGCTGGCCGAACGTCTGACGTTCTTTCGAGTAATTGATGCAGGCATCGCGGCAGGCGCGTATGAGGCCGCACGATCCGGCCGCCACGGTGTAACGACCCTGATCGAGGCAGAACATGGCGATTTTGAATCCCTGGCCTTCCTTGTAGACCAGATTTTCCGCCGGGACTTCGACATCCTGCATCGAAATCCAGCCGGTGTTGCCGGAGCGCACGCCTAACTTACCGTGAATACTTCCGGTGGTTACGCCGGCGAATGCTTTCTCCACGATGAACGCCGACATACCGCTGTGATCGCGAGCCTTCTTTTTATCCAGGTCGGTCCAGGCGAAGATCAGGAAATAGTCGGCCATGTCCGCCAGCGAGATCCACATCTTCTCGCCGTTGAGGATATACTTGTCCCCCTGCTTTACGGCGGTGGTCTGAATACCGACCGCATCCGAACCGGCGGCCGGTTCGGTCAGACCGAATGTGGCCAGTTTCTCGCCTTTAGCAGCCGGGATGAGATATTTTTGTTTCTGTCCCTCGTTGGCCCAGGTGAGCACCGGTAGTGAGAAAAGACCGATATGGACCGAGAGAATTACCCGTGCGGCGGTGTCGGCGTATTCCATTTCTTCCGAAGCCAGGCCGAGGGAGATATAATCCATACCAAGGCCGCCGTATTGTTCCGGAATACAAAAGCCGAGCAGGTTGGCCTTGACCATAGCCGGGATGATCTCGGGATTTATTTTCTGAGCGCGATCGAACTCGGCGATATTCGGCGCGACGACTTTGGCGGCCACTTCGCGAGCCATATCGCGCACGGCGAGCTGGTTTTCGGTCAGGGTAAAATCTATCATGTTATAACGTTGCCTCCGGGTATTCTGTTTTCCAAGCGGTCGAAACCGGTGGGTGGCAGATCTCTCGTCTGCCCCATCGACCGATCGATTATAGACAAATAACCCCAACCGGGCAAGAGAGGTTTCCGGGAGTGTTACGAATGTGCCGATCAACCTTGCCGCCCGAGATCGAAAATGTTATATTCCGCCATCAAGTCAGGAGACAAACGTGGACGAACCAATCAAAGTAAAAGCCGACCTGATTCCCTACGCCCATGAGTATGCCCGCGATGTTCTTTCCTGGATCGATTCCGAGGAAGTCTACAAAGATGTCTGCCGCGGTCAGGACTGGCCGCCGCCAAAGGATCTGGTGGAGAGCTGGCAGCGTAAGAACGTCGTGTCATATCTGCTGTTTTCCGAGCGTCAGCCGGTAGCGTACGGGGAGTTGTGGAATCGCCCTCTCGAAATGGCCGTGGAGGTCGCTCATCTGATCGTGGCGCCGGCCAAACGCTCGATGGGTTACGGGACGAAAATGCTTGAGGAGTTGTACAATCGCGCCGCAGCGCGACCGGATGTCGCCAAGGTGCTGTTGAACCTGTACTCGGAGAACGAGGTAGCGCTGAGTTGTTATCTCAAGGCCGGGTTCGAGTTGATCGGCACCTCCAGCTACATCACCGGACTCAAGATGGTAAGAATGGTCGAATGAACCGGCCTTGCCCGATCATGCCGGATAAAGACAACGAAAAACATATTCGAGATAGAGAAGGAATTAAGGATGACTGATTTCAAGAACATCCTCGTGGAGATTGCCGACGGCATCATGACCGTCACGATCAACCGCGAGAAAGCCATGAATGCCCTGAATCGGGAGACGATCGACGAGCTGCAGAAGGTACTGCAGGACAACTGGAGCAACGACGAGATCGCCTGTGTGATCGTTACCGGAGCGGGCAAGGCATTCGTGGCCGGAGCCGATATCAAGGAACTGGCCGAGCTCGATGCTCGCGGCGGCACGCTCACCGCGGCTCGGGGTCAGTGGTTGATGAAGAGCCTCCAGAATTTCCCGAAACCGGTCATTGCGGCGGTCAACGGATTCGCTCTCGGCGGCGGCTGCGAACTGGCTATGGCCTGTGACATCAGACTGGCTTCTTCCAAAGCCAAATTGGGACAGCCGGAAGTGAACCTTGGCATCATTCCGGGTTATGGCGGCACGCAACGGTTGCCGCGTCTGGTTGGACGAGGCAAGGCGCTCCAGTTGATTCTGACGGGCGATATGGTCAATGCCGCTGAAGCGTACCGGATCGGTCTGGTCGATGAAGTCTACGAGCCGGAAGAGTTGATGGAAAAGGCTATGACCATGGCTAAGACAATCGCCTCCAAGGGACCGCTGGCAATCATGCATGCCAAGGAATGCGTACACCGTGGACTGGATATCGGTCTTTCGGCCGGATGTGATCTGGAGAAGGCCAATTTCGGAACGGTCTGCAGCACGGCCGACAAGAATGAGGGCATGCAGGCGTTTATCGAAAAACGCAAACCGGACTTCAAAGGAAAATAAAGCACCCGACGTGTGAGTAGGGGATGTATGTGCGGGTGGAGTCTTGATCGGCTCCACCCGTTTTAGTCGGGATGAGCGTGACAAGCAAGTGCCGGTCGGTGACCGATCTGCCGGCGGCCCATCCGTCCACGGGTGGGATTGTGACGACACAAGGGTAGTAGTCGAATCGAAGAATTGTAGGTCGAAATCCCCTGTCCGCCGAAGGCGGATCGCGGAGCGAGGTTTCGACAATGAACTTTGTCAGGCTCTATATATATCGCGGGATCGCAGGGGTCCCGCGCTACGCGGAGTGTTAAAAAAGCCATACGCGCAGATATTTGGCAAACCACAGCCATAATGCGGGCGACGCAAGTATGGGGACTAATTTGACGCTGGCAGGATTAAAAAGCTAATGGAACTGGTGCTGCTGTTTTCAAATTCATTCCTGGTTGGCTTTTCAGGCGCCATGATGCCCGGGCCGCTGCTGACGGTCGGTATTGCCGAAACGCCACGCTCCGGCTGGCGCACCGGGCCGATTATCTCGATTGGCCACGCTATCGCCGAAGTAGTGGTGGTCGTGCTGCTGTCGGCGGGAGTGGTGGCGATCTCGGAAAACGGCATCATTACCGGTGTGATAGGGGTGGCCGGCGGGCTGGCTCTGTTGCTCATGGGCGGCATGATGGCTTATGATATCTTAACCGGCCGGGTTAAATACGAATACACCGGCAACGAGGCGCGCACGCGCAGTTCGGTGCTGATCGGCAAAGGAATAACCGCTTCGATAAGCAATCCCTACTGGTTCGTCTGGTGGGGTACTACCGGGCTGGCGTTCGTGGTCAAATCGGTCAAGTTGGGTATCGCGGGACCGGTCGTGTTCTACTTCGGGCATATTCTTTCGGATTTCGTCTGGTACACGGTCGTGTCGGTGGTGCTCTGGCGCGGCAAGAAGATTTTTGTTGGCGCCGGGCTCAAAACTTTGATTCTCATGTGCGCCGCATTTTTGCTTTATTTGGGCGGCAGCTTTATTATTGACGGTCTCGGCAACCTGGACTGAACCGTTGTCTGATCTCACGCGAACGAAAGGCACCGGCATGAACGTTGAAATCAAACCGCTCGAATCCTCCGACAAAGACTGGGTGCTTACGATCATTCGTCATTGGGGTGCGGATTTTGTCGTTACACGCGGGCGCAAGGTTTACCCGGCTGAAATCGAGGGATTTTACGCAGTCAACGAGACCGGCGAACGGGTGGGGTTGGTAACGTTCGAGATTGTCAACGATCAATGTGAGATAGTTACTCTCGATGCCTTCGTGCAATGGTCCGGAATTGGAACGCAGTTGATCGAACAAGTGCGCACCACCGCCCGCAAGAGAGGCTGTAAGCGACTCTGGTTGATCACCACCAACGACAACATCCCGGCCATTCGCTTCTATCAGCGGCGCGACTTTGAATTAGTCGCGATTCATCGTAACGCCCTCGATTTGTCCCGAGCACTCAAACCGAGTATTCCGCTGGTGGGGATGCACGGCATTCCGATCCGGGACGAGTTGGAATTCGAGCAGAAGTTGTAGAGTGGCCCACCCATTGGGGGCTGTTGAAAAAGTCCTACGCTCGTACGTCCGACAAGACACGTTAGTAATGAGGGCGACACAAGGCCGCCCGCTACGCGAGGTTAGGGCTTTTTAACGCGTAGCGGCGGGGCTTGTCTCCGCCGCGATGGAGGTTTGTCAACAATCCCCGAGGGGTGGGGCACCTACAGCACATCGTAACAATTCCCACACCAACGTCAGGTTGCAAGCAACCTGATCTACGAAGACTTCGAATCCGCCCTTAATACTCTGGCCTTATGGCCGGGATCACGGGGATCCCGGCCTGTGGAAGATCCTATATCAAGCCTCGTCGGTTAATATGTTACCGACACACCTCTCGCCTGGAGTTGCGGGATGTAGGTATTGATCGAGGTGTCGTCCAACGGATTCGAGTCCAGATAGAGGAAATCGCTCGTTGCCAAGCCGGTGTTGTCAATCAGCGGTTCTATGTTGGTGATAGAGTTGTTGGACAGATAGAGGTAATGAATCCCCGGCAGGTACTCCAGCGCTCCGATATCGGTGATGTTGTTGGTGCTGAGATCAAGCGTTACGATCTTGTCCATGTCCATGAGCGAGTCCAGATCGGAGATCTGGTTGTCGCTTAGCAGCAGCAGGTACACCTTCGACATTGCGGATACGGCCCCAATATCGGTGATATCATTAGATGTCGCGTCAAGGACTTCGAGTGCGGCAACCGGTCTGAGATCTTCGAGCGTGGTGAGGTTGTTGTACGAGACATAAAGCGATTGCACCTTGGTCATGCCGCTCAGGGCCGAGAGAGAGGAGATGGTGTTATGGCTCAAGTCGATCCAGGTCATCTCGGTCATGTTCTGAAGCGGTGAAATGTCCGACACGCCACAATAGCTCACTCCAAAGCTGGTCATGGAAGTCAGGCCCTGAAGCGGCGAAAGGTCGCTCAGCGATGGGAACGACGACAGGATCAACTTCTCGAGCGCGATTAGATTCTGGGCTCCCTCGAGGCTCTCAATGTGGTAGCTCCCGGCCTGCGTGCTGCTGCCGATGTTGAGCAGTTCGGTGATTGTGTCCACCTGCGACACGTAGAGGCTGTCGTCCAGCGACACTCCCACCAAATGTGACACGATCGCACGACGGAAGCTCGTATCGGGAATGGTAACGAAGGTGCTGTCGAAGGCGACGGTGGTGAAGTCCCAGATCGGTCCCTCGGTTTGACCGCCGTTGTTGTCGGAGGCGACAATCTGCCAGAAGTATTTGGTACCCAAGTCGAGGCTGGATGTTATCTGCAGGCTAGAGGCCGTGATGTCACCGGCGCCGGGGACGACATCATTGTCGGTGATGTTGGAGTCGTTTCTGAGATAAACCGAATAGTGAACGGTGTTGCCATCCGGGTCGGAACAGGCCCAGTCAAGCGTCGGTGTCCGGGAAATATCGATGGCATGATTGGTCGGCGCTACGATTATCGGTGTTTCCGGGGGATGATTCGATGGCTCGTTGTTGGAATCGGTGGATGAATCGCCACAGCCAACGACAACGGCAAACAAGGTTGCCATAAAAACACATAGAATTCTTCGATAATACATGCTCCCTCACTCCTATTATGAATAATGATAAACGAACGTAACTTGTGTCATTACAAAGATTGCCGATTAAAAAAGCCTCCAATGACCAACAAATAATGACACTAGGCCGTATAGCCCGATGCGTCAAGGAAAAAAAGGATTGCAGGCCCGGGGGGCGGAGGAGATGTCTTATTATCTACGGAATTCACCGACATTGAACAGTTGGCACGTCTCGGGGAGACGTGCCGTACAGCGAAGATGGATTCCCGCTTCCGGGATTGTTGACAAACCTCTATCGCGGCGGAGACAAGCCCCGCCGCTACGCGTTAAAGAGCCCTAACCTCGCGTAGCGGGCGGCCTTGTGTCGCCCGCATTACAGATGTATTTTTACTGAATATCCGGGCGTATGACTTTTTCAACACTCCCTTTCGCGGGAAAGACGTTCTCTAAGGACAGCGGCTGCAGCAGGGGCAGAGGAGATGTCGGCCGCTCGACAACATGGTTGGATTCTTTACGAGGTGTTTCGTGAAGATGATGTATGGAGCGATCTAGTCGTTCGGTGAAGAAACCGAGGACTGACGCTCACCGTCGGTCGACATGCACTCCGACCAGATACTGAACATCTCGTCGTCGCGAGTTTTAGAGTTGATCACGAGGTCGGCTCGTCCGGCGCGAATCATAGTTGTGAAGGTGTTCAGCAGATATGGATCGAAAGCCGTTCCGGATTCCGAGAGCATGATCGAGAGAGCTTTCTCGGTATCGTAGGCTTTACGGTAGACGCGGTCGGACGTGAGGGCATCGAATACGTCGGCGATACAGATGATGCGTGCTCCGAGCGGAATGTCGTCCCCCTTGAGTCCCGAAGGATAACCTCGGCCGTCGAGCCGTTCATGATGATGCAGGATCAGGGGGAAAAGGTCCCAGGGGAATTCTTTGCCTCGGAGCACCTCGATTCCAAGCTCGGGATGCTTGCGGATCGCCATAAATTCCGAGTCGGTCAGTTTCCCGGCCTTCTTCAGGATGGCATCCTCGATCCTGACTTTACCAAGGTCGTGAAGCAGAGCACCCGCAACGATGGTTTTAAGCTGGAAAGTTTTCATCCCGAGTTCTTTGGCCAGCAGCAACGCCAGGGAAGCGACTCGATCGGAGTGACCCTTGGTGTATTTGTCTTTGCGATCGACATCTTTTGCCATCGAGTCGAAAATGTCGAGATACAACTGCTCGATCGACGCGATAACTTTCTCGGTCTGCTCGCGGCGGCCTTCGGCCTTGACCGATCGATACAGGGCGTATGAGGATTCGAGATCGTTGAGAGCATCGTCTTTGTGGTCCATCTCGTTGTGCAGCTTGCCGCGTTCGAGCAGAATTTCCGCTTCAAGGAATTGGGCGCGGATTTGACGGGCGATGTCGATAGCTTTGTTAAAGGAATCGCGCGAGGCGAGATAATCGCGTTCCTGTCGCCGAATTTTACCGAAGATTTTATGGGTCTCGGCCAGATGACCGTTAATCACGTTGTCCTCGGTGAGACGTTTCTGGGCAGCTTCACAATGCTGACGGGCTTCTTCCAAATCGCCGTCCTGCTGGAGTAAGTCGGCCAGGTTGAGGTCAACAATCAGTTTGAGGGAGGCATCCTTGATCTGAAGCGCAGTCTCGTAAGCGCTCCGGAAATGAGTGCCTGCTTCTTGGTACCTTTCCTGCTCGATGCAGGTAATACCTATATTGTTTTCGGTATAAGCTGCTTTGCGTATTTCATTGTTCGTGCGGTATATGTCGAGCGATTCGGCGTAGAGGACCAACGCCCGCTCGCGGTCCCCTTTCATGTTGTTGATGGTGCCGAGGTTGTTGACCAGATCGGCATAAAGGGTTTGTTCGCCGAGATCGCGGGCAAGTGAGATGGCTTCATCGTAATTGATTTCAGCTTCCTCGAACTCGCCGAGGTCGACATAGACGACGCCGAGATTGCGCAACGCCCGACAGGTGCCCTCTTTATCGCCCAGGCGACGGTAGGCGCCGATAGCCCGCTGAATATATCCCAGCGCGCGGTCGTGTTCTCCTTGTTTGGCGAGAAGTTGACCGATCTGGATGAATGTTTCGGAGCGGATTTTGAGTTGGTCGGAATCGCGGCAGAACTCGAGGACTTTTTGATATTCGTCGATGGCTTCCTTGAGCTTGCCCTGTTTGGCGAAGATACGACCTTTTTCCTGATGGAGACTGAAGCGGAGTTCCGGGGACAAAAGGCCTACTTCTTTGGAGGCCCAGATATCCTCGACGGTTTTGAGATAACCGATCGCTCGGTCATAATCGAAACCGGCGGCGGCTTCGTTCGCCAGGGTCATGAGATTGGCGATCGTTTCCTGCCAGTCGGTCTCTGATGAGGCTGAGCTGCGCCTCGTGAGTTGCTGGTCTTTGTTTAGTCTCTTCGAAGGATCTTCGTTGTCATGCCTACCGGGCATTCAGTTTCCTCTTAAGGTTGCTGAGCACCTGAACCGAATCCTGAAAACGTCTGTCCATGCCAATTTGCTTGAACATGACCGCGGCCGCGTCGAGCTTGGCACAGGCAATATCGTAATTTCCTCGATCTTTCTCAAGCAATCCCTGCTCAAAAACGGTCTCCGCTTCCATAGCCGGCATTTTGTTGGTAACGGCCATGTTGTGCGTGACGGTCAGCATGTCCGCCGCGGCGTCGATATTGCCCATGACCCGCAGGATGCGACCGTCGATAAGGTTCAGTTCCGCTTCGAGGGCTTTTGAATTCAACCCCGGTAGAATCTTGCGAGCGGTGTCGATTACCGACTTGGCGATAATGGTCTCGCCCCGCTCCAAATGACATCGAGCAATGTTCTGGTAACAAATCTCCACCAGATTAAGGTCCTTTTCGTCCAGGGCTACCGCCAGGGCTCCGTTAAGGTTTTCCACAGCCTGATCGAATTCACCGATCTCGGTGTGAGTCAAACCTATATTCAATAAGACGTATCCCTGACGTATAACGTTTCCTGCCGATTCGAAATCGGACAGACAAAGTTTCAAGACCTTAATCGCCTCGGCATGTTCTCCTCTGGCGGAGCGAACCGCCCCGAGCGTGTTCAGGACGGTTGCGCGGAGTTCATAGTCGGAGGTCTGGGTGGCCCATTCGAGAGCTTCCTCGCAGAGGTCTTCACAACGATTATAATTACCCTGCTGGAACTCGGCGTTGGCGCGGTTACGAGCGCATTCGGTAGCGCCGCGATATTCACCGGCCGCGAGGAAAAGACGCTGGGCTTCGAGATAGCTGCCGTTGGCCCCCTCCCAATCCGACTGCATCATACGAGCCCGGCCGGTTTCCTTGAGCACTCCCGCTCGCAGCACCTGGTCTTGTTCCGCCTCGTTGGAGACGATAGCCGACTTGAGCAAGTCCAGAGCGACGATCGGGTTACCCTGTTTCAGCCATCCCCGGGCCAGGTCAAGCAGCGCCCGGCCGTCGGAGATACCGGCGCAGGGTTGGGAGCCGGTGCGATATGTCGTCGTGGTGTCTAACATTTTCCTCGGTTTCCTCTAATGGCTTCCTCTAATCGCTGCTTCTCACTTACTCTTTAGCGCAGGGAACCTCTGTCGATGAGGTCGGAAATAAGACCATAGGCCGAGAAATGGTTCAGATAACCCGTTACGGTCTTGTTGACAAAATCAACGCTGCAGATGACATCGTCGAATTGACCGGTAACTTCGTTATAGAACCCGATACGGATGGTGGACTCGTCGACCATCGACAAATCAGCGTCGCGGTAAGACATAGTCACCTTGACCGGCTCATCGAAAACCAGACCGTCGGTGCCAAACTCATTATAGAACACGTTGATGTCAGGAATAGAGATACTGAAAGTCGTATCATTCGGTACCGCGTGAGGCGGGATCTCCAAAATGACATCCATCAATTCCAGACGACCACCCTGTTCGGACGAAATAACCTGCTCACAATACAGGTTGGCCGGGGTCATCAGAACCGATGAGGACGAAGCCGAGCGCTGCAACAACTGCGGTTCAACGCTTGTGTTGGTGTCACCAACCGGTGAACGAGAACAACCGGCGATGGCAAGCAGGCCCGCCAGGGCGACGATCATGATCTTGTTAGTAAGACTCTTGACGTTGGCGCGTTCCATAGATGAACTCCTTACTACGGTATGCTTTGAACCAGACATTGACTTCTTCATTGCGAAGGGGATTATCGCAAGGTCTGTGCCGCAGCCGTTATTATCTTGTATGTCGCTGGCAGGTAATGAGTTGTGTGTCGTATGCAGAGCTTGGAGAAGTGATCCTTACAGAGTTGAGACGGAACGATATGATCCGGGAAGTATTCGGGTTGTAAAGGTATGTCGATGAAAACTATAGGCTTATAGCGACAGGAAGAAAGATGGAACGTTATGTTCCGATAGCGATATTGTTACAGAATCAGGTCTTGCGGCGATCCTGTTCGAATCCCCCGGCCTCAATAATACGACGCAAACGAGGTCTCGATATACCGAGGAATTTGGCAGTTAAGGTCTTGTTCCACTTGAACATATCCAGAACCTGCAGCACTATGGACTGTTCCGCTTCTTCCAGGCTAAAACCTTGTGGGGGAACATCGATCACTATCTGTTGCCGTTCGGCCAGGCTGACTCGCCCCTTTTTGAGACTTCCCTTGATGTCTTTGAGGCTAATGGTTCTGGTCTGGGTCAGGAGCACCGCCCGCTCGATTACGTTGCAAAGCTCACGAACATTTCCCGGCCAGGAGTAGGCCATCATCTCCGAAATTGCCTTGTCGGATAGCTGCAGATCGTTTTTACGATATATGGTGGAGTAGAAATCGAGGTAATGGAGCGCTGTCCGACGGATATCCTCAGGTCGGTCGGCCAGAGGGGGCAGTTGAAGAGTCAGCAGGCTGAGCCGGAAGTAGAGGTCTTCACGGAAACGGCCCTCGTGCATGGCTTCTTCGAGGTCGATATTGGTGGCGGCAAGAACGCGGACATCGATATCGATATGGTTAACATCACCGACTCGACGGAGTTTTTTATCTTCGAGCACTTTCAACAGCTTAGCCTGAGCCGAGGCGGTAAGGTTGCCGACTTCATCGAGGAAAATAGTCCCGCCCGCAGCGTATTCGAACAAACCCATTTTGTCGTGTTTGGCGTCGGTGAAAGCTCCCTTGACATGTCCAAACAGTTCCGACTCGAACAGGTCATCCGGTATCGCTGAGCAGTTTACCTCAACCAGGTTATGCTTGCGGCGCATGCCGGTATGATGGAGGACCTTGGCAACCAGACCCTTACCCGAGCCGGTCGGTCCCAGTATCAAAGCGCTGGGAAAATCGACATCGGAAAGAGTTGAAATAGCGGATCGAATTTCACTGATAGCCGGGGATTCGCCGATGATGGCGTCCAGGCCGTAGCGGCTGGGTTTTTCGCCGGAACCGGCTCCCTCCTCTTCGAGCTCGTTGAGTAACCAATCGAGGCGTCGCAGGCATTGGTCCGAGGTCAATACTTCCGACACTCCCAGTTTGGCCACCCGTCGTGCCTTTTCCTGGGTCGGTTGGTCCGATTTTCCGATCAGCTTGACTTCTTTACCGCCGGTGGCGAGAGAAACGAGGAAATCGTCACGGGCAAAATTGGGGCTGTCCAGGTCGACGAATATGGTTTTGATCCGATCTTCGGCCGAATACAATTCGGGGCGGTCGTACCAGACCAGTCGTCCGTTTGAACCAACCTTGGAGCGAATCAATCGTTGTTGTTTTCGGTTCAGCACATCGCCGTAGACGGCGGTTTGATTCGGCATGTTTTAAGCCTTCATCGGATAAACGATCATGTCCGGCTGCACAGATCAACGGGATAAATCCCGAAGAGTTAATCCGCAGGGGCTCACAGGATCAGGTCAGACCAGATCCTCCTGAGCGACGCGGTTGGCTTGTTCCAGCAAAGATGATAAGGTCTGTGAGGCCTCAAAAGCTTTCCTGAATTCCTCGTGGGCTCTGTCTTGTTGTCCGCTTTTCATGTATTCCACGGCTTTGTCTGCATGGTGGTGGACCTGAGCATGCGGCGTTTCGATTTTGCGGAACTCCTCCAGGTGGCGGCATTTGGTCTGTCCCGATCCGTAATACCATTTGCCGAAACGGCATTGGGTATGATCACAGGGAGTCCAGGCTTGCGGATCGATAGTTCGCTCGATAATGTGTTGCAGACGGTCCATATATAAAACATGATCGCGCTGAGCCGCCTGGAACATGGTGATCTGGTCGGTGTCAAAGCGGAATTGATCGACAATCCGCTGGAGGCCGTTGGCCTGGCGGTTGAGTTCCTCGGCCGCCTGCGCCGATTGTTCCGATCCGCGGGCGGTATCGGTCGTAACGGTTGAGATCTGTTCGACACTGCGGGTAACTTCTTCGGCTGCCGAGGATTGTTGTTCAGCAGCCGTGGCAATTTGCTGGATCATGTCCATCACCTGCTGGGACATGGTCACGATATCGTTCAGACTGTTGCCGGCCCGATCAACCAGTTCGCGCCCTTTGTCGACCTCCTGCACTCCGGATTCCATCGACTCTACCGCTTCCTCTGTCTGGCGCTGTATACCCTTGATCATCTGGCTTATCTCAGCGGTAGCTTTGCCGGTTCGTTCGGCCAGTTTGCGAACCTCATCGGCGACAACGGCAAAACCACGGCCCTGTTCACCGGCGCGAGCGGCTTCAATGGCGGCGTTAAGAGCCAGCAGGTTGGTCTGGTCGGCAATATCATCGATCACGCGGGTGATTTCTCCGATCTGATCGGCTGAGCGCGCCAGGTCCGTTATTGACTGAGCCGACATTCGCACTACGTCTGAAATAGTTTGCATTCCCGCAATAGCGCTGTGAACCACTCGACCGCCGTCGGTGGCGGTGTTGGCGGCGTTGCGCGAGGCATCGGTTGCGACCGATGCGTTTTTAGAAGACTCGAAAATAGTCGCAGTCATTTCTTCGATAGCCGTGGAGACTTCCTGCACGCGCTGGGCCTGATCCTGTACCCCCTCGGCGATACGACCCGATGTGGCCGAGATAGTCGAGGCGGCGCTGGTTAACTCACGGGACGAGTCGGACAGTTGCCGGATAATGTGCGTGAGGTTGTCAAGCATGGTCTTGACCGACTGGCCCAGGGTGTCCTTGGAAGAACGAGGTTGTAACCGAGCGGTCAGGTCACCTTCAGCGATACTCTTGGCCACGAAAGAGAGATTTTTCATATAGTCGGAAAGTTTGGAGAAAGCGATCGCAAGAGTAGTTATTTCGTCGTTTCCTCGAACTTCGAGGTGTTGCTCAACGTCTCCTTCGGCCATCTTGGTGGCGATTTCAGCTACTCGTGAGACGCGCCGTGAGATTCTCTGTGAAACGAAATACGACAACGCCATTACGACCAGCGTGCCGAACAACCCTACCAGAAGTACGGCGATCAGTTGGCTATTAAGGTGCGCCAACACCTGTTTCTCGGGAACGATTGTAAGTAAAATAGGTGTCTCTTGAGTGTTGCCGAGAAGCCCCTCAGCTTTCGGTGAATGTACAAACGAGACCCCGAGATACGTATTTTCTCCGTTGACAGGTCTTATTATAACCTGATCGTCAGAGGCTGAACGGATTGCCTGTTTGAGTTGTGTCCAGGTGGATTTGTCTTCAGCCGCGAGATTCCAATTCGGGTTTGCTTTTCCCGACAAGACCAAATCACGGGAGGGACAGATCAGGATACTGTGGGAGTCGTCATAACCGAAACCGGCAAGGACACTGCTGCATTTGGCGACCGCCTGGTCGATTTCGTCAAAATCCAAAAAGGCTACGAAGCCGCCGTTGACTTCTCCCGAGGAGCTGTGCGATGGATAGCAGTAAGCATAGGTGTAGCTGTTGCTCAACCCGAGTTGTTCCATTGTTTGAGAACGAATAAGATTCACGGCCGGGTTTTCAACGTTGGCGATGTCCTTGAAATCGGTAAGTATTTTCCCCTTGAGAGCCGATGCATCGACTTTGATTAAAGGGGATCCTGCGATTTCAACCACTCGGGCGGATTTATCGATCAGAGCTACCAGACTGAATCCGGAAGTGCCGGCCATCCAGCGCTCGAACTGCGCAGCGACTTCGGTGGTAGAATTGAACTCCAGGGCGATGCCGAACATGTCATCGCGTGTCCAGAAGGTAAATACTTCGGACCGGTTAGTCAGGATGCGATCAAGTTCATCGGCGAATTGGCCGTTTGAAACCTGGATCAAATTCTGGCTGTTCTGCTGAAACGCTGATTTTGAAAAGTTATAGAAATAGGTGATTACAGCAACGATTACCAGCAGACTTATGAGACCGGTTCCAAGAATCTGATTCCGGATATTCCACTTAATTGACAGTTTCACTCGTTATCTCCTGTTTCAACCCGTGAGCGGATTACTCGGACAATAGTCTAGTGGTATATTTGTCGGCAAAATGGCGCTGTTTGTGAACCTCTGGTCGTTGGTTTACATCAACTCCGCCAACCGGTTGCGGGCTATCAGCTGCCTTGAGAGGCACGTTTGCAGCTCTTGAACCTGTTAAGTGCCATTCGTCTGATATCTTTTTATAGGTCAACGGTATCGGGGTGACGCGAAGTCGCTTGCTGGGCGGGATCAGGGCTGTAATCGCGTATTCGGGATGTATGTTTTTTCCCGGTAAGCAGTAGCAGGTGGTGGTTTTCGAGACACTATATCGCGGAAGTCCTGATAGTCTCGTATCATATTAGTAGTTTGAAGTTTACAATTTGCCCCGGTATGCTATCTTCGATGGGCTACCGATGATCATGTACAAGTATGGCTAGTAAGCAGAAATTAACTCTTGCCGAATTGGTCGGTAAGTGTCTCGAAGGAGATGCCGAGGCCTGGTCCCGGTTGGTCGATGTGATCACGCCGGTGATTCTATCCGTATGTCGTTCCATGGGGCTCACCCGTGAGGACAGCCTCGACATTTTCGGTCAGACCTGTTATCTGCTATTAACCAACCTGGAGCGTTTGACCTCTCCGGACAAGGTAATCGCTTATGTCGCTACCACTACGCGCCGTGAAGTGCTGGCCAGTGTTCGTCGCGGACGGTTGTTCGAGGCGGCGCGAGAATCGGGCGTAATCGATGTGATCGGGCATAGTACGGCTAATCCTGAGCAGTTGGCCGAGCAGGCGGAAGAGACGGAGATTCTGATGAAAGCTATCTGGAAGCTGCCGGAACGTGACGCCCGCCTGATGTACCACCTGTTTTTGGATCCGTCGGAGCCTTCTTATGAAGAAATATCCGAAAGACTGAAAATACCGGTGGCCTCAATAGGCCCTACCCGGGCTCGCTGCCTCCTCAAGTTGAGCAGAATTTTAAAGCGAATGGGGGACCTGTTTTAGGAGTATTTTTGCCGTTTGTTACGGCTCTTACAAATGGGTAAGAACGATATGAAAGGATATGAAGGCTACATTGATCGGCTGGTGGAGCTTCTGCAGGGAAAGCTGAAAGGCCGACGCAAGGCGCAATTGGAAGCTGAGATCAAGGCTGATCCGAAGCTGGCCGAGATCATGGCCGGTCTTAAGGGTTTGCTCAAAATCGGTGATAACCTGCGCCGAAGCGATTTAAACCGGGCTGTTCGGGGATTGTCCGACAGGCTTTTTGCTGATTTTATGCGCAGCCGTCGTGATCCTGAAAGTCGGACCGGTATTCGTGTTTTTGACTCGCGTGACATTCCGCTGCCTGAAGGGGTACGCCCGGCTACGGTTGATACCCGACGTCTGCGTTGGCAGTTACCCAAGGGTGAATTGGAGATGGCTGTTTACCCGATTACCGACAGCGCCTTTGAAGTAATCGGCCAGGTAACGGGAATAGAGGCCGACCAACCGGTCATAGCCGAAATCAAAACAGCTCATGGGATTCTAAAAGCTGAGGCTGATCCTTTCGGTTTGTTCCGGTTCGAGCGCGTTCCCAGGGGAAGCCGCGAGTTGATACTCCATGCCGGCCCTAATCGAATTGGTTCAGTTGCGTTTGACTTATGATCTACCTTGAAGATCTGGCGGGACTCGATCAAGAACCCGCCCTGAGCAGATTAATCGAGCTCAAGTACGGTGGTGATCCGGAAGCGTTTCTGTCCGATCTGGACAGCGGCCTCAACCGGCTGATCAGGACCGATCTCGGCCAGGCCGCGAAGTACGTCGAACAAGCTCGCAAGCTCAGCAATTCGATTCATCGCAAGTACGAAGGGCGACTGGTGTCGTTGTCGGCCCGACTGGCGTTATGGTCGGGGGACTACACGGCGGCGTTGCGGTTATATCAGCAGGCATTGAAGCTGTTCGAGAAGTATCGTCAGTACGAAGCCGCCGCTCGTCTGCATAAAGGTACGATCGAAGTGTTGATGTACCTGGGACGTTATGATGAAGCGCTTGACTCCGGCCGGAAAGCGTTGCGTTTTTTCCGCCGCAAAGAGATGCTCACCGATGAAGCGCAAACTCTGACCAACATAGGTAACGTTTATCATCGCATGGACATGAACCATGAGGCGTTGCGTTACTATGATAAAGCCCGCAAGATATTCGAACCGACGGGTGGGGTGCCGCTGGCCGTAGTCGATTACAACCGCGCCAACATTCATGCCAATCTTAATCATTTGCAGCAGGCTCGTAAGCTCTACGCTGAAGCAGCTAATGTCTATCGCGAGCAGGGATTGTTGATTGCCGAATCCCAGGCCAATTATTCGGTTGCCTATTTATTATTCCTGGAGGACCGCTACACTGAGGCGATGACCCTGTTCGAGCATGTCTATGAGAAGTTCCAGGAGTTAGGAGATCGCAAGTCAGCCGCGGTAACGCAACTGGACCTGGTTGAGTTGAATGTTCAGGTGAACCAGTTCGGCATGGCAATGATGTTGGGAGAGGCTTGCCTGCCGGAACTGCTCAAACTCAAGATGAATTACGAGGCAGCCAAGGCACATTACTTCGTTGCTCTGGCACGACTGGCCATGGAGGATTACCGTTCTGCGGGCAACCGTTTGAAGCAGGCGGAACGGATGTTCGAAGCGGAAAAAAATGACCTTTGGCTTGGTCTGGTGGGAGTCGCTCGGGCTCGTCTGGCTCAGAAGCAGGGGGAACCGGCTGAAGCGGCTGAGGCTGCCGAAGCGGCAATTGCGAAATTTTCGGCAAGCCATGACCGTCGCCGTGAGATCGATGCCCGTCTGGTATTACTGCAGACTTTATACGAGTCGAATCAATTGGACAAGGCCGACAGCCAGTTACGGCGGCTGCGACGAGCGAAACTGGCCGGATACCAGAAATACCAATTGAACGCGATCATTGCTGATTTCTACTTCCGGCGTGGTTTGTTTGAACAAGCCTCACGTTACTATCGTGAAGCGGTAATGGTCGTTGAGCAGATGCTGACGGGACTGCATCGCGACGATCTTCGCTATTTCTTCGCTGTCGACAAATACCACAGCTATCGCCGTCTGGTAGAGAGTCTTCTCAAACTGGGGAAAACCCAGGAATCGTTCATTCAGAGCCTCAATGCGCTCAACATGCTTAACCATCCAACGGTTTCGATTGAGCGTCTTCAGGGTGAGGTGCCGGCGGCGTTGATCGAGAAGATGGATCAACTGCGAACGACCCTGACCCGGCTGTATAAATTCCCCCGTTCGGGAGAACGTTCCACGGTTGATCAGGCGGATTATCGAGAAGTTGAACAGCAGTTATTTTACTATCATCGCCGGGCGGTATCACATAGCTCGGCCAAGGCGGTTTCAGGACAGAACGGTGTCACTCCCGAGACTTTGCTTCGAAGACTCCGAAAGCAGAAACGCAGTCTGGTTGTTTATCATGGAGACGATGACTCCCTGGGTGCATTTGTCGCAAACGGTGACGGTGTTGTCTACGTGTCGCTGGACTGCTGCACGAACGAAGTCGAAGGCCTTGTTCGCAAATTACATTTTTTGGCCGAGAGGACCGTATCGCACCGACATGAAGCAGTGAGTACGACCGAGGCGTGTGAGTATTATCTCGGTCGTATCTATGCGTTGCTGGTCGCACCGCTGTTATCGCATTGTCGTCGGGATGAGATTGTATTCGTGCCGTCGGGAGTGTTGATGCAGGTTCCATTCATGGCACTCTGTGATGAATCCGGTCGATACCTCAAAGACGATCGTGGAATTCAAATCGCAGTAGATCCGTTGCAACCGCCGGTGTCGTCAAAAGGGGCTTACAATCGGCTAAAATCGGCGGTTTTTGCGGTTGATTCGGAAGAACTTCCGTTGGTCCGCAAAGAAGGGAAACAAATCAGCCGGATATTCGACAACGCGAAATTTTACTCGGCTAAACGGGCCAGTTCTGTCCACCTGATGCGAGAACTTGTTGAATCAAAGGGATTTGTTCATGTGGCCGCACACGCTTCGCGGTCATCGGAGAACCCTCTTTTCTCGCGGATACTACTGGCGGACGGACCTTACTTCCCCTTTGATTTGTTTGATTCAGGCGTAAGTGCGCGGCTGGTAACACTTTCCGGTTGCCAGACGGCGGCTCCCGGGTTATATTATGGAAACTCTTTCAGTCTGGCGCGAGCATTTCACCAGGCTGGTAGCCGCCAAGTACTCGCCTCGCTCTGGCCTGTTGCCGATGAAGTAACTGAAAGGTTTATGACCGATTTTTACAGACGTTTGAAAAAGTCTGGGTCGGTGGTGGCTTCTTATCGGGAGACGATTAACGACATGCACCGCTGGTGTTGTAATCCGGCTCTCTGGGGAGCCTATATATTGATCGGAGAGGAATAACTGCTAGAGAGGTAAACTGGCATGTCTCAAAAAGTGTATCCCGGTCTCGGGGTGTTGTTATTACTGCTACTGCTTGCGGCAACGATCTTCCCGCAGGAAACTGACGTTGGGTTGATCGGCATTCCGGGGCAAATGGTGGTCAGGGTTAAATCAGAGGGACAGATCAGCAGTCTTGTCCGCCGGTATGATGTAACACTGATAGACAGTGTCGAGGACGGCCGCACTTTTCTGGTGCAAATTCCTCCGGGCAAGGATTTTGATTCTGCCGCCGACGGCATTACGCGCAGTCCTCTGGTAGAGAGCGCCCACGGCAATTTCCTTGTCAGTTTTCCTGAGACATTCCAGATCAGTCAGGGGTTCCCGGATCAGCGCGCCCCTATTTATGCTTTTGCCGAAAGCCCCGTCGATTATTTCACACAACCCGGTACATATTCTACGGGAATCGATTCGGCTCATCAGATTGCGACCGGATCAGGTGTCGTTGTTGCTGTGATCGATAACGGTCTGGTGTTTGATCATCCCATTCTCCAGGACATGCAGACGGTGGAAGGACGGGATCTTCTTGATGACGATAATGATCCCTCGGAGACAATGGAAGGCCTCTATGTGGGGCACGGCACGTTTGTTACGAGCCTGGTCTGGTTGACAGCTCCGGATTGTCAAATTATGCCGATCAAGGCTTTCGACGGCAACGGTGTGGGTGATGTATTCAGTCTCATCCAGGCAATTCATTGGGCCAAATCTCATGGAGCCAATGTTATTAATCTGAGCTGTGGCGTCGATGTCAACTCTCCCATTCTTCGATCGGCCATTCAAGCAGCGCTTTCATCCGGTGTGGTGATGGTTTCAGCGGCAGGCAATTCCGGCGACAGCACATACTACTATCCAGCGGCGTATGACGGCGTAATCGGTGTTACGGCTATTGACGAAAATGAGATGAGAGCCGATTTCGCTTGTTATGGATCGTTCGTAGATTTAGTGGCGCCGGGTGTGGATGTTTACGGCGCTCTCCCCGGTGAAACCGACTGGGGCACCTGGAGCGGGACTTCATTTTCATCTCCTCTGGTTGCCGGAACGGCAGCGTTGGTGTTGCAGCTCAATCCCGAGATGTTGCCGGGACAGGTTCAAAATCACCTGCGAGCTTCGGCGCGCATCGACTTACTCTGGGGAACGGTCAATGCTCCGGATTCGGAGTATGGTTATGGCGCATTGAATGCCCTGAACGCTGTCGTTGGTCTGGCTGTAGGTGATATGGATCTCTCAGGACAGCGAAATGTCGTGGATCTTGAATTACTGGCGGATTATGTCAACAACCGGCTACCCGGAGCCTGTGAGTCGGTGATTGACATGATTGCCGATGTAAACTGTGACGGCGTTGTCGATGCCCAGGATACTGAAGCTATGGCCCAGTTTTTCAACGGTAATCGGCGAAAATGGCAACCATGCTATCACTGATTTTCTAATCTGAACAAATTAGTCCAGTTTTAGCCCCGTATCTTCGTTGCGGGGCTATCTTTTTCAGTGCTTTTTCAGAAAAAAGCCGTATTTTTGGGGCCTTTGTCAACCTCCTATATCTGAGGAAGGCTGGTAAGGTCCGGCACTTGGATATCAATAAGGGATATGAGAAGAAAATGGCCGAGCGTTATAAAATACTGATTTGTTCCGTGTGTGGTGAAGAGTTCGTCTTTACCGGTCGCGGACAGGACTATTTCGCCAGTATCGGCTATGCTTATGATCCCAAAAGGTGCAAGGCCTGCCATGCCGACTATAAAAGGCGTCAAAGAGCTGCCGAAACCGCAACTGAAAAGCCGGCGGTATTACAAGACCGGAATGGTCTGTAGTGGATGCGGTCAAAGGTAGTTTGAACTTGAACGAAGATTGACTGTACAAAAATCAGGGATCATTGATAAAAGGTCAAACGAACCAGTAAGTTAGTCGTTACATAAAGATAACCGCTTGCCAAAGCGGTCTTTTCTCCATTCTGTATAGCAGTATACCTCTCTGCGACACGAGCCCCGTTCTACCGGGGCTTGTGTTTTTTTATCTATTAAATGCAATATCCACACCGGGTTTCTCGGTACGGCTAATGAGTTGACAAGACAAGTACAATAGCTATTTTACTATTGTCGTGTGTTCACAGACTCTCTAAGAAACATTACATCCTTGTTACCACGGCAATCTGATACTGATGGCTTGAGTGTATTCAAGCGCTTGATCGATCCGGATCGCAGAAGTATATCATCGAATTAAAGTTATGGAAACCCTTGCCAGGAGGGTGTTATGTCGCTACGTCTTGTGCTCCTCGTAACTGTAGTCCTTCTGACGGGAGGAAGCCTGCTTGCCTCCGATCTTTATTATGTTAAAATCCAATCCGAAACCGAAGCCGCCGGTTTACGCCTGTCCGGTGCGATTGCACTCACTCGGGCTTCATCCGGATATCTGGTACTGGCAGACAACAATGCTGAAACCAGAATGTCACGATCCGGTCTCAACGCGAGGCTGGTGGCGAGTGATATCGGTAGTTCCGAGTTAGCGATCAGCATCAATTTCGACAGGAACGCCGACGGTAATTTCCCACTGCTCTATGAGGATGTCGGATTGCGTCTGTACCGGATTCCATCGGACCTGTTTGCAACCGCCTCACTTCCGACCCGGCTGGCTCCGCTGAGGGGCAGGTCGTTGCCTGTCCGGTACGATCGGGAGGATAAAGGATCGGCCGGCGATCTCAGATATGACGTGGACCTTCAGACGATAATTGACCAGGTTAACCAGGATTCACTCGAAACCTGGTCGCATTATATGGAGAGTCGTTTTTGGCGACGAGTGGCCGGGACGACAATCAACAACGTCGCCCGCAACTGGCTGGCCGGCAAATTTGCCCAGTTTGGATACGACTCTGTGGTTATCCAGCCGTTCGAGGCCGACATCGACGGCGACGTGAAAACATGCCACAACATCATCGCCTGCAAGACCGGTACGACATACCCGATGCATCAGATTATTCTCGGTGCTCACCGTGATGCGGTTCCGGAATCCCCGGGGTCCGACGATAACGGATCGGGAGTCTGTACGGTGTTGGAAATGGCGCGGCTCATCGCACAGCTCGAGACCAAGCTTACTTTCACTTTCATCCTGTTCGATGCCGAGGAATGGGGCCTGCTAGGATCCGAATTCTACGCTGAAAACGCCTTTATCAACGGCGACAGTATCGTTTTGATGATCAATACGGACATGAACGCGAATTACGAAAACTCCAACGAAGCGCATGTCTATTATGAATATGACCACAGCCCGTACATCGACCTCTGGATAAACCTGGCCGACTCGTTGAACGGCATAGACATAACCGGCTACGAAGGCGAGTTTGGCTTTAGTGATCATGTCTCGTTCAGCGATCGGGATTACGCGGCGATCTTCCCGATGGAGTATTATCTGTCACCATTTTTGCACTCCAATCAGGACAGCACCTGCTATATGAACTACGATTACATGACCCGGATGGTCAAAGCCTCTTTGGCAACCGCGCTCGCCGTCGATGATTCTTACACGCCGGCCCCGATGACCTGGTATGAATTCCCGGAAGGATTGCCCGCCACGATTTACCCCGATCGGGTCAATAAGGTACCGGTCACGATCAGGACTTATGCGGGGTCTTCGCCGGTGCCCGCAACCTCGATTATGTACTATGCTGTTGACGGCGGTGCGTTTCAGGAAGTGGTGCTTGAACATGTTTCGGGGGAAGATTACCTCGCACCGCTGCCGGCTATTGACTGTCAGTCTTATGTCGATTACTACTTCAACGTGTACGATACCTCCGGCGCGTTGACAACATCTCCGATCGACAACAGAATGTATTCATGTGTAGGCGCGACCAGAATTATCGAGTTAATCAACGACGATTTCTCGGAGGATCTCGGCTGGTCAGTGTCCGGTAACGCCACGGATGGTGTTTGGGAGCGTGGGATACCGATCGATTTGTACCTGGCCGGTGTGCCGCAGGAGGATTACGACGGAAGCGGTTTCTGTTATCAGACGGCCATTTTCTATACCCACGATGTAGACGGAGGCACGACGAGTCTGGCTACACCGATTTACTCGATCAGTAATAAAAACGTGCTGATCCAATACGCTCGCTGGTACAACAACGTTCTCGGTCAGGATCCCAATAACGACAGCATGCTCATCCGGGCGTACGACGGGACTTTCTGGAATACTATCGAAACGGTCGGCCCGGTGGAAGATGCCTCCGGCGGCTGGGTGTATCGTCAATTCTGGCTTGACGAATACGTTACTCCCGGTTCGGTGTTCAGGCTTCGCTTCGATGCTTCGGATCTGGGGGCGGATTCCCATGTCGAGGCGGCGATAGACGCCGTTCGTCTGACGCAATACTCGTGCGATCCGTTGATTATTACCGAGATGCTTCCGGACTGGACCGTCGGTGTCGAATACAGCCAATTGCTCGACGCCGCCGGGGGAAGCGGAACGCTTACTTATATCGACAAGTACGATGATCTGAGCGGCAGCGGACTTGTTCTCAGCGGCAACGGCTCACTCACGGGGACACCAACGGCAGCCGGCACGCTTACGTTTACGGCTGAAGTGACGGACGAGGCCATGGCCACCGATGAACGGTTGTATGAATTCTACGTGAACGCACCGATCTCGATCGAGACGACAACTTTGCCCGAGGCCCAGGTGAGTGTGTTCTATACGATCACACTGGAGGCGACGGGCGGCACCGGTGCGATCGTATGGAGCGACCTGAACGACGACCTGGTGCTCTATGGTCTTGGTATCGTCGAAAATCGTATCGAGGGGACACCGACCGATACGGCAACTCTCGAGTTGGTGATTCGGGCGGAGGATGAAGTCGGCGCGATATCCGATCGGAATGTCTCTTTGACGATCGGACCGTACTATATCTGCGGCGACGCTAACGGCGACGGATCGGGTCCGGATATTTCCGATTTGGTTTATCTGGTGGCGTATATGTTCCAGTCCGGACCGGAGCCGCCGGTGATTGCGGCAGTCGATGTTGACTCCAGCGGAAGCGGTCCCGATATCAATGATTTGGTATACCTCGTCAGCTACATGTTTCAGCAAGGTCCGGAGATCTGTCCGGAATGAGGATAGCGCATCCATTAATGCCTTGATATGCTTCTCTCGCTGCCGTAGATTTTCTGTATGAGCGATCGACCACAGGGAATAGTGGTGGCGACACGCGGGCGCTTATTTGAGGTCCGTCTGGATGACGGACGTCGAGTGATGTCCGAAGTCCGCCAGAAAGTCAAGACGGAAGCGGATCAGACCACGCCGGTTGCAGTAGGCGACAATATCGTCGTTATGCTGACCGGCGACGGCCGCGCTGTTATCGAGCAGGTTCTCCCGCGCGATACCGAATTTTCACGCCCGGCCAAAGGCGGCGAGGGGAAAAAGCAGGTGATTGCGGCCAATCTGGGGCAATTGGCGGCAGTTGCATCGATTAAATCGCCCGAGTTGAAAACCGGTCTGATTGACCGGTTCCTGGTTGCGGCGTACATGGGTAATCTCTCACCGATTGTCATTCTCAACAAAATTGATCTGGGCTGGGAAGAGGAATTCGAGCAGATCGCGGAGGCTTACAACAAGATCGATATCCCGGTATTCTGTGTTTCCGGCAAAACCGGTCTTGGCATGGAAGATCTTAGACGCGGCCTGGCCGATAAACGAACCTTGTTTGCCGGTCATAGCGGAGTTGGTAAATCGACTTTGCTCAACTCCCTGGTCCCGGGGCTTAACCTGAAAACACTCAATGTCTCAGCCTATTCCAATCGGGGGCGTCACGCTACGACTCATATCGAATTGTTTGAACTGCCGTTCGGCGGTTATGTGGTCGATTCTCCCGGTCTTAAAGTCATGGGGCTTTGGGACATCACGCGCGAGGATTTGCCGCATTATTACCCCGATTTCGAGCCTTTTGTCGGAGATTGCCGTTTTCAGCCGTGCAGCCACACGCATGAACCGGGGTGTGGTGTCAAAGAAGCCGTGGACAAAGGAGAAATCAGTTTGTTCCGGTATAACAATTACTGTTCGATAGCAGAGTCACTCGAATAACTCAATCGAGCCGGTAAGTTAATAATCTGTCGACATTTACCGATAATAGGAACAGAATATGGCAGCTAAAAATATAGAATTCAGAGTTGGCGTTATTATCCTGATAGGGATCGCCCTGATCGCGGTTTCGCTTTATTGGCTTCAGGGGTACAAACTGGAGCAGAACGCCCATCGTATTATGGTTCGGTTCGACGATGTCGGCACCCTGTCGGTTGGAGACAAGGTGACTGTTTCCGGCGTCAATAAAGGCAAGGTCAACGGACTTACCCTGCTGCAGGGAGGTGTCGAGGTTGAGTTGTTGGTTCATCGCGATGTCATTCTTCGTAAGGATGCGGTGATCGTAATCAAGAACCTGGGTTTGATGGGGGAACGGTTCGTGGCGATCACTCCCGGTCGATCGGAGGAGCCGTTCGATTTCGACCAGATCCATGAAGGCCAATACGACACCGGTTTGCCGGAAGTGATGGGATTGATGGGCGAGATGATCGGTGAGTTACGCGAATTGGTCGGCACTTTCAAGAAGAGTGTCGGCGATGGATCGACGCTGGATAAATTTCATACCACGATAGATAATCTGGAGCAGGTGTCACGATCGTTGGCGACGTACATGGATCGCAACGAAGCTAAAATGAACGAAACGGCGGTGAACCTGCGTGATGCCTCGCGTAAGATCAATCAACTCCTGAACGATAATGGTTCGCGCGTGGATTCCACCGCGATTCGCTTTGATCGCGCCTCGCAACGGATCGAGATGCTGGTCTATCAATTGGATACGCTGGCCATGTCGGCGCGGGAGTTTGCCGACGGCCTCAACAATCCCGACGGCACCATGCGGCTGCTTATGGATGACCGCCGGTTGTACGATGACCTCCGCCGCACGGCGGATAATATCGATGATCTCGTGACCGATATTCGCGCCAATCCGCGCAAGTACATCAACCTGAAACTGGAGCTATTTTAATAGTATGGCCAAGTTCAAGTTAGCTTTCGGGCTGCACAATCATCAGCCGGTGGGCAATTTCGAAGCGGTTTTCGAAGAAGCGCACCAGAAAGCCTATCAGTCGTTCATAGACCTGGTTCGGCAGCATGAACATCTGCGTTTTTCGCTGCATCAGTCCGGGATTCTCTGGCGCTGGCAGGAACGTGCCCATCCCGATTATTTCCAGCAGGTGGGTGATCTGGTTGATGCCGGACGGATCGAACTGATGACCGGTGGTTTTTATGAGCCGATCCTGATCTCCGTTCCGGAACGAGACGCTCTCGGTCAGATAGATATGCTCAATCGCTATATCGCCGACCATTTCGAGGTTAAGCCAACAGGACTCTGGTTGACCGAGCGCATCTGGGAGCCGCATCTTCCACGGTTGCTGGCCGATGCGGGAGTTAAATATCTGCCGATTGACGATACTCATTTCCTCTATGCCGGTTTCGAGAACGGTCAGTTGACCGGTCCGTACATTACCGAGTCGGAAGGCTCGGCTGTAACACTTCTACCTATCCAGAAGAAACTTCGCTATCTGATCCCGTTCGGCAAAGTCGAGGAAGTTATTGCCGAATTGCGCAATCAGGCGGAGCGGAATCCGGGCGGTTTGGCGGTTTATGCCGACGACGGAGAGAAGTTCGGTGTCTGGCCAAAAACATATGAGCATTGTTATCAGGATCAATGGCTGAATAACTTTTTCCAGGCGATTGCCGAAAACAGCGACTGGCTGGAGTTGATCCCTCTTTCCGAGGCCGCAGCGTTACCCCCGGTCGGTCGAGCCTATTTGCCGACAGCCTCTTATGCTGAGATGTTACAATGGGCGCTCCCGCCGATAGCTTTCCTCGAATACGAACAGTTCGAGCGGTGGCTCAAGAAGGAAGACCGGCTGACTCAATACGGACGGTTCGTGCGCGGAGGTCACTGGCGTGGGTTCCTGGCCAAGTACGATGAATCCAATCTGATGCATAAAAAGATGCTCGATGTATCCGAACATCTGACTCAGGTAGAGCAGGAGTTCCATAACGAAGCGGATGTCGTTGCGGCTCGTGATCGACTCTACGCCGGTCAGTGCAACTGCCCTTACTGGCATGGGGTTTTTGGCGGTCTTTATTTGCCCCACATTCGCCAGGCGGTCTATTCCAGCTTGATACGGGCCGATCGGATTTTGAATCAGGTTGAAGGGATCGAAGGCATCAATGTGGAGACGCGCGACTACGATTTTGACGGCTACGAAGAAGTGGTGGTCAAGACGTCCGAATTGAACGGCGTGATTAAGCCGAGTCGGGGTGGTAGTCTGCTCGATCTGTCGCTCAACCGTCATGATTTCTCAATCACCGATACCCTTACACGTCGTCGTGAAGGTTATCACCTCAAGCTCGACCAGGCGGTAGTCGAGTCGGCTTCCGATTCGAAAACTGAGACGGGAGATTCCACCGCCTCCATTCACGATCTGGTGTTGGCCAAGGAAGACGGTTTGAAGAAATTCCTGGTCGAGGATTGGTATCTCAAGCGCTGTTTCATCGACCATTTCTTGACGGCCGACGTCAACCTTGAGAAATTCATGTATGCCAAATACGGTGAAGAAGGTGATTTCATCGTTGAGCCCTATGAATGTGTCGTTGAAGACGATGGCGGACGCGTTGAACTAGTACGTGAAGGACATCTCTGGCGACCCGAGGGCGTAATTCCTATTCGAGTAAACAAATCGTTCCAATTCATCCCCGGTTCTCCCGTGATCCAGGTGCAATACCGCCTGGAACGCCTCGTGGATTATGATATTGAGGTCCGTTTTGCCGTGGAAAACAATTTCACTTTCCAGGCGGGACACGCCGAAGACCGCTATATCGAAATTGACGACCACCGTCCCGATGAATCATTCCTCGATTCAATCGGAGGACATGGTCTTTGTCGAGCGGTCGCTCTGGTTGATGAATATCGCGGTCTGGCCGTGCGCCTGTATTCCGATCAACCGGGAGAGGTTTGGCACCATCCGATTTTCACGGTATCGCTTTCCGAAGGCGGATTCGAGAAAGTGTACCAGGGAACGACATTGATGAATTTGTATCATATTCGATTGGGGCATGAACCGGCCGTGCTGAACCTGAGTCTTTATGCCGGAGCGCTGGCTGAGAAACCGACCGGCAGTCTGGCCGGCAGTGCTGCCCGGAGTTGATACGGATTTACCGCTGAACATGACGACCGGGATATTTCCATTGGCAAACGATCCCGGTCGACCTATCTTCCGAGCATGATTAATGAAATCGTTGACATCATGATGCGCAGCCGCGGGGTGGCGGTACTTACCGGGGCCGGTATTTCGGCCGAATCCGGAGTGCCGACTTTTCGCGGCAAGGAAGGCCTTTGGGGGAAATTCAGCCCGGACGAACTGGCAACGATGAATGCCTTCATGGCCAATCCGAAAATCGTCTGGGAATGGTATAATTGGCGGCGAAACCTGATCGGTGAAGTGAAGCCGAATCCGGGTCATTACGCTCTGGCTGAATTCGAGAAGCTGCTGGATCGGTTCACCCTGATTACTCAGAATGTCGATGGTTTGCACCGTCTGGCCGGATCAAAAAATATCCTGGAATTGCACGGCAACATCATGCGCAACAAATGCCTTAAATGCGGCAGACATGCGCCTGATGATATCGATATCGACCCGGATAATATACCGGTCTGCAGCTATTGCGGCGGACAACTGCGACCGGATGTAGTCTGGTTCGGAGAGATGCTCGATCCGGATGTCATAGCCGGAGCTTTTGAAGCCGCCGAGACCTGTGATTTATTCTTATCGGTAGGCACTTCGGCCGTTGTCCACCCGGCCGCGAGTCTTCCCGTGGCAGCTGTCCAGCGTGGGGCGACTCTGGTGGAGATTAACCCGGATCGTACTCCGCTGACCGATTATGCCGATTTCTATGTGCCTTCAGCCTCGGGAGTGTTTCTCCCCAAACTGCTGGAAGCTTACCGGGAACGAACTAACTCCTGACGACGGAAACGCCGACGCCGGAGACCGGTATAATAAGCGGGACGAACGAAAGGTACTTTGAGCGGACTCAGGCACAATATAAGAACCCTGGCGACTCTGCTGGCGCTGATCCTGGTGCCGGTCGTGCTGGGTAGTTGCGTTTACTACAACACATTTCATAACGCCCGAAAAGCTTTCAATTCGGCGGAGAGCGCCCGCAAAGACTCCGGAGGACGGGGTCGAGGCAATATCAGTGAATACCGGCGAGCTATCGAGAAATCGCTCAAGGTGGTCGAGAAGCACCCCAATTCAAAATACTACGATGATGCTCTCTATGTGCTGACGGTCAGTTATTTCTGGACCGATGAGTATGCTAAATCGGAACGCCGCGCCCGTGAGTTGCTGGCCAACTATCCCAATTCGAAATACACTCGCGATGCGACGCTTTACATGGCCAAGGCCAAGCTGGAATTGACCGATCGTGAGGATGCCATGGTCATTTTTCAGGACATCTTCAACGGCAAGTATGATAAAGAATTCAAAGCCGAAGCGGCTCTGGCGCTCGGAACATTTTATTACGACAACGCCGAATACGAAAATGCCGATCCCTACCTGTTGGCTCTGCGTGATTCTCTCGGATCGGAAATCGACGCTCGTATGGCGCAGCTTTATCTGGCCAACGGCCTGTTTGAGAGATATCGGTTTGCCGAGGCGCTAAGTGCTTATTTACAGCTTCTCGGGATGGATCCTAACACCAACGATCGCTACACGGCTCTGTACCAGGCTGCCGAGTGTTCCTATCGGTTGCAACGGATCCATGTGGGGCAGGATTATCTCAAAACGCTTATGGATGATGACCTTTACTACGACTCGACCGCCGTTCTGCGTTTGAAGGTAGCCGAAGGATACGAGCTGAAAGAAGAGCTCGATGCCGCTGAGGATCTGTATCGCGAATTGACCGACGAAGACATCAATCGCAACGTAAGGGCTCAAGCATATTGGCGTTTGGGTTTGATGTACCAGTATGATTACGACAATCTGACGAAGGCCAAGGAGTTATATGACTCGACCACGAGTATGAGTCGTTCGTCCGATATCGGCAAACAGGCTCTGGAGCTGTCTTCGGATATCGGTAAGATCGACACCTATCAACGAACGTTGAAAATTGACTCCACCACCACTCAGTCGGCGATCGATGAGGCCGGTTACACTCAATACCTTTTAGCCGAACTCTACTGGTCACAATTGGATAAACCGGACACCGCGATGCTGGAAATGCAATACGTAGTGGATTCGTTTCCAACCGCGTATGATGCCCCGAAGGCGATGATTGCGCTGTCGCAGATGTATCGCGTTTATTTGGGGGATTCTGCCGCAGCGGATTCGGTTCTGCGCGATATGCTCAATCACTATCCAAACAGCGACTATGTACCCGAGGCGCTGGAGGTGCTGAATTTGATCGGGACAGCCGCCGATACCGGCTATGCGCAGGTTTATTTCGACAAGGCGGAAGACTTCCTGGTAGATGATAACATGCCGGATTCGGCGAAATACTATTACCAGTACGTAGTGGACCATTTCCCTGAATCACAGTATTTTCTGCAGGCGAAATTTGCCACAATCTGGGTCGATGAGCAGTATTTCAGTCCGGGGGATTCATCGATTGTATTCGCTTATAACGAATTCGTGGATTCGTTCCCGGACACCTACTGGGCCGATCAGGCCCAAAAGCGCACCAACTACCGTCCCAAGCCGAAACCCGGAGATACCCCCGAAGAAGGTGAAGAGGGATATGAGGGAGAGGGCGAAGAAGGACAGGATGAGTACGCTCAGGGAGACGATGAATACTCCGACCGACGGAGTAGCGGGGGCGGCGATGAAGAGGAGTCCGATTATGTCGATCCGCTGGAAGCCGCTTACATTGGTCCCGACGGCACAAAACTGCAACTCCTGAATCTCGATCCGATTCGAATCGTCGAGGAATTCGAATATCCGACCGAGGCATATCGTGATAGATGGGAAGGGGATATCTACTTCCAAATCGAGCTTGATTTTTCCGGTGAAGTATCTGATTATTTGATGGTCATTAAGTCCCCGAACGACGAAATCAACCGGCGGGCCGAGGAGACTATGCGGACGATGACTTTTGATGTTACCCGTATCCCGTCGGAACTGCAGGGACAATGGCTAGTGTACAAATTCAGGGTGTATTTGCCGGACCACTTAAGATGACAAAACCTTCGTGCGAATGCGCACAGATCAGAAGTAAACGTAATCTAAAAAACGACTATTATTCATTTCACCTCGGTCCTTTCAGCCGTGCTGCCCAATGCCGTCCCGGCCAGTTCCTGCACCTGAAGTTGCCGGGCAGTGACGTCCTGTTTCGGCGAGCCTTTTCGGTTGCTTCGATCGAACCGGACCGGCGTGAAATAGAGGTGATATTTAAAGTCTGCGGCCGCGGCACGAAACTTATGAGCCGGATGCATCCGGGTGATCCGATCGACATCCTCGGTCCGCTCGGTAATGCTTTCAAACTGCCGCGTAAGAGCGAGACGGCGGTGATGGTAGCGGGAGGCGTTGGTTTCCCGCCTCTGCTCAACCTGGCTGCGACCATGGTTGCGAACGGTTTCGACCCATCCCGTATCGTTTTCTGCTACGGCGGGCGAAGCGCCGGAGACATTATCGAACGGACACGCATTCGCAAACTCGGGATTGAATTTCACCCGGTTACGGAGGATGGCTCGCTCGGTGAAAAGGGCTTGGTGACGGCACCGGTTCGACGCTTGCTGGAAGCGAACCGAGGGGCACGTTTCCGTCTTTACGGTTGCGGTCCGGAAGGCATGCTCAAAGCGGTCAACGCGCTCGGTCTGGAACTGAAGACGCCGGGGCAAATTTCCCTTGAAGCACCGATGCCGTGCGGCATCGGAGTTTGTCTGGGTTGTGTCGTGCCGCTGACGGCGGGCGGCCATGCCCGGGTTTGCTGTGACGGACCGGTGTTCGAGATCGGGGAGGTGGCGTTGTGAAGATCGATTTAAGCGTCACTATAGCCGGAATAAAGTTCGCCAATCCGGTGATGACGGCTTCGGGCTGCTGCGGGTACGGTGAAGAGCTGGCCCGGATTTTTCCTCTCTCCAAGTTAGGTGCAATCGTCACCAAGTCGATAACCGAAGCTCCCCGATTGGGGCATCCGCCGCCGCGAACGGCTGAAACCGCCGGGGGCATGCTCAATGCGATTGGGCTGGCGAATGTCGGAGTGGAGCGGTTCATCGCCGAGAAGATTCCCTTCCTGGCCAAACACGAGACACGCAAGATCGTCAATATCGCCGGTTCGTGTCTGGAGGAGTATGTCAATATCGCCGCTCGGCTCAACGAGGTCGAAGAGCTGGACATGATCGAGTTGAACATCTCCTGTCCCAACGTCAACGAGGGCGGGATGCAGTTCGGCGCCAGCGCCCGGTTGACCGAACAGGTGGTGGGGGCGGTCCGGAAAGTGTTCAAGCGGCCGATCGTTGCCAAACTCTCGCCGAATGTTACTTCGATTGTCGAAATCGCCAAGGCCGCCGAGCAGGGGGGAGCCGATGTGCTGTCGCTGATTAACTCGCTCGTCGGGACCACGATAGATATCAATACCTGGCGACCGCGTTTGACCAATAACAAGGGTGGCCTGACCGGCCCGGCCGTCAAACCGGTAGCGCTGGCTATGGTCGATGCCGTACACGAGAATTGCCGTCTGCCGATTATCGGAATCGGCGGCGTGCAAACCTGGTCGGACCTGGTGGAATTTCTCCTGGTCGGCGCCAGTGCCGTGCAAGTAGGGACAGCCCTGTTTATCGAGCCGGATGCTCCGGTGAAGATTGTCAAAGGGCTGGCCGATTATCTCAAATCCAGAAAGCTGACAGCGGTCGGCGATCTGGTCGGGAAGGTGAGGAAATACTAATGAGCGTTATTCGCAAACTTCGTTCGATACAGGAGAAGAACCAGTCGATGATCTGTCTCGGGCTCGATCTCGATCCCAAGCGGATGCCGGCTGAATACGGCAAGACGGTCAAGGGGATGTTCGATTTTACCCTGCGGATGATCGATGCTACCTCCGACTGTGTTTGTGCTTACAAACCGAACCTAGCCTTCTACGAAAGTCTCGGGCATGAGGGCATATCATTGCTGGACTCGATTGTCAGGCGTATTCCCGAAGACATCCCGATCATTCTGGACGCCAAGCGAGGCGACATCGGCAACACCGCGGCTCATTATGCCCAGGCCTTGTTCGGACGGCTCAACGCCGACTGGGTGACGGTCAATCCGTACATGGGTTACGATTCGATCCGGCCGTTCCTCGAATACGATGAAAAAGGAGTGTTCGTTCTTTGCCTGACCTCCAATCCCGGTCATAAAGATTTCCAGATGCTCAAGGTTGACGGGCGGCCTTTGTTCGAGCTGGTGGCCGAGAAAGTCAATTATTGGAACAAGGACCAGAATTTCGGCCTGGTAGTCGGCGCCACCGCTCCCGAGCAGTTGAAATTGATCCGCAACCTGGCCGGTGAAATGCCGCTGTTGATTCCGGGGGTCGGGGCGCAGGGGGGATCGCTCGAAAAGGCGGCGGTTGACGGGACCGCTAATTTCCATAAGCTGGCGATGATCAATGTCTCCCGTTCGGTGCTGTATGCCTCGCGCGACAACGATTTCGCCGACAAAGCGCGAGCGGAACTGCAGAAGCTCAACGAGGCGGTCAACGTTCTGCGCGGCGACAAGCGACAAAGTCCGGCCCCACCACCTCCGCAGGAAGCGGTGGTCGATAGTCCCGATCGTGAGCAGTCCGATCAGGGACAGGGTTCATCCGAATCCGATCAACAGCAGGAACGCAATCGCTCGCAGCAGCCTTACGGTCAGAATCAACAACGCGATCGTTATCAGAACAATCGTTATCGCGACCGGGACCGAGGGCGTGACCGTCGCGGCGGCAATAGCTATAATCAAAGGCGCGGGAACGATCGGTACGACCGAGGCGGACAGGGTGATCGGAGCGGTCAGGATCAACAAAATCAAGAACATAAAGAGCATCAAGAGCATCAGGGACAACAATCTCATAGCTCCGAGCAACCAATCCAACCTCAGTCACAAGCACCCGCACCACCGACTCAGCCGCAAAATCAGCCCGGTCAGGACGAACCGCCCCGTAACGAGTAGCGGGCTGAAGTTATCCACATCGCTGAGACGGGATTTCCTCCGAATTGATTGATTCCCATTCGCCTACGGCGAAATGGGTTCGTTGTGTATTTTTTGTTTTTTATGCCATTGCACCTCTCGGCGAGCAACCGATCGTTTCATTGCATCGCATCTCTACGGATGCCGTTCGAATTGGATTGTGGGGAAAGTTTGTAGGGAAAATGAGGGAGGAGGATCTTAGCAATGCAGAGAGGCAAATCTGGTTGAATGGTCCAGGGTCTGTCCGGGTTTCCGGAGCGCAAGGCGGTGTGTCGCAGAAGACGGGAAGTCACCTGACGGGATTGTTGACAAACCTTCATCGCGGCGGAGACAAGCCCCGCCGCTACGCGTTAAAGAGCTCTAACCTCGCGTAGCGGGCGGCCTTGTGTCGCCCGCATTACAGATATGTCTTACTAAATGTTAGGACGTATGATTTTTCAACAGTCTCCTGAAGGATGGGCCACCCGACCGGGGAGCCGATCATTGGAATTTGACACTGTTAGTCTCACGGCCGTCATGCCGGCGAAGGCCGACATCCAGAGATAAGGTCGAAACCTGAAGGTTTCGACAATTGTAATTGCCGGTCTCTCCGAGACCGGCAACACCGCTGGACCCCGGCCTCCGCCGGGGTGACTTTTTTCGGATATCGTCAATCTCTATAGATCCAGAGACCAACGAGTATATTTGCTGCTCACCAACTGTCCGCGCGGGTTCGAAGACGGACCCGAGCAACGGACATATTCAACAATCCCCGAAAGGCGGGGCACCTTTGTCCGAAGCTTTTAGATGTACTCCACCCGTGGACGGATGGGCCACCTGAGAAATGCTTGTTATTCAAGCAGAGGGCAAGGACCCCACCCGTGGACGGATGGGCCACCCGGCGGGAAACCACCTGACGGATGGGTCACCCGGCCTGCAGAAATGCGTCATAACAGACAGATATATAAGTATTTAATAATTATTATTGAGTAGCTGCATGGAAGTATTCCTGAGAAAAATTCAATAAAAACCAAAATAAACTAATTAATTAGTTGAACTTTTTGCGGTAGGTTCGTATACTCAAGTACAGATTGTCTTAATTTTATAGTTGCGAACATTGAGAAGGCGAATATGGCGAGAAGAAAAACTCCAACATTAACCGAGGGAGAGCTTCGCCTGATGACCATCATCTGGCGACTCGGAGAAGCCACGGTGGCGGAAGTGACCGAGGCGTTACCCGCCGATCAACCGCTGGCTTACAATACGGTTTTAACGACGATGCGAATACTGGAGCAAAAAGGATATTTGCGGCGGGTGAAGTCTGGCCGGGCGCACGTTTATCAGCCGTTGATCTCCAACAGCCAGGCTCGTCGCAATGTCGTGCGGCACATGGTGCAAAGTTTTTTCAATGATTCTCCCGAACTGCTGCTTCTGAACATAATCGAAAACGAAGAACTGACACCGGAAGAGTTGCAGCATCTTAAAAAGATGATCGTCGAGAAGGAGTAACCACCTATGGAAGCGATTTATGACTACGTTTCCGATTTCGCCTATGGCGGTTTTGGTGTCCTGATCAACTGGCTCTGGATAGGTCTCGTCGTGACCGCTTTGGTCTGGGCAACGATGCGGTTCAGTAAATCCTTCAGCGGTTCGGCCGGATATGCGGTCTGGTGGACACAACTAATGGTAGTGCTGGCTTTGCCGTTTCTGATTTGGATTCTGCCGACGGTTATTACATCGTACACGGACAACAATGTGCCCGTATCAGTATCGATCGAGCCTGAAGGTGTGAGTCAATCCGAAGAAGTCAGCGTCCTTCTGCATCACCCGCAGGTGGCTCAGGTACTTCCGCCGCAATTGGAGCAGAATCGAAGTGATGATCGTGCTGCTGTGAGCCCCGGTTACACTCCACGAAGTCATAAGCAGCATAGAATTGATGTGTCGGCGGTTATATCACCACATCAGAAGACCGCGGTTGACAAGGCCAACTTCCGGGAACTTCTCGTAGGTATGCTGCCGCAGGTGCTTTTAGTTTTTTGGCTGGTTGTATCAGGCTGGCTGCTTTATCGAATAATCCGGGCTCATAATTATATGAACTACTTGAAGCGGACTTCGCAGCCGTTCGACTGGGGGTATCTGCGTCGATTCGAGTCGGAGTTCCGGGCTCTTTGCGGGCTGCGCCGGATAGAAGTAAGGTTGACCGATAAAATACCGCATCCGATGGCGGCCGGTTTGGGACAACCGGTAATCCTGCTTCCTTCGCGACTGCTCGATGAACTCTCAGAGGAAGACCTTCGCGCCACGATCCTTCACGAGTTGACTCATCTGCGGCGCTGGGACGACTGGTCCAAACTGGGTCAGAAAGTGGTTCAGGCGCTGGTGTTTTTCCACCCGGCGGTGCACTGGGTAGGGCGGCATCTGGATTTCGAGCGTGAGGTAGCCTGTGATGAACGAGTGGTGGAGTTGACCGGAAATCGTTCCGCCTATGCTCATTGTCTGACGCGGCTGGTGCAGTTGACCACCGGGACCGGGACCACCCTTATGCCGGGAGCGCTCACGACGCGTCGGCAGATTTTCAAACGCTTCGCCCGGCTTTTATCCGGTCGCCGGAGTGAACAACCGGTTTTGAAGGGATTACGCCTGGTCATGATCATACTGCTGGTGGCAGTATCGACAGTGGCGGCCATTCAGATAGCGCCTTCGGTAACGGCGCCGGGGAATGCACCCTCTTACAAAGAACTGGCTCGGACCGCTCAGAATCTGATTATGCCGGTGCAAAACGAAGCTATCCGCGCCGAAGTCCCGAGGGTGTCACCGGTCCGGCCGGTGCTCAATGATATAGAACCGCCGATGCCGGAGGATCTGCTTCTTATTGACGAAGAATTGCCGGAGTTGATAGTCGCAGGGTACGACGATGAAACGGTGGCGGTTGGGCACAATCTCATGCAGCCGGTCGATCCGGATTTCTACTGGCCTGAGACTGAAGCAGCTAGCGTTATCTCCGAGGTCGAGTTGACTGTCGAGGCGCCGCCTGTCCCGACGGCACCGGCGGTAAGTGAAGCGGCCTGGTTTGCGGACGACGATAACGACAAAGACGACAAGGTTACCGCCGCCGAGAAGGAGAGTCGTTCGAGCAAGAAAGACAAGAAAGATAAGGACAAATCATTCAGCTTCTTCAGCGGTACGGTTGACGATGAAGGCGATGTCGAGGGCGGTAATTTCAAGGGTACCAGCGTCAGTCGGAATGACGACGGTCTCCTCAAGGTTCGCTGGTCGGACGGCCGGAACTATGTGAAGGCGGATATCGATGGTGAAATTGAGTTCACCGACGACGACCGGGGGATCGCCTCGATGTCGCGCGATGCTTATATAGAAATCAGCGAACGGTCCGGTCGCAGTCGTCATGCTATCGAGATAGAGCCGGAACGAGACGGTACTCTTTCGTACAAATACCGGGTTGATGATCAGGAACAGGAGTTCGACGACGAAGGCCGCGAATGGTTGGGCGACGTGCTGATCGAGCTGATCCGCAGGACCGGAATCGGAGCCGAGGGCCGGGTCGAGCGCATCATGAAGAAGGACGGGTTCGACGGTGTTATCAATGAGGTAGAACGGATCGAAAGCGACTACATCCAACGCCTCTATCTCAAGATTCTTTTACAACAGCCCGGTTTGAACGATGATAATTACGCTACGATCCTGAACCTGGTGAGGACCGAGCTCGACTCCGATTATGATAAAGCCGAGTTATTACTGTCGATGGCGGATCGGGTCAAAGACGACGAGCGGCTGATGGAGTTCTATGTCGACGGGGTGGCCACGATCGATTCCGACTATGATAAACGCCGGACAATAAACGGATTGATGCTCAGCGACGATATCTCCGTAGAACTGCTGGAGAAGATACTCACGATTGCCGAAGATATTGAGTCCGATTATGAAAAGGCGGAGTTGCTGATCGACATGGTGCCGCATCTCAACGCCCTCGATCGATCCGATCCGGTCTACGACCGAGGTTTACAGTCCTATATCAATGCGGCAATCGATATGGACTCCGACTATGAGACGCGGCGGGTTCTTAGCGGATTAAGTCTCGACCGTAACACCGATAAAAAAGTGTTGCAGGAAATCCTGCAGATCGCACACCGGATCGACTCGGACTATGAAAAGGCCGAATTGTTGATCGATATGTCGGAGTTGCTCGGTGACGATCAGGACCTGCGGCATACTTATATAGAAGCGATTGACGGTGTAACCTCGGATTACGAGCTGCGCCGGATCATCTCAGCCCTGTCGGATCAGACGGACACCTATTCGCATGATGATCTGGAATACCTGCTCGAACTGGCTTCGATGATGGACTCCGATTATGAGAAGGCGGAGTTGTTCATGGAGCTGTCGAAACACTGCCGCAACGACGAAGAACTACTGCAGCAGTTGATGGAAGGCGCCGAGTCGATTGACAGCGATTATGACAAACATCGGGTGCTCAAGGATTTCCTCCCTGACGACTGTGACCGACAACGATCCATGGGGGAACAACTTCTGAGCATGATCGAGGATCTGGAATCGGGTTATGAAAAGGCCGAGGCGCTGCTCGAGGTCGTTCATTGTATGGCGGAGGATTCGGAATTACGGGAGCTGTTCCTGGATGCGGTCGGGAGTGTCGACAGCGACTATGACCGGCAGCGCGTGCTTTCGGAGTTCATTGACGAAGTCCCGATGTCGGATGATCTGATGATTTCAATTCTGGCGGTGGTGGAAGATATCGACTCCAACCACGATAAGGCTCAGGTGCTCAGCGATCTGGCCGATTATTGTCGCGGTAACGGCATGCTTGAAGAGGAATTCATGCAGGTGGTCGAGACTATGGACTCCGACTATGAGATGAATCGACTCTATCGTCGTCTGTACGGTCGCAGTGCGAAGGAATTGGACGACGACGATTTGTAAAATCAGGCTGAAGAGAAAAATCCCCATTATCCCTGCGTTCGGGGCCGGTTTGGTAAACCAGATCGGCCCTGATTCATTGGGGCATCATCGGCGACGGTACTCGTGTTCGAGGATGCCGTAGATGAACACATCGTGCCAGCCATTGTCCATGCGGGAGGCCTCACGATAACAGCCCTCACGTTTCATGCCGCAGGCCTCGAGAACTTTGATCGAGCCGAGATTCATACTCTGGACGATGGCATAAACACGATGTAAGCCCAGTTGTTCGAAGGAGAAACCAAGCATGAGTCCCAGCATTTCCCGACCGAGTCCCCGGCCCCAGAGATGTTCGGCGAGCCAGTAACCTACCTCGGCGTTGTTGTCGTTTCGGTTGATATTGTTGAGACCGATAACACCGACGATCTCATCGATGCCGTCGACGGTAACACCGAAATGATAGCCACGATCCCGACGCGCCTGGCGGTGAGCGATGTTGATCCACGTGATCGCATCGCTCATTCCGTATGGATGAGGCAACAGGGGTAAGAAGCGGGAGACATTGGCGTTGTTGGCGTTGTGTTGCAGGGATGTCGTATCAGTGCGTTTGAGTCGCCTTAAGATAATGCGGTTGCCCTTGATTGGGATTAATTTCACGGCAAACTCCCGGTAACTCCCGGCATGAATTTATCATGCCGCATACGATACATTCCAAATCCTGAGATATAATTAAGTTCTGTTCATCGTTCGTGGGCTGGGGCTAATTTACATAACAGAAGCCGACAGTGCAAGTGTCGGAGTGAATAGATGTATTTAGGGTCGTAGTCGATCACTCTTTTGTTGTTGTGCTAGGCTGTTTTTGTCATCATAATAGTTGGTGCAGTCCGGATAAGCCGCTATTGACGCGGTTTTTGGACTTCCTGTTAGCATTGAGACAGACGAGAATACACTTTGCATATCAATCGAGGTTGAAGAGCCAATGAGACGATCCACCCCCATGGCCTGGATGGTAGTCGCATTCTTAATCGTGCTGGTTACAGTACGTGCGGGAGCGGTTGACGACAACCAACTCCAGGAACGGTTTGACCAATTGCAGGCGCAAACCAATCAGGCACGCGGACTGGCGCTGGCGATCCTGAAACGCATCAAGACTATCGACATTGAATATCGGACTTCGGACGGTCAGCCGAAAATCGGCGAGGCTCCGGCGGTACGCACCGAATTAGGCAAAATCCAGCCTATCAAGGAATCGTTCGAGCAGATCGCGGGCGGTACGCTGTCCGAGCTGGAGGAGTTCGATAAAGAACTTGCCAAAGCCGATGAAAGTTCCAATGCCGCCTCGCTCAAGACCGAAGCAGGCGGATTAAAAGAGGATATTCAGAAATACCAGAAGTATGTCGACCGGTTCTATCGGAAGACGGTCGATGATTTCGGTGAGCCGATGACCACGATGGTTCTTGTATCGGGAGAGCGTGAGACCGGCGGTCGGCTGGTGTTCAGCGGCGAGGCTTCGGGTGGATTCGGGGCAGCCAAGTATAAGCGTCCGAACGCCAGCCCGATTCAGGATGTCTCCGGCAGTGACCTCAACCTGGGCGTCAACGGCAGGTATCTCCTATCGTCCCGGACCAACCTGGTCGGATCGTTTAACCATCAGTCTACGGTCGAGCGACGGGAGATTTCCACGACCGACTTCGGCGCCAGTATCGTCCATTCACTGAACGACAAGATGACCGGATCGGCCGGGCTGGAGCTGTCATCGTTCAACGACAAGGAGACCGATGCAGCGGATTTCAGTGATGTCAAGTTGTTCGCCAAGTATCAGCTTTCCGACGGGCAGCGCAAGGTCGATGCCGAGATAAGCAACACCTCGCGAGGATACGGCGACAATGAGAATCTCGATTATTCCATCACGCGTCTGTTCGGTAAGGCACAACTACCGGTCGGGACTGGATTGATGAACCTGCAGTTGGTTTATCAGAAGAAATCGCACGAAGATATTCTCGATTATATGACTTATTCGGAGTTCAGTCCCAGTATGGTTTACCAGTTAACGCCGGGCGGCTCGGAGTTGGGCGTGTCGTATCAGGCCTTTTCACATCCGGAGGTCGACGACTCACCGCTGGACAACACACGTCTGAAGGCCCATTACTATTCGGTAACGAAGACTCAGGGGAGGACGGTGAAGTTCGGTCCTGAGTTCTACTGGCACAAACTGCCGAATGCAGAGGATGATGAGTACGACGGTTTTTATGATTTTACTTTAATGAAGCAGGTAACAACCCGGACTAATAGAGCGGGGCTGAGCCGTTGGGAGATCAACTATCGCATGTTCTCGGATTCGACCCGATTCGATTTTGCCCAGTTGACTTATCGCAAAGACAGCCGCCCGCTGGGTTCGGGATATTTCTCCAAGTTCAAAACAGCAGCCCGATTCTACGTAGAAACATCCTATAAATCAGACAGCGTCTACGACCCGTCGTCCGGCGGCAGGACAGTGATGGAAGAATACTGTCCGGCCCATACACTCGATCTGTATTGGAATTTCGGTTGGTCGAAAACAGCCCGAGGTTTTCTCCGACAGCTCTCGATCGGACCGGTCCTCGGAGCCAGGTTCTATTTCGACCAGAACGGCGAAGATCGATCCAATAAAGAAACGGATGAGGATTTTATTCTGCAAAATCCGGCCAACGTGGCCAAGGCAGGTATTGAGGCCGTGCTGGCGGGAGCGACAACAACCGGGATAACCTGGCGAGCCGACGGCAGTTATGTGTTGACCGCGCTCTACAACGCCGATCCCAAGACGACAACCGGTGTGTTTCAGCTAAACGGACAAGTAACTTATCAAATCAATGTCCAATGGCTGGTCGAAGGATATCTGAAGTTCCATCAAACGCGGATGGATGAGGCCTCCGCGATTGATCTAGATAAATCAGACATCGGCGTTCGTGTCCGGTATCTGTTCGACGTGGTAAGATAATCGCAGGCAGGAGAGACTCGAATCATGAAGAAGATCATAAATGTTATTTTGATTCTGGCCGCCCTTCTGGCCGTCGCCGCGTTGGTAAGCGCCGATGAGAGCGACGAATACCAGGAAGCGTTGCAACAGACCGAGGACGAATGGAACGCCTTCCGGGAAACCCTTCAACAGGGAAATGAGAAGTTCAAGAGCTTCGCGGAAGAATACGAGAAGTACCGCGATGCTGTGCACAGCGATGCCCCGGAGCAGGGAATCGCGCTCGCCAAGATGTTGTTCAAGCTGAACGACAACGAAACCGCCGCGGCCGAGGAGAAACTTCGCCAGTTGCGCGAAATGTTCAATAAGATGGACGACAACGGCCTGACCGACAAGCTGAAGCAGGCCTCGAGTATGTTGAAAAAAGCCGACGATTACGCCGGTGAAGTATCGAATGCCTGGGAGTTCGCGAAGAAGTTCAATCCCGAAAACGCCAAAGACAATCCCACTTACGGTCTTCGCCTGATCGGCGATCTGCTCAAGGACGGCGCGGGGAAGATGGAGAAGATTCCGCTGGTGGGAGAGATCCTCGGACCCTGGCTCAAGGCATACGGCGAAGTCGCGGGTGATTTTGCCAATGCGCTGGATCGTCTGGCCAAGAAGATCGACAATTTCCGAGGCAATAACCTTTGCGCCCAGTCCGGCTATCGCCAGGATCAACAGGCGGCGTTCAAGGCTGCCGGCGCCGATAAAAACTGCGCCGAGTATTTTGCCATAGGTGAATTCCCGCGTCTGCGCGGTGAAGCGTATCGAGGTGAAGAGGATTACTTCCTGTATGATCCGGCTACCAAACGCGGTTATTTTTCACATGCCGGCAACACGGAGAAAGTGTACCGATGGCATGAACTGTTGCTGGAACGTCGAGCGCTCGATCCCGATTGGCTGTCCAGCCGATCTAACAGTCTCAAGCCGGATGCCGAGAGCCGGGCACGCGAATACTATCGGCTTTTCCATGGCTGGAAGGATAAAAGCGAAGAATCCTGGTTGATAATCGACGAACTCAAGTTGACCGAGGATGCTTATTTCTACGGAAGGCTCGACGAAGAAACGTTCGTGGCCAATTACGTGCTGAGCGAAACCCATCGTTCGGCAATCGACGCCGTGATCGAGCAATACGAGAAGTATTGCATCGTACGCGGTACGGTGGACGAGGAAGTTGAAGATCAGGTCAGCCGCAGTTCGGGCGCGACGGTTCAATTCACGATCAACGGGCGCACGTTCAGCCAGACGACCGGCGACGACGGCCAGTACGAGATTTTGGTTGAGGCCAAACCGATGGATGCGATCGAAGAGCGAGTTTCCAAGGAAGGATTCAACACGTACACCAGCAACGGTCGCATTCCGGACCGGGTAGTGAGCGGTCTCGATTATACCCTCCGAAAGAAAGAAGAAACGCAACAGGCTATTATCTCCGGTAAGGTTTTCATTAAAAAAGATGCTCAGACTACCGCCGAACCTCTGGCGGGTGCAACCGTTACGGCTGTCGGTGTTGCGACGTCGGGTGAGTTGGGCAGCACGGTCAGCAGCGGCGACGGTTCCTATGCCCTAGCGGTGACAGTGGCAAAAAACACGGGAGTAACCTGTACCGCCACGGATGGGGAGAATAGTGGTTCTGCCTCCGTAACGGTGACCGCAGCAGCCCATTCCGGAGTGGATATCACAGTGACTTCGAGCAAACCGCAAGAAGCGGCCGGTCAATGGACGATCAACGCGACAGTACTAGACGACAACGGCAAACCGCTGGCAAATGCCACCGTGACTCCGACCGGCGGAGGCGCGGCTGCTGTGACCGGGGCTGACGGCCGCGCGGTGATCGGTCCGATCGATGTCCCGAGCGGTTGGGAAGAAACACCGTTCACGGTTACCCTGACACCTTCGGTTACGGCTCAGGGGGGAATCAAAGTGGGCGGCGGCGCAGTGTCGGTGACATACGAGGGTACAACGCCGACCGAAGTGTCGTTAACCATTCCGGTGATAATCCCGAATGCGGTTACCATCAACGGCCAGGTGATAGATGCCAACGGTGTCGGTGTCAGCGGTGCGGCTGTCTCCGGCGCAGGACTTTCGACCACATCAGCAACCGGCGGTTCGTTCAGTATGGGACCCTATTCGCTGGTGAAAGACTCATCGATATCCTTAAGCGTGGTATACACCGACGGCGGCAACAGTTTCGGCGGTACTCCGGTAACGGTTACTTATAACGGTATCGGAAATTCAATCAGCGGAGTGGTGCTGACGGTTGATATGACGATGGAGACCGAAGTTACGATCACCGGACAGGTGCGCGATATGGACGGCAAACCGATCCAGGGTGCGGCTGTTACCGGCGGTGGTGTTTCGACCACGTCCGATGCCGCCGGATCGTACACCCTGCCGCCGTTTACCCATGAGTTAGGAAAGCCGGCGGTGATCACCGCCACGGTGCAGGACCCGCAGGGGAACAGCTATTCGGGTCAGACGAATTGTACGCCGATGCAGAACAATGCCACAGCGCCGACCATAGTCATTCAGGTGCAGCAGAAGGATGTTTACGATGTTACCATAAGCGGAATGGTCGTGGATGATAAGGGAACAGGAGTTTCCGGGGCAGTGGTGACCGACGGCACGCATTCCGTAGTGTCGGATGCCGCAGGTGTATTTACCGTAGGCCCGATAGGTCTGACGGCGAACGAGTCGGCCTCGCTCTCGGCCAGCAAAACCGAAGGAGCCACATCGCTCTCTGGCGGCCCGGTGGCGGTGGTGTTCGACGGACAGAATGTTGATATCGGCGGGGTGGTGATTACGATGAAGAGCCCGTCTTTGCAGACTACGATCACCGGCGTAGTACAAAGCACGAACGGCACGGGGGTAAGCGGCGCAACTGTCACTGCCGGTGGAGCCTCAGGTGCAACCGATGGCTCCGGCATGTTCTCGATCGGTCCGCTCGGCTACGACGATGGGAACAGCGTCACGGTGTCGGCGAGTTATACCAGAACGGATGGCTCAGTTGCGAGCGGTGATGCCACGGTAACGCCATCCTCGGAAAACACCGGTGGGGTGGTGATCAGTCTCAATGTCGATGTCGACGAGGATGAAGGAGAGGTAGACGAGGACCTTGAGGACGCTATCGATGATCTAACGAATGATAGCGATACCGGCGCTGACTTCGATGCTCTCGTGGCGGATTTCAATCTAATCGTGGCGGAGCTCGATCAAATCGCTACAGATTTCAGAAACCGAGCGGATTTCTTTGACCAGCGCCTGCGAGAACTGCTCAACGCTGCCTGCGACGACAGCGAGACCGGCTTTGCGCTGAGCAGCGCCAAGAATTCGCTCGAGGATTATGGTTTCGTCTTAACTACTCTCTACGGCATTTACGGTGAACTGATCTCAGCGCAGGCGGTACAACCTGACAAGAGCCTGGTTTTAGTCGACAACGATTTCGTCCGAGCTAACGATCAGGAAGCGGCTTTGCAAGCTCGCTATGCCCAGATGCAAGCCGCGTATGCTTCATACGAATGCGACGAGGAAGAATCCGATGTCGACCAGGGCGACAAAGCCGATGACGAGGCCGATCCGGATGATCTGGATGTGGTTGAGCCGGAGGCATGCGGCGACGGTATCGATAACGACGGAGACGGTGAGATTGACGAATGCGATGCCGGTTGTTGCAACAAGAACGTTCAGATCATTGTCGATGACTGCGGTAATGCCGCCGATGATATTTTCGAGGTTAGCTTGAACGGTGAATTACTCGGATATACACCTAAGGGAACGGCAAACACCTGGGATCGCGAGTTGGAACCGGGGACATACACTGTCAGTATCACTTGTCTCGACGATGGCGGTAATCCTCTAGGCAGCGATATCGGAACGGCTTGTATTAATGTAATTGTTTACGGGACCGATGTTGCTATTGGCGGCGGTGCACCACAAATTCCGTATGGCGGCACGGCCACGATTAGCTTCACCGTGCCGGAGGGGCCGGCAGCGGCTTCAATGAATCGTTTGTACGATGGATCAATCCATCGTGCGCGTGGTTTGGAAAGTAATTGACGTGAGTAAATAGGAGCGGTTGCAGAAGGCAACTGCGTTGAACAAGAAGAGTCGCCGGTTTTATTCGGCGGCTCTTTTTTTGTTAAGTTGTAAGGCAGGTCTCTCCGAGACTTGCCGGGGGATCGTGATATGGGGCAGACGAGGACGTCTGCCGCCCACCAACACGGTTGAATTCTTCGCGAGGTCATTTACCGGAGCAACCGTAGAAGAGAGAAGATAGGTTCGCTTCCGCAGGAGCGACGTTCTCCGGGATGGATTGTTACAGGATCAGCAAGCTGTAGGTCGAAACTCCTGTCCGCCGAAGGCGGATCGCGAAGCGAAGTTTCGACAACAAAATCTGTAATGCGGGCGACACAAGGCAGCCCGCTACGCGAGGTTAGGATTCTTTAACTTTTTTGCTAGACACGAGGTAGAGTTTTACATAATTTCTTTTTTTATGAATACCGAGCATATCATTCATTTTACCTCGGCTGAGAACATGGCGGTTCTCGCCGATGACTCCATTGATCTGGTGGTAACGTCGCCGCCGTATCCCATGATTCAAATGTGGGACGAGCTGTTCACGACACGCAACGAAGCAATCGGCAGGGCGCTCGATGGGGCCGAGGGGGAGCGAGCATTCAATCTGATGCACGCCGACCTCGATCGGGTCTGGGAGCATTTGCCGCGAGTAATGCGTGAGGGTGGAATTGTCTGTATAAACATCGGCGACGCCGTCAGGACGCTCAACGGATGCTTTCAGCTATTTTCCAACCACACTCGCATTGTCCAACGGATGCTCGCACTGGGTTTCGATAATCTGCCCAATATCATCTGGCGTAAGGCGACCAACGCACCGAATAAATTCATGGGTTCGGGGATGCTCCCGCCCGGCGCTTATGTGACCCTTGAGCATGAATTCATCCTGATCTTCCGCAAAGGTAACAAACGCCTCTTCAAGACCGAGACAGAAAAGAATAAAAGGCGTGAAAGCGCTTTTTTCTGGGAAGAACGCAACCAATGGTTTTCCGATATCTGGTTCGGTTTGAAGGGAGCAACCCAGGATCTGAAAGATCGTACTCTGCGAGAGCGAAGCGCGGCGTTCCCGCTGGAGCTGGCTTATCGACTGATCAATATGTTTTCAGTCAGGGGGGACACCGTACTAGACCCGTATCTGGGCACCGGAACGACCATGGCCGCAGCAGCGGCTTCGGGCCGGAACAGTGTCGGTTTCGAACTGGATGCGAGTCTGGATAAAGTAATCGAGGAGCGTATGAATCGTTTGCCGGAGACGGCCAATGTGGTTGTAAGAGAACGCGTGGAACGACATCGACTTTTCGTTGAGGAACGCCAGGCCGCCGGGAAACATCTGAAATTTCTCGTGACGAGTCTTGGGTTGCCGTGTGTCAGCCGACAGGAATGTGGTCTTCTTTTTGAATTAGTCGATACGATAGAGAGAACGGCCGCCGGTACGCTCCTGGTATCTTACCGACCGTTGGTCACAGCGGATGGATCATCAAAGTAAATATCATGGCGGTGTTCATATTCTTTCGAAGGGTCTCCCGATTGGAACGCATGGCTGTTTCGATGGATATGCGGGATTACCGATGGCCGTGGTAGTAGATTGCGAAGTGCAGGCCAACGTCGGGGCTGTTGACGAATTTGAAAAGGTTTTCCAATAGTCCGAACTCAAGACTCAGGTTTTTCGGGAGGCGGTGTTTGAATCCGAGCAACAGCTCGTAGGTGCGGTCGGAGAACTGGTGAAAATCAACCGCCACGCCGCGCTCGATAAGTAATTGGGCGATATAGGACTGTCTCCAGTGCGGGCGGTGCCATTCGAGAGCAACCAAAGCGCTGTAGTGCCATTGACGCAGTTCGATATCGAGCATTTCAACATCGCCGAAATAAACCAGGCCGCCGGAGAGATATGCGAACCATGATCTGTATTGGAAGCCGGTTGCCAGGGAAGCGCCGACATCGACCGACTGTCCGCCGAAATACTCGGTGCGATTGCCGACCGGAAGTTTGGCTCCGACCGTGAGCACCGTGGCGGTACCGTCGGCTCCCCGGAGTCGCTTGCTGCAGGAGACAATGGCATTGCCGATTTTAAGGCCGGTCTGATCACGGTGCAAGCGCGACCAGCCGTCGGAGCCTTTGCCGGTGTATACATCGAAAGCAAACTGGTCGCGGTCGAACAGGTCTCGTCCGGCCTGACCGATGCCCAGGGTGCGATGAAATCCCTCGATGAATCCGTCCATCACACCGCCATCGACGTATCGGAAGGGGAGATAGGCCGACAGTTCGAGGTTTTGTCCGACACCGAAACGGCTGTAGATCGATAATTCGTGCAGTTCACCGTCGATACGAAAGACATTTTCCTCGTAAAGCCAGTAATTGTTCCAGTTATGGCGGAGGCCGATCGTATAGTCGCCATGGTCAAGCACCCGGGTGATGTGATGCTGAAGGCCGCAACGTATTAACTGGATCGGCGATTGACTGTTTAATTCAATGTGCCCCTGGGGCTCGTAAGTCGCGCCGACAGCCGGATATACGGCTATGATTGTCAGCAATACGGTTATTAAAGTTTTACCCGGGTAGTTCATCTCGTTCGAAATCTAGGATATTGTGGATCGTTGCGCAATGTAGAACCGCAGACGGTTTGAAGGCTGATGGGGTGATCCCGGTCATGTATGGTTACCTCCACTAAGAGGTTGTTTTTATTTCCGTTCCATGCTATTCTTGCGCTAACAAACAAGACTTACAACCAAGCCAGGAGAACCATGGCGATAATCACTATAGTAAGTGCGTCCTACTGCCACGGTGATGAGATCGTGTCGCAGGTCATTGAACAACTTGGTTATGAAAGGCTTGACGACCTGGTCCTGAGCACGGCGGCCGAGAAGTTCAATCTGGATCGCGATAAGCTCCGGCATGCCTTGAACGGCTCGGGACCGTTCAAATACCGGCAATCGAAGGATCGCGACAAACTACTGGCCTGCCTGGAAGTGGCGCTGGCGGAAGTCATCCAGAGAGACGATGGTGTGATCACGGGCATGGGGGGGTATCTTATCCCGGGTAATATCGCTCATATCCTCAGGGTCTGCCTGGTGGCCGATCTGCCGTATCGAGTGGCGCAGGCGGTGTCCAGTGAGGGATTGAGCGAAGATCAGGCGCATGAAAGGATCAAAGATTACGATCAGCAGCTTGTCGACAATGTCATGAGTCTGGTGTCTCGTTCTGTTTATGATGAAAACCTCTACGATATGATGTTGCCGGTCGATCGCTCCGATGTCGCCGCGACGGTTAAACTTATCTGCGAGCAGGCGAGTTCCGATGCCGTGCGTCCGACCGACTGGTCACGTATTCACGCTCAGGACTTTCTGCTTTCCGCCCGGGTGAAACAAGTCCTTACCGATGCAGGTCACAATGTTGAGGTATTTTCCGAGAACGGCCGGGTGACGATCGGGATTAACGAACGAGCTTTCATGATGTCGCGATTGCAGGAAAAGCTGAAGCGGATGGCCCGTGAGATCGAGGGTGTAACCGATGTCGAAACCAAGTTGGGCACGCGTTACACGGCTCCATCGATCAATCCCTGGGAAGATATCGACGCCGGACCCAAGGTGTTGCTGGTGGACGATGAAAAAGAATTCGTTCAGACGCTGTCACAACGCCTCAAAACACGTAACCTGGAATCCTCGATAGCCTATGACGGCGAGCAGGCGCTTGACATGCTCAAGGAGGATGTCCCGGATGTGATCGTGCTCGACTTACTGATGCCCGGGATCGACGGTATTGAAACTTTGCGGCGGGTCAAGCAATCGCACCCGGATGTCGAGGTGATAATCCTGACCGGTCACGGTTCCGACCGTGAACAGGAGGAGGCCGAAGACCTGGGAGCGTTTGCATATCTGAGGAAGCCGGTGAACGTCAATGAACTGGCACAATTGATGCGTGAAGCCTATTCACGGCGGCAGCGGAGAAATCAGGATAACGGATAAAGCCAAAGGAACGGCGTGAAATGAGCGAAGAGAACAACAAAGCTATTTCGACCACGATATCGATGTCGGATGCGCCCGGAAGCCAACTGCCGCGTTATACCCGACTGCATCGGAATCTGATCTGGATCCCCCTGCTGGCGGCGTTGATTCCCCTGGCGATTATGGCCGCGATCAACTACCGTCAGGATGCCAATGCGTATCGGGCCGAAAGTCACTTTGTCATTTCACGCATTCTTTCCAACACTAAACGAAGTTTGCAATTCGCTATCGAAGAACGGCGGGCGGTGTTGTCGCTGGTGGCGCGAACGAACTCGCGCTCGGAGTTGAGCAGTGAGACGCGCCTGATGTCGATCCTGCGCGATTTAAGAGAATCTTTCGGTGATTTCGTGGACCTGGGCCTCATTGCCTCTGATGGCAATCAGGCGTATTACTCCGGTCCGTACCAGTTGAAGGGGGTCAACTACAGTGACCAGCCCTGGTTTCACGAAGTTGCTCTGAGAGGTACCTACGTCAGCGACGTTTTCATGGGATATCGTCACCTGCCGCACTTCGTCGTAGCCGTAGCGATCAACTCCGGTGAAGACGATTTCTATATCCTGCGTGCGACGATCGACACGGAGTTGTTGATGCGGCAAATCTATTCACTCGATCTGGGCGCCGAGACGGACGCATTCGTGGTCAACTCTCGGGGGATTCTCCAGACCGCGTCGGCTTTCTACGGTGAAGTGCTGGATACCGTTGATTTCACGATTCCACCTCATGTTCGCGAGCGCGAGATTATCGATGAACAGCCGCAACCGACCGGGGGAAGTGTGGCAATGGGTTTCGCCTATGTCGAGGGGACGCCGTTTATCCTGGTGGCTGCAACCCGACTCGAACCGTTTTTTCAGCATTGGTTTTATCAGCGTTCCGACGTGATTTGGTTTCTTCTGCTGAGTGCGGTTGGTATTCTGGCGGTGGTTTGGTATCGTTCGCGAAATATCATCGCGCGGTTGCGTGAGGCCGATGCCCAGCGCGCCAAGATTTTCCACAATGTCGAATATACCAACAAGATGGCGACTCTGGGGCGCCTGGCGGCCGGTGTTGCGCATGAAATCAACAATCCGCTGGCGATTATCAACGAGAAGGCGGGTTTATTGCAGGATATGGCACAACATGCCGAGCAATTCCCGCAACGGGAGAAAATCCTGAAAATAGTCGACGCCATTACCAACAGTGTCGATCGCTGTAGTCGGGTGACCCGCCGTTTGCTCGGATTCGGACGTCGTATGGATGCGGTCAGAGAACGTATCGACCTGCGCGGATTGATCAACGATGTGCTCGAGTTCCAGAAAACCGAAGCTGCCCATCGCAGCATTAAGATAGATGTCGAGTGTGAGGAGACTGTACCGCAGATCCAGTCCGATCGGGGACAGTTGCAGCAGGTATTTCTTAACCTGGTAGGCAACTCTTACGGCGCCGTAGCGGACGGTGGCTGGATCAGGATTTCAATCAAGCAGCTCTCACCTAGTGAGGTGGCCGTATCGGTAACGGACAACGGCCACGGTATTCCCGCTAGTGATTTGAATCACGTCTTCGAACCGTTTTTCTCAACCAAAGGGCAGGCCGGCACCGGTCTGGGACTGTCCATAACACGCGATATAGTGGAAAAGCTGGGAGGCATTATCGAAGTCACCAGCGAAGTCGGCAAGGGAACGACCTTCACCGTCAACCTGCCGATCGAAAAAGTAGATTAAGGGAACGGATCGATTATGAGTGAATACCGAGTGTTGCTGGTTGACGATGAAGAGGAGCTGGTTTCTACGCTGGTAGAAAGGCTGGAATATCGAGGATTTTCCGCGAGTTATTGCACCAACGGACAGGATGCGCTTAAGATGTTGCGGGAGGAAAGTTACAATGTGGTCGTCGTGGACCTGAAACTCCCCGGCATGTCGGGTGTCGACCTGTTGCAGACGATCAGAACGGCTTATCCTCATCTTCCGGTTCTGATGGTAACCGGTCACGGCGCGGGGGGAAACGATGGTTTTCAGCCGCCGGACGGGGCATTCGCATTTCTGGTGAAACCGATCAATATCGATGAATTAGTAGCCAAAATGACGGAAGCGATAAAAGCGTATGAGCCCGGACAATAAAGACAAGAAGGACGTAGCGGGTTCGTTTGCCAGCCTGACTTTCGTCGGTGAAATTACCGCCTCCGTGACTCACGAACTGAGTAATGTCGTGGGAACGATCGAGCAGGTCAGCGGATTGATCGAGGACCTCACTTATACTCCCGAGATTCAGGACGCCGGGATTGCCGAGCGACTGATGGATGTAGTCGAGAGAGTTGCCCGACAAACCGAGCGCGGAACGACCTTGATACGCCGCCTGAACCGGTTCGCTCACCTGGCGGACAACGAGAAGGTCGAATGCGATCTGGCCCAGGTGCTGGAGAATGTGGCGGCCTTGTCGGAAAGACTGGTAAATCTGAAGAAGGTGAACCTGGTAACCTCCGGACTGGCCGACAGCCTTCCGTTAATCTGTAATCCGCTAATGGTGGCACAGTCGGTTTTCGGTATGGTCAAGAGAGTACTGTCGACGGCGGATGGCTCCGAGCCGCTCAGGATAGAACTGGTCGGAGTCTCCCGAGGAGCCCTGGTGACGGTAAGCGCCCGGGTTGGAACCGATGTCGCGGACGACATGATGCAGGCGCCTGAGAATCTCCCGCTTGAAGCCTTCGGGGGAAGCCTGGCGCATCGAACGGAGAACGGACGGTTTATTCTGGAGTTGACTGTTCCGAACAGCGCCGGTGAATGAACGAATGGCTCGGCTCAATAAGCGTACGATAAGGAGTAACGATACATGGTGAAGACAAGAGTATTGATAGTCGACGACGAGGAGGATTTTGCCTCTGCTCTGGCTGAACGGATGCGTACGCGCGGACTCGAGGCCGACTGTGTGTTTAGCGGCGACGACGCTCTCAAAGCGGTCAAAGAGAAAGTCTACGATTCGGTCGTTCTGGACCTGGCGATGCCCGGCATGGACGGTATGGCTACGTTACGGGCGATGCTCCAGATCAACGCCGACCTGCAGGTAATCATTCTGACCGGGCAGGCGACTGTCGCCAAGAGTGTCGAAGCGGTCAAAGAGGGGGCGTTCGAGTTTCTCGAGAAGCCGATCAAGCTCGATGACCTGGTGGGAAAAATCGACCAGGCCAGAACCCGTACGATTGAGCTGACCGAAAATAAAATGAACGACATGATCGACGAACTGATCAAACGTCGGGGCTGGTAGATCTTATCGCAGCCGAAGGCATTGCTCGATCACGATTGACGACATCGCCTTCTAGTTAACCGCCGGGGGCTTGTAAAACCGAGGAAGAGAATTGACATCGAGTATCCTTAATAGAGTAGCGCCGTTTGTTAATGGGTTCCGCGGCTATGATTCCAATCGTCTGCGGCATGATCTGATCGCGGGTGTGACGGTAGCCCTGGTGTTAATCCCGCAGTCCATGGCTTACGCTCAGTTGGCCGGACTGCCGCCCTATTACGGTCTTTATGCCGCTTTCATTCCACCGATCATAGCGGCTCTGTTCGGATCGAGCCGACAATTAGCAACCGGACCGGTGGCGATTGTCTCGCTCATGACCGCCACGGCTCTGGAGCCGATTGCTACGGCCGGGAGTGAGTCGTTCATCGCTTATGCCATTCTACTGGCCCTGTTGATCGGCATATTCCAGCTCCTGTTGGGAGTATTGCGGCTGGGGCTGGTGGTCAATTTTCTGTCTCATCCGGTCGTCAGCGGATTTACTAACGCGGGGGCGTTAATCATAGCCACTTCTCAGTTGTCCAAACTTTTCGGTGTGACCGTCGACCAGGCGGAGCACCATTACGAAACGATCTACCGGGTGATCGAGGAGGCAATCTACTACACCCACTGGCCAACTCTCGCGCTGGCGGCGCTGGCTTTCGCAATCATGATCGGCGTCCGTCGCGTCGCGCCGCGATTACCCAATGTGTTGTTGGCGGTGTTGATCACTACCCTGGTTTCCTATTTCATGGGTTTTGAGGATAAGATTCGCATTCCGATTGAACGCGTCGAATCGACCGAATTCACCCAGCATTTGGCCAAATTCAACAGTGCTATTTCGTATTTGGAGGAAAAAGCCACCCAGCGGGTAACTCTTCGGGGTCGATATGACAGCCTCGCCGCACAGGATGGCGTAGAGCAGTATACCTTGCTCGATCTCAATCAGAAGTTGGAATATGTCGGAGTTGATATCGACCGATTGAAGAAAGAGATTCATCAGGAACGAACCTGGTTGCGGCGGTATCATTTGACCGGAGTGACCGGGCAGGATGGTGAAGTAAGATATTTCCCGAAAGATTCCGCACCCAAGGGAGATGTCTCCGACAACCATTGCTGGCGTATCAAGGTGGGCAATGTGCCGTTAAATCCGGATGAGTTGACCTTTTCCTGCGGTGGAGCGGTGGTCGGTAAAATACCGGAGGGTCTCCCGAGTTTCAAAATTCCATCGTTCGACTTTTCCGTAGCACTGGGATTACTGCCGATGGCCATGATTATCTCGCTGCTGGGATTTATGGAGGCGATCTCGATCGCCAAGGCAATGGCCGCCAAGACCGGACAACGGCTCGATGCCAATCAGGAGTTAATCGGGCAGGGACTGGCGAATATCATCGGATCATTTTCACGAAGCTATGCGGTTTCGGGATCATTTTCACGTTCGGCGGTCAATCTCCAGTCGGGGGCTATTACCGGCATGTCCAATGTCACCAGCAGTCTGGTAGTGCTGGTCGTATTGCTGTTTCTTACCCCGTTGTTGTATCATTTGCCACAGTCGGTGCTGGCGGCAATTATCATGATGGCGGTAGTGGGGCTTCTTAACGTCAAGTCGTTTATCCATGCCTGGCGAGCACAATGGTATGACGGCATGATCGGTATCGTAACGTTTATCTTCACCCTGACTTTCGCTCCGCATCTGGATCGGGGGATCATAATCGGAGTGGCGCTTTCGTTGCTGCTTTACCTGATCAGGAACATGAAACCGGCCATGGCGATGCTTTCTCTTAATATCGATGGCTCTTACCGTAACCGGGAACGCTTCAGTCTGGAGCAGTGTCCTTACGTGGCAGTGCTGCGTTACGGCGGCTCGCTGATTTTCTCGAATGTCGATTATCTCGAAAACCAGGTACTCGATACGGTCCGAAACATGCCCAAGCTGCGCCATTTGATTATCGTGGGGAACGGGATCAATGAAATAGATGCCTCCGGGGTGGATGCTTTGTCGGTTCTGGTCGATCGGTTGCATGGGCAGGGTTTACAATTATCCATCAGCGGTTGTAACGATAGTGTGCTCGACGTTCTCAAACGAACCGGTCTCGCAGCCAAGATAGGTGAGAACAACATCTATCGTAGCGTGGCGAGGGCGATTGACGGTGTCTGGGAGAAAGCTCATGTGAATGTCGATGAGGCCAACTGTCCGTTGCGGGTGCCGCCGTTCCATCCGCTCGGTATTTCCGATGAGTCCAGGCGGGCAATGATGGAAGCCGATAAGCAACATCATCGTGATTTGATTCCCCCATGGAAAAAACGCAAGGATCAGTAGCGATAAATAAGCAACACTATCTGTCAAACATAATGTTAAAGAACAGCCCTGCGCTTAATATAAGCGCAGGGCTTTATGCGCCTGAGAAGTTTTGACTGACTCAAAACCCGTGGTAGTTGACCCATGAGCCAAACTACCGTGTGCAAAACAGGTTTGAATCAGATCAACACATTCCCCAAGATAGTTGATAGCAGAAAGACGAATACCTTTTAGGGTTCCGTTTTTCGCGGAGCGGGTCTCTTGTGGCGCGTTCCCCGTTTCCCCAAAAGACCCGCTCCGCGGGTTACTTGCTGTTTACATTATACTGCCTTGTCACTGACAACTTCCGTCATAGGATTTCATTCCGGTGTTGCTTTTTGGGAGTTTTCGTCTTAACTTTAATAATCCGGAGGTCACCGGGCAGGTCGTATACCCATTCTATTCTAAGAGGAAATATGTATGGCATTAGCGCCTAACGAAGGTTACCTCGAAGGCTTCAGTGAAGTCTCCAAAATATCTTGTAATCCCTTATCCTCCTCGTGGATAGCATATTCTGACCGCTATCGGAAGAGATTCTTCATCAAGACCAACACCCCCGGCAGCGAGATTCCGACCGAGCAACAGGTTGCTGTTTTAAGTGATTCATACCAAAGACAGCGAAAACTCAGATGTGGGAAATTTTTAACCGCTCAGTACATCCGGAAAGTGGACACCGGGGTTCAAATCCTGTATCCGTACTTAAATGCGGACACCTGGAGGCCGATTTCGCCTGATTGGCCGCCAAATGAAGTGATATCGCTGGTGTCACAAATGGCCCTGATTCTGGATTTTCTTCATAGTCGTCACCTGGTTCATTGTGATATCAAACTGTCCAATTTCATGGTTAAGCGGACAGGGATCGATCCATTATTAATACTGACAGATTTGGAATTTCTCGCTCAGGACGGCCAGGATTTGCAAGCGCGTCTGATGGGCGCCCCTGGTCATATAGCACCGGAAATCAAGCGTAATGATCGTGTCGATATCCGATCGGATAATTACTCCTTAGGGGTGGCTGTCAATCACCTGTTGGATAGTTCCGTCGGTTTAGAAAAACAGGCCAGAGAAGCTCTCGTTGAGTTCGTTTCACAGCTTACCAGTGATGACTATCGTGAGAGGCCAACCTGTTTAATCAATGCTCTGCATCGTTGCGGAGTGATCGACGAATCGAAATGCGGCGTTTTATGGCGTAAACTCTTGTCGCTGCAAATGATCGACTCGGCGCGACTTGGCCGTTCGCGCCTTGAGCGCGGCCAACTCAGTTATTCCGGGGTGTTTCAGGACAACAGTATCCTTGGTGTCTCCGGTGAATTTCTGAGTCATCTGGATGAAGTATCGCGTGACCGGCCCCATCGAGCGATTAAGGCTTTACGCAATCTCGTGGATTCATCGGCTTTGAATTACGATGGTCAATTCTGGACCTTAACCGTAAATGATGCCGTAATGCTGGAAGCCTACGCCAGACTGGACGACGAGATCGCGGTATTATGCAGTCTGATGAAGACGGGGAGCTTCGATGAGAACAAAGTGCGACTCAAGGCGAGGAAAAACAACAACAGTGATCGAGGGGAATCAGCTTTCTTGCTTTTGAGTACGGTTGTCTGCCCGGAGAAAAGTGACCCTGATGCCGGTTTCTTCGTGAAGCTTGCAGGAGATCTCGGACGATCCGGGGACATGGTGAGGTTCATGGAGCAATATGTAGATGGCCGTGAAGATTTCGAAGTCGATGAAATCGAGTACATCTATAAAGCGGCGAAGGAACTTCTGGTTGTACAGAGATATGACGAAGCTGAACGTTTTATCCAGTTGGGATTAGAATCGGCTAAAAGACTGCAGGATACGAAATGGCTTATCAAGTTCAAGATATACCATGGCTTATGTTACATGTGGGGTGACCGACCTAAGGTCGGATTTGAGATGGTGAAGGAGGCGGAGGAAGAAGCACGCCGACTCGGATATGCTGACGAAGAAATAGCCGCCGGTTTAGTGTTGTATCAATGGATGGCAAGCAACGATGGTTTTGCCGAAAAGGAACGATTGATGCTGCGCCTGGAGAAGCGTGCGGCGATGATTGGTTCGACCAGTCACGATGTACCAATTTACACGGTGTTGGCATTAGTTACGATGGAACAAGCCCTGTACAATCGATCGGTGAAATACTGTAAAGTAGCGATCAAGGGGATCGGCGCCAACAACCGGCGTTCGCGAGGGATTCATCCTTATAATACTCTTGTAAACAATTATGCTCGACTGGGGGAATATGGCAAATCTGCTCATTGGTGTGAACAAGCACGAATCTCATCAGTGCTCCATAACAGCCGCAATAATTTCTATCTAAGCCAATTGAATCGGGCTGATATGGAAATGGCCCGAGGCCGACTCAGGCAAGCCGAATCACTCCTCTTACCTCTGATCGAGACGGGAAACGGTCCGACGGATAGTGTGTTGAGAGGACTTGTCTCGCAGAATTTAGGAGAAATTTCAGCCCTTCGAGGAGAGATTGAAGTTGCTGACAGATACCTTAGCGAAGCCGATATTCATTACAAACAAGCCCAGGCAGACAGTTACCGGCTGAGAGTCCGAGTACTCCGGCTTATCGCTCACCTTCCCAAAAGTATTGCGCATGGTATTGAAGAATGGAAGGATTGCCTTCGTCGTCTGTGTGAGGCTCGGCTTTATTTCCACGTGAGTCGCCTCCTGTGTTATACGGTTTTATATTTCGACGGTCAGGAGATGGAAGCGGTGCGTCGAACGGTTAAGCCGGCAAGAAAAGTACTATCCGGCTCAGCCGCTCCCGTGATGAAAGCGGCTTCAGTATTGCTTAACAGCCTTGACACCGATCCGAATGAACTGGGTGTGAGCGATCGCTGTTTGAAGCAGGTCTACGCGATTCTGGACAAGGCGAGTCAGTTTGATCTGACCGGCCGTATCTGTGAGTTGCTGGCCGCACGATATCGGAATGCGGGCAATTACCCTCTGAGTCGGAAGTTCTTCCGCCAGGCTTTGTCAATCATACGTCCGCTCGATAATGAATCCTGGCGCATGAGGTTGGAGGAGCAGATCAGGGAGGTTGATCGTCCCGACGAGGACCGGTCGCGACTGGTTAATTCGTTTGAAGCCATTTCAGGCATTGTCAGGAATATCGGCGATGCCTCACAGGCGCTGGACCGGCTCATTCGTTTCGCCGCCGAGGTAACCGGCGCCGAACGAGCGGTGCTGATGGTGCGAAGCGGTGTAGATAATAAGCTCAGTGTTATTGCCAGCTATGACTGCGATGAACCTTCCTTAAAGGATGTCGTGAACATCAGTTCTTCGGTGTCGATGGACGTGTTCAAGTCGGATGATCCGGTGTTGATCGATGAAGCTCTGGTCGATCCGCGCACCAAGGAATACAAGAGCATTGTCCGGCATAATATACAGTCGGTGGTCTGTGTCCCGTTACCGTCCAAGACCGGTCCGGCAGGTGTTCTCTACCTCGATCATCATACTATCCCCGCACTTTTCGACGAAGCTGACCTGGCTTACATCAGAGCAATGGCCAACTTCGTTTCGCACACTTTGACTCAGATTAATCGATTCCGCGCGGTAACGACCATGAATCGAGAATTACGAGAGCAGCAGAGGCGCAGGGACGGTGAGATGGGTAATTTCATCGGCGAAGCTCCCGTTATCAAAGAGTTATTGGAGGGGCTGCCGGCAATAGCTGTCTCGAATGCTCCCGTTCTGATCCTGGGAGAAAGCGGCACCGGCAAGCAGATTATTGCGAATATGATACACAATCTCAGCCCTCGTGCGAAGATGCCGCTGGTAACAGTCAACAGCAGTGCTATTCCCGAAAATCTTGCGGAATCGGAGCTGTTCGGTACGGTTGCGGGAGCCGCGACCGACTTAAAAAAACGCGACGGCAAGATCACCTATGCCGACAGGAGTACTCTTTTCCTGGATGAAATCGGCGATATGCCGCTCGGTATTCAGGCGAAAATCCTGCATGTGGTCGAAAACAACAGGTTCAGCCGTCTCGGATCCAACCGCGAGCTGGTTGCAGACGTTCGTTATATTTTTGCCACTAATGCCGATTTACTCGATCGCGTGAAAAAAGGATTATTCCGAAACGACCTTTACTACCGTATCAGCACAATCATGTTCGAAATTCCTCCGTTGAGGAATAGGATCTCGGACATTCCTTTGTTGGTCGATCATTTTCTCCGATACTCCAGGAATGGTTCGACGGAAACGGTTGTTGATCCGAAGTTTCTGAACGCATTGATGAGGTACGACTGGCCCGGCAATGTGCGCGAGTTGAAAAACGTGATTGACGGTCTGGTTATTCGTTATCCCGGGCGGAAACTGACGGCTGATCTCCTTACCGAGAAGTTGCTCCACGGTGGTAGGATGCCAAAGAAAGCAATGGATGAAGCGATTGAGGCTCAGGAGATCCGGGATGCTCTTGCCAAAACCGGGGGCAACCGGACAAAAGCAGCCCGCCTTCTGAATGTGCCGCGTACGACTCTCCTGAGAAAAATGAAGAAATACGGTATCCAATAAGCTAGTTCTTTCCCCGGTAAACTGTCCGGATGTCCGGTTGGGAATAATCCAACCGGACTTTTTCTTATATGAACCACAAGATGTTTCAGGAAGGGGTGTCCACTGAGTTAAAAACGGACGGACGTTTCAGGGGGGTAAGCAGAATGATCGGTCCGTTATAACTGATATTCATACAACGCCTTATGAGGGTATGGCTCACGTCTTCAGGTGAGGCATAAGTATTGATAAGTCTTCGATGCAACAGCGCGAAGCTGGAAACCTAACGCATCGGAGGCTTTTATGAGTCATTCTTCACGTCGGCCCCAGGTCGTCACACTCGCGGTTGTTATGACCGCTCTGTTCGCAATGTTTGCGGGCCTTTTAATGCCGGCGATCAGTCTTGCTGATGGAGGAGGAGGCGGGACGGGACCGGTTCCGCCGGAAGAAGGCGGCGGCGATTCATCCGGGACCGGTTCTTCCTTGCCAGACGACGGTCCGGACGGCATAATAGGGAAGGCACAACCTGAGAGCTTATCGCTCTGGGATATTTTCCTGGCCGTCTACACTGTAACCATCTAACCGTCGGAGTTGATGTCGGATGACACCTGCCCAATTAACGCGAGTTCTTCGTCTGCTGGAATTGTTACGCAGTCGTAAGTCCGTGGATATGGCAACTTTGGAAAGAGAAAGCGGGGTCAGTCAGAGGTCTGTTTTCAGATACTTAAAGGCTATGCAGGAGGCCGGAATCCTGATCGAATATGATCGGGTAGCGAAACGTTATCGGCTCGATAGAACTCGGGAGTCTTCACCCTGGAACCTTGAACTAAACGAAATCGGTTTCGTAGTCTTTGCGCTGGACTTGTTGAGTCTGCATGTCGAGGGAAGCATTTCCAAGATGATTGCAGAGATCAGGGAGAAGATACTCGATCAACAGCCGTATACCTCGCCCGGCTCCTTTGATTCCTTTCGCAATCGGATAAATAGTTTGATGGGTTTGCCGGATTTAACTCCGGCTCTCATGATGGCCCAGTTGAACATCGCAATTGAGATGGGTAAAGCAGTCGTCGTGGAAGCAAAAACCAGTGATTCTGAAGTGACGACAATTCGAGTGGATAAGCCACGAGCTCGCTTTTCAAGCTCACAGTGGTGGCTCTGTGAGGCTCATAGTGACAGGTGTTATGCTATGAAAGATCTGGTATCAGTACGCGTCGATACCGGATCCTGACGGTGATTCCTTCCAATAAAAAAGCCCTCCGGGCAAAGTGCCGGGAGGGCTTGGAAGGAGTGCAGGGGGAGGGGAACTGCACTCCGTTATCTTTCATAAACGTTAAAAACGTTTACTTAATATGTCAACACTAAAACGCATTTTTCAATCGCGATGTTCCCGGTATTAACGATCATCCTTTGGAGCGGTCCGACTCGGGTATTTCCCTGAGCTACTTAAGGGGCAACAACTTCGCGGCATCGGTAGGCGCCCCGATCTTGACCGCCCAACTGGTGTGTTTCTCAATATCCTCATCAGTAATAATGTGAACGTCCAGAAGGCCGCCTGTTTCATAGCCGGTGGTCAGATAATTCGATTCTCCCAGACACAAGCTCCAGCCCTCGAGCCAGTTCTGTAGAGCCAGCAGTTGGCTCGGCGTTCCCTTGAAATGAACCAGTAAATCGATATCACTGGCCGGCCCGGCGCTGGCGTTTTTGGTACTGCCAAGAACGTACAGATTCTCGACACCGAATTTCGCTCGGTCCATTGAAGCGGCAATTCGTTCCGCCATCAACAACCGCCAACGCCAGAAGTGCTCTGAGGTTGTCGGCGCTGCCTCCGCGGAAGGGCTGGGGCAGGCATCGATTTCCTGAGAAGCCCTGGTCAGAATAGCCAAACCCTCGTTCAGATCGGCGTTTAACAGAATGCGCATAACATCGCCCTGGCACGAAGCGGGGATATCGATTACATGCAGAACATCCTTCAGGTGTGAAAACTCAGGGAGCAATTCGGGGAGGACATTGTCGGCTCCCAGCAGCAGTCTTTCGTTGAAGATAATGTTTTTTTCATCAGGGTATAGCGGCAGGTATCTGATATCGGCCTCGACGAGATCCTGGAAAAAGTGTGTCCCGAAGGAGAGATCCGGAACGTAGTTCCCCCGCCGCCGAGCTATTTCGATCAAAGCCGCGGTGTTGTTTATGTCGGAATATGTTACCGATACACCTAACTTAATATCGCCCCGGCTGCCCCATCGCCCCGGCCCCATAAGAGCGAACTGTCTCTTGGGAAGGAGCTTGTTCAGTCTGCCGACAGCGCGACCGATTTCCAGCAAAGTCGACCGGTCACTCAGCTCAGAGTATTTCTGAGGGTCAACATACACTATATGGGTGATATCGGGAGTTCTTCCGTTGGATATGAATTTATTGGCCGAGAATACGATATGATCAATCGGGATATTCTGTGGAATCGGAGCCGGCGCACTCATGGCTGAATAGCTTTGTGACCGGCATTGCAGCAGGTAAAGATTTTCACCGTCCGAGGCGAATTCGATATCAACAGGCATCCCCAGTTTCGCTTCGAGGGTTTCGAGAATAGCCTTGCATTTGGGCACGAAGTCGGTATGGCGAATGAGACCGTCAAAGGTTACGACGAGGTCCTTTTCATCGCCCGACAAGCCCAACCCTGACGGCATTCTCAAATGGTTGTCGTCATAGATCGACACCATGTTCTTGATCCCCGGCAGTTCACGTCCGCCCTCGTCAAGGAACTCTTTGAACGAGATGGTTTCGAAGCAGTTGTTATCGAGGTCTATAACATCGATCTCGTGGGGTGAGTATCGGGCAATTTCGTCGGGGCTGGTGTTGGCGCGCAGGCCGGGTTGTCCGGGGGCGATCAGCACCGGGTAATCATCGCTCAACCGGTCCACTGCCCGCGTACCCATGCCGGGGACTAGCCGGATCAGTCCGTCCTCACGCTCGATGCGAGGTGACCAGCGGAATTCATTGCGACTGAAAGCTACGCCGGCGTAGGAGGGAAGGTAGTATTTACCTACCCGGGTTCCGACCACCTCCTCGATCATGATGCCCATCTCTTCACCGAAGTCGATGAGGCCTCGCTCGGCTCGATACTCGATTGGATCCGGTCCAAAAGTCGAGGCATATACCTCGGCTATCGCATCCTGGAGAGCTTCGAGGCGTTGTTGTTTGGATCCCTGGTTGGCCACGAAGAGGCTTTTGTATTTTCCCGAAAAAGCCGCCCCGATGCGATCCTCGAGCAGGCTGGAGCTGCGTACGATTACCGGTCCGTCACCAAGATCGTCGAGAGCGGCTGACAAACCGTTGACGATTTCTGCCGGAAAGGTCGCGTTTTTGAAAGTTTGTACGACATGGGGATATTCGAAGCGAACCTGGTCGATCGGTTTGTACTTCTGTTCCACCACCTCATCGAAGTTGTTGTGATGCATGAAATGGAGAAGCACATCGGAGGTGATGTGATACGTTTTCGGTATACGTACTCCCTCCAGGAGCTTGTTGTTGGTCGCTTCCTTCTTGAGAATCTGAGAGGCCAGGAACAAACCGGCGCTTTTACCTCCGAGTTTACCGTGGCTATCCTGAGAGAACATGACTCGATTCAGCAGGTGATAGAAATCGGATATTTCGATGAAGTTCTTGGCCACGCTGATATAGGGAAGCTGATCCGAGAGAAAACGCCGGATCAGAGAGACTTCGACACCGCGCTTGTTCGGCGATTGAATGTCCGGGTCCTGTTCAGACAGATAATGATAACGTCGGATGGCATCGGCCACCTCGGCCAGCGACAAATTACGATTCACCACATGAACCAGGAAGGAGAGCTTGTCTTCCTGCATCCATTTCTGGATAAGATAAAATATCTCTTCGTGCGGGATATGCTCGGATGCGACCTTGAAGATATTATCGCAGATATCCAGGGAATATCCCACTTGTCTTTTTTCGAACGGCTGATTGGGATCTTCGAGCATCGTCTGTTCGAGTTCCTGCGTATCGGGGGCCAGGGAATGCAGGATACGGTCCGCTTCATCGATCCCGCTCCAGCACATCTGATTGAGCATTCTTCGACATACCCGAGTGTAGAGGGGTCGGTCGGTGTGCTTGAGCATCTGGAGGACAATCTGCCATTCGGTTGTATCGGTGTTATGGTCATCCTTGGGGCGCTGTTCCCATTTTTCGATGATCCCGCGCATTTTCCGATGCATGAGGCGATTCCCGAGGCGGTCGGCTATCGTGTTGATCAGTCGCGTTTCTTCTTTCAGAAACGGGCCATCATCCCAAAGCGGCATCTCTCTCAGATAAAACACCGACACCCGCCCTACTTTCGATCCACCGACGGTAATGTCGGCATGTTGACCCCAGGGTGTCTCGGTAAAGGTCGGAGTAGTGTATACTTCACCGTTAAGGACAATGCGAGCCACGCAGACTTCGGGGTATTGCCATCCTGGCGGAATAGCTTTAAGAATAGCTACACACAGTTGTTCGGTCCCCTGGCCGAAATCTCTCAGCGCTTCCTCAACGCGATAGAGGCAATTTAGCTCTTTGGCTCTTTCCTGCAGTTGGTGCAGAATTTTGTCTACGGATTTTCTTCGACCGTTCCTGTGGTTACTCATGGTTACCTCGATATAACACCGCGACCACTGCGGCCGTCAACTTTGATATGCAGAGGTTGTGACAGCCGGGTATGGCATACATATTCAGTTTCGGCGACCACCGGCTGTTGCATAAGCCAGTCCCAGTCGATACGAAACGAACTTAAGTGAGACACACTGAAATAGAATAATTGAAGGCTCGTCAGGTTGTGAAAGAAATGGGATCCCTGGCTCAGTTCAACGTGCATTTCCGGTAAGGTTGCTTCTACCAGAACTCGGGCGCCGGATACATGACTCCAGTCGACCGGAATCCCCAGCCAGGGATCAGAACTGCCCCAGCGTCCGAAACCGATCAACAGGTAATGTCGATGATCCTGTACCAGCCGGCGATTGATAGCTCCAATCTGTTCGGCAATGGTCCGTGTTTGTTCTTTGCTGAATTCTTCCGGTTTGACAAAAACCACATCGGTCAAGCTGTTTTCAGTTCCATTACCCAGAACTCGGTCGGAAGCGAGCAGGGTGTATTCGGCCTCCAACTCCTCGGCGCTTATTTCTACTTCCTCATCGGATACGACCATCGGTCTTACCTGCAGACAGCCAAAGCGCGGAGGTCTGCTCTGATCGGAATCGAGTACGAGGGCGAATTCCATCTCAATGGCAGCCCCCAGCTCTTCGCTGAAAGTATTCAGCAGGGTTTGAACAAGGTCGTTAAGAGGGACTTCATCGAGTCGCAGGATCGGAGCGAAGTTTAGTAAACGCGGGCCGTCGGCGCCTGTTCCCATGACGATGCGATCGTTTTCCGGTTGATAGGTCGAGGCTACCATTGTCAGTGAGTTGTCGCCTTCGGCAATGTCGATAGAAGATTCCACGAGATATTCGGTTTCATGGATTGGATCGAAAGCCGGGGGCTTTCCCATGTTCACAGCCCAGAAACGGGTTTGAGTGTTTTTGAGCAAATCGGAGGTGGTGAAAGGAGGATTAGCTCGCGGATAAGCCGGGCAATAAGTCCAGACCAATCCACCGTCAACAATGGTCTTGCCTAGTCCCAGAGCCAGATCGACCACGCCGTCCTCGGGACGGGCATGTCCAAAAGCATAGAAGTTAAACGAACGCCCCACACCCGACAAGGAAGGGTAGAAGCGGTCGTTGTGGCGGTTGCCTACTACTTCCTGCACGATGAGGGCCATTTTTTCGTCGCGTGGGTCGTGCCCGGTCATGGCAGCGTATGCCCGGGCTTCGCTGAAGAAAGTGGAGGCATAAACGAATTTAACCGCTTCGACCAGCTTCTGATAACGTACGCTCGGATCGGTCTGGTTGTTCGGCGTCATCTTGGTTTCGTAAACGCCGGCAAAAGGCTCATACATGGAGTCTTCGAGCATACTGGATGATCTGACAGCCAAAGGAGTTTTAACCGAGGTAATAATGGCACGCAAATCACCGGCGAATTCGCTGGGAAATTCTGCCCGCTGAAAAAGATTGGCCAGATGGTCGTCGGGCATATCGCCCAAGGCGACCGCATAAAGATCGTTCCGTTTCATGAAGGCGTCGAACACATCGGTGCCGATCACGACGGACCGAGGCACGGTGACCAAAATATCCTGGAAATGATTGTCACGCAGATGCCGACTCAGAACGGAATGGGCGAAAACCAGTCCGGAGGCTTTTCCCCCGATAGCGCCTCCGCCGATGCGAGATACGATGTTGTCGCTTTCGAAGAATCGACGATCAAAGGGAGGGACATCGTGAACCGCCGGAATATGACCTCTGGGATTCATGTTCACCGCCTTCAGAAGATTCTATAGACTCCATAATCAGAGGGAGTCAAGTTAGCCGGGCGGCGGCAACGTCAGGCTGCGCCGCCCGGGCTGAGTTAATCAGGATATCCAACCGCGATCACGACAGGCTTGAGCCACGCGATCGATTGCAATCACATAAGCCGCATCTCTCATATAGAGGTTGCGCTTGCGAGCCAGGCTGCTTACACCAATAAAGGCTGACGTCATCTTGAGATCAAGACGGCTCAAGACATCGTCCTTTTCCCAGAAGTAATTCTGGTTGCTCTGCACCTGCTCGAAATAGGAACAAGTGACACCACCGGCGTTGGCCAGGAAATCCGGAACGACGAAAATGCCGCGGCTCTTGATGATCGCATCTGCCTCGGGTGTGGTCGGGCCGTTGGCGCCCTCGGCAAGTAATTTCACCTGTCCCGAGATCTTTGCGGCAGTGTCGCCGGTTACCTGGTTCTCCAGAGCGCACGGGATCAGGATGTCGACGTCCTGCTGAATCCAGACGTCGCCGTCGAGAACCTCGTAACCGAGATCACGTGCTTTGTTCTGATCGATTCCGCCGAAACGGTCGGTGATTTTACGGAGCTCATCGAGAACTACGCCGTCTTTTTTAAGATACGCGAAAGACTTCTGAGCTGATTGATCCCAACAGGAGACGCAGACAACCTTGCCGCCGATTTGCTGATACAATTCGATCGCATACTGAGCGACATTGCCAAAACCCTGAACCGAGGCTGTGGTAGCATCGGGGCGAAGGCCAAGATCTTTCAGCGCTTCGCGAATGGTGAAAACAACGCCGTAGCCGGTGGCTTCAGTGCGGCCCAGCGAACCGCCCATGCCGACCGGTTTGCCGGTAATGAAGCCGGGATAGTGCCCGCCGTGAATGGCTTCGAATTCATCGAGCATCCACAGCATGTGCTGGGCTGAAGTCATCACATCGGGAGCAGGGACATCGGACAAAGGACCAACATTGCGCGCCAGTTGACGCACCCAACCGCGGCAAATACCTTCCTGTTCGCGCGCACTCAGATTGTGCGGGTCACATATAACACCGCCTTTACCGCCGCCAAGCGGGATATCGACCACGGCGCATTTCCAGGTCATCCACATAGACAGCGCCCGTACGGTGTCGATCGTTTCGGCAGGGTGAAAGCGAATGCCACCCTTACAGGGACCGCGCGAGTCATTATGCTGGACACGAAAACCCCTGAAGACCTTCGTGGAGCCATCATCCATCCGCACCGGAATGCTAAACGAGTATTCCCGCAGCGGATTGCGCAGGAGTTCACGAGTATCGGCGTTGAGGTCGAGAATGTCGGCCACGCGGTCGAACTGTGACTGCGCCATAGCGAATGGATTGAAACCTTTGGACATTGTCTAATTCCTCCGTCAGGTCCGGCACACCGGTTACTGACTTCACACAATATGTTTCTGTACTTATCGTTCAAGGCCGTTTGGGCTTGTTCGTTGACTTCATGCCTAAAACGGCTATGTTATTTTTTTCACAAATCAATGTACATTTATGCCGGCAAGTGTCAAGGGAAATAGGCGAAAACTATAAGGAATTTGCTTCTTTTCTTATGTTTTTCAACATCAGATTATAGGGCTAATCCGGAGTTAAACAGTAAGATAACATTTTCTATCCGGTTATTATTACACCTGACACCGCTTCACCATGCAAAAGGCGCTGCTTTGCTCCGGATAGTGATTGAGAAGGGGTAGATTAGTCATAATGTAGCAAAAATGACATCAATAGATCCCCAAAATGGTTGGAAGTGACTTGCCACAGTCCTATTAACATCAGTCATGAGCATTTAAATTTTGACAGGTGACTGCAATAAAGATATATTTGACGAGGATAGAGTATTATCTGTGCTCATAGAACCTATTGCCCTGAAAAGGGTTAACATCAGGGAGGGTCCCTTGAAGACTCCATTTTTACCATTAATAAGCGCGTTACTGGTCTGTCTGCTGCTGATTTCACCGGTAATGTCCAGAATATCAACGACAGATAAAGACCAGCCTCAATTATTATCTTCTTCCCCGTGTTATTGCGTTGCGGGACACCGGGTCGGACGGCTGTATCTCGGTGTTAACAATAACGGAACTTTCGGGACCGGTTATTCAAGAGTGGCGCGAGTTGATTGCTTCACCGGAGAAACGGTTAAATCTGCGGAGTTTCCTAAGAACACGAACAAGATATATCTCTATGGAGGGGCTCTTTGGATTGGCGCCGTGGTCGGTCAGGACACCCTGGTATCGGTTGGGGCCGACGGTTGGAAGAGTGCCTACGAAATGTTTCCGGACGATGCTCCATTTGGTGATATGCGATATCGGTCGACCGAGGGAGACTATCTTTCGATAACCGAAGGAGCCGTTTCCCACGAAGACTACTTGTCGGTCTACACTGATACGAATTTGTCGGCGTCAGCCGACTATTTCGGTCGTCCCCACAGACCTCTGCGAGTTGAAATATCGGAGGCCTCATACGCCTGGTCTTATCCGCATACCAATGATTTCGTGTTGTTCGATATGAAGATTAAGAACATCGGATCATCATCGCTCAATGAAGTATATCTGGGATTGATGGTCGACGGCGACATCGGCAATGAGATTTTGAACTCCAGTTATGGTTTCGATGACATCAGTGGTTTTCACCGGGGTGAGATGATTTTGCCGCAGCAAAGTAATCCCGTGGCATTGCGACCCGTGGCCTGGTCGGCCGACAATAACGGTGATTATACATACAACACTGCGGCTCAGGTTACGAGTGTTCTCGGCACTGTTTTCCTCAATGCACCTTTCCAGGAAACGGATCTAAGTTTCAACTGGTGGGTGTCCAACGGCACACCGTCTCTCGATTTCGGTCCCCGGGAACGCGCCGGAGCGGGGTTGTGGCCCGAAGAGTTCCGCGACTTTCTTACCGGTGGACTGGGTACGCCGGAAGGTGATGTGAACAAATACTACCTTTTGCGCAATCGGGAGATCGATTACGATCAGGTGTGGACCGGGGCCATTACTCCGGACGATACGCTGTGGATGTATCCTGATCAGAATTATGTCGGAGATATTGCTGACGGTTGGGATGCTCATTACCTGATGTCTTTCGGACCGCTTTCGATCGGACCGGGGGAGTCAGCGCCGCTGACTTTTGCTGTGGTGGCGGGTGAAGGTTTTCATTCCTCGATTACGAATATCAATAATCTTCCTGATAATCCGCAGGCATACATGGATAATATCAGTTTTGCCGATCTCGATCTGAACACACAATGGGCCGCCTGGGTGTACGACACGCCCGGCAAGGATACCGACGGCGACGGATATTTCGGTGATTATCAAATGAGAGGGAACGATACCCTCTGGTTGAACGGTGACGGCGTTCCCGATTGGGATGCGGACTGCCGACCGGTTGGACCACAGACTGAGGTGATAAAGCGGATCAACGGACTATTGGTGCGTTTCGACGGTCAGGCATCCGAAACCACTCTCGACAAATTCTCTCACAGAAAGGATTTCGAGGGATATAACGTTTATCTTTCAAATTACAATCCGCAAACTCAGCCGGGACATCAGGTGCTCATGGCCGACTATGACCTCGAGACTTACACCAAATATGTCTGGACGGGCGACGAAGACATCTGGATGTATTATGCCTGGTTTAACGAAGAACTGCCGTTCACGATCGACACGCTTCGTTGTATTTACGGGTACGATTGTAATAACATGAGTTTCGATCCGTTGGATTACTACAGGAGTAATCCGTTGCAGGTACTGGGTTTTCCTGATTCGCTTTTCTATTTCGAGAAGTTCGGTCCCAACAACAATGAATTCGGAGTATCGACCAGCATTCGCAAGCGGTATCCCGATCAACCGTATCCGACTTCGCTCAATCCGGCCCTGGCTCAGCCCGATGAATTGACTTCGGACGGACGTCTCAAGTATTTCCAATATGAATGCCTTCTCGATCATCTTCTTCCGGACCAAATCTATTGGGTAAAAACGACCGCATTCGATGCCGGTTTTCCTCTCATGAACCTCGCGCCTCAGGAATCGGACTTGAAAAACGATTGGGTATCCGCAAGGGTAACGGCATGGCCGACCGTTACCGCTACCGACCGCTGGATCAGTTTGTATTGCGACAGTCTGGTTGTCCGGGGTGAACCGGTCGGTGGGGGTACGACTGTTGCCGTTTATGATCCGGATGGGGTCTTATGTGGATTCGATACCGTTTCTACCGATGGTTCATTTGGGTTCATGCAAGTGTACGGTGACGATCCTTATTCCGAAACCGATGAGGGCGCCGAGATCGGTGATGAGTTAAGAGTTTTTATTGATGATGTTCAGTTGTATCCGACTGCGCCGTTGATCTGGACCGGCAACGGCGACCGCCGTGAATTATGCGAACTTTCGTCGCGGGTATGTCGCGAGTATGCGCTGGATGCCGGGTGGCATCTTATCTCCTGGAATGTCGATTACAGCGCCGACGCGTCCGAGTTCGCGGAAGCGTTGAACGGATGTGTCGATGTCATTCAGTCGTTCGAGGGAGTCGGCCTTACTTTCGTGCCGAGCTTGGCGGCGTATTCAACCCTTACTGAAGTCGATCCGGAACACGGTTATTGGATTCGATTGCACTGCCCGGTTAGTTTTGAAATCTGCGGGGGACAAATTGAGGGAACACGGTCAATCGACCTGGAGAAGGGCTGGAATGTAGTAAGTTACTGGCCGGAATCTGAAATTGCCGTAGCCGATGCTCTGACTTCGCTCTCATCGTCCTTGCAGTTGGCTTATGGTTTCGATAACGGCTATTACGAATATCGACCGGACGCACCACTTTACAACACGCTTGAACAAATGAGCCCGGGATTCGGGTATTGGATTCGTTCTTCATCCGAAGCGGTGCTGACGTATCCTGGTTTTGAATATGCTCCGGGGCTGAACAAGCAAGCGACGGTCGCGTGTGACCTTGCCGCCGAACTGACCACAGCGCCGTTGTGGATGAGTATTTACGGATCGCATATCACGGTCGATGGCGTCGAATTGAGTGAAAACTCAAACGTTGCGATTTATGACGAACAGGGAAGAGAGCGCGGCGCCGGAATCTATTACGATCATCGTCTCAAGTTAACGCCGGTCTACTCCCTGGATGGAGAAGATAAGGCGACGGCGGCTTCCGCGTTAATGCTGTACATAGACGGTAAGCAAGTTTATCCGAATCTGGAGTGGAGGGGGGCGGGAAATGCGGTCGAGATCGGTCGCCTTAGCACCGACCCCGGTTTGTTACCGGCCACCGGTTCGCTGAAAGATTGTTATCCCAATCCGTTCAATGCCGCGACCAGGATCGGTTATAATCTTGCCGGCGGGGGAGAAGTCACGCTGGAAGTGTTCAACATTGCCGGGCAACGAGTAGCGGTACTGGCCAAAGGACATCAGGAGGCCGGTTATCATGAGGTGGATTGGAGCGGTGTCGATCAGTCAGGTCAACCGGTGGCGAGCGGGATATATTTCTATCGGTTGAAAACATCCGATGGTGTCGAAACGAAGAAAATGGTTTTGCTCAAATAGATATCTTCTCCATCGAGAGTATTGCCCACCCGTGGACGGGTGGGCCACCAGCGACCAATAAAAGGTACAGACACAGGGGCAGACCGGGAGGTCTGCCGCCCACGATCTACGGGATGGTACCGGCAAGTCTTCGTAGGTCAGGTTGCTTGCAACCCTGACAGGGTAGGGCATGTCTCTCCGAGACATGCCATTGTGTTGTTGCTATGATCTGTAATCCCACCCGTGGACGGGTGGGCCACCAGCGACAAATAAAAAAGGTACAGACACAGGGGCAGACCGGGAGGTCTGCCGCCCACGAATGCCATAATACTGTTACCTATGTCCCGGAACACCTGTTTACCATGTCACGGTACACACCGGGAGGTCTGCCGCCCACGAAATGTCTCTCCGAGACATGCCATTGTGTTGTTGCTATGATCTGTAATCCCACCCGTGGACGGGTGGGCCACCAGCCGGGAGTGTTGAAAAGGTCATACGTTCGGATATTCAGTTAAAACACATCTATAATGCGGGCGACACAAGGCCGCCCGCTACGCGAGGTTATGGCTCTTAAACGCGTAGCGGCGGGGCTTGTCTCCGCCGCGTGAGTCTAACTTATACCAAATGTGTAACCAATGTCCTGACACAATGTGTAACCTATGTCTTGACACCGTGCACTCGGGGAGACCTGCCCAACTCGACTGTGGGAGCGAGGGTACAAGAATAAAGCCCCCGTATTGACGGAGGCTTCGGTCAGTCACTTATAGGCTAGCTGCGACTTAGTTTTCGTGGCACTGGTCGGATCCGTGGGCTTCATCGTGGAAGTTCGGATCATCACAGGGATTAGCCCCGGTCGCAAGTTGATCGGCCAGGAAGGCGAGGACGATCTCTTCCGGTTTATCCGATGCGGCCCCCATGACAACTTCAATGCCGGCTTGTTCGAACAACTCTACAGCGCGACCTCCCATGCCGCCGGCGATGATCACATCGCAACCCATCTCGCCCAGCCATTTCGGGAATGAGCCCGGTTCATGCGGCGGCGGAGTGTGCATTTCGATATTGTCGATGGTTTTGGTTTCGACCGTAGCGTCAATTATCGCGAATTGCTGACAATGTCCGAAGTGCGGACAAAGAACGCCGTTGGCGGTAGGAATTGCTATTTTCATGAATGCTCCTGAAAAACCGTTTCTATTCGTTTATACTGCAAATTTCTTTTTGTCGTTTTCATCGTTCAACCCGGCGTGATCTGCAATACCGCGCAGGATATGTTTAATACGTTCGACTCCCTCGGGCGAACTGACCTGAATATAAGACTTCCCTTGCAATTGCGCTTGTGTAAAAGCAGGATCGAAAGGAATCCGGCCATGAACGGGAATTTGTTTTTCGGCGGCGAAACGGTCGATCCGCTCGCTGATTTCGACGTCGATATCGTACCTGTTGATGCAAATGCCGGTTTTTATTTTGAAATGCTCGGCCAGTTCCACGAGCCGAGTCATGTCATGGATGGCTGACAGGGAAGGCTCCGTTACGATCAGCAGATAGGAAGCATTGGTCAGACTGGCGATGACCGGGCAGCCGATACCGGGCGGGCCATCGACCAGGATCATATCCAATCCGCGAGCAGCGGCGGTTTTGCGAGCCGTTTCTCGCAGCAACGATACCAGTCGTCCCGAATTGGACTGGGCGATACCTAATTTGGCGTGCAGGAACGGCCCGTTTTCGTATTCCGACTCGAACCAGCGACCGCTGGAGACTTTGTTGAACGACAACGCTCCAAAAGCACAGAGGTGTGTGCATAAACCACAGCCCTCGCAGGCGAGTGGATCAATTTCGATCCGAACGCCCCATTGGCTTTTCGAATCGGCGATCATACTGATGGCCTCAAACCGGCAGGAATCGACGCATACGCCGCAGGCAGTGCAGATCTCGGGATCGAGAAACGCCTTACTGCTGCTGGAAAAATCATGCTCGGCAGTCATTCGGTGAGGGACTATAAGATGAAGATTGGCGGCATCGACATCGCAGTCGATCAGGACGGCCGGACCGATCAGGTCGGCCAGACTACCAACCATGGAGGTCTTGCCGGTGCCTCCTTTACCGCTCGCTACTACCAGTTCGAACATTGGCTGTCTCTCGATGTATCTTTTCAAACAAGTTCAACAAAAGGTTCTCGAAATCTTTGTCAAGGTCGATTGCGAGATGACCGGAGGCATATGCCCGCGCGACATCCCGGCTGAACGGCAGTTCGGCCAGTATGGTCAGGGCCTCGGTTTCGCAATAATCTTTGACCAGGCTGTTGCCGATATCGCAGCGATTAATAACCACCCCGAACGGGATTTGAATTTCACGCAGCATACTGACGGCGAGGCGAAGATCGTTCAGGCCAAACGGGGTTGGTTCGGTAACGAGAACGACATAGTCGGCGCCGCGAACAGCCTCGATTACGGGACATGAAGTTCCGGGCGGGGCATCTAGTATAGCCAGTTTCGTGTCGGCTATCCGCTTCTTGATCGCCTTGATCAAGGGAGGAGCCTGGGCTTCACCCACATTCAAATTGCCGCCTATAAATGAAAGACCGCGCACCGGTCCGGAGTGGATCAACCCAATCGGTCTTAATCCATCCGAGAGTGCTCGCTCCGGGCAGAGCGCCACACAAGCGCCGCAACCATGACATAAGCTCGGGAAAACGAGGAACTTCCCGGCCATGACCGCCAGAGCGTTGAACTCACAAATCGCGGCACATATTCCACAGCTATTACAGGCTGTTTCATCGACAACCGGGATCATCACGGAAATTTCGTCCTGTTTCTCCGGATCGGGAGGGAGGAAGAGATGTCCGTTCGGTTCTTCGACATCGCAGTCGGCATAGGTGACCGTCATCCCTTTTCGGGCCAGAGCCACAGAAAGATTTGTGGCAAGAGTGGTCTTGCCCGTACCACCCTTGCCACTGGCTATTGCGATATGAATCCGATGATCTTCCATAGTTTTACTTACGGACCATCGGCGCCCCGCATTTGGGGCATTTCATTTCAACGCAGGGGACGCCCTGCTGATGCGGTACAGTGGCGCCGCATTTGCTGCAGACGCACTCGCCGCCGACACCGGCGCCACGGCCCTGACCGCCGCCGCGACCCATGCCGCCGCCTTGGCCCTGGCCTTGTCCGCGACCACCGCCGCCGCCCTGGCCTTGTCCGCGACCGCCTCCCTGGCCCTGACCGCCGCCGCCGCCACGGCCACCACCACCGCCGCGACCGCTACCGGGAGAATACTGTCTTATCATTTTATTTCTCTCCTGATTTCAGATCATCCAACTGACGCCGAAGATCCTTAATCTCGTTTCTAAGAGCCGATAGTTGTTTGCTCAGATCCGGCTCATTTGTTTCGGGCGCAACGTCAACCGGCTCCCGGTAAAACGGAACATTGCCGCGACCGCGGGCCCATCCCGGTTGACCGGTGGCGTAATACTGATGTCTGAATCCCCGGCCGCCGCCGCCGCGACGACCACCGCGACCGAATCCACCGCCGCGTCCAGCGCCCCAATTACTCATATATCCGGGCTGGTCATTGCCGCTGCAATATCCAGCTCCGCGTCCTGTCATCGGGCCTTCTCCAAGAGGTCCGGTTTTATCTCCACCTGGCATAACAAGCCTCCTTTGGCTTAGGTTTATATATACCGACTTTTTTTCGTTTTTTATCGCAACTGCCGGAACTGACGGTTTTCCGACTATTTCCAATGTCCTCCGACATTGGCCTGATCGATCAGGTCATATTGACCGCTCTCGATCATATCTATCGCCTCCTGAACCGTGCCGTCGGACCAGGATACCATCTTGATACCGGCGGCCCGCAGCACCTGAAACGCCTTGGGGCCCATATTGCCGGACACGACCATATCGACGGCCTGATCAGCGACCATCTGAGCTGCCTGAATCCCGGCGCCTTGAGCGGCGGCGGCGTTGTCGCCGTTACTGAGCACCTCGAAATTCTTCGTTTCGGTGTCATAGATGACGAAATGGGCGGCGCGACCGAAGCGCGGATCTACCGGACTGTTCATGTCCGTTCCCTGAGCTGAAACTGCGATTTTCATTAGAACTTCCTATTGTTATTATTTCGATTTTGTCTGCCTCGGATTCTTCCCCGGCACCCGCCGCGTCGACGCCGACAACCCGGCATGCGGTAACAATCAGCGTCAAGGCGTCCCTCAAAATAAGCGGTGAGGATCTCTTCGACGGTTCCGGTCAGCCAGGGTATGACAACAATACCGGCGCGCTCCAAAAGATAATGAAACGGCCGCGACAGAGCTCCGCACAGGAGGGTGTTTACACCCAGACGACAGAAAAACTCGGTACGCCGTTGGATGTCGTTGGGACCGGCCTCGACCAGACGCGGAGAACCGGCATCAGCTGAGTCGACCTCGCAGATCCAAATCTGTTCGGCGGAATCAAGGACCGGTGAGACACGGCCGCGACATATCGGTATTGCAATCTTCTCTGACATGCCTGATTATTAAGCATGTTTTATGCCGATTGCCCGATTGTCAATGCAAATACAGATTAACGTCTTGTATTGCAACGAAATAATAATTCTAATTGGATTGTTTAGAGAAGCGATAATGTCATTAACAGTTGCATATATGCAATTATATATGTGTTATAAATTGCAATAATGCAATTAGTGTGATGTGTATCATTCAGGCGGTTGAATGCCAAAACGTTTCATTTTACGCCACAGGGTAGTTTTATGTATTCCCAATTCAGCGGCGGCCAGACTTCGGTTCCAGTCATGTCGACGCAGGGTATTTATGATTAGTTGAGCCTCCAAGTCGTCGAGACTGGGTGACTCATGTGCCGTTTCCGTTTTTGATGGTCTGAGATATTCGGGAAGATGGTCGGTCGTTATCATCGAGCCGCGACAAACGACGAAGCCGTGTTCGATGATGTTCTGAAGCTCCCGGATATTTCCGGGATAGTCATGATCCATGAGAATCGACAATGCAGCCGGAGATATCTCGGTAATCAGTTTACCTTTCAGAGAGCTGAAATGGTCGAGAAAATGATTGATGAGAAGCGGGATGTCCTCTTTCCGTTCGCGCAGAGGAGGGGGAACCAGTTTGATTACGTTGATGCGATAAAACAGATCTTTACGGAATTTACCGGCAGCAACCAGTTTTTCGAGGTTCTGATTGGTGGCGGTAATAATCCTGGCGTTGGTGGTGATTGTCTCAGTGCCGCCGAGCGGTTCATAGGTCCGCTCCTGAAGTACGCGGAGCAAACGGACCTGCAGGGCGGGGGAGATGTCGCCGATTTCATCGAGGAAAATCGTACCGTTTTCAGCCAGAGCGAAGCGGCCCGGTTTGTCCTGGCGGGCATCGGTAAACGCCCCGGCTTTGTAACCGAACAGTTCTGCTTCCAGGAGGGTATCGGGAAGAGCGCCGCAGTTGATCGTAACCACCGGGCCTTCGCGATGTTTCGACAGATCATGAATCGCCCGGGCGATCAATTCCTTTCCCGTGCCGCTTTCGCCCTCGATCAGTACGGTGCTGTCGCTTTCGGCGATTGAAGGAAGGATGTCAAATATCTCCAGCATTCGGGCGTTTTTGCTGATGAGATCGTGGAAAGTGTAGCGTTTCTCCAGTTCGCGGCGCAGATGTTCGATCGTTCTCAAGTCCCGAAATGTTTCTACGCCGCCGATGACGTTGCCGTCGGCATCTTTGAGAATCGCGGTCGAAATGCTGACCGGGATTTTTTCACCCTCGCTGTTGATGATATAGATCGCTTGATTGACGATCGGTTCGCCGCTTTCGATAGTAGCCCGAAGAGCACAGGAAGTCTCGCAGATGGATGCCCTGAAGACATCGCAGCATTGTTGACCGATGGCTTCCTCGCGCGGGATGCCGGTAATTTTCGAAGCGGCCCGGTTGAACGACTGAATGCGCCAGTCCCGGTCGACCGTGAAAACTCCGTCGGCGATACTGTCGAGGATGGCCTCGGTCGCCGCCGGGTATTGTGGCTTATCATTCATGGCGGCAATATAACAGATTGATGACTATGTACAATAGCCCGATCGGATGAATCCGACCGGGCTATCAAATCACGGTAATGAATTTTTATGTCAGTTAGCCGTCCGGTCCGCCTGAGAAGCAAGTGTTTGAACCGTGGTTTCTCGGGGGCGTAACGTCTGGTGACAGGTCTGACAGTCACTCAGATGCGGTTGGTCCAGTTGAATCGCTTCATGTTGGTGACATTTGATACATGTGCCGTGCATCGCTTCGCGATACGAACAGGCCATCAGGAGATTATTCGACTGTTCCACTGCTCCCGGAGGCACCATGTTCTCGCGGTGGCATTCCATACAGTTTTTGGCCGTGGCTGCGGTTCGCGGAGATCCGGGGGCATGGCAATCCTGACAGGTGAAATTCTCAGGGTGTAAACCGCCAAGGTGTTTCACTTTCACCAGGGCGGCGGTATGCACGTCATGGCTGAAGATGTTGGTCGGATCGTTCATACTGCAATGGCAGCGCGAACAAGGAGTCGAGTGATCTCCCGGCATTGACAGGTGATGGCATTTCACACAGGAAGCGGAATCTCCGAAACGGTGCTGGTGTTCGGCATGGGCGAAAATCGTCTCGACTCCGTCCTTGTTGCCGTCGATGCAAAGCGTGGCGCGTTCGGCATCGAGACCGTCGGCGGGACGTATCGGTTGCGCCCAGGTTTCGCCGTAGGGCGGATACATCAGTACGTACGCCAACGGAATGATGAACACCGCGATCAGGGTAACGCGATGCAGACTGTCGGCCAGGGTCGTGCTCCAAAGCCGGCTGAGACTGCCGTTAGGCAGCTTGAACTTGCCGACCGGGCTGCTCGTTTCGGTCGATCCGGGACCGAACACCGGCATGTTCTCGGCGAGGAAGAAGAGAACCAGTCCGGCTGCGGCGACTACTCCAAGTCCCACCATCCATTCGACCAAAGTCGGGAAGTAGAGTACTCCCGCATCGTGCACATAGCCGAGAATACCGACATCGACGCGGTTCAACGCCAGGCCAACGGCCGCCGAGGTTGCGGCCACCGCTACCCCGGCCGGAGTGCGGCGGGACCAGGGGAGAATCATCAAGATCACCGGCAGAATGGCCGTGAGAGTAAGTTCGATCAGGTACAGCCAGCTTTCCCAGTTCCCGACCATGAGGGTACTCCAGCCGCCGTGCAGGAAGAGATCAACCACTTTGAATACCAGGTAGAGACCAAGGAGCCAGGCGGCAATGGTTGCCAGGGAACGCAGTGCGGGCATCTCGGGGCCTTCGGGGCCGCGAGCCGGAACCGCTGTCGTGGAGTCGTTGGAAATGCGAATGAGCGGGGTGGTATGGTTCGCCCTGGGACCGAACACCGTATCGTGATCATACCAATAAGCCCAGAGCATTCTTATGAGAACCACCACCATCAGGCCGGCGCCCATAGCCGAGATGATAAACAACCAGGGCAACCAGGGAGTGTACCAGAGCGGATACAAGCGTTGCGGCGTCACGAGGAAAAGTGAGCCAAGCGATGAATGGTGCAGGCTGGAGAGCGAGATACCGATGATGACCACTACGATGGCAATATGGTGCAGGAAATGAGCGATCTTTTCGGCCCGCAGTCGTTCGAAGATCATAGGCGCCAGTTCGATAGCCGTCACGGTGAAGTACAGCATCACGCACCAGAAGACCTCGAACAGGAATGAATTTATGTTCCACATGAATATCGGATGCCAGAAACGCTGGGGAAGGCCGATATCCAGCAGCAGGGCTGCGCAGGAGCAGCCATAGCCGAGGAAGGCGATGAGAATAGCCGGTTTCATGAGCGGCTGGAACCGCTTGATGCGTAAGACATAAACCAGGAAACCGACGGTAAAGCCTGAAGTCGAAAGAGCGACGCCGCCAATCATGTTGAGGATTTTCCACAATCCCCAGGGGTAGGCATCGGACAGATTGGTCGTAGCGCCGAGGCCGAACCATAAGCGGAACACAGCCGCTATCAGGCCGGACAATGCTAATACCCAGAGGATATCCTTAATAGTACGGGTGCGGCTACTCATGGTTTTCCTCCGAATGCTTGGCAGAGTCATCATCGCCCGCCAGTTTATTGCGGCGTTTGACGATCCAGTTCAGACTAATCAATCCGACCGCGACACCGAGCCCGATGAACGGTGTTTTGTGTACCAGCGGTTCGGTCAGTTCCGGAATCGAGTCGGCGCCGGTATCGGGCCAGTTGAGTTCGGCCAGGTCGACATCCGAGATATAGATCACGGAAGTACCGCCGAATTCCTTCTCGCCCCAGACATGATCGCGATAGCGATTCGGTTCGGCCTTGATGCGGCTTTTGGCCTCGGCCATGAGTTGATCGCGATCTCCGAACTTGAGTACGCCCTCGGGGCAGGCTTCGACACAAGCGGGAAGTTGCCCCTGCTCGATACGGTCGTAGCAGAGGTCACATTTGGTTACGAACGGTTTGGTTTGATCCCACTCGTAACGCGGGACATGGAACGGACAGGCCAGCATGCAATAGCGGCAGCCGATGCATTTGTCTTTGTCGTATATAACCGGTCCGTCGGCGGTTTTTTTCAGACTACCGACGAGACAGGCGGAAACACAGGCCGGTTCGAGGCAATGCATGCAGCTCTTGCGGGCAAAGCGGCCTTCATCGACCGAGATAATGGCCGAGCGACGATGCGAAGAGAGGCCGTCTTTCGTCGTTGCCCGATCGCGGTCGGCCAGTTGGCTGTTTCCCTTGTTGCGGGCAACGCAGGCCGCCACGCATTTTTCACAGGCGACACAGCGAGTTACGTCTACCAGTATTCCGTACATCAGACTTTAGCCTCCTTACCGTAAAGAGCTTCGGCCACTTGATCACCCGATCCCGGTCGCAGTTGCCAATGAAGACCGGAGACACGATCGAAGAAAAACAGAACGATGTGCGCCAGCTTGGTGAACGGGATAATTACTAACAACAGCTCGGCGCTGAGCAGGTGAAGCAGCATCGTGACATCCCAGGGGAACGGGTTGTACTGCGGATGCAACGCCAGGTAACCGGTGACAAACGGCACCAGAACGGCCAGCAACAGCAAATAATCGGTCTTGGTGCTCATGGAGCGGGTTCGAGGCGACATCACTCTGAAACCCAGCAAGACCAGCACACAGGCGATCGTAAACAGGGTCAGCGGATCCGCGAGACCATATCCGATCTGCGGCAAATTGACGCCCAGCAGGCCTTCCCAGAGGACGATGTGGTCCGCCAGGAACAGCGGTACGATCAGGACGCCGAAGTGAAAAAGGTAGGAGACAGTCGAAAAAATCTTCGTCCCCGGAATGAGGTGCTTGACCGGGATCACCCAACTACCTGCTTCGGCAATCATCTTACCCCAGGGGGCTTTGCGCAGGCGGCGTCCTTTTCCGGCCACCAGTGAATAGACCTGGATCAGTACGAGTCGGGCCAACCCGAGAATCATCACCAGGAAGGAGAATGCGAACAGAGGCCCTTTTGCGAATTCAATCCATTGTTCCATGATATCCTCAGGCTTTACATTTCGAACATTGCCGCTTCTTCTTTGCGTTCAGCGGGCGTCTTACCGCCGGGGACATAGATTGCCTTCAGGATCAAGTCATGAAGGCCCATGACCTTGCACGGTATGTCGTAGTATTCAACCAGCTCTTTGAGCTGCTTTTTGCAGTTGGCGCAGGGAGCGATACAGATACTGGCGCCGGTTTGTTTGATTTGCTCCGCTTTAACTCGTCCGCCGATACTCATACGGAACTCGTGTATCTCATCGACCGAAACCAGTCCACCACCGCCGCCACAGCAGAAATTGTCGCGGCCGTCCGGTTTCATATCGACGAAATCTTTCACGAACGTCTTGAGTATCTCACGCGGTTGTTCGACAATCCAGCCGGAACGAGCGATATTGCACGGATCGTGATAGGTCACTCGTTCTTCGACGATATCGGGATCGAGTTTGATTTTACCCTTACGGATACATTCGAGAGTGTATTCCATGAAATTGATTACGGGATACGCCTCGCGACCTCCGAACACCGGCACGAAATCATGGGCTGAACGGGAAGCGTGACCGCATTCACCGATCAACACCCGTTTGCCGTTAAGACGGGTCACTTCACCGACCAGTTGTTTGATGATCCGTTCCAGATGCCAGTCGCTGTAGAACAGGCCGTAGTTGATGCCGTCGTAATTGCCGGTGCCGATCGTCCAGCGATCCCAATCGCCGGCCGCGTAAAGGACGGCAGCGTTGCCCATCAGCGTTTCCGGCTCCATGAGATAATCGCTGACCGCACAGAAAAAGACCAGGTCGCGGTTGGGTTGATCGACCGGAAATTCCATCTTGACGCCGATTTGTTCTTCCAACTCCTCGGAAAGGAATTCGAGGGTGTTGAGCAGGGCGGTTTTGGGAACTTTCGAAGTGTTGCGGGTTTCTCCCTCGAGTTGTTCCCTGACACTGACCTGGAGCGCTTTGGGGACGATCCCGATCATACTGAGAATGTACCGGCCCAGGTGAGTAACGAGGGCGTGGTCGATTCCCATCGGACATTCACGAGTGCACCGCCGACAAGCGGTGCAGCGATAGAAGCCATCGAGCATTTCGTCGATAATTCCTTCGGTCAACTCGAAACCGCCCGATACGCGAGCTTTCATCCAGCCGTCGATGGTAAAATACCGTCGATAGGTTTCGAGTAACAGGTTCGTGCGATAACAAGGAATGTCGCGCTGCTCGCCGGTTGTCAAAAAGAGGGGGCAAGACACCGCACAGCGGTTGCACTTGGCGCTCGATCTGCAATACGAATCGAGTAGCGGTCGATAATCGCTGTATTCCAGGATTGCGGCGAATGCCTCGAGGAACCGCGCCACACGATTCTCGGTTACCGGATTCTCGATGTAGTACGGATATTTCTTCACATCAGGAGCCGGCGCCGGTGTTTTCGGTGTGGCAGGGTCTTTTGAACCATCCATAATTATGTCTTTCTGTCGTTTCCGCTTTTTTGGCGAGCCAGCATGCAAAGGCCGTACCAAACTGATCGGGGTGATATCGAAAGAGCTGCGATGTGATCGCATGGCGACAGGTACTGATTTCGGCTTTCCGCTTTATTATCAAAGCCTTACATAGCAAAGTGAGGGTTTCGTACAGGGCTTCATGCCGTGCTCATTATAGGCCTTTGGCAGTGTTGCGAATGCTATAATGAGCCCACTGTTTATGTTGCAAGTGTTGCAACGTATTGTCGTTTGGTGCAACGTAATGCAACGCTAATGCAACACCCTTTATATCGTTGCTACTATTATCTGTGGGCTGCTTGCAGTCCTTATAGCGAGGTATTGTTTTGATTTGTTATGTTGTATTAGGATAGCTACTTATATAATTCCCATTGATGTCTCTCAGCTTTCGACACGTATGTCTCACGGTGTTGCATCAAGGTGGTATAATCAGGAAGACGGTTCGGCACGCTACTTGCGAAAGGACCAGGGCAGGAGTTGATCGGATGCGATATGGAATACCATTACTGGGCGAGAGAGTAGCACCAAGATCAAGCTGCGCCGAGGCTTTGTTGGTTGTTGAAGAACGACGCAACCAGACCATGAGACAGTCGACCACTAAGCTGACTACGCCGACGCTGCTGGACCTGGCTAAGCTGCTGGTCGACAATCGAGTCGATGTCTTCGTTTGCGGTGGCGTCAGTCGTCGGGAGCGTGAGTATCTGGCGGCACAGAATCTTGAAGTAATCGACAATGTGGCGGCGTCGGTCGAGGAGTTGATCGATGCGATCCAGGCGGGGAAACTTCGATCCGGCTTTGGATTGGATCGTTCTCAGAAACCTCTGCCCGAAGAAAACAGCAAATCGAAAAAGGACAGCGATCGGGAAGAGGGCGGGAATAATCAGGTAATGGATTTTATCGACTGCCTGTCCTGTCGCGAGAAAATTTGCCTGCTGGGGAAGAGCTGTGCGGCCGCCGGAACCGACACGCCCAAAATCCCCGACGAGCGTGAGCACCAGCGCATCAGGGAAGCGGCCCTGGACATTTCATTCGAGAGTGAACGAACGCTTTGCCGCTTATCGGAATTGATCTATTTCTGTATCGAGATGCGCTATGAAAAGATCGGCCTGGCTTATTGTGTCGATCTCGAGGAGCCGGCCGATATTCTGGCTCGGGTGCTGAGGCGGTTTTTCAAGGTTTATCCGGTGTGTTGTAAGGTGAACGGCTCGCTCATGACCGACGGTACGACCGAAACGGTGTCGGCGAGGTCATCCTCGGGAAGACTGGTGGCTTGTAATCCGGCCGGGCAGGCGGCGGTGTTGAATCGTCTGAAGACTGATTTTAACGTGGTGGTCGGGCTTTGTATCGGGTCGGATTGTCTGTTTTCCCAGTTGAGCGATGTCCCCACGACGACTTTATTCGTTAAGGACAAGTCGCTGGCCAACAATCCGATCGGTGCGGTTTACTCGGATTACTATCTCAAGGAAGCGATTAGCGCCACCCGGGGCCGAATTCCGGAAGATGAAGACCGATGAGCGTGATGCGATTGCAATGCCATATCCATGGCTGTCCCGACCTTAAATGCGATGGTATTTTGTGCTCATTGTTCCAAACGCGGGGATTGGGCTTTTGATATGCCCGGAGTCTTTCGGGGAAGCACAACATCCGATTGAACGTGTTCCATTTCGAAATGTTCGTTTGTCCGGTGGTTCCGGGTGATTTAGTTGTCCTGAAGACGCCGTTGGAGAATCATTTCAGGAACGATTAGACATTGCGAAATGGTTAATACTCCCCATATTGACTTAACAGGCTGGAACCGTATCGGCGGATATCTATGGTTGAAGAAAAACTGAGTCGGCTCATACTCAACAGTATCAACGAAGGGGTGTTCACGGTTGACAACAATTGTGTAATTACTTCTTTCAACAAAGCGGCCGAACGAATCACCGGATTTACCCGCGAGGATGCTGTCGGCAAACATTGTTTCGATATTTTCCGAACGGAGATATGTCATCGCCAGTGTGCGCTGAAGGATACCCTGAAGACGCACGACCCGGTTAGCGATGCCCGCGTGACGATAGTAACCCGCGACGGCCGCGAGGTGCCGATTCAAATCACCACTACCATGCTCGTAGACGACAGCGGCGATTCGATCGGTGCGGTCGAGTTTTTCCGTGATATCTCCGAGGTTGAGCATATTCGCAAGAGTTTTGAGCAGAAGCGGGTGCTGGAAGATATCGTCAGTGTCAACACCCGCATGCACGAGTTGATCGCCTTGTTGCCCGATGTTGCCGCCGCCGAGTGTAATGTTCTGATCCAGGGGCCCAGCGGTTGCGGCAAAGAGCTGTTCGCTCAGGTGATTCACAATCTCAGTCCCCGGCGCTACGGGCCTTATATCCGCATCAACTGTGCGGCGCTGCCGGCCACGTTGCTCGAATCGGAGTTGTTCGGCTATGAGAAGGGAGCGTTTACCGATGCCAAACGAGCCAAGCCGGGACAGTTCGCTCTGGCCGCCGGCGGCACGCTGCTGCTGGATGAAATCTCCGAGATGGATATCGCGCTCCAGGTGAAGCTGCTGCGGGTGCTTAACAACGGCGAGTACATTCCCCTGGGATCGACCCGGACGCTGCATACCGATGCGCGGATTATCGCCGCGACCAACGCCGATCTCGAAACGGCCATAGCTGCGGGGACATTCCGCCGCGATCTTTATTACCGCATCAATGTCGTGAATATCAGCATCCCGCCGCTGTGCGAGCGACCCGAGGATATCCCGCTGCTGGTCGACCATTTCATGGCCGCTTTCCGCAAGAAGAGCGGGAAAGCAATCGAAAAGGTGACGCCGGAGGCGATGGCCGTTCTGCGTCACGCCGCTCTGCCGGGCAACGTGCGCGAGTTGGAGAACGCGATCGAGCACGCTTTCGTGATGTGCCACGGGACGGAGATCGGGATCGAGCATCTGCCGCCGCATATCAGCGCCCGTGTCAGTTCACAGACACCGGAGGACAATGTTACCTCGGAGCGGGAGATAATTCTTCAGACACTCAATCGTTATCACGGCAATCGCTCGCGGGCAGCGGCGGAGTTGGGGATGCACCGCTCGACCCTGTGGCGCAAGATGAAGATGCTGGGGATAGCGGAGTAGGGGGAAGGCTCTGCTCGTCCATTTGAAGCCGACGTGTAATGTAGACGTATCTTGGCGGTGCCGAACGTATCCCAAATCCTGGTCATATATACCTTTTGAGAATTAATAGGTCTTTTCCCGTCCCCATACTGGTGTCAATGAAGATCAAATTCCCAAAGATTTTTAGTCTATAGTGATACGGCTTGCTTGCAGCATACAATCATCCCCACCTCACTCGTCCGGTTGGCGGTGGGCGGTGGATTCCTCGTCGATCCAGTTCTCCTCCTCGTAGAAGATCCCCCCGCGAGCCGGGACTTTGCGCGTCGCTCCCGCTCGATAAAACGGACAGCTCTTAGGTCCGTAGCAAAATGTCTCGAAGCGATACTTCTTGATCCACGGCTTCCAATTGTCGGTGATCAACTCCACCGGCATCCGGCAGCCCCAGATGCAGGTCGTGCACCTGGTCGAATAAATGCGCGGGTCCAGGCGGCGATGGCCGCGCATGCGGTACTCGGGTAGCTCCGGCGGTATGCCGAGGAAGGGTGGACCGTCGGGCAGCGCACCGTCTGACAACGCAATGATCTTGATCCGACTCGTTTTGTAAAATCCGGCTGTTTCCAGCCTCGGGTCGCTTTCCGGGACGGACACACCGCTCAACTCCATGCCGAAGCGGAATTGGAACTTTTCGTGGGCAACCGGACCGACCGCAATCATAAACTCGCCCGTTTCTTCACCGCAGACACCGTCAACGCCGAGTACGAAGCCGAGGTAGCTGTGACTGCGCTCATCGTAGGAGCGCATCAACCGAATCCTTGGCTGGACCGAGACAATACGGCCGTTCCAGGTTGTTTTCACTGAACCGTTCATGGCATTCGTTTCAGGTAGCGGATGATTTGTTCGGTGTGGGCTCGTTCGTGCCAGAGGGTCCGGCGTACGATCTTGCGAGCCGACCAGCGCTCGCCCATACGCTCGGTGAGGGTGTCGTTGTTCGTCAAGAGCGGCAGTTGCCGGAGAGTGTGCTCCCTCACCCGGTCAAGCATCCGAAGAACGTCCTGGGGCATTTCTTCCTGCGGGAACGCCAGGTTAAGACTATCGAAATACCACCATTCGGCCCAGGCGACGTGTTTGAGGATTCCGTCGATCGTACCCTGTACTTCTCCCGGTACGGGCGTTTGACGCTGCTCTGCGGAAATGCCGTCAACCAGGCGGGTCAGATCGTTGCGAGTGAAGCCGAGCAGTGACCGGATGTGCTCTACGTAGTCCGGATTCATGGGACGGCGGTCATCCTCGAAAAAGGCGTTGACGATGTAATCTCCCTCACTGACGAACGATTGGAATGATTCCGCGATTTCCACCTCAATGTCCCCAGGCGGTTTGCCGGGTTGGTTTTGGTGTGACGCCAACCAGTCGAAATAGTCGGCGATGCGGGAGGGAACGCCGGCGATTGCGTCTTCGCGATTAACGGCCTTGGAATAGCAGCCGGGGAGATCGAACACCCACGCGACCCAATGACGAGGCTCGATATCTTCAACACCGATGCGGTAGGTCATAGAATATCTCATCGTAGCTTGGTGAGAGTTATGGACGGGTTGTTTCTTTCACAAACGGATACCAATCCCACTGAAATAAAGATTCCTATTTAACATATAGATCAAGTACGCTGGATGCAATCGCAGATAAAGAGAATCTTGGACGCTGTTTTGGTTGACGGTGGGAGAGGCCGGCCGCATCGTGAGAGCAAAGAGGAACATACATGTGAGGTTAGCAGCCATGGGAGTACATATCTACCGGTCGATTCTGGTTTTCGCAGTTACATTTGTGATGGCATCAACGGCTTTTGCCGACACGGATGCGATAACAGAAGCATCCGGCTTTTCGGATGTGACGGTGTACCCTTCGATGAACGCCATGTCTGCCCCTCCGGCGGCGGCAATAACGGTGACTTTCGGCGCGGATATCGATGATAGTGTCGTTAGCACGGCCGATTTCCTCGTTTCGGGATCGTTATTCGGTCGCTATGAGGGAGAAGTGAGTTATGACCTGACGGATAGAACAGCTTCCTTTAAGAGTGCTGTTCCTTTCGCGTACGGCGAGCAGGTCCGAGTTGTATTGACCCATCTTGTCGCTCACCCGTACGGGGATTACTATTCGGTGCATTACACCTGGGAATTCACCGTTGCGACCAACTCCGAACATGGATTCCCGGGCAATCCTGCCTCGCTGACGGTGGGCTCGAAGCCGAAGTCGATCTGTGCAGCCGATTTCAACGGCGACGGCCTGGTCGATCTGGCGACTGCCAATCAGTACGGAGAGACCGTCTCGATCATCGTTCAGAAGGAGTCGGGCGGATTCTGGGATCATTCCGAGTACGCCGTGCCGGGGCGTCCTTATGATATCGCATCGGCCGACCTGAACTGCGACGGCGCGATGGACCTTCTGGTAGTGCTGAAGGATGTTGACTCGGTTCTCGTTATGCTGAACGCCGGATACGGCTTTTTCAGCAACGTGCATGCTCTTGCGACGGGAGACAATCCCACCGCAGTGGCTGCCGGCGACAGGAACCTCGACGGGTATCCGGACTTCTTCGTGGCCAATTCCGGCTCGCACAGTATTTCTGTATTCATAGGCACGGAGGACGGCCTGCCCGAGCAGGGAGATGAGTGTTTCTTCGGGACGACGACCGCGCCGTATTCGATCGCCCTGGCCGATTTCAACAACGACGGGGGTCTTTCGCTCGTTACCGGCAACGTTTACACCAATCAGGCAGCTATCATATATAGCTATGAATGGCCTGTGATCACATCATACGTCGGGTACGATATGGGGGATTTTCCCGGCGAAGTGGCCGTGGCGGATTTTGACGCGGACGGCTGGATGGACCTGGTTTCGGCCAATTCGCTCAGCAACGACCTGACCGTACGCCTGAATCAGGGAGACAACACCTTCACACCGCCGGTCAGCTATCCGACGGGTGATACGCCGTATTCCGTCGCGCTCGGCGATTTCAACGGGGACGGGTATATTGACATGGCCTCGGCGGGGTCCGCCGACCGGACCGTTACCGTTTTTATTAATGACGGCAGCGGTGATTTTCAACTGCTCGACGTTGACACGATCGGGACCAATCCGAACGATCTGATTGCCGTAGATGTTGACGGCGACGGACGGTTGGAGTTGGCCGCGGCCGACTGGGGAAGCGACGATATCTCGCTGCTGTCCTGGCTGGTCTGTCCCGACTCGGACGGTGACGGTGTGGGCGACCCGGGGTCGGGATCGGACGACTGTCCGCCGGATAATTGCCCGTATGTCTATAATCCGGACCAGGAGGATCTGGACGGCGACGGGGTCGGTGATTCCTGTTGCTGCTCGATGCGCGGAGATATCAATCAGGACGGCGGGGACAAACCCGATATTTCCGACCTGGTGTTTTTGATCGCCTGGATGTTTCAGGATCATGCGACGCCTGGCTGCATGCAGAACGCTGATGTGAACGGTTCCGGGGGAAAGGCCGATATTTCCGACCTGACTTATCTGATCAACTACCTTTTCCGAGGCACCGCCGCCCCGGTTCCGTGCGAGTAGAGGGGGATCTTCTGCGGTGGAGGCAAGCCCCACCGCTACGCTTTAATGATCCATAACCTTAGCGTAGCCAGCGGCTTGAAAGTCCTAAAATCACGGGATCAATCAAGAAATATCGTGAAAATCCGAAGTATGACTTCGGATTTGCACGATAATTGAGTAAAATCATAGTGAGGGGTAATGATTTGAAATCAGAGAAGCCCTGACTTTCAATCCGTTCTCGGTTGGTAACATCTGGGAGAGTCTGACTTCCCGGCGGGACTCTGCCAACTGAGCTTTTTTCTAAGATGAATCCCCGTAGTTGCAGCGCCGTGATTACTCGCATAAAAAAGCTCCCCGGGCAGGACGTGAGTAGAACATTTGATACACTGCTCAGCCACTTCAGACGAGCCGTTTAAGCGAAACGTGCTGGATGAGCTATCGGCCAAAGGACAAGCCGACTTATTCCGGGCAATGGTGGCAGTCTACAGGTGCCGGACCACTCTGGAACATGTATATCACGCAATAGACCAAGTCAGATATATCTATCGAGCAGTTGCCGTCCAGATCAAACTGTGCCTTACAAGGTGGGGGTGGCCTTCACAGAACATGTAGTTAACTATGAATACAACATCAGCAATATCTACGCTCTGATCGTTGTTTGCATCCGCAGGGGTTAGGCAGCATCCCGGTACTGGCATGGCGCTTACCACATTACCAAAATCGCTCTCGTTACCGGCAATATCAAATGCCGTAAGTGTGATGAAATACTCGGCACTGTCTGTCAGGCCTGAGAGTAACATAGACTCTACATCTCCCACCGTGTAGGGCGATGCCAGGCCCGGTACACCGGCACCCAACCTGCCGAAGTGTTCATCAACGCGGTTTCAATACCAGTTGGTTGATTTGGCCAGTACACCGTGTACGCCAATGCCGTGGCTACTATTCAAGTTTCAATACCAGTTGGTTGATTTGGCCAGTACACCCTTGACTGACTTCCACTTCATCAAAAATGGGTTTCAATACCAGTTGGTTGATTTGGCCAGTACACAACTAACCGCACCATTAGCCGTGATCGTTCTGGGTTTCAATACCAGTTGGTTGATTTGGCCAGTACACACAATTCCTCGGCATCGACGACAGCCATAAAGGTTTCAATACCAGTTGGTTGATTTGGCCAGTACACCCTTTCGTGCAGAAAGGAATGTATGACGCATTGTTTCAATACCAGTTGGTTGATTTGGCCAGTACACTTTATTGGCGGGGTATATCACGGCGATATAATGTTTCAATACCAGTTGGTTGATTTGGCCAGTACACTCCCAACCAACCACTACGGTCCGATTCCCATTGAGTTTCAATACCAGTTGGTTGATTTGGCCAGTACACCGCGGCCTTCGTAAGCTGCTGGAGCTCCATTAATTAGAATGCCGAAATGGCGAACCCCTCCACAGTCAAAACATACTCCATCAAAAAGCGCCAGTCAAGCCTTGTAAGTTGTTAATTCACAACAATGGCGAACCCAGGCAGGAGCGACGTCCGGCGTAAACCCCAACCGCACAACCAACTTGCACCACAATATGGCCGCTAACCCCGGTTTTTACTCGAGGTTCGCCATCAGGCAATCCAGAAGTCTGGGAGATTCCCGGGACGTGCGTCACCGAAATACCTCGACTGGGGGCGGCAGCGCCGACACATGCGATACAGGTATAGCCTGTCTCCCTCGCGAAAATCGAATCGTGCTAGCGCGTTCAGTATTGTCCGAAGCTGGGCCAATGTGATATCAAGCTCATAGAACCCGGGGGCGGGCGGTAAGCAATAGGCATTTAACAGGCTCCGCAGCCTGCGTCGCAACGCGGCAGACCGGACCCGGTAGATCACAATCACCGTCATAGTCGCAACCTAAAAGCTTGGAACGCGGAGTTACCGCCGTTGATGTGCTCTTTCAGGCTCTCGCAATACCCGTCCATCACTCGTCTCCAATCAAGCAAGTTGGCGCCCGTATCAACACGCTCGCCTAACTTAGTCTCTAGTTCGGAGAGGTAGTTCCTTCGTGCGGCCGGTTCCATCAGGCAGGGCAATGATGACTTGAGTGATCGTTTGAATTGATTCGGCCTCACCTGCCGCCGGTTGATCAGACGGATAACCGTCTGATCGACGAGGAATCGAAAGGGCTCCATCATGTCCGAAACCAGCGCCGGGTGCCCTTTGCGACGCATGTGAAGGAAGCCGATGTAAGGGGAGAGGCCTGCTTTCTCGACGAGAGAATGGACGTTTCCGCGCAGGACCGTATAGCCGAGACTCAGGAGAACGTTCACGGGGTCGCGCGGGGGACGACGATTGCGGCCAGGGAAGTCAAAGGTCGAGTCGATCATGTTGGCAAACACTCCGAAATAGACGGCGGATGCCCGCCCCTCCAGCCCGCGTAGCGTATCAATGCTGCGGACGCCAGCCGCAAGTTCGGCGATCCGCCCCAGGTCTTCCCAGGCGCCCTGCAACGCGGGATTCTTGCTTTTGTGCCGGCGCAGGACCTCGCGCAAGTTGCCGATCTTGGCGGCGATCAACTCGCGGGCGACCTCGACGCAAAACTCCGGCTCCAAAGAACGCGACAGTTGTTTCTCCCATACGTCGGTCGGATCAACCTGCTCCGAGGCTAGTCGGCCAAGATAGTCGCCCGAATACGACATGTATATCACCGGGACGCCCCGGCTAAGACAGTGGTTGACGAGGCCCGGCGACAACCCCGCCGAGCTGGTCACCATAATTTGTCCGATCTGCGCCAATGGCACGTTCAAGAGTTCAGCCCCACGACAGGATACGGTCACAACTCCAGCCCGACACCAGGCTCGTGCGCCCGGCGTGTCGAGCCACAGGGTACGATAGAGAGGTGCACCTTTTTTGACAAGCAACTCCGGGAAGTGCTCGATTTTCATCGGCGGGCCGGTCTTGAGATGATATCCCAGCTTCTCCAACTCCCGGATAACTTCGGCGTCGTCGACGGACAGGTTGTCCGGCTCCTGTTTCTGTGGCTGTTCCATCATGATCGAGTTCAGGAACAGGAACCCTAGATAGTCAAATCCTTCCCGAAAGCTGGTCAGCCGAGTTTTCTTGTCGGACACCAGCAGTCCGATGTCCATGAGAATGACGCGGGCTTCGGCCAGCGCCTCGGATCTCTCCCGACCGGTGCGACAGAGAATTATGAAGTCATCGGCATAGCGGACAATGCGGTAACCGGCGCGTTCCATACGTTCATCGAATTCGTCGAGGTAAATATTGGAGAGGATGGGGGAGAGAACCATCCCCTGAGGAAGTCCCCGATCGCGCTCCAGGGTGAGTCTGGCGAATCTTACGGGAGCCTTAACCCAGCCGTCGATCAGCTCTATCAGGCGCGGGTCATCGACGATCCTGCGGAGTTTGTACATGAGCAGATCGTGGTCGACCGAGTCGAAGAAGTGGGAGATATCCGCATCGACCACATATTCGTAGCCTTCCGAACGGAGCCGGTCGATCATCCGCGCGGCGTCGTAGCGCGACCGGCCGAGGCGGAAGGCGTACGATGACTGTTCCAGCGTCCGCGCCACGATCGGGCGAAGCACGTGCAGGACGGCCCGCTGAACGATCCGGTCTTCAAGGCCGGGAACGGCCAGAAAACGAAAGCCACCCGCAGCTTTGGGCAGAACAACTCCGTGCAGCGCGGCCGGACGATAGGTTCCCTCGTGCAAGCTGTCGGAGAGTTCGATCAGGTCCGGGACAAGGGGATCGTCCTCGTGACGATCGTCGGCCAGAACTTTCTCCTGTGCCGCCTGAAGGTTCTCGGCCTCGATCACCTGGTCGAAGAGGGAGACCGCGGAGTCTGATGCATTGTCCGACTCCGGGACATGCAGGTCGTATTGTCCGAGCCCCTGCGGGGTCCCTTTGCAGACGCCGATGAGCGATCCGAGCACGAGCCAGGGACCGATAGTCGACAGGTCCCCCTCGAGAGTCACCGTTCCGACCAGGCCGCGAGTCGGCTCACGGACTTTGCCGCCGGTGCGATCGCGGTTTGAGTTAATGCCCCAGGATAAATCGTGGGTGTGGTCGGTAACCCGGATAGTATCGGTGTCAACCTCGGCCGCGAAACAGCCGTTGTCGCCGTAGCACTCGCTCAGCCGATTGAGACGAAGAGTAAGGTTGGACATGAAGGCCGCCAGATCGAAGTAACGATATTCCCGCCGGCGGTCGTTCGCGAGGCGGCGCAGCCAGAGCGGTGACTTTAGGTCGAGATCAATGCGGGAGGGATTGCCGAGTTCCGACCATCGTGCCCGGGCGAACGGCCAGCCCAGCGAGCGGGGCTCGCCGCCCGAAAAACGGCCCGACTCGTAAAGGATCGCTCCGGAGTGCGGGCAACGGCAGAGGCTCAGATCATAATTGCCGTTGAAGCGCCCGCCGACGCGGCGGTGTTCGGTCTGTTGGCCCCACCAGGCGATCAGTTCGATCAGCGGTTGCCAGAACCAAGCGGCTGTGCCGAACAGGACCAGCGAAAACGTGAACCCGTCTTTGCCTGCTTCGACGAGACGGTCGAAGTCGGGCGTGCGGAGGGAGTAGGGGCGGGTATGTTGACCGCTCGACTCGAGCCCGAAGGCCGCTCTCCAGAACGTGTTCTCTTCGGGCGGGATATCCCGGCTAAACCGATGCCAGTCGGCTTTCAGGGCTTCGGTGAGCAGGCCGCGCAGGGTGGAGCCGGGGTGCGGGGGGAGCTGGACACGATGGTGCGGGATGAGGGTGAACTCGAGCGTGATGAAGGTCAGCGATGTTTGCTGTTGTGTTGCAGGCTTACTCATAACGAAGACCTACTGACTCATCTGGTGCAGTTTGCCTTGGCCGATAAGCGTAGAAATTGCAACATACCGTGTTTGGTGGCGACAAATAGCACTGAAACGGATGATCAAACCAAGTACCTGAAGCAGTTTCAATACCATGTTTGGTAGCGATGAATAGCACCTACGTGTTCCCGAAGACACTCTGGCACAACAGTTTCAATACCATGTTTGGTGGCGACAAATAGCACTTCAATGATTGAAGCTATGGCACAGACTCCGATTGGTTTCAATACCATGTTTGGTAGCGATGAATAGCACGGAGGCCCAGCGATGACACACACAAAAGGACCGTGGTTTCAATACCATGTTTGGTAGCGACAAATAACACGGACAAGGTCAACCTGTCATCGGCGTATAACGGTTTCAATACCATGTTTGGTGGCGACAAATAACACATTTCTGATGGCCATGTTGGCCGTCTTCTCCAGTTTCAATACCATGTTTGGTGGCGACAAATAACACCGACAACAGGAGGGCACATGACTCACTATGAAAGGGTTTCAATACCATGTTTGGTGGCGACAAATAACACCTTCAGGCTCTGAATATGGCCATAGATTCGCTTCGTTTCAATACCGTGTTTGGTAGCGACAAATAGCACCTTGAAATCAATCCCACATACATTGAACTCAGTTTCAATACCGTGTTTGGTAGCGACAAATAGCACATCACCCTCACGATCACATGCCGGGATCAAAAGAGTTTCAATACCGTGTTTGGTAGCGACAAATAGCACTGTATTTAGGCGCGGGTTTTCATCTCAGAAGTTTCAATACCGTGTTTGGTAGCGACAAATAGCACCGCAGGCGCCATAAACCTCTGTGCTGGTTGTCATTAGAACCCGCTAATGGCGAACCTCAGGAGAACAGGTCCGACGCCTGTCCGAACGACTTCACAATGCGATGTAAGCCATTGTCTCACAACGATGGCGAACCTAAGCCGGCTCCCCGGTCCCATAAGTCACGTTAATACACAAAATTAGCTCAGTATGACGACAAAGTCAAGTCATTCCGATTGAGGTTCGCCCGAGCCATGTTCCTTCGTAACGTCCTCAATATGGGTTGTGGTCGAATATCAACACATTCTCCGCGTTCGGCGCCTGGTAAATCAACCGCAGGGCTTTGCCGTGCAGGGCATGGGCCAGTCTCAAATACAGCCAGATAGGTCCCTTGCCGGTGATGGTGACTTCGTTCCCTTCGCCGGCCTGGTCGAGGACGCGCCGGATATAGTCCTCAAGCTGATCGAGTTTGGCCAGGCCGACATACAACTCCTCGACGTTGATTGTAACGTGCTCTGCTGCCATTTTTATCCTCTATTCGGGGAATTCTTCGGGTCCGTGGATTTTGGCCGATCCAAGGAAAATGTCGTAGCTGCGCACGTTCCACGGATTCCGGGTGGAGACATATTGGGTGTCGATCTCGCGGTTGAACGTGATGGCCGCCGCCACGACGCTGGTGACTTTCTGCCCGCCGGTGAAGTCGACCATGATGTCGTTCTCGCGCAGCTTTCCCTTGCGACTGGTGATTTTCTCCAGCAGCCAGATAATCCCGAGCGAGAGATCTTCAAACTCCTCGAAGTTGATTCCCTCGGCGTTGGCTGGCCGGTTGTCGCTTAAGCCTATTCTCGCCCACTTCTTCCCCTGTCTGGCCAGGACTTCGAAGGAGATCTGGCTCAATGTTCCGCCCGGTCCCTGGTATTTGCCAATCAGGTTCTTGAACCAGTCTATCTGATTCAACGACTCCGGCGAGCAGATGACCGTGACCGACTCGAGGATGCCGACATGGTAGGCAATCCCCCTGAGCGGCATCTCCCATTTCCACAATTTCGACCTACCGCCTGCCTTTTCTATCTTGTCCTTTTCGGCGCTGAGGCGTTCGAGGTCCTTCATCAAGTCTCCGGTCGGCGAAAAAGTGTCGGGAATGCCGGGGGTAGTCCATTCGCCGGCTTTCTCATGATCCTCGAAGTTCGAGAGAAAGAGAATCAAGTGTCGGCGCTTTTCCGGCTCATCACCGCGCACGAAGCGGGTATGCGGGTGGAAGATCTTGTCGCGGCTGTGGTAGATGAGCGCCACAACGGCGACGAGCAGGGCCCAGGCGCCGATCATAGGCCAGGCACTTTGGGCAACATGTTCGGTAACATGCCCAAGGATGTAACTCTCCGTCGTAGTTGCCGCCCAATGAGCGAAGACAATGGCCAGCACGGCCAGGAACCACGGAGTCGCTTTCTCGAATGAATAACGGAATTTAGTGTGTTTCTTGGTCACCGTCTTCCTCTCCCTTTTTGCTTATTGGCCGGGTTTCTCGGCTTTGGCGGTTTGGAGGTGAGATTGTAGAAGTTGCCGGTCTGGCTCTGTATCCACAGTTTGGACTTCTGTCCCAGAGGGATGTCCGAATTGACGCCTTTGGGGAGTCGTCCCTTGTTGCCGTCTACAGCTTCGAACCAGGCGCCCTCCCTACCTTGCGGTGTCTCAATCCGTGTCACCTCGATCAGGTCCCCGGCCTGGCGAGTTGCCTTAGTCTGTATCTGTATCGGTTTCTGTCTTTGGCCGGCCTGCGCAGGATGCTGTTCGGTTCCCTCGATTAGGCGGCCGTAGCCGGAGTTGGTTTTGGCTCCCACTCCCCGATGTGTCAACGCGTCGGACAGCAGCCGAAGGGCGAACTTCTTCCACTTCTCTCCGTTTTCGCTCGTATCGTCACATTCAACACAGATTAGGAAGTTTCCTGTAACCGACAAAAATGAGACCGGGATAGGCATATCGGAATCGGTCGGCGCGTTTTCCGTATCGCCGGCCTTGGCGCCGTAGTAGTCGGAGTGGTGCGGGGTCATAACATCCGCCATTAAAGAGCGTCCGGTCAGCAACGATTCCGGCAGAATCCAGGCGTCGTGAAAGAGGATATGACCGGCGGACTCCTGTGTGCCGAATAGTGCCTCGTGGGCATCGCCGTTGAACGCAAATGCGTCATCCACAGGTCCCCATACCTCGTCGCAATAGTGCGCCGCCAATCCCTTTAGGGCCGATCCCGGAATTACCGGGGTGCCGTAAGTGTGGTGCAGGGTCAGCCCTGTCTCAAGAGGTGTGTGAGCCCCCAACCCGACGATCAATCGACCCCGCACGCTCATCTCTGTCGAGAGAGAACTGCCGCGGAGCTTCTTCCATCGATCAAACGCGAGGGTGTATATATCGTGCTGGCCGCAGACAGACTTAATGGCGACTTGGAGCAGACGCTTCTTACCCTCATTCTTGTCGCCGGTTGTGCTCAGATACGAGTCCAGAAGAAGGCTGGCTTGGGCCGCTTCGGACAGTGCGTATGGGTCTGTCCAAAGCGACTGCAAGGCATCGCGGCAAGCTTGAATCGGCCTGGTCTCTTGTTCATTCTTCATAGCTGGCCTTCAACACTGCTTCGGCGTAGCGTTTCATCCAGGTAGCGCAGGCCAGGGCCTCGCGCACGAGCCACTGGTACTCCGAGACCGGCGCTGAGCGAACGAGCTGTGCGAACTCAGTCCGGTTGGCGCTCTTCCCGACCAGGGCGGTGAAGTCGTCCAGAAGGCATCCGAAGTACGCCGACTTCTTCTCATCGGAGGCCTTGGATTCGAGGAAGGCAATGGCCTGGGCCAGTCCGCTCTGCTGGATTAACATGGGAAGGTGCATACACTGGCGGCCGTAGTCGTCCTTCCACTCGTTGTTGGCGGCGGCGTTGACAAGGCTGAATGCCTTCTGGGCTCGTTGTTGTCCCCTGGTTGATGCTGACTTGTTAGTCATTGTTGCCTCCCGCGGCCGGGAAGATGCATCGCGCCTGGCCCCGACCGGTGGTGGCATGGCCGCCCAGTTGGAGCAGCCGCTCGCCGGAAGCGAATTTCTCAATCAGGTTCCGGGCCGTGACCCCGGCGGCGCCGTACACGCGGTCGCACCACAGCAATCCCGCGAATATGGCCTCGGCCGGAACGGATTCTTCGTACCAAAGCGCTCCGGATGCCACGGTCTTTGTCTTCGGATCTATGCGAATCCGAGCACTCACTTCGGTGGCCGTTTCGCAGAGATAGTCGAAGGTGCCGTCCGGTACAACCGCGAAGCGCTGTCTGAACGGCTCGAACCAGGGGTTCTCTTTTCCGAAGACCTTTTCGGCGAAGTACGTTGCGATTCTGCCAACGTCCTGATTCTCTTCGGCGGTAAAGTCCAGGTCCTCGAAGTAAACCTTGTTCCCTTCCTCCGAGATGGCCGACTTTGAGACATCCGGTATCAAAATGGTGTTGGCGTTGGTCGGTTCTGGTATCGGTAGTTTGGCCCAGGCTGAATCTGCTCTCAAGTCGCGGTTGATTCTCCGCAAGACCATGGGGGAGGAGACCCAGGCAAACGTGCCATAGAGGCTCCGTACCGGAAAGCAGGCAATTCGCGCGTCGGTGAACACCAGGGAGCCGGCGTTGGCGAGATCATCGCCTGAGGAGCCGAAGGCCGCCTTCAGCAATCGGCCGTCGGCAGATTCATTCTGGCGGGCGTCGTCGGTCGCACCGTTAAGGTCCGCGATGACACCCTTAACGGAAGAGCCTGGAATCAACGGCCAATTCGTGACTTTCTCCCGAACGATTGGCAGGTCGACAAACCCGATTCCTCGTCCGACTCCGACGTGCATGGGTGTGATGGCGTGTAGCCAATACGGTGCAGGCTTGCTGCTCATATTATTCCTCCATTTTCATTGCTTGCCCAATCCCACTTCCCCCAGAGAGCCAAACCAAAGCCATCGCGACGATCCTGTTCATTGTCACTAACAGGATGAAGCCAGAGCTTCTCCGCAATGGCCGCAATATCGCCTTCGAGGATTTCAAAGCAGTACACGCTGCCCGCCGGAACGGCTCTTCGAACAGCCTTGGGCCCGGCGGTTCCCTTCTCCAGACTCCATCCCGATATGGCCTGCCACCGGCCGACGCAGGCCGCGACTAGTCGAACCTTAGTATTGTCGGGACTGCCGGGTGGTTGGCCCGTCAGATCATGATCGAGCCAGCCCGGTTTCCAGCCTTGGGCAAAGATCGCGGGAGAGGCGAGGATCATGCGCAACCTGTTGCTGTTGGACTGGTGAAGGTTGCTGTACAGCTTGGCGGGTACAGCCCAATTAGATTCATGCCCCTGAGACCACGTGGCCAGGCGTCTCTCGCCGCCAAACGGGTGAGTTTCGTCGAAGGCCGAGGCATCCCTGATAAAGGCGCCGTTCTCCTCAATCCTGAGAGCGAGCTCGATGTCGGCGCCGCTCAGTTCATCGGTCATATCGAGGGCAACCGTTGAGAAGAGATGTCCTTCTTCTGCGGAGCCCGTTTGTGCGTCGATAGACACTTGGGTTCGCTGATCCTCGGGGATTCTGCCCAGGAACCCGTCGTGCTGCGTAGGCGACTTCGGGATAGTGTCGAAGTGCTTGCCCAACAGCCAGCTTGTCATGCGGTCCGTGGACCAGAAGGAAGGTCCTTCTACGGCCTTTAGGTCGGTTGCAGCCACGACTGGTTGGAGGCCATCGGGGAGATCGCAACCGATGGTGCCATCCTCCGGGAGTCGCATCGGGCGAAGCGGATACACTGCCTGCTCGTCATCGTTAGTGGATTTGCGCACCACCAGAGCGTCGAGCGGCGCAGGGAAGTATATGCGTTCATCAACGACTGGGAGCGGCCCCGCAACGGTTATTGATCGGAGAGAATCACATAGCTTCGGGGTGAAATCACATTCGTCTCGCTTTGCCAACAGTGTGCGAAGGCTGCCTGTCGCCGTCGAAGGGTGGGGCCAGCGAAGCGAGCGCATACGGTTGCCCTGTCCGAAGCCAAAGGGACGGCCGTCGCGCGCGATGATCGGATCTATCGGTGAAACGCTAAGATAGGTTGTCATGCGCTTTCCTCCTGTAGTGCCTTGCGCTCTGCTTGTCGGTCGCCGGCCTGTCTGATCGAGGCGGCAATGTGTCTGGCAATCAGCCACTCGTTGGCCAGACCCATGAGTCCGACATGATGTCTGGCGTGATGCTGTGAGTCTGCCTCGCCGAAATCTCGCTCGACCGACAACAAGTGCTCGACGTGAGTGGCGTAGAAACTGTCGTCCATCTTCTTGCCGCCGGGGCGCTTCTTAGAGAGTACCAGGCGAATATCAGCCCGGATTGCCGTGGCGGTGTTATCGTCGTCGGGCCAGTCGGCATAGGTGAAGGCCAGGTTCCTGATGTCGTAGGGAGAGCGACCGGAGATCAGTTTGTCGGCAAAGAGTTGGCACCAGTTGGACATTCGAAGATCCAATGACTCTTGAGTCTTGTCCCCCCACGGACCGCGGACGAATATAGGGGAGCCGCTTCTGGGGTGCAGGTGGATTGCGAGGCCGTTCCCGAGCGGCTTCTTGGCAGATCTCTCCGCAATGCGAGCGTATTGCAGGAGATCCTCAAGCGGTTCGGCGCAATGCCCGATAGCGATGCCCACAGAAAGGGTAGGGGCAGATTCCCCTTGTTTCCACGTCTTCCTGAATTCCTCGTGAAGTCTTCTCGCGCATGACAACGCCTGGTCAACCGGAATCATAGCGAGCACATCATCTCCCCCGGAATAGACCAGACAGCCGCAATGCTGTCTGTCTACAAGTTCTTTCGCAGTTTCCGAGAACAACGAGAGGTTTGACGAGAACTGTCGGTGCGCTTCCGAATCTCTTATCGACGACAGCAGCTTGCCAATTCCGTCACCATCGGCCAGGAGAATCGCCAGATAGGGTTGAGGCTCGCCGTATTCTTGTTCGGTCTTTACTTTCTGAACGAGCGCCGCAATGGTTTGCAGGTCAGTAACGTCCTTAGACGTGAACTCGAGCCCCATGGCGCTTGAGTCGTCACGTCTTTTGGCCTGCCTCACCATGAGTCTGGCTCGGCCTTCAAGAAGTACAGACCCATCGAACGGGAAGAAGGACCTGAAATAGTCACCTGTGCCGGTGGCGAACGGTTTGTTGCCCTGGCAGAGTTCAGCGATTTCCCCAATCGCGGCGCGGGCCTCTCCGCCGTCATGCTCTATACCACGAAGCCAGGGGTCTACGGCAACGCGAGTTACTGAAGGAAATGATCCTCTCGTTGAGCGTTTGACAAAGTCGGCAACGTCCAATTCCTCCCCCTCAGACAGCCGCAGCCTCTGGGCGAGTTCCGGAGCTTCGCTGAGGACTCGCTCGCGAAGGCTCCGTGTTTCCTGTCGGGAGCTTCCGACAATCAAGATGGTGTCCCGCAATCCGCTCAGCGATGATTTAGGCAGAAGTGCCGCACTTGTGCCAGCGCCAAAATCTCGACAGGACTTCCTACCCGACAGAACGCGCATGAGTCGTTCTCTAACCTGTGGGTAGTCGTTTTCGGTATCATACGATGCCCAGGCCGAATAGAATTCCAAGACGTCCGCCCGCTGTGATTCCCACCGAGCGGAGTTTAGCAACTTTCCGCCGAAGGTCTCTGCCTCTGCGGCGTACTTCAGCCACTTCGCATTCCCGGCAGACTTCGCTTCGACTACCAGGTCTGCAGGCGGCTTCGGAGGGGTCTCAAATTGTGCGAGCACGAAATTCGAAATCCCGGCGGCGTCAGGATCCGCGGGAAAGATCAGATCGCCTCCGGAGCTCTGCAACGTCTTGGCCACCGTCCGGCTCACATCGCAGAGGATCTCAGACCCAAACCAAAGATCGCGTGTTCTGCGTGCGGCGCTGATAAATCCCTGAACAGGCCCAATGCCTATAACCATCAACATCCTGCTCATATTCTTGCCTCCCTTATTTCTTGCTGATGGCATATTCGAAGAAAGCGTCGACAGCCGATGTTACGTGTTCTCGTTCCTCTACCGGCACGAGCTCCATAGGCGAGTTTGGGTAGTCAAACATGTCGTCCCTCCAAATGTTGTCAGCCAAGAGCGGAACGCCCACACTCAGATCGTGAGCCCCCGGAGCGACGTATGCAGCTTTCATCGGAGGCGTTAATAGAACAAATATCGCTGGCAAGACCTTGCCCGATGACAAAGCCAGAGGCTTAAGGATGAGGGGACTGGCCATTCTGTCCACGCTCTCGCTGATTTGCAGCGTGGGTTTGACGTCCTTATCCTCGCCCGCAATTCGCTCGTTGCGAAGCTCCATGATAATTGGTAGTCCAAAGGAGACGCGCGGAAACGCAGGCGCCGAGAGATTGCATCGATTGGCTTGGACAAGACCGGCGGTTGCTGTCGCTCCACGGTCTTCTCGAACAAGGCCCTTTACAGACTCCGCCTCGGGCCAGCGTGGCGACCTGTATCTATGTTTGTTGGCATCAGTCGTAACACCCTGCCTGAATTTCTTGTATATGCTGATCACATCGCTCCAGGCATCGATTCCATCGTTGTACTCCTTGGGGCCGAGGGCCGCGTCGCGAAAAGCGGTTGGCCATGGACGGGGCGAATTAGAGGCAGGAATGTCAACTCCGAAATAGGAAGCCATCTCTCTGTACCATTCGGGGTACTCGTTCATGCTCCCGGGGAGTGGTGTTTTAGAGGGGAAGTCCCAACCGGTACAACGCAAGGCCCCGCAGCCGCGACGGGTGCGAGCTCCGATGCCACCGAAATTAATCCAGGCCCAAAAGGCGCACTCCACATCAGCGCGGAAATCGATTTCCTCTTTAAGCGGGCTTAGCTTCTTTTCCTCCCGCAGCTTGTTGTAATGATCCTTCAAAGACAGCCTGCGTTGCTGACTGGGCAATCCTACTGAGACTGTGAAATCCATATGATTGATGAACTTCGCCGGAGCGACAGCGTCTTTCTTGTCGGGGGATGTCCCCTGGAATGGAAACAGCACGTATGGAAGCGATCCTCGATACCGGTCGAAGGGTGCTTGCCAGCTCATCGCGTCGTCCCACTTGACGCAGGGTTCAGGCCTTGAACAGGAGTGGACAACAATGTCCAGTGATACGGGGCTGGGTAGAGCTGTGCTACCCCATATTTCGCTCTCCCGTTGACGCATTTCGGGCAAGTCGAACTTGGTCCCGCGTGTAGCGCGCCACCAGAAACGGAGATGGCCCCTAACTGAGGAGGCGCGGACCTCGGGGAATTCGCTGCTTATGCCCGGTTCAGCGCCGCCTCCGAACACGGGTGACAGATTCGTGATTCGAACGGAATTACTGGAACCGTCCGGGCCAGAATCTACGCGTTGCTCCACCAACTTGTCGGGGAATTTCAAGCTTACTTCTCGTGCCACTTTGTTCCTCCAAAAACAGAGAGGTTGAGATCGGGTATGCCTTCACAAACAGGTCCGCTCCCGAAAGATTTATCGAAAACCTCAATGCCCACCGCACAATAAGTGTTGTTGTGGCTGAAGAATACGAGATTAGGAACGTACGGTCAAGTGGATAAGTTTTACCGGTGATTTTCAGAGACTCTGAATTCATCGTTGAGAACACACCGCTCACGGCTTGAATCACCAAGATAACCTTAGGCTTCTCAGGCCGTTGCTCAATGCGGCCACGTATGCGTAGTGTCGCCGCTAGCGAAATCGCCCCTCTAACTCTGCATTGACACCAGTATCGGCGAGGTGTTATCATGGTGGGCAAGAGAATTTAGCAGTTGGTCCGGCAGTCGCCGCAACCCGGGGGAAGGGTGACGACCGACCTTAATACCGTCCGCCCGATCATCAAAGATGTCCGCACAAAAGCGCCGTAAGCGGTTGAGGAGGCAACGCTCTTGGACAACCCGAAAGGCAACCGCGACTATGTCGATGAGGCGTCAGAGATTCTAGAACTGTCGAAAATGGCGTATTCTCTATACATTTCGCGTTCCGAGAAGGAGAAGCGACAGTTGCTGCGCTCGTTACTCTCGAACTGCTTGTCCGATGGCGTAAGCCTTTACCCGACATACAAAAAGCCCTTCAACTTTATCGCTGAAGGGCGTGAAACTCAAATTAAGCTCCTCGGGCAGGACTCGAACCTGCGACCCGCTGATTAACAGTCAGCTGCTCTACCAACTGAGCTACCGAGGAGTGTCGACTTGTCTGCCCTCTAAAGGCAGGGCAGTATTATATTTGTTTTCGGCAAATTGTCAACGCCTTTTTAGTCCTCCGCCCAATCAAAAGAGTTCTCTCAGGTGCAGGGGCAGACGGGACGTCTGCCGCCCACGGGAATTGATCCCAACAGGTTATTTAACAGCGCGGGATCTCAGGGATCCCGCGCTATAAAGGTTGGCTCACGCTACGAACAACCAGGGTCGACCAAAAGAAGCTGATTGCCCGCGTCCCAAAACGCCACAAAGCGCCGGTGAAACATCGCCCGACCGGATTCGTATAAGCAGACAGGTTTGACAAAATCGTTCGAAAGAGAGGAAGCAACATGAGCAAAATACTCAAAATCGGAATCGCAATCGCCGTGGTCGCGATTCTGGTGGTCGGTACGGTGCTGGCCCGCAAGGGCTCCTCCGACGATGCCTGGCTCGGCATTTCCCCCGAAACGGTGACCTATCGCCTCGCCAAGAAGATGGACCTCCCGGTGAAGTCGGGCGTCCTGGTCGAGCGCGTCTATCGCGACTCCCCGGCCCGCGAGGCAGGGCTCAAGCGAGGAGATGTGGTCCTGGCCATCGACGGCAAGGAAGTGACCGATTCCGATGAGTTGTCGGATGTCATTCTCGACCATAAAATCGGCGACGAAGTGACCCTGACGATCAATCGCGACGGCAAGGAAGAACAAGTCAAGGCCAAACTCGAGGAGGCTCCGCGACGTTCCTACAACCGAAGTTTCACCTGGAACGACGACGACGATGACGACGGTTACATTTTCAATCGCAACAGCTGGAGTCGCAGCAGTTGGGAGCGGCCGTTCCTGGGCGTAAGCCTTCAGGATTTGAACCGTCAGCTCGGCGAGTATTTCGGCGTTGAGCGCGGTCGCGGCGCTCTCGTGACCGAGGTCGAGGAGGATTCTCCGGCAGCCGAGGCCGGTCTTAAGGCGGGCGACGTTATTATCGAGATCGACGGCGACCAGATGCGCGACGCCGAGGATGTGATCGAGGCGGTCGGCGATCGCGAGATCGGCGACAAGATCAACATCACCGTCAAGCGTCAGAAAAACGATATCAAGGTCGAGGCGGAACTGGCCGAGGGGGATGAAAATACCTCGGGCGTTTACGGCTGGAACGACTATGGTCCGGTCATCCTGAACATTCCGGATATTCCGGACATCCCGGATATTCCGGATGTGCCGAGTTTCAACTCGTCGTTTTTCAACAGCCGCATCAGGTATCTCTCGGACGATGGTTGCTGGTTCGATCTGGACGAAGATGATCTGCAAGATCTCAGGGAAGAGATGCAGGACCTGAACGAGGAGATGCGCGACATGAAAGTTCATCTCAAGGATGAAATCAGTCGTTCGGTCGGGTCCAACAGGATGTTATAAACCAACCACTTCTCCAGTATGGTTTGGTCGCTTCCGGGCGGCCGGCGATCAGAGGCTCCGCTTGTCGGAGCCTCTTCGCTTTAGGGGGGAGCGGTCGCTGGTCGACGAAGAAACAGTTAACAAGACCGAAAGCGCGGGGTACTATATTATTATGTCCTCGAACAGATAGTCCGGGAGGAGGCAATATCATCTCTTCTAGGAGGAGGGGCTCAGGCGTATCAATGTTTCGCCAACCAAAGATGCGCGGCTTTTTGGGGCGGGGACCGGTCGTCTCAATGGCGGAGAGTCCTGTCCTTGTCGGTGGTCTTGACGACTGTCCTTATCAATATGTTAGGATGTGCGGACAACCTTGATTCAGAGGACGATCCGAAGGTGCATAGTGTCTCGGTCGATTCGATACAAGCGGTGAATGCGTGTACAAACCGTTATTGGGTGAAATTCAGCGACTCGTTCGAGAACGACATTGACCGAAGCTTCAACTATCGTGCGAGCATTGGAGTGCCGTTCGCGTTCGGGGGATCTCAAACCGTAGCCCTGGGGTACCTCCGTTTCTCTTACGCCGCCTTTCGACGATCATACGACTACCGTCGATCTACTCGCGAGTGGGGGAGTGACGCAAGGAGACTATCTCCAGCTATGCATTTAGGCTGCGTCCGGCTCGGGGTTCGAATCAGAGTCGGACTCGCGATGTTGCGTAAACCTCGGTACTTTCTGTGGTTTTCCGGATGAATGCTTTATGGGAATCAACTTGACCGCGGCTGGTCTCTACGTTGCCGATGGCGAATGTATCTTCATTGAGGGTGACAATTGGCCCGCTGTGCCCGCGCTCCAGGCCTCGCTACCGACCAACACACTTACAGAAAACGTGGACTGGGAGTTGATAATCTCCTATACTCGAGGCGGTCGCCGGGACTTCGATACCGTTAAAGCATCGCTCTCGCCGCACAACACATGGTACATCGATCTCGCCGGTAAGGTCCGGGGCGGCCAGGGCCGACTGCGATGTGTTTCAACGGAGGCGGGCATGACGGGTCTGCTTGACTTCGCGATTAGAGCGTATAACCCTAGCGAGCAGCTCGTAAGCGATTACATAGACAGTCGCTCCGGCGTGTTATGGTATCACGAGCTGGTGGCGATGCAAGAGGGCGGCGTTGACAACGGCAATTACTTGCAGTTCAACGAGGTCGGCGAGGAGAGCTGCGAGGAGACGGCGGTGCGATACACGCCGAACGCCTCGAACAACAACGACGGCGGTTTTGGGATATACCAGTTGACGAAGTTCAACGATGGATATGAGACCCGTCCTCCAAACGCCGAGGAGTTATGGAATTGGCAGGAGAACGTCAAGTCAGGTGTGGCGTATTTGAACCTATTGCAAGGCGGGGCCAACACTTATTGGGAGGGGCAATTGGATATAGGGTGGCTTTACTTCTATCCGAATGGTCACCTTGCGTATGTGTATCCCTATACGACCGGCAGTTCCGACAATGTCACGTTTTTCTACGGAGGCGCTAAAGATATGCAACACGGCGTAGCGTTGAAGAAATACAACGGATTAGGTAGCAGAGATCTCGGACGGCACGAGTTCTGTGAATTCGTCTTGGATGAAGGATGGTACAAGTGGTATGAGTGGGCTCGCTATTACACCGATAGCGCGAAGACCAAGATTGATTCAAATCGGTATGTATATGATGTGTGTTCGTTTTACCAGTGATACGCCAAATGCAATATGTGGAATAGTGCTAATGCACGTATCAACCGGAGGTGTCTGACTGTGAAGACGATTTTGATTTGTGGACGTCTACTGGCTACGGCTACGGTGCTGTGGGTCATGGCGGCAGAAGGAGTTAACGCAGAGATGTATTTCATCCGAGATGGAGAGTACGGCTACGGATCGCCGAATCTACCCTCGGAGCTCGTTATCTTCACCGTTGACCAGGACGGAGGCGGCCTTGACAGTCTGTGTCATCTCTTCACCAATTGGGGACAAATAGAGGTACAGGTTTTCCCCGAGCCGGGATTAGTGATCATCGCAGATCTCTCTAACACGTGGATCAGGGATGTTTTTGTGATTCCGTTTGAAGATCCGCCGGGCTGGACGAAAATAGATCTTCGAGACAAAGGTGACGTCCGACGGGTAAGGTACTTCGACGAGCCGAGTGGTCCGGGATTTCTGCGGATAGATACCAGTTGGAGCTTGTCCGATGTTACAAACATTCGGCAGACGGCCGATATAGAGATACCGCTGAACGACATCGCTCCAAGGACAACGTCCGTTCGTGCGACGGAGAGAAGGCTTCCCGGACTGGGGGGACCCGGCGATCGGGGTATAGTTCCGTTGCGAGGGCGGCTTGGGGGTGATCTGCGTGCTCTGATTCCGGACTTCGAGTTGGAGGATCCGAACGTTCCGGACAGCGTTGTGCGATACAAGGGTTGCTCGCGGTGGAACCTGATCGCGAACGAGGCGAGCTATCGAGCGTTTCTATCCGTTCCCTCGTCCAAGGCGGACAGTGCTCGCGAGTTGGTGATATTCAATCGCGACTCCGAGACGTGGCATTCTCTCTTGGTGCCGGGCGAGGCCACGAAACCGATCAGAGTGAACGGATGGCTGGCGGGACGCGTCGCCGACGATAACCCAAAGAGCGACCGGGCCGCCCATAGAGGCTATCCGTCTATTCTCCGCGACGAGATCATTATGATCAACCCGATGACGATGCAGACCCGCCGGGCCTCGCGGCAGGGAGACTGGGAGGTGTTGTGGATCGGGGCAGACACGGTTTGGTATCGACAGGACGACGAGTTGTACCGGGGTCGTCTGACGGAGAACGATATCGTCGACGACGAGCTGATGGCGAAGGATTTCCGGGTTCGCAGCATCAATTGGGTGTTCGAAGGGAAGAAGTGACGGACTTACGCGTCAGTGTGGTGTGATCGGTAGGAAGGTCTTCTTATTTTCTCCCCCCATTTCTTTGTTGCCAGCGGTTGAAGGCGGCCGTTATATTCCGGCTGTATGCCTCAGATAACCGTCGAAAAACTGTTCAACTCGCGCGGCCAGGATTTCGAGTTGACCCTGCTCAACTCCGGCGAGGCCGGCATGAAGAAGGTGATCCGCAATCCGGAGATTCATCGCCCCGGGCTCGCTCTCACCGGATTCTTCGAGCGCTTTGCCTCCGAGCGGACCCAGATTCTCGGTGAGACCGAGTTGGCCTATCTCAACCAGCTCTCCGAGGAACGCATGGTGGAGATCTCCGAAGAGCTGTTCCAATACGACATCCCGCTGGTGATCATCTCCAAGGGGATCATCCCGCCCGAGACATTTATCAAGGTGGCCGATGAACACCACACCGGTGTGTTTTCCAGCCGCCTTACCACCGCCGACCTGACCAGCCGTCTTTCGGTTTATCTGGACACCCTGTTCGCGCCCTCGATAACGATCCACGGAACGCTGGTGGATGTCTACGGCGTCGGGCTGTTGTACACCGGCAAATCCGGAGTCGGCAAATCGGAGGTGGCGCTCGACCTGGTCGAGCGGGGCCATCGGCTGGTGGCCGATGATGTCTGCAAGATCACCCGCACGGCGCCGGATGTGATTATCGGCACCGGCTCGGAACTGCTCGGGCATCACATGGAAATCCGGGGTGTCGGGATTATCGATATCGAGGCGCTGTTCGGAATTCGCTCGATCCGACTCCAGAAGCGGGTAGAGGTCGAGGTCAACCTGACTCTCTGGGAGGAGTCGGACGACTATGACCGCCTGGGGGTCGAGGACCGCCGCACGACCGTGCTGGGCGTGTCGATTCCAATCGTAAGGGTGCCGATTTCCCCCGGCAAGAATATCACGGTGATTTCCGAGGTGATTGCCATGAACCACATGCTGAAGGTTTACGGCGAAAACTCGGCGGTCGAGTTCACCAAGAAGCTCTCCGAAAAAATCTCCCGCCAGTCGACCACACGCGACTATCTCGAATCGGATCACGAATAGAATTCAGTAGGAAAGGTCTCTCCGAGACCTGCCGGGGAATCGAATATCCCCCACCCGTGGGGAGTGTTGAAAAAGTCATACGTTCGGATCTTCAGTAAAAACACATCTGTAATGCGGGCGACACAAGGCCGCCAGCTACGCGAGGTTAGGGCTCTTTAACGCGTAGCGGCAGGGCTTGTCTCCGCCGCGATTGAGGTTGGTCAACAATCCCCGTGGACGGGTGGGCCACCGACGTCTGCCGCCCACGAATATGTCGTCAGATATCTCGGCTGACACTTCGTGCTGCCCGGCATTGAAGCATCTACAGGCAGCTTGGAATCTCGCCGGGGCAAGGGAGCAGATCCGGACCGTTCTGGAACATGTAGCTGACCAGGTAAACCAGATCGGCTATATCGTTGCTGCCGTCGGAATTCATGTCGATGACCCCCTCGCAGGAGACCTCAACCCCGTTCTTATCATCAGGCGGAAACATGTGCTGAACCATGGTGACCAGATCCGCGATATCCGGACCGGAGCCGTCGTTGTTAACATCACCGCGTTTCCCACAGCAGTAGTCGTAGTCACAGGCGTCGCCGATACCGTCCCAGTCCGAGTCGAACTGGTCGGGGTTGTAAATCCCAACACAGTTGTCGCACTGGTCGATGAAGTCGCCGTCATTGTCTTCCACAATGCAGGGTGGCGGTAGGCTGGTGAAACAGTGCGGCCCGTCCCACTCCGGGATATAGGAGCCTGAGTTCGAACCCCACAACCAAAGCCCAGACGGGGGGTAGTAACATGAATCCAGACAGATGGTCCCGCCGTTAGGAAGCGGACCAATCGCGATCTCGTACGCAATGTCGTCGAATCCGTCCGGAAGCCCGGTTCCAATCATCACGCTGGAGGAGAAGCTGACCCGGTCCTCGCCCTCGCCGTCAACGTCAATCTCACCGACGTTAAACACCATATCGAAATAACCCTGATCGATGGCAGGGGCAAACCGCGCTGCCGTCCACTGCCAGGTAGCGCCGTCTGGAGAGTAAAGTCGAAAGCCGTTGCACATACCCTTGACATATCCGCCGGTGTTGTTGGTGAGGCGGAGATGGAAGGCAGAACGGCCGTCACATAAGCAGTATGTGAAGCCGTTGTCATACCACAGACCGTCCACGTCCTCAAGAGTAATGCTGGCCTCTTGGCAAAAGACCGCCGGAGACAGTACCATAGCCGCCAGTAACAACATCACCGTTGTCACAATCATTCTCTTAAGCTGCATAAAAACCTCCCGAGGTTGTTTGTTCTCAGAACCTCAGAACCTTTGGTCGTGATGTATCGATACTGTAAGATAGGAATGTGTATAAGCTTGTCAACGATTAATGAGTTTGATATGCGCCTCAATTAAAGGTAGACGCAGGGGCAGACCAGGAGGTCTGCCGCCCACAAAATTCGAGCCCTCATTGTATCGTATACGATTCCAGCTCATAACTTACTTCGAGATAAGTCGACAGGAAGTTGATAGCGTATTGCTCAGCTTTTACTATGCCGATGTTCGGTGCGGCCCAGATGCGCCCCATCGTACCATAAAGCGGAACTGTCGCTGTGTAGTAGTAGCAAACAAACGTCCCGGCCGGGACAGTCACCGAGACATCGACCGCCGAGACATGCATTGTAATCAGATCAATTGACCAGCTATCGCCCACCTCGGCCGGGTACTTGAGGGCCAGGTACTGCGGCGGCGAAAGGGTGTCGGCAATCGACCAGGCGCCGTCATCGCGGTTGACCCAGAGGGTGGTGTCGTAGCCGTCGTAACTGTCCTCGACCTTGAACCAGAGAGTGTCGTTGATCAGGGAATCGCCGACGCAACCGGTGGTTGAAGTCCCGGTGGCTGTTACCTGCCCGCTGCTGTTGTATTCGGTGTACTGACTGACCAGTTGATTGCCGATAACCAGCGGGAGAATCACCGAGTCCGGAATCGGGCCGCAGTCGGCCGGGGGAGGCCCGCTCTGGAACATATACGAAACCAGCATGACCAGATCGTTGATATCGATTCCACCGGAGCCGTCAATGTTTGCCTCGTCTTCACATTCAGGGGCAGGACCCTCCTGAAACATGTAAGAGACCAGGTAGACCAGGTCGCTGATTGAAATCTCCTGGGCGGCATCGTTGTCAACGTTGCCTCGAATACCGACACAGCAGTTATTTTGGGCGGAAGCAGCCAGGGGTATGGACAGGCATAGTCCAACGGCAAAGATTAGCATAGCGGTGAATTTCATAATATCTCCATTCTCTCGATGCGATCGCATTGATGTGACCCGGTCGATCGGTTGACCCGAGCAGCGATAGAATATCCGCCCGGTTCCAATCTCATTATAAGGGAAGTTGTAGAATAGTCAATCACTTCGGCTGACTCGATACACAACGATGCGTTTTAACCTGCGCCAAATCGAGTTTGACTATCGTCGAGTGCAGCCGTACATTTGCCCTCTATGAACACTCCGAACAAATTGACCCTGTTGCGGATCATTATTGCCCCGATCTTCATGTATTTTTTCCTGCTGGATTCGTTCTACATGAGGCTGACGGCGCTGGGGCTGTTCGTAATAGCCGCCCTAACCGACTTAGCCGACGGCTATATCGCTCGGCGCTACGGGATCATTACCGGGTTCGGCAAGTTCATGGACCCCCTGGCGGATAAAATTCTCGTTTCCTGTGCCCTGGTGTCGTTTATCGCTCTCAAATATGTATCACCGTTGCCGGTGATTATGATCATCGGCCGCGAGTTTTCGATCACCGGCCTGCGCCTTCTGGCGGCCTATCGCGGGGTGGTCATCCCGCCGACCTGGTGGGCTAAGTGCAAGACATTCTTACAGCTAACGGTCGTAGGCGTGGTTATATCGTATATCAGTCTGGTGACGACATTGGAGCATTATCAAAGTCCGGCGCTGGAGCTGTTGCAATTCGATTATTATTTGTATTTTAACATCCTGCTCTGGGCGGCGGCGGTGGTTACCGTCTGGACGGGAATTGATTATGTCTGGAAGTATTTTTACATGATAAAATCGGTACTCAAGTAAATGAAAACTACCTTTGCCAAGTTAATCGCCACCGGTCTTTACAGCGGCTTCGGAAGGCCCTACCCGGGCACCTGGGGCACGATACCGGCCTGGCTGATAGCCTATTTCCTGATTCGCGGCGACCAGATGATTCTCGGGATCGTAGCGGCCGTGACGTTTGTGGTGTCGGTCTGGTCGGCCGGTGAAGCGGAAAAAGTGTACGGGCATGATGCCCGCAAGATCGTGATCGACGAATGGACCGGGATGTTCATAACGTTGATCCTGGTGCCTTACTCGCTGCCGAACTACCTGATCGCTTTCGTGGCGTTCCGGGGTTTCGATGTGATAAAAATCCCGCCGGCGAGACAATCCGAAAAACTCCCCGGCGGTTGGGGGATCACCATGGACGATGTGGTCGCCGGTATTCAGGCCTGCCTCGGGACTCATATCGCGATATATTTCCTGACCCAGTGGGGCTATCTCTAACGCGGAGACGGAGCGCTATGGATGTTGAGATCATAACTATCGGCGATGAAATAATCACCGGCCATATCGTAGACACCAACGCGGCTTTTATCGCTCGTCAGTTGACCGATATCGGTCTTCCGGTGCGCTACCGGACCTCGGTCGGGGATTCGGTCGAGGCGATGGACGAGGCGTTTCGTCTCGCCTGGCGACGCGCGCGGGTGACTATCTGCACCGGCGGTCTCGGGCCGACCGACGACGACATCACCAAAAAAGCGATCGTCAAAGTTTTCAAGCGCAACCTCATCTTCAACGAGGAACTGCTCGAATTGCTTCGCAAGCGCTGGGCGGCACGCGGCATTGAAATGCCCGCGATCAATCAGAATCAGGCGCTGCTGCCGCAGGGAGCGTTGTTGTTCCCCAACAAGATCGGTTCGGCGGTGGGGATCTGTATCGCCGAAGAGGGGCGGATTTTCATCGCTCTGCCCGGTGTCCCGGCCGAGGCCGAGCAGATCATGGTCGATGAGGTCGTGCCGTATCTCAAGAGTCTCAGACAAGGACACGCGATAGAGGTTGTTCGGTTGCGCACTACCGGTATCGTGGAAAGCCGACTGGCTGAGAAACTCAAGGATGGTCTTAAACTGGAGCCGGGTGTCCGGCTGGCCTATTTGCCGGGGTACGGCGGTGTCGATCTTCGCATTATCGCCTCGGCGGATTCATCGGAAGAGGCTCAAAACAAGGCCAACGATTTAGCGCGTTATGTCGAGTCGAAGGCCGGTCGATACATCTACACGCGCGGCGACGATAACCTCGAAGCCGTAGTCGGTCAACTCCTGCGCGACAACGATAAAACTCTCGCCGTGGCCGAATCATGCACCGCCGGGATGCTCGGCAGTCGTGTAACGGCCGTCGCCGGCGCATCCGACTATTTCCTGGGCGGCATCATCGCCTATGCCAACGAGGTCAAGACCGAACGGCTCGGAGTCGACGCGGGCATCATCGAGGAACACGGCGCCGTGAGCGAAGAATGTGCTCTGGCCATGGCCTCCGGTTGCCGGAATCTTTTCGGGAGCGATTATGCGCTCTCGATTACAGGTATTGCCGGTCCCGAAGGCGGCACCGAGGACAAGCCGGTCGGCACCGTGTATGTCGGGCTCAGTTCCGCTCATCACAATTTGGCACGGCGGTTCAATCTCGGCTCCACGCGAGAGATCAACCGCACCCGCTCCGTTTACTGTGCGCTGGAGTTGTTGCGCCGAGCGATTTTGGATCTGTTATGATGCGTTTGTTCATCGCCGCGCCGCTGCCGAACGAGATTGAAAACTACCTCGGAGAAATCATCTCCGACCTGCGGCCGGAGGGACGCGACGTAAAATGGGTCAAAGCCTCGAACATCCATGTCACCCTGCGTTTTCTCGGGGATACCGAGGAACGGCTGGTGCCCTCACTCAAAACTCTGATCGATAAAACCGCCGCCGGGCAAAACGCGGTTGATACCTCGGTGAGCGGCATCGGTGCTTTTCCCAACCTGCGCCGTCCGAGCGTGTTCTGGGTCGGCCTCGGAGGCGGTGTTGAATCTCTGGCCGATATGGCTGATCGGATCGAACAGGGGGTTCGAGAACTCGGCTTCGAACCGGAGAGTAAGCGTTTCAAGCCGCATCTGACCATCGGTCGGGTACGTCGTGACGGTGATGTCCGTCGCCTCAGTCAGACAGTCGAGTCCTATCGCCTGGAGCCGCGCCGTTTTCGTTTGAACCGCATTGTTCTTTTTCAATCTACTTTGACGCCGCAGGGGCCGATCTATCGCCGCCTGCACGAGACCGCTCTCGAAACGGAACGTTTCGAGGGATAGTTTTTCTATTTCCCCAATCTCAATCCGGCCTTTCAAGTACGGCGAAATGGATTCGTTTTGCGTTTTTTGTTTCCGTGTCGTCAGACCGACTTCGTCTTCTTGTTCCGTCGCTCTGCGGCGGAACAACGTCGCAGCCGATATTCGTGGGCGGCAGACGTCTCGTCTGCCCCTGCAGCAGCACACCCCGCAAAACGTCTTTCCCGCGAAAACAGGAATCCATCTTCTCTTGTGTTGGCACGTCTCGGGGAGACGTGCCCTACAGCGTCGGGACCACGGGTCCCGACCTACGAAGATTATTGTGAGCTTGTAGGGAATGTGAGACGAGTTGGTTACCTTTTGGATGGGTTCACGTCAATACAGCACGAGAAGCAAACCGGCCGGGATCGCAGGGATCCCCGGCCTTCGGGGACTGTGTTACTCATGTACCCGGTTTAATCTGTTACCCATCTACACGGTTTGTACAATTATCTCCCACCCGTGGACGGGTGGGCCACCAGCCAACGCGGTTGAATTCTTCGCGAGGTCATTTACCGGAGTCATATATGGGAGATGCCGCGGTTGTAAAAGTCAGGATGAGATGTCCGCAGTCCACCATCATCAATATCCTGTGTTTCTGTCGTATTTTAATCGCCGTTGTGTTCATCTCTAGTTAGAAGCGATTGACATCGTCGATGGTTAGACCTATTTTTTTGATGCAAACCAGACAACTGAATAGAAAAGGCTAGGAGAAGGTATGAGAACATGGATGACGGTACTGGCGGTGTTGATGCTGCCGGTAGCTGCCGTTTTGGCTCAGGAACAGGGACCGTCCGGTGACGCTGCGCTCGGAACGCATTCCTATGACGACTACGACTCGCCCGACAATTGCGGACCGATGTGTCACAACAACATTTATCAGCAATGGCGACGCGCCATGATGTCGCAGTCGTACACCCATCATTGGGACGAAATCGAGTATTTCGTTTTAGCACTGCCGCACGCTGAGAAAGTCGAGAAGGTCTCGGGGGTGAAAACCGGCTGTAACGGTTGTCATGCCCCGCTGGCTTTTTTTGCGGGCGATATTCCACCGAAACGACCGGCAGAAGGAACACGCGCCAATGAGGGGGTGTCGTGCGAAATTTGCCATACGGCGATCGGCTTCGAGGGAGACACGCCGTATAACTTCAATTTCATATCTTCCCCCGGAGAAATCAAGTACGGTCCCCGCAAGGGAGACCTTTCCCCGGCACACAGCATGACCAAATCCGATTTCCACGGTTCGGCCGAGTTCTGCGGCACCTGCCATAACGAACAGAGTCCCTTTGGCGCCTGGGTCAAGGCCACTCATCTCGAATGGAAAGAAGGTCCCTACGCGGCCGAGGGGGTAATCTGTCAGGACTGCCACATGACTTATGCGCCGGGCACTTCAGCCGAGGGGGGAACTGAGTACGCCGATGTTCGTCAGCATACCTTCCACGGTGCTCATAATGCTGATAAACTTCGCGGGGCGGTCGAGTTAGGTGTTTATCCGGATGAGAACGAAGTCAAGGCGGGCGGTACCGTGACGTTTACGGTGACGTTGTTCAACCAGAAACCGGGGCACAAATTCCCGACCGGTTCGGTCGAAGACCGCATTCTCTGGTTGCATGTCGAAGCCCGTGATGCAGCCGGTAAAGTATATCATCTGCCGGTCGATCCCAAGGGATTCGAGGGTGAGGGGTACACCATTGCGGCCGATGTTAAAGCCTACCAGGATATGGCGGTTCCGCTGGACAAGCCCGATTTCGAGGGCGTTGCCCGTGACGGCATCCCAGTCGGCGACCGGATTTTCCGTATGGCCTATCTCGATCCGGAAGGACGAATGACTATCCAGCAATGGAATACTGCCTCATTCGGTCCTGATTATCGTTTCGCACCGCGAGAAACGAAACTGGAGCATTTCACCTTCAAAGTCCCCGAGGATGCCGCTCCGGGAACGTTAACCGTTACGGCCGTGCTGAACTATCAGAAACTAGTCAAGCCGGTTGCGGATTTTCTGAATGTGCCGGATGACGAAGCCGCGATCGTGGTGGTGAACGACGAGACGGCCACCGTGGCAATAAAACCGTAAGTTATATATAGCTCTCGACATAAAACCATAAAGCGCGCCGGGTTCTGAAACTCGGCGCGCTTTTGTTTGCGTTATTTTATGAGTTCACCGGCGACTATTGCAGGCCCTTGACCCACAGATAGGTCAGGTGAAGATGAACCGGTTGATAATACAGCACGCCCACTACTTTGCTGCGAACGATCCCGGTTATGATATGACCGTAGTTGGGATCATCGTACTGTATGCCGTAATGATCGTAAAACATGATCGTGTCCGGAGCGGGGGTGACCGAGCCGAGAGTGGCGGCATATTCGCTCAGTTTGATATATTTCTCGCCGCTCAGGTCCTCCGACAGGAAGAAAGTCGCATTGACGCTGTCGACTTCATAGTTGATGGTATAAACCTGATCCAGTCCCTCGACTCCCATAAAATTCTTCGGGTAATACTGGTAGGAAGGTTTGATTTGCCAGCGCATCGGGAAGAGTAAAAAGAAACCGGGGAAGTCTCCTTCGGGCATACGTGATACCAGTTCCTGGGCCAGCAGGGTGCGCTCGGCAAGAGCGGCCGAGTCCGACTCCAGAGCCGAAAGCGTTAGCACGAACTCGCCGTTGACCACGCTCTGGGTCACCCCCACGGCATACGCCTCGATTCCAATCGGCTGGGTTTCGATTCCATCCGGGCGATACACCGAATAGGCTCCGAAAGCATCCTCGATCGACGGATACTGGGTCAGTTCCACCGAGATATCCGTGTTCCCTGCCCGATAGCGTGTCGCCGCCAGTCCCAATGGTCTGAATTTTTCGATATCATCGTAACCGGTGCCAAAGAACTCGGCCAGTTGTTCTTGCGGTACCGTTCGGACGCTGTCCACCCGATGGATATCAAAGGAGGGAACGCTTTCAATGAAGTAAGCGGCGGCCGTGAATGGTTTTTGAGGGACCGGTTGCGGTTGATCGCTGCTGCATTGGACTAAGATCGCGACGAAGACGATCAGAAGTGTCGCCGAAGAAAGACGTTTCATTGGTTTTCTCATCTGATATAGAGGACGATAAAGACAGTCACCAGCCATAGCACGACATCGATCAGCATCGGTTTGTCCGAAGTCAGCACCCGTGTCGGCGAACCGCCTTCATCTTTCTTGTGAATCAAGTATAAGTAACGGAAAATGCCGTAAATTACGAACGGGATAGTAATGAACAGATTTTCGGTGCCAAGTTTGCTTGAGACTTCGGCCGAGAAAGTGTAGAGCATGTAGACCACCAGCACCGAAGGTGTCACGACACCGATCAACTGATCAAGCAGGTATTGCGAGTAATGATCCAGAATCCGGCGATGTGATTTGGCTTCTCCCTCGAGCAATCCCAGCTCGTGCCGACGTTTTCCGAAACCGAGAAATAAAGCCAGCAGAAGAGTGTTGATTAAAAGCCATTTGGAGGCGACAACATCGATCGCAAAAGCTCCGGCATAGGCTCGCAGCACGAATCCGATAGCGATGGCCATGACGTCGGCAATAACGACATTCTTGAGCCAGAAACTGTACAACACGTTAAGAACGAAATAGGCGCAGGAAATCAGGAAGAATCCCAGGTTGATAAACCAGGCGGCCGTCAATCCGATGACTACCAGCAGGATCAGCATTACCGCTGCGACTGATACCGGTACGGTACCGGATGCTATCGGACGGGTTTTCTTGCGTGGGTGGAGGCGGTCTTTGTTGCGGTCAACGATATCGTTCAGGGTATAAACGGCCGAGGAGAGCATACAGAAAATAGCCACTGCCAGAAACGACAGTTCCAACTGTCCCGGCACGGTCGCCTGACCGGCAAAAATAACGGCGGCCAGAACGACACCGTTTTTAATCCAATGCCGGGGACGGGCCAGTTTGATCAGTTCCAGGAACATACTTAACGATAAGTCTCCGTTGGGACAGGTTCAAGCTCTAATTCTCGAACGGCAACGCTTTGCTAATATCCTCATAAAAGGCGTTGAAGAAACGGACCGCCTGTTCGGAAGCGGCGTCGATATCGCCGTCCGGTACCGACAGGTTGAGTCGTATGAAAGCGGCGTCGGTCGGTTGCATACGCAAGGAAGTTTTAACCAGGTCCCATTTGACCTCGAATTCGTTGGTGATCGTTCCGCCTCTTGTCTGAAACCAGTAAAACATTAGCTCTTCGCGGTCGCCCTCGATTATTCTCAAGCGGTTGATTCTTTTAATCTCGCCGGTCGGCAACGGCAGATCGAAGGTTTCTTGTTTCTCAATTCTCCAACCGCCGCCGGGGAGGCAATGTTTCGGCGAATGTATCTGGCTGCCGTACTTCTGTGATCCGAAATAAGATACGAAAAGCCAGATTCTTCCGGCGCCGTTGCCGTGATAGAGTCTGAGCGTGGTCGTGTCGGCCTGGAGGACATCATAGCTGCGATCTCCAAACCAGTATTCTTCACCGCTATAACCGTCCTTCTCGAACGGAATCCGAGTAAAATCGGGCGGTCGGTCCGGTTGGTGCTCGGCATAGCGTAAATAATTGCCAAAGGCTCCCCCACAGAGGATAATCAGAGCGCTGATCAGTATAGCTCGTTTCATCGCAGCAGCCTCCTCAGTATGGCTGATTCGAAGAACAGCACCATGAGCGCCACCAGGAAGACAATCAGGCCGAGAATCGAATGGGCCGGCTCCGATACTACATCGAATCCACCCGTATACGCCAAAACCGAAGTTACCAGCACGCGGACCACGTTCGAGAAAATAGCAATCGGTATAGTCGAAACGAACAGGATCCATTTACCGGGGGTGCGCTGATTCGAAAGCCAGGCGTACAAGGCACCCAGCGCCAGCAATGAGATAAGGGAGCGCATCCCGGAGCAGGCTTCGGCGACTTCGAGGGAGGTGTCGGCCAGATGGATGATATTCCCCTGGCGGATAGCCCCGGCTCCCATGAAGTTAAGCACTGCCACGGTTATTTTGGAGGAAAGAAGCTGCATCGGGAAAGTGATCGCGTAATAAATAACATACGGGATCGGGATCATAAACAGGAGAAACGTGAGCTCGAACCATGCCCGGCGAATGAACTCATATCCCCAAAGATACCAGAGCAATCCAAACAGGGTCAATATCAATGAGAACCTGATAGTGAAATACTCCGCGGCCCCGTTGGCCAGCACGAACAGCAGCGCCCCGCCGATGATCATCGCCAGTCCGATCGGAGCTCCGGGTGAAAGGGTGCGGGGAAGCGTATCCCGTTTGGACCAGAGCAGCCAGGCCGACACCACCGGCACCAGGAAACCGTGAGAGTAATTCGGGTCCTGCCACCAGTCGCTTACCAGATCGATCAGGGCGGGCAGATAAACCGCCGCCAGCAGGCCGAACGGCAGCCAGAACAGCCCCGGCAGTCGTAACGCCGGTTCTGATTTCGTGTTGTTCTCGATATTCATGATACTCTCTTTAAGAGGGTATCGGAAGCCTAAGCAATCGGCTGAAACCGGTCAACTATGAATTGCTTGATTTATTGTTTGTACACCAGGCGAATTTGCATATACTTGGCGCGTGATCCGAAAACGACGTCAGAAAACAAAGCGCGTGCATCTGGTTCTGCTGGTCAACGAGAAGGCACATAATTATGATGCCAGACTGGTCGATCAATTGGTAACCATGATCAAGGCTGCCGAGGGCAATTATTCGGTTCTTCGGCCGGGTTCGGCTCAGGAATTGGCCGACGCCGCCCGAGCAGCCTGTGGTCTGCGACGCCCCGGCCGTCTCCTCCCGGCTCAATTTGCCAAGCGGGGACCGGTGACCGGACTGGTCGCCTGTGGCGGCGACGGTACTTTCAACCTCATAGCTCGCGCGGCACTTCGTACCGAACTGCCGGTCGGAGTTATCCCGATGGGGCGTTTCAATAATATCGCTCGATCCCTCTATAAGGTCTGTGATCATAGTCTATGCTTTGATAAGATCATGGAACGGACTTATCGTATGATCGATGTCGGCATGGTGGCGGGACAGCCGTTTTTCGGAGCGCTCGGATTTGGATTCACGAAGGAGTTGCTGCTGGAACTGGAAAACCGCAAACAGCCCTGGACGAGTATCGGCTGGTCACGACTGGCGTCCACAGCCGCCAAGGCTGTCAAGCGGCGGAAAACAGTGATAACTATCGATGCCTTCCGAGTCGAGCTTACTCCCGCAATTCTCAACATTCATTTATTGCCGTATGCGCTGGGACTGCCCTGGTCGCAGGCCTCGATTCCCGACGATGGCCTCGCTGAGGTGATTTTCGATGTCAACGCGACCGACAAAGAACAGGCAACTCTTATCTCAGGACTGAGTAGAAATAAGTACGTATATGGCACCGGCATCCGGCTCTATCGCGGCCAGAATGTCATGTTGCAACCAACTCGGGACCGGTTGATGTACCTGGACGGCGAGTTGATCGAGGTTCCCTCGAACCTGCTCGACATCCAGGTACATCAGCAGAAGTTGAAAGTGTTTTTATAAGTCGTGCGCACAATTTTCCGGCTGATCTGTGTATTTCTTTTATTCGGTGTTACGGCGGTTATCGCGGCCGATGAGGAACCACTTGACTCCGTTCCTATACCGGAGGATACGGTCCAGGTTGTTCCGGAACCGGAGGACAGTGTCGTTGTCCCGGAAATTCTCAAGGATACCACGATGTATCTGCCGGGAACGGCGCTGCTGGGTTATTTGGATGTAACCGATTCGGTTGATCTGGAACAACATCTGCCGCAGAAACCAATGACCGCCCTGCTTAAATCGATGGTGGTTCCCGGTTGGGGTCAGCTTGGCAATAAGCGCTATTTCAAAGCGGCGCTTTATGCCGGCCTTGATGCCTTGTTTATCGTGCGAGCGGTTAACTATCGTAAAGAAGCCAGAGATTTTTACGATCTTTACCAAGCGGCCGACTCGATCGATGAGCGCAATGTTTATTACGCCGATTACGACAACCGCCGTACGCGACGCAACAAAGCCACCTGGTTTGCCGTGATCGTTACTTTCCTGGCCACATTCGACGCTTATGTCGATGCGCACCTCGCGGGTTTTCCGACAGAGGCCGATGAAAAGGCGCTCTCGTTCGAGGTTGAGCCCGATATGGAGGGTGGGATCAGCGCCCGCCTGACCTGGCAGTTTTAGTCGCGCAACACGAACTGCTTGATATCCAGCCCGTAATTCTCAGGATCGATATAACGGAGGATTTTACGATCGCGGTATTGCGGTTGTGATAAGTCCGCCCAGACTGCCGCATCGCGCAGGCCGTCGCGGTCGCCGACAATTTTGACGTAAGGTCGTGAGCGGTCCGCCTCATTGGTGGTCAAAACCAGAGCGATCTCGTCACTGCTGAGCAGGACCAGCGAACCGGCCGGGTAAACACCGACGACGTTGGTGAAAATCTTGAGCAGGAACGGATCGAATTTGTTTTTCATCTGGAAATGCATTTTACGCAGCGCTTCGTCCGGGGAGCCGTCTCCCTTGAGATAAACTCGTCCCGAGGAGAGGGCATCAAAGGTGTCGGCGATGGCAATGATGCGTGAAAACAGATTCAGGCGGCGTTTCCGATAACGAAGCACCGGATAACCCTGAAACTCGTTGGTAATATGATGCTCGAAGGCGCCGCGCGCTGCACGGGCGGTGTGGGTATCCAGTTTCATGTTGCGCAGGATGGTTTTAGTCCCGAGCAGCGGATGGCGCTGCATTTGTATCCAGTCGTCTTCATTGAACGACTCCGGTTTCTTGACCAGGTCCTGCGGCAGTTTGACCTTGCCGATATCGTGAAACAAGGCCGAGAAACCGAGCTGAGAGAGTCGTGGGCGATCCATCCCGAGCCGTATCCCGAGCGTCAGTGAATAGACGCAAACATTGGTCGAATGGGCGTAAGTGTAGTCGTCGAAATTTTTGATTGCAGTCAGCTCCAGCATCGAGGCTTCGTCTTTGACGATATGGTCGATCAGGGAATGCACCACCCGCTTGGTTTTGGAGACGTTCACCTCGCGGTCTTCGTTGGTGCGTGAAACCGCTTCCTGGACGACATCGATGGCGTGGAAAAACGTCTTACGAGCCGCCGACCGGAACTGCATGCGGACTTCCTGCATCGAATCATTTCCGGCCAGCATCCTGGCCGTTAGTAAATTGATGCCGGGGATGTCGGTCTGTTTGAGACGCTCGGATAGTTCTTCGACATTGTCGCGATCGGGACGAATCATCGAAAGGAACTTGAACAACAGCTCGATTTTGTCGATCCCGATCTCTTCAAGGAACTCGATCCCGCCAAGTCCGACTTTGTCCCATTCCGCTATGACGGCGGCTGCGCCGGAGAGGCCCTGGTCATCGAACCGCACCATTTTCTCGTCGACGAAATAGCGGCCGTTGATGACCTTGAGACTCACTTCACCGGATTGCTTCAACAGCACACCCAGGTGTTTATGGAAAGTCTCCGCCTGGCGTTTGAAAGTAGGATTGTTCGGTTCCAGGATACGGGCATTTTTATAGAGAACGAAAAAGCTGTTAAGCAGGTCGGTTTCCAACTTGCCGCCGACGATCCGTTCCAGTTGTTGAGTGGCGCTGTCCATCATTCACTCCCGAATACGATTTCACGCCGGTGCTGAATCGCAGCCGCGGCCCGGCGACGGATGTCGGGACGCCAACTGCCGCCCAGTTTGATCAATGTTTTTTGCGCCCGGTCACCGGGGTTGTGGCAGAGAGCCTCGAAAGCCGCTTCGCGATAGAAAGCCAGTCCGGAGTCGCGGAAGAGATTATATTTCTTGATCAACTGCATCAGATATCCCACCGCGGCATCGGAACCGAGAACCGAGAAAGCGTTAAGCAGCATTTGTTGTTCGTCCGGATTCAGGGCAGGGAACTGGTCGTCGTTGATGATTTCACTGATTACCTCGAACGCCGCCGTTCCGCGACGTTTGACGATGGCCTGGACTGCCTCACGGCGAATTTGCGCATCGGGGTCATCGACCAACTGTCGCAGGAGTTCTAAAGCCTCCTCGTGCGGTGAGGTAATCAGGGCGTTGACCAGTTCCCGGCGTACTTCCAGAGCATCATGGTGAAGCACCCGTTCGAGATACTTGAGCGCTTTGCGATCCTGAATGCGTCCCAGGATCGAGACGGCGTTGCAAACCACATTGTGGCGCTTGTCGAAAATTCCCCTGGATATTATTTCGAGATTGTTGCTGCCGCGTGCGGTCAAGTAATCCTTAAGCGCTTCACGATGTACGCTGTGCTCGAACTCACCGAGCAGATCGGTGATATTGCCCAGTGATTCCCAGCCGAAGCAATCGAGATATCTCTTGATCTCGGCTACGCCGACCTGTTGGTGATTGTTGAGAGAATTGGCCAGAATCATCAGGCGATCACGACTTCCGGCGGTGGTGACGGCATCCTTGAGGCGTTCGGCCCACAGTCCGCGATCGTTGCGGAGCTGGTTTTCGAGGTCCTGCATGTAGATCAGCAGTTGGCCGGCTTCTATCAGACGAGCCCGACCGATAAACTCGGTGAGGACTTTTTCGGCGATCGTGACCGACTCGTAGAAATCGTTCATCTCCGCTTCCTGGAGGAGCATTTCCTTGACGATTTCGAGGGTCGATTCATACTCGTCGAACTCGGCGTCCTCGTTGAGCAACTCGCGGATTGTGGCCTCGTCCTCTTCGCTGGCACGGTATTCCTTGTTCAGGATCAGTCGCGTATCCGGTTCGGAACCGGCAGTTGTTTTGGCCGCGGGTTTTTCCTCGGCGCCCATCGTCTCGGCCAGGTCGTTGAGGAACCGGGCCGCCGCCGAGGAGTCATCGACTACTTCGTAATCGCTAATTGGAGCGGCGAAGGTCGCCACGGCCGATCCTGCCGGTACGCCTCGACCGGACATCTGTCCGGCGACGTTGGGCGTGGGGGAGGAGTCATCGAAAGTTATTTCGCCATGTTCGAGACCGCTGTCGTATTCGGCTGAGCCGTCGTGGCTGAAAATGGCGTCGTAGCTGTCCGCCTGTTCGAAACCGAATACGGCTTCGGCCTGACGACGCTGTTTTTTCTCCTTGAGATACTCCTGAATCTGGAAGCCGTCGTCGTAGTCGGCCAGGGCGACATCCTCGACCGTCTGAAAACCGAAACGCGAGAGCTCCGCCTCCCAGAGCATGGTCGGCAGGTCCAGCTCCCGCCCCGGACTGTTCATGTAGGTTTTAACGGCCGCGAGGAGCTTGTAGACTTCGTCAACATCCAGACCGTCGCGGAAGACAATCGTGGTCAGGCCGGCCTCGAAAAACATCCCGGCGAGGCGTTCTTCCTTGCCGCGATCCTCGAACATGATCTCCCCCTGATAGCGGACGACATCGCGGTCGATATCGAATTCGAGATCGCCGAATGTTTCCACCACCGCTACCAGCCGCTCGGAGAACGATTGTTTCAACGACTGCGGCAGGGGATTGTCCTCGGGATAGGTCGAGACGACCTTAATCACCTTCAGCAGGTCTTTGAGGATGAACCCGATCTCTTTGAGTCGAGCTTTTTTCTGGGCGTCTTCGCTCATATCTGCACTCAAAACTCCTCTTCATCTATAGATCGGCAGAAAAACAGGCCTGCTTAAGGGTTTTTGGGGAGAGGGGGGGCAATTGAAACACTTGATCTACGACGATCGGGTGGTATCTTACGTCTGTATTCAAAGGGTCAGGTTGCATTGGGGACGTGAAATGAGACACGGGATCGCCGTTTGGTCCGGGTATGTGTGGCCCGAGGCTTGCCTCGGGTTTCCAGAACGCAGACAGGTGAAAGATGCCGCGACTGCGACACTATGATCATCTCGGTACAGCGAGGTTCGTGACCTTCTGCTGCTACCACCGCTATCGTTTGTTAACCCGCCCGGAAGACATTCGACTGTTGCTTGATATCATCGGCTCGCGGTGTCGAGAACGATTGATTCAGTTGGTCGGGTATGACATAATGCCCGAGCACGTGCACTTGGTGCTGGTGCCGGAAGACACGGTCGAGATCGGTCGTTTTGTGGGGGAGTTGAAGTCGCATTCCGCCCGACGCATCCTGGAAAGATGGAGGTCTCGGGGACGGGGTATCCCCGAGGCCCTCAAGATAGAGGGCAAATCGGGGACTTCTTATCGCTTCTGGCAGGCGCGATGTTACGATCACAATTGCCGATCGCCCGAGACGGTTCGAGAGAAGATTCGTTATTGTCACAACAACCCCGTGAAACGCGGCTTAGCAACAGAACCGGGAGCGTGGCCCTGGTCGAGTTACCGCTGGTATCATGGATTGGACGGAGTGGAGTTGGAGATTGATGACTTCGGCCTATGTTGAAAATCCCACTGGAAACCCGGGGCAAGCCCCGGGCCACCCGACCGGACGAGTGGGGAATTTGGTTCGACGCTGGTGGTGCGGATCTGCTGATTTGGGATGAGTATCCGCTTGAACAGTCCAACAAAGGTGCATATCTTGATAATAGTGCGATTTCTGATCAAAGGGGAAATGGGAGATGAGAAAACTCAGAAATATCCGACATGTCCTGACGATACTACTGTTGTTCGCATGTTCCATAGCGGCGGACAGCCTCGTATCAGATGCTTCAAAGGAAAGCATCGATTCCAGACAACAAGCAATTGAAAGAGCCAAGTCTGTTACCGGGATTAACCTGAAGCAGTCGCCCGGGCTCGCGGTGTCTGAAGAACGAGTTTCGAGCGTTTTGTACAGCGACTCTTCGTTGATCGGCACCACCGTGATCTCGGGCGGCGGAGCTGTCTGGAGAGTCGAGATGGAGGGATTACTCTTCAATCTGAACTCTCCGAATCCTGAGTTCCCAAAGAACGCAACGGTCTATATTGATTCGGCGACAGGGGCGTTTCTTAAAGCAGAGTTGGTCCGCTCCGATTGTAAGAACGCCTCTGCTATGAGTGTAGATTCGTCTAGTGTTAGGGCGCAGATGACAATGTTCAAGGAAGCATTTCTCGGTGTCCCGGACCAAGCACCGGCTCTGTCTCTGATACAAGCCTTAGGCCAGGATAGGTTCTATCCGCTTGAGGCCCGCAAGGTTGAGGCTTGGTACGTTGTGTATTCCCTCGATACGTTGGATGCTCGACCGGCCTGGGTAATTTGTATGCTGGGAATGCCGCCGATAGGCCGCATCTCGCCACCGTTTCGGACAGACAAAAGAATCGTGGTTGATGCGACGACGGGCCGAGGGCTACTCGGGTTCTTCTATGGTGGGCAGGACAGCACCATCGTGACCAAAGACAGTTCTGACGAGTAGGTTACATAGGGGGCGTTGTTCTGCTTTTCGGTTGCTGTAAACTTGATCTATGACGATCGGGCGTTGTCTTGCGTCTGTATTCAAAGGGTCAGGTTGAATCGGGGAGGTGAAATGAGACACGGGATCGCCGTTTGGTCCGGGTATGGGTGGCCCGAGGCGCTGGGATAGTTGGAAAATACATATGCGCAGATATTCTGCAAACTATATCCATAATGCGGGCGCCACAAGGCCGCCCGATACGCGAGGTTAGGATTCTTTAGCGCGTAGCGGCGGGGCTTGTCTCCGCCGCGATTGTGGTTTTTCAATAAACCCGTAAGGCTCCGCTTTCCGACGATTGAGCCATGCCACCCGTCGAATTCAACCTTTCAGGAATCGGCCGGGATCGCGGGGATCCCGGCCTGCGATTCTTCGGAGTCCCTTACTTCTGAACGGATGGACCACCGGATATTGGCGGAACCGTTTCCCATAGCCACATACTTCCACCTGTGGACGAGTGGGCCACCGGACCAGGGAAGTAACCGCACCAGACTAATCAAAGGCAGAGACACCCGACCACACATGTTGGCGCAACGAAGCAGAAGCCGGGGCAGACGTCTGCCGCCCACAAGAACCTCCGTAGCCCCGGGCCACCCTTTTACCTGCGCCGAAGGATGAGGTTAAACAAGTCTATACCGCCAAAGCGAAAAAGCCCGCCGGTGGGTTGCCGGCGGGCTTTGTTGCAGTCTGTTTGATCCCTACAGAAGTTCTATCTTCTGACGGCCACGCTTGACTTTTCGCGTGGCGTTGCGGGCATCGAACACCGCCTTGGAATGATCCACCACCCATTGATAATCATAGCTGCTGTGATTGGTCAGGATAACCGTCAGATCAGCCTTCTTCATCATTGCTTCGGTCAACGGCCTGGAGGTGTGTTTGGTATGATTCCAGTCGATGGTATGGACGTAGGGATCGTTATATTGGATCCTGGCTCCCTTGTCAGCCAGCAGTTTGATCACATCGAGCGCCGGAGATTCACGGGTGTCCTTGATGTCCGGTTTGTAGGCGACACCCAGCACCACGATGGTCGACTTGTTAATAGAGCGGGCAAAGCGCTCGTTGAGCATGCGGCTGACCCGTTCCACCACCCATTCCGGCATGTGACTGTTAATATCGCCGGCCAGCTCGATAAAGCGGGCATAATAATTCAACGACTTGAGCTTCCAGGAAAGGTAATGCGGATCGATCGGAATACAATGCCCCCCCAGACCGGGACCGGGGTAGAAGGGCATAAAGCCGAACGGCTTGGTGGCCGCGGCGTTGATAATCTCCCAGACATCCAGCCCAAGCCGGTCACACATCAGGGCGACTTCGTTCACCAGGCCGATATTGACAGATCGAAACGTATTTTCCAGTAGTTTGACCATTTCTGCCGCCTGAGTCGATGAGACGGCGTAGATGTTCGGGATTGTCTGCTCGTAAAAAACTTTAGCCACTTTAGTACAGGAGGGAGTAATTCCGCCGACGACTCGCGGGGTGTTCTTGGTCGTGTATTTGACGTTGCCGGGATCGACACGCTCCGGCGAGAAAGCCAGGAAGAAATCCTCACCGACCTTCATGCCGCCCTCGGCCAGCAACGGCAGAATCAAGTCCTCGGTCGTGCCGGGGTAAGTGGTCGATTCGAGCACTACCAGAGTGCCCTTCTTGATATACTGCTTGATCGACTCCACGGCCGCCAGAATGTAACTTACGTCCGGATCCTTGGTTTTGGAAAGAGGCGTCGGGACGCAAATCGAGATCGTGTCCATGTCGGCGAACTGCTTGGGATCACTGGTAGCGACGAACCGGCCGGAGTCGACTATCTCCTTGACGACCCCGTCGGAGATATCGTCGATATCGGACTTGCCGCTCATGAGCAGCTTGACCTTGGCGGCGGAAATGTCGTAGCCGGTGACTTTGAACCCGACCTTGGCCAACTCTACCGACAAAGGCAGACCAACATAACCGAGGCCGACTACGCCGACTCGGGCGTTGCGGTCCCTGATCCGCTTGATCAGTTCGTTGTATTTAGTGGGTGTTTTTTCTGTCTTTGGTTTCCTGGCCATGATTGCCTCTCCTGCCGGTTACCCGGTATGCTTTCCGCGGACCTGGTCACGCCAGTAGTCCAGCGTGTCTTTGAGCGTTGTCTTAAGGGTATATCGACTAACAAAACCAACTTCTTGAACCGCTCGTTCGTTGTTTCCTCGTTGAACTGGTACGTCTACCGGGCGGAATCGTTCCCGATCAATCCTGACTTTAATAGAACGTTGAGAGAGATTCAAGAGCTGTTTCAAAATCGATTCTATTTTAACGGCCTTACCGGAACAGAGCTGATAAACTCGTCCCGGTCGGCCCTTGAGCGCCAAACGGCGATAACCGTCCACAATATCGCGGACATCGGACATATCACGTCTCGGTGACAGGTTGCCCACCCGGATGACCGGTTGCTGCCGATCTGCCTCGATCAACGCCACCTGCCGCGCAAACGCCGCCACTACGAAATCAGCCGACTGGCGCGGCCCGCAATGGGCAAAAGAGCGAGCAATCACCACCGGCAAATCATAGCGGGTATGGTAAAAACGACAAGCCTGTTCCGCCAGCGCTTTCGACAGGGCATAAGGAGAAATCGGATTGAGCGGTTGCTCTTCGGTCAGAGTCAGGCTTTTCGGTTTGAAAATTCCGTAACAGTCGGCCGAGGAGACGAACACGAACGTTTTCAGGCGCCGGTCACGTTTGGCCGCCTGGAGCAGGTTGAGAGTTCCCTCGAAATTTACCCGGTAGACCTGTTGTTCGGTCTCGAACGAACGCCAGACCGAAGCCATCGCGGCCAGATGCCAGATATAATCCGGCCTGATTCGGTCGATTGCCCGCTCGCAACGTTCGGTGTTTTGGATATCAAACCGCAGCAGTTCCAGGTCGGACTTGAGATGGGCGATATTGTCCAGCCGTTCGCGGGGGTGGAGTCCGCCGTAAACGCGGAAGCCCTTACTCAGGAGGAGTTCGGCCAGGTGTGATCCGGCAAAACCGGCAATGCCGGTTATGAATCCGATTGGACGAGATCGTGACATAAGGACGGAGTTTTCGCAAGACGTTCCAGGTCGGCATCGACCATCATTTCTACCAGCTCTTTGAATGACACTTCCGGCTCCCAGCCGAGGACGGTGCGGGCCTTGGAGGCATCACCCAGCAGCAGGTCGACTTCGGCCGGGCGCACGAATCTCGGATCGGTAACAACGTAGTCGTGATAGTCCAGATCGACCCGGCCAAAAGCGGCTTCGACGAACTGTTTGACCGAATGCGTCCGGCCGGTGGAGATAACGAAATCCTCGGCCGGGTTGTGCTGAAGCATCAGCCACATCGCCTTGACATAATCACCGGCGTAGCCCCAGTCGCGTTGGGCGTCGAGGTTACCGAGGGCGAGGTTCTCGGTCAGGCCGAGTTTGATTCGGGCGACACCGTCGGTGATCTTGCGCGTCACGAACTCCAGTCCGCGGCGGGGTGATTCATGGTTGAACAGGATGCCGCTACTGGCCGGGATGCCGTAGCTTTCGCGATAGTTGACCGTGATAAAATGGCCGTAGACTTTGGAGACGCCGTACGGCGAGCGGGGATAAAACGGTGTGTTTTCGTTCTGCGGTGTTTCTCGCACACGACCGAACATTTCGGATGAGGAGGCCTGGTAGAAACGGGTTTTGCGGTTAACCAGGCGGATCGCCTCGAGCAGTCTGGTGGCGCCGATCGAGTTGAACTCGGCGGTCAGTACCGGTTGTTGCCAGGAAGTGGGGACGAATGACTGCGCCGCGAGATTGTAGACCTCGTCCGGTTTGTATTCTTCGAGGATGGTAATCAACGAAAGTTGATCGAGCAGATCGGCCTGGGCTAACTCGATGCGACTGCGGATGTGATTGATGCGGTCGAACGACTCGTTCGAGGCGCGACGGACCATGCCGACAACCTCATAGCCTTTATCGAGCAGGAACTCGGCCAGGTACGATCCATCCTGACCGGTAATGCCGGTGATTAATGCACGCATGACATCCTCTCTTCCGTGAGGTTCGGTCGATCCCGGGTGCGGTGGTTCATTACGCACCGCCCCTCAACGGCGGCAATATAGACCCGCCCACATAGCGGGTCAAACATAAACAAAAGGGGATCCCCCGCGATCCCGGTTTGGACAGTTGTGGTGGTTGTCTTGTCATTTCGATGAGACCGGTTTATGGAACCATCCTGCGGCAGTATAGAATGTGATTTCCGCCTAATTGACAGTCCGCCCGGGAGATTCTATATTCTTGGATAATTACACCTATCCCATTGGACCGTTCCGGTCAATCACGATGCGGGAGGGCAGGTGGGGGAGGGGAGTTCTATCATCCAACTGATATCATTGATGGGTGACTTGAGATTGATGGAGTCTCGTAGGGTGGGATCCCTGCGATCCCGCCCGGTTTGTACAATCTTCTTGTTGGGAACGCTATGATAAAACTGGAGCATTCCTGGGTGTGAGATTATGAGGAGTGAATTCGCTTCCCCAAGGCCGGGACCACAGGGCTCCCGGCCTACGATGTTTCTGTTAATCTCCGTAGGGTGGGATCCCTGCGATCCCGCCCGGTTTGTACAATCTTCTTGTTGGGAACGCTATGATAAAACTGGAGCATTCCTGGGTGTGAGATTATGAGAAGTGAATTCGCTTCCTCAAGGCCGGGACCACAGGGCTCCCGGCCTACGAAATTTTCTACTTTCCCATGCTGGAAATAGAATTATGACAAGGCTAAAACGACATTTCGTAGACGGCTATCCGTGTTTTATAACCCTCGTTACTCATGAACGCTTACCTGTACTCGTTGATAATGTCGAATTGCTCCATGAGGCTATTGCCGTAGCACGAACGCGTCTTGAATTCACTGTAATCGCATGGGCAATTCTTCCCAATCATCTGCATGCAATTATATCCTCAGATCATGCCAACATCCCTGACATCGTTCACTGCATCAAACTTTCGTTCGGACAACGTTACCGAAGAAAACACGATCTACGGAAGGGGAAGATCTGGCAAGACCGGTATTGGGATCACATGGTACGAGATCAGCATGATCTTGAACAACGGATAAATTATATCAACCGCAATCCGGTTAAGCATGGCTTGTGTAAGAGTCCGTTCGATTGGGAGCATTCATCAGCAAAGGCGTTTCTCGAATCCGGGCATTATCAGGAAGATTGGGGAGCGCAATAATATGGCTAAATCCCGAACCGTCCGTAGGGCGTGATCCCGCCCGGTTTGGACAATCTTCTTTTTGGGAACGCTATGACAAAACAGGAGCATTCCTGGGTGTGAGATTATGAGAAGTGAATTCGCTTCCCCAAGGCCGGGACCACAGGGCTCCCGGCCTACGATGTTTCTGTTAATCTCCGTAGGGTGGGATCCCCGTGATCCCGCCCGGTCAGAGTTGCTCTTCGTTATGAGTTCTGGCAGAAGTAGCATGCGTCTGACGAGTAATAATGCAATGCAAATGTATCGCCTCAAGGCCGGGACCACAGGGCTCCCGGCCTACGATGTTTCCGTTAATCTCCGTAGGGTGGGATCCCTGTGATCCCGCCCGGTCAGAGTTGCTCTTCGATGGCCAAGACCTCGGTGACCCCGGCCTGTGATGCGAAGGCGTCCCGGCCCGTTTTCAAAAAACCCTAAAAAAATACCCCCAAATCAGTTTGAGGCGGTTGCGAATCAGGCTGTTTTATCTTATATTCACCGGTTAAGTATTGTGAAAAAGTTCACTATGCATGATTCTGAGAGGCGGTTGCGCAGTGTCGAACGTGGACCCATAATGGCCAATGACCATAACCGGCCCTCACTCGCTAAGCCGCTGCCCGACAAGCTCATAACGAATTGTTTCAGATATACGAGGTACTGATGCCGTTAAACATTTCACAACGCACCACCAGCGAAGCGCTTCGAAAAAAGATTGTGGAAATTTCCGGCCAGGATATCGGCAAGTGTTATCAGTGCGGCACTTGCTCCGGCTCCTGCCCGATGATTGCCCACATCAATTGTTTCCCGCGCAAGCTCATGGCCCTCGCACAACTCGGGCATATCGAGGGGCTGGCTGAGGCCAACACCCCCTGGGTCTGTGCCTCCTGCCATGCCTGCATGGTTCGCTGCCCGCGCGGGATCGATATCCCCAAGGTAATGGAAGCGATCCGCCTGCTCAAGCTGCGCCAAAACGTCAACGAGATCGAGCCCTCCAATCTGCAGCCGGAAGAGATTATCGACCTGCCGCAGATCGCCATGGTCTCCGGATTCCGCAAACTGACGTCGTGAGGTGACCATGAAGATTGCATATTACCCCGGATGTACGCTCAAAACGAAAGCTCGTAATCTCGAAAAAGCCGCCCTGGCCAGTTTCAAAGTTCTCGGTATCGAGGTAGAGGAACTGCCTCGCTGGAACTGCTGCGGAGCGGTTTACTCGCTGGCCGACGACGACCTGATTCATATCGTCGCCCCGGTTCGCGACCTCGTACGCGCTCAACAGCAGGGAGCCGAAACGGTCCTGACGCTTTGTGCGATGTGCTATAACACCCTCGCCCGAGCCAACGACCTGATGAAAAACGACGAGGAAAAGAGGGACACGATCAACCGCTTCATGGACGAAGAGCCGGACTATTTCGGTGAGGTTAAAGTGGTCCACCTGCTGGACTATATCCGCGATGACTACGGTTTCGAAAAACTCGCGGAAAAGGTCGTCAAGCCGCTCAAGGGTATCAAAGTGGCTCCGTATTACGGCTGCACGTTGCTCCGTCCGCGTGAAGTGGCGCTGGATAAGCCCGACCAGCCGGAGTTGTTTCAGAAACTCATGGAAACGCTCGGGGCCGAAGTGATCGAGTTCCCGTCCGCCACCACCTGCTGCGGCACTTACCAGGTGCTCGGTAATCCGGAAGCGGCGCTCGATGTATCGCACGGCATTATCACCGACGCCGTCGATCACGGCGCCAACGCCATGGCTCTGGCCTGTCCGCTGTGCGACTACAACCTCGGTAAGCGGCAGGATCAGATGAAATCGAAATTCGAGAACATGCCCGAGATGCCGATTTATTACGTCTCCCAGCTTCTGGCGATAGCCCTCGGAATCGGCGCCGAAGAATGCGATTTCGATCTGAACCGCGAGAGTTCGCTCAAGTTGCTTCAGGCCAACAACCTGATTTCAGCCTGAGCGTAAGTTAGCAAGAATGTTTATGTGAATAGATTCGATAGAGGTGACAATGAGTACCGTAACCGATGAAAAACCCGCGGTCGAGATCAAAATGATCCCCGTCTACATTATGGGGAAGAAATACGAAGTGCCCGCGGAGTTGACGATCATGAAGGCGATCGAGTACGCCGGGTACAAGTACATTCGCGGCTGCGGCTGTCGCGGCGGCATCTGCGGCGCCTGCGCCACGGTCTACCGCAAACCGGGTGACTACAAGATATACACCGGCCTGGCCTGCCAGACGGTAGTCGAGCCGAACATGTATCTGACCCAACTGCCGTTTTATCCCGCCATCCGGGCTACTTACGATTTCTCCGAATTGCACGGTGAGGCCGAAGAAGTCCACGCTCTGTATCCCGAGGTGTTCCGCTGTGTGGCCTGCAACGCCTGCACCAAAGTTTGCCCTATGGATGTCGAGGTGATGGACTATATCGCAGCGATCAAGCGTGGTGATCTCAAAGCGGCGGCTGAAATCTCATTCGACTGCATCCAGTGCGGCCTCTGCGCCAGCCGCTGTATGGGCGAGCTGCCGCAGTATCATATCGCGCAGTTGGTTCGTCGAATCAACGGCGCTTACCTCACGCCGAAGGCGGAGCATTTGCAGACGATGGTGGCCAATATCGAGGCCGGTCGTTATGTCAAGGTACTTCAGGAGCTCAAGGCGATGGACGTGGAAACGCTCAAAAAGACCTACACCGAGCGCGAACTGGAACCGGCCACGGCCGGCGACGACTGGACGCCGCAGAGCAACAAAGGCCTATAAACCGATTATTATTGCTGAAGATAGAGGTTATCGATGCCATACCCGGAAGAACTAAAACAACTGATCAAAGTTGTTGAAAGCACACGCGCGGAACGGGTGGAGCGCAAAAAGAACAATCAGGAAGTTCCGTTTATGTCGCTCGATGAGCGCACGGATATCCTGCAGTTCCATCCCGATGTCAAAGAAGAAGGCCGCCGCGAATTATCGGTCGGTCCCAACAAGGGCTACCGCATCGCCCATGAAATGTGCAACCTGCTCGAAGCGAAGAGCCGTGTCGATCCGTCCCTGGTCGACCTGTCCAAAATCGATTACGAGACCGATATCCTCGTGATCGGCGGCGGCGGTGCCGGCACTGCCGCAGCGCTGCTGGCTCAGGAGCAGGGAGCGAAGGTTATTATCGCTACCAAACTGCGTCACGGCGACGCCAACACCATGATGGCCGAGGGTGGAATTCAGGCCGCGACCAAAGGTTACAAGGATTCCCCGTACTATCATTACCTCGACGTCATGGGCGGCGGGCATTTCAAGAATGTCCCGGATCTGGTCGAGACGCTTTGCAATAAAGCTCCGAGTGTGATCCAATGGCTGGAGGGGCTCGGTTGTAATTTCTCGAAATATCCCGACGGCACGCTCAAGACCATCCACGGCGGCGGTACTTCCCGCAAGCGCATGCATTTCGCGGCCGATATCACCGGCGCCGAAATGATGCGTACGATTCGCGATGAATGCCGCAACCGCGTTAAAGATATTCAGGTGGTCGAATTTTCACCCGCCGTTGAGTTGATCCTCAACGAGCACGGCCAGGCGGCCGGAGCGGTGCTGTATAATCTCGAGACCGAAGAGTACATGGTTGTCAAAGCCAAGGCGGTGGTAATGGCCACCGGCGGCTGCGGACGGCTTCACATTCAGGGATTCATGACGACCAACCATTACGGTGCGACCGCCGACGGTATCGTCATGGGTTATCGGGCCGGTGTTCCGGTCTGTTTCCTGCACACCGTGCAGTACCACCCGACCGGGATCGTGTTCCCGGAACAAGCCGAGGGCATCCTGATTACCGAGAAGTTCCGTGGCAGCGGCGCCAATCTGGTCAATATCGAGGGGAACCAGTTCGTCAACGAGCGCGAGCCGCGCGATGTGGAGGCATCCTCGATCATTCGTGAGTGTGTATCACGCGGTATGGGTATTCCTACTCCGACCGGCAAGCTCGGCATCTGGCTCGATTCGCCGATGATCGATATGCTCTCCGGTGAGGGTACGGTCGAACGCGAGTTCCCGGGCAAGTTCATTCTTTATAAGCGCTTCGGGATCGATATCGCCAGGGAACCGATGCTTATCTATCCGACGCTGCACTACCAGAACGGCGGCCTCGAGTTCAAGCCGGACGGCTCGACTTGTGTGCCCGGTCTGTTCCTGGGCGGTGAGGTCGGCGGCGGTACGCACGGTGAGAACCGCCTGATGGGCAACTCGCTGCTTGACATCATGGTCTACGGCCGCATTGCCGGTGAGGCGGCGGGCAAATATGTCAAGACCGATGCCAAAGACGGCAAGCTCTCGCTCGACCATGTGGTCAAGTACAATCAGGAAGTCGACGCGGCCGGTACGGCCGAAGACCGCGTGGCTCCGATGATCCTTCCAGATTACACCGATCCGCGCGTACGCAACCGTCAGTTGACGACGCACTACGTCGGTACGCTCCGGTAGTATTCTACTGTCGGTTAAGCGGCAGGTCTCGCCGAGACCTGCCCTTGTATCTACATTTCGACCGCCGAGTTCTTGGGCTCGGCGGTTTTCTTTTGCAAGGGAATAGGGAGGTATAGTTTAAACACAGTCGGTTCGTCAAAGTCTTTTTGATATAGCTAATGCTATGACGGATAATGCTGTTTATCAGTCGGCTTTGTCTTGACTTCGAGTCGTGTGCGTCGCATTTTCAGGATCAAGAGGTATGATGGGAAGGGCTTTTGTTGAATATTCTTAGATTTCTCACCTGTGTGGCAGCGTTTCTGTCAATCGGTTCCGTATGGTCGGTCGAACTTGAGCCTGACGTAGACTATTCTGAAAAAATCGTTTTTACGATTAAGCCCAAGGGGAAGAGTTACAAGCTCACCTCGAATACGTTGAGAACTAAAAAATACCTCTCGGCCCGATCGGTATCATCGACTCAGTTTTATATCCATGACAATGCTCTATCCCGGGTGAAAGATGTCAAAGCCTGGGTCGGAGACAAGGTAATTGACAAGAATGAATTCGTGATAAGCCAGGCCTCGGGATACAGCACTTTTAATTCGTTCTCCCGGATTATTGAAATCGATTTTGATCGCTATATCGAACAGGGAGCCGAGGCAAAGATCGAATATAAGACGGAGTATGCCGATATCGCCGATTTCCCGGAAATTTCTATCAGCAATATTAACCGTCTCAAGGAACTGGAATTGGTGTTCCAGCATCCCAGGGATGTCGCGATCGGTTTCGATTTCTATTTCACGCATGATTCGATCCCGGTGATTATCAGTCATGATTCTGAAAAGGAAACGAGGTTGATACTGCGGGATGTGGATTACCACAAACCGGAACCATACCTCTGTATCGATGATTCTCACGGGAGTATCAAGGTTAACATTACACGCGGGGAGGAACACGTCACACCGGCATCCGTGGCCGAGTTCGTGAAATGGTACGGAGAACTTACGCCGCTTCAACCGGTATTCCCGGATTCATACAAAGATTTACCGGTTGACGAACTCGCCGGTTTGACCGACCCGGTGCCGAAGCTGGCGGCAATCAATCGATGGATTGCGGATAATATCCGCTATATCTATGAGGTGGACGACCCCAAAGGCGGTATTGTTCCCCATAAGCCGGAGGTTGTGTACGAACGACGTTATGGTGATTGCAAAGATCGGGCATTTCTGATGTCGGCTTTTGCTCGCCGACAGGGTATCGACCTTTATGCCGCGGTGGTAACGGCCGAACCTTACCAACTGTTCGATGTTCCCACCGGCAATGATTTCAACCATGTTATCTGTGCCTATCGACAAGGCGAGCATTGGCTTTTCTGTGACCCGACCGCCGAACATGTAACGTTCGGTTTTATTCCCGAGGAGATTATTGACCATTACGCTTTGATCTTCGATCCATTCGAACCCGAACTGGTCCGGCTGGAGCAACCTGAGGCGCTTCCGGGGATTGTTGTTACGACCGAGGTGAATATCGATTCGCTCGACAATGCCGGCGCCCAAGTCCGATTGAATAATGCCGTCGCTAATGAAATGCAGTATGAGCGAGGGCATTTGAACGCAACCGATATGGAGCAGTTGCTGTCGTCTTCGGTATCCGGTTATTTTCAGCAAATGATATTCAGTGATTTTCAACCGGTTGGTGAGGACTCCTGTTCGCTCGACTACACCGCTCATCTCGATATGAGCAGGTTTATAGTGAACGGGATGCGGTATTCATATTTGCCGAAATCGGTAATGAATTGGAACACCAGTGAAATGAGTGAACGTGAAAATGATTCCTGGCCGATATGTTTGGCAGAACGCCTGTCGCTTGATTTCGAGCTGACCTTACACGGCGACAGTTTAATCACGGATAGTCTGTTCGAAGAGACCGGCAATCCCAAATCCGCCTATTCTTCTCTCCGTGTTTTCAGCCCGGAAAAGGGTGTCGTTAAATGTTCATATTCGGTGATTGTGGCCCGAAAGGTTCTGGAAGGAGACGACCGCCGGATGGTGCTCGAGGTTAATGCTCGCCAGGCAACCTCCCGATCGGATATGATTACCTTGAAAAGGGAAGGACTTCAGGAATGAAGAAAGTTATTCTGCTTTTAGCTTTAATGCTCACCGTTGTAGGTTGTATCAGCGCCCCTCGTAATACCTATATCACCGTGCCGCCGGAGGTGAATCTTGGTTTACAAGCGGTGCAATCGATGCTTGAGGAATACCGTGAATATGCCGCGGTGATGTTGAGCTATGAGCAGTCAATCGAACATTCCGGATCCAAGTCCCTCTCTTTCGGAGGCGCCCTGTTTGGTGCCCAGGGCAGTTCCTGGCAGTATGTTGAGCTTATTCATGAACGATATATGATTATCGACCCGGAGGTAACTTATTACACCTATAGCGAATTCTACAACAAGCCAAGCGCTTACTATGCTCGAGTCACTTCACCGGAAGGTATCTCCCGGCTCTACGGCTTAAAGGATTTTAAAAAAGAGAAAACCCCGGATGGTGAAGTCTATCGTTTGGTTTTTCCGGATGTGCAGCCGGGTACCATTGTAGACGCTGTTTTTGAGTACAGTTCCCGTGTTTCCAAGACCGCTCCCCCGCTGCAATGGGATATCCCGCTTGAGTTCCCGATCCCCTGCAATGAGCTTGTCGTTAATTTCAGTTGCCCCGATTGGTGGGAGTTGCAGTTGAAGAAGATAAACGATAACGAACTTCCTCCCGTAGAAATCATCAGAGATTCTGAACATCACATGCAGGTGATCAACTATCGGGCTACCGATATCGAGGCTGTGACCGAAGAAGCTTATTCTCCATCTTACCGTGAGCTGGCAACCTATCTCCAAATGATGGTGGTTGATCTGAGCATGGAGCTAACCCAGCTCAATCTGCGTATGACCTGGGCGGAATGTTTTGAAGCTGCTCGTAAAGAGTATCTGAAACCGAGTTCATCCGACCTCCAGGCGATAGGAGTGATAGGAGATTCTCTCGCCGCGATATATGAATCACCGGTAGACAGGTTGCGAGCTGTCGTTCAGTATGTGCAGGAAGGCTTTGCCGGTTCCTGGGCTTATCACGAGGGCGTTTATAAGAAAGTAATTGCCGAGCATTCCGGTAACTCATTCGATCTGACCGGCCTGGCTTTCTTTCTGGCTCGCCACCTCGGTTTGGATCCGCAATGGGTAGTAATTCATTCGAGCGACGATGGTTATTGCGATCGTTCTTATGTCAATTACAGCCAGTTCTACACTCCGGCAATGTACGTTCAGATCGAGGATAAAGTCTACGTGACGTTCCCGTGGATTGAGGATATGCCGATTGAATTCATCCCGGGTGAATATCGCGGACAAACGGCCATTGTAATGTCGGAAGACATAGTACATTTCACCGTTATGCCAATCAGAGATGTCTCTGAGGACCTGTTCGAGGAAGAGTACGATGTGACAATTGAGGCCGGCGGCTCAGTTGAGGTCAAAGAAACCAAAACAATGCGCGGCACTTTTGCCTATGCCTTTCGTGAGGGTATCAATGATCTCCAGGAAGCCGAGTACGAGGATATGATTCGCGATATTCTTACTTATACCGGCGGGGAAGTAAACGATCTTGAATTTGAACTGACCAACGTTGACAATGATACGCTTCCGTTGATATTCGTAACCGGCTATCGATTGGACAACGTCTGCATGGTGACTCCGGAAGAAGTTATTTTCCAAACCAGCGGATTATTGTCACCGATCTCTCTTTCTGCATACCGAGTCGAAGAGGGCGATCGAAAAAATCCGGTGCTGGTTCGCTATGAGCAGGATCATGTCAAAAAAGTCCGGCTGCATTTTCCCTCGGACTGGACGCTTAGCACGACTTTCGAAAATTTCGACTACTCCAACGCTTTCGGTAATTCACAAGCGACTTATGTCGCCGACACCGGGCTGTTGACAATTGACCAGCGCCTCGTACTCACTCCCACTCAACAGCCTAAGGAAAGCTATCCGGAGTTGGTGAAACTGATCGGAGAGGGCTCCGAGTTGAATGTCCCGACGATTGTGTTTTCGCGACTTAGCGGACCTGGCGCGGACGAAGCGAATCAATGATCGCGGTACTCATCCAGTAGATATTGCCGCGGCCGTTCTCGGCCGTTCGCAGTGACTGTAAAATATCATCGTAGCTGAGGCGAGTGGAATCGTCAGCCATCGGAGATAAACGTCGACTCGTGAAAAACAGGAAGCGACCGTCCGGTGTCACGTAAGGGCAGTAGTCGAGACTGGTGGAATTCACGGTCGGTCCCATGTTGACGGCCGGACCGAAGGTGCCGCTGCTGTCGGCGAAACTTATATAGAGGTCGCCGTTTCCCAGATCGTCATCGCGTCCTACTGCCGTGTAAATCAGATAGCTTTCATCGGGAGCCACGAAGGCGTTGAACTCCCAGCCTTCACTGTTGATGCTCGCTCCCAGGTTCTCCGGAGCGGACCAGAGCCCGTCGATCATCCGAGCGCGATAGATATCTTCCTTGCCGAGTCCTTCGGGACGTTCAGCCGTGAAATAAAGATTACCGTTGGCGGCGAGTGAGGGATAAAATTCATCACCCCCGCTGTTGATCGGGGCATCAATGTTGATCGGTTGATTCCAGCCGGAATCGGAGCGAGTGGTGTACCAGATATCCCAGTTTGGGGGCTGTTGTCCGGTCATCGGCCGTTTTGAGGCGAAATAGAGCCTCGATCCATCGGGCGAAAAAGCCGGTTCGAGATCGGGATACCGTCCCGAGAAAGCCGCTACCCGTGGACGCGTCCAGCGCTCATCGTCAAGAGTTATACATAGGATTGCCGGTCGCTCCGGTCCCATCAGGGTGTAGTAGAATTCGAGTCCGTCAGCGCTGAAACAGGCATCGCGCTCATCAAACTGTGTACTGACTTTATCCCTGGCGAAAAGCTCCGGCAATTCTCCGGGAAGCGGCTGAGCCAGATAAGGACCGGGACTGTCGATACGGTCGGAGGTTTTCTCGCGGATGCAAGCGGGGCCGGTCAGAGTGATTGCGGTAACGAATAAAACGATAATCGGTGTGACTTTTAAGCGCACGATCTTTTTCTCTCCACAAATACAGATAATAAGCGACCGTAAGTGGTTCACCTGATGGGCAAGCTAAAGCGATATGATTACAACGGGCAACATTAAATCGGTGACTGAAGACAAGCGATAACGGGAGTGATATAAAAGAAGTGGACCCGGCGATGTGAGCACGATCACCACCGAGTCCATGCTTGCTGCCCCTTTGGGCTTCATCCCTGTCGGAACAGGGTTTGTGAGATGGGCCCTCCTAGACCAGCGAAAAATCCCCCTCATTGCGGGTCCTGCCACAAGATTTCTTTTTTTACGCCATGCGTTTAAGGTCACGCTTTTTTGAAAGTGGCAGGCAAACCGCCGGTTGCACTTATGTAATAAACAATTTGTGTGCCCAAAAGTTGAACAGATTAAAATTGACGAAGGATTCCGTTGAATTACAGCAACTTAATAATTATCAGCGATTGCTGATGGCCTGTTGCTGGTATATTATTGATTAGAAATGATTGTGCTGGCTTTAATCAAATTGATTAATATCGATATTTAAATCGTCGAGAAGGCGTTTCAGATTAGCGCGGTGAATTCCGAGAGCATCGGCAATGTCGCCTTTATTCGATTTGTGATGATATATCGCTTTGATGACCTCAATACGTTTGAACTCGCGTACTTTATCCGACAGGGTGTTGGTTGGGGGCAGGTTGATCCCTTCGAACTTGAGGAAGTCTCTGACTTCATTATGAGTGATCAGGGTCGATGGAGACAAGTCGATAAGAGATTCGACCGTATCCTTAAGTTGGCGGACGTTGCCGGGCCAGTCGAACTCGATCAACAGGTCATACGCTTCAGGGCTAAAAACTCGCGGTTCCAAAGACTCAGTCTTACAGTGAATATCGGCGAAATATCGAACCAATTCGGGGATATCTTCACGTCGTTCTTTTAAGGGAGAGAGACGGATAGACACTCCTTTAAGGCGGAAATAGAGATCCTCACGAAACGTTCCTCGGGCTACCATTTCTTCGAGATCGGCGTTCGTGGCACAGAACAGGCGGACATTGACTTTGATCACCCGGTTTTCACCGACCGGTGAGAAAGTACCGTATTCCAGCACTCGCAGAAGTTTCCCCTGAGTGGTATGATCGAGGTTGCCAATTTCATCGAGAAATAAAGTACCGCCGTCGGTTGCCTGTAACAAACCCTCACGGTCAGCCATCGCACCGGTAAACGCGCCGCGTTTGTGGCCGAACAACTCACTCTCAACCAGGTCCGGGGTTCGATGGTTGCAGTTGAAGGTGTTGAAAACTTTATCCGAACGGCGACTGCGGCGATGAAGTGCTTTCGCCACCAGTTCTTTGCCGGAGCCGGTCGGTCCCAGGATCATCACCTTGCCGTCCTTGGGTCCTATCTGTTCGATGAGTCGATAGACATCGCACATAACCTTGGAGCGGCCGATCATGCCGTATTCCTGCCGGGCCAGATCGACAATGACGTCGTTTTTGGTGCGAAGTTGGTTAAATTGTACGGCGTTGCGAACCGAACGGATCAGTCGGGAAGGGCGTTCGTTTTTACCGACATAGTCATAGGGTTTATGATCCTGTTCAACCTCTTCTTCGGAGTAATCGCCGGGATAGGCGGTATGGAAAATCAAGGGAATGTCGGAGTCGATTTCACGAATCAGGCGGGCCGTTTTAAGACCGTCCAACTCGGCCATGCGGATATCGAGGATGATCGTATCGATATCGGTCACGGTCTTGACCTTGTCGATCGCTTCCATACCTGAAGTTGCCGTCACCACTTCGTAATCATCGACAAACACCTCAACGAGTGCCGCCAGGTTGAGGGGATCGTCATCGACAATAAGTATGCGACCTTTTTTATCCACAGTCGTGCTCAATCTCCGCTTCGGTTATCTTCGTTGAACGGCAATAATATAACGAATTCGGCGCCGTTGTCAATGTGGTCTGCCAAGGTGATCGAACCACCATACAATTCAACTATTCGTCGTACCATAGCCAGACCGAGTCCGGTTCCACTACTGGGTTTTGTTGAGTAGAACGCTTTGAATACCGAATCTCGCGCCGTCGCCGGGATACCGGGACCGGTGTCACGGTAAACGATCTTGACTTCTTTCTCCGTTCGTGAAAGAACGGAAATGGTAATAATCCTGACCGGCTGGCCATACAAAGCTGAAACAGCATTCGTAGTCAGATTGTTCAGCAGGCTGTAAGCGTGCAAGCGGAACATGTTCACGCGCAGATCATCGGGCAACTCGTTTTTAACGGTAATATCGGCTTCTGCGAGAGCTTCGGCGTTAGCCTGAATTACTTCGTTCATCACATCAGAGAGCGACACCGATTCGAGTTTCTTTTCTGTTTCCAGTCTGCTGTATTGCTTAACGAGGCCGGTCATATCGATTGCTCGATGCACCGCTTGTTCCGCCAGGTCCAGCAATCGGCGATTACGTTCCAGCTCATTTTGTTCTTGTAGTTCAAGGCGATCACGCAGTTTGTCCAACGAACTGGTGGCCGGGAAGAGAGCGTTATAAATTTCATGAGCGAGACTTCCCGCTACCCGCTTGATCTGATCGTATTGTTCCTGGGCCGCCTGCTCCAGGCGTAAACGAGTTTCTTTTCGCTCGGTTACATCGATAAAACCGCCGAATATGGCCATTTCGCCGCGGAATCGGATGATTTGAAGGCTCAAAAGCGCCCAGAAGCGGGAGCCGTTCTTTTTTATTCCTACCAACTCATAGTTATTCACCCGCCCGTCACGAGTAAGCATCTCAGACAGCCGCTCGCGATCCTTGAGGTCGTCATAGAGCTTATGAGCCTTAAGACCGACCATTTCTTCGGATTCATATCCGAAGGTCGGTCCCAAGGATGGATTGGCGTAGATTATTTCACCGTCCGGGAACCGGGTGATAGCCACCGGGATCGGTGTCGCTTCGGCAATGGTGCGGAAACGCTCTTCGCTTTCTCGAAGAGCCTCTTCCATCTTCTTCCGTTCGGTGATATCCACCAGACTGCCCATAAGTCCGGGGCGGCCGTCCACGGTCAACGGTCGTATCGTCAGTAATCCCCAAAAACGTTCTCCGTTCTTGCGTCGAGCTATAACTTCGACGTTGTTCACATCGATTCCTGACCGTAATCGCTCGATTGCCCGGGTGCGATCGTCCGGATTATCATATAGAGCCATGGTGTTGAGCTCGTGGAGTTCTTCGATGGAATAACCAAACAATTCACAGGATGCACGATTGGCGTAGTAAACCATGCCGTCTTCCGGTTGAGCGATAATAATCGCAACGGCCGAAACTTCGGCGATAGTCCGGAATCGTTCCTCACTTTCCCGCAAAGCCTGCCTGGCTTCGTGGCGTGACGTGACGTCGGTCATCATCGTAACGAGGTAACGGTCATCGTTCAGGACAATGTGACTGACGCTCATTTCTACCCACAGTCTGTTGCCGTGCTTGTCACGCATATTAAAATCGACCGCGGAGAAACGCTCATCCGAATGGAACACATCCTGGTATTGTTCTTTTATTAATTCGAGGGACCCGTCCAGCAGTACCACATCGCCGTAGTAATGACCGAGTAATTCCTCCTCGGTGTATTTGAATAAGCGACAATAAGCGGGATTGACAAAACGAAGAATGCCGTTTTCATCGGTGAGGCTTATTGCCTGTCCGGAAGTTTCCCAGATGCGTCGGTATCTCTCTTCGCTCGAAGCCAACGCGGCCTCGACCTGTTTCAGGTCGGTAATGTCCTGGCCCACGGCAATGGTTATCGTATGGTCTTCCGATCCGGCTACGGCGAGCACCGACTTAGCCCAGAGCAGGGTAACACTGTCGTTATCGGCCGTGTGGAGGATTCCTTCGTAGCGCCGGCTGGAACTGTCGGTTATCCAGTCGGTAAACGCCTCGCGATCTTTTTCCGACTCATTCGTGTACGGGAGGTCTGTCCAGCGTTGTCCGATTGCATCAACTCGACTCACTCCGAGCAACCGTTCACATTCGTAATTAAGTTCGGTGATGCGTTGATTCTCATCGAAACAGACAATGGCACTGTTGGCCGTTGCGAGCAGACTTCGGCTGAAATCGCGTTCGGCTCGCAAAGCTTGTGTCATGTTGATGATGGCTGAAATGTCTCTGGCTATTCCCAGCACGGCGACAACTTCTCCGTTGGCGTCGCGTACCGGTTCCAGACTGGTCCGATAATGAACGTCCTTGCCCTGGATGGTGGTAGTCGATTCGAATGTATTACCGCTGCCGGAATCGTATACCTGGCGGATCGATACCATTTGAGCCGCCGCTACTTCCGGTGGGAAGATGTCGTGCATGTTTTTCCCGACCAGCTCTTTCACCCGGCCTCCTATCTGAGTCGCCGCAACGCTGTTCATAAATAAAAAGCAGCCATCCCGATCAACGGTAAAGATCGGATCGCCGGCCGACTCTACCAGGTTGCGATAGCGTTCTTCGCTCTCCGTCAGGGCGCGCTCGGCTTCTTTTTGATCGGTCATATCGATCGATATGCCGCGAATGCCGACCGGCACTCCATCCTGAACAATCGTCGTGGCATAGGACATGGCCGGGAATTTATGACCGTCCTTGCGGACGAGAAAAAACTCGGATGATTCGGGAGCGGTACCGCTCAGACGCTGTTTTACGATATCATCGACTGTACGACCGTCGACAGGTTCAATAAGATCATGAATGTACAAGCCATCGGCCATTTCGGCCAGGCTGTACCCGGTTGCCAGGAGCCCCTGACGATTCAGATATGTAAGGCGCCCCTCGTGATCGTATTCAAAAACCGTTTGTGGAAGCAGGTCAGACAACTCGCGAAAACGTTGTTCCGAGGCCAGCAATGCTTCCCGAGTTTGTCTGTATTTGTCCGCCTCGACCAACTCTTTGCGGGCCTCGCGAAGATCCCTGAGGGTTTTATCCAGGTGTTCCTTCTGTCGCACGATCGTGCTGAACTGATGACGCGTCCGCCGCCAAAGAACGACGATGGTGATAATGACCAGCGCCATGGGGACGAAGGCCAGCAAAAACGCCAATGAAGGATGGCGGGTGAATATGCTCGTCCAGGCAGTCTTGACCAGGCTGTAGGTGTAATACCAATGATGACCGTCTACCGCGACGAATAAAACCGGCTCGCCGCTTTCCTTTGATTTTGACAGAAAACTACCCTGGAAATTGAACTTACCCAAATCTCCTATTGTCGCCATTGGTCGGAGATCGGCGTTGACAATCCATAATCGCTGGTCGTTGGTTATAACCGCGAGTTCCAAACCGTCGGCTTCGAGGAAATCGTTAATGCCGCACAGATAGGCCGGCGAGTAGAACTTGCTTTTACGGATTTGCTGAAGGCTCTGGTTGAGAACGAGCAGACGACCGTCGGACATTGATAAAACGATCTCGTCATGACGATCTCCGAAGAGGTCGGCGGTAAGTGCATAATTGACATAGCTCGAGCCGTTCATCCTGAGACTGTCTATAAGATTCCCGGAGTTATCTATAATCTCCAGGACCGTGCGGCTGTGCACTGAATCGGAATCATCGTTTATCCGATGCGGCGACAGGATGTCCCATGAACCGTCGTCTCCATAGTCAAAAACCAGCGGCAATGCCGCATGAAATATAGAACCGGCCGGCCGGATCCAGTTAAGTTGGCCGTGGGCGTTGAGCGAAACCACATAGGCATGTTTGTCGTCCATGAGGTCGGTGGTGGCGGCGTTTCCCTTGGAGGCAAGGCCGAAGATAATGCTGGGGGGAGCATCGGGAGTCATTGACCGCACATAGAAGTGATCATACGAAATGGTACCGGCGTAGGGGAAAGACCAAACGGTCGTGTCGGCGTCCATATCGAAGCAAATCAAACATCGCGGGTAAAGATCGTAACCGACATCCACGGCAATGAGCAGTTCGCGGGCGCGTCCATCCCGGTTCAGATCGTATGCTCCCATGATTCTAGCCCGGCCGTCCCACCGACCGCTTCCGTTGCGGTCTTCTCCTGTCAGCAGAAGGCTCCGGTGGAGAAGGGATTGCTTCTCGTTCAGAAATTGCAGGAAGAGCGAATCATGGGAGCTGTAGACTACGGCCAGATCAGGATAATGATCCTCGTTATAGTCAACCAGCTTTGCATGATCTATGGCGTCGGCTCGGATATTGATATGTGAGACCGTGTTACGCCGTTCCAGGTCGCCGTAAAAAACCAGCGCCGAGAGACTATCGTCTCGATTCCAGGAATCGGCCACGATACACATTGCTGTCGGACCGGGCCAGGTGGAATCGTACAACACTATCTGGCCGTGGACAGGTTTGTCGTTGCTGTCGACAATGGGAACGCGCAGAATGCCCTTGAACTTGTAAGGGAGATTCCCGGGATCGTCAACTGGTTCGATCTGTACATACCCGTCTTCGACGACGGCTCTATGACAGGAGGCGACGATCATCGTCAGGGTTGCCGCTATGATAACGAGAGCGGTCACCCTGATTATGTATTTTTCCGCTGCAAAGGGTGACATAAGCTGATATGAAGATAGTCCGCGGCGGCTCAATTAACAAGCGAATCAGCGAGTGCTGCTTTTTGTCAAACTACCTCGGCCGGAACAAGGTCCAGCGCCTGACGTACGGCGCGACCGAGTACATCCATCGTATATGGTTTTTTGACATAACCGGCGGCCCCTAAATTGAGAACTTCCTGGACACGGTCGGTGGCCGAAAAACCGCTTACAATAAGTGCCTTTTGAGTCGGGTGAATGGTCAGAATCTCACGGTAGGTGTCCAGGCCGTCGAACCCCGGCTCCATGATCATGTCGAGAAGAATCAGGTCGCACCGTGTTTCCCTGAGATACTCGACCGCGGCATGGCCGTTTTCGACCGCTTTGGTTTTAAAGCCGAGCGACTGGAGCAGTTCGCAGGCGATATCTCGTTGTTCGGCGACATCATCCACTATCAGGATCGATTCACTACCGGTAATCGGCTCGGATTCGTCGGTTTGTGAATCAACCGACTCATGCGTTGCGGGGAAATACAACACGAACTCAGTGCCGCGACCTTCTTCCGAGAAGACGTCATAAAAGCCGCGATGATCCTTGACGGTGCCATACACGACCGAGAGCCCCAGCCCGCTGCCGCTGCGTCCCATCTCCTTGCGCGAAAAATACGGCTCGAAAATTTTGGGCAAGGCATCCTTCGGGATACCGATGCCGCTGTCTTTTACTCGCAATAAAATATAATCATCGTCGGCCACCTTACGCTGACCGCTGATCAGTTCATTCATTCGTCGACATTCGGTGCAGATCTCAATCGTGCCGCCGTCCAGCATGGCGTCGTAGGCGTTAACCACGAGGTTCATGATCACTTTGTTCAGATGCGGCGCAGAGCCGTTGATCGACGGCAATTGGGTGCAAAGGTCGGTTTTTAAGATGATCTCGGGTCGCTGTTCGGCCAGATGGAGAAAGCTGGTTGAGTCCATATATTCCGAGATTACCTCGTTCAGGTTGACCGGGATCATATCACAACGACCGCGGCGTGCAAGGGTAAGCAGGTCCTGAATCACGTTAGCCGCCTGTTGTGCCGATTCACCGATCCGGCGAATGGGGCGACGTAAGGGGCTGTCTTCGGGGAGTTTGGTCAACATCAAGTCGGGGTAGCCGACAAGCGGTCCGAGCATGTTGTTCAGGTCGTGAGCGACTCCGCCGGCCAGGACTCCGAGTGATTCCATCCGCTGCGCCCGTTCAAGTTTCTCCTGCAGGGCCATGCGATGTTGTTCCGCCTGTTTGCGAGCGGTGATATCGCGGACAATAGCAATAATGTAATTCTCACCCATGGCATCGAGACCGGTGAGGCTTACTTCCGCCTCGAACGGTGTGTTGTCGTAGCGGCAATGGCGCCATTCGAAAAACTGGTACTCACCCCTGAGGGCGCCGTTAATTTTTCCCATCGCCTTTTCTCGTGAGTCGCTGCCGTCGGGCTGAGTCGGCGGAGAGAAGCGATAGGGAGGTTGTCCGATAATCTGCTCCGGTGTGCACCCGAACATGATCAGGGTACGGGCATTGCAGTCGATGAACCGGTCGGCTTGCATGATGAAAATGGCGTCGTTGGCGCATTCAAACAGGGTACGATAGAGCTTCTCCGATTCTTTCAGGGCAACTTCGGCCTGACAGCGTTCGGTCAGCTCCTCGTTCAATTCCATCGTCCGCTGCATTACCTCATCCTCAAGGCGGTCGCGGGTTCGAGCCAATTCCGAGAAGGCAGTCTTGAGTCGATTGCGCATATCGATGAAGGCTGCCGCCAGCGGCGCGAAATCTCCGGTTATACCGAGCTGCCGCAGATCGATATCGAAATTCCCTTCACTCAGGCAACCGGCCGCTTCACGTAAGGTTTCTATCGGCTGAACGATCCGTCCGGCGACCCAGGTTCCAAGAACAGTCATTATCAACAATATAAACACGGCCGTTATGAGAATCGTCTCGATCCGCTTCTGTATCAGTAAGCCGTTGAAGTCCGTTGCAACGGCAAGGGACAATTGTGCCACTTCCGTCTGATCGGACCAGATCGAGCGACTGATGATAATCCCATCGTCGACAGTAATCGAATGATGGCCGTTATCGGTCATACAAAAGCCGCTTAGAGATGATGGGAGTTTCTGGTCGGATACACTGGTCAGGATCTTTCCGTTTTGATCTCGAAGGCAGATACCGACGATGTTGCGATCCATTAAGGCCCGCTGAGCCAGGCTGTTGAGTTGCTTCTGATCGCCTGATACGACTAGCGGTGAAGCGGTTTCGGCCAATGCTCCGGCGTAGAATGAGGCCATCCGCAGGCTGGAACGTTCAAATTGAGCTCGAAATTGGATGATCGTCTGAGTCACCAGCACGGTGGTAACGATAATCACCGCAGCCAGGATCAAGAGTTGAATCTGTGATTTGAGTGAGAGTCTGCTCATGCAAATTCGCAGCAATCGGTTTATTGTCTTTGATTCCGGCCTTAACTATTGACGCCGGTATCTATCTGTCCGCTTGTTATGAATAATCGTTACCGGCGCCCCCATGTTTGTCCCCTTAAATGTCTTAGAGGTATTATCGGCAGCTTGTTGTGATACTGTAACTTGCCTGAAAAAGGAATCGGCGTCGGGCAAAACCCAGACGCCGATTCGTTTTATATCCTGAGATGGATTATTGCACTTTGACGGCGCCGGATGGTCCGGCGGCAGCTACCTCGGGTGAAACATCGCTAGCAAACTGCTCAAAATTATCCTGGAACAGGCCCACCAGTTTAGCGGCCTGGCGGTCGTAAGCCTCAGGATCGGTCCAGGTCTGACGTGGTTTCAGGATGTTGCTCGGTACGCCGGGGCATTCGGTTGGGACTTCAACTCCAAATACCGGATCGGTTTCAAACGGAACATCGTTCAGGTTGCCGTGAAGAGCGGCGTTCAATAAGGCCCGCGTGTATTCGATTTTCATCCGCTTGCCGACGCCATAAGGTCCACCCGACCAGCCGGTGTTGACCAGCCAGCAGGTAGCCTGGTGTTTTTTGATCTTTTCGGCCAGCAACTCGGCATACCGGAACGGATGCAGAACCATGAACGGAGCTCCGAAACAGGCGGAGAAGGTAGCCTGGGGTTCGGTAATTCCGGCTTCGGTCCCGGCTACCTTAGCGGTATAGCCGGAGATGAAATGGTACATCGCCTGCTGCGGAGTCAACCGTGAAATCGGCGGCATGACACCGAAAGCATCGGCGGTCAACATGATCACGTTTTTCGGATGGCCCGCTTTACTTTCGCGGAGAGCATTCGGAATATGTGACAGGGGGTAAGCGGCGCGAGTGTTTTCGGTCAGGCTGTCGTCATCCAGATCGAGACGACGGGTAATGGGATCGATCCCGACGTTTTCGAGGATCGTTCCGAAACGACGAGTCGTGGCATAAATCTCCGGTTCTGATGTTTTGGAGAGACGAATCACCTTGGCATAGCAGCCACCCTCGAAATTGAAGACACCGTCGGCGCTCCAGCCGTGTTCGTCGTCGCCGATCAGTTTACGCTGTGGGTCAGCCGAAAGCGTGGTTTTACCGGTCCCGGAAAGACCGAAGAACAGGGCAACATCCCCTTCCTGACCGACATTGGCGCTGCAATGCATCGAGAGCACCTTCTTCTGGGGCAGCAAATAATTAAGTACGGTGAAGATCGACTTTTTAATCTCCCCGCCGTAAGCCGTACCGCCGATCAGAACCATTTTGCGACTGAGGTTAAGCAGAATGAAAGCCTCAGAGTTGGTACCGTCCACTTCGGGAATGGCATGGAAATTCGGCACATGCAGGACCGTGAACTCCGGTTTGTGATCGGCCAGTTCCTCAGGTGTCGCCTGGATAAACATATTGCGCGCAAACAGGTTGTGCCAGGCAGTTTCCGTTATGATACGAATCGGCAGGCGATATTTGGGATCATATCCGGCGAAGCAATCCTGCACGAACAAAGGCCGTCCCTGCAAATAGGCCTGAAGACGCCGAAACATCAGGTCGAAGCGCTGGACCTCGAACGGCTTATTGATCTTACCCCACCAGACCAGATCGTGCGACCCGGCTTCATCAACGATGAATTTATCCTTGGCGGCGCGACCGGTATGATGACCGGTACGGACAGCGATCGGCCCGAGATGAGCCATGACTCCCTCGTCCCGCTTGATGATCTCTTCGTAGAGAAGAGGCGTGTTATGGTTCCAATGAACTCGGCCGACATTGACCAGGCCGTGGTTCTCAATACCATAAGAGCTTTTAATTCGTTTGACTGCCATATTTCCTAACTCCCTTTATGGATGGTGTTTTCAAGATGGATGAAAAACTGACTCCTTCATGTTATCGACAGTATCGGAGGGTTTCTAAACCGACTGAGCCGGTCTAAGATCAAAGTTGATTCTATAGAAAGCCCCGTGTAGTATTCTTATACAAGTTCAGGACCAATTCGCACGGAGATATAAAGTGTTTCGCAGATACAGTTTTCTTCTTCTGCTGCTTTTAGCGGCAGGACTAATAACCGGTTTAGAGGCCTGTAACCGTCTGGCGCAGGCTCGACAGCAGCAGGAAGCCCGCTTTGAGCAGTTCGGTTTAACCGAAGCCACCCTTCTCGGCAAGCCGATCTACAGCACCGCCGGTGAGTATTCTCCGTCGGTCTCGGCTGATGGAAAAACGCTGGTATTTCAATCCAATCGGCTCGATAAGCGTTCCTGGCTGCTGTTTATCACCTACCTGACACCCAGCGGCTGGACTGAGCCGAAGCCGTTGGAAAATATCAATTCCGGATCGTTCGACGGCACCCCGTTTCTGACGTACGATCAAAACCACCTGCTTATTTCCTCGCGCCGACCCGGTGGATTGGGGCAGACCGACATCTGGATTTCCCGCCGCCGAGGCATGACCTGGGAAACGCCGGTTAACCTTGGAGCCCCGATCAACAGCGCTGCTTACGATGGTTTTGCTTCGATGACGGCCGACGGTAAAACGCTTTATTTCCAGCGTTATGCCGGTCGTGAGTCCGGCTGCGATATGGATTACCTCAACAACACCCTCATGTATTCCGAGAAAAAGGACGGCCGCTGGAGCGAACCGAAACCGCTGCCTGAGCCGATCAACACCGAATACTGTGAAACCGACCCGGTCATACTTGCCGATGGTCGCACCCTGATTTTTTCGTCGAACCGGCCCGGCGGCTTCGGCGGCTTCGATCTCTATAAATCCGAACGGCAGCAGGACGGTACTTGGAGTGAGCCGGTTAACCTGGGTAGTTTTATCAACACCAAACGACACGATCAGACTGTCTCGATTCCGGCCTCGGGGGATATCATGTATTTCACCTCCGGTGAGCCGGAACACGGGGATTTATACTGGGTGCCGATCCCGCCGGGCATTCGTCCGATGCCGGTAGTGACCGTAACCGGGCAGGTGCTCGATGCCGACAGCCTGAATCCGATCATGGCCAGGATTACCGCCATCGACACTCGCAGCGGTGTCGATACCACGGTCGTGTACAGTAATGACGGCGACGGCAAGTATATGGTTATTCTCAACGCCGGGCAGACTTATGATATCTCCGTTACGGCCGAAGGTTACACCTTCTATTCGACTCATTTCGATCTCACCGGGCTCCTGGCTTACCAAGCGGTGGAGGAGGATATCTTCCTCGAACGAATCGCCGCCGGAGTGCAAATCACGCTCAACAATATCTATTTCGAATTCAACAAGTACCGGCTGCTCGATGAATCCCAATACGAATTGAACCGCGTGATCGAGTTGATGAACGAATATCCGGGTATGACCGTGGAAATCGCCGGCCATACCGACAGCATCGCCAGCGAAACTTACAACCTGGAGCTTTCAGGCAAACGAGCCGGAGCGGTGGTCGATTACCTGGTTTCTCACGGTATTGGGAAGCCCCGTTTGACTCCGCGCGGATACGGCGAGGGAGAGCCGGTCGCGGACAACGGCACCGAGGAAGGTCGCCAAAAGAATCGGCGCGTTGAGTTCCGCATTATCGAAGTGAATGCGACCGAGTGAGCCCAATGCTCGTCGATGAAAAAGGGAACGGCGGGACATCCTAAGACGTCCCGCCGTTGAATGTACTACGGTTTCAGGATTCGAGATTCTTATTCACATCCGGCCGGCTCCGGACCGTTCATGAACATGTAATTCACGAGATAAACCACATCGGATATCGTGGTGCCGTCGCCGGCGGCGTCCACGTCGGCTTCATCCATGCAGGGTGGTTCCGGACCGCCCCCAAAAGCCCATTGTACCAGATAAATCAGATCGCTGATGTTTATCGAACCATCCGTGGAATGGTCGATATTCCCGCGCACGAGACAACATCCGCCTTCTCCGATTTTCTCGATCAACACCTGAACGGAGGCTGTGCCGTCCCAGGTGCCCGTGGCGTAAGTGATATTACCCGGAGCGGTATAACTCATGAGTTCACCTGCCGGTAACGGTTGTAAGCCGGTGAAGTTTTCGAACGTAGGCATGAACAGCGCACGAGTGTCCGAGCTGTCCGGTCCATAGGTGACCTGGTAAGCCTCGAGTTCGGTCGTGACGGTCATAACGTCGCTGTCGAACATGAAATAAAGCGCCGAGATATTGCCCGAACTTTGAAGCGATACGGTATTGGCAACAGTGTCCTGGATAAGTATCACCGTGTCGACCGCCCTGATATCTTTGACAGGATTCACCTGAGTATCACCGACGATGATCCGATAGAGATAGAACAAGTCGCTGAGAGAAAGGGTGATACCATCGGCGTTGATATCGGATGCTGCGACCTGGTGTTCGACATCGATCTGAAACGCAGACAGACCATAAATAAAATACAGGACATAGATCTGATAGTCGGCCAGTTCATTAGCGATGCCGTTGAGGTTCAGGTCACCCCTGTCGTCAATTTCCGGGGGAATGAGGTTGTAACGGCCGCCGTAAAAATCAACCGCCCGGCGTAAAGCCATACCCTCACTGAGACATTCATCCGGAGCGCCCGAGATGGTGGGGAAGACATCATCGGCAAGAATCGGTAGACCGCCAACGTCGTAGACGTTGCGCGACAAGAACAAACTATCGCCTGAAACCGACGACAGCACGTTGTCGGAGCAGTCAAGCCAGACGAAGCTCAAGGGATACCAGATGCCGATATGTTCCTGGTTCACGATGGTTGCGAAGTTGATACTGGCCAATTGACCGCTGTCGGCGGCATAACAGGATGGATGGTTGGGACCGTCGTTGATATCGGCTACGGCTACGATGCGAATCGCCGCCTCGGGACATTCCGTACCGTCGCATTCCGGCAGATCGGATACCGTGTAATTGAAATACTCCCAGTCGCATGCCGACAACAATTCACCGGGAGTTGCATCTACGGCGGTTATGATTTCCGGATCATAGCCAATCAGGAAATCGAAGCCGCCGGCCTCGATTTCATCCAGATCACTGAGTCGGATGCTGATCGGCATTATCTCACCCATGGTTGTACCGGCTCGTTGATCAAGACTGATGCGGGGATTACCGGTTGTCGTACTGTCGCACGAGAGTTCGATGCTGCCGTTGTAGAAGTCGATACCACGGAAAATGTTGTCCGGGATCAGGCAATCATTGTTGGCTCCGGCGTAAGTAGGGAAAGCCTCGTTGCCGGTAATATCGTTGCCGAAATCATAAATCCGATCCGAGATGTAAAGACTGTCGCCTGATTCCGAAGAGAAGACATTGTCGCCGCAGTCGTTCCAGTAGAATCGTACCGGCAGCAGATAACACCTGTAATCCGGATTAGTGCTGACGGCGAAGTTCAACTCGGCCAACACGCCGGTTCCATCGATCAAACAGGATGGATGCACGTCGCCGTTGTTGGTTTCAGCCAGGGCGACAATGCGAACCTGGCCGGAGATATCGGAGCGGTACGAAAAATACTCCCAGCCGCAATTCGTTAGAAGCTCCCCCGGCTGAACATCGTCGAGTTGCGAGAAAGTGTTGTCGAAGGCAATCAACAAATCGAAACCGCTTAAGATATGCCCCTGGTCTACATCGCCGACCGACAACGACAAAATAACGGTACTGCCCAGGGGGACTTCGGTCACATTATCGAGTGTGATCGAAGTCGCTCCCGCCGTATGAGGAAGCAGCAACAACAGACCGCATAAAACCGCGAGAGCCGAAAATAATCGCACCAAGTTTGGTGAAGAGAAAAGGACGCTACGCATTGACACAAAACCTCCTGCTTGGGTTAGCGGATGCCTGGTAACTATGTCTAAACGTTAGCGATGATATCTAAAATAAGTCGGAACCTTTTGATGAGTATCAATTGACGTACTACTAAAAGAATTATAACCGGCCGGCCGTTTTGTGTCAAGGTCTATTGAGTTCCGCTCATAACCGGGGAGACAAGCCCCCCGGCTACGCGATAAAGAGCCATTACCTCGCGTAGCCGGCGGCCTTGCGTCGCCAGCACTTCCGCCATGATTTGTGCGAATGTCCGAGCGTAGGACTTTTTCAACACTCCCCCAGGCAAGGAGCTCGGCAGCCTCAGACATCGTCACGTGCGGGATGTTCCTGGGGAATTTTCTGATCGGAAAGAGCTTTTCGGATAGTCGAAGCGAGTGACCGGAATGTCAAGGGCTTACGTAGAAATGCTGCTGCTCCCAGACTCATGGCCAGTTCTACCCGCTGGGTTTCGGCATAGCCCGAGACGATTAGCGCCCGTTGATCCGGATTGATGGCAAGGATCTTACGATAAGTTTCGGTGCCGTCCATTCCGGCCGGCATGACCATATCGAGAATGACCAGGTCAAACGATGTCCGTTGCACCATCTCCAGAGCCGCCTCACCGGAATCAGCGACAAACGCCTTGTAATTGAGTTTCTTCAGCATGTGTAACGTAACCTGACGCTGGACTTCGTCATCATCGACTATTAAGATCGTCTCGCCGTAACCGTACTGAGAGATATTATCGGCCGCTTCGTATTTATCCCGGGTTATGGGGATGTAGACCATGAAGCGCGAGCCCTCACCGACGGTTGTAACTACGTCAATATAGCCGCTGTGATCTTTTATGACCGCATGCACGACACTGAGACCCAGACCGGAACCACGCTTCTGGTCGGCGGATTTGGTCGTAAAGAACGGTTCGAAAATTTCCGGAAGTACGTTGTCGTCTATACCGCAGCCGGTATCCTCGACTGTCAGGCGGACGTATTCCCCCTGAGGGATCTGGCCGAACGCCCCGATGAAATCATCGGCGTAGTAATTTTCGGTGCGGATAGTCAGCCAGCCGATATTCTGCATGGCGTCGCGGGCATTGTTAATCATGTTCAGCAGCGCCCGGCTGATTTGAGCCGTCCCGCCCCTGATCGACATGAGATTTTCGGCCAGTTCAGTTTTAATAATGAGGGTGGAAGGAATGCCGCTGAGTGATGCCACCACCTGCCGCACGATGGTGTTGAGGTCGATCGTATCCAGGTTGTAATGGCCGCGCCGGCCTAGAGTGAGAAGTTGCTGGTTGATATCGGCCATTTGCTGAGCCGCCTGCTCGATGCCGTCAAGGAATGTCAGGGCGGGATGATCGTCCGGGAGTTCATCACGGATGAAATCAGGATAGGCCACCAGCGGTCCGAGGAGATTGTTGAAGTCGTGAGCCACCTGGCCGGCGATTCGACCCGCCGTTTCGAGTCGTGCCGCTCGACCGACGAATTCCTGCAGCTTTTTAGTATCGGTGATATCGCGAGCCGTGGCCAGCACCGACTCGACCAATCCGGCCGATGAATGCTCCGGCACACAGCGACAAGTCAGATATTTTTCGCCTGTCGGTGAAGCTACTTTCAACTCGATATCGAATGGCTTCCCCGATCTGAAAACACGCAGAGCGGCATCGCTGAGCCTTTGCACCAACGATTCCGGCATACCCAGTTCAGTCATCGATTGACCGATGGCATCCTCCGGCGCAACGCCGGTGATATCTTCGAAAGTGGCGTTGGCGTACGAAATCTGAAGACGATGGTCATAGCGGAAGATGGCATCGGATGAATGCTCGGCGAGGGCGCGGTACATCTCGCGGCTGCGACTGAGGTCGCTGAGAGCCTCACGTGCCTCAACGATATGGTTCCATTCGCGCAATGCCCGTTCCGCGTCGTGCGGGAGAGCTTTAAAACATTCTTCGCTCTTGGCCACGTAATCCAGCGCACCGGCCTTCATGACTTCCACGGCCATCTGTTCGTTTCCCTGCGAGGTGATAACCACTGCCGGAATTTTATCAGCCAGGTCGGGAATTAACTGGATCGCCTTGCCGTCGGGAAGAAACATATCGGCGATGACGAGATGAGGCGCGTATGACTGGATCAATGATCGCGCTTCGGCGAGTGATCCGGCCAGGCGCACTTCAAACACATTCGTAAAGGATTCGAATGAACGCTGAATCAATAGAGCGTGAGATTCGTTATCCTCCACAAGGAGAATGCGCTTGATCGGCATCTCGGTCTCGGATGTGCTCTGGCCTTGCGACATGGCATCCTACAGGTTCGGTTTTATATTCCAGGCCAGCCAGTAGAAACCGAGATCATCCATGAGTTTGGTGAAATCTATGAAATTTACCGGCTTAACCAGATAGCTGTTGGCATGATAATCGTACGCTTTGGCGACATCCTGTTCGGCCTTGGACGTACTTAGCACGACAACCGGCACGCGCCGAAGATTCTCCTGTTCCTTGAGCTCCCGTAGAACCTGAAGGCCGTCGATTTTCGGCAAGCGAAGATCGAGAAGAATGAGATGGGGCATGGGATACATGGTTTCATCTCCGTATTGGCCGCGCCGGTTCAAATAATCGAGAGCCGCTTCTCCGTCAACGACATGGTGTACCTTGTTCGCCACGCGGTGGTTGACAAGACCTCGCAGAATCAGTTCCGCATGGTCCTGGTTATCCTCGACCAATAGAATCTGTAACGGTTCGCCCATCATATTCTGTTCTCCCGTTTTGTTGATTTCCCATGTTCAATGTCAAACAGAAACGGCTGCCTTTTCCGAGTCCTTCGGATTCGATCCAGATGTGGCCGCCGTGAAGCTCGACAATACGTTTAACTAACGCCAATCCGACTCCGGAGCCCTCACTGTGAATGTCCAGCTTGTCGAATAATCCGAATACCGTATGTTGATATTCGGGTGGAATTCCCATCCCGTTGTCTTCGACGAATAACACTGGTTGCCCTTTGCGGTTGTCTACACCGATACGGACAACCAGGTCTTTGGTGTCACCTCGATACTTGAGAGCGTTGTCGAGGAGGTTTTGCAGAACCTCATGCAATCTGGGACGATCCCCTGGTACCGTCGGCAGATCCGGACTGATCTCTATGTGTGCACCGGCAGTCGTGATTTGAGACGACAACAACTCTTCAGCCTCACGTGCTACTTCATAGAGCGATACGTTTTCGGTCGGATTAACCTGGCGACCGATACGGGACAGTCTAAGTAACTCTTCCAACAGTCGCTGCATTTTGGTCGCGGCATTGGAAATACGACCGATATCCTGCTGAATGCGATCACCGTTTCCGGCTGATAAATCTTCCTGGAGCAAACCGAGGAAACCTTGAATGGTGATAATCGGGCTTTTAAGATCGTGCGATACCGTATAGGTGAACCGCTCCAGTTCAGCGTTTTTCGTTTCGAGATCCGCGACCAAAGCCTCGCGCTGAGCTTCTGCCCGCTGGCGTTCGATTTCGGTGGTCACCCGAAGGGCGAACACCCGCAGTACCGATTTGACCATATCGGGATCGCTCAAGGGTTGATCCCCGAGAAGGATTATGACACCAATGGGTGATCCGCTGGAATCCTCCAGTCGTATGCCCATATACCAATTGGCATCGAATTCTCTCAGGAGTTGGGATTGTGGAAACCTTTTTCGAATGTCTTTATCGTAGTAACACAGTCCATATTCGATTGCCTCACGACAGGGTGTTCCCTCCAAATCGTACTCGATGGTTGGTCCGAAGTCATCGTTCACCCACCGGGCCAGGCTGCGAATTCGTGAATTATTATTACCGCACAGTTTTCCCACCATAGCATACCGACACCCGAATGACGATGCCAGACGACTGACCAGATGGCGAGAATAATCCTCGCCAACCGAACCGGAAGTTCCTTCAACGATCGTTTTCATGACCTCTTCGGCCCACTTGCGGTCGGTCAGATCGATCCCCGAGCTCAATGTTCCCGTGATATTTCCGCGGTCGTCGTGAAGAATCGTGCGATACCAACCCAATTGCCGGATATTGCCTGATTTAGTGAGAACTGGATACTCGAAGTAGCCTGCCGTTTTGAGTTCGCCGGACATGAATTTCTCGAATACCTCTTGAGGAAATGATCTGGCGTTTTGAGGCAGGCAGGTGTCGAACCAGTTTTTCCCGATCAACTCCTGTTCCTCATAACCGAGCAAATTGTAACCGGCGCGGTTGATTATGGAAATACACTGATCGGTTCCGATTATCACCATGGGCGTAGCGGCGACATCGAGGTACTTCTGGGCCAGATCGCGTTCTGCGCGAATCTGTTGCTCGGCTTCGGCTAATTCGGTGATGTCGATAACCGTAGACGCGATATATTCGGGCTGACCTGATTCATCGCGCAACAACACCAGGTTCATCAGAGTCGGGACTTCCGAGCCATCCTTCCGTAAATGGGTTCTGCGAAGAGCGGTTATTGAATCTTTTTCTAAAAGAATGGACAGCAAGTATTCGGGTGCAGGCTGTATATCCGAAGGGTGAAAATTCAGGGCGCTTTTACCCAGGACCTCATCTTTCGTATAACCGAGCATACGGAGGTAGGCATTGTTTATGTAGAGTAGATTGCCTTCCATGTCGGTGTATAGTGCTCCATAGCCGGCATTGTCGGACATGGTCTTGAATAGACGCGTTTCACGTTCGGCGTTAACGCGGTCAGTGACATCGTCGAAAATAACAGCGAACTGGTTCGCTCTCGGTGAAAATGCGGTGATGTGATAGCTTCGTTCCAATGGAGCCATAGTATAAGTGAACTTGTCGGGATTGCCGGTCGCGGCAACCCGGGCAAATCGATCAATCCATGCTGCCTCGGCTTCGGGAATTAACTCGCGAGCCGTTTTGCCTACGATTTCATGGTGTTTTAAATGAACTTGTCGCTCAAAAGCCGGATTGACATCCAGGAAACGGAAATCACAGGCGTGTCCCTGATCGTCATAAATCATCTCATGTAATGCAAAGCCTGAATTCAACTCCGTAAATAACTGGCGGAATTTCTCTTCACTTTGATGCAGTTTCGCCTCGATGTGTTTTTGAGATTCTTCACGTTCGTGGAGTATGGCAATCATCTCTCGGAACGATTCATGCAATTGACCGATTTCATCACCTGAGGTCGGTGGGCTAATAACGACCGATAAATCGCCTTCCCGGGCTACTCGTTGTGCAACTCTGGAGAGATTGATCAGAGGTTGTGATATCACTTTCTGCATGTAAGTCGCCACAACCAGCGCTATTAAAATGAGGGCTGCCAGCGCCAGTAAAACTAACCTGGCTTGTTTAGATATCCGCCGTTCCAAACGATCTACTGAGGTGTGCAGATGCACATAACCAAAAAGTTCCCCGTTCAATGTCACCGGATAAACTGCCACCACATGGTCGCCGACTCGGCGTGTACCGGCAAATTCAGGTTCGAGATTGCGATAATGCTCATCGGGCATTGAACTCCCGAATTCCGCCAGGTGCTCACCGCTGACTGAAAAAACTACGGCATGTTCGATGTCGCTGGAGAAAACGGCGTTTTCAAAAAGTTCTGAAATCTGTTGGCGATCGCCGTGAGCCATGGCGATGGCGCACTCCGTTGCCAACAGACGAACTTCAACACCGACATCCTTGAGAAGTTCCCGCTCCTGATCATGTTGTTCATTAACCAGGCTTAGAGTAGCCCCAACACCAAGGGTAAGTGAGGTTACACTCAGTACCAGTAATACCAGCTTTGTTTTTACTGAGGTTGTTGACAGGAATCCCAAAAGTATTCCTCCAGGATGAGCACAATATCAAATACCGAACACTAGCGTTGTTGTCTTGCTACCTAATATGGTAGTTCAATACCCGCTAAATTGGTCTGCATCTGTAACTCCCGGCCGCCCGCAGTTGTCGAATGAAGTATCGGTAATTTTCAACCGTTTCTTCAGACTTCAAGCCTATATTCGATATCGGGGCAAATAACAAGAGTAATAATAGGTGGTTTGATACAAAGAGGCAAGCTTATTCCATAAAGGTGCTGTGTCGGCTTCTTGGTAAGGGGGGGGGCTCAAATCCCGGTTTGAAACGTATGCCTGCTTACAAGTGGGATTGTCCCAAATATGTCTTTGGGCATAATAATAATCCACATAATAGCGATGACTACTTATAACGAGGTGCGGGCCAATCCGTTATGGTGGGACGGAGAATTTCCTGCTCTCCGCTTGTTCTGTTGGTCGTGATACGGGAGGATTTTCCCCGGAGGAGAGGTGTGTTGATTCGGGCCGTCCGAACCGGCTGAGGACCGCTCCGATGGTAGACATAATACCGAAGACTTCGAACCGTAAATATGGTAAAAAAAAGGACCTCTTACATGAGGGCCTTTTTCTGATATTTGTTAATCCGTGCGGTTAACCGGGGATCAAGATTGTTTGTCCTTCTCGGGGATTTCTTCCGTGACGTCGCGATCCAGTTCTTTGCGTACGGCAGCGGCGATTGTCATACGTGTATACGGTTTCTTGATGTAAGCTCCGGTTCCCAGTTTTTGTAATTCTTCAACCCGATCCGTAGCTGAGAAACCGCTGGCGATTATTGCCTTTTGCCCCGAATGAATTTTGACAATGGCGCGATAAGTATCGAGACCGTCGAAGTCGGCCTCCATGATCATATCGAGAATCACTATGTCTACTTTATTCTCTTTCAGAAACGTTATTGCTTCCCGCCCGCTTGAGACTGTCTGAACGTTGTAGCCGAAACTGCCAAGCAGGTCACCGGCTATTTCTCTCTGGCTGGCTTCATCGTCGACAACGAGGATTGTTTCAGTACCGCTATAATCTTCCTGGTTGGTTTCGCGCTGTCTTATCTCCTCCTTCTGAGCCGGGAAAAACAACACGAATTCGGTCCCTTGTCCCTCGCGCGAGAACACATCGTAATACCCTTTGTGATCCTTAAGAATGCCATACACGACCGCCAGGCCCAGTCCGGTCCCGCTTCGCCCCATCTTTTTATTGGAGTAATATGGTTCGAACAGTTTCTCGATATTCTCAGAAGCAATACCAATCCCGGAGTCAACAACTCTTAGTGTAACATATTCTCCTGCGACCACGCCGGCATATCCGCTGGGCAATCGGTCCAGATGCTGATGTTGAGTCACGATTCTGAGTTTGCCGCCGTTGTGCATGGCATCGAAGGCGTTGACGGTCAGATTCATGATGATCTTGGTCAGGTGGGGTGTGGACCCGGCGATGGTCGGCAGTTTCGGATCGAGGTCCAGTTGGACTTCCACCTCGGGGTGATCTTCCTTGAGCTTGGTGAAGGTAACCGAATCGAGGTAGCTTTCAATCACCTGGTTGAGCGAGGTTGGTTCCATGTCATAGCGACCGCGACGGGCCAGAGTCAGCAGGTCTTGTATGACATCGGCGGCATGTTTGGCCGAAATGCCGATCCGCTCGATTTGTTTGCGCATCGGACTGTCCTCGGGGAGCTTCATTAACAGCAGGTCGGGATATCCAACCAACGGCCCGAGCATATTATTGAGATCATGAGCCACTCCTCCGGCCAACAGCCCCAACGATTCCATACGTTTGGCTTTTTCGAGACTTTCCTGTAATCGCTGTTGTTTGCGTTCGGCTTGTTTGCGCTCCGAAACGTCTTTTATCGTTCCGAGAACACGCACCAGTCTTCGGGAGTCGTCGAAAATCAAGGCGCCTTGTTCCTCGACCTCGACGTAGCTGCCGTCCCTGCGCTGCATGCGGTATTCGGTTCGGTACCGACCTTCGGGTTCCGAAGCTCGATTTCGCATACGGGTAGCCATCCCCTGGTCTTCGGGATGCACCAGGTTTTCCCAGCCGGTGAGGTCGATTTCCTGAAATTCTTCGGGCGTATATCCGGTGACCTCCTGGATGGCGCCGACCCATTCGATTTTATCGGTGCTGACATCGAGGTCATAAATCACCTGTCCGGTTTGAGAACTGACTACCCGGAACCGCTCGTCCGATTCCCGCGCCAGTCTTTCAGCTTTTTCCCGCTCGCGATTCTGCAGCGTCTGTGCTACCTGATTGGAGACATCACCTATGAACGCTACCTCATCCTGAGTCCACATCCGCACATCGCCGATATGCTCGTTGCATATTACACCGATCAACTGCCCCGCGAACCTGATTCCTCCTTCCAGCATCGACATGATGCCCAGCGGTTTCAGGTACCCCTCGGAAAATTCTCTGGTACGTGGATCGGTGGTGGCGTCGTTGGCGGCGACGACACGATCGTTTTGTAAAGCATCGAGATAAGCCGGGAAGAAATTAGTATCAAGCGTCATGCCGCGTGAATGCTTTTTCTGGCCGCGTTCGTACAGGTCGATACAACGCAGCTTAGTGCCGTCATCATCTAAAAGCCAGATACTCACCCGGTCGACATCGAGGGTGTCGGCTACCAGTTCATCGATCATACGGGCCGCGGATTGTAACTCTCCGCGGATTAGAACCTGATGACTCATCATCTGGATCATCGCCCGGTGTTGTTTTTGAATACGGTGGAATCGAGCGAATTTGCGATCCTCGGCTCGTTTCCGATCGGACATCTCCCGTCCCAGCCTCAAGTTGGTAAAACCGATATCGGATATCTGCCGGGTCAACACCTTCAGCAATCCCAATACCTGCTGAAATGACTCAAGCGATCGGCATTCCATATCCTTATATGCCGTCAATATCTCATTCGGGTCGGCTCCGATTTCTTGCGCGCAGGAAAGAATGCGATCCTTATCGATATCACCCACGTTAACCTGGCCAATCAACCAGGTCCCCAGGTGACGTTCTTCAATAACGATCGGCGCTGCGGCATCGACCAGCCCGCAATTAGAACATGTATCGATAACCGGTTCGAGTTGGCGGAAAGAGCGTTCGCCGAGCATGCGGTCGGAATGAACACATTGCCGACTGCCTCGATCCGTCGCTCGCATGATCTGACAGACGCGACAGAAATTACTCGGTTTGGTTATCGGTTCGCCGTTAACGTCGGTAATGAGTGAAGCCACATTGGTGGCTTCCGCGAATGAGTCCTGGATGAGCTGAAGACTCTCGATTTCGACCAGGTCGGTTAACGATAAAAATTCGGAATCTAGTTCTATATGTTGATCCACATCATACGCCACTATTTCGATCCTCTGCCAAGACAATGTGTCTCGCTGCACGATATGGGGCTAAACGGTGTCCATTCTCTAAGCTCTTGTCTTATAATCGACAATACCTCGTTAAACTTGATCTGAGCCACTCTTATTGAAGCTGTGCAGAAATTGAACAGGGATTATGTCGGGAGAAGGTTTAACATTCCTTGAAACATATTGCCCCGGCAACCGTCCTTCAGAGGAAGCATAAAAGCAATGAGAATAATAAGATAGAACCGTTGACTCGATTGAACCGGCATACCCGTCTCGTGACTTGTTGAAACAAACGACGGAAACATCCCCTGTTGTTATGAAGCTAAGCAGCTCTGACTTCGCGTAAAAAACGGCCATATATCTCTGTATTACGTTCGTAATCCGGGCCAATGAAGCTTTTCAACGGATTTTGGGAACGCGTTCGAAAGGATTTTAATGAAGCGCTCAGAATATCTCGTGATTGCTCTTCTATCAATCACTCTTGTCGGCCTGGAAATGATTTGGACTAGAATCTTCTCAGCGGAGTTCTTTTATACTTTTGCTTTTCTGACACTATCTCTGGCTGTCATGGGATTGGGTATGGGAGCTTTGGCGCTCCGGCTTATTCCCGGTCTCAGTCGCGGGTACTGGTTGAGTCTGTCGCTGATTATTTGCAGCGGTCTGGCCGTTGCGGGACCACCGCTGGTGTTTGCTCTTGGACTGGATTTCTCGGTGCTGTTTTCCAGCGTGAGTATGGTCGGTTTGTTCCTGATAGCGGTATTATTGCTGTCCGGAACGTTCTTTTTTGGGGGAATCGCTCTGTCTTTTTTGTTTCGCTATCGCCATGAACAGATGCCGCGCTTGTACATGGCCGACCTTATCGGCGCCGCAGCAGGTGTTGTGGCAGCCGTTCTGCTGATGAACATCATTCAGACTCCCTATGCGGCTTTCGTGATTGTACTACCGACGCTGATTGCCGCGATTATTACCTGCCGTAAAGCCCTCAAAGTCTTTCCGGCGATACTGGCGCTGGTTGTCATCTTGCTAACTCCATACGCTCCGGACCTGCTGGAGCGGGAAGTTCAGGAACGAGCGCCGGTGATATACAAGCATTGGGACGCCATATCCAAAATCAAGATGTACGATTTCGGCGGTTATTATCGCGGATTGAATATAGATAATGTCGCCAATTCACCTGTCATTCCGTTTGACGGGGACTGGTCTGTCTACGATACCACCGATGAATCCTGGGATATTGATGTCGGCTATCTGGTCGACCGTTTTGATTCCTGTGTTTTCCTCTCGCTGGGCGCGGGCGGCGGTATGGATGTCTTTCAGGCTATCGAACAGGGTGCAACCGAGATCCACGCGGTTGAGGTCAACGGTCATATTAATGACATGATGCTCCACGGAGACAGCCCGGGGTATATTGATACCTTTTCTGTTGTCCGGGAGGAACCCGAAATAAACGTACCGGATTCGAGTGATCATATCTCTGACAGCGCCCTGTCGGCCGACAGCGCTGCGATACCGGCCACGCCACCACCTCCGCCACCACCGCAGTTGCGTGATCCCACCGGTAAAATTATTACTCTCGCTGAGTATTCGGGAGGGCTTTATCTCGATCCACGAGTGCGCGTGGTGACCGAGGATGCCCGAACCTACGTGCGGCGCTTTCGGAGTAAATTCGATATTATCTATTCGGTCAGCTCCAATACCTGGGCAGCACTCGGTTCGGGATCGTTTGCTCTGGCAGAAAATTACATTTTTACCACCGAGGCGTTCGAGGATTACTGGCGAGCTCTTTCCGACAGCGGCTTTCTTTCGATGGAACATCAGGTCTACATGCCTCGCCTGGTCAGTGAGGTAATTACGGCTCTTGAGAATCAGGGGGTAGCTGAACCCAGGGACCATTTTGCGATCTATGCTCTTCCCAATATGCGGCGTAAATTACTTTTACTTTCCAGGCAGCCGTTGACCGATTCGCTTCGATACTATGCTTATGGTCCGCTTACTCCGGAACGATATCAGGACATACACCTGCTTTATCCCCGGCCCGATACAGCCGAGGAGAATGTCTATGATCTGATCGTACGTGACGGCTGGCGTTCGATCCAGGACACGATTGCGGTCGATCTTTCACCGGCGGATGACAATCGCCCGTTCGTGGCCCAGATGGGTATGTGGAAAAATCTTACGTCGGACAAATTAGATAAAATCAATTTATATGCCGAGTTCACCGGTTTTCCGCTCTCAACGCTGACGATCGTGATCATCGTGGCTGTGGTTCTGGTGCTGCTGGTGCCCCTTAATCTTGTACCTTTTATTTTTAGTCGCGAGAAAATGCGTGCGGCTCCCTGGCTTTATTTCTTTGCCATTGGGGCCGGATTCATGATGATCGAGGTGGTCCTGATCCAGCAATATGCACTCTTTATTGGGGCTTCGGTTTATTCGATTGCGACCGTATTACTGACACTTCTGCTTGCATCGGGGATAGGCAGCCGATTCTCCTGGAGAATCTCATCGAAGATCGTGTTTCCCGGTATTCTCATCTGGTTGGTGCTGGATGTGTTGTTGTTCGAAAATATCGCTGCCGGACTCGCGGTATTACCTGTGATCGCAAGAGTGTCGGTTTCGGCACTCATCGTGGCGCCTTTGGGCTTTTTTATGGGGATGCCGTTCCCGAAAGCAACCCGACGAGTGGGTGAACTGATCGATTGGGGATTTGCAATTAACGGCGCAGCCTCGATGCTGGGCTCAACGCTGGTGGTGCTGGTGGCGATTCTATATGGATTCAATATAGCTCTGCTTCTGGCCGGGGGATGCTATCTGATCGCCTTCGGTTTGTACCGCGCCCGCTCTGCCTGGTAATGAGACAGGGTAGCATTAAAGTGCTCTTACTCCGTAGGGTGGGACTTTAATCTTGAGGCAAAATAAAGACTGCTTGTCTTTATAGCACGACTTCGAGTAACGAAACAGGTAGTTTTCTATCGCCGGTATGGCCGTTGTATTTAACAAACGCCGACGTTTGTTTCTTTTTCAGATTTCTTCGAGGGGGTGTCAAGGCGAAGACGTACTTCGTTGGCCAGTCGGTTCATCGTAAGGGGTTTACGCAGGAAGGACAAAGCGCCTAATTTCAAAGCCCGCTGAACGCTCTCAGATTCAGCATAACCACTTACGATTATAGCTTTTATATTGGGTTGAATCGCTTGCATGCGGTCCAATGTCTCGGCTCCGTTGATGCCGTCCGGCATGATCATATCAAGCAGAACGAGGTCGAATTCAGTTTCTTTTACTCTTTGCAGGCCATCCTCTCCGCTTTGAACGGTCTCGACTTTATAGCCCAGGCTGTTGAGCAAACGCGCCGTTACATCGAGTTGGGTGTGATCATCATCAACTACCAGAATGGTTTCATTGCCGCCGACACAGTTTGATACCTGTTCGGTTGTCGTAGCTTCACGAGTAATTGGCAGGTAAATATAAGTGGTGGTTCCTATCCCTACTTTCGAATCACAGTCAATATAGCCCTCGTGATCTTTCACCACGGCGTGGACGACGCTGAGTCCGAGTCCTGAGCCGCGACGGCGGTCGGTTTGTTTGGTGGTGAAAAACGGATCGAAAATCCGGGGAAGAATCTCGGGGGCAATTCCGCTGCCGGTATCGGCGATAGTCAGCTTGATATATTCACCGTGTGGGATATCGATTATCTGTCCGAAGGGGCTGTCGACATAGAAATTTTCACTGCGGATCGTGATTGTACCGCCCTTGGGCATGGCATCACTGGAATTGTGGACCAGATTGAGGATTATTCTCATCAATTGGGAAGCACCACCACGTACGTTCATCAGGTTCGGTTCCAGGTTGAGGACAGTTCTGACGCCGTTTGACAACGGTCCCATCTGTTTAAGTGCTTGTTTTACCACATCGTTGATACAGAGTGGTTCCTGAGTATAATGTCCGCGCCGTCCCAAAGTAAGAAGCTGTTGGTTGATATCGGCGATTTGCTCGGCGGCTTTTTCCATGATTCCCAGTAACTCCTGGGCGGGATGGTCCGATGGGAGTTCTTCGCGTATGAACTGCGGATATGCCACCAGCGGGCCGAGAAGGTTGTTGAAGTCATGAGCCACCTGACCGGCGATACGCCCGGCTGTTTCGAGACGTTGGGCGCGATCGGCGAACTCCTGCAGACGCCGGTTTTCGCTGACATCGCGAGCTATGATAGCCAGGCCGGTGTTTTCATCGGAGCCGCTCTCAATGGGGGATACCGTCAACGACAACAATACGGCATTGCCGTTGCGATCACCCCAGATCGTTTCTCGGCCGCCGCGAACGTGAAGTGAAGCCCGAGTCGAGGCGGACAACTGATACCATTCATGGAGGCGTTCATCGGGGATGAGACGATCGACCAGATCACCGATCATCTCTGCGGAGGTGTATCCGAACATGCGCTCGGCGCCCGGGTTCCAGCTAATAATGCGCCCGGTGGAATCGGTGCCGATGATGGCATCGGATGAGGACTCGACAATCGCCGCCATGCGAGCTATTTGTTCTTCGCTGTGAATTCGCTCCGTAACGTTCTGAACCAGGACGACCATACCGAATTTATGGTGGTCCAGGTCAAACAACGGCGCACTGTGCCATTCACAGATCAAGGGCTGTCCGTATTTCGTACAATGGCTGCTGATGCCGTGTATGCTTTCATCGCCGTTGAGCAGATCGTCCCAGAATAGCGTTCCGCGGACAGACGGGCACTCCGAGGCGATAAGTTGGGATAGAATATGCCCGGTCGCCTCCATCGGACGGTATTCGAAAATGTCCTGAGCGGCCGGATTCCAAAACACTACCCGGCCTTCAAGGTCGAGTTCTATCGCTCCCAGTGGTGTCTGTTGCAGGAAAAGCGAGAGCTTTTGTTCCGATTCGCCCAGGGCTCGAACAGCTCGCTTGTTTTCCTCTATTTGTCGTTCCAACTCGGCCGTACGGTCACGAACTCGTTTTTCCAAATTCTCCTGAGCATCCTTGAGGCGGATATCACCTTCCTGAATTTGTGCCAGCATGTTGTTGAAGGTGTCGGTCAGAACCCCGATCTCATCATCACTGAACCGGCGCGCCCTGATAGAGAAATCCTTCGTTAAGGAAACCTTTTCCGCCGTTTTAACCAGGTGCTGTAAAGGGATAACGATGTAACGCTGCAAACGGGTGACCACAAGGAAGCCGAGCAGCAGGGAAAGAGCGGTTGTTCCGAAAATTGTCATGGCTCGCTTACGAAGACGAGCGTTGAGATCAGACAAGTCCATGACGATTTCCAGTTGACCGAGTTTTTGTCCATTGATCATCACCGGCCGCGTTACGGCGGGTTGGGTGGTAATGGCTCCGTGTGATTCTTTGACACTGTCCCGGAAATAAGACGCCACTAAATTTCCGTTATTATCTCTGATGACGGCCAGCATTACGGTAGATTGATTGCGAAAAGCTTCCAGGGCATGCTCTACTTCGAGACGTGACCGATTGGGTAACTGGGAAGCGCAATTAGCACTGATAGCGTCGGCCAGGACGCGGGCCTCGGAGATCATGGCATCCCTGGTAGCCTGACGGTCGTCCAGAATAAACAGCAATCCGGATAGAGCCAGGGCAGCACAGATGGCGGTCGAAACGATCCAAACCAGTTTCTGCTTGATCGATAGCCTGCTGATAATTCTCATTTACGGTTGTGCCCCGCTCAACGTTGAATGGTCGCTAAGTATGCCAAAACTTGTTGTGTTAATTGACCAATGCTGCGGCTTCGTAAACTATCCCCGCTTTTATTGAAGGTCAGAATTCTCTTGGTTCTAATATCGGCCGTAAAGTTTTCTGGTTTAGACTAGTCTAAAGAGAAGACGGCATGAAGGTGGAAATAAAAAGGAGCGTTCGGAAGAACGCTCCTGTGGATAATATCGGTAGGAATAGTCTTCTATCGCTTGTCGAGAGTGTTATTGAACTGCTCCAGCCGGTCGGCCATCGACTCAAACAGCTCGGTTGTATCTCCCTCGATTACGATTTTCTCGATCTGATCCCCGGCGCGGATGTCGTTGACCACGTCCTGATCGGTTTCATCCACGACATGGCCGAAAACCGAATGGCGGTCATCGAGCCAGGGAGTCGCTACATGGGTTATGAAAAACTGGCTGCCGTTGGTGTTGGGGCCGGCGTTGGCCATCGAGAGAATTCCCGGCCGGTCGTGACGTAACTCGGGTACGAATTCATCCTCGAACCGATATCCCGGACCGCCGGTGCCGGTACCGAGCGGGCAACCACCCTGGATCATAAATTCTTCGATTACCCGATGAAATTTCAGCCCATCGTAAAAACCGCGCTGGGCCAAATTAACGAAATTCGCCACTGTCAACGGGGTTTTATCGTCATGCAGGATGAGCCTGATGTTTCCCTTGTTGGTTTTGATAGTAGCCTGCACTTTTTTCATACCTCCTTGTCTATGAACTAATGCTCGTTTCTTGCCATATATCCGGGCGAATCATTTTATCCGGGAGCTGCGTCAATAACTTCCCTGTTCGGTTCGTTTAATAATCTCATTCTGCAGCTCCGGGCTCAAGTCGATAAAATAATCGCTGTAGCCCGCTACCCGCACGATCAAGTCTCGATATTTCTCCGGTTCGGCCTGGGCTTTGCGCAGGGTCTCGGCGGTAACGACGTTGAACTGGATATGGTGCCCGTCCAGCTTGAAATATGTCCGCACCAGATGCATCATTTTTGTCAGACCGTTGTCATCGGCTAAAAGGTGCGGAGTGAATTTCTGATTCAGTAATGTCCCGCCGGTTCGAAGATGGTCGATTTTGGCCGCTGACTTGAGCACCGCCGTCGGTCCCAGCCGATCCGCCCCCTGCACCGGTGAGATACCTTCCGACAAAGGCTCCCCGGCCAGGCGACCATCCGGCATCGCCCCGACCACACTGCCGAAATAAACGTGGCTGGTGGTGGGGAGGAGGTTGATCCGGAAATGCCCGCCCTTGGTGTTAGGGCGACCGTCGATTGCCTCGAAGTACATCTCAAAAATCTGCCGGAGAATATCATCGGCATAATCGTCGTCGTTGCCGTAACGCGGCGTTTCGTACGACAACCGCTCGCGCCGGCTGTCCGCACCGGCGAAATTGCTGTCGGTTATCGTGATCAGTTCCGTCAGGCTCAACGACTTATGATCGTAAACATGATACTTGACGGCTGAGAGGCAGTCGGTCAATGAGCCGACCCCGACACCCTGTACGTAAGAGCTGTTGTAGCGTGCGCCGCCGTCGTTGTAGTCGCGCCCGCGCACGATGCAGTCATCGATCAACAGCGATAAAAACGGCGCCGGGAGAATCTCCGCCCAGAGTCGTTCGATCTGTCGATTCCCCTTGAGTTTGATCTCTACGAAATGGTTCAGTTGTGTCCGATACGCCGCCATCAACGTCTCGAACGATTCAAGCTGCTCGGTCGAACCGGTTGCCGGTCCCAGTCGTTTACCGGTGCGGGGATCGATTCCGTCGTGCAGCGTTATCTCCAGCACCTTGACCAGGTTGAAGTAACCGGTCAAAATATAACTTTCCTTACCGAACGCTCCGGTTTCGACACAGCCGCTCGATCCCCCCTGGCGGGCATCGGTGATTGATTTCCCCTGCCGCAGCAACTCCGCGATGATAGCATCGGTGTTGAACAGCGAGGGCTGTCCGTAGCCGGTCTTGATTATTTTCAGCGCCCGTTTGATCAGCCGGTCGGGATTCTTTTTGCTGATCTGGACCATGGACGAGGGCTGTAACAGCCGCATTTCCTCGATCACGTCGAGGATCATAAACGTCATTTCGTTGACGCCATCCTCGCCGGTTGGAGTTACCCCCCCGACGTTGATCAGACAAAAATCGGTGTATGTCGCGCTTTCACGAGCCGTAACGCCTACCTTTGGGGGAGCCGGCTGGTTGTTAAACTTAATCCAGAAAGCCTGCAACAATTCCCGCGCGCGTTCTTCGGTCAGTCGACCGGCCTCAAGATCGCGACGGTAGAACGGCAGAAGATGTTGATCGAGCCGACCCGGATTGAACGAATCCCAGGTGTTCAACTCGGTTATTACCCCGAGATGCACGAACCAATAATACTGCAAGGCCTCCCAGAATGTTTCCGGGGCGTGGGCCGGCACCCGGCGACAGATTGCCGCCATCGTTTCAAGTTCAGTCCGACGGTCGGGATCGGATTCCTGCTCGGCGAGTTGTGTTAAGGCATCGACATATCGTTCGGCAAAGCGTATGAGAGCCTGTGCGGTTATATCCATCGCTCGCAGTTCGGCTCGACGGGACTCGGCATCGATATCGTTTGAGTTTATTTTATCGAGCGAGGCGGCGATATCGGCTCTGAAATCGAGCATACCCTTGCGATAAATCTTGTCGTCAAGGACCGTATGGCCGGGAGCGCGTTGCTCCTGAAATTCGGTGAATACGCCGGCTTCATAGCAATCCTTCCAGTCATTGTCAACCTGCTCGAAAATACGGTTGCGAATCGAGCGTCCCGACCAGAACGGAATTATTTGCTCTTTCTGAATACGGCGGTTTTCGTCGGAAACCGCGAACGGTATTTTAGGCCGACTGTCGAGTACCTCAAAATCCTTCAGAGTATGACAACATATCTCCGGATAAGTCGGTGTTGCCTTGGGGACTTCGCCGCGTTCTCCCACTATCAATTCGCCGTTGTTGATACAGATCGCCTTGTGCTCCAGCAAATAGGCAAACGCTTGTGCTCGTGTTTCGGGCACGGAGAGGCCTTCAGTCTCACCACTTTGGTAGAACTCCGTCAGCAGCCGGGCTCGTTCGAGCGAGATGCGGGCGACAGCCCCGAGACTTTCTTGTCTGAGTCGAGCAATCCTATCGTTCATTGGCGTCAGCCTCCAACGGTTATTTCGAATCCGCGATGTCTCAACCGTTCCGCCATGTGTTCCAGTTCCTCGTCGGACTGGGTAGCCATAGGGCCGAGTCGCGATTCGAGTTTGAACCGTTTCAACTTTTCTTCTCCGAAAAGATTATACGGCAACAAACAGATTCGGCGCAACCGAACATTGGCCGACAGCCAGTCGGCCAGGGCGTCGAGATTTTCATCGGTATCGGTGATTCCCGGAATAAGCGGCCGACGAATCCAGATTTCCGTTCCAATGGCGGCCAGGTGTTTCAAGTTATTAAGGATCAACTCGTTCGAAACCCCGGTATATCTCCGATGAAGCCGGTCGTCCATCAGTTTCAGGTCATAAAGGATCAGGTCTGCCGCCTGCGCGATACGAAGCAACGTGTCGGTTGGAGCGTAACCCGAAGTATCCACCGCGGTGTGTAGTCCCTTACTTCGGCAGGCCTCCAACAGGGCGTACAGGAATTCCGGTTGAAAAAGCGGCTCGCCTCCGGAAAAAGTCACCCCGCCGCCGGACTCATCGTAAAAGGGCTCATCCGCCATGACCTGCCGCATTACTTCGGTAACCGTCGTTTCATATCCGATCATATCGCCGTGACTTCCCGGGCGATTGCCGGTATTGCCGGTGCTCCTTTTGGGAGCCGGTTCCGGTTGCGAGCTGCGACTTTCCGGATTGTGACACCACCAGCAGTTGAGGGGACAGCCCTTGAAGAACACGGTCGTTCGTATACCGGGGCCATCGTGGATAGCGTACTTCTTAACGTCGTATATGATGCCGGTATCAGTCATGGTTACCTTTCACTAAGTCTGACAATATAACACCGCCATCATTCAGATTAGCCGCAAAATTATCCACAGGTTGGAAAAATCTGAACAAACCGGTTCTTGCTGACGGGACTATTTGACTTACATCGCGGGCATGAGCGGTTAATGCCGTACGAGTAGTTTGAATTTAAGAACAGCGGAATTATAAAAAACGCCCTCGCGGGGGCGAGGGCGTTTCACTCATGAAGGTCTAAATCGCAGAGCCTACGGGCAATTAAGGCTCGGGCCGCTGTTGAACATGTAATCTACCAGGTAAACCAGGTCGGCAATGTCGGCGATTGAACCGTCACCGTTGACGTCAACCGCTTCCATGAAGATCGGCGCCGGGCCGCCGTTAAACATGTAATCAACCAGGTAGACCAGGTCTTCGATATCCGGTCCTGCTCCGCTGCCGTTGATGTCGCCGCAAATCCAGGCCGGTCCAATCTCAATTGTCAGCGTCTGTTGTCCAATACCACCGACTTCGTCGGCAGCCTGAGCCATGAAGCTGATCGTTTGTTCCTCGGTCGGAGTTCCCGACAAAAGCCCGCTGGCGCTAAGGCTCAAACCGGTTCCGGCAAGACCGCTGTTGGCGTCGCTCCAGGTCAGCGATCCGGTACCGCCGGTGGCCGCCAACTGCTGCGAATAGGCGGTTTCGGCCGAGCCGTACGGAAGGCTGGTCGTGACTACCGTCACTTCCTCATTGAGCAGGAAGGTCATCGGGAAGTCACCCGTTGCACCGACCTCATCGGTCAGGTGACAGGTAAATTCGGCAGTACCGGCTGTCGTCGGCGTACCGCTGACAAGACCGGTCGTACTCAGCGACAGGCCATAGCTGCCGAGGGTTCCGTAGAGATCGGTATAGCTGATGTCGCCGGTTCCGCCAGTGCCGGAGAGCTGCTGAGAGTACGGGACTCCCACGGTCCAATCCGGCAACGATGAACTCAGTGCCGGGGCAGGGTTGATCGTCAGATTCAGCGCTTTTTCATCCGAGCCGCGCTCGTTGCTCACCATCGCGGTGAACTCGATCGTCCCGGCTGTGGTCGGTGTGCCGTTCAGCAGACCATCCGTCCCCAGTGCCAGTCCGGTGCCGGTCAGGTCGCCGTTTTTGTCGATCCAGGTTTCATCACCGGTGCCGCCGGTCGCTTCGAGCTGATAGCTGTACGCTACGTTGATTGTCCATTCCGGCAACGTCTCGGTGATAATTGTCAGAGGTTGCGTAATCTCGAACGGGAGCGACTTCTCGACAGTTGCCCCAATGGCGTCCGTAACCAAGACGACCAGATCGACAGTGCCTGCCGTGGATGGTGTGCCTTGAATCTGCCCGATAGCGACGATGGACAGACCGAATCCAGCCAGGACACCGTTCTTGTCGGAAGTGATCCGACCACCGGTCCCACCGGTTGAAGATATATTGGCCACGTAAAGCTCACCCAGTTCTCCGTTAGGGAGGCTTTCGGTCGTGATCGTCAAGGCCGGATTGAGGATGAAGCTGTAGGTTTGTTCGACCGTAGTTTTAGCTTCATCGGACAAAGCGGCGGTAAACGAAATCGTCCCGGTTGTCGTTGGAGTACCGTTCAGAAGACCGGAGGTGCTCAGCGTTAGACCGGTACCGGCCAGATCGTCGTTTTTGTCGATCCAGGTCCGACTACCCACACCGCCGATACCCTCGAGCTGCAGGTTCATGGCAAAACCTTCGGTCCAGTCAGGAACTTCCTCGGTCAGAATCTGCAACGCCTGGATAATCTCAAAACTGAACGTTTCATCATCCGAACCGCCACCCATGTCAGCCACATGAGCGGTGAAACTGATCGTGCCGGGAGTTATCGGAGTGCCGGAGAGAACACCGTTATAAGACAGGCTCAGTCCCGTGCCGTCCAGATCGTCGTTCAAGTCAGTCCAGGTTTTGGTGCCGGTGCCGCCGGTGGTGGTCAGTGTCTGAGAATAAGGTTCATTCAGATCGCCGTCCGGCAACGATGTTGTGGTAATCTGAAGCACCGGATTGACGGTGAAACTCAGCGCCTGCTCAGCGGTGGCGCCGATATCGTCAGTGTAAAGAGCGGTAAAACTGATCGTGCCCTCGGATACGGTTCCGGACAAAAGTCCGCCGCGTGAAAGCGTCAGACCGGTCCCGACCAGATCACCGTTCTTATCGCTCCATTCCGGGCTGCCGGTGCCGCCGGTTCCGGCCAACTGCTGCGAATAGCTGCCGCCGTCGGTCCAGTTCGGAAGCGTCGTAGTCGTTATTTGAAGAGCTTCATTGATCTGGAAGGTGAACTGCTTTTCGTCGGTGTAAAGCGAGTCGTCAGTCACCTGAGCCACGAAACTTAACCAACCGGCATTAGTCGGTGTGCCGCTGAGAACGCCTGCCGTCGAGAGGCTCAGGCCGGTGCCGCTCAGGTCGCTGTTTTTATCGGCCCAGACATAAGGGGTCGTGCCGCCCTCAGCTGCGAGCGTCTGACTCAATGGATACCAGGCTGTCCAGTCCGGAATCAGCGTGGTCGTAATGTTGGGAGCATTGACGTTGCAGGTGTAGCCCTTGACTTCAACGTCATCGATATTCCATCCGCAATATCTCCAGGAACCGTCGGTTGTGCCCATCGTGAAACGAATGTAAACGGTCGCTTCACCGTCGGCATAAGATGAGATGTCATACGTATACTCGGTCCAGGAATTGTCGGAGATGGTTACATCGTTCTCCCAGATAGTAGTCCAGGAGGAGCCATCGTTGGAAATTCGTATATAAGCATGATCGTACAAGGGCTGTTCGACTCCCAGCCAGCGCCAGAAGCTGAACGTCACATTAGCCAGCTCACTGCAGTCGATGGCCGGGCTGGTCAGGTGACGTTCCGGCATACTGTTTTCATAGTCGCCGTCGAGGTTGTAGCCGTATACGTTCGATCCGGAATGGCCACTGGACGGATCCGGGTTGCCGTATTCACCACCGTCGCCGGTCGGTGTTCCTCGTTCCCAGGAACCGCCGGAAATAGTCCAGCCCTGGTCGGTGTCGAAGTTATCCGAGAAGATTACCTCTTCATCGGTTGCGACAAAAGCCGAATAGGGATCGACCGGGCTCGGATCGTACACCTCACCGATACCGTCCGCTTCGGCGCTGAGATAGAAATTGACGCGCTGGAGACAGTCGGCCGGGGGCAGGGTGGCGATGTAATTGTTGGCAGTCGTCTCGGTCATGTAAACCGAGGTGTAAGTACTACCGTCGACGTTGTAGTACAACTGACCGGTTCCGGAGACGGGAGTATTACCCTCGATGCCCGAAACCACCACCGTGAAACTGGTCTGTACGCCAGGGGATAGGAGCGTCGGAACACCCTGAGGATATGTGAACGAGAGCGGAGCGAGTTCCGGAGCGTCCATGTTATGAGCGCCGAAACCGGCCGCGATTTCCCAGTAGTGCGGCGTGCCGTTGTTGATGTTGCCGTCGTTGTCGTCCAGGGTAAGCCAGTCGATCGTAATCTGCGGCGTGATCTCCGTGCCGGAGTGCAACAATATAGCGTTGACTGCCAGGTTACGAAGGAGCGGCAGATATTCTTCCGGTCCTGTCGTGGTCTGAACCAGCGCGTTACGCGTGTCCCAAATACAACCGGTGAGTAACTGCGCACAGGTGTGGATATCGTCCGAACAGGGATACTGGAATGAGTTGTCGGCTGTCCGTAACGGTTCTTCGCAGTCGCCGTAGAAGCCGAGCGCCAGATTTGGATTATCGACAATCACCACGTGCATTCCGTCGGCCATACCTTCACCATATTGACCCTGGCCGCTGCCGCCCATGTTAACCAGATGGTGACCGTATTCATGGTGGATGATCGCATTCCAGGCCGTGTTCGGATAGCTTGAACCGGACGCGCAGAAATTGATCGACTCATCCGATGAACTGTACCAGGCGTTGCCCGGGCAATAACCGTCGGTACGGTTGACGCTGACCGGGAACTCAGTGTCAGTAAGGTTGGGATAAGAAGGATTCGCGGTGATCGCGGTGGATCGGACGATGTTGGCCTGGATGTAGGCATTGCTCTGAGCCAGTACCTCCTCAGAGGTGTTGGCCGAGTTGTGAACGAAATTAGCCGGGCCGGGCGGAGTAACAGTAGTGGTCAGAATCTCTTCCGATCCGGAATAGTTACTCACGTTGAACCATTGACCGACACAGGGGGAGGTAACCGTCACACTTGAGGTGCCGGAGTTGGAAATGGTGAAATCACCGTTTTCATCGGTGTAGGCAATGGTACTGCCGATACTCACTTTGGCATAGGGGAAGGGCATGATCGATTCGGGTTCGCAATCAGCCGAGGCGTTGCCTTCGGAGGCCATACCGCTGACGTTGCCGACCACATCTTCGAAAACGATGCGATTTTCTTTATAGAGAATCTCACCGGTGGCCGGATCGATAACGTAACGGAAACACTCCGGGAAATCGGAACTGCCTTCGAACGTAACCGCCATGCGCGGCGCTTCACGCTTGCTTTCGATACCGGCCCAAATCACCGTCTCCTGTTCGGAGAAATCGGTCAGGCCGGGTTCATCGGCGCGAGCGATATCTTCAGCCACGGCGGAGAATCCGCCGAACGATTTGTTCGGGATGAAATCGCCCAGATCGCGTAAGGTCGATACCGCCATAACCAGCGGATAGCCGGATTCGTTGCGAACCAGCAGCCGCAGTTCACCCTGGAAAAGGGGAATTCCGTCTATTTCCTGGCGATAATAAACGAGCGTAAACTTGTAACTATCGGTCTCCGCATCGTACATGACCGGCTGGGTCAAATTTCGCTTCTTACTTAAATTGCCGGGAATGAGATCATCGGCCTTAACCCCGAATACACCCGCGTGTTCGAGACGGAACTGATCTGCGGTTGCCTCAGGAGAAGTCCCGTAACCGAACGGGACACCGTACAGGCGCGAGATCACCGGTCCGGTCTGATAAACGCGGACGTTGCCGAAGCTGGATTTAAGATCGCTGAGTGCTTGCGTTGTCTTCTGGACTCTCTCAGGAGTCAACCCTGCATAGCCGTCATTATCAGAGGCGGCAAATACCGAGCAGGCCAGAAGAATCAAGGCTGTCAAAGTTAGCAGATTCCTCCGCATAGATCCTCCAGGGTAGGTTATGTTGAATCATATGTCTAATTGCAGTAACCGTAGAATGTATAGCGTTCGTAGTACCTCTGCTACATTATAGGGTAAATTACGCATTAGTCAACAAGGAATCTACTTATCCCCGGCTATACCAATTGGAAAGTGAGTCTTACCGTATAGGTGCGATGTAGCTTTTGAAAAGACATGAATATAAAAAAAGAGCGAAGCTGATATAGCTTCGCCCTTTTGTTCCGGTGACTACTGCCTTTACATCAGAAGGCTGCGGCCAGTGATAGGTTTTTGATATTCTGAAGTTGATCGGCAAGGCCGAGTTTCAACAAATAATCCATATCGAGCGACGACGCTGCGGCGTCTCTTATATTGTTGTTCAGATCCTGATTGAGCGCAAAAGCGATATGTACGGTTGTTAACACATTGAGAAGTGGGTGGGGTGTGTCGACCGGTCGGTAATGCAGGGCGACCGCTTCCAGGATGTTGTCAGGCAATCCCCAAAGCGACAATAAATGAGCCCCGATTTGAGCATCGCTTACTCCGAGAATCTTCTTCTGGGCTTTCCAGAGAGGGATTTTTTCTTCCTGTGACAGCAGCATCGCATCGGTGATTTCATCGCGGAAGTTGGCAAGCATCACCAACTTACCTACATCGTGCAGCATACCGGCCATAAGTGCTTCTTCAGCCGGACGCCGGTTAAGTCCGAATGCGGTTGCAATCAGCCGAGCGCTGGAGCCAACCGCCATACTGTTGTTATGAATGCTGTCGATTGATATCCCAGGCAAATCACAGCCTTCGAATTGCTGAAACACTCCGGCCGTCAGCACCAGGCTCTGTACGGTATCCAGACCGAGCAGGTTGACCGCATGGAGCGGACTCTCGACGTGAGTGGGCAAACCGAAGAAGGCACTGTTGACCATCTGCAAGAGCTTGGCGGTAATGCCGACATCGCGGGAGATCAAACCGGCCACCCGTCGCATCGAGCAGTTTTCCATCTGTATTTCGGATACCAGGTCGTTGTAGACGTCCGGAAGACTCGGTAACGATTTGATCGAAGCAATCCGGCGATGAAGTTCTGCGTTGGACAGCAAGCGCCTCATTCCCAGCGAATTGCTGATCAGCTTCCCCAGTATTTCAGGTTCGCCCGGTTTGGCGATGAATTGATGCGCACTGCCAGCTGTTTTAAGAATTGTTTCGCGATCGGTGCATGACGACAGAATAAACCGAACAGTGCCGGGATATTCCGCAGCGATCTGCTTGATTAGTTCTGAGCCATCTTGATCGGGCAGGTTAAGTTCGCTAATGACAACGTCAAACTGTTCCTGCTGGAGTTGTTCCAGCGCGTTCTGAGCGGTTTCTACTCGAGTGCAGTGCCACTCCCAATCAGTGTTGGCGGGAAATTTGTCAGTCTCGGTTGCAATGTTAGGTTGGGCGTCGACACACAACATTTTGACGCTGGTCGGCATGTGCATTCTCCTCCAATTGTTGCCTCAGTGTATTGCCGTGCCCGGTGATTAACCGAGAGCACAAACGGCAATACAAACGTATCAATCACACAGTCAAAAGGGTGTGGTCTTATTGACAGTCTGTAAGTCGAAGCAATAATCCCACGATCTTATTTATCGGCTGTATTATCCACCTGTTTTAGTTGGGATTGCCATAAAGGTTGTATCAAAAGCATTGAATGTGGATGATACGTTGGTTAGCACTCAATTGCGACCTTATCACATTGCTGTTTTGAAGATTTGTATCAATCCGGGCCGGATGAGATAACCACATGGGGAATAATCCGTTAAGATTGCCGGAGACATGAGAAAAAAAGACTAAAAAACACAGTTATGGACAAAATCAACTCAGTTTATGCTTGGTTTTTGCACAATTCTGCCGAATATTTTTATTATGGATACGGCTGCGATTAAACATTTAAGGTATGAGCTGGCACTGGGTAAGGAAATTCCCATGCCAAAGCCTAAGATCGATTATCTTCCCAACGACCAGTATTCCCTACAACAGTTCCTGCATGCTGCTTGTGCTGTTCATTACGGTGCTCTTGGGAAAAACAACGGTCAGTGGAGCTTCGGTCCCGATGCCCCGGACGGGGTAAAACTTTCGAGTCGTGCGGACATTCGTGAGATGCTCGACATTGCCGAACATCTGGGAGTGATCGTACCCGGCGATGCCCAGGGAGAGTTTGTTCCTTACCGTCTGGCGCCGTCATACGAAAAGAAATTTGCGAAGTTCGCTTCTTGAAGTCCGCCCTCGCAACGTCAGGGTGCCAACGTCATAATTGACGAGACAACAAGAAAACGGCCGTGTCAAGGTTCGTCTGTTAATCTGTTTCATAACCTATCAGGTGGTTGGAAGTGGCCCGAGCTCCGTTTCAGGTACTTGTAATTCCTTATTTACTGATATCCCCTGAACCGCTTTACCTAATCTTGAAACGATCCGACGCTGCTTATTGGCAGCCGGTTGCTGGTGGCGGCGAGGGAGGGGAGAATTCGGTCGAAGCGGCCGTTCGCGAAACCGCTGAAGAGGTTGGGGTGAAAGCTGCCGGACACCAATTTGTCCCAATCCCTCCGATCACTTTCATCTCGGTATATGATTGCTTTGGACGATTACTCTGGGGACCTCGAGTGACAGTCATTCCGCAGTTTTTCTTCAGCCTCGAATCGACAACGGATACCGTAACGCTGTCGTCCGAGCATACTGCTTATCAATGGTTGCCGTTCGATTTGGCCCGCCCGCTGTTGTACTGGGAGGATAATCGAAACGCCCTGACGACTTTACATCGCCGTTTGACCGGCGCCGATAAAAGCTAGAGTAAGCAGCCTGAGAACGGCTCTATACTACTCGCGTCATTAGAACTTCCAACCGTATGGCCGCGACGGCCGGGTTTATCTCCGCTACGAGGGGAGATATTTTATCTCTTCCTACGGCACCAGGATCTGTTTGAACGAAAGCATCGCAGCGACTGTTTCTCGCATGTTGCCTGCTTTGCCGATTAAGAGTTTGTCCTTCCGCCCATAATAATCGAGACAGGTTCCGCACGAGGAGAACTCGGTTCCGGCATCGGCGAATTTCCGCAATGTCTCAATCACGGGACTGCCCTCGGTTGTCAGAAAAATGCCGCTGTTCATGCAAATCACCAGTGCCGGAAGACGGCCTGACTCATAGAGCATATTGAGGAAAGCGTTCATCAACTTCGCACCGAGATCGGGCTCACCGTCGCCCAGACCGTCGGATTTAATCAGCAGCAGCAGGTCCTTGTCGACTGTCATGGTCTTTTCTCCCGCTGTTCACCGCTAGATGCGATGAACAGGAATTTCATACAGTTCAGTATTCATATATCCATGTTCGTTCGAAGATAGCCAGACCGGATTGGGCACGCAAGTAATGTGCCGCTGAGCGGTTCACAAAAAAAAGGACAGGCCCGAAGACCTGTCCCTTGATAACGAGGAGTGAACGCTATTTCATCAACAGCATTTTCCTGGTATCGACACCTTCGTTGGTGACGATGCGATAGAGATATATCCCGCTGGCCATCCCGGAGCCGTCCCAGGTAACACTATGATATCCTGCCGAGCGCGATTCGTTGACCAGAGTCGCGATGCGCTGTCCGGCAATGTTGAACACCTCCAGTGTTACATGACTCGGCTGAGAAATGCTGAAACCGATTTCCGTAACCGGGTTGAACGGATTGGGGTAGTTCTGCATCAGGCCGAATTGGACCGGAACCAGAGCCAGACTGGCGCCGCGATCTTCTCCATAAACCCAGCCGGATTCACACGAGCGGGTAACTTCGTTGTCCCCCGACACATAAGTGTTGGTGCTGTGGGTGACGTTCGTTACTTCGAAACACCATTCACCGGAGGGCTTTTTCACACCGCTGGTCTGGAATGAAACCGTACCGCTGGATCCGGTGGTGCCGCTGAGGCTGCCGCTGGTCGGGCCGTCATAGGTAACGTATACGGTCGCGTTAGCTACGGCGCTGCCGACGTCGTCCTTAATCGTGACGGTTGCCGTACCGACATAGTTCGGACCGGATTTGCCGCGGCCAACCGCGATATCGGCTACATGCATCGTGCCGGTCGATTGATCGGTCACGGTGATGTAGTTCGACTTGGTCTCGACATCCGAGCCGTAGGCGTTGGTGGCTGTCAGAGTTACCGTATAGGTGCCGATGTTGGCATAGGTGTAGGTCGGATTCTGAGCCGACGAAGTTCCTGAGCCGTCACCGAAATCCCAACTCCAGGAGGTCGGACTTCCGGTCGACAGGTCGGTGAAGCTGACCAGTAACGGATACGAACCGGTTGTCGGTGAACCGACAAATTCCGCTACCGGCGGACCGGGGGTCGTTTCGTATTCGATGTACATCTCGTCGATATACACCGCATCGAGACTCACATTACCCCAGGAGCGGTTGTCGTCCTTCACCTGTACATAGATGGTGCCACTGGTATAAGCCGGCAGGGAATAAGTATAAACCTGCTCGGTTGCGGAAGAAACCGTAACCATCGTCGTGTAGGTGACGCCGTCGGTCGAATACGAGAATATGAAATCATCACCGTCGCTGTTGTTCGGGCGATAAGCCTCCAGATAGAACGTGACGGTTGCTCCACCGCCAACGGTGAAGGTCCATTCATGTTCAGCGTTACTGGTGACTTTTACCGGATGACTGGTCGACTCCGATTCGATTATTCCCTCGTAGACATTGTCACTCGCATAAGTGTCGGTCATGGACCCGCTTACCGTGCCCAGGCTGCTTGTTTCGGAATCAGCATAGGCTTTTTCCGCCACACCGGGTTCGGTAACCGTGATATAACCGGTTTTGACTTCATCGTCGGAGCCATAAGCGTTGGACGCTGTCAGAGTAACGGTGTACGTCCCGACCTCGTTGTAGATATAACTCGGATTCTGAGCTGCCGAAGTTCCGACACCGTCGCCGAAATCCCAACTCCAGGCGGTAGGATCGCCGGTCGACAGATCAGTGAAACTGACCGTCAGGGGAGCTTCGCCGCTGGTCGGAGAACCGGAGAAATTAGCAGTCGGCGGCGCCGGAGCGGTGACCGTGATGTAATCAACCTTAGTCTCGACATCGTAACCGTAAGCGTTGGTCGCTGTCAGGGTAACGGTATAAGTGCCGATCGCGGTGTAAGTGTAGCTCGGGTTCTGAGCGGCTGAAGTCCCGCCGTCGCCGAAATCCCAACTCCAGGCAGTCGGTGAGTTGGTTGACAAATCGGTGAAGCTCACCGTAAGGGAGACTTCGCCGGTGGTCGGACTGCCGCTGAAGTTGGCTACCGGCGGATTCTGACCGCCGCCGGCCGCTGCCAGGGCCGCAGCGACGTCGACAATTCCGACACCAACGTACTTGGTCTGGTTGTATGACTTGGTGTTGTTAACGATCAAGTCCCATTTATCCTGAGCGCTGAGACTCGGATTGTAGGATTCCAGCAAAGCCGCCACGCCGACTACGTGCGGACAGGCCATTGAGGTACCGTCCATCGACGAGATATAATCCGTGCCCGGATCGGAGGGGTCGGTGATTGTGCTGAGAACGCTGACCCCGGGAGCCGCCACGTCTACCCAGGAGCCGTAGTTCGAGAAGCTGGCCGGATTACCGTCCTGATCAGTTGCGCCGACATCCATACAGTCGGTGCGAGCGCCAAGATAATCGGCGCTGGACGAACTGGAGTTACCGGCGGCGACGATCACCATAACATCCTGAGCAATCAGGTAGTCACAGGCCGCGCTCAGTCCGCCGGAGTTGCTGGTGCCGAAAGAGCAGTTGATCGCCGCTACATTCCAGCCGGCGATTTTCAACTCGGCCATGTAGTACATCGCCTCGGCGACATAATCCATGATCACCACGCCCATATCATAGCCGGAATAGCGCAACTGGTAACCGATACGACACGGCACTAATTTTACACCATTTCCACCGCCGGCATAAGTTCCGTCACCGAAACCACCGGCAATACCCGCCACGGCATAACCGTTGTTGGTGATAGCGGCAATCGTACCGGCCGTATGAGTCCCATGGCCGTTGCCGTCCGAAGGATCATTGTCGGCTCCGCCACAATCCAGGTCGGTACATGAGTAGATGTACCAATCGGTGCTCTCGACGAAATCCCAACCGATGATATCGTCAATATAGCCGTTGCCGTCATCGTCAATACCATTGCCGACCACTTCGTTGGTGTTGATCCAGATGTTGCCGTTGGTCGTGGCATCGTTCGGGCCCGGCGGATCGGAACCGCCGAGATCACCGTGGTCGTACATCGTACCAATGTCCAGATCACCTACCAGGACGACCTGAGAACCGGTTTCACTATCCCAGGCGTTGTCGGCTTCGATACCGTACGTATCCCAGTAATGCCATTGGTCATAGGGGTAGCTTTCCGGAGGATCATCGTAATAAGTGTCGTTAGGGGTGGCATAGACCGTGCTCACGCCGATCGGTTCGCAATGATTGACCTCGGGGAGTGCTTCATAAGCGGCCATGACTTCATCGAGGCTTCCGACCTCGAACGTGACTTTGTAATGCCGGGCGAGTGAACTCGCACCCTCGGCCTGCGCCATGGCTCCGCGATCCGCTCCCGGGAACTGGGGCCGGAGACTCTTTACCTGAAATTGCTCAGCCAGTTGGCTGAAACCGTTCATGTCGGAAAGAGCCAGCGAAGATTTCGCATCTTTCTGGTGGTCAATGGTCACATTATCGTTGAGAACGACAATAAACCGATTCGGAATGTATCCCAGGAAACTCTCCTGGTAAATATAGCGAGAAGGATCAGTCGGGAGGTATTCCTCCGATGCTACCGACCCGGCCACAAGTACTAAAATAAGAAATGTGGCGGTGAAAAACCTGCGCATAATTCCTCCTATGAAAGGACTAGTTGTGGCTTCCAAGAAATAGAGCAAATACTGAGATATCTGTCGACGGCTATCACCTCCCTGCGTACGGACCATTCTGCAAGTCCGGAAATAGGTGACCTTCTGTACTTATTAATAGAGGAAGAGCCGGACCGGTTTGATACCCAATAATGGCGCCGCTGTGTTGTTAGTCGGAACTTGTTGTTTAACAACGAAATGAGAGGCCTCACCCGACCCCTTTGGTGTTTACATGCAACATATATCGCATGGGAACGGTGTGTGATGTTGAGAAAAGCAAAGGGGCGTCGCACTCAGTGTATCAACGCCCCTTGGCCAGGTTGAGGAGGTGTAATTTACAACTTTACAGCAATTCTATGAATGCGACTACCTCGTAATCGCCTATACCGCCGATATTGATATCCGCAAGGGTGCGATCGTAATGGAAGTTGGCGCTGTTATGGTTCACAATGTCGTTGGCTACTATCGAACCGTAGAATTCTCCTGAGTTACGGAGGTCGGCCGAACCATCCGGACTGTAGAACACCGCCCGAATATCACCGCTGTTTTTAAGAACGAAATCTCCCTGCGAATAGAAGATCAGATCGCCGGGATCGCCGCCGTCGTTGACCGTTGCAGAATTCTTCATCTCGATGTCACCGGTGACGTAAACAGTTACCTCCGCACCTGGGGATAGAACCAGGTTGGCCGAGTTAAACAGGGTAATGGTCGAAAAATAATAAACGCCGCTTCCTAATGTCACGGTGCCCTCACTCGAAAAATCATGAGTCACGGAATCGTAGGTGAAGGAACCGCTGATGCTGTCGAGGTTCATGTTGGCCAGAGCTGAGTCGAAAGCGGCTTGTGGAATAGGAGGGAGCTCCTGTTCCTCAGCCGTATCCGAGGTATCGCCGGTAACGGTAGCGCCGGGGTGAATGTCAATTCCCCCCAAAGTGGCCGATTGCACATCACCACCGACAAAACCGCCGTTGGCGACGACCACATCTACGTTCGAGCCAACGTCACCGTCGGCATCCAGTCGTGTCGACCAGTATGTTCCTGAATCCGAATTGTACGAGTCGATATGCATGCTGTTGCGGATATCAACCAGTTCATCGCCGAACATGGCGTATTTGAACGGATTGTAAATTTTCGGCGCGACCTCGAACTGCAAGTTGGTCATGGCTCCTTCAACAATGCCGGTTGAGGTAACGACCACCGTATCCGCCAGAGTCGAGTCGGTGGTGGAGTCAGCTACGACGACACTATATACGCCATTACCGAACGAAATGTCGCTGTATCCGTCGCGCCAAGTTTTGTCTTCTATCAACTGACTCACGGCTCGATGTCCACCGGCCTCGGCAACATAGAACGCTTCGTCGTTATGCAGGTTGTTGTACGACAAATCCATATCGGTGGTGGAATTGGTAACTGCCATGACACCGATCAGGGCAATCATACTCATCAACACGAGTGTAACCAGGAGCGCACCACCGCGATTGTTAAACCATGGTTTCTTCAGTATTATCATATCCGTATTCCGTTCGTTATGTGCGTTTGCGAGTTTCGGACGAATCACCTGTAGTTTTTCAGTCGGTTATCAGTCTCTCATCAAGGCTCAAAGTTCCACGAACGAGCAGGCTGCCAGATTGCCGCTGCCGCCCATCGCTATGCTGCTCAGGTCGCGGTCATAATGGAATTTCGAACTGTTATGGCAGACGATGTTATTAGCTATGATCGATCCGAAAAACTCACCGGAGTTTCTCAGATCGGCGTCACCGTCGGGATTGTAAAACACGGCGTTTATGTCGCCGCTGTTCTTCAGGACGAAATCACCCTGGGAATAAATCATCAAATCAGAAGGATCACCGCCCGAATTCACCGAAGCCGAGTTTTTCAATTCGATGTCACCGGTCACATATATTGTCACGTTGGCGCCGGAAGCTATTGTCAGCGTGGCGGAGTTCTTGAGAATAATACTCGAGAAGTAGTAAATGCCGCTGCCCAAGACGACGTTGCCGGTGCTCTGGAAAGCATAGGTAGCCGAATCGTAAGTATAGGTGCCGCTAATTGAGTCGTTGGCTGCCGAGACGGCCAGGGCGGCATCGAACTCCGCCTGGGGAATGGTCGGCAACAACTGCTCAGGAGCGTTGTCCGAAATGTCACCGGTTACCGTTGCTCCGGGATTTACACTCAGACCGCCTATGTTCGAAGTCTGCACGTCGCCGCCGACAAAGGCTCCGTTTTTCACGATAATGTTGCCGTTGGATCCGATGTCACCGTCGGTGTTGAGACGCGTGAGCCAATAAGAACCGGAATCGGAGTTATAGGAGTCCGAATTCATGCTGTTGCGAATATCCACGACATCGTCGCCGAACATGGCATAACGGAAAGGATATATGACATCCGGCACCATTTCATATTGAACGGTCGCCGATGCTTCATCCGCCTCACCGGTAGCGGTGACCACTACCGTATCGGCCAGGGTGGAGTCGGTCGTCGAATCCGACACAACCACACTATATATTCCACTGCCGAAGGCGACATCGGCATAGCCGTCGCGCCAGGTCTTATCAGTCATAAGTTCAGCGATAGCCCGCTTAGCTCCGGCCTCGGCAAGATAAAAGGCTTCGTCGCTATCGGCCTGATTGAAAGAGAGGTCAAGGTCGGTGTTGGAATTCTGGGCAGCCATAAGACCTACCAGAGCCAGCATTCCAACCAGGACCAGCGATATCAACAGAGCGCTGCCGCGATTATTTCTCAGTACCTTATTCATATACTCTCCCCATCCTGTCAGAGGTTAAGGTTCCTCATAATGACCCTCTCGGTAAATGTATAGGTTCGCACCCCGCTGTTACGGACGAAACTTTCATCGGCCTTCGAAGTCTGTACCACGAGTGTTATTTCAAGGGAGTTGGAGGTTGGGGCATTATAACTGATAGAGCGAACCAGATCCGAGTAGGGAATGGCGGCGTCGCTGTTTACTTTGCGCATCAGGCGTTTCGGTCTGTTGGATTCAGTCAATCCGTTCACGGTCATCATATCGGCGTCGGCATAGTCCTCCAGGAAGAACAAAACCGTGTCTACCGGTTGTGTCTGGTTGAAGTATATCGCAAGGCTGTCGCCGGAAATCTCATACGGCGTATGACCGCCGACTTTATAACCGGCCATACGAGCCGTTCTTGCTATTTCCTGAAGTACGTTACGCGAGTTTTGCTGCAGATCGGATATCTCCTCCTGCGTCAAAGCTGAATTGTGCATACTGGCGTAGAATTTATACCCCGCAAGCGCAATCACACTGGTCATGGCCAGAGAGATCAGCAGTTCCAGGATCGTGTAGCCTTTACTGTTAAATCGCTTTCTCATATTATTGACCCTTCATTACTAATCTAGTCCAGCAGGAATGTGCTGTATTCGCGTGTACGGGCAAGATCGTGATAGTCGGTCCAGGAAACCTCAACAGCGATCCGATAGAGACCGGCCGGTATGAGGGAGTCCACCGAATTGTCGGCAACGATCGTATGGCGTGAGAATCCGTCGCGAACGTCTTCTTCGTAAAGATCCAACGGTATCCCGGAGATCGAATCCATTCCTTCATATAGCTCGATCTGCTGCTTGATCAGGTTGGAGGCGATGTTGTTGTCCCGCGATATAACGTTGCCGTCAACGGCCGTTATCATCAGCGGCGCCAACCCAAGCATTCCCAGGCTGAATACTATCAAGGCCATCAGAACCTCGAGAAGACTTATTCCTTTGTCGTTCAGTATCCGAAATCTTTTCATTGCTTCTATCTCCCTTAGCTTCTGACCGCTATTGAGCAAGCCTTTTGCCATTCTTCAACGATGTCTATCTGTCGCTGTAAGGCTCTGTAAGAGTGACAATTGCCAAAATCGAAATCCATACTTAACATGGTCGTTTTGGTATAATTATTGGGAAAGGACCATACTCTCACGGATAGACACAACGGTGGCGGATGGTATCAGAAAGCTATGGCTGATACGGGAATAACTGGAAATTATCGACCTGATCGGCCAAGTGAATCGAGCAACTGAAGAGCTGCCCGGCGAAGATTATCTCCGTCTGGAGTCATTTTGATATACCGGTCAAGGTAAACTCCGGCGGAGTCGAGTTGGCCGTTTTCAACGAACAGCCGGCCCAGATTGTAGCAGGCTTTTCCGTAATCGGGATCGACAACAAGCGCTTGCCGATAAACTGCCTCAGCGGAATCTCGCTGATCCATTAAATGGTAACATAATCCAAGGGCAAACCATACACCGGCGTTGTTCTGGTCCAGAGTCGTTGCTTGTCGGTATACCGTTCCGGCTGAATCGACGTATCCGGCCTGAAGAAGCGTAAATGCCAGTTCGTTAACCGCCTCAAAAAAGCCGGGTGAAGCGGCCACGGCCTCGGACAGGCAGGGGAGGGCCTCATCGAAACGCCCCAATCCCTTGAGAGCAAGTCCGTAATTATAACGAAGAATCCAGTCGTCCGGCTGTGCCCGAACCGCGCGTTCATGCAGCACCAGGGCTTGTTCATAGTCACCGCGTTCCTGCAGCAGCAGGCCTAGATCGTTATTGGCGTGGGGAAGGGACGGGTCCGATTGCAATGCCAGTCGGTAGTATCTTTCGGCCTGGTCGTTATTCCCCTGATGGCGATAGATAGCGGCAAACATCTGATGTCCCTGAGCTTCTGATCCGGAGGCATATCCATAAGGGTCCCATCGCCCCAGTATAAGAAAGACCAGCAACACCAGCCCCGCAGTCCAGATACGTTTCCGGGGCAGCTTTGTGAATCCGGACAGCAGTTGATCTATTCCGGTTGCGGTGAAAACCGCCAGAACCGGGACCAGCGGCAAACGATACCGGGCTGTCACGAAAAAAAGCAACAGCGTCGGCAAGGCTGCGACAAGAAACCAGGCCAGTAATAGAAATCCGGTTTCCCAACGGCGGATCAAACAAATCCCGGCCAGGCCGAACGGCAGCAGCAGACCGAACGGAAAAAACACCGGCCGGCGCCAGATTAGCACGTTTAGCGGCGGTATCCTTCGCGCCAGATAATAGATATCGAAATTGTTGGCCAGTTCATATCCACCTAGTGTCAGAACCAGTTTGCGTATCACTAGTCGCGTGAAAACACCTGGGTGATTTATCATCTCGTGTATTGCCCGATTCCGCCAATAATTAGATTCCTCAGCAGCGCTGAGCGGTCGACCGGCGTCAGTTTCAGCCATGGCTCGGGTATCGGACATGCTTGCGTTGTCCCACCAATCCAATCCGGTGCCGGGGATCGTGGTCGAGACGCCGTCAGCCTTGAGGTTATTGCCAATGTACAGATTGATCCCGGAATACGAACCGATCAACACGAACTCCCCGGACTGGCTCCAGTTTCTGATCGTTACCGGTACGATTGCCACTATCAATCCGACCAACAAAAGCAGACCCTTACGGAGGTTTCGCTTTTCCTGACTATAAAGGTACACAATCACCGCTGCCCCGAGAGCGAAAACCAGCACCGTTGGCCGGACGACAGCCGATAATCCCAGAACCAATCCTGCCGCGCTATAAAGCCAGGCTCGTTGATACCGGAGCGCTAAAATGATAATGTAGATCGCGGCTGTGTTAAGGAAAATTGCCAATGTGGGCGCCAGCAACTGGCCGTCGTAAAGGATCAACGGTCCGTAGGCAGCTATAATGAAACCCGCGATAAGGGCGGCCCTTCGACCGGCCAGGCGGGCAGTTATGAGCCAGGTCCCGACGGCCGTCAAGCTTCCCATCAGGATTTGTATAATCCTGATCGGCCAGGAGCCGTCACCAAACAGGCCGAACACCAATTTCAGGAATAAAGGATAGAGAGGAGCTTTGAAAAACGATCCCGATGGAAATCCCGACCCGGGTATACCCACGGTTGCCAATCGGTGAAAATATGCCATGTCCATAATATCCGTATCAAACAGGGGGGTATTTGAAAACTGGAGCAGGAACCAGATCCGGAACACCATAGCTGTAATGAATACTATGGTTGGCCCGACCCAGCCGGGGAGGCGATCCAGCATAGCGTGTCTATTTACGGGTTTCATGGCAATATCGGTCGTTCATATAGGGTGTCATGTATATCGAAAGATATGCAAGGCGCGGGCAGGGATCAACTGCTACATTGATGTTGCAACCGGGGTGGCAGAGGGAATCCTGGTCTTGGATGATACGTTGTACTAGATTGCGGCAAAACACTTTCTGAATAAATCCCCTGCGTTTTGCTATTGACATAAACACGAGCATCCGATAAATTCAAGTGTGACACATTTGGTTTCCGTTATGTGCTTTTCGAGGTTTGTTGTATTCCCACTCTAATCTTTGTAAAGCCAGGTTCTGGGACCGTTGCGCAATTGGGCGCTTGAATTGCGTTTATCCCTCAGTGCAGCCATCCACCTAGGAAGGCTTAGCTGAAGAGATGAACAATTTTGGAGTGTAGAATGAACATCTACATCGGCAATCTGTCGTACAACACGACGGAAGAGAGACTGCGTGAGGCTTTTGAGAGTTACGGCCAGGTCTCAAGCGTAAAGATTATCACTGACCGCGAGACCGGTCGGCCGCGTGGCTTCGGGTTTGTCGAGATGGACAACCAGGACGAAGGCATGGCGGCTATCTCCGGCCTGAATGGCCAGGAACTCGATGGTCGTGCTCTGAACGTTAACGAAGCTCGTCAGCGCGAAAGTCGCGGTGGCGGTCGTGGAGGTGGCGGATACCGCGGTCGTAATTAACAACTGACTACTATACAGCCAGACGGGGTTTTACCCTGTCGACCATCGATAATAGAAAAGAGACCGGTTTTCAGACCGGTCTCTTCTTTTAACCCGAACGGGAGCTCTGTTTATTCGCCTGATGCGAATCAGTTGTCTCCCAGGGTGCTGCCCAGAGTCGCATTCTCGGCATCGACCAGTCCGCTTCCCTGCTGGTAGGCGGTAAGACCAATATCCTCCGCCGTTGAGGTCAGGAGGTTGCGAATCTGGACATTAGTATAACCGGGGTGTGCCGACCAGGCCAGAGCCGCCGCTCCGACCACCATCGGACAAGCCATGGAGGTCCCACTCATGGTTGTATACCCACCCCGCTTATAGGTCGAATAGATGTTATAGCCGGGAGCGATCAACTCGATCTCCGGGCCATAATTCGAGAAATAAGCTATGCCGTCAGTGGAGGTTGAAGCGGCTATGGCCATGACACAATCGTAATTGGCCGGAGCCGCTACGGCACCGCCGTCGTTGCCGGCCGCGGCAATGCACAGAATACCTTCGTTGTAGGCTTCGATCAGAGCGGTTTCTTCGGAGGTAGAACCGCCGCCCGAGAAACTCATATTAATGACATTGATATCGTTGTTGGGATCGGCGTCGTAATGCGTTGCAATGACCCAGTCGATTCCCTCGATGATGTCCAGCGTGGAGAGACGACGGCCACCCACCTGAACGGCGTAGATATTGACGTTCGGAGCTATGCCGACGACGCCTATGTCATTGTTGTCGGCCGAGATGATGCCGGCACAATGAGTGCCGTGACCGACTTTATCTTCCCAGTCATTGACGTTGTCGTTGATGGCTGAATAACCGCCGGCCCAGGTAAGGTCGGGGTGATCCATATCACCACCGGAATCCAATACGCCGACATTGATACCGGAGCCGTTATAAACCGTGTTCGTCCAGACATATTCCGCATCGGTGCGATCAACACCCCAGTCGAGAGTCTGCGTCACATAGTCGCGCATCATTTCTTCCTCGACATACAGGACATTGGGATTGTTGCTTAAGGCCGTTCGAGACGAAGACGGGATAGACACATAAACGATCGGGACATGTTTGAATTCCTGTTTAATCTCGCCGCCCATTGCCTTGAGAGCGGCATCGGGACGATGACCCTTTTCGAAAACTACCAGCAGGTTAACTCTCTCAGCCCCGTTAAAGGCTGCTTGTGAAGCGTCATTGTTCACGACATCGGAACCGGTCGGAGATTCGGAGCAGCCCCATACCATAATCAGGGTAAGCGCCATAGCCGCAAAAGCCAGCAGATGCTTCTTCATGTAAACTCCGTTGCATTGATGCCGGTCGGAAAATGGTAGAGAGGAGCCGGTCAGACCCGCTTACTTGTGAGTAAAGTGAGTCACGCCGTCAGTCCCGACGGTAAATTGGCTGCGACACCACATTTTCCAATCAGCAACACTGTTTATCAGGTTGCTCGGGTCGCACGCCGCCGGGCATACAAGGGGGATTAAAAGCCCTGTATTTACCATGCGTCTGCGGCGGTGCGCCGTACATTCAGGTCATCTCCTAAACCTGTACAGCGGCAGACGTCTGTTTGTCTCATCTGCGTTGTAAGCGCTCTTATGGACTAAGAGAATCCACGCCGTAGGGAAAATACAACAAGGCTTGAAATCATGGCTGGATATTATTGCGCGAATGCGAAGTATCCATCGCATTGCTTTATCGACAATGAGATAGAAGCAACCTTGACATAAATATCGGAACTCAGGCAAAATGCCGGCGTCGTTGCGTGAGCTGTCGTCGCTTCAGAGTCAGAAGCGTTTTTTATAGAAATGGCAGTACGGCATTCTGCCCGTGCGCCGATAGTAGTCCTGATGATACGCCTCAGCCGGATAGAATGCTGAAGCCTCAACTATCTCCGTGGCGATTTCGCATCCCTTGTCCCGAAGAAGGCCGACCAGTTTCTGCAGCGTATCTTTTTGTTCAGCCGATGTGTAAAACGCTGCCGAACGATACTGGTTACCGATATCGGGTCCCTGACGATCACGCTGGGTGGGATCGTGAATCTCGAAAAAGAATCGGGCCAGGGTTTCGTAGTCGGTAACGGCCGGATCGTATTTGACCTCGACCGCTTCGGCATGTCCGGTACGTCCGGTGCAGACCTGTTCATAGGAAGGGTTTTCCAGACTCCCGCCCATATAACCCGAGCGCACCGAGAGAACGCCTTTCATGTCTTCAAACAGATATTCCACTCCCCAGAAACATCCCCCCGCAAAATAGGCCACACTTGTATCGACCTCGGGAGTCGCCGGGATAAAATCGAGAGAGATGGAATTGACGCAATGCCGCGTATTCCTGACGGTGAATCCTTCTCCTTCGAACACATGCCCAAGATGTGCTCCGCACGCGGCGCAGGTTATTTCCGTACGGAAGCCGTCGGCGTCGACGGTGCGCTTGACGGCTCCCTCAATCGCGTCGTCGAAGCTCGGCCAGCCGCAGCCGGCCTCGAATTTATCATCCGACCGATACAGCAGTGCGCCGCATTGTCGACAAGCGTACGTGCCGACTCCGTGGAAATCGTAGTACTTACCACTGAAAGGAGTCTCCGTCCCTTTGTCGATAATGATTCGCTTTTCTTCCTGAGTAAGTTCTCGGTACGACATATTTACATCCTTTGCCTGGACCTCATCGAATCGCATCGGACAAAGCCAGGTCGGCGACGGAACCATCGCGGCCAACCACATGCCAAGCAGCAACTTGAATCGGTACGAACCTATCTAGAGATCCTCCGGCAACGAAGCAGAGTGGTCTTTGGGACCTGTTACATATCTCTTTAATGCATGAATGAAGTCACATGTTCCATGAACCACCGGATATTGTTAAATCTCCCGGATCGTCCGGGGACTCTGAATATCTAACTCACTGTTCTGATTCTGCACAAATTCATAGCTATGAAGTCGTTAGCCGGGGTAAAGGGGAGTTATTAATACCGGGAATATAGACCTCCCGGTCAAGTAGACAGAGCTACGGACGATATTTTTATGAGACAGTCCTTGCGGAGCCTTTAGCGATTTCGATCCGATGGCCGGGGCTGTGTTAATCAGGAAACAAAAAGCGGGCTAATTGCTGCGGGTCGTTTTGAGGCTCTCGGCGCTTTAAGGAGTTATGGAACAATGACTATCATGGGGAATGCATTGTTGAAATGCGCTATGTCGACGTTTGTCTGCGTCTGTTTGGCGCTGATCGTGGGCGCAGCGCCCGTTGTGGCCGATGTGGTCATCTCGGGCAACACCCTCGCGGCCTACACTGTAATGAGTTATTATGATGGCGGTAACCAGTCTGTTAATTGCGATGCTACCGGCTATTACCAGATCACCGTGCCGTCAGGCTGGTCCGGTACAGTTACTCCCAGCAATCCGGTCTGGCCGAATTTGGTTTTCAATCCGACTTCTCGCGGGTATACCAACGTCACTAATAACACTCCTTCGCAAAATTACAGTTTCACTGAGTACTACCCGACCATCTCCGGCAATGCCGGCGCAGCGGGAGTTACGCTCAGTTATACCGACGTGACGGCCAAAACCGCTTCGGCCGATGCTTCGGGCAACTATTCCTTCACCGTGTCCTACGAATGGAGCGGTACGGTAACGCCAAGCAAGACCGGCTGTACTTTCAGCCCAACCAGTAAGTCGTACGACTCCCTGGTCACCGACCAGACCGGGCAGGACTATATTGCTGACTTCACCAACGTCACCATTTCAGGCAACGCCGGAGTGGCGGGGGCTACGCTCAGCTATACCGACGGGACGGCTCAGGTCGATACCGCCGACGGTTTGGGGGATTATTCCTTCACCGTGTCTTACGAATGGACCGGCACGGTAACGCCGAGCAAGACCGGCTATACTTTTAGCCCCACATCTCATTCTTATACCAGTATAACGTCGAATCAGACCGGCCAGGATTTCACCGCCGCCTTGAACACCTACACCATCTCCGGCAACGCCGGAGTCGGCGGAGTAATTTTCAACTACACCATTGATGAGACCGATCACTACGTAGATACCGCCGATGGGGACGGCAACTACGCAATTGAGGTGAACCATGGAGTTTACCTGTTTATGGTCCCAAGCAAAACGGGCTACGAGTTCGATCCGCCCGTTCTCGGTCTTTATGGCGTGTCGGAAAATATGTCCAACGCCGATTTCATCGCGACACCTTTATTCTGCACTATCTCCGGTAATGCCGGGATCGCCGGTGCAATCCTGAGTTACACCGATAGCACGGCCAAGGCAGATACGGCCGACGGCGAAGGAGACTATTCATTCACCGTTCTGAGTAACTGGTCCGGTACCGTCACTCCGTCCAAAACCGCCTATGAGTTCACTCCGGCAAGTCGAACTTACAACGAGATCAGCACCAATCAAACCGAGCAGGACTACACGGCCGCCAGGGCTTATTATACGATCAGCGGCAATGCCGGGGTGGCTGACGCCGTTCTTTCATGGACCGATGTTCTGGACAAGACCGCCACGGCCGACAGTCTGGGCGATTACACCATACAGGTTTCACCGGATTGGTCCGGGACTGTTCGACCGTCCCTGACCGGCTACCATTTCGCACCGACCGGTTACAACTACAACTGGGTGGCGGAGGACCATGTCGATCAGGACTTCGTTGCCGAAGTAATCATGTTGACCATCTCCGGGTGGATCCACACTGCGACCGATCTCGGCATCGAGGGCGTCGCTCTGAGCGGGTTCCCCGATACAACGGTCGTAACGGCAGCCGATGGTCTCTACACTACCGAAGTGGCATACAACTGGTCGGGCACAGTGACGCCCGGTCTGACCGACTACTCGTTCGAACCGACTGAAATAGAATTTGACTCGGTGATAACCGATCAGACCGATCAGGACTTTGTCGGTGTGCTGCTAAGCGTCGGGGTGGACGATGAGATTCAATCCGGCCTTCCCGGGCAATACAATCTTTCCCAGAATTATCCGAATCCCTTCAATCCGATCACTTCGATTGGATTCGCTTTGCCGGAGGCTACCCATGTCCGCCTCAGTGTCTACAACAGTCTCGGTCAGAGAGTGGCAATGTTAATCGATCAGCCGCTGCCGGTCGGATATCACCAGATCGATTGGGACGGCTCAACACCGGGAGGACACCGGCTCTCCTCGGGGATGTATTTCTATCGCCTTGAGACCGGACAATATGTCGAGACCAGGAAGATGATTCTTTTGAAATGACAACCGTGTTATCGACAGAGCGGGAGCAGTTATAGCCTGCTCCCGCATCCAATCACGATCCTTATCTATATCTCCGGGACTTGCACCCGGCCGCATCCCTCAGTTGACAGACTGTCTTCAACTTCATATCTTTTTCCCATCAAAGGTATGAAGATACACTTTCGATTTGGGGGTTACTGATGAAGAAGCTCACGTTCCTGTTCGTCGTCCTGTTCATCGCAATTTCAGGGGCAGCAGCCAACGATTACATCGTGCTGGGTTGGAACGACCTTGGTATGCATTGCAGCAACAAGGATTTCTCCACGACGGTTGTTTTACCGCCGTTCAATGTCGTTTACGCCCAGATAATTAAGGTGGGGGATTCGCTCAATCCTCCCGCCCTTGTTTCCGATCCGTTTCGTATTAGTTACTCTTTTCCCGGCAATACTTATTCGGTAGGTAAAACTAATTTCTGGGATTACTCCGAAAAGTTGTTCGGCGCCAAACTGACCGACAACATTGGTCTTACGGGAGCCGGGCTGAGCGGAGATATGCACCCGATGAAGGGTTTCTTTATCGTCGAGGGCGTGCCGCTCACGCCCTATACCGATCAGGACCTGATCAATGAAGATCCCTTCCAACTTGCCTCGTTAACTGTATATGATGAGAAAGGCAATTCTCTTGCTTCCACTCGAGCCGTGGTGCCGGTTTCCAACGAAATAAACTGCGTCAGTGCCGGTTGCCATGCCAGTGAACTGGAAATACTTCAAAATCACACCGACTCATTGGGTGATCTTACTCAGGCCACCCCGATACTGTGCGCCGGTTGTCATTCATCCAACGCTCTCGGAACCGAGGGACAACCCGGTCTCGCCTCATTGTCCGAGACTATCCATTCGCGTCACGGTGAAATAACCGATGACTGCTATAAATGCCATCCCGGTCCGAAAACCAAATGTTTGCGCGGTGTCATGGCTAACGAACACGGACTGGTTTGCCAGGATTGTCATGGTTCGGTGATTGAAGTCGGTAAGTCAATAAAGGAAGGCCGTCAGCCCTGGCTCATGGAACCCTCTTGTGGCGCCGAAGAATGCCACGGTACGACATACGCCGAGGAACAAGCTACGCTCTACCGTCTCTCACGCGGTCACGGTAAACTTTTCTGCAGTGCCTGTCACGGTGAGCCTCATGCCATTGCCCCGAGTCGTGTCGAAAACGACAATGTACAGAACACGACACTCCAGGGAAAAGCCGGTGTATTGCGCAAATGTTCCGTGTGTCACGGGTACACTCCGGCCGGAGAAGGTCCCCACGGACTGAAGGCGGCTGATTTATAACTCGCGATGGCCGTCGGACATCCGTCCGATGATTTCAAATCCTGAGTTCAATAAACTATCGATTACATATTCCGGGCCGGTTTTTTACCGGCCCGGTTCCTTGCTTGACACCTTGACCGGCGTACCCCTTAATTCCGTCAGTTATATTTCCTGAGTTTAAACCTGTCGAGGTGTAATAATGAATTGTCGAGTCGGGACTCTAAGTCTGGGAGTGGTCATGTTGTTGATGTCTGGATTGTTGGGAGCCGGTTGTAGCGGAAACAAACCAACGCCGCCTGATACCAGAATCGAACCGGTAACCGATGTTTATCATGGTGTCGAGGTCGTTGACAATTATCGCTGGCTCGAGAACGGTGATGATCCCGAAGTCAAAGCTTGGGATATCGAACAGGACCGGTATACACGTTCAATTTTGGATGCCGTTCCGTACCGCTCGACCCTGGAAGAAGAACTTCGACAGTTGTACGATAACTCCGCCTCGGAATACTCCCAATTCGTTTCTGTCGGCGACAAACTTTTTGCGCTCAAGCTGCAACCGCCCAAAGATCAAGATATGTTGGTGCGGCTCGAGTCGCCGCTGGATTCGACCGGCGAACGAATCATCGTCGATCCCAACGAAATCGACAGCTCCGGTCGGACCGCGATCGATTTCTTCTCGGTCTCGCATGACGGGAGTCTGGTGGCGGTGTCGATGTCCGAGGGAGGCACTGAGGACGGTAACGTCTCGGTTTATCGAGTCGAGGACGGCCGCCGCCTGACGGACTACGTTACCGGTGTCAACGGTCCCACCGCCGGGGGAGATGTGGCCTGGCTGTCCGACAACTCCGGTTTTTTCTACACTCGTTATCCCCATCCGGGTGAACGACCGGATGAGGACCTGCGCTTCTATCAGCAAGTCTATTTTCATCGTCTAGGTACGCCTGAAGAGGAAGACCACTATGTGATCGGGAAGGAGTTTCCGAGCATCGCCGAGATAGAATTCGAAACCTCACCCGACGGTAGATATATCGTTGCGGTTGTGGCCAACGGCGACGGCGGTGAATACGATCATTGGCTGCGCCAACCGAACGGTCAATGGGAACGTGTCACGCGATTCGAAGATGAAATCACTACCGCCAGGTTCGACGATAAGAACCGGCTCTGTCTGCTCTCCAGCAAAAATGCCGACATGAGGCAGATTCTTCGCCTCCCCGCCGGTGCGACGAATCTCGCCAAAGCCAGGACGGTTGTCACCGAGAGCGATGCCGTGATCGAGGAATTCCTGCCGACCGACAACCGGATTTATGTTGTCGAAATGATCGGGGGACCGATGCAACTGCGGGTGTACGACGACAACGGCGCATTTCAGAAGGAAGTCCCGATTCGCCCGGTTTCAGCGGTCAGTTCGTTGACACGTTTGGAAGGCGATCGCGTCATGTACTACAATTCATCCTATGTCGAACCCGGCGCACGTTTCGTGTACGAAGCCGCCGAGAACAGATCGCTCCCGACTACTTACGTTGAACATTCACCGGCCGATTTCTCCAACGTTGAGGTAAGTCGCGAGACCGCCGTTTCCAGGGACGGTACGGCGGTGCCGATGACTATCCTCAAGCGCCGGGGTACGAAACTCGACGGCTCCAATCCGACCATCCTCTACGGTTATGGCGGTTACGGCCTGAGTGAAACGCCGGGTCTTCAGGAGTCGATCAGCCTGTGGTTGAATCGTGGCGGTATTTACGTTTATGCCAACATTCGCGGCGGGGCCGAGTTCGGTGAGCAATGGCATAAGCAGGGATATTTGACCGACAAGCAAAACGTGTTCGATGACTTCGCCGCCTGCGCCCAACACCTGATCGACTCCGGCTACACTTTACCGGAACGACTCGCCATCCGGGGCGGCAGCAACGGCGGGCTTCTTGTCGGCGCGGTTATGGTTCAGCATCCGGAATTGTTCAAAGCGGTGGTGTGTGAAAAGGGAGTGCTCGATGCTCTCCGCTCCGAATTCGAACCCAACGGCGTGTTCAACACCACCGAGTTCGGATCGGTCAGGGATCCCGAGCAGTTCAAAGCGCTGTATGCATATTCGCCTTATGCCAACGTCAAGGACGGCGTGAACTATCCCGATGTTTTGTTCACGGCCGATGTCAACGATGGCCGTGTCGATGCCTCCAATTCGCGCAAGATGACGGCTCGCCTTCAGGCGGTCAAAGCCAACCGGGGACTCACTCTGCTGAGAATCGGCGCCGGTATGGGGCACGGTATGGGGATGTCCTCGTCGGATCGGATCGCTCAGGATGCCGATGTTTACACCTTCCTGTTCGACCGATTGGGCCTGCTGTGTAAATGAATGCGGATTCAGCCATCTTCATTCGGGTTTACGGAGCAGGCCCCGACAGGCCAGGTATCGCCCGGGAGTAAGGAAGACTGTTGACAAATCTCTATCGCGGCGGAGACAAGCCCCGCTGCTGCGCGTTGATGAATCCTGCGGGCGGCCTTGTGTCGCCCGTATTACAAACATGTTTTGCCGTATGTTCGTGCGTATGGCTAATTCAACAGGTCCCAAGTCCCCCGATCGACACGACCGGTAGCGCTCACCTCTTAACAACAGGTTTCCCGAACCAGGAGCCACTTGTTATGGTTATAGCAATATAAGAAAGTCTGTAAGCAATAGGAGACTCATGGAATCGAAGAAGATATCTCAGTCTCGCGCGGTCAAGGCGATGCTGGTTCTGCCGCCTGACTCCAACACCCTTGGGACCATGTTCGGCGGCATGGTGATGAAATACATTGACGACATTGCCTCGATCTCGGCGTATCGCCATGCCCGGCAACAGGTGGTAACCGCCTCGACCGACTCGGTCGATTTTCTCTATCCGATCAATGTCGGCCAGATGATCTGCCTCGAGTCGTTCGTCACCTGGACCCATCATACTTCGATGGAAATCTACGTCAGTATTGTCAGCGAGGATTTGAAAACCGGCGAACGACGGGTATGTGCCTCATCGTTTCTGACCTTTGTTGCAATCGACGAGCACGGGAAAACGCAGGCAGTCCCGGAGGCGATCCCCGAGACTGATTTCGAAAAAGAACTTCATCGTACCGCTCCGGAGCGGTTCCAGCGCCGTCTGGAGCGTAAAGCTCACTCGAAGGAACTGGCGCAACGTTTCCCGATCCACCGGCTCCGGACCGGCGAAGTCTGATTTGACCGTACTTGCGGGGACGACGGATTAATCCCGGTTTACCACTCGCGTCCCGGCGATCCGGTCGCCGAATCGGGCGCGTTCGGTCGACCTCACGATCAGCCAGACACCGAGGAGATTAAGTACCGGCAGAGCATCCACGATTCGCAACAGGTTTCGGATCAGGGATCGTCCGGGGCCGGGCACGTTGCCTTGCGGGTCGATCACCTTGATCCGCAACAATCGTTTGCCGATCGTCCCGCCAACCAGTCCCTCCGTCAACACGAAATAGAGCATGATCACGACCAGGAAAATCAGGCACAGGGGATCGGTAATGAAAAGGCCGTAGCTCCAGCGATGATCGGCGGCGGTCATCATCCAGGTTCCCTTGACCAGCCGGGTCACCGGGAAGAAAACCAGACTCAGTGCGATGAAATCAATCACCAACGCCGCGAAGCGCGGCCAAAGACCGACATAACGGTATTCACTCATCCATCACCCCCGATCCATGAATCTCAATGTGTCCGATGTCTGCCCGTCTCGATGCTCTCCGCACCATATATAACTCTGTCTGTCGTTCGGGTCAATCGTTGGACGGAAGATGAACGTGTCTGCCGTTACCCCAGACAGAAAAAGGGCAGGATGATTGACCTGCCCTTAAATACTTAGTGAGTCAATTATCTCAATGATGGCCGATTTCTTTATCCGTGAAGAGATAATCCTTGAGTTCTTTCTCGAAGGCCTTGTCGTTTCGACGCAGCCATTCGATCAACATCGCGGCATGCTCTAACTCTTCGTCGCGGTTATGGGCCATGATTTCCTTCAACGTCGGATTGTCGCAGGCATCGGCGCGTTGCATATACCAGTCGACCGCCTCCAGTTCCTCGATCAGGGATGCCAGCGCCCGATGCTTATTGATCGTTTCCGGGCTGAGTTTCTCGCGAAGTTCGGGCATTGCTTCCAGGGCCATGGTGATTGTGCCTCCATCTGTTATAGCTCATTGCTATATGAGTTATTATTTTCACATTCAACTCTCCGAATCAACAGAACCTATTCGGAGACCGATAATATACCCCAATACTATCCCAAACGGAGACTCCGGACAACGAAAAACGCTCGGCAGAGCGGATATCGCTCGCCGAGCGTTTCACAATCTTACTGATGTTATTTCGATTATTTGCGTCGTTTCAATCGACGTTAGTCTATTCTCTCCCGCTCGGCCGCTGCCTCGCGTGCCTTCTCCAGCTCCAACTCCGCCTCGAGCGCTTTGAGTCGAGCCTCTTTGGCCTTCAACTCGTAATAGCGCAAATCGGTCACATAGCCGGTCTGAACCTCGCCCGTTTCGTCGGTGAAAGATACCGCTGTCGCCTCCGGGTCTTCGCCCGGATTGGAGGCCACGGTGAGCACCGATCCGTAGGATGTTGGGATGTAGATCGCCGTTATTCGGTAGCGGCCGCAGGTAACATTGCCTTCGACTTCAGGCGCCGTTCGCTTGGCCCGAAGGTAGTACGTGTGTGCGCCGGCGGCTTCCTCGTAGACGACTCCGTCTACCATTACGGGAATCGTGGTGTAGTAGCCCGCGGCAGTGGTAGCATCCGCGTACACGTACAATGAGTTCTGGATATAAGTGGTCTCCTCGGTGTTGTCGACTACCTGCACGTAAGCACCGGTGGGTGTACTTACTCGGAATGAAACGTACGTGCATCCGAGGAGATAGACATATCCCGGTCCGGGCAAAGTAATCTCTACCGATTCGAGGGTGGAGTAGGTATTCTCGAGGTTTGTTCCTACGACGGTAGCGTTCCCTTCGCGTGCAATTCCCGGCTCGTTGAACATTTCATCCGAGTTCACGGAGCTTTCGGGGAGGATCGCCGCGTTGTCGCCGGTCGAACCTCCATCCAGTTCAACCGTCGTTGCACCATCCGAGTCGGCGAGGCGCAAGAGCCCTCCCAGACTGTATCGGGAATCGAGGCTGGCTGTTTTTGTCCCATCGTGCTGGTGCAGATAGAGAGAGCCGTAGCTGGTGCCGAACAGAATGGAAGACATGTGTCCGGAATTGAATAAATACAGGTTGGCGGCATCGTCGGTCAGTTCGAGTCTGCCCGCTGTCTGGCCGCCTTCCATCTGGAAGGACAGTTCATCTTTGAGGGTATCCCCGTCGGCCCGGAGATACGGATCTCCGGCTACTTCATAGGCTGTGTCGGCGAACAACGATTGGAACGAAAAACCGACGCTGGTGATCCGCTGGCGCGGTTCGAGATTGCCGTACCCCCCAACATAGACGTTCAGAAAAAGATCGGTGTTCTTGACGAAGATGTCGGAAGTCAGCGAGGAGTGTGTCCCGAGCGCATAGTTAAACAGACCGTTCACTACCTCAACTTTGCACAGATTGCTTGTCCAGATCAAATCCGACGGACTGGTCGAAGTCGAATCGTTCCAGAGGCTGAACTCCATTTCATATATATCATCCGCGACCGGCTGATCATTATCGTCAGCCAGTCGACCCTGATAGTTCACCAACAACGGAATGTCGGCCAACGCTATGCTCGTTATCAGGAAAGCGGCAATGACTATCAAGATGCCACGATATATCTGGCTACGTTGCTCCATACTTATCTCCTCACGGTATATGGGCTTTCCGGTTGGTAAGTGGTGTATCAAATCCAATTTAACGCAAAATGCCGTGAATCAAAGGAAAATCGCTTTAATGTAACACTATGCGGATATCGCTCGAGTCCCTGATTAGCCCGGATCGATGGAGCCGATGCCTCCCATTTCACAACGAAAAACGCTCGGCGAAGCGTATATCACTCGCCGAGCGTTCCGCTATTTTGATTACGACTGCCGACGTCGATTCGGTCAGTCACGTCATGTCGATTGATTCTACTCCAGGCGCTCCCGCTCGGCTGCGGCCTCGCGTGCCTTCTCCAACTCCAACTCCGCTTCGAGCGCTTTGAGTCGAGCCTCTTTGGCCTTCAGCTCGTAATAGCGCAGGTCGGTCACATAGTCGGTTTGTGGTTGGCCCGTTTCGTCGGTGTAGGATACTGCTGTCGCCTCGGGATCGTCGCCGGGGTAGGAGGATACTGTATACACTGAGCCATACGAAGTAGGGAAGTACATCGCCGTCATGCGATAACGCCCCATGTTGATATCTTCGGCAACGGTGTTCGTTCGCTTTGCCTGAAGGTAGTAGGTGTAGGTGCCAGCAGACGATTCGTAGAAAACTCGATCAACCGAAAACGGAATGGCTGTGGAATATAGGATTGAACTAGAGGGATCGCAGAATACATAGATCGCCTGATTCGTTACAGTCGATGTGGCCAGATTGCTAATTTGTATGTATACCCCGGAGAAGACATCGCCGAAAAACGAAATGTACCCACTGCTGGACAGGTAGACATAACCCGCCTCGGGCAGGTTGATGACCACGCTGTCGTATGGGGCATAGCTGTCACCCAACTCTTCTGTTGTGGATCCGTTTCTGACGGTGTGTACGATGCCCGGCTCATTGAACAACTCGTCCGAGTTAACAGAGCTTTCGGGAAGGATCGCTGCGTTGTCGCCGGTCGAACCTCCATCCAACTCAACCGTCGTTGTTCCGTCCGGGTCGGTAAGGCGCAGAAGTCCTCCCAGGCTGTATCTGGAATCGAGGCTGGCTGTTTTTGTCCCGTTGTGCTGATGGAGATAGAGAGAGCCATAACTGGTGCCGAACAGGATGGAGGACATGTGTCCGGAATTGTATAGATACATGTTGGCGGCACTGGAGGTCAGTTCGAGTTTGCCCACATCCTGGCCGCCTTCTGTCTGGAAATACAGTTCACCTCTGAGAGTATCCCCGTCGGCTCGGAGATACGGATCTCCGGCTATTTCATAGGCTGTGTCGGCAAACAACGACTGGAACGAGAATCCGACGCTGGTAATCCGCTGGCGCGGGATGATGTTGCCGTAACCTCCTATGTAAACATTGAGAAACAAATCTGTTCGATCGATAAGCATTTCGGGAAGTAATTCTGAATTTTCGCCGAGGTTATAACTGAAAAGACCGTTGGTAACTTTAACTTTGACCGTACCGCTGTTCCAGATTACATCCCCATGAGAGGTCGAAGTCGAATCGTTCCAGAGGCTGAACGCCATTTCATATATATCATCCGTGACCGGCTGATCGTTATCGTCAGCCAGTCGACCCTGGTAGTTCACCAACAACGGAATGTCGGCTAGCGCCGTACCGGCTGAGAAAACCACGATAACACAGATCATGGTAATCCGAAATGCCTGGCTCAGCTTCATTATGTCTTTCTCCTGAAAAATTAATTACGTGTAGCTATATTTATCGGTATTGGTAGTATTGTATTGAATCTAATTTAGCTGCAATCGCGCGGTATCAAAGACAAATCGCGGTTTTCCCGGCAGAAAAAAGACATAAAAGGAAGAGTTTTTTGGCAGTCGCTCGGTTATGGTATCGACAGCTAAAAAAGTTAGCGAACTATAACCGTGGAGCGGTTGGGGAGACGTTATAGATGTTCTTCGCCGCCGTAGGTCGGCAGTTTGCGAAGTTCCTTCTCGAATACTTCTACCACACCTGTAACAGCTCCCGGCAGAGTTTCCGACCGGATATGGCGGCCCGTGTACATATCGTCCCAACGGGTGTTGTATTTTGCCAGAACCGTCAGACGGTCACCGTCAAGATCGTACAGCGACATTTCTGCGTAGGTGTCGACTCCATCCATCGAATGTCTGATGGACAGATCCAGGACAACCAGGGCGTCTTCATCGAACAATCCCGCAAATCGTTTCCATGAGTGATCGGTATATTGTGACCAGTCCGGTTCCTGCTGGCGGAGCCTCGCTTCGACCGAGCCGGTAGAATGAACCGTGAATAATCCCGTCTCGTTGAGTTTTGAAAACAGCAACGAATCAGCCAAGGCACAGGCCCGGTCGCCGTCGAGTTCGTAATCGGGCATAGTGAGACGCATATAAGCTACCGTCTCCGGGTCATCGGTGTCATACCCTTCTTCGGGGATAATCACCAAACAGGGCCAAAGCGCTATCGTCTTGATCGAATCGAGAGCGTAGGCGCGAGGCAGATAAACCTGTTTGTGGATAGAGCCGCAAGTGCAGAGAGAAAAGCTGATTCCTGTTACCAGCAGCAGCAACAATCGCCTGGGCAACCTTTTCAGCATTTTTCTCCTCTTATCAAATAATTTTGATAGACCGGGATCCTCGTGATCCCGGTCTATACCAATGTGGTGTCGGATTAACGATCGCAACTCATAAGTCAGGTCCGCCTTCGTCTTCGGATCTGACGACGGGGGCTGCCGATTACATCCTCAGAATCGCTATAACTCAGCCCCCGCGAGCCGTGCAGTGGCGATGATCAAATCACGACCGCGCAGGATACCTGCCAGGTTACCTTCGCACACTACCGGAATGTTAATCAGGCGGTGCTCCACCAGCAGGTGGACCGCCTCCATCAACGGTGTGTTGACATCGACGAAGACCTGTTCCAGGATAAGTCCCTCGATCGTTTTATTCCCGAACAACTTGCTCTGAGCCAGCAACATTCCGGTGAAATAGGTCGCATAGGGGGAATGCCGCAGGGCGTCCGGAATCAGCAGGGTCAGTAAATCGGAAAAGCGGATCATCCCCAGGAATTTTTCCTTCCGGTCGTATACTAAAGCCGAACGCACCTGGCCGTATATCGAATCGGGAGGAATCGGTTTGCGATAGGCCTCGGCGATTGCTTTTAACACCGAGGTCAACGGTTCATCGACATACACCTTGGGGTACAACTCCGGCGGCGCCATTAACTCGGAGATAGTCGGCTCCTTCATCAGGTCGGTCATCTCGCGCGACAGAAGCCCCCGGATACGTTCGCTCAATTGATCGACTTCGACCGGTTTTTGCAGGAAATCCACGATCTCCAGCCTGATACCGGCCAGAGCGGTGTTGAAATCACCGTGCCCGGTCAGCATGATAACCGGCAGGTCCGCTTCGCTTTTGCGTATTTCTTTGAGTGTCTCGATTCCGGACAGCCCGGGCATCATCTGATCCAGAATAACGATATCGAACTGATTGGCCTTGATCGTACGGAGACCTGCTTCGCCGTCCGGTGCTTCACTTACCTCGAAACCGCGCCGCGATAATCCCTGCGATATGGCCCTTCTGAAATCCGCCTCATCGTCGATGATAAGGAGCCGGATTTTGGTATCTTCTTTAGTCATAATAATTCTCTCCTTAGCATCAGCCGTTTAATAGGCTGTGAGACCGCTAAATCCGAGTATACTCCAGTAGAATATACTAACCAACAACAGGACGGCGAACGCAATAACCGTACAGATGATGCCCGCTCTCAGGAAATCCTTCGCCGTCAGATAACCGCTCGAATAAACGATTGCATTCGGCGGCGTGCCTATCACCAGCAAATAAGCCATGGATGAAGCACAAGCCGTGGCCATGCCCATGAACGGAACCAAAGTTGTTCCGGGATTGGAGACCGCCGCCATGGAGAGGGTGATCGGTCCCACCGAAGCCGCCGCCGGTCCGTCCGCCATCAGGTTGGTCATGAACACCGTCACACCGCTTCCGGCTGCGAGCAAAGCAGTCCCGGAGGCGATCCCAATCGAGGCCAGCCCTTCCACGATCGAACGTGCGATCCAATAAGCCGCGCCGGTCTGATCGAGCGCCCGACCGAACACGATCGCCCCGGCGTACAGCCAGACCACGCCCCAGTCGACTTTTTCATGATAGTCGCGCCAGTTGACGATCCCGGTCAGCAGATAAGCCACCGCTCCGGCCACAGCGATCACACCGATTCCCAGACGGATACCCGTCAGGTCGAGAATCAGGTTTTTCTCGGTGACCCAGCCCAGGAACATCAGGACGAAAATTACCACCGCTATGATCTGCTGCCGATTCCATCCGCCCATGTGTTCGATGTCTTTCTTGAGCGCCGTCATCGCCGGTCGCAGGTCGCTGATTTTCGGCTTGAAGACGCGATTGAGTGTGAACCAGGTAATCGGCATCATCACCAGCACGAACGGCATGCCGTAGATCATCCATTGACCATAACCGATGGAAAGCCCGAACATGTCCTCCATGTAGGTCATCATGATCACGTTGCGAGCGCCTCCCGACGGTGAACCGAAGCCGCCGATATTGCAGGCCATGGCGATCGTGATCATCAGCAGTTTGGCCAGTTCGTTGTCTTCCGGATTAGTTTTCGAGAGACTGTTGCTGTAGAGCACGATCCCGATCGGCAGGAAGATCGCCGCCAAAGCATGATCGGAAATGAACGATGCTGCCGGCGAAATAACCAGGATCATGATCGCCGTCACCCAGGCCACGCTCGGTTTGGCCAGACGTCTGAAGATCATCAGGCAGATGCGTTTATCAACTCCCGTCTTCACGAACGCGGCCGCGAACATCAAACTGCCCATGATAAACCAGACGGCGTCGGACCAGTAAAGCTGGGCGATCTCGCTACGCCCCACGATTCCCGAAAAGACCAGGATCAGACCTATACAAAACGCTACCCCCGGAAGCGGCATCGCTTCGGTCATGAAACAGACAACGACGAACGCGACCATGGCGATACAGACGAGGATATGCTTTGCCCATTCATCGACTCGTTTTTTCTGCTTATCGGTGAGCATGTCATAGCTCAGTTTGTCGTAGCGAAGGGCTCGCGCCTGAGCCAGCAGCCCGTCAACTTCGGCCTTCTCCATTGCCCCGATAAATTCCTGAAATTTCGAGAAATGGCTTTCATCGAAACTCAGGCCCATGTTCTTGAAATCCTTCGGTTTTTTCTTGAGCAGTGTCTCTTTCTTTGACGCCCCCTGCATCATTACACCATTCATAGCCTCGACGGTGAACATCTGCCATTGTTCCACGTCCTGGAATGGTGTGGTAAAAATCTCCTTAGCCAGGAAATCCTCCACACATTCCCGACCTACCGAGTATTCCACGGCCACATCCAGCATGCTGGCCGGAATCGGCAGCAACAGAATCACCACGAAAAGGCCAATTGCAATGGAGAAGCGCTTGTAATCGATATATCGATCGTAAGCGCTGATCTTAGCCTTCAGTTTCTCGCCCATGCCTTATTACTCCTGGTTGAACTCCTCAAATCCCAACATCATTGCCTGATTCGATTCCCGGTCAGTCGGTGTACCGCCGACGGATTTCATCGATCAATTCGCGTTGCTGGGCCTCAATGAACTGCTGCCGTTGCTTATAGAGCCGGCGGATTGTTTCCACCAACTGTCCTATATCCGGCGGTTTCTTGAGATACTCGCTGGCCCCCAGCTTCACCCCTTCCATTGCGGCCGACACCGAAGGATGCCCCGAGAGGAGAATCACCTGGATACTCGGATGTTTCTCCTTTACCTGCTTCAATACCTCAATGCCGTCCATCCCCGGCATCTTGACATCCAGTACCATGACATCGACCAGTTCTTCCTGCAACAATTCGAGCGCTCGAGGTCCATTGTCCGCCGTGAGGCAATGCATCTTACGTCTGCGGAACAGGCGTTGAAGCGAATCCAGTAGCTCTGTTTCGTCGTCGACCAGCAACACACTGATCCCTTCGGCGTCGCCGCCGGCGTTGTCGTCTTTGTCTTCGACCACGTTATTCTGTGCGGCCTTTTCGACTGCCTTGAGAATCTTCTGCGCCAGTTCTTCCATCTCGACCGGTTTGGCGAGATAGTCGGCGATACCCTGCTTCGAGGTATCGAACGCATCGTTGACCGAGGGATGCCCGGTTAAAATTATTACCGGAAGGCTCGGGAAACGATTGTTGATCTGGCTGAACACCTCGAGGCCGTCGATGTCAGGCATTTTAACGTCCAGCACGACCACGTCGAACGTCTGTTGCGCTAGTTTATCCAGCGCCGTTACGCCGTTGGGCGCGACGGTGACGTTGAATCCGCGCCGGGTCAGTGCCTGCGACGTCGCCAGGAGAAACTCCTCCTCGTCGTCGACCAGCAGCAGTTGCACCGGCTGTTTGTTTGAATTCATGCTATCTATTCTCCAACTTGTTGGTTCAGTCTTGCTTTTGATAAGCGAGGATGAGTCGCACTGCCGTACCGACACCCATCTCGCTGCTGATTTCTATTTCACCGCCCCAGGAACGCACGATGCCGTAACAGACCGAGAGCCCCAGCCCGGTTCCTTTGCCGACCGGTTTGGTCGTGTAAAAAGGCTCCAGTACCCGGTCGAGATCCTCTGGTGGAATGCCCGTTCCGGTGTCGGCGACTTCGATTAAAACCCGGTCGATATCGAGCGCCGCACGAATCGTGATCGTCCCGCCGTTGGGCATGGCATCGAAAGCGTTATTGATCAGGTTCACGATCACCTGTTCGATTTCGATCTGATCGGCCATGACCGGCGGCAGCCCCTCTTCCAGATAAAGCTCGATGCCGATGTTGCGTAGACCGGCCTGGCGCTCCATGAGACCCTTGATTTCCTTCAATCGTGGAGCCAGTTCGGTCGGTTCTACGTGCGACTCCTTGCTGCGCCCGAACTGGAGCAGTTTCTGGGTGATCGCTCCGCATCGTCGCACCTGATTGAGGCAACGCCGAACCGACTCCATCGCCTGTTCCAGATCCTCCTTGCCGGAGTTGGGATCGCTGAGAATGTCGTTGATGTTGGTTTGCTCGGCGCTGATGATTGCCAGCGGATTGTTGATTTCATGAGCCAGGCCGGTGGTCAGTTCGCCGATCGAGGCTAACTTGGCCGACCTCACGAAAGCTCGCGAAATCTCCTCCCGCTCCGCCGTCACCCGGTCGATCTGACGAGTCAGATGCCAGGTCGCCAGAACCGTCGTTAATATCAGAATCACGAACGCCGCCAGCACCACATAAGCCCCCCGTGCGATGGCCTGATCCACCGGCGCCCGTACCGTTGCCACGTCCTGCTGCACCACCAGCAGCCAGCGGTTGTCGTTGATCCAGGTCATTACCCGAATGAACTCATGACCGTCGGTTTTAACTCGCGTATCCTGTAAACCGGGGAAAACCGTCAGGTCCTCCAACGAAGAGGAGTCGAGCAACTGTCCTCCGGGAGGAGTGGTCTGATAGCGTCCGCTTCGATTCACGATAAACACTTCGCTGCTGTCGGCCTGAAACTGAGCCTTGACCATCTCATCGAATTGAGCGCTGTTCACCGTTGCCCTGATAACCCAGGTTCGACCGTCCTTAGAGGCTCGAACCGCGATTACACAATGCGGCACCTGCCGATAGCCTAAAAACATGTCACTCACATAATGACCGCGTGCCAGCACCTCCCGAAACCAGTCGGCGTCCCGGTAATTGCGAGTCTTAAGATCGTACGGACCGACATAAGCCAGATGATCCCCGGTTTGATCGATCACCCCTAAATCGACGAAACCGTTGTCGGTGATTTCGTTGAGATTCGCAAAAAGCTCCTGCAGACGATCCGTCTTTTTCAACTCCGCCAGCGAGTGATTGGTCGCAATCGACTGCAACAACTGCCGGCGACCGGCCAGATGAGACTCGATGGCATCGGCATTATGCTGTACCGACCGGCGTAACAACTCTGAAGATTTCTGCTCCAACAGGTCCCCAAACACCTCCCAGGAGCCGAACCCGGCCAGCAACAGCGGCAACATCGCTGCCGCCAGCAACACCGCAACGATACGCCACTTCAGAGATCGATATCCCTGCGTGACGCGGGCTATGAAGGGTTGTTTATCGTTATCTGTCATTGGACATCCTTTCCAATTATGATTTTTTTCTCAATAAAGCAAACGATGGGCCAATTGCTTGTTGATAGGTTTAACTGCATAATGATCAGATACTTAACAATGCGATTAAGGTTGACATGATCATAATATCATTCTAAAATAGAATGAATGATTCTATAATAGAACCTTTCCGTCTTTTGGGAAGCCTCGATTCCATGCTGTAGGAGTTGTTATGTCCGAAGACCTCTCTTTACCTTCTTATTTAGCCCCGATCAAGAGCCCTGCTTTCCGTGAGGTGCTGGAGCTGGCGCGCATGGTGGCAGAATTTGATTCTTCCGTGCTGCTCAGCGGTGATACCGGGGTCGGTAAGGAGGTGGTCGCCCGATTCATACACGACCATTCTCGTCGCCGGGAGCGGCCGATGTCAACCATCAACTGTGCCGCTCTGCCGTCGGCGCTTTTGGAGAGTGAGTTATTCGGACACAAAGCGGGGTCGTTCACCGGAGCGATTGCCGACCGGGTCGGATTGTTCGAGCAAGCTGCTCGCGGTACCGCGTTTCTGGATGAAATAGGGGATGTCGAGGGTTCGATTCAGGTCAAATTGCTGCGAGTGTTGCAAGAGAGGGAAATTTTACGCATCGGCGAAAACACCCCGCGTCGAGTCGACATCAGAGTGATTGCCGCCACGAATACCGACTTATCCGCGGCTGTGGAGGAAGGCCGCTTTCGCAAGGATTTGTTGTTTCGTCTGCGGGTGGTTGAGATTCGTGTCCCGCCCCTGGCCGAGCGGCGGGAGGATATTCCGCTTCTTTGCGATCATTTCCTGACCGAGCTGTCGACTCGCATGCACCTGCCGGACCTCCGACTCGCCGAAGAATGCCGTACTTGTCTGACCGAGTACACCTGGCCCGGCAACGTGCGCGAACTTTATAATGTTATGGAGCGCGCGGCGATTTTCAGTCGGGGTTGCACTATTGGTGTCGAACACCTGCCTGCCGAACTGCGCGAACGGCAACAGTTGCCCAGGGCGGTTGGCCTCTTCGTTCCGCGTACCCTCAGGGAAGTCGAGGGGGAACATATCTTACGAACGCTGTCTCACACCGGCGGCAATCGTCCGCAAGCGGCTGAAATCCTCGGTGTGAGTCCCTCGACGCTCTGGCGCAAGCTGAAGGAGATGGAGGGGGGAAGCTCCCGCTAAGAGAAATATCCCGGTTCGATTGGCGGTTTGCTGTAAGCCCGACGGTTGAATGGTCCGTTATATCGTATACTAGGCGGTCGGCCTCGATGAGATATCACCGCGATGCTTGTCCGGACTCAGTGACTGGCGCGTTGCCCGGCGGCGCTCGTCGTTATCGAGGATCGCTTTTCTGACCCGGATGGACCGAGGTGTGACCTCGACCAGTTCATCGTCACGAATCCATTCCATCGCCTGTTCCAGAGTCATCTTGCGAGGCACATCCAGTTTGACACCGATATCTTTCGTCGAAGATCGGTGATTGGTGAGGTTTTTGCGTTTGGTCGGATTACAGGTGAAGTCATCATTTCGCGAATTTTCGCCGACAATCTGGCCCGCATAAACTCTCTCAGTCGGCTCGATAAACACCACCGACCGTTCCTGCAGGCTTTCAATGGCGTAGGCCGTAGCCGGGCCGGTATCGATACTGATTACCGAACCCTTGGTCCCGGCGACATAATCGCCGCGCCAATAACCGTAACCGACAAATCGCGAGGCCATAATCCCCAAACCTCTGGTGTCGGTCATGAACTCCGACCGGTAGCCGATCAGGCCTCTGGTTGGAATCTCAAAGGTCAGGCGAACGGTGTTAGTCCCGCCGTTCTCGACCGAAGTCAATTCACCCTTGCGCCGCGCTAACTTCTCAATCACCGTTCCCTGGTATTCTTCGGGAACGTCGATACTGAGATGCTCGATCGGCTCCATTAACCGGCCCCGGTCGTCGGTGCGTGTTATCACCTCGGGACGGGAGATACAAAACTCCAGGCCTTCACGACGCATTTCCTCGATAAGAATCGCCAGGTGCAGCTCTCCGCGACCCGACACCTTGACGCCGTCCGGGCGACCGATGTCGGCCATCCTTAGCGCCACGTTCACCCTGAGCTCTCGCTCCAGACGTTCCTTGAGTTGCCGGAGCATGATAGCCGTTCCTTCCTGTCCCGAAAACGGTCCGTTGTTGACCAGGAAGAACATCGACAAAGTCGGCTCCTCGATCTCCAGAGGTTTGAGCGCTTCATTTTCATCTTCGCTCCCGGAGAACGTGTCGCCGATACTGATTTCCGGCGGACCGGCCAGCCAGACAATATCGCCGGCCGAAATCTCATCGGTCTCGATTCGTTTGAGACCGCGCGTAACCCACATGTATACGCCTCTGGCTTTGGAGGTATTGGTTACCTTCCAACCCTTGTCCGGCGAACCGGGATCATTCAAGCGCGTCACCATTCGCGTGAATTCTTCGCCTATTTTAAGGCTGCCGCGAAGCACTCGTCCGCATCCGATCTGGCCCACATAATCGCTCCAGTCGAGTGAACTTACCTGCATCAGAAATTCACCTTCCTGATTGACCGGAGGAGCCGGAACCTCGTCCACGATTGTCTGGAACAGGGCATCCATACCCTTGCGCTCGTCTTGCTCCAGGTCACGTACGAACCACCCGTCGAGTCCTGAGCCGTACAGCACCGGGAAATGCGCCTGTTCATCGGTGGCGCCCAGTTCAATGAAGAGATCGAAAGTTTTATTGAGAGCATAATTCGGACGGATATTCTGACGATCCACCTTATTGACGATGACAATCGGGCGAAGTCCCAATTTCAGGGCCCGCATCAGCACATAGCGAGTCTGGGGCATCGGTCCCTCGCTTGCATCCACCAACAGCAAAACGGAGTCGACCATCGACAACACCCGTTCCACTTCGCCCGAAAAATCCGCGTGACCGGGGGTGTCGATGATGTTGATCAGGTAATCGTTCCAGGTCACCGAGCAATGTTTGGAGCGAATCGTAATGCCTCGTTCCCGTTCCAGAACATTGTTGTCCATGAGCCGCTCGGCCACATCCTGGTTCTCCCGGAAGGTTTGGGTGGCTTTAAAAACGGAGTCGATAAGAGTTGTCTTTCCGTGATCGATGTGCGCTACGATGGCGACGTTTCTGATGTGGGCGATGTCTGTCATTGGTCTATTCTACTCAACTTAAGAGATGTTCGATCCGGTTAACGGGCTCCGGGTAGCGTTTGTCTTGCCCGGTTTCTTCCCGAAGAACCCTTGCGCCGCGGTCGGCCTCGTTTCACTGTCCTTCCCTTGAACGGCGCCGAGTCAACTTTGTTCTGCCGATCTTCAAGCCGTCGAGAGGGAGCCGCGGCCGTTTTCTGCGCGGTTTTGGGATTTGCCGGTCCCGCCGTCTGCCTGCCGGCCGAACTCGGCGTCAGATGCGCCGCCGGCAGCTTGGGCAGTTTGGGCAGGGTGGAAACGTTAAGCTTCATCTTCATGAATTTCTCGATATCGCGGACGGAGCTTTTCTGGTCGGCGTTGGCGAACGAGATAGCATGGCCGGTCTGACCGGCGCGTCCGGTCCGGCCGATGCGATGGACGTAGTCCTCGGAGTTGGCGGGCATATCATAGTTCACGACCAGCTCGATCCCGGAGACATCGATCCCGCGGGCAGCGATGTCGGTCGCTACCAGGATCTGATAATCTCCTTGTTTGAAACCGTCCAGAGCGCGCCGCCGCTGACCCAGCGTCCGATTGGAATGAATCTCCGCCGCCGCAAAACCCATTTTGTTCACCTTGGCGGTGAGACGACTCGCCATCCGTTTGGTGCGAGTGAATACCAGAACCGGTCCGGAATAACGCTTCAACTGGACCGCCAGCAACTGACTCTTGTCGTGGTTGTTGACGAAAAACATCTCGTGGCTGACCTCAGTCGGGGTCGTACCGGAGCGGTCGATCTCGATACGCACGGGATCATCCATCATCCTGGCGGCTATCGCCTCGATCTCGGCCGGCATGGTCGCCGAAAAGAGCATCGTCTGACGGCTCTCCGGGGTCGCGGCCACTATTTTCTCGATATCCTTGATGAATCCCATGTCCAGCATCCGGTCCGCTTCGTCCAGCACCAGCATTTCCACCCGCGACAGATCGACTGTCTTCCGGGCAATATGATCCATGAGTCTTCCCGGCGTGGCCACGATAATGCGCGGGTTTTTCTGCAGGGCCGTCCGCTGCAGCGACATCGACGCGCCGCCGATCAGGACCGCTGTGCGAATGCCCGTCCCTCGCCCGAGCCCCCGCAGCACTTCATCCACCTGCAACGCCAACTCACGCGTCGGCGCCAGAATCAAACCGATACTCCTCTTCAACTTCGCCAGTCGCTGCAACATCGGTACGCCGAAAGCCACCGTCTTGCCCGAACCGGTCCGGGCAATGGCAATGACATCTTTGCCGGCCAGTCCGGCCGGGATCGAGGCCCGTTGGATCGGCGTCGGCGTGGTGTATTCAAGACGGTCGATTCCCGCCAGTAATTTCGAGGCAATTCCTAAATCGGTGAAGTCGCTGTCGGCGCTTCGGTCTGTTCTGTCTTCTCTCACAAGTCTTCTTTCTAAGGCACAGTCAATAGCTACAGGTTCAGTCTCAATTAATTCTCTCGTATGGTAATCCAGGGGGGAATTAGTCGACGGGGGAATAAACCCACGTTTCGAAATTTGTCAAGGATAAAGAGGTTAGGTCTCTGTTAGCCAGGCCCACCAGCTCCACGGGCTCGACGGACTCATTGTCCCCCTTGCCATTACACTGGCTCGTTGCCGCTCGTACAGGGGGCAGTCATTTCCCTCCAACATGACGCTATGGACCTTCTTGAGTCAATTTCATCATCTGACTCAACCGGGGCGCTCTCCTGATGCCGCCACAATAGTGTAGTAGTGCGCCGGCTTCTATAACCTTTGGGACTCTTTCTTGTTTCTCTAAGCGAAAATAAGTCCTATCTTCGTGCCTTGACCCAATCCACGTGGAATTGCAGGACCAATAATCTGGAGTAGCTATGTCGTTAGAACCCGGAAGCAAGCTGGGTCCTTATGAGATCATTGAGAAAGCCGGTGCCGGTGGCATGGGCGAAGTATACAAGGCGCGGGACTCGCGGCTCGATCGGATCGTTGCGATCAAAATTCTGCCCAACGCCATTGCCGGCATGCCCGATTTCAAGCAGCGTTTTGAGCGCGAGGCAAGGGCCATTTCCAGCCTCAACCACGCTCACATCTGTACTCTTTACGACGTCGGCCAACAGGATGACTGCGACTTCCTGGTCATGGAATTTCTCGAAGGGGAGACCCTCTCCGAGCGTTTGCAGCGTGGGCCCGTACCCTACGCCGAGATGCTTCAGATCGCCGTGCAGGTCGCCGGCGCTCTCGACGCTGCCCATCGGCAGGGATTGGTCCATCGCGACCTAAAGCCCGGCAACGTGATGCTCACCAAAGAAGGCGCCAAGCTGATGGACTTCGGTCTCGCCAAGATGGCGACCGGCGGGGCGGCCGCTCAAGCCGTTACCGCAATCACTCAGACCACTCCCTTGACCGGCGTTGGGACCATCCTTGGCACCATGCAATACATGTCCCCGGAACAACTCGAGGGTAAAGAGGCCGACGCCCGCTCCGACATTTTCGCCTTCGGCGCTCTGCTCTATGAATTGGCCACCGGCAGGCGCGCCTTCGAGGGCTCCTCACAAGCGACTCTTATCGCCGCCATTATCGAGCGCGAGCCTTCGCCCATCTCCCAGACCATCCCGAACATGCCGCCCCTGTTTGAGCGCCTCGTTCAGAAGTGTCTTGCCAAAGATCCCGCCCGCCGCTGGCAATCGGCAGCCGATCTCTGCGATGAACTTCGCTGGATTTCTCAGGCGGGGTCGCAGGTAGGTCTTCCGGCTCATGTGGCCCGGCGACGCAAGTTCAAATTCACCGTAGCCCGTGTAGTCGGAGCGGTGGCCGTCGTAGTGTCTCTGGTGCTGGCCTGGCTGCTCTTCAGCCGACCAGCGGAAGTCCACTACACCAACCGGTTCATTTTCAGCCCGTCCCGAGAAAGCCGCGAAATCGTTTCCGTCAACTGGTCACGCATCTCGCCCGACGGCCGACTGATTGCCTTCCGCGCCACTGACACCCTCGGGAACAACCTGCTCTGGATCAGGCCGATGAACTCGCTCGAGTCATACCCGCTGCGAGGGACCGAGAACATAGCGCGTCAGTTCTGGTCGCCCGACTCCAGGTATCTGGCCTTCTTCAAGGCCAACCAGCTCTACAAGATTCCGGTCGCCGGCGGACCCACCCAGCTCATTTGTGAGGCGAGTGGGGCTGATGGCAACTGGGGAAGCAAAGGCTTCGTTATTTTCGATAACGCGGCATCGGACACCCTGAGGTATGTCCCGGCCTCGGGCGGCACGCCGCAAATTGCCACAAAGCTCGACAGTGCCGCAGGCGAACAATCTTCCGCCTGGCCCTGGTTCTTGTCCGACGGCATACACTTTCTCTACGTGTGCTACACCAAAGAAGGCCGGCGTCTTAAGGTGGGGTCGCTGGAGTCAGACGAGTCATCAGTGATCTTCAACGAGGACCAGATGGCCAACCTGTCATCGCGGGTAGAGTTCTGCAGGCAGGGGTATCTGCTGTTCATAAGAGACAAACTGTTGCTGGCTCAGAAATTCGACGAGAACAAGTTCAAGCTGATCGGTGAGCCGGTGCCGGTCGCCCAGGGAATCGATTTTTCGGGCAATGCCTCCACCTTTGGGACATCGGACAACGGCGTTCTCCTGTACCAGCACACCTCCACGTCGAACCTGTCCGAGTTGGTTTGGGTGGACCGCACGGGAAAGGTTCTCGAGAAGGTTGGTGAGCCGGACAGCTATCGTGACATTCGGCTTTCGCCGGACAACTCCAAACTGGCCTTCAGCTTGTTCGATGAGCATGGAGACAACGAGGATATCTGGATCAGGGATTTCAAACGGAACCTTGTCTCCCGCCTTACCTTCGACAAGCCTTCCAACATTGGACCCGTCTGGTCACCGGACGGGAAGTACATAGCCTACGGTGAGACCGACGACCACTATTTCAAGTCGGCCTATAAGCGGGCCGACGGCCAGGGCGCGGTACACTATCTGCCAAACCTTGACACACTGATCACTGTACCATTCTCCTGGCCGAATGACAGCTCTATTTATCTCATCTGTGCCGGCAACGGCTTTGACGTCCTGCGTTACAACCTGAACGACTCAACGGCTACCCCCGTTCTGACTTCAAAGTACCGTGAGATTTTCCCGACAGAGTCCAACAACGGGAAGTACCTGCTTTATTCTTCCGACGAGTCCGGTAAGAGTGAAATGTATGTCAAAGAATTGGGAGGGACTCAGGGACGCTGGCAGATTTCCAACGACGTCGGCTACATGCCCTGGTGGAGCCATAACAACCGGGAGATCTTCTATGTGGGCATCGCCGACGGCCTGAATGTGGTCGATGTCTCGATGGACGGAGGGAAGTTCGAGATTGGCCAGCCGGTGCAGCTTTTCAGGCAGCCGCTGAGCATCGGCGGGTTCAATATGTCCAGGTATGCTGTTTCTAACGATGCTCAGAGATTCCTGCTGAACAAACCGCTGGAATCCAAGAATGATGACGAAATCATCATCGTTCAGAATTGGTTGGAAGAGCTTAAATCGCACGACTGACCGTCGTCTCCGGAGCGTTGTACCACCCCGGAGACTTCGAAGTTTGCTCAATCCGGTTATCTGACGACCTGCCGTCTCGGCTCGGTCATTCTTTTCGTGGCCGAGTGAATCAGCAGGTGCAGAACGATCGCGGCATCCTCCTCGCTCAGACGGCAGAATTGATAGCCGGACTCGTACTCGACCGCGAATTCACACCGGTGACTCCACATACACTTAGCCTCGAAGTTGAGATACTCGCGACCGAAAACAGGCTTGGGTAAACTCACCCGGCAGGATATAAGAGTCCCCGATTCAACCGCCTGTTTGCTGATCAGGCGCACCCCGAGGGTGCTCAGGTCGACCAACTCGCCGATCTGGCGATAGCTGTCCTTTTCGTAGACGGGGAGCTTCTCCTGGAACTCGAACCTGGTCGCCTGGCGGCACCTCGATTGCCATCGGCTAGGGCAGCCGCTCCAGCTTGAACGTGTTGACCACCTTCGGATCGGGACAACAAAACGTTCCCTCGCCCTCGGTCTTTTCCCAGGGGAACGACCCGCCGTAGCGCAGCGTCGTGATAAACGGCAACAACGAACCGAATGCTCCCAGACAGATTCCGGCCGGGGTATGTCGGCCGACGATAAACTCATCACCGACTTTATGTCCGGCGGGGCATTTCCCCAACTGCGAGACCAGCGTGACTTTTACATCATGGCGTTTGCTCATACTGCCTCAATTCATTTGAGTGCCGCCGTTTACCGGCAGGTAAGTACCGGTGACGAAATTCGCCCATTCGCTGCAATAGAACAAAACCACCCCGGCGATATCCTCCGTTTCGCCGACGCGCCGCAGGGGAGTATGCTGGGCGACAGCCTGTTCCATCTGCGGCATACGGGCGGCGGTGGCATCGGTCCGGGTCAGGCCCGGGGCGACTACGTTGACCCGGATCCCCAACGGACCCAGCTCCAGAGCCAGTGATTTGGAGAATGCATCCAAAGCCGACTTGGCGCTGGAATGCGCAATGAAGCCCGGTCCCGGATGCCGAGAAAGGCCACTGCTGATGATAACGATACAGCCCTGCTTACGTTGGGCCATACTTGCTGCCGCGACTTGACAACAATGGAACGCAGCACTCATTTCGTGCACCAGTTTGTGTTCGAATCCGTCCCAGGGGAACTCGAGAAACGGCTGTACCGGGAAACTCATGTTGGCGTTGTTGACGAGAATATCTACCGGGCCGAGTTCCTTCTCGGTCTGCTTTACCAGCGCCTCGACCTGCTCGCGCACCGATGTATCCGCCTGGATTAAAATACCCGTGCCGCCGGCTTTTTCGATTTCCGTCAGCACCTGTTTACCGGCCGCTTCGTTCTGCTTGTAGTTCACCGCTACTTTGGCGCCCTCCTGCGCCAGCAACTTGGCCGTGGCCGCACCGATCCCTCGGCTTGACCCGGTCACGATCGCTGTTTTGCCCTGTAATATCATGACACGATCTCCTTCTTGATAGGGACTTCTTCTTCTACACCCATAGCCGCTCCCCGCACGACTGTAAAGAAAAAACGGATTTATGATATCTCTGCCGGAGAACCGCATGGCGTCGGTTGAAACCGGGACTTATATTTCACGTATCGAAAACAGACGCCCACAAGACAGGTGACGCATAAAATGGTTCTCTAATACAAGTCCTCCGATCAAACCATCCCGTCGAACTTCGGCGGGAGTAATCCCGTAACTTATCCGCCTGTCTCGTTCCCGGGGAACTAGCGGGCAAAGGACGTATCATGAAACCGACTATGCGCAGATATCTTTACGATGATGACTATTGGCGAATCCGCCGCTTTTTGAGAGAAACCCTGATCCTTAACGACCGCCGCCAGATCAACTGGGATGTCGCGCGTTTCGATTACTGGCGCTGGCACGGTATTCTTAACATGGGTGACGGCACCCTCGAGGACGATGTCTTCATCTGGGAAACCGATCGGGGTGAAATCGCGGCTGTGCTTAACCGCGAAGCTCCCGGCTCGGTGTTTCTGCAGCTTCATCCCGACCACTGTTCCGATGATCTACGCGTCGAGATGATCCGTATCGCCGAGGCACACCTGACCGCGCCCAACGATGCCGGTCGCCGTGAGTTGCACATTTGGGCGGGGGAGGAAGACCATGGTCTTCAACAACTCTTACAGGAGGCAGGCTTCAGGCGCGATGAACGGCGTTTCCCCGAGTCACAACGGATCTGTCGTTTGGACGGAGAGTTGATTCGCCGCGAACTTGCTCCCGGATACCGGGTGCGGCCGCTCGGCGACGTCGAGGAACATCGCGAACGCTGTCTTCTTTCCTGGCGAGTATTTCATCCCAACAACCCCGAACCGCCCGGCGACCTCGACTGGTACCACAACATTCAGCGCGGACCGTTGTACCGTCGCGATCTGGACCTTGTTGCGGTTGCACCCGACGGCCACCTGGCAGCGTTTGCCACGATCTGGTTCGACGATGTTACCCGCACCGGTCTTTTCGAACCGGTTGGGACTGACCAGGCGCATCAGCGCAAGGGCCTCGGTGCGGCCGTGTTGTCCGAGGGTCTCCGTCGCTTGAAGGAGCTCGGTGCAGACATGGCCTACGTCGGTTCATACACCGAACCGGCCCATGCCCTCTATGCATCAGTTGGATTTGAGGCGTATCGACGGCTCGAACCCTGGACCAGGCTCGTCTGATTGACTGCTTCATAACCTGCCGGGGCAAGCGATTGTCCCGGCAGCGGTGTCCAGCCCGTTCACGTTGTTCCGACCTCCCAGATTACATCACCATTTCTGTCGATAAGATTAATCTTCTCGGAAAAACGGGCAAATGAGACTATATTAGTTGGGAACCTGTCCTAAGTCCGAATCTTATGAACTAAACCGAGCTTGAGGGATCTTCGCCATGCCGTTGTTGAAAAATAAGGCAACTATCTATATCAAGGGTGCCGCAATGAAACAGTATTTGACTCGCACTGCTCTGCTGATCGTCAGTCTTTTCCTGATAATCGGATCGGCCCAAGCGGCCGTGCCGCAGCTTATAACCTACCAGGGTCGTTTGACCGGAACCGACGGCCAGCCGGTGGCCGATGCCACCTACTCAGTCGACTTCGCGATCTTCTCGACCGCTACCATTGGATTTACCTCACCGCTCTGGTCCGAGACGCAATCGGTGAACACCACCAACGGTCTTTTCACGGTGCTGTTGGGTGCGGTTAATCCCATGGATCCTTCGATATTTAACGGCGATGTCCGATACCTGTCGCTCATCGTCGAAGGCGGTGCGCAAAGCGATCCCCGCATCCCCATGGTCAGCGTCCCTTATGCGATGAATGCCGGCAACGTCAGCGGCTCGGACGAAGTAGTCTGTCATGACTGCGACACCGTGTTCATTAACGCGGTTGGTCCGGAAGAATTCACCGCCGCCGCCGACACAGCCCTGAAGGTAACCAACTCCGGGCCGGATGCTTTGGCCGGCATTGTCGCTCGGCTGGATGGGCAGACAGCCGATACTGTTTCCACTATCGTGGCCGGGGCGACCAACAGCAGCAGCGGCATCACCAGAGCCGGACTGTTCAAATCCGAATCCTCCGGTGACGGCGCCGTATACGGTATGCAGGCCACCGCTCGGTCGACGGGGACTACCTGGACGGTATACGGAGCTTACGGACGCGCCTCGCATACGGGCTCGGGCACAACCCACGGCGGGTGTTTTGAAACCGACCTTGAGGGAACAGGCGATCACATCGGCGTGCTCGGCCTTGGTCAGGGCCAGAGTAATTCGGCCACCTTCGGTCTGTACGCAGCTTCGATCAACTACGGTACCGGCAAGTCCCACGGCGGATTTTTCTCAGCCAACGGCGGCGCCAATCGCTACGGCGTTTACGCCGCTGGCTATACCACCACTGCTTCGGACTCGGCTTTCGGATCATACAACACCTCAATGAGCGGGGGCTCGGCACCGGCCATTGGAACCTACGGCCGAGCAACGAATTACGTCAGTGGCACCGCTATCGGTGGCCAGTTCCGGGCCGATGGAGAAAGCCATAGTGCCAAGTACGGACTGCAAAGCTATTCCTCCGGCAGCGGACAGGCTACGGCAATCTATGGCATGAGTGAAACATCCGGCGATTTCGATGCCTACGGTGCCTGGACCTTCAGCTCGAACAGCTCGACCGGAGATGCCACCGGCGGCTTTTTCGTGGGGTCCGCTTACGACGGGACCGGTTACGGCGGACGTTTTCAGGGAGACTCGTACAGCGGAGAGGTATACGGTATTCGCGCCATCGGCGCGCCGCGCACCGGCTCATCCAATGCCTATGGCGTGTACGGTTGGACGATGGACGGGCTTGCAGGTACTTTCACAGGCAATTCCTACACCGCCTATTTCGAAAACACCTTGCTCTATGGGACACCCTACGGTATCTACAGTCTTGTCGATGGCACCGAAACCTCGAGCTCAGGCTTCGCCCTCTACAGTCGTATTCAACACGCCGGTTCCGGCACCAGCTACGCAGGTTATTTCCTGTCCGACTCTACCGGTACCGGTTCCTCCTACGGTGTCCGCGCGGTCGGTCTCAGTAAGGGGACGGCCACTGTCTACGGCGCCGCGTGCGTTGCCGCCAACCGTTCCACTGCGTCGGCCTACGCCGGTTTCTTCGAGGTATACAACCTGGGCACGGGAGACCGTTACGCCATCTACGCCAAATCTCCCAACGTCGGCTATGCCGGTTATTTCAACGGCGACGTCCGCATCACCGGCGACCAGAGCGTGCTCGGCTCCAAATCGGCCGCGGTCGAAATAGCTCCCGGCGACTTTCGCCTCATGTACTCCCAGGAATCACCGGAATGCTGGTTTGAGGATTTCGGCGAAAGCCGCCTCGTGAACGGTCGTGCTCATATCGATCTCGAGGACCTCTACCGTCAAACGGTTAACACCGGCGAGACCTACCACGTTTTCCTGACCCCTCACGATGAGCCGGTCGTTCTCGCCGTTGCCAATCGCACCACCACGTCTTTCGAGGTAGTCGGTCCCGCCGGCAGCAACATCAGTTTCTCCTACCGCATCGTCGCCAAGCGGCAGGGTTATGAGTCAGTTCGCTTAGCCCACATGAAGGGGGACACGCCCGATGTCGTTGCCGCGAAAGTAGCCGCCGACGAACAGGCGCGCCTGTTGGACGAACAAACGGCCGCGGCGAGTCTCGAAGACCAGCCTGAACGACGGGCCAAAATACTCAGCGAACCTGCGCAGCCCAGCCAGGAATAACGCGTCCCCGACATAAGAGTCTGCCAATAGAGAAGCCCCGGTTATCGGGATTGTTGACAAACCTCAATCGCGGCGGAGACAAGCCCCGCCGCTACGCGTTGAAGGCCCCTAACCTCGCATAGCGGGCGGCCTTGTGTCGCCCGCATTAACAGAAGTGTCTTGCTGAACATCCGTGCGTACGGCTTTTTCAACAGCTCCTATCGCCGGGGCTTCTAAGTTTGTGCTGTTTGTGGCTCTATGATCGCTCGTTGAGCGAGTTGGCCGCGCGGAGGCCTTCCGCCACCTCCGGCAGAATCCCTTTAGCCAGGTAGATCGGTTGCACCAGTTTACCGTGCGCCGGAAGGCGCATCATGAATATCAAAGCCCCGACCACGCAGGCAACCCCGCCTGCCAGGATCGTGCCCGGAGTTCCGATTCGGCTTGCCAGACTGCCGGCCATGAGACTCCCGAGTGGGGCCATCCCGAAAAACGACATGGCATAGAAACTCATCAGCCGTCCCCGTTTGTCGTCGTCGACAATACTTTGCAAAACGGTGTTCGAGGAAGCCAGCGTAAGCATCATTCCCATCCCGACGAAAAACAACAGCACCATTGACAGCCATAGCTGACGGGAAAGTGAGAAAGCTATTAATCCCACCCCGAATATCAGGGCGGAAATAGAGATAACATTACCGAGTCCCACTATCGTTCGGCGTGAGGCTAAAAAAGCAGCTCCGGCAAGAGCTCCGAAACCGACCGAAGCCATCAGGAATCCGAGCGTGTGAGGCCCGCCGTGAAGAACATCGCGCGCAATCGCCGGCATCAATACCGCATACGGCATCCCCATGATACTGACCAGGGCAATCAGCAGGAGAATCCCGCGCATCGGAGCGAAACCGAACACGTATTTAAAACCGTCCTTGAAATCGGCCAGCATGTTGCCCGAGGACTTGCGGTGTTGTTGGGGTTTGAGTCTCATGGCCAGCAGGGCCGCGATAACCGCGATAAATGAGGCTGCGTTCAACGCGAAACAGGCCCCTTCGCCGACTGCCGCAATCACTACTCCGGCGACTGTCGGCCCGATCAAACGTGCTCCGTTGACCATGGTCGAGTTAAGGGCAATAGCGTTACTCAGGTCCTCACGGTGTTCGATCATTTCGATCATCAGCGATTGTCGTGAGGGCATCTCGAACGCATTGACCAGGCCCAGCAGGACACCCAGAGCGATGATGTGCCAGACCTCGACCAGGTTGGTCAGTACCAGTATCGCCAGAATCGTAGCTTGTATGGCCGAGATAATCTGGGCTGTCAGCAGAATCCGGTATCGGCTGAAGCGGTCGACCAGCACCCCGGCAAACGGCGCCACCAGAAAGGTCGGCAATTGTGAACTGAAACCGACAATACCGAGCAGGAAAACCGAATCGGTCAACCGATACACCAGCCATCCCTGGGCTATTCTCTGAATCCAGGTACCGATTAAGGATACTCCCTGCCCCATGAAATAGAGTCGGTAGTTGCGCGATTGCAGCGCCCGGAGAACGAACTTGATTGAGGATGTCCCGTTGTTGTCCTGCTGTTTCATAGCAATAATCTTTCGATCATTCCCACTCAAACACTTAACTGCCTCAAAGGTTGCAATCGGCAACAAAGATAAGCAGTCCGGGATCGGATAGCTATGGGGATTTTGTCGGGATTATATCTGATCTGCCCGGAGTTTTTATGCCTGCGGAAGGTCGGATAACCTTTCATCAATTCGGTATCGGTCAGGTCGCATCTAAGCGTAAGCTATCACAAGTGACAATAAGCCTTAACAGGGCGGGAACTCTGTTCCCCGGCAATCGTATTATTCATAGACCAAACTGTCGACAGGGAGATACGATTGCGCCTGTTCTTTATTTTCGCGGCTGTTTTTCTGGCCGCCAACGTTCATGCAGGGGAGAGCCCCGTTAACCAACCGATCCGTCTGGCTGCTTACACGCTCGAACAGCCGGATTTCAACTGGCAAACCCGCACCACCGCCCACTATCGCATTCACTACCTGCCCGGCTCGACCGCCGAGCGGCAGCTTGACAGTCTCAGCGCATATAACGAGGAAATCATCACCCGGCACCTGGCGCTGCTCAACGAGACTGCTTTCGATCGGATCATCGACCTGTTCTATTTCGACTCACGTGAACAGATCGAGTCGATCGTCAGTAAGCCGTTTCGCGCTCTCGCCGATGCCGCGAGTATGACGGTACTGGCCGTTCGCAACGACTCCGACCGGGCCCGTGACGCCCATGAGATCATGCACGTCGTTTCGTTCGATCTCTGGGGCGGCTGGGATCGCCGCAACGACCTGGCCTGGCTCTCGGAAGGGCTGGCAACCCGGGCGGACGACCCCTGCAACGGCTATAATCAAACCGAACTGGCGGCGCACATCCTGTTCAAAACGAACAGCGCCCCGTCGCTTGACTCCCTCGCTCTGTCCTTTCGTGAATATCCGGAGATGATCGGTTATATGCTCGCGGCGAGTTTCGTGGATTACGTAATTGACCGGCACGGCATCGATAAGCTGCACCGACTTTGGCAGGTCGGTTATGCCGGACTGGAAGATACCCTCGGATTATCCATTGCCGATATCGAACGGGATTGGATAACCTACGTCCGGGAGCGCTATCCCGATCCCGATGTCCCCGACTGGCCCGATCTCGAAAAGAACGGTTGCCGATAGGCCGCGCGAGCGGCAGATGTCCTCGCCTGCCCCATGACCAATGCCCGTCGTAAGGCAGGTCCGTCTTCGAACCTGCCCTTATGTTCCATTCCGGAAAAGGTTGTCAAAGCTCTTGAAATAAAAATCCCTTACCGAGCAATCACGAATACTCGCCCCTCTTGTTCGGGATCGGCCAGCGGGATCGACAAGGCCTGCATGCGAGCGAAATAGATATTTTCCCAACCGGTGTCATACAATGCCTGTCGTACCCGCATCATGTCGAAAGCCGTATTGTACACGGTTTCGTCAAACCGCCGGAATCGCCCGTCGGAATCCTTCACGAATCCCGTGATCGTGGTCCAGGCACGATCACCCTGCCCGTCGTAAACACCGCGTGTAATGATAAGGGTGTCGTCTTTTCCATCGTGAACGTTGATATTGTTCCATTGTTTAAGTCCGCGTCGTGTGTTGAGATCGAAGATGAACCAACCGTCACAAATCCCCCTGACGCACCGGAAACAACCGGTCAGAGCCTCTTCGTTCGCGAGATGATTGAGTGAGTCATAGGTCGAGACCACCAGGCCGAATCGTTCGTCAACGGCAAAATCGGCAGCATCAGCTTTGATAAATCGAGCCGAGCCGGCTTCAATGTACGAGCGGGTGTTTTCCTCGGCAAACCGAAGCATGTGCTCGGACAGATCCAGTCCGACCACCCGATACCCCTCTTTCAAAAAATATGCCGCTAACTGACCGGTGCCGCAACAGAGGTCCAGCAACGTCTTGTTGGGACTGTCGCTGGAAATAGTGGAATAAAATTCGTGAAGTAACGGGGCAACCTGCGCTACATAGCCACCCCATCGGGCGTTGTAAACGCGAGCGAATTCAGCACGGTATGCCTGCACTGAGATTTCCTTTCGATCCGGGTGACGGTATTAGCTGATCATTGTTGATACAGTATCGTTAATCCGCGGTTGAAGTTACAAGCACTTTTAGACATTACCGGTTAAGGTCGAGGACAACTAAATAGCCATACTTAACAAACCGTACCGAAGAACAGGAGAAATTCAGGGCCACCGATCCTGGTCATGAAATGAAAACTTTGACAACAGGTTCGGAGACAAATCGTCTTCAGACCGACCGTCATCGAATAAGATATGTGATTGCCGAATGGCGGAGTCGGGTTTATTTCTATGATGGAAGTTGAGCCGTCGGAAACCGGCTGACATCGCTCACTTTCTGAACTTATGTAGAGTATGGATTATCGCCCATGAATATACCGTTGTCTGCCGAACGCGTATCGGCGGGGTTTCCCTCCCCGGCCGACAGTCATATCGAGGCTCCGCTCGATCTGAACGCCTATCTTATCCGCCACCCGGCCGCGACTTTTTTCGTTCGCGTCGCCGGTGATTCCATGATCGGCGCCGGAATCTATTCCGGGGATATCCTGATCGTCGACCGATCCGTAGAGGCGACGGACAAAAAAGTGGTCATTGCGATAGTTGACGGAGAGTTGACGGTCAAGCGGCTGCGAATACATGAAGGTCGCATCATACTGCTTCCGGAAAACGATGCTTACCCGCCGATATCCGTTGAGGACGGAACCGAGCTTGAAATATGGGGAGTGGTGACTACGGTCATCCATCCCGTGTAATTGATCTCAAAAGAGTATCATGTCCGGCACCGAAGCTACATCCATCGCTTACACGCCCGGCGCGCTTGACCGATGTTTTGCGCTGGTCGACTGTGATAATTTCTTCGCCTCCTGCGAGCGGGTCTTTAGGCCCGAGCTCAAAAATCAACCGGTCGTGGTGCTGTCCTCCAACGACGGGTGCATCGTGGCCCGATCCAACGAAGCCAAGGCGCTGGGGATAGGTATGGGAGAGCCGTTTTTTCAATGTCGCCGGCTTATCGAAAAACATCGGGTAAACGTGTTTTCTTCGAACTTCCCGCTGTACGGCGATATGTCCCGGCGCGTTATGGCCATACTTTCGCGTTTTGCTCCGGAGATGGAAATTTACTCGATCGATGAGGCTTTCCTTGATCTGCGCCGCTGCGATCATCTCGCTCGCTGCGACAATCTGACCGAATATGCTCACACCATCCGTGACACCGTGAAACAGTGGACCGGCATACCGGTTTCGATAGGTATCGCTCGCACCCAGACCCTGGCCAAAATCGCCGCCCACCTGGCCAAGAGATCGGCCAAAGCGAAAGGAGTTTTGGACCTCACCGATTCACCATTTATCGACCAGGCTCTGGAAAGCGTGGAGGTCGGAGACGTATGGGGGGTCGGCTGGCGAAGTACCGAATGGCTCGTCGGTCGGGGGATCACCAATGCCCGGCAATTACGAGATATGGACGACAAAACGATCTCTCGGAAAATGGGGGTGACGGGCGTCCGCCTGATCTATGAACTGCGGGGGATAAGTTGCTTCTCGTTGACAACCGTCCCGCCGCCCTCCAAGTCGGTTATTTCTTCTCAGTCGTTTGGCCATAAGACCGATTCTCTTGAGACGGTCAAGGGAGCGGTCGCCTCTCATATCGCCGCTGCCGCGGAAAAAATGCGCTCTCAACATCTGGCGGCCAAAGAGTTGACGGTGTTCATGATGACGAATTGTCCCGACGGAAAATACGGCAAGAACAATCATTCCACCGGCATCAGTCTGCCCCAGGCAACCAACGATACGGCGGAGTTGATTCATTATGCGATGCAGGCCGCGGACATAATTCACCGCAAGGGATATATCTACGTGAAGGCGGGAGTTATGTTCAGCAACCTCATACCGGAAAATCATGTGCAGGCGACGTTGTTTACCGCGCCTGACAACGCCAATAAGAACAAGAAACTGATGAACACGATCGACCGCGTGAACACGAGCATGGGGCGCGGAACCCTGCGATACGCCGTCCAACTGCAGGCTTTGTCGTCGCGAGCCAAACACGAACACGGCCGTTTCCGCTACACGACCAACTGGCAGGAGTTGGTCGTGGTCAAGGCCGTATAGTTAATTGGCGACCAATGTTCCGGTCTGTCTCTGTACAATCTACTCCGGAGAACGTCGCTGGCTGGTGGCCCACCCGTCCACGGGTGGGATTTGAAATCATATTGACAACTAAATTTCGTGGGCGGCAGACCTCCCGGTCTGCCCCTGCAGCAGCCTTGCCAGTCGTAGCGCGGGATCCCTGCGATCCCGCGCTTTATCGTAGGCATCGCTGGTGGCCCACCCGTCCACGGGTGGGATTTGAAATCATATTGACAACTAAATTTCGTGGGCGGCAGACCTCCCGGTCTGCCCCTGCAGCAGCCTTGCCAGTCGTAGCGCGGGATCCCTGCGATCCCGCGCTTTATCGTAGGCATCGCTGGTGGC